>Ga0206118_100012_pt1 | contig 678475 bp, 636 predicted proteins | sample 3A20Ametagenome_FD_177999 | JGI IMG/M metagenome (GOLD analysis project Ga0206118, IMG submission 177999) | Enriched microbial communities from leaf-cutter ant dump, University of Wisconsin, Madison, United States - 3A20A | ecosystem: Environmental > Terrestrial > Nest > Insects nest > Nest... | reverse complement strand
TGGCCAAGGAAATGAAAGCGCTCAGCGCTGCCATCCGCGATGAAAAAGAACGCCCTGCGCGCGAAGCCGCCGCTGCCCTCGCGGCTGCCGAGGCGCTGGCCGCCGCCCTCGCGCAGGCCGATACGCTGCAAAGCGATACGGCGCTTTTGCCGCCGCTGCAGGTGCGCCGCCGCATCCCCTCGCCGTAATGCGGAAAATGCGCATCCCGCGCACCGAATTTTGCCCTAAAAACCTGCCCAAATCTGGATTTTGCCGTCTTTGCAAGCTGCGAATCGGTGCTATATTCTGTGTCTTCGCGGCTCGGCCGCCTACGTTTTATGTAATTGCAGGATTCCCCTTATGAGCTGGACCGACGAGCGCATCGCGCTTCTCAAAAAGATGTGGAAAGACGGCAAGTCCGCCGCCGAAATCGCCAAAACGCTGGGCAAAGGCGTGACGCGTAACGCCGTCATTGGCAAGGCGCACCGCATGGGTCTGTCGGGCCGTCCGTCGCCCATCAAAAAACCCGCCGCGCCGAAAAAAGAACCGGCAGCGAAAAAAGAACGCGCTACGGCGGCACCTGCCGCACCGGCGGCGCCTGCGGGCCGCGGCAAGAAAGCCGCCGTCACGCCGCCCGCCGCAACGGCCAAAGCCAGCGCGCAGCTGAACAAGGAAGTGGAAGAGCTTAAAAGCATCCAGAAGGAAATCGTGCCCCTCGGCGGCGGTGTTCCGCTGATTGATCTGACCGAACGTATGTGCAAATGGCCCATCGGTGATCCGCGCGATGCGGATTTCACGTTCTGCGGCCGCGGCATCCGTCCCGGCACGCCCTATTGCCCCGACCATGCGGCGATGGCCTATCAAACCTCCAGCCGCAGCCGCGGCACCGCGATGCACGCGAGCGCGCGCCAGAAAGCTGCCGCAGTCGAGGAAGTCGAGGTTGAAGTCGATGACGAGGTGGATACCGAGGTCGATGACGACGATGTCGATGTCGTGGATTAAGAAGATTCCGCGTCAAACAAAAAAGCCCCGCAGATGCGGGGCTTTTTTATGGCGCAGGGCACGGATTAATTGACCGGACGCACTTCGGTCACTTCGGGGATGAAGTGGCGCAAAAGATTTTCGATACCGGTTTTCAGCGTCGCTGTCGATGACGGGCAGCCCGCGCAGGCGCCGCGCATTTGCAAATAAACAATGCCGTCTTCGAAGGACGAAAACACGATGTCGCCCCCATCCGCCGCAACGGCGGGGCGGATGCGGGTGTCCAGAAGTTCCTTGATCTGGCGCACGATTTCATCGTCGTCTTCATGCGCGGTCGATGCGGCGGCGTGGTCGGCGTGGTGCAGGTGTTCGTCGTGCATCACGTTTTGTCCGGTCGTGAAATGCTCCATCAGCGCGCCCAGCAGCAGGGGCTTCAGCTGCGTCCACGATGCGGCATCGGTTTTGGTGATGGTCACGAAATCGCCGCCCAGAAAAACGCCCGCGACGCCGCCGATTTTCATCAGGCGCGCGGCGAGGGGCGATGCCGCCTCCGCCTTCGCAAGGTCGGTAAACTCGGCGGTGCCGGTCATCATGACTTCGCAGCCGGGCAGGAATTTGAGCGAGGCCGGATTCGGCGTCTGTTCGGTCTGGATGAACATGGTTTTACGGCTTTCCTTTGCTGGTTGAGTAGGTGAAATGGAGTTCCTGCCCCGGAAAAACAAGGGGGTGGATGGCATGGGCGGCCTGCGCGGCCTCCGCAAATCCGGTTAAAATCAGCTTCAGCTTGCGCGGATACGTGGCCACATCGCCAATCGCAAAAATGCGCGGCGCGGCGCTTTCGCAGGTATCGGGCGTGACGGGGATGTGGAAATGCGCAATATCCAGCCCCCATTCCGCAAGTGGCCCTAGCTGCGGCGTCAGGCCGAAAAAGGCCAGCAGGGCGTCGGCTTCAATCGTGCGCAGCGCGCCGTCCATATCCGCGACATCGATGGCGCTTATCATGCCGTCCGCGCCGTGCAGCGCGTGCAGCTGATAGGGGATGACCATCTCGATACGGCTGTCCGGCGCGGCGGCGAGGGCTTTGAGTTTTTCGACGCTGGCATCGGCGGCGCGGAATTTGTCGCGGCGGTGCACGACGTAAATTTTTTCGGCGACATCGGCCAGCGATATGGCCCAGTCGACCGCGCTGTCGCCGCCGCCGGCAATCACCACGCGCTTGCCCGCGAAATCGGCGCGGCGTTTGACCATGTAAAACACGCTTTTGTTTTCGAAGGCTTCGATCCCCTCAAGCGGCGGGCGGTTCGGCCCGAACGCGCCCGCGCCTGCCGCGACAATCACCGCGGCGGCTTCGATGGCGGTGCCCTTCGATGTGGTCACGCGCAGGCGGCCGCTGTCCAGCCGCTCCAGCTTTTCCGCCTGTTCGCCCAGATGATAAACAGGGGCGAAGGGCGCGGCCTGCGCCTCCAGCTTCGCAATCAGATCGCCCGCCAGAATGTCGGGGTGCGCGGGGATATCGTAAATCGGTTTTTCAGGATACAGCGCCGTGCATTGCCCGCCGATTTCCGCCAGTGCATCGACAACATGGCAACGCATGCCCAGCATGCCGCATTCGAACACGGCAAACAGCCCCGTGGGCCCCGCGCCGATAACCAGCACGTCGGTTTGTCTGGCCGTTTCCGGCGTATTTGTTTTAGGTGTATTTTCCATGCCGCTGCCTTTAGAATACGGGCATTAAGTACCACAGGAGTCCCGCAAATGCCACCCGTCACGCCCCCTGTTTCGCAACGCATTGAAAATGAAGCGGAACTTGGGCCGTTCGCCGCGCGGCTGGCGGGGCTGCTGGCGCCCGGCGACATGCTGGCCCTGCGCGGGGGGCTGGGGGCGGGCAAAACGGCGCTCAGCCGTGCGCTCATCCGCCACCTGCTCGGCCATGCCGACGAAGAAGTGCCGAGCCCGACCTTCACGCTGGTGCAAATGTACGACGCGCCCGATTTTACCATCTGGCATTTCGACCTCTACCGGCTGGAGGACGAGGAGCGGGACATTCTGGAATTGGGCTGGGAAGACGCCCGCCGCGGCGGTGTCGCGCTGGTCGAATGGCCGGAGAGACTGGGTGGTCTTTTGCCCGCCAATCGGCTAGAAATAAACATCGATTTCGACACCAACAACGACCAGACGGCAGAGGCGCGCGTCATCACCCTCACGGGCCATGGCGCATGGGATGCGCGGCTGGCAGCGTGGCGGTAACGCCGCGCGGCGTCCCTAACGAAAAGGACAACCGATGAGCACACCCGAGGCGAAGCCCGACCAGATCACCCCCACCCAGATCACCAAGGCCTTTGTTCTTGCCGCAGGTCTCGGCGCGCGCATGCGCCCGCTCACCGATAACTGTCCCAAGCCGCTTTTGTATGTCGGCGGCCGCACGATGCTCGACCGTACCCTCGATGCGCTGGTGGCGGCGGGCGTGACCGATGTCGTGGTCAATGTGCATTACCTCGGCGAGATGATCGAAGACCATCTGAAGGCGCGCAAGGATCTCAATATCACCATTTCGCGCGAAGACGTGCTGCTGGATACCGGCGGCGGCGTGCAGAAAATGATTGAACATTTCAAGGACGAGCCGTTTTTCGTGCTCAATGCCGACGTCGTCTGGACGGACGGGCCGGACAAGCCCGCGCTCACGCAAATGGCGGAAAAATGGGATGCGGGCAAGATGGATATCCTGCTGCTGCTGCACACCACCGAAGACCTGCCTGCCTATGCGGGGCAGGGCGATTATTATCTGCCCGCCGGCGGTGACCAGCCGCAATTCGCCAAATCCGATGAATATCTGAAATCCGGCAAACCCGACGCCAATTATATTTTCGCAGGGCCGCGCATTGTGCATCCGCGCGTGTTTGACGGCGTGGCGCCGGGTGTTTTTTCCTTCCGCGATATATTTCTGGCTGCCGAGGCAAAGGGCCGTCTTTACGGTCATGTGCATGACGGCGCGTGGCACCATGTCGGCACGCCCGAAGCGCTTGAAAAAACCAACCAGATTCTCGCCGCCGCGCCCAAAAAACGCGCGCCCTGACAGGATGCTGCCGCCCTATGGTTGTTCTTCGCGATAAACCGAATGTGCTGAACATCCCCGCGGGGCAAAGCTTCGCGGATAGTCTTGCGCGCGGTCTTCTGGACCGTGCGGCGCATGACCCGCTGGCGCTGGGCGATTATCTGCTGCTGCTGCCCAGCCGCCGCGCCTGCCGCACGCTGCGCGATGCATTTTTGCGCCTGTCGGGCGGGCAGGCGATTGTGCTGCCGCGCATGGTGCCCGTGGGCGATGTGGAGGCGGAGGAGGTATCTCTCCTGCTCTCCGGCCTTGCCGAAGCGGACGAGGCGCTGCCCGATGTGCCCGATGCGGTATCGAAGATGGAGCGGCAAATCCTGCTCGCCCGCGCCATCCTGAGCGCGCAAAAGGCGCAGAGTTTTGATCAGGCCGTGTCGTTGGCGCAGGACCTCGGCCATTTTCTGGATGAAGTGCAGACCGAAAACCTGTCGTTTGACGGTCTTGCCAAATTGGTGCCGGAATCTTTTGCGGGGCACTGGCAGCAGACGCTGGAATTTCTCAAAATCCTGACCGAGATATGGCCCGCTATTTTGCAAAGCCGCGGCGTGATTGACAGTGCGGCGCGGCGCAATCTGTTGCTGGCGGCGCAGGAAACGGTTTGGCGCCGCTTGCCGCCCGCCTATCCGGTGATTGCCGCAGGGTCGACGGGGACGGTGCCCGCGGCGCGGGCGCTATTGTCGCTGGTCGCGCGCCTGCCGCAGGGCGAACTTGTTCTGCCGGGCCTCGATACCGGCCTTGACGAAGACAGCTGGGCGCAAATCGGCGAAGACCACCCGCAGTATAATATCAAAAAACTGCTGGCGGCGGTCGGGGTTGAACGCGCCGATGTCGCGCCATGGCCGCTGAAACAGGGCGGCGACGTCAACCACGCGCGCGTGCGCTTGCTGTCCGAAGCCATGCGCCCCGCCGAAACCACGGAACGCTGGCGGCAGCTGACGCCGCATGACATCCCCGCCACCGCGCTGGATGGACTGACACGCATCGATTGCGACACCCCGCAGGAAGAAGCCGACGTCATCGCCCTTATTCTGCGCGAGGCGCTGGAAACCCCCGGCAAAACCGCCGCGCTGATTACGCCCGACCGCCGCCTTGCCCGCCGCGTCACCCTGTCGATGCGCCGCTGGGGCATTGATATCGACGATTCCGGCGGCCAGCCGCTGACGGAATTGCCGGTCGGGGCGTGGCTGATGCTCTGCGCCGAAGTTGCGGAACAGTCATTGGCGCCGATCGCGCTGCTCTCGCTGCTCAAACACCCTGTGATGGCGGCGGCGATACCGGCCGATGACATGCGCCGCATGACCTATACCCTCGACCAGCTGGCCTTGCGCGGGCCGCGGCCCAGTGCGGGTTTTGCGGGCCTGCGCGCCGCAATCGAAAGTTTTTCTGGCGAAAAACAGCAGGAACAGCGCCGCGATTTGCTGGCATGGCTGGATAAAATCGAACCGCTGGCCGCGCCCTTCGTGTCGATGATGGAAGATACGCGCGAAAAACCCTTCCGCCAGATGATGGAAACGCATATCAAAATGGCCGAAGATTTTGCGGCGACTATGGATGCGTCCGGCGCGTCACGTCTTTGGCTGGGCGAAGCGGGCGAAGGCGCCAGCCAGCTTCTGCAGCAGCTTCTGGCCGCCGCCGGCGATGTGCCGCCGATTGCGCCCGCGCATTACGTGCCGCTTTTGCGCATGCTCATGAAATCCGTCACCGTGCGGCCGCGCTATGGCATGCATCCGCGCCTCAGCATTTTGGGTCAGGTAGAGGCGCGGCTTTACTGCGCCGATCTTGTTATTCTGGGCGGCTTGAACGAAGGCACATGGCCCGCCTTGCCCGCGCATGACCCGTGGATGTCGCGTCCGATGCGCCGCGATTTCGGCCTGCCGTCACCCGAAAAAGCGCTCAGCCTTGCCGCGCATGATTTCGTGCAGGCCGCGAGCGCGCCCGAAGTTATTCTCACCCGCGCGCAAAAAGTCGACGGCACGCCGACTGTGCCCGCGCGCTGGCTTTTGCGCATCGATGCGGTTCTGGAAGCCGTCGGCCTCGCCCTGCCGCAAACGGCGGGGCAGCGCTATCGCCGCTGGCGGCAGGATATGGACACCCCCGCCGCCATCCAGCCCGCGCCGCGCCCCGCGCCCACGCCGCCGCTGCCCGCGCGGCCGCGCCAGTTGTCGGTGACGCGCATCGAAAGCTGGATGCGCGACCCTTACCAGATTTACGCGCAATATGTGCTGAACCTCCGCGCCTTTGACCCCATCGACGCCGATCCGGGCGGCGCGGAGCGGGGGACGTTTATTCACGCCGCGCTCGAGCGTTTTATCGATGCCTATCCCGATACCCTGCCGCCGGATGCGGAACAGAAATTGCTCTCCCTCGGCCGCGCGGCGCTGGTCGATTTGCGCGTGCCGCAGGATGTCGAAGCCTTCTGGTGGCCGCGGTTTGAAAAAATCGTGCATGAATTCGTGCGGCAGGAAAACGACTGGCGGCAGGAAGCAAAACCCTTTGCCACCGAAGTCAGCGGCCAATATGAATTGGTGACATCGGGCGGGCCGTTCATCCTCAGCGGCAAGGCCGACCGTATCGACCGCCTGCGCGATGGCCGTTATGCCGTCATCGATTACAAATCCGGCGGCACGCCCAGCAAGGGCGAAGTGCGTCAGGGCATCGCGCCGCAGCTGCCGCTCGAGGCGTTGATGCTGCGCGCGGGCGCGTTTGAGGGCTTGCCCGCAGGCGATACGGCAGAACTTGTTTATTGGCGCGTGACGGGCAGCGGGCAAAAACCGGTCGAGCGGATAACCTTTGCCGACGGCAAGCCCGATATCGCCGAAATGACCGATGCGGCGGCGGCAGGTCTGGCGGCGCTGGTCGAAAAATTCGATGACCCGAAAACGCCTTACCTCAGCCAGCCGCGCGCGGAGGCGAAACCGAAATTCTCCGACTACGAACATCTGGCGCGCGTGCGCGAATGGTCGGTCGGCGGCGATGACGGCGAGGACGCGGCATGAGCGAAGCGAGGGTAGGAAGATGAGCGCCAACCAGACGCATATCGCCGCGCAAACCGCGCCGCGCAAGGATGCCGGAACCGATCAGGCGGCGGCCGCCAACCCGCTTAAAAGCGTGTGGGTCGGCGCCTCCGCCGGTACGGGCAAGACCAAGGTTCTGATCGACCGCGTTTTGCGCCTGATGCTGCCGCGCGCGCAGCAGGATGCCAAAAGTGCAACGCGGCCCGAACGTATTTTGTGCCTGACCTTCACCAAAACGGCAGCGGCGGAAATGTCGAACCGCATTTACAAACGTCTGGCCCGCTGGGCGGTGATGGAAGAGGCGAAGCTGGCCGAAGACCTCTCCGCGCTTATCGGCGCGCCCGCCGATGCGGTGATCGTGCGCGAGGCGCGGCGGCTGTTCGCGCGCGTGCTCGATACGCCGGGCGGGCTGAAAATCATGACCATCCATTCGTTTTGCCAGTCGGTGCTGAAACGTTTTCCGGTCGAAGCGGGCCTGCCGCCGCATTTCGAACTGATGGATGAACAAAGCGCGATTGAATACCTGCTGAATTGCCAGCGCGGCATGATTGCCGCAGCGCGCGCGCAGCCGGAATCGCCGGTGGCGGAGGCTTTCGCGACGCTGGCGCTGTATCTCAATCAGGAAGATATGTCCGGCCTGATGGCGCAAATCATGGCCAAACGCAGCCTGCTGGAGGCGATTTTGCGCAAGCATGGCGATGGCGCTGGCGGCGCGGCGGGGACGGTCGGCGCGGTCTGCCGCCATCTGGGCGTGACGGCCGATATGCGCGAAGAGGACATCCTGCGCAAGGCGGGCGATATCCCGCCCGAGGCCGAGGCCAAACTGCGCCGCGTGCTGCGCGCGATGCTGGAGGGCGGCAAGACGGATAAAGAGCGCGCGGCCTCGCTGCAAATGTGGCTGGAACAGCCCGCACGGCGCGGGGCGCTGCTCGGCCTCTACCGCCGCGTGTTTTTCAATCAAAACGGCGAGATTTACGCGCGTCTGGTCACCAAACCCGTTGCCGAAGCCTGCCCCGACGCCATCGAAATTTTGACCGAAGAAGCCGCGCGTCTGGAGGTGCTGGATGAAAAGCTCAAGGCCGTACGCCTCGCAAGGCTGAATGCGGCGCTGCTGACGGTTTCGGCGGAAATGCTCTGGCGTTACAGCGCGCACAAGGCGGCGACGGACAAGCTGGATTTCGATGACCTGATCATCCGCACCTCCGCGCTTCTGGATGCGCCGGGCATGGTGGGCTGGGTGCTGTTCAAACTGGACGAAGGCATCGACCATATTCTGGTTGACGAAGCGCAGGATACCAGTCCCGCGCAGTGGCGCGTGGTGCGCGCGCTGGCCGGTGAATTTTTTGCGGGCATGGGCAGCCGCGATGATACCGTGCGCACACTGTTCGTGGTGGGCGATGAAAAACAGTCCATTTTCAGTTTTCAGGGCGCCGACCCCGCCGCCTTCGCGCAGATGCAGGATTATTTCGGGCGCAAGGTGACGGCGGTGCAGGACGGCTGGGAAATCTTCCTTGAATATTCCTTCCGCTCCACCCGCACGGTGCTGGAGGTGGTCGATGGTGTCTTCGCCCCGCTCGCGGCGCGGCGCGGCGTGGTGGCCGATATCGCGCGCGAAGTTTTGCACCGCCCCTTCCGCGAAGGGCACGCGGGGCTGGTTGAAATCTGGCCGCTGGTGCAAACCCAGAAACCCGATGCAGGCGATGCGTGGCGCATGCCGGTCGATGTCGAGGCGGGCGAGAATGCCGCCAGCCGCCTTGCCCGTAAAATCGCCGAAACCGTGCGCGGCTGGATCGACCGCGGCGAGATACTGGAAAGCAAGGGCCGCCCGATCCGCGCGGGCGATGTGATGATATTGGTGCAATCGCGCAGCGCGCTGGTTGATTTGATGATGCGCGCGCTGAAAGAGGCGGGGGTGCCCGTGGCGGGTATCGACCGCATCACGCTGACGGAAGAAATCAGCGTGCTCGACCTTCTGGCCGTCGGTGGTTTCGCGCTGCAAACACGCGATGACCTGACGCTGGCGACGGTTTTGAAATCCCCCCTCGTCGGCATGGGGGAGGAGGAGCTGTTCGATTTATGCTACGGCCGCCCGCATGGCCTGTGGCAGCGGCTGCGCGATGCGCGCCCCGATGTGGCGCTGTGGCTGCAAAAACGTATCGAGCGCAGCGGCTATGCGACGCCCTATGAATTTTTCGCGGAAATCCTGAATACGCCCTGCCCCGGGGATGCGGTATCGGGCCGCCGCGCGTTTTACGGGCGGCTTGGCTATGACATTCAGGACGCGCTGGATGAATTCCTCAGCCGCTGTTTGCATTTCGAACAGTCGCACACGCCCGCGCTGCAGGCCTTCTGCGACTGGTTTTTGCGCGGGGAGGCGCAAATCAAACGCGAACAGGAATCGCACAAGGCCGATCAGGTGCGCATCATGACGGTGCATGCCTCCAAAGGGCTTCAGGCGCCTATCGTGTTTCTGCCCGATACGGTCAAGATTTTGCATGACCACAACAAGGGCCGCGTGCGCCTGCTGTGGCCCGAAGAAGACGTGGACGGCAAGGCGGCGGGCGTCGATGTGCCGCTGTGGTCGCCACGTCAGGAATTCGATGCCGGCATTTACGAACGCACGCGCGAAGCCGCCGCCGAAAAGCAGATGGAAGAATACCGCCGCCTGCTTTATGTCGCGCTGACGCGGGCGGAAGACCGGCTGTATATCGCGGGTTTCCGTGGCCGCAACAAAGCCAAAGACGGCTGCTGGTACAATCTGGTCGCGGAGAGTTTCCCTGCCGCGGCGCAGAATGTCCCCTTCGACATGGAAGGCGCGCCGCTGGCAGATGAAGAGGGGAATATTCTTTATGCGCGGCGTTTGTCGCATGCGCAGACCGTGCCGCCGGAAAAGGCGCCTGCGGCCATCGCGGATGCCGCGGCGGCTGCCGTGCGCGTACCGCTGCCGCCCTGGGCCACCGCCGCGCCGCTGGCGGAGCCGGTGCCGCCCGTGCCGCTGGCGCCGTCCAAACCGGGCGAAGACGAACCTGCCGCCAAAAGCCCGCTCGGCACCGACGACAGCTGGCGTTTCCGCCGCGGCGTGATTGTGCATCAGCTTTTGGAAATCCTGCCGCAACTGCCGCCCGCGCGGCGGGCAGCGGCGCTGGCGCGCTGGCTGGCGCGGCCGTCGCTGGCCATGCCGGAGACGGAGCAGAAAACCTTCGCCGCCGAGGTGATGGCCGTGTTGACGCATCCGGATTTCGCCGCGATTTTTGCGCCCGATGCGCGCGCCGAAGTGCCGGTCGTCGGGCTTGCGGGGCAGGTATCGGCATCGGTGCCGCAAAAGGTTTTGTCAGGTCAGATCGACCGCCTTTGCGTAGGCGCGCAGGAGGTGCTGGTGGTTGATTTCAAAACCAACCGTCCGCCGCCGCAGGACGAATCGAAAGTCCCCGCCGTGTACCTGAAACAGATGGCGGCTTACCGCGATATTTTACGAAAAATATATCCGGATAAGACGGTGCGCACGGCGCTTTTGTGGACGGACGGGCCGTATTTGATGCCGCTGGCCGATAATCTGCTTGACCCGCATGCCCCATAAGTTAGGGTAAACCCAAGCCAGAAACATTGCCGGATTTGAGCATACTGCCGCAGCAAAACGCGCTGCGTGATGAGGCCCCTGCAAGGGCTTTGACCCGCTGCCTGACATGCTTTGCCGTTACACAAAAAGGAAACAGCCATGACCGGTTTCGTCATCCCCGTCAACCAGACGAATTTTGAAAACGAAGTGCTGAAGGCCGACAAGCTGGTGCTGATCGATTTTTACGCCGACTGGTGCGGCCCGTGCAAATCGCTGGCCCCGCGGCTTGAAAAATTCGCCGAGGCGCATCAGGACAAGGTGAAAGTCGTCAAAATCAACGTGGATGAAAGCCCGCAGCTGGCCGCCGCCTTTGGCGTGCGTTCCATCCCGACGCTGGTGACGATGAAAGAGGGCGCGGCGCTTTACAAGGTCACGGGCGCGGTGCCGAACGAAATCCTTGAAAAACTGGTCGAGCAGTCTTTACAAACGCCGCCCGCAGCCGATATTAAAAATGACGGCGCAGGCAAGGGGCCGCAGGGGCAAAAGCCTCCAAAGCCATGATATTCGCCCGTAAAACGGCCAAACACTGAAAACTTGAAAAAACAATACAGGAAAGGAACGCGACATGGGCGCACAACAAGTAACCGATGCAGAATTCGAACAGGAAGTCCTCAAGGCCGCCGGCCCCGTACTGGTGGATTTCTGGGCGGAATGGTGCGGCCCGTGCCGCGCGCTCGGCCCCAGCGTGGATGCGCTTGCGGCTGAAAAAGGCGGCGCGCTCAAAGTCGTGAAAGTCAACATCGACGACAACCCGAACGCCCCGACGAAATACGGCGTGCGTTCCATCCCGACGCTGCTGCTGTTCAAGGACGGTCAGGTCGTCGCGCAGACCGTGGGGTCGATGGCGAAATCCGACCTCGTCAAATGGGTTGACGGCGCGCTGTAATCGCCGCCGCCGACGGATAAAAGCCCCCTTGAAAAAGGGGGCTTTTTTCATGCACTTGCCGCAGGGGGCGCCGTTTTCGTTTGACGCTGCGCGTGCCTGCCTGTCATCATTAAATAAGAAGCCGTTTTCAAAAAGGATATCACGTGCAGGATAAGCCCCCCGCCAAACTATCGTCGCTGAAAGGATTTTTTGTGCTGGCTGGTGCCATGATGCTGGTCATGGTCATGACGGTGTTTGCGCCGCAGACGCGCACGGTGGCGGCGACATCGTCGCTGCCGCAGCTGGAAACCATGGACGACGTCACGCGCGCCGTCAGCGCGACAAACGCGCCTGTGCTGCTTCAGTTCGACGCCAAATGGTGCGGCTATTGCCGCGCGCTGCAGCCGCATCTGCAAAAACTGCGGGAAAAGAATTTGCAGTCCGAGCTTGAGATGTATCAAATCGACATCGACGCCGCCAAGGATGTGGCGGTTGAATTCGGCATCCGGTCATTGCCCACCCTATTCATCGTGCACAAGGGCGAAGTCGTCGCCTTCAAACGCGGCGGCATGGACGAGGATGAACTGTTCGGCTGGGTTGCCGAAGTGCAGAAAAAAATCCGCGGCAGCTGACGCCGTGCAATAAAAAAGCCCCGCGCAAGCGGGGCTTTTTGTTTTATCTGCGGCGAAAGATTAGCCGGCCTTGGCGGGCGCCATAATCATGATGACGCTGTTGCCTTCGGCGCGGGCATCCATTTCCACCTTGCCTACATCGGACAATTCTTCCTTGATGCGGCGGATGATGGCATAGCCGATTTCCTTGTGTTCCGCTTCGCGGCCGCGGAATTGCAGGGTAAAGCGCACCTTGTCGCCGTCTTCGAAAAAGCGGCGGGCGGAGCGCAGTTTGACCTGAATGTCATGCTCCTCGATGTTCGGGCGCAGTTTCAGTTCTTTGGTCAGAACGATTTTCTGGTTCTTGCGCGCGGCGGCTTCTTTTTTCTGCTGTTCATAGCGGTATTTGCCGATGTCGCCGATTTTGCAAACGGGCGGTTCCGCATTGGGCGAAATTTCGATCAGGTCGAGACCGGCTTCTTCGGCGGCCACGACGGCTTCGCGCACGGTCATGACACCGACCATTTCGCCAGCCTCGTCAATCACGCGGACTTTGTCAGCGCGGATCTGGTTGTTGATGCGGGGGCCGTCTTGATGCGGTGTCGGTTTATGAAAGGTAGCGATGGGATCTCTCCATAAGTTGTCTAAACAAATCAAAGTTCAGGTGTCGTGTTGCGGTTTGAAACCGCGGCATGCGTCCATCCGCACCCGATCGTCGGGGTGTCGAAACCTCGTCAGGCGGGCGGCTGGGCGTCATCCGCGATTTTACGAATAGCTTCGTCAAGTGCAAGCACTTCTTGGGCGTCGCTGCCAAGGCGGCGGATGGCGACTTTGCGCTCCTCCGCCTCGCGTTTGCCGACAACCCAGATTTGCGGGGCCTTTTGCAGGCTATGTTCGCGGATTTTATAGTTAATTTTCTCGTTGCGGGTGTCCAGTTCGGCGCGGATACCGGCTTTTTTGAGCCCCTCGACGACCTGTTTGGCATAATCATCCGCATCCGACGTGATGGTCGCGACCACCGCCTGTACGGGCGCCAGCCACAGCGGGAACTTGCCGGCGTGGTGTTCGATGAGAATCCCGATAAAACGCTCGAGCGAGCCCAGAATGGCGCGGTGGAGCATCACGGGGCGGTGGCGCTGGCTGTCCTCGCCGATATAGCTGGCATCCAGACGCTCCGGCAGGTTGAAATCCAGCTGCAGCGTGCCGCATTGCCATGTACGGCCAATCGCGTCGGTCAGGTGGAATTCCACTTTGGGGCCGTAGAAGGCGCCTTCGCCCGGCAATTCCTCGAACGCAAGGCCCGCGCCCGTCAGCGCGGCGCGCAGCGCGTTTTCGGCGCGGTCCCAGATGTCGTCGCTGCCGAGGCGTTCGTTCGGCCCCGGGCGCAGCGCCAGCTTGACGGAGATTTTGTCAAAGCCAAGGTCGCGGTACACGCCGAGTTGCAGTTTGAAGTAATCAAGCGCTTCCTGCTCCACCTGATCTTCGCGGCAGAAAATATGCGCATCGTCTTGCGTGAACTGGCGTACACGCATGATGCCGTGCATCGCGCCCGACGGCTCGTTGCGGTGGCAGCAGCCGAATTCAGCCATGCGGATCGGCAGGTCGCGGTAGGATTTCAAACCCTGATTGAAAATCTGCACGTGGGCGGGGCAGTTCATCGGCTTGATGCCCATCAGCTTCTCGCCGTCGCCGTGGGTGTCGCGCACCTTGAACATATTGTCGCCATACATATCCCAGTGGCCCGACGCCTTGAACAGGGTGCTGTCGAACAGCTGCGGCGTTTTGACTTCCTGATAGCCCGCGCCGCGGATGCGGTTGCGGATGAAGTTTTCAAGCGCACGCCAGATGGTATAGCCGCGGTCGTGCCAGAACACGCTGCCCACGGCTTCTTCCTGCATGTGGAACAGGTCCATTTCCTTGCCGATTTTGCGGTGGTCGCGCTTTTCCGCTTCTTCCAGCATGTGCAGATAGGCGTCGAGTTCTTTCTGGTCGCGCCATGCCGTGCCGTAAATACGCTGCAGCTGAGCGTTTTTCGCATCGCCGCGCCAATAGGCGCCCGCCACTTTGGTCAGCTTGAATGCCGTGCCGACATGCCCCGTCGAGGGCAGGTGCGGCCCGCGGCAGAGGTCGTACCATTTGCCCTGGCGGTAGATGCTGATCTCCTCGCTCTCGGGCAGGTCGCGGATCAATTCGGCCTTGTACTTCTCGCCGATGCTTTCGAAATGTTTGATGGCTTCGTCGCGCGCCCAGACTTCGCGGGTGAAGTTTTCGTTGCGCGCCACAATCTCGCGCATCTTGGCTTCGATTTTGGGGAAGTCTTCGGTCGTGAAGGGCTCTGCGCGCGCGAAGTCGTAGTAAAAACCGTTGTCGATGGCGGGGCCGATGGTGACCTGCGTACCGGGGAACAGTTCCTGCACCGCCTCCGCCAGCACGTGCGAGGCGTCATGGCGGATCAGCTCCAGCACATCGTCGGATTTGCGGGTGATGATTTCGATCTTGCCGCTTTTGTGCAGCGGACGGCCAAGGTCATAGACCGTACCGTCCAGCTTGACGGCCAGCGCCGCCTTGGCAAGGCCTGCGCCAATAGACGCGGCGACGTCGGCGCCCGTGACGGGCGCGGTGAAGGTCAGCGTCTTCCCGTCGGGGAGGGTGAGCTGGATATCCTTCTGCTGTGCGTCCTGCGGTGCCGTTTTCATCTCAAGAATCCGTTGTTAAGGGGTTAAAAAACAAGGTTATAATCTCGGCCCGTGCCGCGCGGCTGTCAAGCGGATTCCCCGCGATTTCGCTGGAAATCCGCGATTTTTAAGGGTAAAAGCAAGGATACCGCGCAAAAGCGCGCCGCGCCTTGCGCAAACCGGCAGAAAGCAAAGCCAAGGGGGAATTCTGGCGATGGTTTCAATAACGGGCCTGAATATTTCAACGGGAATGTCGAAAATGATGAAAACCTGGGATAGCGCGAGCCTGACGTTTCGCCGCTTTGTCGAACAAAACCATGCGCCGGTGATTTTGCAGGTATTGCCTGCGCTGAATTCCGGCGGGGTCGAGCAGGGTGTCATCGACATCAACGCGGCGATTGTGCGCGCGGGCGGCAAATCCATCGTGGTGTCATCGGGCGGTTTGCGCGCCCATGAAATCGCCAAGGCGGGCGGCACCCATATCGAAATGCCCGTGCATAGCAAAAACCCGCTGATTATGGCCGCCAACGTCAGCCGTCTGCGCAAACTGATCCGCGAGATGAATGTCGATATCGTGCATGCCTGCAGCCGCGCCCCCGCCTGGAGCGCCGGCCGCGCCGTCGCGGGCACCCGTGCGCACTATGTCACCAGCTGCCATGCCACGCATAATATCGGCGGCATGTTCAAACGTGCCTATAACGCCTCGATTTCAAAGGGCGAACGCGTGATTGCGGTGTCGCATTTCATCGCGGATTATCTTGAACAGAACTACAAGGTCGATCCGAACGTCGTGCGCGTGATCCACCGCGGCGTGGCGCTTGAAAAATTCCACCCCAATTCGGTGACGCCCGACCGTCTGATCCGCGCCTCGCAAATGATGCGCATCCCCGAAGGCGCGGCCGTGGTCATGCTGCCCGCGCGTATCAGCCGCACCAAGGGGCATATGTTCCTGCTGGATGCTATCGCCGCGCTGGGCAAGAAAGACCTGTTTTGCTTGTTCCTTGGTTCTGACATCGGCAACGAACATTACCGCAAAGAACTGGAAGATTACATCGAAGCCAAGGGCCTTGGCAGCGCATCGCGCATTATCACGAATTGCGACGACATGCCCGCGGCCTATATGATTTCAACGGTCGTGGTTTGCCCGACGCTGCAGCCCGAAGGTTTCGGCCGCGTGCCCGTCGAGGCGCAGGCCATGGGGCGCCCCGTGATTGCGACCGACCATGGCGGTACGCGCGAAACCATCCTGCGCGATGAAACCGGCTGGCTGGTCACGCCCGGCGATGTCGATGCGCTGACACGCGCGCTGCACGAAGCCATCAGCCTTGATGGCCGCGGACGCGCGATGCTGGCAACTCGCGCGATGTCGCATGTTGCCCATCATTTCACCAACGAACAGATGTGCGAAAGCACGCTGGACGTTTACGCCGAACTGCTGGGCACGGGCGCGGGCGTCAAGGCGTTGCCGTCGAATGACAGCTTCAGCGTATCCGAAGCCGACCGCGCGGCCGGATAACATTCCCAAAGCGGACGGGCGGCCATGCAGGATAAACCCCGCGAAAAAATTCTTGTTATCAAGCTGAGCGCGCTTGGTGATTTTCTGGTCGCGCTTGGCCCGATGGCAGCCATTCGCCGCGCGCATCCGGATGCGCATATCACCATCATGACCACGCGCCCCTTCGCCGATATGGCGCAGCGCAGCGGCTATGCCAATGCGGTCGAGGTGGTGACGCGTGCCAGATTCTACGAAATCGGCGCATGGCTGCGCGTCGCGCGTTTTTTGAACAAGGGCGGGTTCAGCCGCGTCTACGATTTGCAGCTCAACGGGCGCACGAATAATTATTTCCGCCTGATGCTGAAAAAACCGCAGTGGTCGGGCATCGCCACCGGTGCGTCGCATAACTACGCCGCCGAAAATCCGCAGTGGCGGCAGATGCATGCCTTCGCGCGCCACAAAACCATGCTGGCCGGACTGGGCATTGATGTGCAGATGCCGGATATCGGCTGGATGAAAACCGATGTATCGCTGCTGGTGCCGCCATCGCCTTATGTGCTCTTGGTGCCGGGCTGCGCGCCGCAGCATCCATATAAGCGCTGGCCTGCCGTTAAATACGCGGCGCTGGCGCTGAAATTGCAGCGCGAAGGGTATGCTGTCGCGCTGCTGGGCACGGCGGCGGAGCATGAAGCGATTGCCAAAATCAAAACCGCCGCGCCGGAATGTATCGACCTTTCAGGCCGCACGTCGCTGTATGATATCGCCTCGCTGGCGTTTGGCGCGGCGGGGGCGGTCGGCAACGACACGGGCCCGTCGCATCTGATTGCGCTGGCGGGCTGTCCGATTGTCACGCTCTTTTCCGGCGTGACCGACCCCGCGCTCAGCGCGCCGACGGGGGCGGCGGTGACCGTTATTCAGTCCGAAGATATCGCGGATATCAGTGTCGAAGACGTCAAAGGCGCGCTGCGCCTGCGGGATGCCGGTGCGGATGCTCCGGCGGCGGAGGGGGCGGCATGACAGCGCGTCACCGTCATTTCCTTGATGCCTCCGGTCTTGTGTGTCCGCTGCCGGTTTTGCGCGCGCGCAAGGTTTTGCAGCATATGCCCGAAGGTGCTATGCTTTGCATCACCGTTACCGACGACAAGGCGCCGCGCGATTTCGAAAGTTTTTGCCGCGACGGCGGGCACAAGCTGGAAAGCGTCACGCCGACCATGGACGGCATTGAAATTGTTATTCTGTGCGGCCCCAAACCTGCCGAAGAAAAGGAAATACCGCTATGAGCAAAACGGCTTTGAATATTTTATGCGCGGCGGTGCTGGCGGCGTGGATGATGCTGCCTGCTGCGGCATCGGCACAGCAATCCGAAGGACAAAAGCTGCGTATCCAGTCTGGCCCGACCACGGGGCCCAAGAAAAGTTTCGATCTTGATCTCAGCAAGATGGTGTCGCAAAAGCAGAAAGAAGTCGAGCGTATGGCCGGCAAGACCGAACGTGAATGGCGCAAAAAACTGCGCAGCAACAACAGAAAAAAAGCGCGCAACCAGCGCGGCAGCGGCGTCACCGCCGATAAAAACTTCGCCAGCCTCAACCGCTAGATAAAAAATCTTGCCGTATGTTCCGGCGTAATGCGCTGTATTCAGGCGTTTTTCACGGCTTCCATAACCCCGCACGACTGTGCGGGGTTGTTTTTTGTGGCGATGGGGGTTAAACAAAAAATATAATATATCATCGCGGTTTTATTCATATTTTGCGGCTTTTGCCGCATCCGGCATTTTTTTGCCCCTGTGTTTCACAGCCAAGGAGGCGCGTCATGACGGACATACGGCGAGCGTTGCCGCAATCTGAACCCTTCACCGGCGGCATTCATGCGCGTATCGACGGGCCGGTGGTGATGATCGGCTTCGGCTCCATCGGGCGCGGGCTGTTGCCGCTGCTGCTGCGGCATGTCGCGCTCGACTCCGCACGGCTGACGGTGATTGACCCGGACGGCAGCGGGCGCGAAATCGCCGAAAGCTTTGGCGTGCGTTTTGTGCAGCAGGCCCTGACGCCGGATAATTTTCGCACGGTTTTGGAGCCGCTGCTGGATACGCCGCAAGGCCGCGGGTTTTGCATCAATGTGTCGGTCGATGTATCGTCGGTGGAGGTGATGCGTTTGTGCCAAACGCTGGACGCGCTGTATATCGACAGCTCCGTCGAGCCATGGGCCGGATATTTCCATGACAAAAACATAGATATCGCCGCGCGTACCAACTATGCCCTGCGCGAAATGATGCTGGCGGAAGGCCGCGCGCGCAACCGCGGCGGTGCGACGGCGGTATCCAGCTGCGGCGCCAATCCGGGCATGGTGTCGTGGCTGGTGAAGGAGGCGCTGCTCAATCTGGCGCGCGACCTTGGCTTGCGTCAAGGCGATGACGCCGCGCCACAGACCCGCCGCGGCTGGGCGCAGCTGATGCAGCAGACGGGCGTCAAGGGCATCCACATCGCCGAGCGCGACACGCAGCGCAGCCTGCGTCCCAAGCCGATGAATGTGTTTGTCAACACATGGTCTGTCGAAGGGATGGTCGCCGAGGGACTGGCGGCGGCGGAACTGGGCTGGGGCACGCATGAACGCTGGCTGCCGCCACATGCGCGGCGGCATAAAACGGGCTGCCTTGCCGCGATTTATATGATGCAAAGCGGCGGCGATACGCGCGTGCGCAGCTGGTGCCCGACACCGGGGCCGCAGCGCGCGTTTCTGGTTCCTCATCATGAATCCGTCGCGATTGCGGATTATTACACCATCGGCGCGCCGGACAGGCCCGAATACCGCCCGACGGTGCATTACGCTTATCGCCCGTCGAATGTCGCGCTGCTGTCGCTGGATGAAATGTTCGAACGCGGCGGCAAGCTGCCCAAAAAACAGCAGGTGCTGGGCGAAGAGGATATTCTTGATGGTATGGACGAGCTGGGCGTGCTGCTCTATGGTCATGCGAAAAACGCATACTGGTACGGCTCGCAGCTGAGCATCGAACAGGCGCGCGCGCTGGCCCCGCATCAAAACGCGACGGGGCTGCAGGTGACGTCAGGCATGCTGGCGGGCATCGTCTGGGCGCTGGAAAACCCCGATGCGGGCGTTGTCGAGGCGGACGATATGGACTTCGCGCGCTGCCTTGAGGTGCAGAGGCCGTATCTGGGCAAGGTCGCGGGGTATTATACCGACTGGCATCCGCTGAAAAACCGCGGCAGTCTTGTGCCCGAAAATCTTGACCGCGACGACCCGTGGCAATTCAGAAACGTGCTGGTGCGCACGCCGTCCTAAACGCCTGCGCAAAACAAAAAGCCGGCGCCCTGCGGCACCGGCTTTTGTGTTCGGGTTTGGTTTTAGACAGGGCGCGGGTTACGCTCGGCAAAGCCGCGCTGGTGCCAGTAGGGATAGACAGGCGTTTTTTCGCTGGCGGCGTCGAGTTTCTGGACCTGCTCCGGCGTCAGGTTCCAGCCCACAGCGCCGAGGTTTTGCTTCAGCTGTTCTTCGTTGCGCGCGCCGATGACGATGTTGCATACCGTCGGGCGTTGCAACAGCCAGTTAAGCGCAACCTGCGGCACGGTCTTGCCGGTTTCCTTGGCAACCGCGTCAAGCGCATCGACCACGGTATAGAGATATTCATCATCCACTGGCGGGCCGCCTTCGGCGCCGCCCTGTTTGATGCGGCCATCGGGCAGGGGCTGGCCGCGGCGGATTTTGCCGGTCAGGCGGCCCCAGCCGAGGGGGCTCCAGACCATCAAACCGACGCCCTGATCGATGCCGAGGGGCATCAGTTCTTCTTCGTAATCGCGGCCGATGAGCGAATAATACCCCTGATACACCACATAACGCGCAAGGCCGTATTTTTCGGACGTCGCCAGCGATTTCATCAAATGCCAGCCGGAGAAGTTGGAACAGCCGATATAGCCGACCTTGCCGCTTTGCACGAGATGATCGAGCGCGGAGAGAGTTTCATCCACCGGCGTTTGCGCATCGAAGCCGTGCATAAAATAAACATCGATATGGTCGGTGCCAAGACGCTTGAGGCTATCCTCTGCCGCGCGGATGAGATGATAGCGCGAAGAGCCCTTTTCATTCGGCCCGTCGCCCATGGCAAAGGTCGCCTTGGTCGAAATCAGCAGTTTGTTGCGGCGGCCCTTGATGGCGGCGCCGAGGACTTCTTCGGACGCGCCCTTGGAATAGATATCGGCGGTGTCGAAAAAGTTCAGTCCGGCCTCCAGACAGATATCGAGCATGCGCGTGGCTTCTTTTGCGTCCGTATCGCCCCATTTTTTAAAAAAATCGTTGCTGCCGCCGAACGTGGCGGTGCCGAGGCTGAGCACGGGGACTTTCAGTCCCGATTTGCCAAGAGATCTGTATTCCATGAAAAGTCGTCCTTCGTGTGGGTGAAAACGGGAATCGGTGTGCAGGCTGCGAGATAGGGCGCGATCAACCGCCGTCAAGGCTGGCGTCGCGGCCGAAGCGGCGCGGCTTTTTATCAACTCCCTGTTTTTAATATAAAAATGCACCGCCGCAAAATAAGGATTGTCAGTCCTGCCGATATTAGGTAAACAGGGCGCCATTCGAAGCTTTCCCCACAATCCGCGCAACCATGGAGGTTCTGCATAAATCATGACCGATCACGTTCCCGTGTCTTCGACCCCGTATCAAATCTACGCAAAAATTTCTGGCCCGATCGTGATGATCGGCTTTGGCTCCATCGGCCGCGGCACGCTGCCCCTGATCGAGCGTCATTTTGAATACGACAAGGAACGTTTCGTTGTCATCGATCCGCAGGACGACGATATCGCGCTGCTGAACGAACGCGGCATCCGCTTCATCCAGACCCACGTGACCAAAGAAAATTACCGCGACCTTTTGACCCCGCTGTTGACGCAGGGCGGCGGGCAGGGCTTCTGTGTCAACCTGTCGGTCGATGTCTCGTCGCTGGATGTGATGAAGCTGTGCCGCGAGAACAAGGCTTTTTATATCGACACGGTCGTTGAACCGTGGCTGGGCTTTTATTTCGACGAAAGCCTCGGCACTGCAGGGCGCAGCAACTACGCGCTGCGCGAGGCCGTGCTGGCCGAACGCCGCAACAATCCCGGCGGCACCACGGCGGTTTCCTGCTGCGGCGCGAACCCGGGCATGGTGTCGTGGTTCGTAAAACAGGCGCTGGTCGATGTTGCGCGCGCCAGCGGTCTGACGTTCGATATGCCGAAAACCCGCGCCGAATGGGCCGCGCTGATGCACAAAACCGGCGTCAAGGGCATCCACATCGCCGAGCGCGATACCCAGCGCAGCAAAAATCCCAAACCGCGCGGCGTTTTTGTGAATACCTGGTCTGTCGAAGGTTTCGTGTCCGAAGGCATGCAGCCGTCGGAACTGGGCTGGGGCAGCCATGAAAAATGGTTCCCGACCACGGGCAAACGTCATGAAACCGGCTGCAAGGCGGCGATTTACCTGATGCAGCCGGGCGCCAATACCCGCGTGCGCACATGGTGCCCGACGCCGGGCGCGCAGTTCGGTTTCCTTGTGACGCACAACGAAGCGATTTCTATTGCCGATTATTACACCGTCGGCAGCGGCGATAACCCCGAATACCGCCCGACCTGTCATTACGCCTATCACCCGTCGAACGATGCGGTGCTGTCGCTGCATGAAATGTTCGGCGCGGAAGGCGATGTGCAGAAAACCCATCACATCCTGACCGAAGATGAAATCGTCGATGGCGCGGACGAACTGGGCGTGCTGCTGTACGGCCATGCGAAAAACGCTTACTGGTACGGCTCCCAGCTGAGCATCGAAGAAACCCGCCAGCTGGCCCCCTATCAGAACGCGACGGGGATGCAGGTCAGCTCCGCGGTTCTGGCGGGCATGGTCTGGGCGCTGGAAAACCCCGAAGCGGGGATTGTCGAGACGGATGAAATGGATTTCGAGCGTTGCCTCGAGATTCAAAAACCCTACCTCGGCCCCGTCAAAGGGTATTACACGGACTGGACGCCGCTGAAGAATCGTCCGGGCCTGTTCCCCGAAGACATCGACGAGACCGATCCGTGGCAGTTCCGCAATATTCTGGTGCGCTGATCGCCGCATGAAACAAAAAAGCCGCAGCCCCGTACAGGTTGCGGCTTTTTTGATGGGCATATTTTTCAGGAGCCGGGTTTTTTGGGCGCGCGCGCCAAAACGCGGTCGCCCAGCCACAGCGGCAGGGCCGCGACCAGACGCGCCAGAACAAGCATCGGCAGCGGGAAGGCGATGCGCGCGCGGTTTTTCTCGATGCCTTTTTTGATGCAGGCGGCGGCCTTGTCCGCATCCATCAGGAACGGCATGGTGAAATCGTTCACATCCGTCAGCGGCGTTTTGATGAAGCCGGGGAAAATCACCGATACGCGCACGCCGTCGGGCGCCAGCAGCGGGCGCAGCGCCTCGCCCAGCGCGCGCACGGCCATTTTGCTGACGCTATAGGCGGGGGCATTGGGCATGCCGCGCCAGCCCGCCATGGAACTCATGAGGGCGATGTGACCGCTTTTGCGCGCCTTCATGCGCTCGATCAGCGGCATGACGGTGTGCAGCGTGCCGTCAAGGTTGGTATGCAGAATGCCGTAAAACCCCGCGCCGCCGCTGCTGCCGCCTGAAATACCGGCATTGGCGATGACGATGTCGATGGGGTGGGCGTCGTCCCATTTTTCGACTTGCTCTTCGAACGACAGGCGGTCGGTCACGGGGGTTGTGCTGATATGCACTTCCGCGCCGCGCGTGCGGCAATCGCTGGCCACACGCTCCAGCCGCGTCAGGTCGCGCCCTGTCAGCAGCAGGCGCATGCCGCGCTCCGCATAGGCGAGGGCCAGCGCGTGGCCGATGCCACTGGAGGCGCCGGTAATCAGGACGGTCTTTTCATTTGTCATATCATAAATCTTTCGGGGCTACGGCGGGGCTGTATGCTTGTATCCGGCGGGGGTGCGGGTTATAACAAGTCTCCAGCAAGATTCTCATAGCGCAAGTGTAAAAGAAAGATGATGGCAGCAGCAAGCATCACTACGTTTCCCGCACCCAAAGCGTCGACGCTGAAGCGTCGCGGGATTATGCTGGTGCTGGCATCCCCCCCCGGCGGCGGCAAAACCACGGTCAGCCGCGCGATTGCCGAACAGGATCCGCAAACCATGATTTCGGTCTCCGCCACCACCCGCGCGATGCGCCCGGGCGAAGTGGACGGCACCCATTATTATTTCGTCACCCGTGAAAATTTCGAACAGCAGATCGCCAAGGGCGAGATGCTCGAACACGCGCTGGTTTACAACAACTATCTCTACGGCACGCCGCGCGGTCCGGTGGAAAAAGCACTGAGCGAAGGCCGCGACGTGCTGTTCGACATCGACTGGCAGGGCAACCGCAAACTGAGCGAAACCGCGCCCGACGATGTGGTGTCGGTATTCCTGCTGCCGCCGTCGTGGACCACGCTGGCCGACCGCCTGCATGGCCGCAAACAGGACAGCGAAGAGGAAATCGAGCGCCGCCTCGGCAAGGCGCGCGATGAAATTTCGCACTACAAGGAATTCGATTACGTCATCGTCAACAACGACCTGCAAGATACGATTGCGCAGGTGCGTTCCATCCTCGAAGCCGAACGTACGCGCCGCCAGCGCCTGACCGACCTTGACGATTTCGTCGGCACGCTGAAGCCGTAAGCTTTTCTATTTTTTCGTGATGTCCTGCAGGACTTCGGCCATGCGCACGAAGCCGGCGATATCGATTTCTTCCGCCCGCGCGGTGCCGGCAATGCCGGATTTTTCCAAAAGCTGCGTTTCATCAATGCCCAGTGATTTCAGGCTTTGCCGCAGCATCTTGCGCCGCTGGCCGAAGGCGGCGGCGGTCAGGCGTTCCATCGTGGGGAGCTGGACGCTGTCGGTGCGGTTTTTTCGGGGCACGATATGCACCACGCTCGACGTTACTTTTGGCGGCGGGGTGAAGGCGGAGGGGGGAATATCGAATACCTTGTGCGCATCGCACAGCCACTGCGTGATCACGCTGAGGCGCCCGTAATCCTTGCTGCGCGGTTCAGCGACGATACGCTCCGCGACTTCTTTTTGGAACATCAGCGTCATGCTGTCGAACGTCTCCGCCTTTTCCAGCCAGCCGAGCAGCAGCACGGTGGCGATGTTATAGGGCAGGTTCGCCACCAGCGCGCGCGGTGCGGGGCAGAGCGCGGCGTAATCGATTTTCAGCGCGTCGTCGGGAATGATGCTCAGCTTGCCTGCCGTGGCCGCGGTCAGTTCGCCCAGCGCGGCGACGCAGCGGTCATCACGTTCGATCGCGTAGATATGCGCGGCGCCGCTTTTGCACAGCGCGCGCGTCAGGCCGCCGGGGCCGGGGCCGATTTCAATCACGTTTTTACCGGCAAGGCTGCCGGCGCTGCGGGCGATGCGCGCTGTCAGGTTCAGATCGAGCAGGAAATTCTGGCCAAGGTTTTTCTTGGCGTTCAGTTCATAGCGCGCAATCGTTTCACGCAGCGGCGGCAGGGCGTCGATGGCGTCGTCAAGCGTATCGGGGACGGCGGGGGTATCCGGCGTCATCAATTAAAAACGCTGTTCGATAAAGGCGGTGGCGCGCAGATCGTGCAGATAACGCTCCGCCATCTGCTCCAGACGCTGGGTGCCAAGGCGGGTGGCGATTTCCTCGCGCGCGCCTTCGGCAGCGGGGGCGGGCTTGGCGGCTTCGGCCGCGGGCACGGGGTCGATGATTTTCGGCGCGTCATTCGATGCTTGCGGCGGCATTTCGGGCGCGGGACCTTCGCTGGTCACCAGCGAGGGACGCTTGTCCTGCGGCGCGGTTTCCGCAGCCGGGGCGGGCGTTGCCGCGGCAGCGCCTGCGGGCATGCCCTTCTGGCGCGCATCGCGCAGGAAAATCAGGTGATAGCCTTTGTCGGTGCGGATAGGCTCGCTCAGCTGTCCGGGCTTCAGCGCGGCAATCGCGCTGTTCAGATCGCCGGATAGCGTGCCTTCCTCGATCCAGCCGAGATCGCCGCCGGTAGCGGCGCCGGGCGCTTCGGAAAACTCACGCGCGGCCTGCGAAAACGGGCGGCCCTTGCGGATTTCACCCGACAGACGTTCGGCCAGTTCACGCGCGTTTTTCTCGCTCGCTTCGCCGTCAAACGACAGGAAAATTTCGGCAATGCGGTATTCCATGCGGCCGGAAGAGCGCTGCAGACGATCCACTTCGCTGTCGATTTCGGTTTCGGAAATCACGATTTGCGGGCGCAGCTTGCGGCGCACCACTTGCGACCACGCGATTTCGGCGCGGATTTGTTCCTGCAGCGTATCGAGATTGATGCCCGCGCGTTTCAGCTGTTCGCCGAACTGCTCGGGCTCCATTTTATTCTGGTTCGCAATGGCCGTGAAGCCGCGCGCGATGTCGGCGTCGCTGACGCGGATGTTGAGGGCGCTTGCTTCCTGCAGTTGCAGCCTTTCATCGACAAGGCGGTACATGGTTTGCTGCAGCACGCGCTGTTTGGCTTCGGGCGGCAGATTTTTGGGCGCGCTCAGCAGATAAAGACGCATGCGGTCTTCGATATCGCTGAAGGTGATGATGTCGTCGTTGACCACGGCGGCAATGCCGATGCGGTTTTGCGCCGCGGGGGCGGGCGCGGTTTTTTTGGATTTGGCGCTGGCGGTTTTGCCCGCTTTTTCGGTTGCGGCCATGGCGGCGGTCGGCGCGCCCAGCAGCAGGGCGGCGCAGGTGGCGAAAAGGGCAAGGCGAAGTGTCAGCGTCACGGGCTATTCCTTGATTGGCGTCGTTTATATCGGTGCGGTATGTCCGGCTGCATCATATAGACAAGCGCGCGGAAATGCCAGAGCTGCCAGTTTCCGTAAAGCGTAAAAATCAACTGCTTTTGCGGTACTGGTTCAAATAAGTCGGCAGAATACCGCCCAGCGCCGCCGGCGAAATCCCCAAATCGGCGAAGGTCGGGTGCTGGCCCGACACCACATTATCCTCGGCCAGACTGCGCACCTGATCGACCGTCAGCGGCGGGCGCGGGCATACCGCGCTGAAAAACCCGACGGCCTTGGCGGCAAACCCCGGCAGCGGGACAAACATCCGGCGGCGGTTGGTGGCCGCCAGCGTCATTTCCAGCAGTTCGCGGAAGCTGAAAGCCTGCGGCCCGCCCAGTTCATAGGTTTGGCCTGCGTATTTGCGTCCGGCATCGCGTGCGGTGACGGTGCAAACGGCGCGGGCGATATCGCCGACGTAAACGGGCTGGAATTTCGTGCGCCCGCCCATGACCAGCGGCAGAAAAGGGCTCAGCCGCGCCATGCGGGCGAAGCGGTTGAAAAAATCATCTTCGGGCCCGAAGACAAGGCTTGGCCGCAGGATCACGGCATCGGGAAATGCGCGGCGCACGGCCTCTTCGCCGGCGGCCTTGCTTTGCGCGTAATGCGACGCCGCGCGGGCAGAGGCGCCGATGGCGGAGATATGCACCAGCTTTTCCACGCCCGCCTCCGCCGCCGCATGCGCGATACGCTGCGCGGCCAGATGGTGCAGCGCATCGAAGGTATTCTTGCGTCCGCGTTCGAACAGAATGCCGATCAGGTTTACAACATGGGTGCTGCCCGCGATGGCGCGCGCGACGCTCTGGCTGTCATGCACATCGCAGGATATGGGTACGATCTGTCCGACGCCGCCGCAGGGCTTCAGCAGCGATGCGCGCGCGGGGCTGCGCGTGGCGATGCGGATTTGCGCGGCGGGGTCTTGCTGCGCCAGCGCCTGCACAATATGACGGCCAAGAAACCCCGTGCCGCCGAAAATGGTGATGATACTGCGTTTGGGTGCCATGATTATTCCTGAAAAAATGTTTTTTACGGCCTTTAAGATAGGTGCCGTTTAATAAAGTCAATTCGGTTTTAATTCTTCTCTTTGGTCACGAAACTGTCCATGATTTTCTTGCGGCCGGCCTTGTCGAATTTGATGTCCAGCTTGTCGCGGTCGGTCGATACCACCGTGCCGGGGCCGAATTTCTGGTGAAACACGCGGTCGCCGGGGGCGAAACCGCCTTCGGATTCCAGATGCGGGCTGACCTGCGAAATCGAATTGTCGACAAGCTCCGCCCTGCGGCCGCGAAAACCGGATGAACCGCCGCCCCCAAAGCCGCCGCCATAACTGCCGCCGCCGTAGCCGCCGCCAAACCCGCCGCTTTGCGGGCTGAGGCCGGTTTCCACCACGGCATCGACATGTTCTTTCGGCAGTTCGTCAATAAAACGCGACGGCAGGCAGGATGTCCAGCTGCCGTAAATCACGCGGTTGGCGGCAAAGGAAATGGTCGCGCGTTTGCGCGCGCGCGTGATGCCGACGTAGGCGAGGCGGCGTTCTTCTTCAAGTCCCGCCACGCCGTTTTCATCCATGGTGCGCTGGCTCGGAAAGACGCCTTCTTCCCAGCCGGGCAGGAACACGACGTCGAATTCCAGCCCCTTGGCGCTGTGCAGCGTCATCACCGATACCATGTCGGCGCTTTGCTGTTCCTGGTTCTCCATGACCAGCGCGACGTGTTCGAGGAAGCTTTCCATGCTCTCGAATTCCTCCAGCGCCGCGACGAATTCCTTGAGGTTTTCAAGCCTTCCGGCCGCTTCGGGCGATTTGTCGGCCTGCCACATGCCGGTATAGCCGCTTTCATCAAGGATGATGCCCGCCATCTCGCCCTGCGTCAGTTCGCGCATCTGGTGGCGCCAGCGGTCGAAATCGGCGACCAGCGAGGCCAGCGTCTGTTTGACCTTGGGCTTGAATTCATCCGTTTCCAAAAGCCGCCGCAGCGCGCCGAACAGCGATATGTTTTGCGCGCGCGCATAGGCATGCAGCACCTGCATCGTCGCATCGCCGATACCGCGCTTGGGCACGTTGATGATACGCTGGAGCGCAAGATCGTCATCCGGCTGCACGGTCACGCGCATATAGGCGATGGCATCGCGGATTTCCTGACGTTCGTAAAACCGAAGTCCGCCGATGACGCGGTAGGGGATGCTTTCGCGGATAAAACGCTCTTCAAACTCGCGGGTCTGGAAACCGGCGCGCACCAGCACCGCCATATCGCGCAGCTTCACGCCCTTGCGCTGGAGGGATTCGATATCGCTGGCGATAGCCTGCGCCTCTTGCGCGCCGTCCCAGACGCCGCGCAGCTGCACGGGATCGCCGTCTTCGTCGGCGCTCCAGAGTTCCTTGCCGAGGCGGCCGCGGTTATGCGCGATGACGCCGTTTGCGGCGGCGAGAATGTTTTTGGTGGAGCGGTAATTCTGTTCCAGCCGCACCACGGTCGCGCCCGGAAAATCTTGTTCGAAGCGCAGGATGTTGCCGATTTCCGCGCCGCGCCAGCCGTAAATCGACTGGTCGTCGTCGCCGACGCAGCAGATATTTTTGTGTTTCTGCGCCAAAAGCCGCAGCCACATATATTGCGCAACGTTGGTATCCTGATATTCGTCGACAAGAATGTATTTGAAGCGGTGCTGGTAGTCTTCCAGCACATCGGCGTTTTTGGGGTCGCGCAGGATGCTGACGCAATGCATCAGCAAATCGCCGAAGTCGCAGGCGTTCAGCACACGCAGACGTTCCTGATACTGCGCATAAAGACGCGGCAGCTTGCCGTCGGCGATATCGCCGGCATCGGCGCCGGTGATTTGCTCCGGCGTTTGCGCGCGGTCTTTCCAGCGGGAAATGACCGAGAACAGCAACCGCGGCGGGCATTTTTTGGCGTCGATATTCTCCGCCTCCGCCAGTTGTTTGATCAGGCGCAGCTGGTCGTCTTCGTCCAGAATGGTGAAATTGGTTTTCAGCCCCACACGCTCCGCATGACGGCGCAGCATACGCGCGCACAGGCTGTGAAAGGTGCCGAGCCACCAGCCTTCGACCGGTCTGCCGCCCAGCATGGCGGATACGCGGTGTTTCATTTCCGCCGCCGCCTTGTTGGTGAAGGTCACGGCCAAAATCTGCGCGGGCCCCGCGCGGCCTGTCGTCAGCAAATGGCCGAGGCGCGTTGTCAGCACGCGTGTTTTGCCCGTCCCTGCGCCCGCCAGCACCAGCACGGGCCCGTCCAGCGTTTCGACGGCCAGCCGCTGCGCGGGGTTCAGGCTGTCAAGATATGAAAAATGATTTGTATGTTCGGGCAACATCTTTTTCCGGCGGCGCTGTGATGATTTTTTGGGTGCTTGGGGAACTGCATACCATGGGCAGCCGTTCGCCTGCCAGATTCCCTTCGTCTCTTCGTCTATAGCAGACAGGAGAGAGGAAAATCTTCAAAAAAACGCCTGTTTTTCCAAATCGGCCTTGTAACGCCGATATACGCAGGTATAAATATGTCAGTCAGCCCAAGGCGGGCTTTTTACATCCAGAGGAGTTATAATAATGCGTGGCCGTACTACCCAAATTTTTAGCATGCTGGCAATCGTGCTGATGCTCGGTGCCTGCACCAACAAAGACAAAGGCAGCGTGGACGGAACGGGCGACCTGAACGCCGCTGACCGTACCCAGATTTCCCAGGGCGTTGATGCCGCAAACGGCGTCGTTCCCGGCAGCCAGCAAGACCTCGTCGTCAACGTCGGCGACCGCGTTTTCTTCGGCTATGACCAGTATGACCTGACCGCGGAAGCCCGTGCGACGGTTGAGCGTCAGGCGACCTGGATGAAAACCTACGCCAACGTCAGCGTGATCGTCGAAGGTCACTGTGACGAACGCGGCACGCGCGAATACAACCTGGCCCTCGGCGAAAAACGCGCGATGGCTGTCCGTAACTACCTGATCGCCAACGGCGTTGCGCCGAACCGCGTTCAGACCATTTCCTACGGCAAAGAACGTCCGGTCGTTCTGGGCTCCGACAACACGTCCTGGGCGCAAAACCGCCGCGGCGTGCTGGTCGTCCAGTAATCGCCGACGGTTGGAAGGCTTAAAGACGTGGCACACGCATCGCGTCATAGCGGCAAGAAAAAAACAGGGCTCCTGCTTTTCGCAGGGGCTCTGTTTGCCGTGTTCATGACCGCCGAGGCCACGGCTGGCTTCAGCCAGAGCGCGGATACCAGCCAGCTTCTGGGCCGCATCAACCAGCTTGAAAACCAGATCCAGACACTCAGCCGCACGGTTTACCGCGGCAAAGCGCCGAGCCCCGCCGAAGCTTCCGCCTTTTCGGGCGGCAGCAGCGCGGATACCGCGGCGCTGGCGAATATCGAAGTGCGCCTTGGCCAGCTGGAAACCCAGCAGCGCAACCTGACCGGCCAGCTGGAGCGGATGAACCACGACATCCAGCAAATGAAAACGCGGCTTGACCGCACGCTTGCCGATAACGACCTGCGCTTCCAACAACTGGAACGCGGCGGCGCGGCAGCCGGCGCCAGAACGGGCGCCCCCACCACCGACAATACCCTTTATGCGCAGGATGTGACCGCGCAGGTGACCGATAGCGCGCGCACCAGCGGCAACAGCGCGGCCGGCAACCTCGGCACACTGTCCGGCAGCGGCACGGCGCCGCGCGGCAGCGATCCGGCCAGCATTCTCTATGACAATGCTTTCAGCGATGTCCGCGAAGCGAAATACGAAGCGGCGGAAGACAAATTCAAGCGTTTCATGGCGATGTATCCGTCGCATGCGCTGGCGGCCAATGCGCAATATTGGCTCGCGGAAACCTATTACGTGCGTGGCAATTACCAGCAGGCCGCCCGCGCCTTCGCGCAGGGCTATCAGGATTATCCCAAGGGCGCCAAGGCGCCCGACAGCCTGCTGAAACTGGCGCTGTCGCTGTCGCAGATCGGCAAAAAAGAAGATGCCTGCCTGTCCTTCGCGCAGCTGAAAAAAGAATACGGCAGCGAACAGACGCCCGTCGTCCGCCGTGCCGAACAGGAAGCCAAGCGCATTGGCTGCAAATAAGCCGCGCGGTTTTTCATGACATCCCTTCATCATATCGACACCGCGGCGTTTGACGCGGCCCTGTCCGCCTGCGGCCTTGCCGGTGCGCCGCGCGTCGCGCTGGCGGTATCGGGCGGGGGCGACAGTATGGCGCTTGCGGTTCTCTGCGCGGCTTTGCTTTTGCCGCGCGGCACGGTGCTCAAGGCCTATACGGTTGACCACGGCCTGCGCAAAGAGGCGCGGGCGGAGGCGGCAGCAGCAGGGGCGCAACTTGCCACCCTCGGCATCGCGCATGAAATCCTGACGTGGGAAGGGGACAAACCGCAAACCCATGTGCAGGAGCGCGCACGCGCCGCGCGCTACGCCCTTTTGCAGGACGCCTGCCGCCGCGACGGGTTTGATATTCTTTTGACCGCGCATCAGGCCGAAGACCAGATGGAAACTTTCTGGATGCGCCTTGCGCATGGCAGCGGTATTGACGGTCTTTGCGGTATCGCGCCGCTGCGCGTGCTGGAGGGTGGGTTGCGTCTGGCGCGGCCCTTGCTGGGTTTTTCGCGCGTGGAGCTGCGTGATATTTGCCGGCAGGCCGGTATTGTCTGGGCCGATGACCCGTCGAATGAAAACGAAAAATATTTGCGCGTCCGCCTGCGCGGCTTCGAAGATGCTCTGGCAGCCGAGGGGTTGTCGCCGCAGCGCCTTGCGCAGGTTTTGCAAAAGCTGGACGATGCGCGCGCGGCGCTGGAGCGGATGACGGATGAAAAATTTTCATCCATCGTGACTCTCTATCCCGAAGGGTATGCCGCGCTGGATGACGCCGCACTCGCGGCGCTGCCCGTGGATATCGCGCGGCGCGTTTTGTCGCGGCTGTTGCTGCTGCTTTCGCCTGCGCCCTATCCGCCGCCGTTTGACATGCTCAGCAGTTTGTGCGGCGATGTGACGGGGGCGGATTTTACCGGACGCACGGCCTTTGGCTGCGTTTTTTCACCCTGTGCGCACAGCGGTATTCTGGTGCTGCGCGAACAATCCGCCTTGCCGCCGCCCGTGCTTCTGGACGGGGCGGACAGGTTGATGTGGGATGGGCGTTTTGTTTTCTCCGGCCTCCAGCCCTACGCGGGCATGACCCTTGGCCCGCTCGGGGTTGACGGCACGGCGCAGCTGAGAAAACTGCTGGATCCAAAAGCGCGCGCGCGTTTCGAGGCGCTGCCCGGGAAGCTCCGCGCCAGCCTGCCCGCGCTGTCGAAAACAGACGGGAACGGCGCGCGGACACTTGTTGCCGTTCCGCATCTGGACTGGCGCGCGGAGGGCATGGGCGCTCTTGAGGTTTCTTGTCTGCTGTCCGGCCGCGGAGTGAGCGCGTGATGTGGTGGCGGCCGGAATTCAAGCAAAAAACGTCGCGCGCGCAGTGGTTGAAATACGCGGCGCTTTGGGCCGCTATCATCGTGTGTATTCTTCTGGTTTATGCAATTTTTGGGCTAGATAAATACACATTCACCGGAAAGGGCGCGCCGCGGGCTACAGATGCAAACTATCTTTTGAGCCGCAGATAGATGTTGTTATGCGCGGGCGCACGCGAGGGCGCTATAAACATAACCGCCCCGTTTGGTTTTTTGTCTGTGGTGTGGATAAAAAATCCCCTTTCCTTTCAGTGCTTTACTCCGCGCGCTGTTCAGGGGCTGCGCTTTTTGTGCGTCATGATTGTTTCGAAGATAGCGAAGGCTATATAATTGAAAGAGTAGCGGTTTCTTACCCAAAAACGACGATATAGAGGCAGGCATGAGAGAGCAAAACGATAACGACAATCAAGGCGGCAACCAGAACCCCATGGGCCGCAACATGCTTGTCTGGCTGGTGATCGTGCTGATGCTGGTCGCCGTTTTCAATATGTTCGGACGTGACCAGGGGGGTATGGCAGGCCTCAAGCCGATGCCCTACAGCGATTTCATTTCGCAGGTCGATAACAAACAGATTCAAAGCGTCACGATTGTCGGCGATATGATGCAGGTGCGCAAAACCGGCGGCGAACAATATGCCGTGGTCATCCCGCAAAATACCGACGTCGTCGGCCGCATCGAAGGCAAGGGTGTGGTCATCGAAGCCAAGCCCGATACCAGCGGCAGTCCGACGCTGCTGAGTGTTTTGTTGTCGTGGTTCCCGATGCTGCTGCTGATCGGCGTTTGGATTTTCTTCATGCGCCAGATGCAGGGCAGCGGCAACAAGGCGATGGGCTTCGGCAAATCCAAAGCCAAGCTTTTGAACGAACGTAACGGCCGCGTGACCTTCGCGGACGTCGCCGGCGTCGAAGAAGCCAAGGACGAGCTGGAAGAAGTCGTCGAGTTTTTGAAAGACCCGCAAAAATTCCAGCGTCTCGGCGGTAAAATCCCGAAGGGCGTGCTGCTGGTCGGCCCGCCGGGTACCGGTAAAACCCTGATTGCGCGCGCGGTGGCGGGCGAAGCGGGCGTGCCGTTCTTCACCATTTCCGGTTCCGACTTCGTGGAGATGTTCGTGGGCGTCGGCGCCAGCCGCGTGCGCGATATGTTCGAACAGGGCAAGAAAAACGCCCCCTGCATTATTTTCATCGACGAGATCGACGCGGTCGGTCGTCACCGCGGCGCCGGTCATGGCGGCGGCAATGACGAGCGCGAACAAACGCTCAACCAGCTGCTGGTCGAAATGGACGGTTTCGAAGCGAACGAAGGGGTTATCCTCATCGCCGCCACCAACCGCCCCGACGTGCTCGACCCTGCGCTCTTGCGTCCGGGCCGTTTTGACCGTCAGGTCGTGGTGCCGAACCCCGACGTCAATGGCCGCGAAAAAATTCTCAAGGTGCATATGCGCAAAGTGCCGCTCGGCCCCGATGTCGATGCGCGCGTGATTGCGCGCGGCACGCCCGGTTTTTCGGGTGCGGACCTGTCGAACCTTGTGAACGAGGCGGCACTGATGGCTGCCCGCCGAGGCAAGCGCGTGGTCGGCATGGCCGAATTCGAAGACGCCAAGGACAAGGTCATGATGGGGGCGGAACGCCGCTCCATGGCCATGTCGGAGCAGGAAAAGAAACTGACCGCCTATCACGAAGCGGGCCACGCCATCGTGGCGCTGCATGAACCGGCGTCTGACCCGATCCACAAGGCGACGATTATCCCGCGCGGCCGCGCGCTCGGCATGGTCATGCGCCTGCCCGAAGGCGACCGTCTGTCGGTTTCCAAGGAAAAGCTGCATGCCGACCTTGCCGTCGCTATGGGCGGCCGCATCGCCGAAGAGCTGATTTTCGGTGCGGAAAAAGTTACCACCGGCGCCTCGAGCGACATCAAGATGGCGACCGACATGGCCCGCCGCATGGTGACCGAATGGGGCATGAGCCACGAGATGGGCCCCATCCACTACGGTAACGGCCGTGACGAGCTGTTCCTTGGCTACAGCGCGGGCAGTCCGCAGAATATCGCGGGCAGCACGGCGGCGAAGGTCGATGCGGAAGTTAAACGCATCGTCGAAGACGCCTATGTCAGCGCGAAGAAAACGCTGGTCGACAACCTGCATGAACTGCACGCCCTCGCCAAGGCGCTGCTGGAATATGAATCGCTGAACGGCGAAGAAATTCCGCGCGTCATCAAGGGCGAGCCGCTCAACCGCACCACGGCAGAGCAGGAAGCCGAAGAACGCCGCAAGCGCGCGAAATCCGGCACTGTTCCGACGGCGGGCGGTATCGACCTCGGCTCCCCCGATCCGGCGCCGCAGGTTTAACCGCAGCCTTCTTAAAAAGCCGCCCCTGAACGGGGCGGTTTTTTTATGTACCGTTTGTATAAATGCCCTGTATTTCAAGGGGTTTCGGTGTGCGGGCGAGGGGTTGACTCGTCCTCGCCGCGGCTTTATTCTCGGGGGCGTTTACAGAATAAAATTGGCTTATCCTTGCGGCGTCCGGCTTCGGACTTGCGCGGGCTTGGGCTGTCATGTGGCAAAAACAAACGGTTTTTTTTAATGGTCTTTTTTCAGGCACACCGCATCGCAGAAGCCATTCGTTATGACCGGATGGATACGCTGCAAAAACTTCTCGCCAAAGGGGCAGACCCGAACGCGCATGAAGAATATGGCCGCATGCCGCTGGAACTTGCCGCGCTGAAGGGCAACGTCACCGCCGCGGCGCTGCTGATCGCGGCGGGGGCTTCCGCCGATATGATATATCAGGACGGCACGCTGCTGCATATCGCGGCGGCGCGCGGCAATGTCGCGCTGGCAAAACTGTTTTTGGAAAAATTCCCTGACATGAAAAACGGCCTTGATGACGGGCGCAATACGCCGCTGCATCTGGCGGCGGCGGCGGGGCATGCGGAAATGGTGACGTTTCTGATCGATGCGGGGTTCGACCCCGCCGTGAAAAACGCCGAAAACCGCAACGCGCTTTTTATGGCGCAGCGAAAATCACATCCCGATGTGATTGAAATTCTCGAAGCGTATCACGAAAAAAATCCCCTGCCGCGCCCCGTTTTGCCGCGCCAGATTGCGCAGGCCGCGTCGCCGGCCGATACCGCCGCCGTCCCTGCGGCGGCAGAGCAGACGCCGGATGGCTGGCATGTGCTGGCCGATGACCGCATCGCCCATGTCACGCTTGATGCGGCGATTGGCTATAAAATAACCGAGATTTTCAATTTCGCCGCCCGCGAACGTACCCGCCTTTATCACAATCTGGAGACGCGCGCCGAAAGCGCCGAAAGCCGCGATTTCGACGATATCGCCGAAAAGGCACCGCTGGAAGACGCGCTGGAACGTTTACGCGCCGCGGGGCGTTTGGTCGGTGCGGATGCCGTTTATACCCGCGGCATCGGCAAGCCGCCCGCGCGGCGCAGCGGCTAGCGCGGCGCAAAACCCCGGAATACGGGCGAAAACGTAACAAAACGTCATATAAAGTGAACGGATTAAGCATATATTTGGCCCCCGCGCCAGTGGACGGCCCGCAGCGGGGGCGTTAATTTACAGGCTGGATTTTCAGACGCAGAAGGATAAAGCGCAAAAAATGACCCGCAAACTTTTCGGCACGGACGGCATTCGCGGCAAATCGAACACAGGCGCCATCACGGCGGAAACCGCGCTCAAGGTCGCGATGGCGGCGGCGCAGGTGCTCGCCCGCGGCAGCCACCGCCGCAAGGTGGTGATCGGCAAGGACACGCGCCTGTCGGGCTATATGCTGGAGCCCGCGATGCAGGCCGGTTTCATTTCCATGGGGCTGGATGTCGTGCTGGTCGGGCCGATGCCGACGCCGGCGGTGGCGATGCTGACGCGCTCCTTGCGCGCCGACCTGGGTGTCGTGATTTCGGCGTCGCATAACCCGTATGAAGACAACGGCATCAAACTGTTCGGCGCCGATGGATACAAGCTGACCGACGAAACCGAAGCGGAAATCGAGGCGCTGCTGGCAACCGACCTGACCACGCGTCTGGTGCCTTCCGCGCAGATGGGCCGCGCCGCGCGTCTGGAAGACGCCAGCGGGCGTTACATCGAATACGTCAAGAATACCTTTCCCAAGGGGCTGCGCCTCGACGGGCTTAAAATCGTGGTCGATTGCGCGAACGGTGCGGCCTATAAAGTCGCCCCGCGCATATTGTACGAACTGGGCGCCGACGTCGTGCCGATTGGCGTTGCGCCCGACGGCACCAACATCAACAAACATTGCGGCGCAACTGCAACCGACATCATGTGCGAACGCGTGGTCAAACACGGCGCGCATCTGGGCATCGCCCTTGATGGTGATGCCGACCGCCTGATTTTGTGCGACGAGCAGGGGCAGGTCATCGACGGCGACCAGATCATGGCGCTGATCGCCAGTGCCATGCACGCGCGCGGCGATCTGGAAGGCGGCGGCGTGACGGCCACGGTGATGTCGAACCTCGGTCTTGAACGTCATTTGAAGGCGAAGGGGCTGAAGCTGTTCCGCACGCCCGTCGGCGACCGCTATGTCGTCGACCACATGCGCCAGAGCGGCTGCAACATCGGCGGCGAACAGTCCGGCCATATCATTCTTGGCGATTATTCGACCACGGGCGACGGTCTGATTGCGGCGTTGCAAGTGCTAGCGGTTATCCGCACCAGCGGCCGCCCCGTCAGCGAGATTTGCCGCGTGTTCACGCCGGTGCCGCAGCTGCTGCAAAACGTGCGCACGCAAAGCCCCGTGTCGCTGGATGCGGCATCGATGCGCGAGGCCATCCGGATTGCCGAGGGCAAGCTGGGCGATGGCGGGCGCATTCTTATCCGCAAATCGGGCACCGAACCCCTGGTGCGCGTGATGGCGGAGGGGGATGACGCCGCACTGGTGAAATCCGTGGTGCAGGATCTCTGCGCCGCGGTTGAAAAACTTGATATCCCCGCCGCGAAAGCCAGCTGATGAAAATCCATTTTTCCGCCGCCGATACCAAGGGCGCGCAGGCCGCGCTGAAAGAACTGACGCAGCGCTATGGCGACCATCCGGCAGCGGAGGCCGATGTCTGCGTCGCGCTGGGCGGTGACGGTTCGATGCTGCGCGCGCTGCACGATAGCATTCAGAACGGCAAACCGGTTTTCGGCATGAACCGCGGCTCGGTCGGGTTTTTGCTCAATGAATACCGTCCCGATGGCTTGCTGGAGCGTTTGAAGGCCGCGCAAACCGTAACGCTGAAACCGCTGCGCATGTCGGTGACGACGCTGGGCGGCGGATATCAGGAAGCGCTCGCCATCAACGAAGTCTCGCTGTTGCGCGAAACGCGGCAGGCGGCGAAGCTGAGCATCCATATCGACGGCATCCTGCGCCTGAATGAACTGATTTGCGACGGCGTGATTGTGGCGACGCCCGCGGGTTCGACCGCCTATAATCTTTCCGCCCACGGGCCGATCATTCCGCTGGAGGCGGGGATACTGGCGCTGACGCCTATTTCCGCTTTTCGCCCGCGGCGCTGGCGCGGCGCGCTGTTGCCGCAGAAAAGCCGCCTGACCTTTACCGTGCAGGAACCTGACAACCGCCCCGTCAGCGCGGTCGCCGACTTCACCGAAATCCGCGATGTCGAAAAGGTCGAGGTCTGGAAAGACCACGATGTGTCCATCCATCTGCTGTTCGACCCCGAAATGAATCTGGACGAGCGGATGATCAAGGAACAATTCATGCCCTGATGCGGCAGCCTTGCGCCCAAGTCCTTTGAAAATATCGGTTTTTCAGATTTTTCATACGCGGCGCTTGACAGAATCAACGTGCGCGGATTATTGTCATTCCATCATGACGAACGCAAAACACATTGCTGTTTTCTTTTTTAGCTACGCTTATTTTGGCGCCTAGTCGCCATCGTCATTTTTACAGCCTTGCGCTGCCCCCTTCAGTACCGAATCCCGTTTAAGCCCCAAAGGTAAACCCTATTGGTAAAGGCCCGTCAAATCAGGCCACAAGGAATACAGATATCATGACCGACGTCGTCAAAAACAAAGCCGCCCGCATTTCCAGCATCGAAGATGCCCTTCCGCTGTTCCAGCCGCCGCCGCAAAGCTTCACTGGCAAAACGGGCTTGGAAGTCGAAATGGCGCTGTACCGCGCGGGCGACAGAACGCCGGATATTCCCGCCGCCGCCGACATGCTGGCGATGCACGCCGCGCTGAAAGCCGCCGGCCATGACGCGCAGCTGGAGGCCGCAGGCGTTTTGGAATACGCAAGCCCCGCCGCCGCGCTTGATAACCTCTCCCCGCTGGTGGCGCGCGTGAAGGCCGATTTGCAGGCTTTCGAAGACGAAGCCGCATCGCGCGGTTTCACCCGCGCGCCCTACAGCATCCTGCCGACGACGACGGTCGAACAGGCGCTGGATAACCGCGTGCCGCGCGAACGTCTGGAGGCGTCGCTGAACGTCATCGAAACCGCGCTGAACCCGCGCCTCAACCGCATTCCGCTGCTCACCACGGGCGTGCAGACCAGCTTCAGCCCCAAGGACAGCGACGAAATGTTCCGCATGGCGCACCGCGGCTATGCCCTGACGCCGCTTTTGATCGCCGCGATGAACAGCAGCGCGGGATATGTCGAGAATAACGAAGAGCGCCTGACGCATCATCCGCGCGGCAAATACTACGAAATGTACGGCACGTCGGGCGGTATCTCGCCCGCGTTCCTCAAGGCCGCCAATCCCGCCGAATTCGTGAAGCGCCATATCGACGCTGTTTTCGATGCGCCGATGTTCTTCGCTTATGACCATGACGGGGCGCTTATCCGCTCGCAAAAAGACGGTGTGCTGACGTTCCGCAAGCTGATGGACCGCGGGCTCAACACCCAGTCGAATTTCGAACTGGCGGAAACGTTCCTTTATAACGATATCAAAATCTGCAACCTGCGCGATGGCGAGGGCAACGTGGTCGGCAAACGCCTCGAAGTGCGCGCCGCCGACAGCGGCATGCACCAGCCCGTGAGCGCGCTTTTGCTCACCGCCGCGCTGGTGCCGGATGGCGAAACGGGCCGCAAGTTCGACGCGCTGTTGAAAGACTACGGCTTCACCGGCGTGCCCAAGCAAGACGCCGCGCTTTTGCAGGCGGGCCGTGATGCGGCTGTCAACCATGGCGGCAAATTCATGGATGTCGCCTTCGGCAAGGACCCGCAAACGGGCGCCGCGCGCTCTTTGCGTGAATTCGCGGCGGATGTTGCGGGGCTTGTTGTCAATCATTACGCCAAGGACAAGGCACTGGCCGCCGATGTGTCCAAACTCGCCGATGTGCTGCTGACGGGCGCGTGCGACGCCAAGCGTTTCGCCGCGGAATTCCGCAGCCTCGGCGAGGTGACGGCCGCGCTTCAGCAAACCCCGGCGCCGCAGCCGGTTTTGCGCGCCAGCCCCGGCATGCGGCCCTGATTTTTGCGTGTTTTCTCCAAAGACCGCCCTTTTCTTCGTGGAAAGGGCGGTTTTTCTTGCGCCGCAAGAAAATTTTATTGACAGAATCACCATGAATCGGCCATGATACAAGGCATGAAAACGGCATTTATTTCCATCGTTGGCTTTGGCCGCGCCCATCTGCACCATCACTGGCATTAAGCCAGTTCATTCCGTTTTGGCAGGGTCCGCCCTGCATTTCCCTTCAGATACCGATATCACACACCGCCGCCACAGCAGGGCAGGCGAAGACAATTTATAAAAGGGTTTTTCAACCATGACCGACGTGCAGACCAACAAGACCCGCCTGATTGCCAGCATCGACGATGCGCGCGCGCTGTATGCGCCGCCGCCCGCCCAATTCACCGGCAAGATGGGCGTTGAAGTCGAAATGCCCCTCATCGATGCCCGCCGCGGCAAGCCCGAAGTGCCCACCGCCGCCGAAATGGAAAAACTGCAAACCGCGCTGCGCCAGAAAGGCTTCGATGCGCAGCTGGAACCCGCCGGCGTTTTGGAATACGCCAGTCCCGCAACCACCCCCGATGCGCGCGCGGTATCGCGCCTTGTCAGCGTGCTGCGGGATGAACTGGCGACCTTTACCAAATCCGCCGAAGATGCCGGATTGACCCGCGTGCCGTTTTCGATTGTCCCGACAACGACCGAACAGGATGCGCTGGATAAAATCGTATCCCGCCCGCGCCTGCAGGTCAGCATCGGCGCGATGAAAGAGATTTTTCCGCCCGACACCCTGCGCCTGCCGCTGCTGACCTCTGCCGTGCAGGTCAGTTTCAGTCCCAAAGACGAAAACGAAATGTTCGACATGGCGCGCCGTGCCTATGCGCTGACGCCGCTTTTGATGGCGGCCTGCAACAGCCTCAGCGGCTATGTCGTGAACGAAGACGAGAAAATCGGCACGCTGCCGCGCGCGAAATATTATCAGGGTTATGGCCGCGCGGGCGGTCTGTCCGAAGCTTTCCTGAAGGCGACCAACGGCAAGGAATTCATCGACAACCACATCCGTGAAGTCTTCGATGCCCCCATGCACTTCGCCTATGACAAGGACGGCAACCTGTTTCCGGCCAGCAAAGAAAAGCCGATTACTTTTGCAGGACTGGCCGCGGCGGGGCTGAATACGCAGTCGAACTATGAACTTGCGGAAACCTTCCTTTATAACGATATCAAAATCTGCAATCTGCGCGACGAGGCGGGCAATGTGGTCGGCAAGCGTATGGAAGTGCGCGGCGCCGACAGCGGCATCGACCAGCCGGTGATGGCGGCGCTGCTCTCGGCCGCGATTGTCCCCGCAGGACCGCAGGCAAAGGCTTTCGATGCGCTGCTGAAAGATTACGGCTTCAGCGGCAACCCCGTTCAGGACGCGCCGCTGTACCGCGCCGCGCGCGAGGCGGTGGTGAACCACGGCGGCAAATTCATGGATGTCGATTTCGGCAAAGACCCGAAAACGGGCGATACGCGCAGCTTGCGCGATTTCGCGGCGGATGTGGCGAATATCGTGGCCACGCGCTACGAACAACAGCCGGAACTGGCCGCCGATGTGTCGCGTCTTGTGCAGGTGCTGCTGACGGGCGATTGCGATGCCAAGCTGTTTTCGCAAAAATTCGACAGCATCAAGGATGCATCCGATTACATGATTGCGCAGGCGAAGCCGCAAAACAAACCGGCGCCCGCCCCGCGCATGATCATGGGCAAATAACGGATAAAAAACACCCCGCCAAGGCGGGGTGTTTTTTATGGCGGTTTATCAGCCGCGCACTTGCGCGAAAAATTCTTCGCGCAGATCGTCTTCTTCTTTATACGCGCCCGTGAAACGCGTGGTGACGGTGACGGCATGGTCTTTGTGCACGCCTCGCACTTTCATGCAGAAATGCTCCGCCTCCAGCATCACGGCGATGCCCTTGGGCTTCAGGTGCTTTTGCAGGGCGCTGGTGATTTCGGATGTCAGGCGTTCCTGCGTTTGCAGGCGGCGGGCGTAGATATCGACCAGACGGGCGATTTTCGACAGGCCGACGATTTTACCGCTCGGGATATACGCGATATGCGCCTTGCCCAGAAACGGCGCGAGGTGATGTTCGCAGCGCGATTCAAATTCGATATGCTTGACCAGAACAGGGCCGTCATAACCGCCCGTTTCCGAAAAGGTTTTGGCGAGGATGTCGCCCGCGTTCATGTGATAGCCCGCGCAATATTCGTCGAAGGCTTTGATAACGCGGCGGGGGGTGTCGCGCAGGCCCTCGCGCTCCGGGTTTTCACCGACCCAGGCCAGCAGGGTGCGGATGGCGGCTTCGGCTTCTTCGCGGGCGGGACGCGCGGCGCTGCTGACAAGTTTCGGCTTTTTGGTGGCGCTTTGTTTTTTGGACATGATGTTCTCTTTCAGGGTACGGGGGAATTATAGGCGGGGGCCGTCAGGTGCGCCAGACAATAAGCGACGCCGCGCTGCGGTAGGGGGCGAAGGCACCGCCATGCAGGCGGGTATCGGCGCTGGACGGTCTTTCGGGCAGGTTGTGCAGGTTCTGTAATCCTTTTTGCAGGGCAATGTCGCCCGCGGGCCAGATATCGCCGCGCCCGAGGCTGAACATGAGATATATCTCCGCGCTCCAAAGTCCAATCCCTTTGAGGGCGGTCAGGGCGGCGAAGGCTTCGGCCTCTTCCATATCCGCAATGGCGGCGGGGTTGAACCGGCGGGCGATGATCGCCTCCGCCAGATGCCGCAGGTAGAGGATTTTCTGCCGGCTGACGCCCATGGCGCGAAACGCCGCGTCATCCAGCTTCATCAGCCGCCGCGGCGTGATGTCGGGCAGCGCCGCCTTCATCCGGCGGACCAGATGCGTCGCAACCGCCGTCGAAATCTGCTGGGCGAGGATGATATTGACCAGCCCTTCGAAGCCTTCGGGCTGTTTTTTCCACGGCAAAATCCCGTTTTTGGCATAGGCGGCGGCCAAAAGCGGGTTTGTCCGGCGCAGCTGGCGCAGACCGCGGCGGATTTCTGGTAATTCTTTCAGCTCGGTATCCCCCTCCAGCCAGAAGTTCAGGGGTGATTTGTCTTGTTTTTCAATCATTTTTCATTATTTCTATCTATACTTGAATGCATAAGACATAGGCGCCTTCGGGCTGCCGGACAACCCGATAACCGCAAACAACAAGGATGGGTGGATATGACCTCGCTCGACGATCGCAAACAGGCTTTTGAAAACAAATTCAAAATGGACGAAGAATTCCGCTTCAAGGTCAATGCGCGCGCGGTGAAGCTGATGGGCTTCTGGGCGGCCGAACAGCTAGGTCTGACCGGCGCTGAAGCCGAAGCCTATGCCGACGAAGTCGTCGATGCCGATTTTGAAGAGCCGGGCAATCAGGACGTGTTCCGCAAGGTGCAAAAAGACTTCGCGCTGAAAGGCATGGACGTCACGCTGCACCACCTTGAAAACCAGTTCAACGTGCATCTGGAAGAAGCCAAGAAAAGCCTGATGCAGGGCTGATAAAATTTACGATTTGAATAGCCGCGCGGGGGCTTCCTTGCGCGGCTATTTTTTTATGCGCTTTTTGCGGCGTCTTCGCGCAGGAAATCGCGCACGATGGCCACAGCTTCGGCAAGGCCGACACGTTCAATGGCGACGCCGTCTGGAAAGGCGGCGGTCAGGCGCGTGGGCAGGGCGCTGTCGAGCATCACAAAAACTCCGCGGTCGTCGGCACGGCGGATCAGGCGGCCATAGGCCTGTTTGATTTTAAACCGCGTCAGCATGTCGTCATAGGCGCGGCCGAAATGGGCGCGGCGCGCCTTGTGCAAAATCGTTGGGCGCGGCCACGGCACGCGGTCGTAGACGCATAGCCGCAGCGAACGCCCGGGCACGTCAATGCCGTCGCGCGTCGCATCGGTGCCGAGCAGGCAGGCGTTTTCTTCTTCGCGGAAAATATCAATCAGCGTGCCGGTTTCCAGCGGATCGACATGCTGCGCGTAAAGCGGCAGACCCGCCGCCGCCAGCGGTTCGCGCAGGCGCTGTTCGGTCATTTTCAGACGCTGCACGGCGGTAAAAATGCCCAGCGCCCCGCCGCCCGATGCCTTGAACAGTTCGCGAAAGGCCGCGGCCACCGCATCGGCATCGTCTTTTTTGACGTCCTTGATGACCAGCACGCGCGTCTGCGCCGCATAATCGAACGGCGAGGGAACGTGGAAACTGGAAACCGTTTCCGGCACCGACAGTGCGCCGATACCGCTGCGCGCGAAGGGGGATTGCCAGCCTGCGGCATCGTCTTCGTTGATGTCGCGCAGCGTCGCCGATGTGATGGCGACGCCCTGCGCGTGCTGTTTCAATTTTGCCGCAAACAGCGCGGCGGGGTCGAGGGCGTGGCGGTAAAACCCGACGTCATATTCATGCCCGTCGGCACGGGTGATTTCCAGCCAGTCGACCACATCGTCCGATGCGCCCGCGCGCAAACTGTCCAGCATCGACACCCAGCCGCCCAGCACATGCTGCGCGCGGCGGTTCAGCGATGTCGCCATGAACTGCAAACGCTCGCGCATCGATGTATCCAGACTGTCCGCTTCGTCATCCAGACGGTCAAGCAGGCGTTTGGCAAGCGCCTGCATCGGTTTTTGAATATCCCGCAGGCGCAGGGAAAGCGCATAGGCCGCTTCGAACAACCCGGGCAGCGCCGGATGCAGCGGGGTTTCAAGGCCGTAAATGCCGTTCTGGTTTGCCTCTGCATTGCGCGTTTTGACCTGTTCGCGGCAGAGGGAGAGAAACTCTTCGCTCACGCCCTTCGGCGCGCCGTCCCACAAACGTTGGCGCCAGCCGGGGCCGGGCAGGGCGCGCGCGGCCTCGATAATCGCTTCCAGCTCCGCCTTGGCTTCGTCATCGCCGGCAATCAGCTCTTCGGCACGTTTTTGCAATCCGCGCGCGCGGCTTTTCTGTCCGCTTTCGCTGCCCAGCAGCCAGCGGCGCAAATCGGCGGTTTCCGTGCCGTCCAGATGGCAGGAAAACGCGCCATCGGCCGCTTCGAACAGATGATGCCCCTCGTCGAACACATAGCGCGAGGGCAAAACATCTTCGGGCCCGATAACGGCGGTCTGGTGCATGACCAGCGCATGGTTGGCAATCACGATATCGGCGCGTTTCGCCTTACGGATGGATTTTTCAACAAAGCATTTATCAAAATGCGGGCAGGCGGCGTAAATACATTCGCCGCGGCGGTCGGCAAAACTCATGATACGGTTCCAGCCGATCAGCCCCGGCAGCCAGCCCGGAAAATCGCGCCCCGCCAGATCGCCGTCCGACGTCACCGATACCCAGCGCGCCATCAAACCGAGGGCGGTCGCGTTGAGGTCATGCGTCATGATGCTTTGCGACTGCGCGATGTCTTCGAAGTTCAAAAGGCAAAGATAATTCTCCCGCCCCTTGCGCGTGACCACTTTACGCGCGCGCTGCACGGGGTCGTCATAGAGGCGGTCCAGTTCGGCCTCCACCTGACGCTGCAGGTTGCGGGTGAAGGTGGATACCCAGACCGCGCCGCCGTTTTTCTCCGCCCAGACCGTGGCAGGGGCGAGGTAGCCGAGGGTTTTGCCAACCCCCGTGCCCGCTTCGGCCACGACCACGTTCGGCGCTTCCGGATGGTGGCGCGGGGCGAAGGCGTGGGCAAGGTTCTGCGCGTAATCCTGCTGCTGCGGCCGCTCTTCGCGGCGCGTGCCGTCGCGGTTTTGTTTGCCCAAAAGCTGTTTCAGCCGCGCGGCGGCTTCACCGGCGCTGACGCCGTCGTGACCGGCGGGCGGTTCGGGCGCATGCACGGCCCATTCGGGCAGTTTGTCCCAGATGCGCAGCGCCGCGCGAATGGCGCCGCGCGTGGGCGGCGTGTCGCTGCGGCACATCGCCGCCAGCACGGCGGTGGCCCAGGGCCAGCCATACCGCTCCGCCGCCGCCAGCGAGGATTCGGTCATGGCATTGTCGGCTTGCCCGTGCATCAGTCCCATCATCGCGGCCAGCGCGGCGATATCATCCGCGCTTTGCAGGGGTTTTTCCGCGCCGCGCGCCATGCCCGCCGCGCCAAGGTCGGCCAGCAAATGACGCGCGATGTCGCGCAGGGACTGGCATTGGTCTTCGCCGCTCTCCGGCTCCAGCAAATTCAACCGGCGGGCAATGCCGCGCGGCGTGGGCACGGTGAAGGCGCCCGGATGCACGAAAGCGAAAAGCTCCAGCACGTCATAGGCATGAAAACGCTCCATGCCCAGATGCGCGGCGATATGCGGCGCATGGCAAACCAGCGGCATCTGCTGGCGCACCATTTGCCGCGCGGCATCTGCTGTGATTTCGGTGAATTCGCCATCGGTCGTCAGACACAGCAGGCGCAGACCGTCCAGCACCAGCGCAGGCGTCTTTGGCACCAGAAGACGGCGCGGCGCAGCCGGGATATCCGGCTTATGCGGCTGGGGCAGGGTGGTCATGGGTTGCTTCGGCTTTCGCGCAAATTCGTTCTTGGCTTGTTCCTGCTATTTGTAGCGGATTCCCGCGCGGCAGGACAGCAAAAACCGCCGCGCCGCAGGGCGCGCTGCGGACAAAATCGCGCCTTTATCCGTCGCGCGGCGGCTTGGGCAATCTCGGTTTCGGCGCATCGGGCAGCAAATCGCGCGGCACGGGGATTTTATGGCCCAGCTCCTCTGGAAAAACGTGCCGGATGCGTGCGGCCACATGCTGCGGATGCCAGTGCATGTAGGTTTGTTTTTGCATCGCCGCGCGGCTTTGCGCGGCCAGCAGGTTCAGCGCATCGCCGATGTGCAAATCCATGCCGAGGAGCGTATCGCGTATCGGCTCCGGCCCTTGCGCGTGGCCGGTGCGGTGCCAGACGTTCCAGCGGTCATCGGCATTGCGTTTGGCGAAATAGCGGCCCGCGGGCGTTTCGGGCAGTTTGATGACGTTCAAATCCTGCAGCTCGATGGGCTGGTGGTTCGCGGCGCGGGCGATGCGCGCGGCGAAGCGGTGAAACTGGCGCGTCAGCGGCTCTTCGCGCAGGGCGCGGCGCAGGGCGGTGATTTCCGCGCCTTCGTTTTCCTTCGGCGGCTTTGCAAGGTTAATGCGCAGCAGATCCTGCTCCGCTTCGTATCCCGCCATCATCAAACGCCCGATGCGCTGTGCGGCTTTTTTCATGCTCTCAAAAAAGGATGCCATGTCGGCGCGTCCCCTATATCGTATATTTTTTGTGCAGCACAGGCATGCCGCGTGCCTGCGCCTTGTCGATGGTATCCTGCGTGCCCGCGCTGCCGTTCACCTGAAAGGCGGCAAGGCGGTCCGCCGCCGCCAGCACGGCGGTATTGCGCGCGTAATAGGTTTCGGGTGTGCAGACCGTATGGTGCATTTCCGTCAGCGCCGCGGGGTTGGTGTGTTGCACCTGCCCCAGCTGCGCGATCAGCGATTGCGCCTGCTGCGGGGTAATCACCCCTTCGTCCGCTTTTTTGAAATAGTGATTGGCGTAATCGCGCAGCGATGTCGGCAGGATGATTTTCAGCCGCGCCGCCGCCGGGTCATGCCGCAGCGCCTCGTCGGTTGCGATGTAATCCACGCCCAGCGCGCCGCCCGTAACGATACCCCCGCCCGCGGTGTAGATATCGGCAACCGCCGTGCGCACGTCGGCTTCGACCGCCGCGCTGACCGTGCGCCACGAGCCGGAAATGGCCGTCCATGATGTCGCTGTCTGGGGTGTTTGTTTCATGCGGCCAAGCTAGCATTCTTGATAAATTATGTCAATTTACGACGAGGCGCCGTTAAATCCTTGATTTGAACATCTGTTTTTGGCAGATATGCAGCCATTACAAAGAGGATGCCCATGCAAATCCGCTGCTATCCCGTGCAAAGCCCCGAAGATATGAAAACCTGCCTCGATATCCGGCACAAGGTTTTTGTCGAAGAGCAGCACGTCCCCGCCAATCTGGAGATAGACGGCATGGACGCCGCCGCGCGCCATTTTGCGGTGCAGGCCGATGGCCGGATTATCGCCACCTGCCGCGTGCGCCTGATGGGCAGCGCCGCCAAAATCGAACGCGTGGCGGTTTTGAAAGAACACCGCAGCCGCGGCGTGGGCGGGGTTTTGATGAAATACATCTTGCAGGAACTGTCCAAGGCGGGCGATATTCAGCTGTTCAAGCTGAGCGCGCAGGCAGAAGCCGTGCCGTTCTACGAAAAGCTTGGCTTCCGCACCCGCGGGTCCGAGTACATGGATGCCGGTATCCCGCATTACGATATGGTGCTTGAAAAATAACACGCAGAAAGACGAAATCATGTCCAAACAGCAACCCGCAGCCGAACAGCACGCCACCGATTCCAACGCCCTGATCGAGGCGAAAATCGAGAACATGAAGCAGCTGCAGCTGAAGGGCGTGAACCCCTTCGCCTACCGTTTCGACGTCACGGCCTATGCCGCCGACCTGCAAAAGAAATACGAAGGCCTGCAAAACGGCGAGGCGACCGAAGATGTCGTGTCCGTCGCGGGCCGCGTCATGTCGAACCGCAATTCGGGCATGTTCATCGACCTTAAAGACACCACGGGCAAAATCCAGATTTTCAGCCACAAAGAACACGTCGCGCCGGAACTGCTGGAACAGATGGCCTATTACGATATCGGCGACATCATCGGCGTCACGGGCAAAATCCGCCGCACCCCGCGCGGGGAGCTGACGATCAATACCGAAAAGGTCGAACTGCTCACCAAATCCGTGCGTCCGCTGCCGGAAAAATACCACGGCCTGCACGATGTGGAGCTGAAATACCGCAAGCGTTATCTCGACCTCATCATGAACGATGAAAGCCGCGAAACCTTCCGCAAGCGCAGCAAAATCATTTCTTTCATCCGCAAGGTCCTGACGGACGAATGCTTCATGGAAGTCGAAACGCCGATGCTGCATTCCATCGCGGGCGGCGCGAATGCGAAGCCGTTTTTGACGCATCACAACGCGCTCGATATGCAGCTCTATCTGCGTATCGCGCCTGAGCTGCACCTGAAGCGCCTTGTCGTTGGCGGCTTTGACCGCGTGTTCGAAATTAACCGCTGCTTCAGAAACGAAGGCATTTCAGTCAAGCATAACCCCGAATTCACCTCGGTCGAAATCTATCAGGCCTATGCCGATTACAACGACATGATGGCCCTGACCGAACGCATCATCGAAGGCGCCGTGAAGATGCTGCATAATGGCGAGACGAAAATCAAATTCGGTGACAAGGAAATCGACTTCAAAGCCCCCTGGGCGCGCAAGACCATGACGCAGCTGGTCACCGAAAAAACCGGCGTCGATTTCGGCGCCATTCCCGATGCCAAAGCCGCCGCAGCCAAAGCGAAAGAGCTTGGCGTCCATGTGAAGGACGGCAGCAACTGGGGCGAAGTGCTCGAAGCGGTGTTCGGCGAAAAGGTCGAAGCGGATCTTGTGCAGCCGACGCATGTGATCGATATGCCCAAAGACATCTCGCCGCTTGCCAAAGTCCACCGCGACAACGACACGCTGACGGAGCGTTTTGAAACCTACGTCAACGGCTGGGAAGTCGCCAACGCGTTTTCGGAGCTGTCGGACCCCTTCGACCAGCTGGCCCGTTTCAAAAAGCAGGTCGAGGCGCGCGAAGCCGGCAACGAAGAAGCGCAGATGCTCGACGAGGATTTCGTCGAAGCGCTGGAATACGGCCTGCCCCCCACGGGCGGCCTTGGCATCGGCATCGACCGTCTGGTCATGCTGCTGACCGACAGCCACAGCATCCGCGACGTCATCGCCTTCCCGACAATGCGTCATACGCATAAAGCGTAGGGGCGTCATACGCATAAATCCTAAGGGCGTCACACGCATATATATAGTGCGCAAAGACCCTGATATTTCGATAAAAACGGCTGTCATTGACAGCCGTTTTTATTATGCGTAATCTCGCCCGAATCTTTTTTTGGAAAATCGTATGTTCGGCAAAGCTAAAAATATCGACGGCCTGCCGCCCGAAGACCAGCAATGGGCACAGTCCATTGGCAGCTTCGGCGCGTGGAAAAAGGCGCTGGAAGAAGCGGTCGCGCAGAACAAGCCGCAGCGTGTGCGCTATTTGATGAAAACCCACAAGACCGACCGCGACATGCGTTTCGCCCTGTGCGCGCTGGCGGTCGAGATGAAAGCGGGCGCGGCGCTGGCGGCGGTGCTGGAAAAACGCGGCTTCGATTTCGATGACAGCGCGCCCGGCGATATCCTGCATGCGCGCCGGTTGTTTGCAGGGGCGCTCGAACAAAAAGATCTCTCCCTCTGGCAGGCGCTTTGCGAGCGCAATGCCAAAGAAAAAAGCGCCAGCATCGGCAGCGACGCGCCGCTTGCGCTGGCCGCTGCCGCGCACTGGCACGACGCCGTCGGCTGGCATTTGCAACAGGCACCGGCCAAGGATTTGAAATCCTTCGCCGTGGTTCTGGCGCATTTTTCGCGCGCGGCGGCCGATGACCTCGCCTTCGCCCTGTCATGGACAGGCAAGTTTGCCGGTCATGGCGAGGCGTTGAACGCAGTTTTAACCTCCGTCGCGGAAACGGGGGATGTGGATAAATTGCGCCTTTTGCTGGGCAAGGGCGCCAATCCCGACGCCGAGGGCGGGGCGGCGATTTATCAGGCGCTGGCTTTCGGCCATAAAGCGGCCTTCGATCTTCTGGCCGGACAGAGCAAGGACATGGCCGGTTTTGGCGCGGATTTATACGCGCGCCTGCGCCAGCAAAACCCGCAATCGCCGCTGCTGGACCATCTGCGCGGCGTGGTTGACGCGGCAACCGCCGCCGCCGAAGCGGCCGCAGCGCAAAGCCGCGCGGGGCAGCGCTATCATCTGATGGCGCCCGATGTACTGGGCGAGACTTTGCATCTGCCCGCAGGCGGCACGCTGACGCATGTTTTCAATTTCACCCTGCGCCAGCAAACCACGATTGCGGAGCGCGCCGCGCCCGAAGGCGGCATGCCGGTGATGGCCGTCAGCGTACGCGATTTCGATGACATCAGTGATAGCGCGGTGATAGACAACGCCGCGGTGCGTCTGGTGCAGCTGGGCGGCGCGTTGCCCGAAGCGGCGCCGCGCGTGCACAAAGCCGCCACATTACCCAAAACGCCCCACGCCTGAGTCGTCACGTCCCGCCGCCGGATAGGGGCGGAGAGGGGGGGGGCGGTTTTGTATTATTATGGCAAAAAATGGGTTTTAAGGGGCATAAAAATCAGAATCGTATGCCTTTGATTTATCGTTAAAAAATTATTAATACGGCGTTTTTCGGGCCATCCGGCGGGTTGTTAACCTATAAAATCTGGACGGTCTATCAGGGGCATGCTACGGATTCAGCACCCTGACATGCCAAATACATAACAAAGCCATCTGTTCGATTTGTGTTGGCAAAAGGGTTAGCGGCTTTAAAATGAGGGCTCCCAAATGAACGTCGAGAAAAAAATGATCCGCAGCGATATTCCCGGCCACAGCGCCATGCTCACGGGCACCATGCCCTACAACAGCGCGCCCGCCGCCACGACCGCCACCGATGAACAGCGCCGCCTGACGGTTGGCCGCGGCATCGTGCTGAACGGCCAGATCACCGATTGCCAGCATCTGGCTGTCGAAGGCACCGTCACCGCCGAAACCCTGCTGACCCAGCGTCTGGATATTCTGGAGTCCGGCAGCTTTACCGGTACCGCCGAAGTGCAGGATGCCGTGATCGCCGGCCGTTTCGACGGCAAACTGGTGGTCAAAGGCCGCCTGACCGTCAAATCCACCGCCCATATCACGGGCGACATTGAATATGGCGCGCTGGAAATCGAAGCCGGCAGCCGTATCGAAGCACGCATCGCCGTCCGCCCCGCTGCGCCGGTTGCCGAAAAGGCACCCGCCGCCGACAAAACGGGCGCGAGCGTAAAAGCCACAACCGTAGCCGAAGCCGGGGAGAAGATTTTCGACGCCAGCAATGACGAGGCGGAGAAAGCTGCGGTAACAGAGGAACGCCCGGGCACTTTCCGCCGGGCGGTCGGGTACTAATTGGTTATCCGCCCCCATAGCCCGCAAGGGATGGCCGGCGTTTTGCCTTTCCCCGCCGCACAGGACCCCTGGACCTGGCTGGCCGGAACGGTCGATTCCGCCTTTATGGTGTTCTACGCCCAGCTGCGCCGCAATGCCCGCCGTCTGGCCCGTCTGGGTCTGGCGATGGTGCCGCTGGCGGTTCTGCTGGTCGGCAGCTGCAAAACCTACGAAAGCGATACCGCCTATGGCAGTGCGGAGGCGCCGGCGCTGTTCCGCCTCGCCCTGTTCCCCGACAGCCGTCAGGCCGCCGCCAATGACGATTACCAGCCCGCCCGCGGCTATATCAACCGCGCGCAGAAATACATCTCCGGCGACCCCGCCGCGCTGATGAAACTGACGGAACGTGAAATCGGCTATCTGTTCGGCAAACCGTCGATGGTGCGCCGCGATGCCGCCGCCCGTATCTGGCAGTACCGTACCGAAGGCTGCGTGGTCGATGTGTATTTTTACAAAGACGGCGCGCGCCAAAACGGCTTTGACGTCAGCTATGTCGATTTCCGCAGCGGCGAAGAACTGAAAATCGGCGGCCCCATCGCCAACAAACCGGCCCCCCAGAACAGCCAGTCGCGCTGCCTGCGCACGCTGGTCAGCCGCGGCGCGGCGCCTTCGCGGGCTTAAGCGGTCTTTCGATCAGACGGTTTTATCCTTGAACGCGCAAAGATCGCGCACGATGCAGTTTGCGCAATCGGGATTGCGTGCCTTGCACACATAACGTCCGTGCAGGATTAGCCAGTGATGCGCATGGCGCAGGTATTTCGCGGGCACGACTTTCAGCAATTTTTCCTCGACCTCCTCCGGTGTTTTACCGGGGGCGAGGCCCGTGCGGTTGCCCAGCCGGAACAAATGCGTATCAACCGCAATCGTCGGCTGGCCGAAGGCGATATTCAAAACCACATTCGCGGTTTTACGGCCGCAGCCGGGCAGCTTGACCAGCTCTTCGCGCGTTTCAGGCACGCGGCCGCCATAATCGCGCACCAGCATGTCGGCGGCGGCGATCACGTTTTTGGCCTTGGCGTTGAAAAGCCCGATGGTCTTGATGTGTTTTTTAAGGCCGTCCTCGCCCAGCTTCAGCATGTCCTGCGGGGTTTTGACGATTTTGAACAGTTTTTCCGTCGCGCGGTTGACGCCGGTATCCGTCGCCTGCGCCGACAGCGTGACCGCGACCAGCAGGGTATAGGGGTTGGTGTAATTCAGCTCCCCCTTCGGTTCCGGATTTTGCGCCTGCAGGCGGGCAAAAAACTGTTCGATTTTATCCTTTTTCATGTGTAAATTTTTACACGCTTGCCGGATAAACCACAAGCCGCGCCGGAACAGGAGAAACCGCCATGAAAATCATCACCCATACCACCACCCGCGCCGCGCGCGGCAAAGGCCTCACGCTGGTCTGGGGCGTGCATGATTTCGCGATGGGCAAAATGCTGGTGGCGATGTCCGCCGAAGGGGTTTGCTGGATTGGCCTCAATTGCGGCGAAAAAGACCTTGCCAAAAACTGGCCGGGTGCGAATTTGATCGAAGATGCCAAAATCACCGCCAAGCCCGCGCGCGATATCGCGGCCGCATGGAAAAAAGGCTGGCCGCAGCATGCGGCGGATATGTCGGTGCCGCTGGTGCTCTATGGCACCGCGTTTCAGATCAAAGTCTGGAAAGAACTTTTGAAAATCAAATCCGGCAAGACCCTGACCTATGGCGATATCGCGCGCAAGCTGGGCAAGCCGGCGGCCGTGCGGGCGGTCGGCTCGGCGGTGGGTAAAAACACGCTGTCGGTGATGGTGCCCTGCCACCGCGTGGTCAATACCTCCGGCAGCAAGGTCAGCTATGCCTGGGGCCCCGCGCTTAAAAAAGCCCTGCTGAAGGCCGAAGGCGCCGCCGCGTAAATCGCACAGCCTATCCGAATAATTCATCCATCGCGCGCAGGTTGGCGCTGCCGGCGAAAACATGCCGCTCGACATCGCCCGCCGCAAGGCCTATGTGCCGCGTCAGCACCGCCTTGGCCACCTGCCGCAGGTCGGTGGTGGGGCGCAGGTCGCGGCCCTGATAGAGCTGTGTTTTATCAAGCCCCGGCCATGCGCCATACACTTTGCCGCCGCGGACCCCGCCGCCCGCGATAAAGGCGCAGGACGCCGTGCCGTGGTCGGTGCCGCCCGTGCCGTTGCCCGCGACGGTGCGTCCGAATTCGGTTGCGGCCAGCACGACCGTTTTATCCCATAGCGGCCCCATCGATTTTTTGATCGCGCCGAAGGCCGCATCCAGCGCCGCGAAGTTATTCGCCAGCGCGCCGGCCTCCAGCCCTTGCTGCGCATGCGTGTCCCAGCCGCCGATTTCCAGCGTCGCGATGCGCGGACCGTTCGGCGCGGAAAGAATTTTGCCCACGGCGGCCAGTGTCGATTCCATCGCGCCGCGTCCGCGCCCGCCCGCGCCGCGCAGGCGGCCCATATCATTGTCGCCGCTATCGGCAATATCGTGAATGCCGATGGCCTGTGACAAGGCGGTTTCAAAGGCAGCATCGCCGCTATACATCCCCTCAAGCGCGATCAGCAGCGCATCGGCAGGCAGGCCATCGCCCGACGGGCTCCAGCTGCCGACGCCGATGCGGCCCTGCAGCGCCAGCGGAATGGTTTGCCCGACCGCAAGCCCCGGCGTATCCGTCGCGGGTTTCATGATGGCCAGGGCGCGGTTGAGCCAGCCGTCGCGCGCGCCATGCGGCCTGTCGGCGCCGCATTCCAGCACGTTTTGCGCATCGAAATGCGACCGCTCGCGATAAGGGGTCGCAACCGCATGCACCACGGCGGCCTCGCCGGATTGATACAGCGCGGCAAAGGATTCAAAACTTTTATGCAGGGCATAAAAATCATCCAGACGCGTCAGGGCCGCGGCGGGCAGAGCCATGCTGCCGCGCGCGGCGCTGTAATGGCGATCGCCATAAGGCACGGCGGCGGCCAGCCCATCCATCGCGCCGCGCAGAATGATGAACACAAAACGCGCATCTCCCGGTGCGGCAGCGAAAGATAACCGCACACCGCCCATGACGGGCAGCATCGCCGCGCCGCACAGCCCCTGCAGCAGCAGGCGGCGTGACAGCGGTGTGTTGTATATTTTTTCTGTCATGCCTGTTTACCTCCGCTGGAATTCAGGGCTGGCGAAAATCAGGGTGATGGCCTCCGCGGGGCTGCCTGCACGGCGCACGGCGCTGCGCGTGGCGTCGGCGGCAACGGGGCCGATGGTCTGCTCCAAAAGATCGCTGGGGCTGATGCGCGTATGGATCGCGGCGGCGGCGTTTTGCGCAATGTCGATACGGCGCAGCAGCGCCTCCCCGCCCAGCCAGTCCTTGCCCATATCGCTCCAGCCCGCGGGGGAGGGGGCGGAGAACGGCACCTGTCCCAAAGCGCGAAAAGCCACTGCAAGGCGCATATCGTCGATATCGATATCCGCCGCGCGCAGCAGCGAAATAACGAAATCATTCGGCGTTTTGATTTTTTGCAGCGGCGCCTGCCAGATGTCGGGCAGGGCTATCAAGCTGCGGTAGACATCCAAAAGCCGTCCGCCGCTGCGGCTGTAGCTTTGGGCGAGGGTATGAACGCTGGCCGCGGACGGCGTATCGCTGATAAAATGCTGTGCCAGTTTTTCGGCGATGAATTGCGCGCAGGCGGGATGCAGCGCAAGGCTGTGCAGGGCTTGCCGCGCTTCGTTTTCACCGTTCTCGCCAAAACGCAGGCCGAGCAGGTTTTTATCCCCCGGTTCATGCGCAGCGGCATTGAATAAAAACCCGTCTGCGCTGCGCCCCGTGATATCGACCGTCCAGCCGGTCAGCATTTTGGCAAGCGCGATGACGTCATCCTGCGTATAGCCGCCATTGACGCCAAGGGTATGCAGCTCCAGCACCTCGCGCGCGAGGTTTTCGTTCAGCCCCTTGCTCTGCCGCCGTCCCGCGCGTGACTGCGGGCCGATGGACCGGGCATTGTCCAGATACGTCAGCATCGCCGGATGCCGCGTCGCGGCCAGCAGCATATCGCCGAACGTGCCCATGATATGCGGGCGGATAACGTCGCGCTCGAATGCGGCAACCAGCGGCAGGCTCTGGCGTTTGGTGGCGGATACGGTGAAATGGTTGCTCCAGAAGTGTACCAGACGTTCGAAAAACGGCGCGGGGCTGTCGATGGCGGCGCGCGTGCGGGCGGCGGCTTCGCGGGTAAAATCGCCGCGCAGGTCTTTTTGCAAATCGCGCAGCATGCGCCGCTGGTCTTCGGCATTCGCGTCTTTCATCTTGCGCAGCTTTTGCAACTGGCCGAGTGCGCTTTGCACAACCTCCGGCGTCGGGGGCAGTCCGGCAAAGGCGGCCGATGCGGCATAGCGGCTGTCAAGCTGCGCCAGCACCCAGCGTGCCGGATCGCGCGCGATGATATCCAGATCACCCGGGCGCGGGCCGAAACCGAAACGGTTGGCGGCAATAAAAGCGGCAGCAGACGACATAAAGAATTCTCCCGATGAAGAATAATACGGGAGGGGGCGTTAAAATCCTGCGGCATGCCGCAGAAAATAAATAACCATTTAAAACAGGGGTTTGCGTACCCGCTTAGAGACCCAGCACGTCGCGCATGGTATAGCGGCCGGGCGCTTTGCCCGCCAGCCACATGGCGGCGCGCACGGCGCCGCGGGCAAACAGCGCGCGGTCGGACGCGCGGTGGCCGATCTCGATACGCTCGCCCAGTGCGGCGAAGGTCACGGTATGATCGCCAATCACATCGCCGCCGCGGAAAACCGACATGCCGATCGCGCCTTCGGGGCGCGGGCCGATCTGGCCGAAACGGGCGGGCACCATGGCCTCGTCCAGCTTCACGCCGCGGCCTTTGGCGGCGGCTTCGGCCAGCGCCAGCGCCGTGCCGGACGGCGCGTCGACTTTGTGTTTGTGGTGCGCTTCGAAAATTTCGATATCGAAATCTTTGGGGCCGAGGCGGGCGGCCAGCTGTTCGACAACCGACAGCAGTACGTTGACGCCGACGCTCATATTCGCGGCCTGCAGTACGGCGGCGCGGGCGGCGGCGGCGGTAATCGCGGCATCTTCAACCGCGCCGAGGCCGGTGGTGCCGATAACCAGCGCCTTGCCGCTGGCATGGGCGGCGGCGGTATTGTCCATGGTGGCGGAGGGGGTGGTGAAATCGATCAGCACGTCGCAGGCCGCAAAAACGGCATCGCGGTCCGAAATAATGCGCACGCCGCAATCGCCAAAACCGCACAGCGCGCCGATGTCGCGGCCAAGGGCCGTGCTTTCGCCGTGTTCGCCCGCCGCGGCAAGCGTCGCCGCGCCATGCGCGCCGGACAGGATTTCCTTGGCGATCATCTGGCCCATGCGGCCCGCCGCGCCCAGAATGCCGATTTTGGTATTGCCGATTTTGGTCATGTGCGGTTGCTTCCGGTTTTTATCGTGGTTTGCAGGCGTAGATATTTACTGGTGCGTGCATTGCACGGATTCAGGTCCCCAGTTGAAATTCTTGTCAACGGTTACACTAAGCGCATGCAGCGTGCCTTCATATTCGAAGGTGTGGTTGATATCAATTTTGTCGATGACGGTCAGCTGCATGCCTTCGGGCGCGGTGAGCGTCAGTTTTGCTTTGATGCGGCCGTTTTTTTCCTCGGCATCATAAACGCCGTAGCTGAAATTCGGCGTGGGGGTTTCCAGCGTTGCGGTCAGGGTATAATTGTCGCCGTCCTGCGTCAGCGCAAACGTGTCGGGTGTGCAGCTGTAAACCAGCTGTTTCTTGGCTGGTGCCGCGACTTCGGCGGCGGGCGCTTCATGGTGGTGTTCTTCGTGCGCGGCGCGCGACGGTGTTTGCAGGAACGTCAGCCCCGCGGCGATGGCGGCAGCGACGGTGAATGCGGTGAAAACGGATTTTTTCATGATGTACCCCTTGCCGTGTGCGGCGGAAAACGCCTGCCGCGCGCGGCAGGAAAAAGTTGACAGCCGCAGTATAGGCCAGTGATGCTGTGATAGCCAGCCCTGCGCGTTTCCCTGCGTATGAAAGCGGCGCATGCAATCAAACGCGGAAAGGAAACCCCATGCAGAAAGATGTTATCGAAAACAGCCCGCCGTGGTCGATTGCGCTGCCGATGTTCTGGGGCCTGATGTGGCGTACGGTGGCATGGACGCTGGCGCTGATTATTCCGCTGGTGATTATCATGTTCGGTTTGTCGTTTTTTATCGCCTCCGTCAGTGCAACGCAGGAAGAGGCGCAACAAACCGCTACCGTTATCGGTATGGGCATGGGGTGGCTGGCAGGGGCGGCGGCGACATGCACGGCACTGCGCGCGCTGGTCGGCATACGTTTCGGCGGTTATCGCCTGATGCTGGTCAGGGATGATGCCGCCGCAAACGCTGCAAATGGGTAAGACAGTTTAGTCTTTCAGGTCTTCCCACAGGCCCTTGACCTTGTCGAAAAAGCCGGACGATTGCGGGTTGGTTTTGTCGTTGGTGTCGCCCGCGAATTCCTGCAGCAGCTCTTTCTGGCGTTTGGTCAGGTTGACGGGGGTTTCGACCACCACCTCGACAAACATATCGCCGCGGTTGGGGCTGCGCAGCACGGTCATGCCCTTGCCTTTCAGGCGGAACTGCTGGCCGGTTTGCGTGCCGGCGGGTACGGAAACTTTCATGCGCTTGCCGTCGATGGTGGGCACTTCGATATTGCCGCCGAGCGCGACGGTGGTAATCGGCACGGGCACGCGGCAGTAAAGGTTCGATGCCTCGCGCTGGAAAAAGCGGTGCGGCTTGATGCCCAGAAATACGTAGAGATCGCCCGCAGGCCCGCCGCGCAAACCCGCTTCGCCTTCGCCGGCAAGACGGATGCGTGTGCCGTCCTCGACCCCCGCGGGGATCGCGACCTTCAGCGATTTTTCCTTGCGCGTACGGCCGGAACCGCCGCAGCCGCCGCAGGGCGTTTTGATGGTCTGGCCCGCGCCGCCGCAGGTGGGGCAGGTACGCTCAACGGTGAAAAAGCCCTGCTGCGCGCGCACGCGGCCTGCACCGCGGCAGGTGTCGCAGGTATCGGCTTTGGTGCCTTTTTCCGCGCCGGAGCCGCTGCAGGATGTGCAGGATTGCCAGCTCGCGACCTTGATGGGCGCTTCCTTGCCGGTGAAGGCGTCTTCGAGCGTGATTTCCATTTCATACGACAGATCGCCGCCGCGCCGTGCGCCATCGCCCGATGCGCCGCGCCGGCCGCCCTGGCCGCCCATGAAATCGCCGAACATTTCTTCGAAGATATCGCCAAAGCCGCCGAAGCCGCCGCTGAAGCCCTGCGCGCCGCCGCCAAAGCCGCCCGCGCCCGCACCGCCGCCCATGCCGCCCGTGAAGGCGCCATGGCCGAAACGGTCATAGGCTGCGCGTTTTTGTTCGTCCTTCAGGACGTCGTAGGCTTCGCTGATTTCCTTGAATTTCGCCTCGGCTTCTTTATTGCCCTGATTTTTGTCGGGGTGATATTGCATGGCCAGCTTGCGGTAGGCTTTTTTAAGCTCGTCCGCGCTGGCTTTTTTATCGACGCCGAGTACCTGATAAAAATCTTTTTTGGACATGACGGGTTTCCCGCGAAAAGGTCTTGTTCATCCGCGCGGGCGGGGCATCCGTGTTTCCAGATGCCCCGCCGCTTGCGGTATGCAGTCGTTCAGGCTGAACGCAGGCTTAGTGGCGGGTTTTCTTGTCGTCGTCGACTTCGGTGAAGTCTGCATCGACAATCTCGCCTTCCTGCGCCTTCGCTTCGTCCGACGGGCCGGCATTGGCCGGGCCTGCGCCCATGCCTTCGGCCTGTTCGGCGCGGTAGAGGTGTTCGCCCAGTTTCATGGACGCTTCCTGCAGCGCATCGGTTTTCGCCTTGATGTCATCGGCATTGCCGCCGGCGATGGCCGATTTCACGGCTTCGATGGCGCTTTCGACGTTTTTGCGGTCGTCGGCGGGGATTTTATCGCCCGCATCCTTCAGCGTTTTTTCCGCCGTATGCGCCAGCGCTTCGGCACGGTTGACGGCTTCGACCTGTTCGCGGCGGGTTTTGTCGGCCGCGGCGTTTTCTTCCGCGTCCTTCACCATGCGCTTGATGTCGTCGTCGGTCAGGCCGCCCGATGCCTGGATGCGGATCTGCTGTTCTTTGCCGGTCGCCTTGTCCTTCGCCGACACATGCACGATACCGTTGGCGTCGATGTCGAAGGTGACTTCTATCTGCGGGATGCCGCGCGGTGCGGGCGGAATGCCGACGAGGTCGAACTGGCCGAGCAGTTTGTTGTCCGCCGCCATTTCACGCTCGCCCTGGAACACGCGGATGGTGACCGCGTTCTGGTTGTCCTCGGCGGTCGAGAAGACCTGCGATTTCTTGGTCGGGATGGTGGTGTTGCGGTCGATAAGACGCGTGAACACGCCGCCCAGCGTTTCGATACCCAGCGACAGCGGGGTGACGTCGAGCAGCAGAACGTCTTTCACGTCGCCCGCCAGAACGCCGCCCTGAATGGCCGCGCCGTCGGCAACGACTTCATCGGGGTTCACGCCGCGGTGGGGTTCCTTGCCGAAGAAGTTTTTCACGACTTCGATCACTTTCGGCATACGGGTCATCCCGCCGACCAGAACGACTTCATCGATATCGCTGGCTTTGACGCCCGCGTCACGCAGGGCGGCCTTGCACGGCTCCAGCGTTTTTTCGATCATGTCGCCGACCAGCTGTTCCAGCTTGGCGCGGGTCAGTTTGATGTTCAGGTGTTTCGGGCCCGACGCGTCCATGGTGATGAACGGTTCGTTGATTTCCGTCTGCATGGACGACGACAGTTCTTTTTTCGCCTTTTCCGCGGCGTCTTTCATACGCTGCAGGGCGATTTTGTCGTTGCGCAGGTCGATGGCGTATTCTTTTTTGAATTCATCCGCCATGAAATCGATGATGCGCAGGTCAAAGTCTTCACCGCCGAGGAACGTATCGCCGTTGGTGGATTTGACTTCGAAAACGCCGTCGCCGATTTCAAGGATGGAAATGTCGAACGTACCGCCGCCAAGGTCATAGACCGCGATGGTGCCGGAATGTTTTTTGTCGAGACCGTAGGCGAGGGCCGCAGCCGTCGGCTCGTTGATGATACGCAGAACGTCAAGGCCGGCGATTTTACCGGCGTCTTTGGTGGCCTGACGCTGGCTGTCGTTGAAATAGGCGGGCACCGTGATGACAGCCTTGGTGACTTTTTCACCCAAGTAAGCCTCGGCGGTTTCCTTCATTTTTTGCAAAACCATGGCGGAGATCTGCGACGGCGCCATTTTCTCGCCGTCGATTTCCACCCATGCCGCGCCGCCGTCGCCCTCGATGATTTTGAAGGGCGCCTTGTCGCGCATTTTTTTGACTTCCGGCTCGTTGAAACGGCGGCCGATCAGACGCTTGATGGCGTGCAGGGTTTTGTCGGGGTTGGTCACGGCCTGACGTTTGGCGGGCTGGCCGACCAGACGTTCGCCGTCTTTGGCAAAGGCGACCATCGACGGAGTCGTGCGCGCGCCTTCGCTGTTTTCGATGACTTTGGGTTTGTCGCCTTCCATGATGGCCACGCAAGAGTTCGTCGTGCCAAGGTCGATACCAATGATTTTGCTCATGATTTTATCCTTTCTGCGGCAAATATATGGGAAAAGCCCTGACATCAGGCACTTCTCCACGATTTCCATATGCTTCGAGCGTTTTTGAAGCGTATTTCGACAAGAAACTACACCCGTTCACGCCCGAAGTGAAGGTCTTTTGCTGATTTTTATACGCGTGGACGGGCGGTTTGGATGCCGGTGTTTTCATCCGGCGAAGCGCTTGCGGATATTCATATAAGCAGGGGGTGCGGCTTATCCAGCCTGCTGTCCGCACGGGGGGGATTTTGGCCGGAAAGGAAAAATCCCCTCAGCGTCCGCGCACGGGGCGTTTGCGGATATTCAGCGGCGCGGGCAGGGCGACATCGCCACGCGTGCCTTCGGTAATCTGGCGCACGTCGTCGTCGAAGGCTTTTTTCTTTTGGCGGCGCAGGGTGTTTTCGATGGCGGCGGCGAGTTTGACGTAGCCTTTTTCCTGCGCGATGGCGGCGGGGGTTTTGCCGCTGCGGCCGGCTTTATGCGCATCCGCGCCAAGTTCAATCAGAAGCCTGACCGTTTCGACCTGCTGCGCCTGTACGGCGGCGGTCAGCAGCGTGTCGCCGCGCCTGTCCATGTGATTGGCATCGCAGCCCCGGCCGATGAGTTTTTTGAGAAAGTCATCATGCCCCTTTGACGCCGCCATGCTGAGCGCGCTGCGGCCGATGCTGTTGCAATCGTCGATATGCGCGCCCGCCTGCAAAATTTTCAGCGCCGTGTCGCCATCCCCCATATAGCCGCACCAGACCAGCGGTGTATTGTCCTTGTCGTCGCGCGCATGCACGGAGGCACCAGCGGCCAGAATGGCCGCGGCGATATCGCTGTGGTGATAGTGGATGGCAACCATCAGCGCGGTCTGGCCGTGGCTGTTTTTTTCCTGCACCGACGCGCCGCGCGCGAGCAGCTCGGATAAAAGCGCGGCATCGGCGGCGGGCGCGCGGCCCTTGCCAAGCTCCTCCAGCAGCTGCTGGCCGAGCTTCGCGCGCAAGGCGGCATTCGCCGTGCGCTGCGGGGCCGTGTCCGGCATGGCGGCGGCATTGAACGGAGGCTGGGCGGGCGCTGGCTGTGACATGCTTTTTCTTCAACGGCTGTGGTGGCACACCATAGCAGAGTTAAAGATTATGTCAATATTTGGCCGTTTTTACCCGTAAATCAGGCTTATACGCTTTGGTCCAGCTGGCTGCCTTCGGCGGCGATGCCGCCCTTGGCAACGCCGACGCGCGCGGAGCGCAGCAGGCGGTCGTGGATGGTATAGGCCGGCTCCAGCACTTGCAGGATGGTGCCCGGTTTCTGGTCGGGCGCGTCGATTTCGAACATCACTTCGTGCAGGTTGGGGTCGAACATGTGGCCCTGCGGGTCGATTTTCTTGATGCCCTGGCTTTCGAGCACGCGTTGCAATTCACGCTCCGTCGCTTCGACGCCGATGAAAATGGTTTTCAGCGGGCCGTCCTGCGTGCGCTGTTCGGGCGTGATGGCGCCCAGCGCGCGGCCCAGATTGTCCGCCACGCTCAAAAGACTGCGCGCGAAAGACGATACCGCGAATTTCGCCGTGTCCTGACGTTCTTTTTCCATGCGCTTGCGGGTGTTGTCGGCCTCGGCAATCGCGCGCAGGGCTTTGTCGGCGGCTTCGGCGGCCTGCGCCTCCAGCTCCGCGATGCGGGCTTCGGCAGCGGCGAGTGCGGCGGCGATGCCTTCGCCGGCGGCGGGGTTTTCGCTCGCGGCGGGGTGCGCTGCATCGCTCTCGGGCATGTCCTGATGGTTATCGGCCTGATGGTGTTCGGATGGTTTGGTCATGGCTTTTCCCTCATGTCCGTCAAAAGCGTCAAAAAATGAAAACAGCCATCAGAATATGGCTGTTTTCACGGGTGGTTTCAAGTCCGGCCAAAAGCGGCGCGGGGATGTCAGAAAGACGGGGTGATAATCACCTTCGCGGGGCGGATCAGGCGGCCCTCGATTTCATAGCCTTTTTGCGCGACGTGGGTGACGGTTTCCGGCTCGACGTCGTCGTTGGGCATCACGGAAATCGCTTCGTGTTTCGAGGCATCAAATTCCTCGCCCATCGGGTTGATGGATTTGACGCCATGTTTGTTGAAAACAGCGCCGAGGTTTTGCAGCGTTTTTTCAACATCCTGCGCCAGCTTGGCGAATTTGGGGTCGGCGGCGCGGTCTTTGTGCGAGATGGCGCCGAGGCCCAGCTCCAGCGTGTCCACAACCGGCAAGACGTCTTTCACGAATTTCTCGATGGCGAATTTTGCATTCTCCTCGAACTTCGCTTCGCTGCGCTGCAGGGATTTCACGGCTTCTTCGTGCTTGCTGCGCGCCGTCATGCTTTCCTGTTGCAGCGCGCCCGCGCGGGCAGACAGGTCGATGAATTTCTGCTGCCATGCATCGCGCTCCGCGCGCAGGCTTTCCACCGTCTCCGCATCGCCGGATGCGGCGGGGGCGGCGGTTTCTTCTGCAGCGGCAGGCGTTTCTGCTGCCGCGCCAGTATCTGTGGCGGCGGCTTCGGGCGCTTTTGCGGCGGGGGCGCTATCGGCGCCTTGTTCCTTGATGCCGTGTTTGTTGAAAACGCCCGACAGCTGGCCGATGGTTTTTTCAACGCCTTCGGTCAGTTTGGCGAATTTGGGGTCTGCGGCGCGCACATCCTGCGCAATCGTGCCAAGGTCTGTCTCCAGCGCCTGCATCACCGGCAGCACTTCGTGGGCGAATGCCGCGATGGCGCGTTTTTTGTTTTCTTCGAACTGCGCTTCGGCGCGTTTCAGGGATTGCTGCGCCTGTTCGTATTTGGCGCGCGCCTCGTCGCTGGCTTTTTGCATGCCCTCGATACGCTCCGACAGGCGGGTGAATTTCTGTTTCCACTCGTCGCGTTCGGCGCGCAGGTCTTCGACCGTGTCTTCGGCGGCGGCTTCTTCGTCGTCCATGATATCGCCGAACAATTCGCGCATGCGCGCGCGGCGGGCGGCCTCGTCGTCATCGGCGCTGTTGTCGCCGTTTTGCCCATCGTTGCCGGCGGGCATGACTTTGTCGTCTTCATCCTGCGGCGGGGTGGGGTTCTGATCGGCCATGGCGATACATCCTCTGGTCTTGAATAAAAGGCGCTACTGTTTTGATTTTCATATTGTTAAAGCATGAAGTGGGCAGAGTCAAACCATTTTTTCATATATATTTCAAAAGCTTGGGTTTTATCGGGCGGGGGCGGGCGGCGCTTTGGTGCCCGCGCGGCATCAGGTGCCCAGAATCTTGCCGATAATCTGCGATGTGTAATTCACCACCGGAATGACGCGGCTGTAATTCATGCGGGCGGGGCCGATGACACCAATCGCGCCCATCACCCGCGCATCCTGCGTGCGGTAGGGCGATACGATCATCGAACAGCCCGAATGGCCGAACAGTTTATTTTCCGCGCCGATATAAATCTTCACGCCGTCGCCCTGCGTGGTCGCCTGCAACAGGCGCAGCATGCTTTCCTTGGTTTCAAGCGCATCGAACAGCTGGCGGATACGCTCAAGGTCTTCGATGGCCGTGACATCATCCAGCAGTTTGGATTGTCCGCGCACGAAAAGATGCCCGCCCGCATCCGCAGGGGCGAGGCTCGCGATACCCGCCTCCACCACGCGCGCGGTCAGCGCATCCAGCTGCGTGCGGTCGTTTTGCAATTCGCCGCGGATATATTCGACCGCCTGCGACAGTGTTTTGTCGGCAATGCGTGAATTGAGGTAATTTGCCGCGCGCGTCAGCGATGTGACGGTGACATCGGGCGCGATATCCAGCAGGCGGTTTTCGACCAGCCCCGCGCTGGTGACCAGAACGGCGAGGGCGCGGCCCGGCGACAGCAAAACAAATTCCACCTGCCGCACGGGGTCTTCGGATTTGGGCGCGAAGACCAGCCCCGCGCAGGACGCAAGGCCGGAGAGGAAATGGCTCGTCTGTTCCATGATACCGGTGACCGACTGCCCGCGCACGGCGCCAAGGCGGCTGTCGATGCCCGCACGCTCCGCCGCGCTCAGGTCGTCCAGCTCCAGCAGACCTTCGACAAAAACCGTCAGGCCGGTTTCCGTCGGCAGGCGTCCGGCAGAGGTATGGGGGGCATAAAGAAGCCCGCGCTCCTCCAGCTCCGCCATGGCGCTGCGGATGGTGGCGGGGGAAAGCTTCATGCCCAGTTTTTGCGAAATCGCCATGGAGCCCACGGGCTCGCCGGTCTCGACATAGGCGTCGACGACGAGTTTCAGAATCTGGCGGGTTCTTTCATTCAGCTCGCGTATCATGCTTAGAATATATAGAAGAAACGCTGTAAAAATCCAATAATTACAATGTCGTGATATAGGGCACATCTAAGATTGACATAACTAGAAAAATCCTTATAGTTTTCACGGTCAATAATAAAAAACGAATCCTGCGAGAGTTTTGAGCATCCCCATGAGCCAAAAACCCGATTTTTATGAAGTACTCGGCGTCGAGAAAACGGCCAGCGAAGCGGACATCAAAAAAGCGTTCATGCGCATCACGATGACCTGCCACCCTGACTCCGCCCCGTACAAAAAACTGAACGACGCGCAAAAAGCCGAAGCCGATACAAAATTTATGTACGGCAAGGAAGCGCAGGCCGTGCTGACCGATCCCGTGAAGCGGGCGACCTATGACCGCCTCGGCCATGCGGGGCTGGATGCGTCGAATAACGGCTCCACCCAGTCGCCCGGCTGGAGCGATGCGATGGGTCCCGTCAAAAAACGTACCCGCACGCAGGAAGAAACCTTCGATTATTTCGACCGCGCCGCCGTGCGCAACGGCGATGCGCCCTCGACATCCAAGCCTGCCGATAACAATGGCCCCGCGTTGAGCGAAGAAGAAATGCGCGCCGCCGCGCGTGCCGCCCGCCGCCGTGGTCGCGGTCAGGACAGCGGCGCCGAAACGGTGGATACGCCCGCCGCGCCCGAAGTGCCGCCGCCCGCCGCAAAGGTCGAGCCGAAGCCCGAAACCAGACCGCAAGTCAAACCCGTCGTCGTTGAGCGTCCGGCGGAAAAGCCGCTCACCTCCGGCGCTGCATCGATTTTCGAAGGTGTGGCCGGCAAAATGACCGAAGCCGCAGGCCGTTTGCGCGATGCCGTCAAGGCGGATGCGAACCTGCCTGTCGAGGCGCTGGAAAAATTCCGCGACAATCTGCAAGACCTCATCGGCGAGGTTGATCAGGCCATCCATCACGCCCGCCGCAGCGGGCCCAAGGGCGGCTATAACCGCTGATTTTACCGGTAATTCCGGTGGCTTTTCGGCCTGCATGTTTTATACTGCAGGCCGTTTTGCGTAAATGAAGATATATCATCCAGATGAAAGGACTTTCCATGCGTCCCTCCGGCCGCGCGCCTGATGCTCTCCGTACCGTTTCGCTCGAACCCGGTTTTTCCAAACACGCCGAAGGCTCCTGCCTTGTGCGTTTTGGCGATACGCATGTGCTGTGCACCGCCACGGTCGAAGAGCGTGTGCCGCCATGGCTGAAAGGTAAAGGCAAGGGCTGGGTCACGGCGGAATACGGCATGCTGCCGCGCTCCACCGGTTCGCGCACCGACCGCGAGGCGGCGAAGGGCAAACAATCCGGCCGCACGCAGGAAATCCAGCGTCTCATCGGCCGCGCGCTGCGCGCCGTGATTGATCTTGAAAAACTGGGCGAGATTCAAATTACCCTTGATTGTGACGTCATTCAGGCCGACGGCGGCACGCGCACGGCGGCGATTACGGGCGCCTATGTCGCGCTGCGCATGGCGGTCGATCATCTGCTGCGCATCGGCGCGGTCAAGCAAGACCCGATGGTCGATTCCGTGGCGGCGGTTTCCTGCGGGCTTTATCAGGGCACGCCGGTGCTGGACCTTGATTACGCCGAAGATTCCAACGCCGAAGCCGATGCCAATTTTGTCATCACCGGCGCGGGCGGGCTGGTTGAAATTCAGGGTACGGCCGAACACCGCGCCTTCAGCGAAGAGCAGTTCCTCGCCCTTCTCAAACTCGCGCGCAAAGGCGTGGGCGAACTGGCCGATTTGCAAAAGGCCGCCGCCGCCTGACGTCCCCGCGCCTGATTTTTAAAAAGGATATTTTCGATGAAACCGCAAAAGCCGATGCAGGAAACCCTGCGTTATAAAAACTATGTCGCCAATCTGCGCCACAAACCGCCCTATGCGAAGGAAGCGGCATTGCTCAAGGAAATCGCGGGCGGCGTACAGTGGCGCATGGATGCGGCCATCGAGGCGATCATCACATCGTCGCAAAAAAAAGACGGCTATCACGATCTCGCCTATATCAACCACCACAATATCCTGAAACATGCCGCCATGTTCGGCCGTTTGCAAACCACCCAAAAACTGGCCGCTGTGCTGGAATATGCGGGTGAGGGCAAACGCGCGGCCGGCAATGCCGTGCATGCCGCCTTCGAAGTGGCCGTTACACATGGCCATTACAAAGTCGCGGATTACCTGCATGAAAAATGCCATGCCCGCCCCGGTTATGATACGGGCGACCACACGCCCGCCGCGATGGGCTGGGCGATTGAATTGGCGGATTTGAAAAAAATCGCCTATCTGGTCGACAAGGGTGATAACCCCTCCGCCGCGCTGGTATCCGCTGTGGGCAACAAGAAAACCGCGCGTGCGGTGATGGAACTGCTGCTCGACAAAGGGGCGGACATCAATTATGCCGCCCGCGGTTTCTGGACGCCGTTTTTGCAGGCGGTGAAATACCGCCGCTTTGATCTGGCGGAATTCCTGCTCGACAAAGGCGCCGACCCGTCCAAATCCGGCGGCGAAGCCATGCTGAACCTGATGGAAGCGGGCAACAACAAACTGCTGCAAAAGATCATCGCGCAGGGCGCGGCGCCGGATGCCGACCTTGTGCAGCGCGCGCTTTATGCGGGTAATATCGATGCGGCGGAGATTATGATGAGATCCGGCAAAGTGGATATTAACGCGCAGGGCGGGATTGTTTTGCTGGCGGCGGTGCGCTGCAAACACCAGCCCGAAGCCGTCATGTTCTGCCTGACGCACGGCGCGGACCCTGCGCTGGCGCTGGCCACCGTGCAGCGGCCCAAACAGCCGTGGGAACGCGCAAACGACGACGAACAGGTCAAAGATTATCTGGTCAAACTCGTGCAGCAAAACCCCGCCGCCAAACCCGCCGCGCCCAAACCGCCGCAGCCGTAATATCAAAGCAGGACATCCCGCATGACCATTCATATCCTTCGCGCCGACAACGATGAATCCCCGCCGCGCATTTTCGACGGCGATGAAATCGTCTTCGCCACGCATAACGCGGGCAAGGTGAAGGAAATCCGCGACCTTCTGGGCACGCGGGTGAAATTCGTGACGATTGCCGGTGATTACGGGCTTGAATCCCCTGCCGAAACCGGCACGACCTTTGTCGAAAACGCGCTCATCAAGGCACGTTTCGTGGCGGAGAAAACCGGCAAGGTCGCCCTTGCCGATGACAGCGGCATTTGCATGGCGGCGATTGACGGCCAGCCCGGCGTTTATGCCGCCGACTGGGCCGAAAAACCCGACGGCACGCGCGATTTCGCCATGGCGATGCAAAAGGCGCATGCGATAGCCGTGGAAAAACACGGCGATTGGGATAGCGCGCCCAAGGACGCCTATTTCGTGTCCTGCCTTGTGCTGGCATGGCCCGACGGCCATGCGGAAGCAGTCGAAGGCCATTCGCACGGCACGCTGGTCTGGCCGCCGCGCGGCGAGCAGGGCTTCGGGTACGATCCGATGTTCGTGCCCGCGGGCGATACCCGCACCTATGGCGAGATGCCGCCCGAAGACAAAAAGAAAACCAGCCACCGCGCCGAAGCGTTCCGGCTGCTTTTTGCGCGATGCTTCCGCTAGGCGCATCGGCAGGTCTGAACGAGAGCAGCGAAAAGGGTCTCGCCCTTTACGTGCATTGGCCGTTTTGCAAATTCAAATGTCCGTACTGCGATTTCAACAGCCATGTGCGCGAAAAAATCTCGCATCAGGACTGGCGCGATGCCTATGTGCGCGAAATGCGCCACTACCGCGCGCTGACGGGCCCGCGCCATGTGCAGTCGGTGTTTTTCGGCGGCGGCACCCCGTCGCTGATGGAACCGGAAACCGCAGGGCTTGTGATTGATACGATTGCCGATTTATGGGGCCTGCCGCAGGGCACCGAGGTTACGCTGGAGGCGAACCCGACCTCCGTCGAGGCGGACAAGCTGCGCGGGTTCAAATCCGCAGGCGTCAACCGCGTGTCGCTGGGCGTGCAGGCGCTGAAGGATGCCGATCTGAAAACGCTGGGCCGCCAGCACAGCGCGGCGGAGGCGATGGCCGCCGTCAAACTGGCCGCGCAGATTTTTGACCGTTATTCATTCGACCTGATTTACGCGCGCCCCGCGCAAAGCGTCGTCGACTGGCGCGCGGAGCTTGCCGCCGCGCTGCCCTATGCGCGCGGGCATATGTCGCTGTATCAGCTGACGATAGAAGAGGGCACGCAGTACCATACGCTGTTCATGCGCGGCGATTTGAAAATCCCCGACGAAGAAACCGCGGCGCAGATGTACGAGCTGACGCAGGAAATGATGGAAGCCGCCGGCATGCCTGCTTATGAAGTCTCCAATCACGCGCGCCTTGGCGATGAATCGCGGCATAATCTGGTTTATTGGCGTTATGGCGATTATGCGGGCATCGGCCCGGGCGCGCATGGCCGCCTGACCATCGACGGCGTCAAACAGGCGACGCGCGCCCACCGCGCCCCCGAACTATGGCTGGAGCGTGTACGTGCCGAAGGCCACGGCGCCCATCCGTTCGATGCGGTTGATTTTGCAGAACGCGGGCGCGAAGCCCTGATGATGGGGCTGCGGCTGGCCGAAGGCGTGCCGGTTTCGCGCATCGAAGCCGAAACAGGGCAGGATTTTTCAGCGTTTGTTAACCTCCGTCAGGTCAGAATACTGGAGGATGAGGGGCTTTTGTCCTTCAGCCACGGCACGCTGGCCGCCACGCCGCAAGGACGGCAGAAGCTGAACGCCGTGCTGTCCTTCCTGCTCGCCGCCTGAGCCGAACCTGCTGCCGACTGACCGACGGAGACTCCCTTCGATGCAACAAATCGATTTCGTGACCAATCCGCGCGCCTTCATGGCCCATTTCGGGACATGGCTGAAAGCGCATCCGGCCGAACATAACGTCATCCTGTCGATGTGCCAGATGGCCGAGCGCATGCTCGCGCGCGGGGAGCGTCCGGATATCCGCTTCGTCGCCCAAAGCGAAGACGGCGAGCCGCAGGTCGCCGCCGTGCAAATGCCGCCGCATAATCTGGTGCTCAGCCGTTTTGCGGGCGAAGACCTCTCCGCCCTTGCCGCGCGCATGGCGGAGACGACGCCGAGTTTCCCCGCGATTGTCGGGCCGAGCGATGTCGCCGCCGCCTTTGCCGATCATTGGGCGCGTATCACCGGGCAGAAAACCGTCGAATATATGGACCAGATTATCTATTCGCTCAAAACCGTGCATTTCCCGCCCGATATCGCGGGCAGTTTCCGTCTCGCGCACGAAGACGAGGCACCGCTGCTGGCGGCATGGATGAAAGCCTTCGCCGAAGACAGCCTGCCCAAGGCCGAACACCTGAGCGCCGAAGAAGCGCTGCGCAAAACCAAAGACCGCATCGCGCAGGGCAGCCTTGCCGTGTGGGATGTGGACGGCACACCCGTATCGCAGGCGGGCGTGTCGGGCACCGACAGCGTCGCGCGCGTGAGCCTTGTCTATACCCCGCCCGAACACCGCGGCAAAGGCTATGCCAGCGTGGTTGTGGCGCGGCTGTCGCAGCAGCTGCTCGATCAGGGGCGCGATATGTGCTGTCTTTACGCCGATGCGCGCAATCCGGTATCGAATTCCATCTACCGCAAAATCGGCTATCAATTCGTCGGCCGCTCCAGCCTTTATGTGCTGCAGAAATAAAGGCGTTTGCGCGGCGCGTCTGTCTGGACACCGGCTTTCGCCGGTGTGACGGATTTTTCGTCTATAAAGCCTTCAAGATGCGCGCGCCACGCATCGTCGCACCGGCGCAAGCCGGTGTCCACAAGGCCGCAGGGTGCCCGCGGCAAGGATAAACGGAAAAGCCTTAAAGGTCGAAGCTGCGGCCTTTGGATTTGAACTGCGGCGCTTCGGGCGCGGGGATATTGTCGAGCGCGGCGGTGAGTTTCTGGCACACCTCGGCATAGGCGTCCGACAGCATGTTGTAGGACATCACCATCTGCTTGCGCATCGCGGTCAGGTTTTCTTTGGATACGGCGTCTTCCGCCGCGCGCGGTGCGCTCTGGCCGGGCAGATTGGTCTCGACGCCCATCGACTGCGCCACTTTGCCGAACAGGTCGCGCAATTCCGGATCGGGGATATCGGTCATGATGCCGAAAGCGCCCACCGGTTTTTCGGTCATGATTTTTTGCTGGATGATCTGGCGGCTTTTCGGCAGGTCGCCTTCGGCGGCTTCGATCAGGCGTTTGCAATCGAAAATCGCGGCTTCGTAGCCTGTCGTGTATTCGACGTTGAAATACATTTGTTCGAACTGCGGCGGTTTCACGCCGACAGACGACGCGAGGGAGGAGCTGCGCATGCTGGCCTTGCTGAGCGCGCCGGTCATGGAGCCAGGGGCGCCACCGGGCGCGCCGTCCATCAGGTGCTTGACGCCGCGGGCCAGCAGGCTCCAGGCCTCTTTCTCCGCGCTTTCGCGCATGGCGCCGGGGGCGGTCAGGGAAATGTCGATAATCAGCGTGGGGGCAATCGTGGCCTGCTGCGCCTCGATGGTTTCCAAGACCTTGCGCAGGGTCAGGTAACGGTCGCCTTGGAAGCGGGGATTGTTCTGGTCGGTCATAAAAGCCCCCATAAATTTGGCCTGAAAGCCGCGCGAAACCTGAAAAATCCAGTGGTTTCAACGCACTGATATTTACTTTTATAGCAAATATTTCCGATTCTTGCAATTAAATGACATAATATTTTTCGCCTTGGCCGGTATTTCGGCAGGGCAGGCAACAAAAAAGCGCCGGAACCCGCAGGCTCCGGCGCTTTTTGATGCAGTCCGATTATTGCGGCATACCGCCCATCAGGGCGCCGACTTCGGTGCCGTTGAGGGTCATTTTGCCCAGCTCGTCGACTTTCAGCACGTATTTGCGGATAGGCTTGCCATCTTCGGTGTCCTGCTGGCCCAGCACCTGCAGGAAGCTCAGGCCGGAGAGGGCGCGGCGGCTCTGGCGGGAATTATCGCCCTCCAGCTTCGTCAGCAGCTCGTCGAGGCCCTGAATGACCAGCGTCAGCTCGCCGGTGCCGACGCGCGGCGTGCCTTTGACGGCTTTGAAATCGCCGAACAGCTTGCTCGACAGTTCGGGGGAGCGGATGTAGGTGTTGCGCACCGACATCGACGATCCCGCACCTTGCAGCATTTGCGGCAGCGCCATGGCGGCGGCCATGACTTGCGATTCATGATGGCGTTTCATGTTATGCGGCTGGCCGCGGGCGGCGGCGTCTTCGGCTATTTTCGATGCGCGCAGGCCTTCGGTCGCCAGTGCGGCGAAGGCTTTATAGAGGCTTTGCATCGGCATGTTTTCGAGGAACAGTTCGATGTTCGCGTTTTGCGGCAGGTATCCGGCGCTTTCCGGCGCGACAAGGTTGGTGCCCATCAGCTCTTTCATGCTGACGCGCGCGGAAAGTTTGCCGTTGTCGCCGCGCAGGCCGGACATGTCGATGAGAGACGAGAATTCATCCAGGCGCAGGGCGCGCGGCTTTTCCGGCGTCTGGCCTTCTTTCGGCGGCAGCGGGGCAACGTCGGCCGCGAATTTCTGGAACAGAACTTCGGTTTTTGCATCGCTGAACAGGACATAGCCGTCCTGCAGCATCGCGCTCAGTACCGCTTCGCTGTCTTCCACCGGCTTGTCGCCCGACTGGGCGATCAGGTCGCGCATGCGTTTTTTGCTTTGCAGGCGCATGCCGAGGTCAAGCATGGTGTAATCGGTTTTGTTGTAAAAACGCTCCAGACGCGCTTCACCCGGACCCGACAGTTCGGACGGTGCGAAGTTGGCTTTGACGTTGCGCACTTCGATTTCCGAAGGGCCCGTCCACATGCCGTCTTTGTCGGGTTGCAGGTTGGTAATCACGCGGACTTCTTCGGTGGTGGCGGTGAACGGCTCCTTGCCGTCGATTTGCAGTTTCAGGTCGCCGTATTCCGCATCGATGCGCGTCGGGAATTGCAGGGACGCCTGCCATGCCATGGCGAATTTCTGCTTGCCGATATTCAGCGACAGGATTTCGCCGTCCGCTTCGCTTTTGAAGGTCATGGTCGGCTGCACGGCCATGCTGGCCAGATATTCGTCGTCGGTCTTGCCGTGGGTGACGTTCAGCACGATGGTGCCGACATCCAGCGTGCCGAGGCCGAAGTAGGTGTAGCTGACATCGGGTAGGCGGACTTCGTAATAGCTGCCCTTGTTGGTGATTTGCGGTTCGCCCGAAAGTTTGAGGCCTTCGCCGGTTTTTTTGCTGATGTCCATCTCGAACTTGACGGTTTCATCGACGACACGGCGCAGCTCTTCGACACCGGCATCGCTGACGGCTTTCTGGGCATAAACGGCGGTGGGGGGGAAAGCCAGCAAGGCCAGCGCGGCGGAGGACAGCAGAATTTTACGCATGAACACACCCTTGATGAGGAAAAGGCAGGAAAACGACTTATATTTTAGAGATAAGAGCCCATATCCCACTATGCAAGAAGACTCTTAAGCAATTCTTATCAAAGTCGGTTGAAATAGTCATAAAACCGGACTAGAACAAGGCTTCGGCGCGAAAACGCGCGGCGGCGGTATTGGTTCCGCCCGCGCCCGCCGGAAGCAGGAGCGTTATGTCATGAAACAACATCTGGGCGGATACCGGCTCTGGCTGGCTTTGCTGCTTGTCTGCGCGGGGCTTCTGTGGCCGCAGCGCGGGGCGGAGGCGATGTATGTCTCCGGCGGCGATCTTGTCAGGAACTGCATGAGCGACAAAAAGCAGGACATCTATGCCTGCGTGCATTACGTTGCGGGCGTGATTGATTACCACATCGTCATGCAATCGCTGGGCACGGCGCCCACACTGCCGTTTTGCATTCCGCCCAGCATCAGCATCACGGAATCCGCCTTCATCGTTCTGACGTATCTGCGCACGCAGCCGCAGCATGAAGGCTTCATCGCGGCCATGGCGGTGCCGATGGCGCTGAACAAGGCCTTCCCCTGTAAAAAACAGGCACAAACGGGCAGCAAGAAAAAGAAATAGCAGGGCAACTACCGTGAACAAACCCGCCACCAAAGACAAAAACAAGCCGCTGTTCAACCTGCAGAGCGATTTCACGCCCGCCGGCGACCAGCCGCAGGCGATTGCCGAGCTGACCGAAGGCCTTGTGCGTGGCGAGAAAAATCAGGTGCTGCTCGGCGTTACGGGCTCGGGCAAGACGTTTACCATGGCGCATGTGGTGCAAAATCTGGGCCGCCCGACGCTGGTGCTGGCGCATAACAAAACGCTGGCGGCGCAGCTGTATGGGGAAATGAAAGAGTTTTTCCCCGATAACGCCGTCGAATATTTCGTGTCCTACTACGACTATTACCAGCCCGAAGCCTATGTGCCCAAGACGGATACCTTCATCGAAAAAGACGCGACGATCAACGAGCAGATCGACCGCATGCGCCACGCCGCCACCCGCGCGCTTCTGGAACGCCGCGACGTGATTGTGGTCGCCAGCGTATCGTGCATTTACGGTATCGGCGACGTTGAAACCTATCAGGGCATGGCCTTCGATATCACGGTCGGCGACAGTATCGACCGCAACGAACTTTTGCGCAAACTGGTGGATATTCAGTATAAACGCAACGACATCGATTTTTCGCGCGGGTCGTTCCGCGTGCGCGGCGATATCGTCGAAGTCTTTCCCGCCCACCTTGACGACCACGCATGGCGCATTTCCCTGTTTGGCGATGAAATCGAAAGCATCACTGAAATCGATGCCCTGACGGGGCAGAAATCGGATACTTTCGAGACGGTGCGCATCTACGCCAACAGCCACTACGTAACGCCCAAGCCGACCATGCAGCAGGCCATCAAGCAAATCAAAGCCGATTTGCATGCGCGTCTGGACGAGCTCCGTTCGCAAAACAAATTGCTCGAAGAGCAGCGCCTCGCCCAGCGCACCCAGTTTGATCTGGAGATGCTGGAAGCGACGGGCATGTGCCCCGGCATTGAAAACTATTCGCGCTACCTGACCGGCCGCAAAGCGGGGGAGCCGCCGCCGACGCTGTTCGAATACCTGCCCGATGATGCGCTGCTGATTGTGGATGAAAGCCACGTCATGCTGCCGCAGTTGCGCGCCATGTATAACGGCGACCGCGCGCGCAAGCAAACGCTGTCCGATTACGGTTTCCGCCTGCCCGCCGCGCTCGACAACCGCCCGCTGAAATTCGACGAGTGGAACGAGATGCGCCCGCAAACGGTTTTCGTATCCGCCACGCCCGGCGATTGGGAATTGCAGCAGACCGGCGGTGTGTTCACCGAACAGGTCGTGCGCCCGACCGGCCTGACCGACCCCGAGGTGATTTTGCGCCCGACCGAACATCAGGTCGACGATTTGCTGGCCGAATGCCGCATATTGGCGCAAAAAGGCCAGCGCGCGCTGGTGACGACCCTGACCAAGAAAATGGCCGAGGATCTGACGGAATATATGACCGAAGCGGGCATCCGCGTGCGCTATTTGCACTCCGACGTCGATACGCTGGAGCGGATCGAGATTATTCGCGATTTGCGTCTCGGCGTGTTTGACGTGCTCATCGGCATCAACCTTTTGCGCGAAGGTCTGGATATCCCCGAATGTACGCTGGTCGCCATTCTGGATGCCGACAAGGAAGGGTTTTTGCGCAGCAAAACCTCGCTGGTGCAGACCATCGGCCGCGCCGCGCGCAACGTCGAAGGCCGCGCGATTTTGTACGCCGACCGCATCACCGACAGTCTGCAATATGCGCTCGACGAAACCGCGCGCCGCCGTGAAAAACAAAAAACCTATAACGCCGAACACGGCATCACGCCCGAAAGCGTCAAAAAGAAAATCTCCGACGTGCTCTCCAGCGTGTTTGAGCGCGCCGACCATGTCGATGTCAAAATATCGCCCGACGTGCCGCAAATGGTGGGCGGCAACATGCGCGCGCATCTGGCGCATCTCGATAAAAAAATGCGCGAGGCCGCCGCCAATCTGGAATTCGAAGAAGCCGCACGCCTGCGCGACGAAATCCGCAAGCTGCAAGAAGCCGACCTCGCCCTGCGCGACGGGGATATTGTCTAGGCTACCGCACGTGTGATCCCCCAAACAAAAAGCCCCGGCAATATGCGCGGGGCTTTTGTTGTTGTGAAGCGCGGCGAATTTACGCGCCCGGCGGTTTCGGGCCGTCGTTTTTGGGCCCGTCGTTTTTGGGCATGGTGTTTTTGGGTTCTGCCGCTTTCGGCTCCGCTTTGGGGGCGGGGGGCACTTCGATTTCTTTTGCGTGTTTCAGGAATTCGTTGATGCGGGTGATTTCATCCTGCGAACGGCTGGCGATTTGGGTGATGAACTTGGTCACATCCTTCACGCTGGTCGGTTTTTCGATCTGGGTCATTTCCATTTTCAGGATGTCCTGGAAATCCGGATGCGACACCAGCGCGCGCGTCCATTCCAGCGTTTCCTTGATGCCTTTGGCGTATTTGCCGCCATTGCGCTCGTCCGATTTCGCGATGATTTCCTCAAGGACCTGAATATCGCTCTTGCCCTTGGTGTCAATCTCCAGCTTTTTCGCCACGGCGACGGTCAGGATTTTCACCTCGGCAATCACGGGCAGCACTTCATAGGCCGTCATGATCGCGCCCATGCGCGGCGACGACAGGATGTTTTTCTGCTCGACCAGTGCGTTGCTCAGGTCCTTGGTCAGCAGATCCACGTTGTTGGAGTGCATGACTTTCGATCCGTGTTTGCGGGCAAGATTGGCAAAAACAATCGCGAGCTTGATCTGGGGAAACATGGCGTATCCTTTCGGCAGACGGGCTTGAATCGGTATAAAGTTTCTTGGATAGGGGTATTTCTATACATAAAAAAACCATGGGTCAAGCAGCGGGCGGCGGGCGGGCGCCAAAAAACGGGCTTTAAGTTGTCATAATTATTAAAAATGGGGCGCAACATCCCATGGGGGTGCGCCTGCTGGCGGTGCGGGCCGCGGCGGGCGGATAACCGGTGCCGTTTTCGAATCGCCTTGCTTGTGCGGCGGCGGGTTTTTGCATTACTGTGAAAACAGAAGCGGAAACGGGGCGCCTTTGCGGGCGCCGATTTTTGGGGGCGCGCTCGCCGCGCAGGGGTATGACACAAAAGCGCCGCACGGTTCAGCCGGAACAAAACCACGACATGATGCGCTGCGTCGTCGATGGCACGGGGCAGTTGCTGTTCGTCTCGCCCGCGCTTGGCTGGGCGCTCGGCCAGAATGCCGGTGTGCTGCGCGGTCGTCCGCTCGGCACCATCATCGATATTATTCTGCCTGCGGGCGACAGCAAAATGCACAGCGGGTTTTACGAAGCCGTGCTGCTGCGCCAGCACCGCGACCCTGTGGTGATGTCGGCGCGCATCGATGTCGTCGATGTCGGGGCGGATGCGCCCTATACCGTTGTCTGGCTCGACCCCGAAGGGCGTTTGCAAAAACAAAAACAGAATGATTTCACCACTTCGGCGCGCGAATTTGCCCTGTTCATCAGCGAAAACCAGCAAAAAGCCGAACGGCTGGCGGATGAAAAGCCGGACCTCGATTACATTTCGAATACCGACAGCGAACTGCGGCATTTCCTGAACCTGACCTCCGACCTTCTCGGCGTTTATCGCCGCGATATGTCGTTTGTGCGCGTCAATCCGGCGTTCAACCGCGTCATCGGCTATACGGATGCGGAACTGAAAATGTTCCCCTTCGTGGATTTGATCCATGCGGAGGAGCGCGACCATATCCTCGCCCTCATGCAAAAAGTCGTGCATGCCCCCGAAGGCGAGGAAGTGCGCATCGATTTCGAATGCCGCGTGCGCTGCAAGGACGGCACCTTCCGCTGGGTGGAATGGGTGCACAAAGTCACGGGCGAATACGTCTATATCGTCGGGCGCGACGTGACCGATATCAAGCAGCACGAAGTCGCGCTGGAACGCCGCGAACAGCAGCTGTCCGAAGCGCAGAAAATCGGCCGCATGGGCCACTGGTTTTTGGAAGCCGGGCAGGAAGTCACCACGCGCAGCGTGATGGAATGGTCCGACCAGATCTATACCATTTTCGGCGTTGAAAAAGGCAACTTCACGCCCAGCATCGGCAACGTCAGCGCCATGCTGCTCAAGCGCGATCTCAGCCGTGTGTACCGCGTGTTTCAGCGCGCGATGATCCGCAAACGCGATTACGAGGTTGAATTCGCCCTGCGCCGTCCGGGCGGGGAGCTGCGCTATGTGCGCTGCGAAGGCCGCTGCAAGGTCAATCCGCGCACGGGCGAAAAAGAAGCGCTGTTCGGTATCATGCAGGACATCACCGAACGCACGCGCCACGAAAAAGCCCTGCGCGAGGCGAAAGAAGCCGCCGAAAGCGCCTATGCGTCCAAAACCCGTTTCCTTGCGAATATGAGCCATGAGCTCAGAACGCCGCTCAACGCCATCATCGGCTTTTCGGAGATGATCCAGCGCCAGCTGCTCGGCCCGGTGGGCAATGCGCGGTATCTGGAATACGTCGGCGGCATCCGCCAGTCGGGCGAACATTTGCTCGACCTCATCAACGACATTCTCGATATGTCGAAAATCGAGATTGGCAAATATGAATTGTACGTGGAGGAGCTGAACGTTGGCAAAATCATCCGCCTCGCCATCCACATGGTCGAGGGGCGCGCGCATGAATCGCAGGTGCGTCTGGTGTCTGACGATATCCCCGATGACATTCAAATCATGGCCGACCGCCGCGCCATCATGCAGGTGCTGCTGAACCTGATGTCGAACGCCGTCAAATTCACCAAAGAAGGCGGCACGGTCGATATCCGCTGCTTCCGCGAACTCGGCGGCGTTGCCATCGTGGTCAGCGATACCGGTATCGGCATTCCCAAAGACAAGCTGGACGTGGTGACGTTGCCGTTCGAACAGGTCAGCTCCGAATTCACCCGCAACCACGAAGGCACGGGGCTCGGCCTTGCCATCACCAAGGACCTCATCGAGCTGCACGGCGGCACGCTCGACATCGACAGCGAAGTCGGCGTCGGCACGACCGTCACCGTCCTTCTGCCCGACCGCATCCCCGAAAGCAAACCGGCGCGGATGACGTAAGGTTTATTGATAAAACAGCAAAAAGACGAAAATCAGGCGTAGGCCTGCGGCTGCGCCGTGTGGCGGCTGCGGCGCGACGGTTTTTCGGGCGCGGCGGGCTTGGCTTCGACCTCGCCCATATCCGCGACCTCGGCGATGATACCGCTGAAGGCGCGGGTGAATTCGTTGCGCAGGCCCTTGGTGCATTCCGCCAGCAACCATGCCTGTCCGTTCATCGCGAGCGAGGTGACGCTCTGGCAGCGCACATCGTCTTTGAGGCGTTGTTCCATGATGTTCAGTGTGCTGATTTCCTGCACCTTGGCGGCGCGCATCAGCATAACGGCCTTTTCATCCGCCGCATCGGGCGCGGCGGCGGTATTGAAAGGCTTCAGCGTGAACAGGTATTCGCGGGTTTGTTTGGTCATGGTCTTGCCTCGAGTGAAATATCATCCATCATATCATTCCTGCCGCTTATGTCAAAATGCTGCGCCCGCAGCAAATTTGCAACGTCTTGATATTCAAGGAAATGACAAAGGGCAGCGCCCGCTCAGCCTTCGAGCAGCAGGCTCGTCTCGTCGTCGGTTTCAAGGCAGGCCTGCAGCCCCGCGCGGTAATCGGGATACAGCAGCGAAACGCCGAGTTCCTGTTTGATGCGGTCGTTTTTGACGCGTTTGTTGTCGCTGTAAAAACTGCGCACCATCGGTGCAACGTCGGCCTGTTCATACGGAATCATCGGCGGCGGGCAAATGCCCAGCAGGTTGCAGGCGAAGGAAATTACTTCGTGGCTGGTGCTGGGGTAATCATCGGCGAGGTTGTAAATCCCCCCCGGCTTGGGCTGGTTGATGGATGCGATCAGCGTTTGCACGATGTCATCGACGTGGATGCGGTTGAACACATGCCCCGGTTTGTCGATGCGGCGCGCGGTGCCGCTGCGCACGGTATCCAGCGCGCTGCGTCCCGGGCCGTAAATGCCGGCAAGGCGGAAAATGTGCAGCGGGAAATCTTCGTTCATCGCCAGCGATTGCCATTGTTCTTCGGCGCGTTCGCGCTGGCTGCCGCGCTGGCTGGTCGGGGCGAGGGGCGTGCTTTCATCTATCCAGCCGCCGTCGTGATTGCCGTAGACGGCGGTGGTCGATAAATATCCCGCCCATTCGATGGTGCCGCACTCCAGCAAATCATGCGCATGCGCTTCGAAGGCGGGGTCGCCGCTGCGCGTCGGCGGAATGGACAGCAGCACATGGGTCACGCCGCGGAAACTGCCGAAAGGGTCGGGCAGGTGGCGCGTGGGTTCGAACAGCTCGGCATGGATGCCGTCGGCGGCCATCTGCGCGCGTTTGTCGGGGTCGGTCGTGGTGCCGGAAATTTCCCAGTCGTAGCGGCGCAGCACGTTCGACAGCGCCGCCGCCGTATAGCCGTAGCCGAAACAAAACAGTTTCTTGCCGCGCGCGGCAGGCGCGATCGGACATGGCGCCGTGGCGGCGGTATCGGGGGAGGATGCGGAATCGGGGGTCTTGCTCATCGCCGTCGCCTTCCGCTCAGAAATCGAGGTCCTGATAGTGGCTGGGCGGCGCAAAGCCGGGGATGACGTCTTCCAGCAGCGGCTTGAAGGCGGGGCGCGATTTGATGCGCACGTACCAATCCTTGGCTGCTTTATGCTCGTCCCACGGCACGTCACCGATATAGTCGATGGCGGACAGATGCGCGGCGGCGGTGATGTCGGCCAGCGACAGTTCATCCCCCGCCAGCCAGCGGCGGTGTTCGGTCAGAAAGCCGATGTAATCGAGGTGGTAGTGGATGTTCGCGTGACCGGCGCGGATGGAGGGGCCGTGCGGCTCCCCCATTTTCAGGAAGCGTTTCATCATTTTCTCGCCGACCAGGTTTTCGGTCACCTCGGCGTTGAATTTGTGGTCGAACCACGCGACCAGACGGCGGGTTTCGGCGCGCTGCAGCGGCGCGCGGCCCATGAGGTCGATGGTGTTATAAACTTCGTTGAGGTATTCGCAAATGACCTGACTGTCGGTCAGGATGGTGCCGTCAGGCTCGATCAACACGGGGACGTCGCCCGCGGGGTTGATGGCCAGAAATTCGGTGCGGCGTTCCCATACTTTTTCGATTTTCAAATCGAAATCGAGTTTCTTTTCGGCAAGAGCGATGCGCACTTTCCGGGAAGAGGGATGGAGCCAGAGGTGATAGAGCGTTCTCATTGGTATGAATCTTACGCAAGGCACCCTGAATCGCAAAACATTAAATCAAAGACTTGGCGTGAATTCTGACTTGCATAACTGAAAAAAGCCGCACAAGCCGCGCGGCGTTTTTCATGAACAGGTGATTCTCAAATTTTACAGATTTTCAGAAGCGCGGGGCATGAATGGCGCCAAATAACTTGAATCCGCGCTTTCTCTGTTTGCGCTTTACCAGAGTCCCGAGGGCGTCATGACGATGCGGGCGATGCTGCATCCGTCCTGCGGCGTCCCGCACCCATAGCGTACGAATTGCCAGAGTCACAAACAGCCCGCAGGCAAGCGGCAAAATAGGCAGATGGCAGGATACGATTCGCGCGGGATCAGCGCGCCGGAATAGCGGCCAGCTCGAACTTCACCGGTACATCGGCCTGTCCGGTCGATGCGTAATTCTCGGTTGCGAAATCGGCGCGGTTGGCGGTAAAGCCGCCTTTGAGAATAATCATCATCCCGCCCGGCACGTTTTTATCGAGCGTGACGGCGAAGGGGATGGCCAGGGCCTTGGATTTACCACCGACACGCAGCCCGCCCTCGGCGATGAATTCGTTGGCGCTTTTGCGTTTGATGGCGGTCGACATGAACGTGGCCGTCGCGGGCGTGTTGCGCGCAACCTGCGTCGAGGGCTGCATATATTCCAGCAGATCGACGTTCACCGAACGCGCGGGCAGGAACATGCTGGAAATATCCGCAATCAAGACCATGCGGCTTTGCTCCAGCTTGTTCGGGTCAAAGTTGAGGTCGAGGTCGTAATTATTGATGGGAATGTCGCGGTTGCTGGCGCTGCGGTTGGTATAGGATACCTTGCTCTTTTCCTGTACCAGCGTCCATTTTTGCGGCGCGTTCGGGCCGGCCAGCGTGCCGTATTTACGTTGCTTTGCCTGCTGCGAAAACGCATCGCCTGCTGCGGTGGCTAGCGCAACCGATATCAAGGCGGCAAACAGGAACGCTTTGGCAAGTGTGACGGCGGCGGTTTTCATCTGGCGCAATTCCCCCAAATCAGAATACGGCGACCGGCCCCTGCGGGCGTCGTCCTTTTCTATTATAGCGTGAATGGCGCCGCTTGTCGCGCGGGCGTATAAGTTTTTGATTTGTTTCCGGATTTAAGGTGCTTTGGGGGCGGGCTCGGTGCGGATGCCCTCGACCTCGATGCTGATGTTCACTTCATCGCCGATGCCGGGCAGGCCGTAATCCATGCCGAAATCGCTGCGCATCAGCGCGGCCGTCGCCGAAAAACCCGCCACAAATTGCTTGCTGTAGGGGTGGATGGCGGCTTTGTTGAACACAACCTCCAGCGTGACGGGCTTCGTCACGCCCAGCAGCGTCAGATCGCCCGTGATGCGGCCGGTATTGTCGCCGGTTTTTTCAACCTTGGTGCTTTTGAAGCTGATCGACGGATGTTCGGCAACATTCAGGAAGTCCGCGCTTTTGACGTGCTCTTCCCATTTTGCGTCATGCAGGCTCAGGCTGCTCGCGTCGATGGTGACGTTGACGCTGCTCTGCTCCGGCTTTTCCGCGCTGAAGGTAAACCCGCCGTCAAAGCCGGTGAAGCTACCCGTTGAAAACGAAAAGCCCAGATGGCTGACCGAAAAGAAAATCTGCGTATGCACCTTGTCGAACGTATAGGCATCCGGCTTGGCGGCATAGGCGGGCGCGGCGAGCGTGAAAAGAGCGCCCGCGACAATCGCGGCGGCAATCAGTTTTTTCATGACGCGGCTTTCTTTTGCTCTTCCTGCTTGCGGGCCAGCATGCGCTCCAGCCAGTGGATGTTGAACTGTCCGGCGCGGAATTCGCTTTCCTGCAGGATGCGTTCATGCAGCTGGATGTTGGTAAAGATGCCATCGATGATGGTCTCGCCCAGCGCGCGTTCGACGCGCATCAGGCCTTCTTCGCGGTTGTCGGCATGCACGATGACCTTGGCGACAAGGCTGTCGTAATGCGGCGGTACGCTGTAGCCGTCGTAAATCGCGCTGTCGACGCGCACGCCAAAGCCGCCGGGCGCGTGATAGCGGTTGATTTTACCCGGCGAGGGCACGAAGGTTTCCGGATGCTCCGCATTGATGCGGCACTCGAACGCGTGGCCTTTGAAGGTAATGTCTTTTTGCGTGAAACGCAGCTTGTTGCCGGCGGCGACAAGGATTTGTTCGCGCACAAGGTCGATGCCCGTGACCATTTCGGTGATGGGGTGTTCGACCTGCAGGCGGGTGTTCATCTCAAGGAAATAGAACTTGCCGTCTTCGAACAGGAATTCCATGGTGCCGACGCCGCGGTAGTTCATCTTGCGGACGCAATCCGCGGCCAGCTCGCCGATGAAATTGCGCTGTTCGGGCGTGAGCGCGGGGGAGGGGCACTCCTCGATGACTTTCTGGTGGCGGCGCTGGATGGAGCAGTCACGCTCGCCCAGATGCACCGCATTGCCCTGACCGTCGCCCAGTACCTGGATTTCGATGTGGCGCGGGTTGGACAGGTAACGCTCCATATACATCGCGCCGTTGCCGAAGGCGGCTTTCGCCTCGCTCGACGCCATGGTGTAGCAGGCTTTGAATTCGTCTTCGCTGCGCGCGACCTTCATGCCTTTGCCGCCGCCGCCGGCGACAGCTTTGATGAGAACGGGGAAGCCGATTTCCTTGGCGATTTTCAGGCCCTCGTCCGCATCCTTGATGATGCCGTCGGAACCGGGGATGAGCGGCAGGCCCAGCGCTTTCACGGTGTCTTTCGCCACGGCCTTGTCGCCCATTTTGGCGATATGTTCGGGCGTGGGGCCGATGAAGGTGAAACCGTGTTCTTCGACCATGCGGGCGAATTCCTCGTTCTCCGACAAAAAGCCGATGCCGGGGTGGATCGCGTCCGCATTCGTCAGCGCCGCGGACGAAAGGATGGCCGGAATGTTCAGATAGCTCTGGCGCGACGCGGGCGGGCCGATGCACACGCTTTCGTCGGCCATGCGCACGGCCATGCCGGATTCATCGGCGGTCGAATGCACGACAACGCTCTGGATACCCATTTCACGGCAGGCGCGCACGACGCGCAGGGCGATTTCGCCGCGGTTGGCGATAAGGATTTTCTTGAACATGGTGGTTCCCTTGGTTGGCCTCGGTATCACGCGGGCGCTGGCGCGCCGTGCGTGGTCTTACTCGATAATCAGCAGCGGCTGGCCGAATTCGACCGGCTGCGCGTCGTCGATGAGGATGTCGGTCACGGTGCCGGATTTCTCCGCCTTGATCGGGTTCATGACTTTCATGGCTTCGATAATGAGCAGGGTGTCGCCCGCTTTCACTTTCGCGCCTTTGGTCACGAATTTCGGCGCGCTCGGCTCGGACTGCAGATACGCGGTGCCGACCATCGGGGATTTTACGACGCCCGGGTGGTTGTCGGGGGTCAGCGCGGCGACTTTGCCGGTTTCAACCGCAGCAACAGGCGCGGCGGGGGCGGCAGCGGCGACAGGCGCGGCATGAACGGCGGCGGCAACGCCGAGGTTCTTGGTCACGCGCACGGATTTGTCACCATCGGTGACTTCGATTTCGGTCAGGCCCGTTTCGTTGAGCAGGCTGGCGAGGTTCTTGATCGCCTCGTGGTCGATTTTCATCGCGGACATGTCGTTTTTCCTCTCTTTGGTGTCTTCTTTGGGCAGCGTCGCCGTTTTGGTTTTGCTCATAATGGTATTCCTTTCGGTATCGTCACGCGTCGTCGTCGTCATCCAGCAGGGCGCGCATAGCTTGCAGCGCCAGCAGGTATCCATGCCCGCCGAAACCGCAGATGACGCCCGCCGCGATCGGCGATACGTAAGAGTGATGGCGGAACGCCTCACGCTTGTAGATGTTGCTGAGATGCACTTCGATGACCGGCACGTCGAGCAGTTTCAGCGCGTCGTGAATGGCGATCGATGTATGGGTATAGGCAGCGGCATTGATAACCATGCCGGAAAAACCGTCACGCGCCTGCTGGATGATGGTGACCAGCTCGCCTTCGTCGTTGCTCTGGCGGAAATCGATGGCCATGCCGAGCTCGCTCGCCAGCTCTTCACATTCAAGCGCGATGGCGCTCAGGTTCTTGAATCCATAAACGTCCGGTTCCCGCACGCCAAGCATGTTCAGGTTCGGTCCGTTCAGAACAAGAATATTGTGACGCTGTTTGGCCAAGCCAACCTCGTTGGAAGTTATTCCGGATGGGGGACTTTATAACATACGTAAAGCCGCCCGCGAGTCAAAAATGATTTACGTAACGCAAAAACGGGGGCGCAATAACCGCTTATCCCCATGTTTTTAAATAATACCCGCCCGCGAAAGGGGCTTTTGGCAATGCAGCATATCCGTTATAAAACGGGTACATCATAAAATATAAACCGCGCGGCCCCGCGCCCGCGACGATACAGGAGAATCCCCATGTCCCTCAAAGGTCTTGCCGCCGTCATCACCGGCTCCACCAGCGGTATCGGTCTGGGCATCGCGCGGCGCATGGCCGCGGCGGGCGCCGATATTCTGCTGAACGGCCTTGGCGACATGGCGGAGATTGAAAAAACCCGTCTCGCCCTGCAAAGCGAATTCGGCGTGCGGGTGTTTTATCATGGCGCCGACATGCGCAAACCCGACGATATCCGCGCCATGGTGCAATCGGCGGAAAAATCTTTTGGCAAGGTGGATATCCTTGTGAATAACGCCGGCATCCAGCATGTCGCGCGGATCGAGGCTTTTTCGGATGAACGCTGGAGCGATATCATCGCCATCAACCTCTCCGCTACGTTTTTCGCGACCAAGGCGGCGCTGCCCGGCATGCAAGCGCGTGGTTTTGGCCGTATCGTGAATATCGCCTCCGTCCACGGGCTGGTGGCGTCCAAGGAAAAATCCGCCTATGTCGCGGCCAAGCACGGGGTGATCGGCCTGACCAAAGTCACCGCGCTTGAAAACGCCACGACGGGCATCACCTGTAACGCCATTTGCCCGGGGTTTGTGCTGACCCCGCTGGTGCAAAAGCAAATCGACGACCGCGCTGCACAAAAAGGCATCAGCAAAGAAGAATCCGCGCGTGACCTGCTGGGTGAAAAACAACCCGCGCTCGATTTCGTCACCACCGAACAGCTGGGCGATATGGCGGTCTATCTCTGCGGCGACAGCGCGAAGCTGATGAACGGCAGCGCCATCACCGTCGATGGCGGCTGGACGGCGCAATAATGACCAGCACCCCGAAAACCCGCGCCGATATCCGCGTCAAGGCCATGGCGGTGTTTCGCCGCGGCGATAAAATTCTGGTGAACGAAGTGCATGAACCGGATGGCACGCTCATCGGGTTTCGCATTCCCGGCGGGCATGTCGAATACGGCGAAAAATCCGAAGACACCATCGTGCGCGAAATGCGCGAAGAACTAGGCGCCGACATCGTGGGGCTGCGCCCCATGGCGACGATTGAAAACATTTTTGTCTACGGCGGCCAGCCGGGGCACGAAGTGATCGTCGTATATGCCGCCGATTTCGCCGATGCATCGCTTTACGATAAAGACGTGATTGAGGGGCGCGAGGACGACGGCTGGGCGTTCAATCTGGTCTGGCACGACCCCGACGATTTGCCGGAAGGCTTGCCGCTGTATCCGTCCGGTCTGCGCGATTATCTCTGAACCGCCACAAAAAAACGCCCCGAATATATCGGGGCGTTTTTTGTTTGGAGCGTAAAGCTTAGCCGCCGTTTTTCGGGGCGTCGCCTTTCTTTTTCAGCTCGTCAACTTTGGCTTTTACTTCCGCGCCGAATTCGGCAGCGGCTTTTTCGCCTTTTTCCAGCAGCTCTTCGCCTTTTACGACGGCGTTTGCGAACGCGTCAGCGGCCTTTTGCTTGCCTTCTTCGAATTTCTTTTTCCAATCGAATGCCATGTGTTTTCTCCTCTATGCGTTTCTTGATTTTATATGGGGGCTTGGCCCTGAGTCTTAGCACAGGCGGTCGCGCCGGGTCAAAATCTTATGTCCAGATATGTTTTTGCGTTCAAAAACAACGCATTTCAGCCGCCGCTTTACCGGCCCGGCCGTTTCGGCGCGCGCAGGTGCGGTACGGGGATATCCCGCGCCGCCGTGGTGGCCGCCTGTTTGAACGCGGCGGTTTGCGCGTCATGGGCTTCCTGCAGCATGGGCAGCAGCGCGCTGCGCGACAGCCGCGCGGCCATGGCCAGCAGTTTGCCGTCAACCCGCGCACCTGCATCCAGCAGCAGGCGCGCGTTATCCGCCTTGCCCGCGGCCACGGCGCAGGTCAGTGCATCGTTGCCGCCCTTGTTGCGCAGGTTCACATCGGGCTTGGCATCCAGCAGCAATTTCAAAATCTCGCCGCCGCCGGTGGCTGCGATAATCAGCGCGGTGTTGCCCGCCTCGTTCGGCTGGTCGGGGTCGGCGGCGCGGTAGAGCATTTCGCGCGTGAGGTCTTTGAGCTGCATGCGCACGGCATGATGCAAAGCGGTATCGCCGCGCGCATCGGCCACCTCGAAACTTGCGCCGTTTTTAATCAACCACAGCGCGTCGTCCATATCGGGGAATTGTTTGCGCAGCGCCGCCAGCAGTTCATGGCCATAGGTGCGCGCCTCCGCGTGATGCACGCGTGCGCCTGCCTGATTGAATGTCGGTTTCGGGTCAGACATTGCAAAGCCGCCAAGGGATATCGGTTGTATGAACAGCCTTCAGGGTAGGGGCGGGCGCGCGTTTCGTCAACCGCTGACGGGGGCGCGTGAAAAACCTTTTTAAATCAGGCTGTCGAGCCCCTGCTGGAACGGGTCTTTGGGCCCGTATTCGACGCGCACCAGATGCAGGCCGCTCGCGGGGGCCATGGGGCCGGCCTTGGTGCGGTCGCAGGCTTCCAGCACGGCCTTCACGTCGTCGGGCTGCCATTTGCCTTCGCCCACCAGCGCCAGCGTGCCGGCGAAGTTGCGGATTTGATGATGCAGGAAAGACCGCGCCTCCGCCCACATCGTCAGATGGCGGCCCAGCATGGGGCTGGTTTTATCTTCGACGAATTCCAGCCGCGCCAGCGTGCGCACGGGCGATTTCGCCTGGCATTCGGCAGCGCGGAAACTGCTGAAATCATGCGTGCCGGTCAGGTGTTTCGCCGCCTTGTTCATCGCGTCGATATCAAGGTCGCGGCTGTGGTGCCAGACCTGCGCGCCGCCAAGCGCGGGGGCGGCGCGGCGGTCGCACAAAATGCGGTAGGCATAAACGCGCCATGTCGCGCTGAAACGCGCGTGAAAATCGTCGGCTACGGCCTCCGCCGATACAATCGATATCGGCAGCGGGCGCAGGTGGAAATTGATGGCGTCGCGCACGGTTTTTTCATCGGCGGGACGTGCAAGGTCGATATGCGCAACCTGTCCCAGCGCGTGCACGCCCGCATCGGTGCGGCCCGCGACATGCACGGTCACGCGCTCGCCGCTGTATTTTTCAATCGCATCTTCGATGCTGCCCTGAATGGTTGTGATGCCGCCGTCCTGCCGCTGCCATCCGGCAAAAGCGGTGCCGTCGTATTCAATCGTCAGTTTCCAGCGCCGGGTTTTGCGCGCAGGCGCGGCGATATCCGCCGCCGGTGTCTGCACGGCGGGCAGGCCGCTTTGCGCGGACGGCCTTGGCGCGTTGGCCGCAACCTCGACCGCTTCGGCGTCGATCACGGGCGGGCGGGTGTCGCTCATCCCAATACCTCGCCGATCGTCACATGCCCGCCGTTCATATAGGACACGCCGTCCATCGCCTTGCGGTTTTCGGGCTGCACCGATGTCAGGCGCAAACTGCCGCTGCCGCAGGCGACGACCAGATGGCGGTCGATAATCTCGCCCGCTTTGCCCTGCGTGCCGTCGGGTTTTTCAATCTGCGCGGCCAGCACTTTCAGGCGCAGGCCGTGATGCAGCGTCCATACCCCCGGCCAGCCGGAAAGGGCGCGCATCTGGCGTTCGATATGCGCCGCGCTTTGCGTCCAGTCGATTTTGCCATCATCCTTGCTCAGCATATGGGCATAGGTGACACCGTCTTCGCACTGCGTTTCAGGCGTCAGCGACGGCAGCGTCGCCAGCGTTTTGACAATCAAATCCGCGCCCTGCGCCGCGAGCGCGTCGTGCAGGCTTTGCGCCGTGGTCGCGGCGGTAATCGGCACCGCGCCGCGCATCAGCACGGGGCCGGTATCGAGGCCGGCCTCCATCTGCATGATGCACACGCCGCTTTGCGTATCGCCCGCCATGATTGCGCGCTGGATCGGCGCCGCCCCGCGCCAGCGCGGCAGCAGCGAGGCGTGAATATTGATGCAGCCATGCGCAGGCGCATCCAGTACGTCCTGCGGCAGGATCAGGCCATAGGCCGCAACCACCGCGACATCGGCCTTCAGCGCCGCGAAATCGGCGCGTGCGGCGGCGTCTTTTTTCAAACTCAGCGGATGGCGCACGGGCAGGCCAAGCTCTTGCGCGCGGCGATGCACGGGGGAGGGCTGCAGCTTGTGCCCGCGCCCCGCGGGCCGCGGCGGCTGCGAATAGACGCAGACAATCTCGTGCCCCGCGGCATGCAACGCCTCCAGCGCCGATACGGCAAAATCCGGCGTGCCCATGAAGATGATTTTAAATTTTTGCCCGTTTGTCATGCCAGACTGTGTAGCAGGTCAGGCAGGAAAAGTCATCGCTGTGGTAAATGTTTGTTTTAAAATCTTTTTCTGGCTATCAGTTTCATTTGCGGTTTCAGGGAGAGGATAAAACGCTCGACGGTGAACCCGTGACGGCGCAGAAGCTGCTGCATGCCTTCTTTACTGAAATAGTGAAGGTGCAGGGGCGGATTAACGGCATTCCATGTCTCAAAGAGGCGCGGAACGCGCAGATGGCTGGCATCTGGTGTGGTGAGAAAAAGTTGCCCATGAAAAGATAGTAACTTTCCAAGCGCGTCCACAAAGGCATCCACGTCGGGTACGTGTTCAATAACTTCGCTTGTGTATATAGCGTCCACCTGATGGCCTGCGCGGGCATAGTTTTCTACGGTGCAGGCGGTAAAGTGCTTGTCACCAAAGCGGCCAGCGGCATCAGCGATTGTTTTTGCATCGACATCGATGCCGTGCGCATCCCAGCCGAGATCGAGAGCAGCTTTAACAGCATAGCCGTTATTGCAACCGACGTCGAGAAAACGCTTGCCGTTATCCTTGCGCATATACTTTGCGATGCGTTTGTGTGCTCGCCGGATTTTGGCCTCTTCCTTGCGGCCATACATGCGCGATCCGTGATAGTTTTGATAAAAAGAGGATAGCTGCGCGGCTGTCGGCAGTGGATTTGCTGTGACGCTGCCGCATGCGGGGCAGCGCAAGAGGCTGTAATCATGCTTGCGGCCTGTCGTGTTATCGCCGTTCAGGCGCTCAAGACAGGCAGGGCATGACCTTTCTGCGGGGGCATCAAACATGGGCTGCAAAGACCGCGCGTTCGGCGGCGTCCTTGTGTGAGCGGACGGTGCAAAGTATTTGCACCCTCTTAAAGCCGCAATCATGAAGAAACTGTTCAATCCACGGATAGGGATTGTCGCCCATATCCGGCAATTTTTTAGCCCAGTCGTAATGATATTCGTTCGACTGCCCCATTTCAAAAATCATGACTTTGTTTGTGAGGGCGCGGGCGGCGGTCATGAAATCACGCGCGTAGCCGATGCCGTGTGCATACATAAGGTGATGCACGAGTGAAAGATTAATGACCATATCTGAGGCAGGCAGGCGCGCAAGGCTATGCGGCGTGAGTTCCTGTTTGTAAAAGCCGAAGCCTTGCAATCCGTCTAATGTCATTGTGGTTTGCGCCCAGACCAATTTGTCGCTGTCCATGTCTGCGCCGGTTGCAAAACAGCCCGCTTCGACGGCCTTGCGTACAAAGAACCCCTCCGCGCAGCCAAGGTCGAGAATGGTGGTGATGTTGTCCTGACGTATAATCTGTTCGATGTGTTGCCACCTCAGCTCGCTTTCGCGTCCGCCGCTGCGGATGCGCTCCCCGCCGAGATATACGGGCTGATAGGTCTTGCTTTTGGCCAGCAAGGGGAGCGCGACGCGGGCGGCGAAGTATTTTAAAGGACTGGACATTATTATTTCCATTATGTAAAATTGTAGGCAATCGCCAACTTTTTAGCCTACATAACAGAATTGTAGGCTATTGCCTACATAAAATCCTGACGTCTTGTCCACATCTTGTGGAATGAAAGATTCATTGCAAAAGCTTGGGGTCGCTGTACGTCTTCGCCGTCATGAATTAGGGCTGTCACAGCAAGAATTGGCGGCAAAGGCCGGTGAAATGGACAGAAGCTATCTCTCTGAAATCGAGAACGGTCAGAAGAACCTGTCGTTCACGGTCTTCTTGCGACTGGCAGAGGCGCTTGAGTTGACGCCTGCCGAGTTGATGCGGCGAATAAATTTGTAATCAGCGGCTAGATAAAATGCCTGCGCGGGTTTTGTGCACGCGGCGCAGATGGCCGGGGAAAAAGCCGCGCGTTTCGATATCGGCCAGCGGTACCCATTCCAGTCCCGTGCTTTCGTGCGATACGGTGAGGGGGACGTCGGTATCGGCCTCGAAGGCGAAGCAGACGTCGAAATGCACATGCGTCGGCTCGATGCCCCAATCCTTGCGGCGGGCGGTGACGTAGCCGGAATTAAGATCGAAAAGGCCGCCATCCAAAAGCGGGCGCAGATGCGCGGGGCCGAGGCCCGCTTCTTCTTCCGCTTCGCGCAGGGCGGCGGCGAAAACATCGGGGCTGCCGTCGCAATGGCCGCCCGGCGCCATCCAGAATTTATTGAGCCCGTGTTCGACCAGCAAAACCGCATCGCGCGCGGGGTTCACAATCCATGCGTCGGCAACCACATGCGCGGTCAGGTTATCGCGGCCATAGGGGTTGGGCGATTGCGCCAGAAACTGGCGGAGCTGCGCGAGGACGGCGGCTTCGTCGTCGTCCTGCGGCGTGAATCTCTCCAGCAGGGCCGGGAGCATATCCATGCCTTACGCGGCCTTTTTCTGCTGGTTGTTATAGGCATCGATGGCAAGGCGCGCCAGCGGCACGGTATTCGCCGCCGTGATATCCTTGAGCGGCATCCAGACGCAGCCGCTGCTGTTGCTGTTTTTCTCGACATAGCCGATGGGGTTGCCCGCGATGGTCGCCACGTAAATCGCGGCGATATGGCGCATGGTCATCGGCTCACCGTTGGTTTCGATGAAGGGAAACAGTGCGCTGAAGGCGCCCAGCTGGCGGCTGTCGGTGACGTAGCAGCCGGTTTCTTCGAACACTTCGCGCACCAGCGTTTCATGCAGGTGTTCGTGCGGTTCGGGCGAGCCGCCCGGCAGGTCGTGCAGACCCTTGTAGCAACCGAGCACCTTGTTGATGAGCAGGATGCTGTCCTTGGCTTCGTTGAAAATCAGCGCATAGACGCCGAAATGCGAGGTATATTTGGGAGCAGAGGAGGTCATGGCAATACGTAGCTCTCTTTCATGTCTTCTTCGTGTTCGCGCGTCCATTTTTTCAGCTTGCGCATCAGCATGTCGCGTTTCAGCGACGACAGGTGATCGACAAACAGCACGCCGTCGAGGTGGTCGATTTCATGCTGCACGCAGGTGGCCAGAAGCCCGTCGGCTTCCATTTCCTGCGGCTGGCCGTTTTCATCGAGATATTTGACGCGCACTTTTTCGGGGCGTTCGACCTCGGCATACTGGCCGGGGATGGACAGGCAGCCTTCTTCGTATACATTCTGCTCGTCCGACGACCAGACGATTTCGGGATTGATAACCGCAATCGGCTTGCCGGGGGCGAGGGGCGGGGCTTCGCCGTCTTCGCCGCTTTCGCCGCCCGATTGTTCGACATCCATGACCAGCACGCGCAGCGAATGCCCGACCTGCGGCGCGGCAAGGCCGATGCCGCGCGTGGCGTACATGGTTTCGAACATGTCTTTGATGAGCGTGCGGATCTCGTCCGTCACGGCGGCGACAGGTTCGGCGGGTTTTTTCAGCACCGGATGCGGCGCGACGTAAATGGGCAGCAGGGCCATGATTTCTATCCTTTAATTCCTGCTATTTACTTAAAGCGAAAGCGCCCAAAGGTCAAGCGGGGCGGCGGGCGCGGCGGAGGCTGCGGGGAGGATGGGGCGGCAGGGGGATAGGGGCTATTCAAATTGCTTGAAATAGCGTATCCAAGCCGCCACTGTTTGCAGCCTGCGGCTGACTGTATCTCCCGTGCAATTCCAGCGTTTAAAAAGAACGGGGTCAACCTTTTCGATGCCCTCATGAAGAGCCTTGTTAAAAATGGGTTCCCCAAAAACAATGTGTGCAAGTTTTTGGATTTTTTCCCGATGTGGCAAAGCTGAAATCTCTTTTCCAAGCGGAGCAAGGCTTACGACACCCCTTTTAGCCGTGGCCAGCCCCATCCAGCAGAGAACATTGCTGTAATAGTCAATTTGACGCGGAACGACGTAAAAATGCTGAAAAATATCGTCTTTTTTCATTTCCCCATGCTCAGCAAGTAAGGACAGCATAGCTAGCGCGGTCTCGAAGCTATCCGCTTGCGGAAAAGGAATGCCCAGAACAGGAGGCTGAGTAGTGGATACAGGGATTGCTTTTAGATCTAAAAGCGCAGGCTCTTCGAAACAGAAAAACTTTTCATGTCCGTAATCTATATGGCAGGCAGCGCCATCGTATTCGATTGGTAAAAAGCGGAGATATGGTTCCTGATAAAAGCAGGCGAAAACGCGCAGATGCTTTTTCTGTTCCGTTAGCGCGTACCAGGCAAGGTAAGGATAGAGAACTTGTCGCAGACTCAGATTATCAGGCGCGCCTATCTTTGCTTCTACGAGGTTTATGCTGTTTTCCCCCTCGTAGCCGCCATCGATTTCTATCTGCACGCCTTCTACAGGGAACGAAACTTCACCCAGGTTGAAAGAAAAAGCAGGGCTTCTGGTGCGTCCGCGAAGGGTGAGTACGACGGGTTCTCCGAATACGTGTTCCAATGCGCCGGAGATCAGCGCGGCATCTAGTACGGCAGATTCGTGGTTTAAGCCCAGAGACGTAAGTGTCAGCAGATTATCAGGCAACCGGAGGTTTTCTATTTTTTCCGGAGCGGTCTCTTTGATGTTGATGAAGGGGTCAAATGACGCAATCCGGTATAGCCCGTTCGATATAGCTAAAATAGACAAGCCGTTATCTTCGAAAGGTTCGGGAAGCTGCGACCGGAAATCGATTTTTGTCATCAACCGCGGTTCGCGACCAGAAAGCTCTTTAATCTGGTCAGCTGTGATGTCAAAAAAGCCATTTTTATGGATGGTCTCAACAATCGGCAATGCCGAAAATACTTTTTTCCATCCGATATCATTGGCGCTAGGCGATTGACTTGCCATTAATACCCCAAGATCAATACTTCGTTGGGCTCTTTTCCGCGCTTGTTACCCTTACAGTTGATGGCGCGCTTGGCTTCCACAAGTTGAATTTTAAATTTTTTATAAATCTCGTGAATGAAGGGGGTGTTGGAATTCGATAGCATCACATAAACGTTTTTGCGTGACAGCTCTGCAAACATGGAAGCGAGCTCGCGCTGGTCAAGCGCTCCAAAACCATTTCCTGTGTAGCTCGTGAAATTTGCCGTCATGGATAGTGGGACATAGGGTGGATCGAAATATATAAAATCACCCGCTTTCGCCTCATTCAGCACAGCTTGATAGGGGCGGCAAAGGATGTCTATTTGGCGTGTCGATAAATAATGACTGACTGAAAGTAAGTTTTCTTTATCAACAATATTCGGTTTTTCATACCGTCCAAAAGGGGCGTTAAACTGCCCGCGGCTGTTTTCCCGATAGAGACCGTTGAAGCAGGTTTTGTTAAGATAAATAAAGCGACTGGCTCGTTGGACGGGAGACATCTTTGCAAGATCGCGGCTGCGGATATCGTAAAAATATTCCGCTTCGTTCTTGTGCGTGCGTAGGCTTCGCAGAAGCGCGTTTACATCTTCTTTTATAACTGCATATGTATTTATTAGTTCTGCGTTTATGTCAGAGATGGCTGCGTTGGAGGGCTGCTCTGCAAATAGAAAGGCACCGCCGCCGACAAACGGTTCGAAGTAACGGCCGTATTTTTTTGGCGCCGCATTCTGTAGTACGTCCATCAGCTGGCGCTTCCCGCCAACCCATTTAACGAACGGGCGCGGTGAATTATTTTCAGGGCCTGTTTTTATCAAGGCTGCCGCTTTTGTACCGCGTGTCATATCGGACGGACATTTTCTTTTGGGGGGTGGCATAAGTTTCCTGAGACTACAATTATCAGCACTTTGTTGCTAACCAATTGATCTTATCATTAAATTTGTAAGAAGCGGAAACGAAAGTTCTCCGCCCCGATTAGAACATAATGAGAACAATAGGGGATCTGCCTCATCGATGCAAGGGTTAAATGATCGCATCCGGATACGGGGGCAACAAGGACGGAGATTACCGCTTTTCAATCTTGCGCGGGGCGGTGGTGTCTTCGGCGGTTTCGTCTGTATCGCCCTGCGCCGTCAGTTCGGGGGCGGTCAGGGCGCGGGGGGCCTGTTCGATGACGTTGACGTCGGGCAGGTCGCCGTCGCTGCCGATACCTTGCAGGTTCTGGAACTTGCGCGCGCCGGGCAGCACGTTACGCTCGAGCGAGCCGACGGCATCGTTATAGCTGGCAATCGCACCCGAAAGCCCCTTGCCGATTTTCTGCATATGGCTGCCGAAAGTGCCAAGGCGTTTGTAAAGGTCACGGCCGAGGTCAGAAATTTCCTGCGCGTTCTGCGCCAGTTTTTCCTGACGCCAACCGTAAGCCACGGCCTTCAGCAGCGAAATCAGCGTGGTGGGCGAAGCGGGGATGACTTTTTGCTCCACGCCCGCTTCCAAAAGCGACGGATCACGCTCCAGCGCCGCGCTGAAATAGCTTTCGCTCGGCAGGAACATCACCACGAATTCGGGGCTTTCGAATTTCTCGAAATAGGATTTCTTGCCCAGCTCCTTGATGCGGCTGCTGACGTGGCGCGCGTGGCGGTCGAGGGCGTCGCGGCGCTCCGTCTCGCTCGCGCCGTCTTTGAGGGCATCCATATAGGCGTCAATCGGCGCCTTGGAATCGATCACAATGCTTTTGCCGCCGGGCAGTTTCACGATGACATCGGGGCGCTGGTCGTCGATGCTGACCTGCTGTTCGAAATGCACACCTTCTTGCAGTCCCGCCATTTCCAGCGTGCGTTTCAACTGCAATTCGCCCCATTGCCCGCGCGTGGAGGGGGAGCGCAGCGCCTGCACCAGCGACGAGGTTTCGCTGCGCAGTTTTTCCTGATCGGCTTTCATGCCCGCCAGATGCTGGCGCAGCTCGCCATAGGCATTGTGGCGTTCTTTTTCCAGCAGGGCGATTTTCTCGTCCATCTGCTTCAGCGTCGCCTCGACGGGCGTGACGACCTGCTTGATATCGGTTTTGGCGGCGGTTTGCAGCTGGCCGAATTTTTCCTGCGCAAGGGCCAGGAAGTTATCGCGGCTGGCGTTCAGCGCTTCAAGGCTCATGGCTTTGAAATCGGCGGCCATCTGCTGCTTGGCCTGCTCGATAAGGGCTTTTTGCTCCGCGAGGTTTTTGATGTCGCTTTCAAGGCGGGCGTTTTGCTGCAGCAGCTGCTGGAGCTGCTGTTCCATGTCCGCGGTTTTTTGCGCCAGATGGTTTTGCAAATCCCCGCCGCCGCGCCGCGCGAGCAGAAAGCCGATGCCAAAGCCAAAGACCAGACCGGCCACACCACCCGCCAGCGCATATATAAGGGCATTGGCGTCGAGCGGCATGCGAAAGCTCCGGAATCGGGGGAAAACAGGGGGTGAATCGGATGGCGAATTATAGGGCAGGCGCTATGCATTACCTATTAAAAATGTGCCAACCCCCACAAAAAAAGTCGAAGTTTATGAAAAACAAAGGATAAAAGAGGATAGCGAACAGGCGTTCTATGAATTAAATTAGTTTCCCGTGTCGCTTTGCGTAATGAATCGCATTTTTGATTTGCTGCTGTGTAACAAAATTTCTAAACGGCCGCAAGTCAACAACGACCAGATAACACAAAAACACACGCAACCCGATACGACCACACGCACAAGAAAGGACCGCCGCAATGGCTAACGAATCGACCAGACACATGATCGTTGATCTCAAAACGGGCTTTGGTTACGGCATCAAACTGGATGCAGAGGGCAAATGCACGGCGGTCCAACCCCTGAACACCAATCTTGAAACCCTCGAAGGCAAGCTGGTGAAAACCTTCGGCCCGCTCGCCGGTAACAGCAACGGCACGCTGCGTGAACCGCAGACCCTGCCGTATGGCAAAACCACCTATTGCGTAGAGCTGACCGAAGGCGGCGCCACGGGCAGCATTTTCACCATCGTCTGGCCGAGCAAGAAAGACGCCGATGCCGGCGTTCTGCCGTCCGTTGCCAAAGCGGGCCTGCCGGATGATCTCGTCAAGGCGCGCATTGCCCCCGCCCCGAAAGCGGCGGCCAGCAATGACGATGCCGACGAAGATGCGAAGCTGAAAGCGGCGCTGAAGAAAATCGACGACATGATCGGCCTTGATACCGCCAAGCGCGACATCAAGCAGAACATCGCCGTTGCGCGTTTCAACCGCGCCAAAGAAGACATGGGCGTTGCGACCAACCCGATTTCGCGTCACATGGTTTTCACCGGCAACCCGGGTACGGGCAAAACCACCTTCGCGCGTGAAGTGGCGAAGGTTTATCACGCCCTCGGTTTCATCGAAAAACCGGAAGTGCATGAAGTGAAGCGCGAAGATCTGGTTGCCGGCTACGTCGGCCAGACGGCGCTGAAAACCAAGGAAGCGATTGAAAAAGCCAAAGGCGGCATCCTGTTCATCGACGAGGCCTATGCCCTGTCGCGCGGGTCCGAAGGTGGCGGCGGCGGCGACGGCAAGGATTTCGGCCGCGAAGCCATCGACACGCTGGTTGCCGCAATGGAAAACATGCGTGACGAGCTGATCGTCATCGTTGCGGGTTACACCGACCCGATGAAAAACTTCATCGAAGCCAACCCGGGTCTGAAATCGCGTTTCATGACCTATATCAACTTCGAAGATTATGCCGTTCCGCAGCTGACCGAAATCATGGATTTCATGCTGAAAGAACGCGGCTATACGATCGACCCCGCTGCGCGCGCGCATGCCATCCACCTCATCGAAGATGAAAAAGAGCGTGCGAAAAAAGACTTCGGTAACGGCCGTACGGTCCGCAACCTCGTCGAGAAGGTCGAAAAAGAACTCGCCCTGCGTCTCGAAGAAGAGGGCAAACTGTCCAAAGGCCACGGCCTGACGCCGGAACAGCTGAAGGCGGAGCTGACGACCATCACCCTCGCCGACATGCAGCGCGTCACGCTCGAAGGCATCAAAGTCAAGCCGGTCAAGGGCATTGGCATTGGCGGCGCAGAACCGCCCGCCAATGGCAACCGTCCGGCAGGCCTCGACGCTGTCCCCTCCGCGGAGACGCGTCGTCCCAAAAACCAGTTCGGCATGTAAGCTGCCTGCTGATAACCAAGGAAAAGGGCGGCCCCTGCGGTCGCCCTTTTCTTATGCGCGCTTTCCTTTCGCGCTTCTATGCGTTATCACAAAAGGGAAAGGATACTGCGATGACCCGAAACCTGATGGAACTTGCGGAAAAGCTGCTGCCCGTGGCGCGTGCGGCGGGGGAAATTGAACTGAAATACTACCGCGAAGGCGCCGAGGTCATCGACAAGGCCGACGGCTCGCCCGTGACGCTGGCCGATCAGGAAGCGGAAAAGCTGATTGCCGATGCGCTGCGCGAACTCGCGCCCGATATTCCGATGGTGGGCGAAGAGTCAGTGGCTGATGGCAATATCCCCGATATTTCCGGCGGACGGTTTTTTCTGGTCGATCCGCTGGACGGCACCAAGGAATTCATCACCGGCGGCGGTGATTTCACCGTCAACATCGCGCTGCTTGAAAACTTCGTGCCGGTGATGGGCGTGATTTATGCGCCCGTATCTGGGCAGCTGTACTACGGCGCGGGCACGCAGGCTTTTGTGTCGGATAACGGCAAGCCCGCGAAACAAATCCGTGTGCGTCCCGCGCCGCCCGAGGGTATCACGGTCGTGGCCAGCAAACGCCACGGCGATCCGGAACGTCTGAATGATTTTCTCAAAGACCGTCATGTCGCGGCGATGGTCAACCGCTCGAGCTCGCTCAAATTCTGCGTGATTGCGGCGGGGGAAGCGGATTTTTATCCGCGCCTTGGCCCCACGTCTGAATGGGATACGGCGGCGGGTGATGCGATTTTGCGCGCGGCGGGCGGGCAGGTCACGCAGCTTTGCGGCGCGCCTTTGGTCTACGGCAAGGCGGACAAGCGTTTTCTCAATCCCGAATTCATGGCCTTCGCGCTATAACTTATGCGGCGCTGGCGCGCGCGGCGATCAGTTTTTCAATCCGCTCCTTGAGCATGAAAAAGGCTGTATCGAAAGCCTCGACAATCTGGTCTGGGCTCCCTGCGGCGGGTGCGGGGTCGGGCGTCGGCCAATGCAGTTTTTCGGGTTTGTGTCCGCCTGTGGCGAGAAACACGGGGCAGCTTTCCGCCGCCGCGGCATCACAGACCGTCACCACGATATCCAGCGGATGCTGTGCAAAACAATCCCATGACTTGCTGACGGGATTGCCGGTTGGAATGCCGTGACGCTTCAATGTCGCCAGCGCGCCCGGATGCACATGACCCGCCGGTTTGCTGCCCGCGCTATGCGCGATATAGCGGCCATGGCCCAGATGGTTGAGCAAAGCCTCCGCCATCACCGAGCGGCAGGAATTTCCCGTGCAAAGAAACAGAACCTCAAGCGGCTTTGTCATCTGTCATCTCCGTCTTTTAAAGGGACGGATATCAGCAGCAGCCGCTGCCGGATGTGCCGCAGCTGCTTTTGATGTTCACGGGGGCGGCAGGGGCGCAGCAGGCGCTTTCGGCCGCGGCGGCGGGTTTATCGCCGTACATCTGCGCGTCTTCCATGGTGTGATAGGCTTCCCACGCCATGTCCGCGGGGTCTTCGACCCATGATTTTTCCGACCGCGCGTAGCAGCAGGTGGTCTCCCCCTCGCTGTGCATCGACAGGTTCGCCGCCGACAACTGCGCGCGCAGGGTGTTCAGCTCCTCCGCGCTGTCCACCTGAATACCAAGATGGTCAACGCCGCGTTTGCCGCTGCGCGTGGATACCGCGAAATTGACATGCGGGTCATCCAGCATCCACTTCGCGTAATCGGGTTTTGTTTTCACGGGTGTTGCCCCGAACAGGGCGCTATAAAAACGGATGGCGTTGTCGATGTTGTCGACACCAACGTGGATATGCAGGCGTTTCATGCTTTTTTTCCTTGTGGCATGATGGGGGCGGGGGCGCAGCAAGCGGCGAGTTCGATGACCGCGCAGCCGCTTTGGGCATCGTCGCGCACCTGCGCCACATCGCTGCGGCAGCAGTTTTCCGCCATGAAGCGGATAAGTCCGGTAAAAAATCCGAAATCGGCGCGATAGATCATCGAGCGTCCGCGGCGTTCCTGCTGCACCAGCCCCGCGCGCGCCAGATGCGACAGATGGAACGACAGGGTATTGGCAGGCACGTTCAGCCGCGCGCCGAGCGTGCCGGCGGGGGCGCCGCTGCCGCCGTATTCGACCAGCAAGCGGAAAATCTGCAGGCGGGTTTCCTGCGACAGGGCGGCAAAGGCGGAAAGGGCGTTTTCTGTGTTCATATTTCTATTATTCTAGAAATATAGAAATATACCAAGAGATGTTTTAATCATTAAAAATAAAACATATAAAACAAACGGTTATATCTTTCGATTGACGGCCGACCGACTGGTCGGTTAGCCTGCGTCATGACGATTCCACAGCCCGATTCCATTCCCGAAGCCCTCTCCACGCGCGACCGCCTGATTGCGACCGCGGCGGATATGCTGATGCAGCAAAGCTATGGCGCTGTCAGCGTCGATGACATTTGCAAGGCGGCGGATATTAAAAAGGGCACGTTCTATCATTACTTTCCGTCGAAGACCGACCTTGCGCTCGCGGCCTATGCGTGGAAGTGGTCGATGTTTGAATCGGTGCTCGACAAATGTTTCCAGCGCGACGTCACGCCGCTGGAGCGTCTGAACCGCTATGCCTCTGCGGCCTATACCTACCAGCGTTACAATTTCGAAGCGGAAGGCAAGCTCTGCGGCTGCCCCCACACCAGCGCCGCGCAGGAAATGGGCACGCAGGACGAACGCATCCGCGAAAAAATCAAAGAAATTTACGACCTGCACGCGGCCTATTTCGACGGCTGCCTTGCCGATATGGCGGAGCATGCGGACCTCGCGCCCGAACAGCGCCGCGAACTGGCCGGCGAGATGCTGTCTTTTTCCAGCGGCGTCATGTGTCAGGCCAAGGTGATGAACGACCCCGAAGTCATCCGCCAGCAAATGCTGACGGGGCTTTACCGTCTGGCGGGTGCGGGGCAAACCGCGCCGTCTATCGAATTCGACAAAACAATCTGGATTAACGAAGCTTCTCAATGCGGAGTCAAATAATGCTTAAAAACGTAATCGTCTTCGTCACGGCCGGTGCGCTGGGTGCTTATATGATGATGACGGGCAAGCTGCCCCTGCCTGGCGGGCCCGAACAGTTGCAAAAAACGGCGGTGGCGATTGCCGCCGCGCCGGAACAGCCGCAGGCCATGCCCGCCAGCGTTTCCGCCGCCCTCAGCCGCGAGATTACGGAGTGGAGCGAATTTTCCGGCCGCCTGCGCGCGATGGAAGACGTGCAGGTGCGCCCGCGCGTATCGGGCACCGTCGATGCGGTCCATTTCAAGGAAGGCGATCTGGTCAAACGCGGCCAGACGCTGTTTACCATCGATACCCGCCCGTTCAAGGCCGCGTATGATCAGGCCGCTGCCGCGCTGAAAGGCGCCGAAGCGCGCGCCGAGCTGACGCGCAGCGATTTCGCCCGCGCGGAAAAACTGCTGGCCGAAAAAGCCGTATCGCAGCGTGAATTCGACGAAAAGAAAAACGCGTTTCTGGAGGCTGACGCCGCCGTCGCCGCCGCAAAGGCGACGCTGGATCTCTCCGCGCTGGACCTTGAATACGCCGAAGTGCGCGCGCCGATTGATGGCCGCGTCGGCCGCCCCGACATCACCGTCGGCAATACGGTGCAGGCAGGTTCGGCGGTTCTGACCACGCTGCAATCGGTTGACCCTGTATTCGCCGATTTCGATATGGACGAACGCACCTATCTGCGCGTGCTGAAAACCGTGCGCGCCGAAGGCAAGGGCAGTGAAATGCCCGTCATGATGGCGCTGGCTGATGAAACTGAATTTACGCGCACGGGCCGCATCCGCTCTTTCGACAACCAGTTGAGCGGCGATTCCGGCACGCTGCGCGTACGCGCGGAATTTGATAACCCCGACGGGCTTTTGACACCGGGCCTGTTCGCCCGCATCCGTCTGGGCAGTGCGGAAAAAACAACCGCCGTGCTGGTGAATGATAAAGCCATCGGCACCGACCAGACCCGCCGCTATGTCTATGCGCTGGATGACAACGGCATGGTCGGTTACCGCCCTGTGACACTGGGCAAGCTGACCGATGACGGCTTGCGTGTGATTACGGACGGCCTCGGTGCCGGCGAAAAAATCGTGGTCAACGGCCTGATGCGTATCCACCCCGGCATGAAAGTGCAGCCGATCATGGTGCCGATGGATACCTTGAGCGCGCCGGAGCCCGCCGCTCCGCCCGCAGGTGCGGAGGGCGCAAATAATTCCGCACAGCCCGCAGGTGCGGAGGGCGGAAATAATACCTCCGCTCCGCCCGCAGCCGAAGAAGGCAAAGCGCCCGCAGGCGAAGAGCCGCACGCACAGCCGCAACAATAAATAAACGAAACGCCCACCATCGCCGGACCGTCGCGCCGGTTTTGAGGAAACACCATGGATATCTCCAGATTTTTTATCGACAGGCCCATTTTTGCCGCCGTGTTGTCGATTTTCATTTTCATCGCGGGTGCCATGGCGATACCGACGCTGCCGGTATCGGAATATCCGAACGTCGCGCCGCCGTCGGTGGTGGTGCGGGCGCAATATCCGGGCGCCAACCCGCGCACGATTGCCGAAACCGTCGCCACGCCCATCGAAGAACAGGTGAACGGCGTCGAGGGCATGCTTTATATGTCGTCGCAATCCACAGCCGACGGCCAGATGGCGATTACCGTGACGTTTAAAATCGGCACGGACCCCGACCTCGCCCAGCAGCTGGTGCAAAACCGCGTGCAGCAGGCACTGCCGCGTCTGCCCGATATCGTGCGCCAGTTCGGCGTCACGACGGTCAAAAGCGCATCCAACATCACGCTGGTCGTGCATATCACATCGCCCGATGGCCGGTATGACACCAACTATCTGCGTAACTTTGCCGTGCTGAACGTCAAGGACCGCATCGCCCGCCTGAACGGGATTGGCGAGGCGCAGGTCTTCGGCGGCGGTGACTATGCGATGCGTATCTGGCTTGACCCCGGCAAGCTGTCGGCGCTGGGTCTGACGGCAGGCGATGCCGTGGCGGCCGTACGCGAACAAAACGCGCAGGTTGCCGCGGGTACCATCGGCGGCCAGCCGCGTCAGGACAAGGGCGCGTTCGAACTGCTGGTCAATGCCAAGGGCCGTTTGCAGACCGAAGAGGATTTCGCCAATATCATCCTGAAAACCACCGAGAGCGGCGGCATCATCCGCCTCGGCGATGTGGCGCGCATGGAAATGGGGGCGAATACCTATGCCCTCGGCTCGCTGCTGGATAACAAACAGGCGTCGGCGATCGCCGTGTTTCAGGCGCCGGAATCAAACGCGCTGCAGCTGGCCAACGATGTGCGCAAAACAATGGCGGAGCTGAAAGCCACCGTTTTCCCCGAAGGTATCGACTACACCATCGTTTATGACCCGACGCGTTTCGTGCAATCCAGTATCGACGCCGTCGTCACAACGCTGGTCGAAGCGGTCATTCTGGTCGTGATCGTGGTGATTGTGTTCCTGCAGACATGGCGCGCGTCCATTATTCCGCTGCTGGCGGTGCCGGTATCGGTCGTGGGCACGTTTGCTGTCATGAAGCTGTTTGGTTTTTCTATCAATAACCTGACGCTGTTCGGTCTTGTGCTGTCGATTGGTATCGTCGTTGACGACGCCATCGTGGTCGTCGAAAACGTGGAGCGGAATATCGAAGAAGGCCTCGCCCCGCGCGAAGCCGCCTACAAGGCGATGCAGGAAGTTTCGGGCCCGATTATCGCGATTGCCCTGACGCTGGGCGCGATTTTCATTCCCGTCGCTTTCGTCAGCGGCCTGACGGGGCAGTTCTATAAACAATTCGCCCTGACCATCGCGATTTCGATGTTTATTTCGGCTTTCAACTCCCTCACGCTCAGCCCCGCCATGGCGGCGAAGCTGCTGCATGCGCCGGATGCGGAGCCCGACCGTTTGCAAAAAATCATCGATGCTGGCTTTGGCTGGTTCTTCCGCGGCTTTAACCGCTTTTTCAAGGCGTCGTCGAAAAAATACGAAGCCACGACCGGCAGCATCGTGCGCCACAAGGTGGGCATGTTCGCGGTCTATCTGGCGCTTATCGCGGGTTCTGTGGTGCTGTTCAATATCACGCCGCGCGGATACGTGCCGGCGCAGGATAAACAGTATCTGGTCGCCTTTGCGCAGTTGCCCTCCGGTGCCAGCCTGCAGCGGACCGAAGACGTCATCCGCCGCATGAGCGATATCGCCATGAAAACGCCGGGCGTGCAAAATGCCGTCGCGTTCCCCGGCCTGTCCATCAACGGTTTTGCCGCAAGTTCGAGCGCGGGTATCGTGTTCATGACCCTCGATCCGTTTGAAAAGCGCACCACGCCCGACCTTTACGGCCCCGTGATTGCCGAAAAACTGATGGGCCAGCTCGGTATGGCGATTGAAGATGCCTTCGTCGGCGTATTCCCGCCGCCCGCGGTCGATGGTCTGGGCACCATCGGCGGTTTCCGCCTGCAAATTCAGGACCGTGCGGATCTGGGTGACGAGGCGCTGTATGGCGCGCTGATGGCCGCGCAGATGAAGGCATGGCAAACGCCGGGGCTGGCGGGTGTTTTCTCCAGCTATCAGATCAACGTGCCGCAGCTTTTCGTCGATATCGACCGCGACCGCGCGAAACAGCTGGGCATCCCGCTCAATAATATATACGAGGCGCTGCAGGTCTATCTGGGGTCTTACTACATCAACGACTTCAACCGTTTTGGCCGCACCTATCAGGTGATTGCGCAGGCGGATGCGCCGTTCCGTATGGACGCGGCGGATATCGCGCAGCTCAAAACCCGCAATCTGGCGGGCGAAATGGTGCCGCTTGGCAGTGTGCTCAGCGTCAAGCAGAGCTACGGCCCCGATTCCGCCTCGCGCTACAACCTGTTCCGCACCGCCGAGCTGAACGGCGGCCCCGCGCCCGGTTTCTCTTCGGGCGAGGCGGAGGCGGCCATCGTCAAAATCCTGCGCGAAGTCCTGCCCCCCGGTATGGATTTCGAATGGACGGAGCTGAAGTATCAGGAAATTCTGGCGGGCAATACGGCGATTTATATTTTCCCGCTGTGCATTTTCCTGGTGTTTCTGGTTCTTGCCGCACAGTACGAAAGCCTTGTGCTGCCGCTGGCCATCATCATGATCGCGCCTGCGGTCACGCTCAGCGCTGTGTTCGGCGTCTGGTGGACGGGCGGAGACAACAACATCTTTACCCAGATCGGGATATTGGTGGTGTTGGGCCTTGCCTGCAAAAACGCCATTTTGATTGTTGAATTCGCGCGCGAACTGGAACTGGCGGGCGAAGAAACGGTCAAGGCGGCGATGACGGCCTGCCGCATGCGTCTGCGTCCCATTCTGATGACGTCTTTCGCGTTCATCATGGGCGTGGTGCCGCTGGTGCTGTCGACGGGTGCGGGCGCCGAAATGCGTCAGGCCATCGGCATTACCGTGTTTTCGGGCATGATTGGCGTGACCTTTATGGGGCTGTTCCTGACGCCGCTGTTCTATGTATTCCTGCGTAAACTTTCCGGCCGCAAACTGACCAGTTTGCATCCCGTGCCGGTTCTGAAGGTGCATTAAGATGAAAAAACTTCTCATCACGCTCGCGCTGACGACGGTACTGGGCGCGCCGCTGTCGGGTTGCAACCTTGCCCCCGATTTCAAACTGCCCGAAACGGCCAAGGCCGAACAATTCCGCGAAGCCGAAGACCTGAAAGTCACCGGCAAGTGGAAAGTGGGCGAACCCGCCGCGCATATTGACCGCGGCGCATGGTGGAAAGTCTTCAAAGACCCCGTGCTGGATAAACTGCAGGAAGAGGCCGCCGATGGCAACCTGACCGTGCAGGCGATGGAAGCGCGCGTGCGCCAGTCGCGCGCGGCAGCAGGGCAGGCGCGCGCCGCGTTCTTTCCGGATATTGACGGCAATGCTTCCGTCACGCGGCAAAAACCCAATGCGGTCGCCCGCGGCATGGCGCCCGGCAGCGAACTGGCGATTGAAAACAGCCTGAAAACCGGATTGACGCTCAGCTACGAACTGGATTTGTTCGGCCGCGTGCGCAACCGTAACAAGGCGGCGAAAGCCGAAGCGCTCAATGCCGAGGCGATGCTGCAAAGCATGCGCCTTGCCATGCAGGCGGACGTGGCGGATTTGTATTTCCTGATCCGCGCGCTCGACCGTGAACGCGGGGTGCTGTCGGTATCGGTCGGCCTGCGCGAAGATGGTTTGAAAATCCTCAAAAAACGCCTCGATATCGGCACGATTACGGAGCTGGATATCGCCGAGGCGACGGTCGATCTTGAAAACACCCGCATACAGTATCAGGACGTGATACAGCAGCGTAAAGAGGCGGAACACGCCCTCGCGCTGCTGCTGGGCAAGGCGCCGGGCGAGTTTTCGCTGAAACCGTCGGAACTGCCGCGCCGTATTCCGGTCATTCCGGCGGGCGTGCCGTCCAGCGTGCTGGAGCGCCGCCCCGACATCGCCGCCGCGCAATATAAACTGGCCGCGGAAAACGCGCGCATCGGTGTGGTGAAGGCATCGTTCTTCCCCACCTTGTCGCTGACGGGGAACGCGGGGGTTGAATCCAACGTCATGTCGAACCTGTTTCAATGGTCGAGCCGCACCTGGGCCATCGGCCCCATGCTGACGCTGCCGATTTTTGCGGGCGGGGAGAATATCAAGGCGCTGGATCGTCAAAAAGCCGTCTACGAAGAAGCCGTGGCCGATTACCGCCAGAGCGTGCTGGTCGCCTTCCGCGATGTCGAAAACAGCCTGTCGCGCCTGAAAACCCTGTCGCGTCAGGCATCGTCGCAATCGGTTGCGGAAACGGCGGCGAAACGTGCTTCCCAACTGGCCGGCATGCGCTACGAAAACGGCGATGTCGGATATCTGGAGGCGATTACCGCCCGCCGCAGCGCGCTGGATGCGCAGCGCAGCGGTATTCAAATTCAGGGCGAACGCCTGCGTGAAACGGTGCGCCTGATCCGCGCCATCGGTGGCGGCTGGACGCCGGTAACGGTTCCTGCGCCTGCTGCGCCGGTTCCCCAAACCGACACCAAGAAAAAAGACTGATATGCGCACAGAAGGTTTGAGCGATGCGGAGATCGAGCGCAAGCTCGCCGCGCCCGGTGCGGGCGTGCCGTGGTATGTGCGGCTGGCGCTGCGGTATTACATCGGTCCGCGCGTGGCGGGTCGCGCCGAATGGGCGCGTGAAACGCAGCGGTTTTTTGATAGCAGTGCGGAGATTGTGAAAATCGCTGAAACGCTGCATAACGGCCAGCTGCAAAAACGCGTGCTGGTGCCGCGCCTGCGCGGGCTGGAAGATAGTTCGCGCTATTGGTCTGCCGCCATGACCATGGAACATCTGATGATTGTCGGCACGGGCATGCGCGATATCATCATCCGCCTGTCACAGGGGCAGGTGCCGCCCGGCCGCGCCGACACCGCGCGCGTCAAACCGCAGGGCAAATTGCCTGCGCAAAATGTGCTGGAAAATTATAAAGCCTTCACCATGACCCTGATGCCGCAAATCGAAAATGCCGTGCCGCCCGAAAAGCGTGATGGCGCGCTGACCTATGACCATCCGTGGTTCGGGCCTTTCACGCTGCGGCAATGGCATTGGCTTTTGGCGGAACACAACGCCATTCACCTGCGCCAGATGCAGGAAATCGCCGCGCGGTTGTAATTTTTAGCTGAAAAATCTGAAGGCCGCGTTATTCCATCAGGCGCGCGGCTGCGCCGGCTGCCGTTGCGCCCGCGGGTACGGATTTCACAACCACGCTGCCGGCGGCGATTTTGGCGCCCGCGCCAATCTCGATATTCCCCAATATCGTCACGCCCGCGCCGATTTGCGCGCCCTTGCGCACTTTGGGGTGGCGGTCTTCGGGGGCGAAGGCGCGGCCGCCCAGCGTGACGCCGTGCCAGAACAGCACGTCATCTTCGACAACGGCGGTTTCGCCAATCACAATGCCGGTCGCGTGGTCGAACATGATGCCGCAGCCGATGCGCGCGGCGGGGTGAATATCGACGCCGAACACATCAGACACGCGGTTCTGCACCAAAAGCGCCAGCGGCTGGCGACCATGATGCCACAGGTCATGCGCAAGGCGGTGGCATTGCAGCGCGTGGAATCCTTTGAAAAACAAAAACGGGCGCAGCGGGTCATGCGCGGCGGGGTCGTTCGCCAGCACGGTTTGCATGTCGCGCGCCATTTTATCGCCCAGCGCGGCATCGCGCAGCGCGAGCGCGGCATAGGCGTCGCGGAACACGGCGGCAGGGAAATGCGGCGTTTGCAATTTTTGCGACAGCAGTCTGCCCGCCGCATCGCACAAATGCGCAGCGGATAGAATCGTATCCTGCAGCCACGGTGCGAAGACGGCGTCTTCGGCGGCGAGTTTTTCTGCTGCGCTGCGCAATGAAATCCACAGCGTGCGGGCATCGGTGATGGAAAGGGGGGCTTGTTCCTGCTTCATGTTCAAGGTTTTAGCCAGTTATAAAGTCCGAGTCACGCGCAATCTTGCGCGCGGATATTCGGGGAAACGCGCAGCGGCGAAAAAGTTTTACTTTGCGCATAATGCTTTATAAAATCAGCAAAATTTCAACATCAAGAGAACACCATGACCAACCAGCCGCCCGCCATTCTGCAGCTCATCGGCAATACGCCGCTCGTCGAGATTACCCGCATCGATACCGGCCCCTGCCGCCTGTTCGCGAAACTGGAATCGCAAAACCCCGGCGGGTCGATCAAAGACCGCATCGCGCGCCAGATGATCGACGTCGCGGAAAAAGAAGGCAAGCTGAAACCCGGCGGCACGATTATCGAAGCCACCGCGGGCAATACCGGTCTTGGCCTGACGCTCATCGGCGCGCTCAAGGGGTATAAGGTTATCCTCGTCGTGCCCGACAAAATGTCGCGCGAAAAGATTTTCCATTGCAAGGCCATGGGCGCCGATGTGCGCGTGGCGCGCAGTGACGTTGTGCGCGGCCATCCGGAATATTACCAGGATGTGGCGGCGCGTATCGCCAAGGAAACCGGCGGTTTCTACGTCAACCAGTTCGCCAACCCCGCCAACGTCGCGGCGCATTTCGATTATACCGCGCCCGAAATTCTGACCCAGATGGAAGGCGATGTGGATGCCATCATCTGCGGCGTCGGCTCCGGCGGCACCTTGACGGGCATCGGCAATTACATGAAAAAGCACAGCCCCAAAACCGAAATGATTTTGGCGGACCCCGCGGGCTCCATCCTCGCGCCGCTGGTGAACGAGGGCAGGAAGGTCGAGCCGGGATCGTGGCTGGTCGAAGGCATCGGGGAAGATTTCATTCCCGATATTCTCGATATGTCGCTGACCAAAAAAGCCTATACGATCACCGACGAGGAAAGCCTCGCCACTGCGCGCGAATTGCTGCTGAAAGAAGGCATTCTGGCGGGCCCGTCGTCGGGCACGCTCGCCGCTGCCGCGCTGAAATACTGCCGCGAACAGAAAGAGCCCAAGCGCGTGGTCACGCTGATTTGCGACCGCGGCGATAAATACCTGTCGAAAACCTTCAGCGATTTCTGGCTGTCCGAACAGGGCTTCACCCCGCGCAAACCGACGGGCAGCATCGAAGACCTCGTCATGCGCCGCCATGACAGCGGTGATACGATTTTCGTGCGCGCGACCGACCCGCTGAAAACGGCGTACAAGCGCATGCGCTTTGCCGACGTATCGCAGCTGCCGGTGCTGGACGAGGCCGCGAAGCGTCTGGTCGGCGTAGTCGATGAAAAAACGCTGCTCAACCGCATGACCATGGGCGATAAAAATTCGTCGATGGCGGGCGTTGTCGCCGATGTGATGCGCGAAGCCGCCCCCGTGCTGCCCAAGGATACGCCGATTGAAACCGCCGCGCCGCTGCTGCAGCAGGGCGGCGCCATCATGGTGGTGGACGAGGATAAATTCCTCGGCGTTGTCACGCGCGTCGATATGCTTAACCATCTTTATCTGAAAGGTCAGGTCGCCTGATGTCTTCCGCTTCTTCTTCCCGCAAAAACCGTTCTTTCTCCACGCGCTGCATCCACGGCGGGCAAATGCATGACCCGACAACGGGCGCGGTGAACGTGCCGATTTATGCGACATCGACCTATGCGCAATCCGCACCGGGCGAACATAAAGGCTTCGTTTATGCGCGCGGCCATAACCCGACGCGCCATGCGTTTGAACGCGCCATGGCCGACCTTGAAGACGGCAGCGCGGCGTTTGCTTTCGGCTCCGGCCTTGCCGCGATGTGCGCGGTGCTGGATGTGCTGCCGGCGGGCGCGCATATGATTGCGTCCGACGATTTGTACGGCGGCAGCTTCCGCCTGTTTGAACGCGTGCGCAAGCAGACGACGGGGCTTGAAGTCTCCTACATCGACATGACGGATGCCGAAGCGGTGCGCGCGGCTATTCGCCCGAATACAAAAATGGTCTGGATCGAAACGCCGACCAACCCGATGCTGAAGCTGACCGACATCGCCGCCGTTGCCAAAATCGCGCGGGAAAAAGGGCTGATCAGCGTGGTGGATAATACTTTCGCCACGCCATGGAACCAGCGCCCGATTTCTATGGGCGTGGATATCGTGGTGCATAGCGCGACGAAATATATCGGCGGCCATTCCGATATCATCGGCGGGGTTGCGATTGTCGGCGACAATGCCGAACTGGCCGACCGCATGAAATTCATCCAGAACGCGACGGGCGGTATTCTCGGCCCGTTCGACAGTTTTCTGGCGCTGCGCGGCGTGAAAACGCTCGATGTGCGTATGGAACGCCACAGCCATTCCGCCATGAAAATCGCCGAATGGCTCAGCCATCATCCGAAGGTGGAAAAAGTCTGGTATCCGGGTCTTTCCAGCCACCCGCAGCATGAACTGGCCAAACGCCAGATGCGCGGTTTCGGCGGCATGGTGACGGCGGTTCTGAAAGGCGATCTTGATGCGTCGCGCCGCATGCTGTCGGCGTGCAAAATTTTCACGCTGGCCGAAAGCCTTGGCGGTGTCGAAAGCCTTATCGAACACCCCGCCATCATGACCCACGCATCGGTGCCGAAAGAACAGCGCGAAGCGCTGGGCATTTCCGATGGCCTGATCCGCCTGTCGGTCGGCATCGAAAGCGTCGAAGACCTGATTGCGGACCTCGACGAAGCTTTGGCGAAGATTTAAAGCGGGATTATATCCTAGGGGCCCTTGGGCGCGCGTCGGCGAATGGTGCTGGCGGGCTGCATGACGCCAATATCCTGCGCGGTTTGCGCGGGCGCGGCGCTTGCGGACGGTGTTTTGATATTGTCCGGCACCTGCGCCCAGCTGTTGAAGGCGCCCCAATTCGTATACATCACCCTGAACACCTCCGGCGCATGGGCGAGGGAGGCAAGGGCAGGGTTATCATGGCAGCGGAATTCATTCCCGACCGACAAGGGCGCGCCTTCCAGCGTGACAAGGCGGTTATTTTCGCACCAGAAGCTGCCGCCGACGCGCGCCGGTGCGCCCAAAAGATTTGTGAGCAGGTTATCGTAGCAAACGAAATCGCCGCCGACAGAGGCGGGTGCGCCTTGCAGGCTGCCCAGGCAGTTGTATTGGCATTCGAAATCACCGCCCACAGATGACGGTGCGCCATTCAGGGATATTAAATTGTTATACTTGCACCAGAACCCGCCGCCCACGGTTTGGGGGGCGCCGTATAAATCGCCCAGCTCGTTATGGCTGCAGGAAAAATAGCCGCCGACGGTTTTCGGGGCACCCTGTAAATCTTTCAGCACGTTATGGTCGCACGAAAAATTCCCGCCCACTGCGCGCGGCGCGCCCTTCAGCGATGTCAGGTTGTTGTTGTCGCAAATAAAATTCCCCTGCACCACGACAGCGCTGAGGTCGGGCAGTTGCGACAGGTTTTTATTCCAGAGGTTGATATCCCCCGCGACGAAAATCGTGCCGTCGCTGCGTTTGGTATATTCAATCTGCCACGATTGCAGCGCCTGTTCGGCGTCGGAAAGCGGCGGCTGCGATGTCGGCGTGGTCTGCATATCAAACTCGCGGGGAAAGAAGGGGGCGTTAAAAATTGATTTGATATTATGTTAACAATCCGCCGTAAAGTCAATCTTATTAGGCTCTGTGATAAAACATATATATTTCAATGCTTTGTTTTGTGCATCCGGCACCCCGCCGCCTAAGAAAGGGGCTTGCCGCCGCCGCCGCCATTCATGCTAAGGTACGCCTTCAGTTTTATTTTGATCAGGAAGGAGACGCGGCGCATGTCACGGCTGATTGCGGATATCGGGGCGACCAACGCGCGCTTTGCGATTGCGAATGATGCGGGCATCCATCACATCGACGTGCTGCCGTGCGAAGATTTCCCGACGCTGGCCGACGCCGCGCAGGCCTATCTGTCGCGCGTGGGCGGGGACAAACCGCAAACCGGCGCCTTCGCCGTCGCCATCCCGCTCAGCGGGGCGGATGATGTCTCCATGACCAACCACGGCTGGAGCTTTTCCATCTCCGGCACGCGCAAGGCGCTGGGGTTTGACAAGCTGGATGTCATCAACGATTTCACCGCGCTCGCCCTCGGCATTCCGCATCTGACGGAAAACGATTATTACAAGGTCGGCGGCGGCGAGAGCGTGAAGGGCGCGCCCGTCGGCATCATCGGCCCCGGTACAGGTCTTGGCGTCGGCGCCGTTGTTTTTGGCCGCGACGGTGCGCCCGTACCCGTGACGACCGAGGGCGGCCACGTCACCATGCCCGCATCGAGCGAGCGTGAATTCCGCCTGTTCGAATGGCTGAAACAAACCAAATATCATCACATATCGGCGGAGCGGGTGATTTCCGGCAAGGGGCTTGTGAATATTTATCACGGCATTTGCGGCATCGACGGGCTGACACTGCCCGAAAAAACACCGGCGGAAATTACCGAAGCCGCCCTTGCGCGCAGCTGCCCCGTTTGCGTGGAAACGCTGGATCTGTTCTGTCATTTCCTTGGCGTTGCGGCGGGCAATCTGGCGCTGACCTATGGCGCGTTCGGCGGCATTTATATCGCGGGCGGTATTGTGCCGCGGCTGGGCAGCTATTTTGCGACCTCGCGTTTCATGCAAAGTTTCCTCGAAAAAGGCCGCTTCAAAGATTACCTCTCCCCCATTCCGGTACGCGTGATTACCCACCCCTATCCGGGGCTGGAGGGGCTGAAGTATCTGGATTAAACGCAGGCAAAAAACAAAAACCCCGCCAATGACTGGCGGGGTTTTTGTTTTGGGTTACATTTTTTAAACGCGGCCGAAATATCCGCCGAAGGCGGGCAGGGTCAGTTTGCGGCCATCCAGCGTGCTGTGCATGCCGTGGCCATCCATGGGCGTGGAGGCCATGGGCAGATCCAGCGTCGCGGGCGCATTGCCAAGGTTGAAGCAGCAGAGGATATCCCCGCTGTCATGGCTGCGCACGAAGCCGAGCGTGCCGTCGGGCGTATCGAAAAACTTGATACCGCCGGTGACCAGTGCGCCATGCGCCTTGCGCCATTTCAGGAAACCGCGCACGAAATGCAGCGGCGAATGGCCGTCGGCTTCCTGCTGCGCGGCGGCCTTGGCCAGATGTTCGATCGGCACGGGCAGCCATGTCGTCGCGGCGTCGGAAAAACCTGCATTCGCTTTTTGTCCGTCCCACGGGAAGGGGGTGCGGCAACCGTCGCGGCCCTTGTCTTCGGGCCAGAGGAAAATGCCGAAGGGGTCTTGCAGCAGTTCAAACGGGATATCCGCTTCGGTCAGGCCCAGCTCTTCGCCCTGATAAATAAACGACGTGCCGCGCAGCGTGGTGACAAGGGCGGCGAGGAGTTTGGACTGTTCGGGGTCGGGCTTGCCATCAACCGCCCAGCGCGTCGATGCGCGCACGACGTCGTGGTTGGCGAAGGCCCATGACGGCCAGCTGCTTTCGCCGGCGGCCAGATATTCCTCCACCGCGCCGCGCAGGGATTTGGTGTTGTAAACGCCGGGGCCCAGCAGGGCGAAGTTATAGGCGGTGTGCAGTTTGTCGGGGCCGTCGGTATAGGCGACACTGGTTTTAATCTGGAAGTCGTCACCGATTTCCGCCACCATGAAACGCGCTTCGTATTCATCCGTCAGTTTGCGCAGGCGCTGGATGAAGGGAATCATTTCCGGCTGCGTTTTATCGTACAGGTGGCGCTGCCAGTAATAGGGGTGGGTCTGGCGGCCGCTTGATTGCTTGCGGTCGAAACCTTCCAGCGGCGGGTTGTCGCGCAGCTGCGCATCGTGGATGCAGTGGTTCAGCGCATCAAGGCGGAAACCATCCACGCCGCGTTCCATCCAGAAACGGCAAACGTCCAGCAGCGCATCCTGCACGGCGATGTTGCGCACGTTGAGATCGGGCTGCTCTTTCAGGAACTGGTGATAGTAATACTGCCCGCGTTTGGTGTCGTATTGCCATGCGGAGCCGCCGAAAACCGACATCCAGTTATTGGGCGGGGTGCCGTCGTCCTTGGGGTCGGCCCAGACGTACCAGTCGGCCTTGTCGTTATCGCGGCTTTTGCGGCTTTCGACGAACCAAGGGTGTTTGTCGGATGTATGGCTCAAAACCACGTCGATAATCAGCTTCAGTCCGCGCTTGTGCATTTCGCGCAGCATCTCGTCGAAATCGTCCAGCGTGCCGAACATCGGATCGACGTTTTTATAATCCGACACGTCATACCCGAAATCGACCATGGGGGAGGTGAAAAACGGCGACAGCCACACCGCATCCACGCCGAGCGAGGCGATATAATCCAGCTTCGCGGTGATGCCCTTGATATCGCCGATGCCGTCCGCGTTACTGTCGTTAAAACTGCGCGGATAAATCTGGTATACCACCGCACCGCGCCACCAATCGTTACGTCCCGACATCGACATCTCTTTTCCCCTCTTTGAAACGCGTTTGTTGTTTCTGAAACGCACTCTGCCAAAGCTTCGCGCGTATGGTGCGGCGCACCATCCTGTGCCGGATGTCCGTGCTGCCGCCTGAAAATCTTATAGGCATGAATGGCTTGCAGGTCAAAGGAACAAAAGCCGTCTCAAAAGACACGAAAGGCTTGCCGCGGGGGTCACTTTTGGTACTATCTAACTATTCTACCACCTTTAGGGAAATAAAGTTGCCGGGTCATCGCATATATTACGTGCCGCCGCGCATGGTGGGTTCTATCGCCGACTGGTCGGGCAAAGACCGGACGGACGGCGCGTCGTGGCTGGTCGACCATGCCGCGGATATGGGTTTCAACGCTATCTGGTTCAGCCCGCTGGGCCAGCCGACAGCGGTTGAAAAAATATCCCACGGCCAAATGCGCAGCGGCAGCTATTACGCGCAGCGCGACCATTTCCGCCTTGGCGATGAATTTTCCGCAGGGATGGGCAGCGACGAAGATCTGAAACACCTGCAGCACTTCGCGCAGAAGGCGCGCGAAAAAGGCGTGCGCCTTTATGCCGATCTTGTGTGCAATCACGTCGCCGCCGACCATCCGCTGGTGCATGACGAAGACCGCGCCATTGCCGATATCCTGAAAAAAACCGGCGGCGAGGTTGAACATATCCGCGGCAGCAAAGGCAAACTCATCGGCCTTGCCTGGCGCGAGGATGGGGAGGAGAAAAGCTTCTACCTCAAATTCCGCCGCAAGGATGATTTCACCCTGCTCATCGGCGGCCCGGCGGAAGATCCGTGGTCGGATGTCGCGCATATCAATTACTCGTCGCCGGAGGCGAAACGCTTTTTCATTTTCGGCGACGACAAGGAACAAGGCTATTTCAAAAAAGTCATCGACTGGTCGCTGAAGGCGGGCTTTAGCGATTTCCGCTGCGATGCCGCCTATCTGATACCGCCCGACTGCTGGCAGGCGCTGATCAGCCACGCGCATGCGCAAAAGCCGGATGCTGTTTTCATGGCCGAAACCCTGACCACCGATGTCGAAAAAGTCGAACGCCTGCAAAAAGCCACGATCACCGATGCCGGCGGCAAAACGCGTCCGGCTTTCGATCTTGGGATGCTCGGCATTTACTGGTGGAATTTCCGCGACGACTGGCTGCCCAAGGCCGAAGTGCCACGGGTGAACGCGATGGCGAAATTCGGCGGCGCGGGGTCGCCCGACAATCACGATACCGAAAACACGATTGCCGGCAGCGCGCGCAAGGCGTTTAACAACGCGGCCGACGCCAACCGCCATATCGCCGAAGTGTCCGTGCGCGATTATGCGGTGGCGGTCATGACGGGCAATTCGTCCTACATGCAGATGGGCTATGAATACTGCAACGAAAAGCAGAACCATGTGTTCAAAGGGCAGGTGACGCCGCAGGATTTTGCGAACCTGCAAAACACCCGCGGCGGCGGCGAGATGGATATCCGCGCGCGCATCCGTGCCATCAACGAGCTGCATGAAAGCCTCGACATCAAAAACTGCCGCGTCGCTTTCCGCCATCACGGCACGGTGGGGGACGGATCTATTTTGCGCCTCGCCCTCGATTATGTGGATGCGGATAGCGGGGCGGTGAAGGCCTCCGCCGTGCTGCTGATGAACCGCAAACCCGAAAAAGGCCCCGTGGCGCTGCCTGCCGCCTATGCCGACGAACTGGCGCAGGCGGGACTTTCGGCGGCGGAATCGAACGACTCCGGCGGGGCTATCCGCGATGTGGCTATTTTCCATACTCCGCTGCCCCCTGCGGCGGCCCCGCAGGCCGCCCCGCGCCGCGCCGCCGGTGGCCGTCACCCCCGCCCTTAAGCCCCAAAACGGCTGAATTTTAATATAACTAGCCATAATACCCCTTGTTTTTAGCCGCGGGTTATGGTTTAAAGTCCATGAGTTTCGTGCGTACTCTGCCTGTGCGAGCCTGCCGGCACTATGCGGTAGGCCATGTCGCCCCAAGCGGCTTGAAGCGATGAATTTCCCAAAGCGGAACAAGCGTCGCAGCGTTGAAAGAGTTTCGAGGCGTCCGGCAATGCTGCCGAAGTGAATTCGGGAGTCCTTTCCGGACGGATACAAAACTCTTAAGGCCGTATCATGGTGATGCGGTTTATCAACGGTCTGCAACAAAGGAAATTTCTACATGGCAACCGGTATCGTAAAATGGTTCAACCCGACCAAAGGTTTTGGCTTCATCCAGCCCGAGCAAGGCGGCAGCGATGTGTTCGTTCACATCACCGCAGTCAAGAGCGCAGGCCTTGATACGCTGAACGAAGGTCAGCGCGTTTCTTATGAACTCGCGACCGAGCGCGGCAAAACCGCCGCCGCTAACCTGAAACTGGCTGACGCTGCGTAAATCACGCACGTCCGCGCCAATCAGGCACGGATACATACAAACCCCTACCAGCCCGCTGGGCGGGTGGGGGTTTGTTTTTCCAGCTCGCGGGTTTCCCTGATGATGCCGGAAAAGGCAGCGGCGTTATGGCCGCAAACGGTAGCGGCGTTATGACCGCAAACGAAGCCTCCCTCCATATATATCGACGGGTCGGGCGACGTAAAAAAAGAAGCGGTACCAAGCCGCAATGAAGGGAACGCCATTTGCGTTCCGGCACAAGCGGCGGAATTTTTTTGCCGCGTATATACAGCGGCCACGCCGCCATCAGGAAAACCTACCATGAAAGACTTCTCTTCGCTGGGTCTGCCCCAGCAGCTTGCTGACTCCCTTGCCCGCATGAAATTCTCCACGCCGACGCCGATTCAGGCGAAGGCGATTCCCGTCGCGCTCAAGGGCCGCGACATCCTCGGCTCCGCCCAGACGGGGACGGGCAAAACCGGCGCTTTCGGCATTCCGCTGATCGAACGCCTGCTGACCACTGAAAAAACCACCGCGCTGGTCATGACCCCGACGCGCGAACTGGCGACGCAGGTGCAAAAGGCGCTGCTCGAAATGCTCGGCCATGGCAGCGGTATCAAATCCGCGCTGCTGATTGGCGGGGATTCGATGTACCGCCAGCTCAACCAGCTGAAGGGCCGTCCGCGTCTTATCGTCGGCACCCCCGGCCGTATCAACGACCATCTGGAACGCCGCAGCGTCAATCTGCGCGATTGCGGTTTCCTTGTACTTGATGAAACCGACCGTATGCTCGATATGGGTTTTGGCGTGCAGATCGACCGCATCCTGCGCCATATGCCGAAAGAACGCCAGACGCTGCTGTTCTCCGCCACGCTGCCGCCGTATATCATCGAAATCGCCAAAAAATACCTACACATGCCGGAGCGCATTGCGGTGGGCGACGTGCACAGCCCGATTGAAAACATCAAGCAGGAACTGGTCAAGCTGAACCAGCCCGAAAAATACAAGGCGCTGTCCGAACACCTGTCGCGCCGCGACGGTTCGGTCATCGTTTTCGTCAAAACCAAACACGGCGCCGACCGCATGGCGCAAAAACTGCAGCGCGACGGCCACAAAGCCGAAGCCATCCACGGCGATTTGAAACAAAGCAAACGCGACCGCGTGATTTCGGATTTCCGCGACAAGGAATACCGTATTCTGGTCGCCACCGACGTGGCGGCGCGCGGGCTGGATATTCCGCACATCGAACACGTCATCAATTATGACCTGCCGCAGGTGGCCGAAGACTACATCCACCGCATCGGCCGCACCGCGCGTGCGGGCAAAACCGGCGAAGCGGTGATTTTCGTCACCCCCGAAGACGGCGCGAAATGGCGCGAGATTTATCATCTGATGAACCCGTCCGACAAATCCGTCAAAAATTCGGAACGTGCCGATGAAAAACTGACCAAGCGCAAACCGCAGGGCAAAAAGCCTTTCGCGCGCAAGGGCGCTTCGCCTGCCGCACGCGGCGGTGACAAGCCCCGTTTTGATCGCAAGGAACGCCCGCGTTTTGACCGCGACGAGCGTGCGCGCCCCAGCCGTGACGAGCGTCCGCGTTCCGATCGTGATGACCGTTACGCCCGCCCCGCCCGCGAAGACCGCTTCGAGCGCGGCCCGCGTGAAGACCGTTTCGAGCGCCCGGCTCGCGAAGGCCGCGATGACCGCCGCGAACGTGGCGAGCGCTGGCAGGATGGCGAGCGCAAGCCCCGCAGCCCGCGCGGCGAGGGTGAATATCGCCTGCGCCGTGAAGACGGCGGTGCACGCGCCGGCGGCGGCAAGAAATTCGGCAGCAAGCCGTGGGATGGCGAAAAGCGCGGCGGCGACAAAGCCCGCAGCGGCGAGAGAAGCTGGGGCGACAAACCCCGCAAACGCAACGACGGCGCGTGGTCGGACAAACCGCCCCGCCGCCGTGATGACGAACGCGGCGATTCTTTTGGCGGCGGCGAGCGTTCTTTTTCCCGCCCCAAAGGCAAGCCGGCTCCGCGCCGCGGCGCAGGCGGTGCGGCGGGCAAACCCCGTTCGGCCTCCGGTGATGCCCCGCGCGGCAAGAAACGCGCCTATCGCGCCTAAGCCCTGTAAATAAAGAAAAAACGGCGGATTTGACTTTTGTCATGTCCGCCGTTTTTCTGTTGTGGCCTAATAGAAGTATCAACACTTCTGGCAGGAGGCGCCACATGACCGCACATCACGACCTCGCACAGGAATTCCCCGAGTTGAAAGACGACATCCACGCCATGAAAATGACGGATGCGCATTTCCGCCGCATGGCCGAGGAATATGAGAGCGTTTGCAAGGAATTGCACCGCGTACAGGATGGTGCGGGGGCGATCGATGATAGCCATGCCGAGACGCTTAAAAAACAACGCCTGTCGTTGAAGTACGATCTGTTTCTGATGCTGAGTCTGCACCGTGCGGCGCAAACAGCCGGTAAGCGTGCCTGCGGATAGCGCATCAAATGCCCGCCCCCCAAGGTCATAGCCATGACCAAGCCCCCCGCTGCGGCAGGGGGCTTTTTCATGTCCCCGCCGCGCGAATTGAGGGTGAATTGACAAAAATCAAGTCCTTGCCCAAGCTGCTCTGGTAACACAGAAGCGATTATGGCCCAAAACCGGATACAGCAGGGGAGATGCGCCAGCAATGGACAGCCAAAAAATAAAGTATAACGATGATATCGTACGGCTTTTTACGATTGCCACGATGTTCTGGGGCATTGCCGGATTCGCCGTCGGGCTGCTGATCGCTATGCAGCTGGCCTGGCCGCAGCTGAATTTCGAACCGTTTCTAAGCTTTGGCCGCCTGCGCCCCTTGCATACCTCGGCGGTGATTTTCGCCTTTGGCGGCAACGCGCTGCTGGGGACCAGCTATTTCGTCGTGCAGCGCACCTGCCAGGCCAGACTCTGGAGCGACGGCCTCTCGACCTTCACCTTCTGGGGATACCAGATTTTTATTCTGATTGCGGGGCTGGGCTATCTGGCTGGCGTCACGCAGGGCAAGGAATATGCCGAGCCGGAATGGTATGCCGATTTGTGGCTGACGGTGGTGTGGGTGGCCTATTTCATCAACTTCCTGATGACCATCACCAAACGCAAGGAGCCGCATATCTACGTCGCCAACTGGTTTTACATGGCGTTCATCGTGACCGTGGCGATTTTGCATCTGGTCAATAACGTCTCGCTGCCTGTCGGGCTGGATGTCAAAAGCTATTCCGCCTATGCCGGCGTGCAAAGCGCGATGATCCAGTGGTGGTACGGGCATAACGCCGTCGGGTTTTTCCTGACCGCGGGTTTCTTGGGCATGATGTATTATTTCGTGCCGAAACAGGCGGGCCGTCCGGTTTATTCCTACCGCCTGTCCATCCTGCACTTCTGGTCGCTGATTTTCATCTATATCTGGGCAGGCCCGCACCATTTGCATTATACCGCGCTGCCCGACTGGGCGCAGACGCTGGGCATGACGTTCTCTGTCATGCTGTGGATGCCCAGCTGGGGCGGCATGATCAACGGCATGATGACGCTGTCGGGCGCGTGGCACAAGCTGCGCGAAGACCCCGTGCTGCAATTCATGATTGTCGCGCTGTCGTTCTACGGCATGAGCACTTTCGAAGGTCCCTTGATGTCCATCAAGGCCGTGAACGCCCTCAGCCACTATACGGACTGGACCATCGGCCACGTGCATTCGGGCGCGCTTGGCTGGGTGGGGTTCATCACCTTCGGTGCGCTGTATTATCTGGTGCCGGTGCTGTGGAATAAAAAGGAAATGTATTCCAAAAAACTCATCAGCGTGCATCTGTGGGTCGCGTCGATCGGTATCGTTCTTTACATGGTGTCGATGTGGTTTGCAGGCATCCTGCAGGGGCTCGAGTGGCGTACCTATGACAGCATGGGTTTCCTGCAATACTCCTTCGTCGAAACGGTTGCGAACCTGCATATCTATTATATCGTCCGTGCGCTGGGCGGTTTGCTCTACCTCGGCGGGGCGCTGGTGATGGTCTATAACGTCGTTAAAACAATCAAGGAAGGGGCGCCTGCGCGCGCTGCCCTGCCGCAGGGGGCTGTCCATGCTGGATAAACACAAGAAGCTCGAAAAGAACTCTGTCCTGCTGCTGATTTTTACGGTGATTGCCGTATCCATCGGCGGGCTGATCGAAATCGTGCCGCTGTTCCGTATGGATGTGACGATTGAAAAAGTCGCGGGCATGCGGCCTTATACGCCGCTCGAGCTGATGGGGCAGAACATCTATATCCGTGAAAACTGCAACTCCTGCCACAGTCAGCAAATCCGTCCGCTGCGCGACGAGGTGGAGCGCTACGGCCACTATTCGCTCGCGGCGGAAAGCATGTATGACCATCCCTTCGTCTGGGGCTCCAAACGTACGGGGCCGGATCTGGCGCGCGTCGGCGGCAAATTCTCCGACGAATGGCATGCGGCGCATTTGAAAAACCCGCGCGATGTCGTGCCGGAATCGATTATGCCCAGCTATGCGTTTCTGGCGAACCGCGGCGTGAACCTGACCAAAATCGACAGTCACCTGAAGGCATTGCGCGCCGTCGGCGTGCCCTATACCGACGAGATGATTGCCGAAGCCTATAACGACGCCATGGCACAGGGCCGCGGCGATGCCAGTGCCGATGGCCTGCGCGCGCGTTACGGCGACAAGGTCAATGCCCGCGATTTCGACGGCCAGAGCGAGCATCTGACGGAAATGGACGCGCTCATCGCCTATCTGCAGGTGCTGGGCACCATGGCCGATCTGCGCAGCTATAACCCGGATATCGAGGAGATGAAAAAATGATCGATTTTCTTCTCGCGCATGCGCCCGCTATCGGGCTGGTCGGATTTTTCGTGGCTTTTGTGCTGATCGGGGTCATCACATACCGTCCGGCGAACAAAAATCGCATTGAATCCTACGGCAACATCCCCTTCAAGGAGCAGGAATAGTGTCTGGTAAGGAATACAGGGAAAAGGACGACGTCACCGGCGTCGAAACCACAGGGCACGAATGGGACGGCCTCAAGGAGCTGAACAACCCCGCGCCGCGCTGGTGGCTGTGGGTGTTTATCGTGACGGTCATCTGGTCGGTCTGGTACTGGGTGGTTTATCCCGCCTGGCCGGTCGCGGGCGGCGCGACCAAAGGCACGTGGGAATGGACGCAGTATGGCGAGCTGAAAAAATCCCAGCAGGAAATTTACCAGCGCCGCGCGAAATATCAGGAAAAATTCCATACCGCCAGCCTGCAGGATATTCTGGCGGACAGCGAGCTCTATGAATTCGCGCGGGTCGGCGGTGCGGCGGCGTTCAAGGAAAACTGCGCGGCCTGCCATGGCACGGGCGCGGCGGGCGGGCGCGGCTATCCGAACCTCAACGACGACGACTGGCTGTGGGGCGGCAAGCTGGAGCAGATCCACCATACCCTCAAAGTCGGTATCAACTCCGGCCATGACGATGCGCGCGGCACGCTGATGCCGTCCTTCGGCCGCGATGGCGTGCTGACGCGTGCGCAAATCGACGACGTGACCGAATATGTGCATGACCTGCATCTGGGCGACAAGGCGCCGCAAACGCCGGCGCATCTGCGCGGCAAGCAGATTTTTGCCGAAAACTGCGTCGCCTGCCACGGCGAAGCGGGCGAGGGCAACCGCGAGCTGGGCGCCCCGCGTCTCAATGACGAAATCTGGCTGTGGGGCGGGGATAAAAAATCCATCCATGCCACGGTCACGCAGGCGCGTGTCGGTGTGATGCCCGCGTGGGAGGGCAGGCTCAGCCCCGATACGCTCAAGGCGCTGACGATTTACATCCATTCGCTGGGCGGCACGGAGCCCGATGTGCCGGAGACGCATGAGTGACGATATCGTATATTTCGAAAAACAGAAAAAGATATACCCCCGCAGCGTGAAGGGGCGCTATCGCCGGCTCAAGTGGCTGGCGATGGCCGTTTTACTGGCCATTTATTATCTGGTGCCGTGGATACGCTGGGACCGCGGGCCGCATGCGCCGTCGCAGGCGGTATTGATCGACATGCCGTCGCGCCGCGCCTATTTTTTCAATATCGAACTGTGGCCGCAGGAAGTTTATTTTTTTGCGGGCCTGATGGTACTGGGCGCGGTCGGCTTGTTTTTCGTGACCAGCCTGCTGGGCCGCGTCTGGTGCGGCTATGCCTGTCCGCAAACGGTCTGGACGGATTTGTTCGTGGCGGTGGAGCGCTGGATTCAGGGCGACCGCAACGCGCAGATGAAGCTGGATAAATCGCCGCTGTCGTTTGAAAAAATCTGGAAAAAAACGCTGACCCATGCGCTGTGGCTGGTGATTGCCATGTGCACGGGCGGGGCGTGGGTTTTTTATTTTGTCGATGCGCCGACGCTGTTCGACCAGATTATGCATTTCGATGTGCCGTGGATGGCGGGGAGCTGGATTTTGGGTCTCACTGCCTCGACCTATGTCATGGCGGGTTTTGCGCGCGAACAGGTCTGCACATATATGTGCCCCTATTCGCGTTTCCAGTCCGCGATGTTCGACAAGGATACGCTGATTATCGGCTATGACCGCGAACGCGGGGAGCCGCGCGGCAAACACAAACAAGGCGACAGCTGGGAAGGGCGCGGGCATTGCATTGACTGCACGCAATGCGTCATCGTCTGCCCGATGGGCATCGATATCCGCGACGGTTTGCAGATGGACTGCATCGCCTGCGGGCTTTGCGTCGATGCCTGCAACGACGTGATGGACAGAAAAGCTCTGCCGCGCGGGCTTATCCGCTATGACACCCAGAAAAACTACGAAAAGCGCACGCTTGCGCAAAAAACCGGCACGCCGCATGTCGATAGCATCCATATCTGGCGGCCGCGCACTTTTTATTATATCGCCGTCATGGCGTTGATCAGCGCGGTGATGCTGTTCGCTTTCCTGAACCGCAGCGTCATAGAGCTGAGCGTGATCCACGACCGCAATCCGCTTTATGTGCGCCTGTCGAATGGCGATATCCGCAATACCTATACGCTCAAGGTCAGCAACAAAACGCATGAAGACCGCAGTTTCCAGCTGGAAGTCGACGGCATCGCGCCGCGCGAGATGACGGTCGCAGGCCCGGGCGGGCTTAGTGTCGATGACCTGCAGGTACTGGCCGACAGCGTGGGCACCTTCCGCATCATGCTGGTCGTACCTGCCGAAGATGCCGCGCGCCAGCCGCGCCGCGATATCCGCCTGCGTCTGCGCGGGGCTGACGACAAACATTCGGCCGACATGGCAACGGTTTTCATTTCACAGGGGGCGATGTGATGGCGTCTGCGCATCAAACGCAAAACAGCGGTCCGCGTCCGTCGGATAAATGGATACCGTGGTACATCGTGCTGTTTTTTGTATTCATTACCTGCGTGCTGTCGGTCTTTACATGGGTGGCGGTGACCACCCATACGGGCACGGTCACGGATGACGCCTATCAAAAAGGTCTCGCCTATAACGACACCATTCACAAAGCCGATGCGCAGGCCGCTTTCGGTTATGTGCCGGCGCTCGCGCGCGCGGGGGATGATATCCGCTTTACCCTCGCCGATGCGGCGGGGCAGGCGGTCGATTTGTCGCAGGCCTCTATCTGGCTGTTCCGCCCCGTCAATGCCCGCGATGATTTGCGCGCGGATATGCGTATCGAAGCAGGCGCCGCCGTTTTTAGCGCCGCCGGACTTGCCGCCGGACTGTGGGAAGTGCGCGTGCGCGCCGAAACGCCGAAAGGGCCGTATCAATACAGTAAAAGAATGGTATTTGAATGAACGCACAGTCCCGCACGGCAGCAGCGGTTGATTATATCCGTCACGTCGATACCGACGCCGACGGACGCTGCCACCTGCGCCTGATTGTCGAGGGGATGCACTGCGCGGGCTGCGGTTTTAAAATCGAACGCGCCCTTAACGATACCGATGTCGAGGCGCGCATTAATGTGACGGAAAAACGCCTGTCGCTTGTCTGGCGCGGCGACAAAGCGGCGGGCGGCGATATCCTCGCCAAGGCGGAGGCGCTCGGTTTCCGCTTCCTGCCCATCGAAAAACAGCAAAGCGAAGAGACGGCGCATTTGCGCTATCTGCTGCGCTGCATTGCGGTGTCGGGCTTTGCGGTCGGCAACCTGATGGTTTTTTCCCTCGCCCTGTGGTTTACGGGGGCGGAGGCGATGGGCGCCAGCACCCGCGCCATGATGCACTGGTATTCGGCGCTGATTACGCTGCCGACGGTGATTTACGCGGGCGGGCCGTTTTTCCGCTCCGCCTGGCGGGTGCTGTCGCACGGGCAGACGAATATGGACGTGCCGATTTCGGTCGCGGTCACGCTGGCCTCCGCCGTCAGTCTGCATGAAACGATCGCAGGCGCGGCGCATGTGTATTTCGATTCCGTGGCGATGCTGCTGTTTCTGCTGCTCATCGGGCGGTATCTGGATGCGCGCATGCGCGCGCGGGCGCGCGGCGCGGCGGCGGATCTTCTCAAGATGATGCAGGGCACCGCGCATGTGCTGGAGGGGGATATGCTGCGCCGTATCCCCGCCGAAGACCTCGCCCCCGGCATGGTCATGCAACTGGCGAAGGGCGAGCGGGCGCTGGCCGATGCCGCCGCGCTGGCCGATGGCGTCATGGATACCTCCGCGATTACCGGCGAAACCCTGCCGCAGCGGGTGGCGGCGGGCGATATCGTCTCCGCCGGCATGGTCAACCTGGGTCAGACGCTGCAACTGCGCGTCGAAAAAGCGCAAAAAGATAGCCTGATCGGCGATATCATCGCCCTGATGCAAAAGGCGGAGCAGGGCGGCGCGCGCTATGTGCAGGTGGCTGACCGCATTGCGCGCTGGTACACGCCCGTGGTGCATGCGCTGGCGCTGGCGACTTTTCTGGGCTGGTGGCTGGCGGGCGGGGCGGCATGGCAGGGCGCGCTGCTGACGGCGGTGACGGTGCTGATTATCACCTGCCCCTGCGCGCTGGGCCTTGCGGTGCCGGTTGCGCAAGTGATGGCCGGCAGCTGGCTGTTCCGCCGCGGCATGCTGATTAAATCCGCCGATGCGCTGGAGCGGCTGGAAAAAGTAGATACCGTCATTTTCGACAAAACCGGTACACTCACCACCGGCCAGATCGTATTTGAAAACAGAAACGACATTCATGACGATGCGCTGTCCGCCGCCGCCGCGCTGGCGGGCGCCAGCCGTCATCCGCTGGCGCAGGCGCTGGCGGGGGTTGTGCCGGTGCGCGCCGCTGAAGGGGCCGTGGAGCATGACGGGCTGGGCGTTGAGCAAAAAATGGCCGATGGCCGCTGGCGCCGTCTCGGCTCCGCCCGTTTTCTGGGCGTCGATACGCAGACGGCGGATGATAAGATGGAGCTGTGGTTCGGCACCGAAGGCGACGCGCCCGTGCGTCTGACCTTCAGCGACCTGCCGCATGCCGATGCGGCGGCGGCGCTGGCGCGTATTCGCCAGCAGTGCCGCGTCATTTTGCTTTCCGGCGACAGGCCGGAGGTGGCGCAGGCGGTTGCCCAAAAACTGCACATCGATGTCTGGCAGGGGGCGGTCGACCCGCGCCACAAGTATGAACGCGTGGAGGCGGAGGTTGCCGCCGGCCACCGCGTGCTGATGGTCGGCGACGGCCTCAACGATGCCGCCGCGCTCAGCCGTGCCAGCGTGTCGATGTCGCCTTCGACGGCGCTGGATATCGCGCAGAATGCCGCCGATATCGTGTACCAGCGCCCGGGGATCACGTCCGTTGCCGATGCGCTGGATATGGCGCGGCGCACGCAGCGTATTGTGCGCCAGAGTTTTGGTTTGGCTATCGCCTATAACGTGATTGCCGTGCCGCTGGCCGTCGCGGGCTTCGTGACGCCGCTGGTGGCGGCGATATCGATGTCGCTGTCGTCGCTGCTGGTGGTGGGCAATGCGCTGCGTCTGCGCGATGGGGGGCAGTGATGGATATTCTGGTCTGGCTGATACCGCTGGCTTTGGCAATGGGCGGCGCATGGCTGGGCATTTTTATGTGGGCGCTGCGCAGCGGTCAGTTCGATGACCCCGAAGGCGCGGCCAGCCGCATTCTCGAAGACGACCGCGAAGAGGAAAATACGCCATGACGGTCATGGATGAACAGCTGAAACAAAAAATCCTCGCCTATAACGCGCAGGTGCCGCGCTATACCAGCTATCCGACCGCGCCGCATTTCAAGCATATGGATGCGGCGGGATATCAGGCGTGGCTGCACGCGCTCGATCAAACGGCCGCACCCGCGGTATCTGTGTATATCCATGTGCCGTTCTGCACGGAAATGTGCTGGTATTGCGGATGCCACACGACGGCGACCAAACGCTATGCGCCGGTCGAGGATTACGTCACCCTGCTGCTGCGGGAAATGAAAATGGTGGCGGCGCAGCTGCCCGCGCGGCTGGCGGTGCGGCATGTGCATTTCGGCGGCGGCTCGCCCAGCATGCTGCAACCCGGCGATTTCGCGCGCATCGTGGATACGCTGCGCAGCCTGTTTGATGTCGCGCCTGATGCCGAAATCGCCATCGAGGCCGACCCGCGCGGCATCACCCATGACCGCGCCGAAGCCTATGCGGCGGCGGGCGTCAATCGCGCCAGTTTCGGTATTCAGGATTTTTCCCCCGCCGTGCAGGCCGCCATCAACCGCGTGCAGACCTATGATACGGTGGCAAAAGCGGCGGAGCGTTTGCGGGCCTTCGGCATCGACCGCCTGAATTTCGATCTGATGTACGGCCTGCCGCGCCAGACGGTGGATGACGCTGTGCGCTCGGCGCAGCTGTCGATGGCGCTCGGGCCGCAGCGCATTGCGCTGTTTGGTTACGCGCATGTGCCGTGGATGAAAAAGCACATGCGGCTGATCCGCGACGAAGACCTGCCCGATGCCGCGCAGCGCCTTGACCAGTTCGCGGCGGCGGAGCGGGTGATGATGGACGCCGGCATGCAGGCGGTCGGGCTCGACCATTTCTGCGCGGCGGGCGATGACATGCTGGATGCGCGCCATGCGCAAAAACTGGCGCGGAATTTTCAGGGCTATACGACCGATAGCGCGCCGGTGCTGCTGGGCTTTGGCGCATCGAGCATCGGGCGTCTGCCGCAGGGCTTCGTGCAGAATGCTGCGCATATGACGGCCTATAGCGATGCGGTGCTGGGGGGGCATATTCCGGCGGCGCGCGGCTGCGCGGTCAGTGCGGAAGATAAACTGCGCGGCGATATCATCAGCGATTTGATGTGCTACCTTGGCGCCGATACCGGCGATATTCTGCGCCGCCATGGCCGCGCGGCGGGCGATTTCGATGCCATCATCGCAGGGCTGACCGATATGCAGAGCGAAGGCCTTGTCGATATTCAGGGCCGCAGGATTGCCGTCATGCCCGCCGCGCGCCAGATGGTGCGGGTGGTGGCGGCGCGCTTCGATGCCTATTTCACCGGCGCGGCCGGCAAGCATGTGCAGGCGGCGTGAGATAGCGCCCTGAGCAAAGAGGCAACAAAAAACCGCCCCCGCATTGCTGCAGGGGCGGTTTTGTATGAAGCACCGGCGCGCCTAGAAGCGGTAGCCGACGCCCGCGCCGAAGACCCACGGGTCCAGATCCACATCCGCGCGGACCGCACCGCCGTTGACCTTGGCGTCTGTATTCAAGAAGATTTTCTTCACGTCCATGTTCAGGCTCCAGTTATCATCCAGTTTGTAATCAAAACCGGCCTGCAGGGCGTAGCCGAAACCGTTTTCGTATTTGATATCGGTCGCGGCGCCGCTGTCGGCGTTGTAGAAAATCGTATAGTTGACGCCCGCGCCGACATAGGGAATGAACGGCGTTTTGTTATTGAAACGGTATTGCGCCGTCAATGTCGGCGGCAGAACCCAGACGGAACCGAGGTCGATATTCGGGCCCTTGTGCGCCATGTCGTGTTTGGTTGTTGCGAGAATCAGTTCCAGCGAAAAATTGTCATTCACGAAATAGGTGATGTCGAATTCGGGCATCACGGCGGCATCGGCGCTGACGCGGCCGCCCAGCGAGGTCGTGCTGTCTTCGTCGGGGCTGACGCTGATGGCGCGCAGGCGCAGCTGCCAGTCGTGCGGGTTAAATTCGGCCTTGGCGGGCGCGGCGGCCAGAAAAGTGCCGCACAATAGCGCGGCGAGGGGCAGAAGACGGTGGTGCATGGTGGAATCCTTTCTGTTTTTGTGCCCACCATAGCGGCTGGTTACATGCGTATCCTTGATATCCGTCAAAAATATCGCTTGATAAAAGTCAAGAAACTGCGATGATTATTGCAAATATTGACCATTGATTGCCGAATGATGACGCATATTTCCGCCCAGAAAACCATGATCCAGACCCACCTGCGCGCGCAGCCGCTGTTCAAGTCGCTGCGCGATGATGTTTTGGCGGGGGTTGCCGAATACGCCACGCTGAAGCATGAGAAAAAAGGCGAGGTTCTTTTTTCCGCTGATGCGCCGAATGAAAAAATCTATCTGGTGTTGTCGGGCTGGGTGAAGCTGTTCCGCGAAACGCTGGCGGGGGACGAGGCGGTGACGGATGTTCTCACCACCGGCGATTTTTTTGGCGAGTTTGGCCTGTCCGGCCATGACGCCATGCCGTATGGCGCGGAGATTGTGGAGGATGCGGAAATTATCGCCATCCCCCGTTTCCTGCTGGCCGAAGAAATCATGCGCAATAGCCTGTTTGGCATGGCCGTCGTGCAAAACATGACACGCCACCGCATGCAGCGCGATATGGAGATTGAACACCGCACGGTGCAAAGCGCGCCGCAGCGCATCGGTTGTTTTTTGCTGAAATTCTGCCGCGACAGCCACGGGCCTGTCGTGCTGCACCTGCCGTATGACAAAACCGTGGTGGCGCACCGCCTCGGCATGCAGCCGGAAACCTTTTCCCGCGCGCTTGGCAAATTGCGTGAGGAAACCGGCATTCGCGTGCGCGGTGCGACAGTCGAAATCGACAATCTGCAAAAGCTGGTCGAATATACCTGCTCCGCCTGTTCGGCCAGTTTCCCCTGCGCCGATAAATAGGCGCTTTATTTCCTGACGTTTATACCGGAATTTATTTCCGGCAGTCGCGGCACCAGCCGTGCAGTTCCAGCACCTGCCGCGCGGTTTCGAAGCCGTGCGTGGCGGCGTCCTGCGTCAGGCGGCGGCCGATGCCGTGGTCGGCGATTTCGTCGGTATGGCCGCATGAATCGCAGACCAGAAACACATGCTGGTGATCTTCCTGCGGGTGGCGGCAGGCGCGAAACGCGTTCAGGCTTTCGATTTTGACCACGACGCCGATATCGCAAAGCGCCTCGAGCGCGCGGTAAACGCTGGCCGGTTTCACATCGCGCCCGTGGCGGTGCGACAGGTATTCCAAAAGCGCATAGGCGGTAATCGGCGCGTCATGATCCAGCAGCGCGTCATAGGCTTCCGCCCGCGTCGATGTCCAGCGCTGTTTCAGCACGCCGGCGCGCTTTTCGGCATAGGCCATCAGATGTTCTTTGGCGGGCGGGTGATGCGCGTGGCTCATGGGGGTTCCTTTGGGGCGATGCTGGGCGGTTTAGCTGACGGCGGGCTCCTCGCCGCGGGCGCGCACCAGCGCGGCGACGTCGTTGGCGGCAGCCTCCAGCGCGGGCACGTCGGTGCCGCGCAGGATGAGCAGCAGGCTCGGCGTCTGGCCGTCGCGCGGGTAGCTGCCGATATCGACCGTTTCATATTTTTTCTGCACATCGCCAAGGGCGAAGGCGATATCGCCTTCCTTCTGGTTGCAGGCGACGGTGCGCGACAGCACGGGCGCGCCGCCTTCGATCATCGTATCCACATGCAGCAGCATGGCCTGCATGATTTTCGGCACGCCCGCCATGACGAACACGTTGCCGATTTTGAAACCGGGCGCGGCGCTGACGGGGTTGTCGATCAGCGTGGCGCCGTCGGGGATGCGCGCCATGCGCAGGCGCGCCTCGTTCAGCTCGACGCCGCGGCTGTCGTAATAGGCCTGCAGGATGGCGCGGGCGTCGGGGCGCACATCGATATGCGCGCCAAAGGCGGCGGCGACGCAATCCGCCGTGATGTCGTCATGCGTGGGCCCGATGCCGCCCGTGGTGAACACATAGGTATAGGCCGCGCGCAGGGCATTGACCGCGCCCACGATGGCGGCGGGGATATCGGGCACGACGCGCACTTCCATCACGCGGATGCCGCGCAGGTTCATGTGGCGGGCGATATAGGCGATATTGGCGTCCTGCGTGCTGCCCGCCAGAATTTCGTTGCCGATGACCAGAATGGCGGCGGTGGGGGATGGGGGCTGTGACATCGTGGTTATTCCTCGTCTTTTCCGGTGTTTGAGCGGCAAGATAGCAGTTTTGGCGGCTTTTCGCTTGTTTTTTGGCGGAATTGCCGCCATTTTACATGCTGAATAATGCCAGAAAAGAGAGATTGATTTGTCATATCAGGAAGAAGCCTTGGAAATTGAAACCGGTATCCCGCTCCACGATGCGGCGGCCTTCGACGGCATGCGCAAGGCGGGGCGGTTTGCCGCGGAAGTTCTCGATTACATCACCGACTACGTGAAGCCCGATGTGACAACGGGCGAGCTCGACAGGCTGATCCATCAATACATCCTCGACCACGGCGCGATTTCGGCGACGGTCGGCTACAAGGGCTATCAGCATGCGTCGTGCATTTCCATCAACCATGTGGTCTGCCACGGCATTCCGGGCGACAAAAAACTCGTCGATGGCGATATCCTGAACATCGACGTCACCGTCATTATTGACGGATGGTACGGCGATACCAGCCGCATGTATTACGCGGGCGAGAATGTGCCGGTGAAGGCGCGCCTGCTGGTCGATGCGACTTACGAGGCGATGATGCGCGGCATTCAGGCCGTGAAGCCGGGCGCGACGCTGGGCGATGTCGGCCACGCCATCCAGTCCTATGCGGAGGCGCAGCGGTTTTCCGTCGTGCGCGATTTCTGCGGTCACGGGCTTGGCCGCGTGTTCCACGCGCCGCCGTCGGTCTTGCATTTCGGCCGCGCCGGCACGGGCACGGTTTTGGAGCCCGGTATGTTTTTCACCATCGAGCCGATGATCAACGCCGGCACATGGCAGACCAAAATCCTCGCCGATGGCTGGACGGCCGTGACCAAGGACCGCAGCCTGTCTGCGCAGTTCGAACACAGTCTCGCCGTGACCGAAACGGGGTACGAGATTTTCACCCTCTCGCCCAAAGGCTATACGAAACCGCCCTATGGCTGAACGCAAACAACCCCCCGCCGGTGACGACAAACAAACGCCGCATCACACCGGCCACCGCGACCGTTTGCGCGGACGTTTCATCAAATCGGGGGCGGGCGCGTTTGAAGATTACGAATTGCTGGAGCTGGTTTTATTCTCCATCATCCCGCGCCGCGACGTCAAACCGCTGGCAAAAAAACTGCTGGCCGATTTTGGCGGTCTTGCGGGCGTGCTGGGCGCGTCGCTGGCGGATTTGCAGGCGGTGAAGGGGTTGGGCGAAAACGCCGCCGTGTTCATCAAGGCCGTGCATGCGCTGACGCAGCGCGTGCTGGTGGCGGATGTGCAGCAAAAACCTGTGCTGAGTTCGTGGCAAAAGCTGATTGATTATTGTCATGTCGCCATGGCGCATGAAAAGCGCGAACATTTCCGCGTGCTGTTCCTGAACCGCAAAAACGAATTGATGGCCGACGAGGTGCAGCAGATCGGCACGGTCGACCATGCGCCGGTGTATCCGCGCGAAATCGTGCGCCGCGCGCTGGAGATTGGCGCCACGGCGCTTATTCTGGTGCATAACCACCCGTCGGGCGACCCGACGCCGTCGGACAGTGATATCGCCATCACCGAAGAAATCATCCGCGCCGCCCGTGCGCTCGATATTCTGGTGCATGATCATCTGATTATTTCCCGCAGCGGGCATGCCAGCCTCAAATCCCTCGGTCTTTTGCATTTTTCTTTGTAGGCGCCCAAGGATAGCCGCGGCTGCGGCGTCTTACGGGGCGAGTGTTTGATTTTATTGAAGGAGTTTTCAATGTCGCGCCCCTTGTTTGCCGCTTTTGCCGCCGCGTTTCTTCTGGCCGCCGCACCCCAGCCGGCACAGGCCCTCAGCTGCGCCCCCGTCGAGGTGAACCAAGAGTACATCAGCCGCGCCGCCGCCGTTTTCGAAGGCGTGGTCACGGCAGAGCGTAAAATGGACCCTAATGACAAGAACGTCGCCCATGCCGCCGTTTATACCTTCCGCGTGACCAAGGGCTGGAAGGATGTTGCGGAGGGGGAGAGCGTCGAGGTTTCGCGCAATATTCTGTGGGATGGCGGGTTCAAGATGGGCAAGGCCTATCTGGTTTTTGCCGAAAGCCGCGGGGCGGACGGTGTGCTGGTCTCCGGCCTGTGCGGCCCGACGCAGGAGCTTTTGCATGCCGAACAACTGCAGGATTTGCTTGAAAAAGCCCGCGGCGTCACCCCGCCGCCGCCCGCCGGCGTGGACGGGAATGCCGGCACGGCTGAGTAAGCTATTGATTTAATATATTGATTTTTGACCCTGAAGAAACTACCAAGGATAGGACGATATACGTCGTCCAACAGGCAGGACAAAAGGCAGGGCATATGCAGCAAGATGACCATTCACTGGTCAAAAGCGCGCAGGCGGGCGACCGCCGGGCCTTCGCCATGCTTGTGGAGAGGCATTACAAGTCGATGTTCAAAATCGCCTGGCAATGGTGCGGCAACCGTGAAGATGCCGAAGATATCGCGCAGGACAGCGCCATCAAAATCGCGCAGAACATCCGCAGTTTTTCTTTCGATGCCGCTTTTACCACATGGATGTACCGTATCGTCATCAATGCGGCGAAGGATTATTACAAGGCGAAAAACCGCCGCGGCAACCGCGAAATGCCGCTGTTCGAAGATATGGACTATGTATCCGCCGCGCCCGACCCCGAACGCCAGATGCAGGACAAGGATGTGCTGCGCATTATCCACGGCCTGCCCGACGCGCTGCGCGAAACGGTGGTGCTGGTCTGCTGGCAGGGGATGAGCCACAAGGAAGCCGGGCAGATCATGGACTGCCCCGAGGGCACGGTGTCGTGGCGCGTATCCGAAGCGCGCAAGAAAATCGCCGCCGAACTGGATTTGAAACACAAGGGGAAACGCCATGGATGACAGGAAGCTGGAAGAGCTGCTGTCGAACCTGACAGCACCCGAACCGTCAAAAGACGCGCAGAATCAGGCGCTTGAACGCGCCATGGCCGCCTTTGACGAAAAAATGTCAAAAACCGTCCAAGGAAATGAAACGGCGAAACGTCCGATGGGTATCAGCAACGCACTGAACCACATCGGGAGAAAACTCATGCAAAAACGTTTCGTCTTTTCGGGCACCACGGGTGCCGTCGCCACCTGCGCCCTTGTCGCCGTCTTGGGCATGCCGTTCTTTTATCAGCAAATCTCCGGTATCCTTGGGGATAAGGTCTCGGAGGAGGGCAAGGCGCGTACGAGTATAAGTGGCGGCGTGATGACTATACGCTCAGATGCCACTGCGCAGGGGCAGGCGACGCAAGAGTCCTTCGCGGCTGCGGATGCAGACATCGCGGCGCGCATAGAAGGCACCAAGGGCGAGAAGTCTGCGCAATCAGGTGCAAGCTTTATTCCCGTGCCGATAGACGCGGCCTCTTCGAATGAAATCGGTGCTGTTCAAGCGCCCAAGCAGGTCGCGGAAGACCCCTTGGCTGCATGGCGTCAGCCGGCAAATCAGCGTGCACAGATGGAAAGGGAAAATACCCAGCAGCGCACCGCAGCCGACAAAAAAGACGCAGGTGTGGGGGGCGCCGCAGGGGCGGTGATGTCGGCGGAGCCTTCGGTCAGCAATATGGCCATGCCTGCGCCGATGGCCAAGGAAGAAGCCAAGAAAATGCGCGCCGCCGACAGCCTGATGATGGTGGAGCGTGCCGCGCCCGCGAGCGCACCGGCGAAACCGTCGGGCGCGATGCCCGGTTTCGTCGCGCCCGTGCCGGCCGAAGCGGAAATGATGATCGCCCCCGCGCAGCCGCCCGTCGATATGGACATCGTGCAGCATCAATATCAGGATGTGGGCCGCGACCAGTTCCGCGCGTTCGAAGAAAACAGCATCAAGAACGTGGCGGCGGAACCTGTCTCGACCTTCTCCATCGACGTCGATACATCGTCCTACAGTTTCGTGCGCCGTGCGCTGAACAACGGCACGCTGCCGCAGAAAAACGCCATCCGTATCGAAGAGATGATCAACTACTTCGATTACGATTACGCAGTGCCGGAGCAGGGCGGTCATCCGTTCCAGCCCACCGTCGCGGTCTATGACAGCCCGTGGCGCAGCGGCAACAAAATCATCCATGTCGGTATCAAGGGATATCAGGTTCAGGAAAAACCCAAATCCAATCTGGTGTTCCTGATTGATACCTCCGGCTCCATGAACAGCAGTGACAAGCTGCCGCTTCTGGTCAATTCGTTCAAGCTGCTGCTCGATACCCTTTCGCCCGATGATACCATCGGCATCGTGACCTATGCAGGGTCGAGCGGCGTGGCGCTGGAGCCGACCAAGGTGTCGGACAAGCATAAAATCATGGCCGCGCTTGACCGCCTGTCGTCGGGCGGCAGCACGGCGGGCGCCGAAGGCATCCGTCAGGCCTATCAGCTGGCCGAACAGAACTTCGTCAAGGACGGCAATAACCGCATCATTCTGGCGACGGATGGCGATTTCAACGTCGGCATCACCAATCAGGACGAGCTGAAAGGCTTCGTCGAGCGCAAGCGCAAGGCGGGTGTGTTCCTCTCCGTCCTCGGCTTCGGTCAGGGCAATTACAATGACAGCCTGATGCAAGCGCTGGCGCAGAACGGCAACGGCAATGCCGCCTATATCGACAACCTGAACGAGGCGCGCAAGGTGCTGGTCGATGAAGGCGCGTCGATGCTGTTCACCATCGCCAAGGACGTCAAGCTGCAGGTGGAATTTAACCCGCAGACCGTGCAGGAATACCGCCTTGTCGGCTATGAAACCCGCGCCCTGAACCGCGAGGATTTCAACAACGACAAAGTCGATGCCGGTGATATCGGCGCGGGCCATACCGTGACGGCCATCTATGAAATCACGCCGGTCGGCGCGGTGCCTGTGGTCGATGATCTGCGCTATCAGAAACCCGCGCCGAAAGTCATCGAGGGTAAAACAGCCGAGCAGGCCGATGCCGAAAAGGCGCAGGCCGCCAGCAGCGATGAATACGCCTTTCTCAAAATCCGCTACAAAAAACCGGACAGCGACACCAGCGTGCTGATGACGCGCCCGATTACCAAGGCGGATGAAAAACCCTTCGCCGAGCTCAGCGACGATATCCGCTTTGCGAATGCGGTCGCGTCCTTCGCGCAGATGCTCAAAGGCAGCAAGTTCGTGGATGCGGACTATGATACCGTGATCGAGGTGGCGAATCAGGCCCGCGGCAAGGATGCCTTTGGCTACCGCACGGAATTCGTGACCCTTGTGCGGCTTGCAAAAACCGCCGCCGGTTTGCCGCAACAACGATAAATAGGGTATAATAGGAAAGCCGGGCATGTTCCCGGCTTTCCTGCTTTTCCGGTGCGGCGCCGGGGGCGCGAAAAAGCCGCAGTATTTTCAAAACACGGACTGGGGGTATATCATGTCTACATACGCACAGAAATTACGGGGAAGTTTTGATCTGGCCTTGCTCTTCGGCCGCGGTATCCGCGCCTTCGAAGGAAACGGGGAGGGGACGAAACAGGCCGCGCTGCGCTCTCTCTGGATTCCGGTCTTGCTCTATCCCTTCACGATGTGGCTGTCCTATTACTACCCGCCCTACGGCATGCATGAAGGCGAATATGCCTATACGCAAATTGCGATGACGGTGACGGGCGCTTATGTCCTTGGCATCGCCGCGACCATGGCCTTCGGTCTGGTCTTCGCCCATGTGCTGGGCCAGCGCGAACGGTTCTGGACATATTTTCAGGCCAGCAACTGGGTATCGCTGCCGCTGTCGCTGCTGACGGTGCCGATTGCGCTGATGATGGTCTATGACATCATGCCGCGCGAGGAAATGGACAGGATTGTCGGCATCATCACCCTTTATAGCGTGATTGTCGCGGGCTGCATCGCCTACCGTTCTTTCCGCGTGCCATGGGAACTGGCGGGGGCGCTGGCCTGTCTGTCGTTGTTCGTCAACCAGCAGGCGTGGAACGTGATGTTCTATATGCAGGATATCAACCTCGTCTGGTAACAACGCTTTGAACAAAAAAAGGGAAGCCTTGCGCAGGCTTCCCTTTTTTATTGCGCGATGTTCAATTACCGATTTGACGCCGCGGGCGTCTGGTTTTGCGGACGGAAGGTATTGCCGAACACAGCCGCCGCCGCGCTCAGCCCGTCGCCGCCGCCCATCACCACCGTGGCAGGCAGTTTAAGCTCGGTCAGGATTTGCGGCTTCTCCTTCAGCGCATCGAGGATCAGCTCGATCGCGCGCAGGCGGGCGACGACTTCTTCGCCCAGCACCTGCGCCTGCGCTTTCTGGCCCTCGGCGACTTGCGTCAGGTAGGTTTTTTCGGCCTCACCCTCGTATTCGCGGCGGACTTTGAACTGCTCCGCCACTTTCACGCCAATCTCGGCGGTCACGAGGTCTTTTTGCTGATCGGCGGTAGCGCGTGATTTTTGCGAATTCACGCGTTCATCCTGCGCCAGTTTTTCCTCGCGGAAGGCTTTGGCCAGCTGCTGCGCCAGCTGTTCGCGGCGGCGCGAGACCAGAAGCTCCGGCGGAATGGCGGGGTCGTCGATTTTGACTTCGAGGATGGTGATGCCCGCCTTGTTGCCTTCTTCCTTGATCGCGGTTTCGAAAGCGGTTTCAAGATAGGGGCGGGAGTCCTGGAAATCGAGCGCACGGGTCGGACGGACGCCGACAATCGGCTGGCCGCTGTCGTCCATGCGGATATGCCCCTGCGCATCCAGCAGCGGCGCGTTCAGCGTACCGCCGCCGATGTTGCGTACGATGGAGCGGATGGTCGGCGTGACGATGCGGTCTTCGACTTCCTTCAGGCTGCCCACCGATGCCGCGACCAGCGCCGCATCGTCGGGGTTGATTTGCACAAGGATGCGCAGCTCGACCGGAATTTCCCAGCCTTCGACGCGCACAAAAATCGCTTCGTCGGCCGCACTCGGGTCGACGGGGATGGGCGTGCAGGTGCGGGTTTGTTCGAACTTGCCATCATCACCGATGGTCAGGTCGATGCGGCAATCTTCATACCCGCCATGATACGACCAGCGCTGCGCGCGGGTGGGGATCTGCGTGACCTCGTAAATCTCGGGGTTGAAGAAATAGGCGCCGGGCTCGAAAATCTCTTTCCACACGCCCTTGCAGCCGGAGGGGACGAGCACGGCCTTGAGACGCCCCTGCTTGACTTCTTCGGCGCCGGATTTGCATTTGTGGTTCCAGCCTTCATCGAGGTTCGATTTCACCACGCCCACATGGCCGGTCGGAATTTCGGTGACGACTGTCGGCTGGTGGCCGGGGGTGTTTTCGCTGCGCATGCCGTACTGGTCGTAAACGCGCGTGCGGCCCTGACGGTCGGTGATGCGCACGTTGAACAGGTAAAGGTTCAGGCGGTGGATACCGGGCTTGAGGACTGTGGATTGCAGACCTTTGTAGCCGTTGATTTTATCTGACTCCAGAAACGTCGTGGCATCGAAGATAGAGGCGTCATCACTGGTTTTCGGCGCGCCGAAGGCCAGCGACGTGCCGGGCAGCGGCGGGGCGATGACGGCGTCTTCGGGCAGGCTGCGCCCGTCAAGCGCCAGCACTTCGCCGAAATGGCCGGGCGGAATATCAACCACCGGCAGCACGCGCACTTCGCCCCAGATGCGGATGAACCATGTCAGATGCCAGCCGGGGCCGTAGATATAATCCTGCGGCCCGTTTTCGCCGTTGGTGGCGATAATCTGCCCTGCGCCCAGATTGCGCCCGCCGAATTTTTTCACCACATGGCCGGTTTCGTATTTATCGACGTAAAAAAGACTGGTCGATAAAACGGCCGACACAAACATCAGCCCGCCGATGCTGTAGATGATGGCGGAGGCTGTCGGATTCTTGCTCAGGCGCGCCAGACGCGACGATGTATCGGGGCTCAGCTGCAATTTGCGGAACCAGATCAAAAAGCCGAGAGAGGCGAGGATGGTGAGAATAACGGTCATGGCGGCGGGGCTCCGGTTAAAAAAGGGCAGCATGAAAAAAGCAGGCGCGCGGCAGAACACCGCCCTTGCAGAATATCAGCCGGGCTTTAAAAAGCCCTTAACCGGATTAGGGAAATCAGCCGCGCCGCGGCACGAAAATGACGCAGGTCATTTCCAGCACAGGCTCGCCATGCTGGTTGAACGTCGTGTTTTTGGTGCGCAGGATGCCGCGTTTCGTATCGCCGCCCGATGCGCGCAGGCCAATAATCTCGCCGCGGTAGGTCAGGCGGTCGCCCGGCCGCACGGGGCGCAGCCATGTGAGATTTTCGACGGTGCGGCCGATCATGCCGCCTTTCATCTGCGGCATGGCGGCAACAATCATCGACATCGTCATCGATGCGGTATGCCAGCCGCTAGCGACCAGTTCGCCAAAGGCGCTGTCTTTGGCTTTTTCGGCATCCAGATGAAAAACCTGCGGGTCGAACTGCGCGGCGAAGGCGACGATGTCTTCGGCGCGCACCTCGATCGGGCCCGCTTCGAAAATCTGGCCGACCGACAGGTCTTCCATATAGGTGTATGCATCTGTGTCCATGGCTTCAAAATAGGCCGCGGCGGCTTTTTGTCCAGATGAATAAAAATAGGCGAAAAAACACCGTGATTATGTCATGCCGGTGCGTGTGTTCGCGGTGGTTTTGTGTTATAAAGTCAGCCTGTTATATCCATTCCCGACCGCGGAGACATCATGCCGTCCTACAAGGCCCCCCTCGATGACATGCGTTTTGTGCTGAACGATGTGCTGCGCGTCTCGACGCTGGCCAGCATTCCCGATTTTGCGGCGGTGGACGATGCGACCGTGGGGCAGTTTCTGAACGAAGTCGCCAAGCTTGCCGAAGACGTGCTGTTCCCGCTCAACGCCAGCGGCGACCGCGAAGGCTGCCATCACGATCGCGATACGCGCACGGTCACAACGCCCAAGGGATTTAAAGAAGCCTATGCCCAGTTCTGCGCGGCGGGGCTGCCCGGTTTTGCCTGCGATCCGGCTTATGGCGGGCTGGGCATGCCGGCCACCCTCAACACGGCGCTGTCGGAAATGTTCTGCTCGGCCAATATGGCGTTTGGCATGTATCCGGGGCTCAGCCACGGCGCCTATAACGCGCTGCATGAATACGGCACGCCGGAGCAAAAACAAAAATACCTGCCCAAGCTGGTCAGCGGCGAGTGGACGGGCACCATGTGCCTGACGGAACCGCAATGCGGCACCGACCTCGGTCTTGTCAAAACAAAAGCCGTGCCGCAAGCCGACGGCAGCTATCAAATCACCGGCACCAAGATTTTCATTTCGGCGGGCGAACATGACCTTGCCGAAAACATCATCCATCTGGTGCTGGCCAAAATCGATGCGCCGGATACGCCGGCAGGCATCAAAGGCATCAGCCTTTTCGTCGTTCCCAAATTTATCGACGGCAACCGCAACCCCGTTTCTTGCGGCCGTATCGAAGAAAAAATGGGTATCCACGCGAACAGCACCTGCGAAATGAATTTCGAAGCCGCCACCGGCTGGCTGGTGGGCGAGGCGCATAAAGGCATGCGCGCGATGTTCGTGATGATGAACGAGGCGCGCCTCGGCGTCGGCCTGCAGGGCCTCGGCCTGAGCGAAGTCGCGTATCAAAACGCCGTCGCTTACGCGCAGGAACGCCGTCAGGGCCAGCCCATCGACCAGAAAGCAGGCAGCGCCGCCGCCGATGCGCCGGCCGTGCCGATTATCACGCACCCCGATATCCGCCGCGATCTGCTGACCATGCGCACGCAAATCGAAGGCGCGCGCATGCTCGCCTATTGGGCGGCGATGCAGCTGGACATCTCGCAAAAATCGACCGATGCGGCGGCGGCGAAAAAAGCCAAGGCGCTGCTGGATTTCCTGACCCCCGTCATCAAGGCGCACATGACCGATAACGCCGTCGAGCATGCCAATGCGGCGATGCAGGTCTTTGGCGGCCACGGGTATATCCGCGAACACGGCATGGAACAATACGCGCGCGATGCCCGCATCACCCGCATTTATGAGGGTACGAACAGCATCCAGTCGCTCGACCTTATCGGGCGCAAGGTTTTGAAAGAAAATCTTCTGCCGTCCTATATGGCGGCGCTGGATGACGATGTGCGCGCCGCGCGCGCGGCGGGCGTGCCGTCCGATGTGGTGGCGGCGGTGACGCGCGGGGCATCCGTGCTCAAACGTGCGACGCGCGGCTTGCGTTTCCGCGTGATCCGCGAAACCATCAAGGCGAAAATCGGCCTTGGCGGCGATCCGGGTGCGGTTTTGCGCGATGCGGCGGGCGTATCGGTGGATTACCTGCGTCTGTGCAGTCTGGTCGTTCTCGGCCATATGTGGCTGAAAATGGCGGCGGTGGCCAAATTGCGCCTCGCGGAAGGCGCGCCGGGCCGCGATTTTTATGAAACCAAATTGCAATCCGCGGCGTTTTATACAAGCCGCCTGATGCCGCAGACCCTCGCCCTTGCCGAAACCCTGCGGCGCGGGGCGGATGTGCTGATGGCCCCTGCGGCGGAAAGCTTCGCCCGTACCCAAACCAATATCGCGGAAACCACCCGTCCGCTGCCCGTGACACCGTCCGAAACCGGAGAGAAAAAAGCATCATGAAAAAATTTGTCAAAAAACTCGCGGTCGTTGCCGTTGTTCTGGCCGTTGTTGTCGGCGGGGGGCTTTACGCGCTCGCCACCTTCGCGCCCATGGATTACATTCAGGAAAAAGCGCGCACAGCCGTCAAGGAACAAACCGGCCGCGACCTGACGATGGGCGGGGCGAAGGTGATTTTCTGGCCCCATGTCGGCGTGACGCTGAAAGATGTGACCTTTTCGAACCCTGAATGGGCGGCGGAAAAGAGCATGGTGCGCCTCGGCGAGCTGGATGTGCATGTCGCGCTGCGTCCGCTGCTGCAAAAACGCCTCGAAATCGTGCGTTTCGTGATGAACCAGCCCGAAATCAATCTTGAAATCTCCCCCAAGGGCGAACGCAGCTGGGATTTCAAAACGGCCAAGAAAAAAGACAGCGCCGGCGATGCGGCGAAGGATACGTCCTCTTCCGGGCCCGATGCCATCACGGCATTCCGCCTCGACAAATTTGAAATCAACAAAGGCCGTCTTGTCCTGAACGACCGCCAGAAGAACGCGACGACCAAGCTTGATAATATCAACATCAACGTGTCCTTCCCCGATATCGACAGCGCCTTTCAGCTCGATGGCGCGCTGGATTATCTGGGCAAGCGTGTGCAGCTGGTGATGAGCCTCGACAAGCCCAAGGCGTTTATCGACGGCAAACGCTCCGTCGGGTCGCTGGTCATCAATACCGACGTTTTGAAAGCGGACATCGCGGGCGACTTCGCGACGTCCGGTACGTATATGAACGCCAGCAAAATGACGGCGAACATTTCATCGCTGTCCGGTCTTGTTGCGTGGCTGACGCAAAAACCGGCGGAAAAGATGCCGTTTGAAAAAATCTCCTTCAGTTCCAGCGCCGATGTGACCGTGCAGGGCATCGGCCTGCATGGCGCGACGCTGACGATGGATGATGTCGAGGCGAAAGGCACCCTTGGCGTGCGCTATGCCGATGTGCGCCCGTCGATCAGGGCACGTCTGGATGTCAATAAAATCTCTCTCGACCGTTTCCTTGGCGACGGTGCGGCGGCGTCTTCGGGCGGTTCCTCCGCCTCTTCGTCTGAACAGACGGATTGGGATGCGACGCCCATCGATTTCAGCGCCCTGCGTGCGGTTGATGCCGATGTGCAGCTGAAAACCCAGGGCTTTTCCGTGCGGGGCGTGGAAGTGGGGGCCAGCACGCTGCGCGCGACGATTGAAAACGGCGCGCTGAAGGCGTCTTCGAGCGAAGCGACGTTGTTCGGCGGACTTTTCAGCGCAGACCTGATGCTGGCGGCACCGCAAAGCGGCGTTCCGCAGCAGACTTTCAACTTCAAGATGAAGGATGTGCAGGCGCAGCCCGTGCTTGAGAAATTCGCCAATTTCAAAAAACTCAGCGGTGCGGCCGATGCGAACGTCAGCGTGACGTCCAAAGGCAACAGCCAGAAGGAAATCGTGTCCAACCTTGCAGGGGGCGGCGCGGTAACCTTTAAAAACGGCGCGCTGAGCGGTATCGACTTCGTGAACATCGCGCAGATGATCCAGCGCGGTTTGCAGGACGCCGGCGTGGGCGAGGGCAAGACGGAATTCGTCGATCTCGGCGGTACGTTCACGATTGCATCGGGCATCGTTACCAACAACGATTTCCGCATGCGCGGCCCGCTGGTGCAGGCCGGCGGCAGCGGCACGGTGGATTTGCCGCGCAAATACCTGAAATACCGCGTCACGCCGGTGTTGACGGCGTCGTCGGGCGCTGACAACGCCAAGGGCGTCGGCGTGCCGGTGGATATCGTCGGACCCTTCAGCAACATCCGCGTGAAGCCGGATTTCAAAACCGTGATTCAAAACGCAGTCAGCAACCCCGAAGCCATCAAGGAACAGGGCAAGGCGCTGGAGCAGAACTTCAAGAACATCAAAAAGGACATCAAGAAAGACCCCGGCGCAGCCATCCAGAATTTGCTGGGCGGCGGCGGGTTGTTCGGTCAGCCCGCACAACCGCAGGCACCGGCTGAAGGCGGCACCGCGCCGTGATCCGCCGCAGCATCGACAGCCTTGGTGAATGGATATGGGGAGCGGGCGTCCACGGACGCCCGCTTTTCGTGCGGGGGCCGCTGTTGGCGCTGCGTCTGGTGCTGGCGGTCGGGCGCGACCTCAAAGAAGGCTATCTGGGTCTGCGCGCGACCAGTCTTGTGTACACAACGCTGCTATCCTTCGCGCCCGTTTTGGCCATCAGCTTTTCGGTTCTGAAAGGCATCGGCGCGCATAACCGCATCGAGCCGTTTTTGCAGGATTTTCTGGAACCGCTGGGCACGCAGGGGCAGGATATCGCCGCGCGCATCGTCACCTTCGTCGATAATATTCAGGTCGGCGTTCTGGGCGCGGTCGGTATGGCGCTGCTGATTTACAGCGTGATTGCGCTGATGCACAAAATAGAAACCGCTTTCAACGATATCTGGCACGTCAGCGAAACCCGCAGTTTTGCGCAGCGCGTGCGCGATTATCTGGGCGTGCTGTTCATCGGCCCGCTTTTGCTGTTTTTGTCGGTGGCGATGACGACGACCTTGCAGCATGCGGCAACCACGCGTAGCTGGCTGCAGGACGGTCTGCACCTGCCCGCCGACATCGTCGATATGCTCTTCGGCGGATTGTTTCAGGTGGTGCCGTATGTTTTGTTCGGCGTCGCCTTCACGGCGCTTTATATGTTCATGCCCAATACGCGCGTGCGTTTCGTGCCCGCGGTCACGGCGGGTTTTGTGACGGGCGTGCTGTGGAAGGTGCTGGGCCAGATGTTCGGCGTTTTCGTCGCAGGCTCCGCCAGTTATGCGGCGATTTATTCGGCCTTCGCCGCGCTGATTTTGTTCATGATCTGGATTTATGTCGGCTGGCTGGTGGTGCTGGTGGGGGCGGCGATGTGCTATTACATCCAGTATCCGTCCAACCAGCCGCTGTCGCGCAAGGATATGCAGCTGAGCCCGCACCTGCGCGAAAAAGTCGCCCTGCAAATCTGCGCCGTCATCGGGGAGGCGTTTTATACCGACCAGAAAGGCATCAGTCTGCCGCGTCTGGCCGCGCGGCTGCGCGTGCCGTCGGCGGTGATTGAAAGCATTCTGGCGGCTTTGACGGCGAGCGGTATTCTGGCCCTGACCTCCGGCCGCCGCCCCGAATATCTGCCGGGCCGCCCGTTCGATGAAACATCGGTGCAGCAGATGATGGAGGCGCTGCGCGCGCGCGACGCCTTCGATGCGCGCAGCCTGCGCCATATCCGCCCGATGGAAAATGTGGATGACGTTTTGAAACGCGGCGAAACGCTGCGCGCCGCCGCGCTTGGCAATATCACCCTTAAACAGCTGGCACAAGGAAACATACCCGCATGATCCCCCGTTTCACCCGCCCCGAAATGGCCGCCATCTGGACGCAGGAAAATAAATACCGCACCTGGCTGGAGGTTGAGCTTCTCGCCTGCGAGGCGCAGGAAAGCCTTGGCGTGATCCCCGCGGGCGTGACCGCGAAAATCCGCGCCAAAGCGAATTTCGATGCGGAGCGTATCGATATCATCGAGCGCGAGGTCAAACACGATGTCATCGCCTTCCTGACCAATGTCGGCGAATATGTGGGCGAGGAGGCGCGGCATATCCACGTCGGCATGACGTCGTCGGATGTGCTGGATACGGCCTTCGCCATGCAGCTCAGACAGGCATCGGATATCATTCTGGCGGGTATCGACCGCGTGATGGCGGCGCTGCGCCGCCGTGCGCTGGAACACAAAAACACCCTCTGCGTCGGGCGTAGCCACGGCATTCACGGGGAGCCGACGACCTTCGGCCTGAAACTCGCCGGTCATTACACCGCCTTCGCCCGCGCCCGCCGCCGCATGGAAATGGCGCGCGATGAAATTTCCACCGTCGCGATTTCGGGGGCCGTCGGCACCTTCGCCACGGTTGACCCGCGCGTGCAGGCTTTCGTGGCCAAAAAACTCGGCATGCGCGAAGAGCCTGTATCCACGCAGGTTATTCCGCGAGACCGTCACGCGATGTTTTTTTCGGTGCTGGGGGTGATTGCCAGCAGTATCGAAAACCTTGCCACCGAAATCCGCCATTTGCAGCGCACCGAAGTGCGCGAGGCGGAAGAATTTTTCAGCGCGGGGCAAAAAGGCTCCTCCGCCATGCCGCATAAACGCAACCCCGTGCTGACCGAAAACCTGACGGGGCTGGCGCGGTTGATGCGCGCCGCCGTGACCCCTGCGCTCGAAGATGTGACGCTGTGGCATGAACGCGATATTTCGCATTCGGCGGTGGAGCGGGTGATTGCCCCCGATGCGACCATTCTGGCCGATTTTGCGCTCAACCGTCTGGCGGGCGTGATTGAAAACCTGCTGGTCTATCCCGACCGCATGAAGCGCAACATGGAAAGCCTCAAGGGGCTGGTGTTTTCGCAGGCGGCGCTGCTCGCCCTCGTCGATGGCGGGATGAGCCGCGAAGAGGCCTATAAAACCGTGCAGGCGCAGGCGATGGCGGTCTGGGACAATCTGGACGGGCCGGATTTCAAAACGCGCCTGCTCGGCGATGCCGCCGTTGCAAAAATTCTCGGCGCCGAAGGTCTCGACAAGGTTTTCGACTACAGCCGCTATACCCGCCATGCGGGCGGCGTGATTGATGCGGCGCTGGGCGAAGACAGCCGCGCGGCGGCGTAACCCATGCTGGAGTGGCGCGAAACCGGCATCATTCTTTCCGTGCGCCCGCATGGTGAAAACGGCGCGGTGGTGTCGCTGCTGACGGAACCTTATGGCCGCACCATGGGCTATGTTTACGGCGCGACATCCACAAAAGCGCGCGGCGTCCTTGATATCGGCAATGTGGTCAATGCGCGCTGGCAGGCGAAGGCGTCAAGCCAGCTGGGCACCTTGACGCTGGAGCTGGAAAAAAGCCACGCCGCCGAAGTGATGCACGATGCGGAGCGTCTGACCGCGCTGCAATCCGCCTGCGCCATTGCCGACCGCTGCCTGCCGGAGCGGGAAAAGCACCCCGCCGTTTATGCGGGGTTGGCCGCGCTGCTGGACAGTTTTTCGGGCGATTTATGGGGGCCGAGTTATATTTTCTGGGAGCTGGGGCTTTTGCGCGAACTGGGTTTTGGCATCGACCTTTCCAAATGCGTTTCGACGGGGGCTGTGGATAACTTGCGCTACGTCAGCCCCAAATCCGGCTGCGCCGTCAGCGCCGCAGCGGGCGAGCCGTACAAAGACCGCCTTTTGGCCCTGCCGCCCTTTTTGCGGGGGGAGGCAAGGTTCGAAGACGCCGACGTGCTGGACGGGCTGCGCCTGACGGGGCATTTCCTGCTGCACCGCGTATTTTCGCTGGCCAATACCAATGTGCCGGAGGCGCGGCTGCGGCTCGAGGCGCGCTTTTCCCGTAAAATCGGCGCGGCCGCGCCGGAGGGGCAAACGGCGGAGGCCTGAGGGGGCGGCTTTACGGGTTGTTTTGCGGTGAAATTTGCGCTAAAAACCCCGCTATGGTTAAAAAATCGGGCAAAAAATCAGGCAGTGACAATAGCGTCGTCGCGGTGGACATCCAGAACCGCGAACTCGGCGAGATTCTGAGCGAGAAATATCTTTCCTACGCGCTCTCGACCATTATGTCCCGCTCGCTGCCCGATGTGCGCGACGGGCTGAAGCCCGTGCACCGCCGCGTGCTGTACGCCATGTACCAGCTGAACCTGAAGCCCGAAACGCCGCCCAAGAAATCGGCGCGTATTGTGGGCGACGTCATCGGTAAATATCACCCGCATGGCGACAGTTCGATTTATGACGCCATGGTGCGTCTGGCGCAGGATTTCGCCGTGCGCTATCCGCTCGTCGACGGGCAGGGCAACTTCGGCAACATCGACGGCGATAACGCCGCTGCGATGCGTTATACCGAAGCGCGTCTGACCAAAGTCGCACAGCTTTTGCTCGAAGACATCGATCAGGATACCGTCGATTTCCGCCCGACCTATGACGGCGAAACCGTCGAGCCGGTGGTGATGCCCGCGAATTTCCCCAACCTGCTCGCGAACGGCTCGTCCGGTATCGCGGTTGGTATGGCGACCAATATTCCGCCGCATAACGTGGCGGAGCTGTGCGATGCCCTCGACCATCTCATCGAAAACAAGGAATGCGAGGTCAAGGACCTCCTGAAATACGTCAAGGGGCCGGATTTCCCCACGGGCGGCATTCTGGCCGAAGACAAGGCGACCATCCGTCAGGCCTATGAAACCGGCCGCGGGTCGCTGCGCGTGCGCGCGGTCTGGCATAAGGAAGAGCTGAAAAAAGGCGACGGCTGGCAGATTGTCATCACCGAAATTCCCTATCAGGTCATCAAATCGCGCCTGATTGAAAAAATCGCCGAACTGATTGTGAACAAAAAACTGCCGTTCCTCGACGATATCACCGACGAATCCGCCGAAGACGTGCGCATCGTGCTGACGCCGAAGAACAAGACCATCGAGCCTGAACTGCTGATGGCGCAGCTTTACAAGAATACGGACCTCGAAACGCGTTTCTCGCTCAATATGAACGTGCTGGACCGCGGCCTGACGCCGCGCGTGATGAACCTGAAAGAGGTTCTGCAGGCCTTCATCGACCACCGTCAGGACGTGCTGCTGCGCCGTTCGCGCCACCGCCTGACGCAAATCGACCACCGCCTCGAAGTTTTGGGCGGTTTGCTGGTCGCGTATTTGAATATCGACGAAGTCATCAAAATCATCCGCGAGGAAGACGACCCCAAAGCGGTGATGATGAAACGCTTCAAGCTGAGCGATGTGCAGGTCGAGGCGATCCTCAACATGCGCCTGCGCTCGCTGCGCAAGCTCGAAGAAATCGAAATCCGCCGTGAAGACAAGGAACTGCGCGCCGAAAAGGCGGAGCTGGAAAAGCTCATCGCTAGCCACAAGCTGCAAATGAAAGCCATCAGCGCGCAGGTCGCGCATATCCGCGAAGCTTTCGCGCCCAACTCGCCCCTCGGCAAACGCCGCACGCAGGCGGGCAAGGCGCCGGTGGATATCGACGTGCCGGTCGAAGCCTTTATCGAGAAAGAGCCCATCACCGTCATCTGCTCCGACAAGGGCTGGATCCGCGCGATGAAGGGGCATCTGGAGCAGGAAAAAATCGACGCCATCAGCTACAAGGACGGCGACGGTTTCAAATTCGCTATTCCTTGCGAAACCACCGACAAGCTGGTGGTTTTCGGCACCAACGGCAAATTCTATACGCTGGCTTGCGACAAGCTGCCCTCCGGCCGCGGGTTTGGCGAACCGGTGCGTCTGATGATCGACCTGTCGAACGAAGCCGACATCGTCACCATCATGAAGCACGACCCCGAGCGCAAGCTGCTGGTCGCCGCCGATGACGGCCGCGGTTTCGTGGTGCCGGAAAAAGAAATCCTGTCGCAGACCAAAAACGGCAAACAATGCCTGATGGTCAAAGGCGGGGTCGAGGCGCGCGTCTGCTTCCCCATCGAGCCGAACCACGATCAGGTCGCCGCGATCGGCCAGAACCGCAAGTTGCTGGTCTTCCCGCTCGATCAGGTGCCGGAAATGACCAAGGGCGTCGGCGTTATCCTGCAACGTCACAAAGACGGCGGGCTTTCGGATGCCAAGACGTTCCGTCTCAAAGACGGCCTGACGTGGTACAGCGCGGGCAAAGAACGCGTGGAGACGAACCTCAAAGCCTGGCGCGGTGAACGTGCGCAGGCGGGCGTCCTGCCGCCGAACGGCTTCCCGCGCGCCAACAAGTTTAGCGGGAAATGACCTCCCCCTCCGCATCTTCCGTCCTCGACAGATTCATCGCGGCGGTCGATGCCCTCAGCGATTATATCGGCCGCGCGGTGTCGTGGCTGACGCTTTTCATGGTGCTGGCGGCGGTCGGGACCGCGCTGCTGCGTTATATATTCAGCATCGGCTTCGTCTGGATGCAGGAAAGCTATTTGTGGATGCACGGGGCGCTGATGATGCTCGGCGCGTCCTATGCCCTCAGGCATGATGCGCATGTGCGCGTGGATGTTTTTTATGGCCGCATGTCGCCGCGCCGCCGCGCGATGGTCGATATCGCGGGCGTGCTGCTGTTTTTGCTGCCGATGGTGGGGCTGGTGTTCTGGGTCAGTCTGCCTTATGTGATCGAAAGCTGGCACAAGCGCGAAAGCTCGTTTCAGGCGGGCGGGCTGCCCGGCGTTTATTTGATGAAAACGCTCATTCCCGTTTTTTGCGTGCTGCTGGCGTTGCAGGGGCTCTCGATGCTCGCACGCGCCGGCAAGGCGCTGAAAGGCGGCGCGGATGCTTGAGGCGATAGACCCCGTTCTGCTCGGCGAATGCCTGAGCGTCCTGATGTTCGCGTTCGTGTGCACGGCGCTGATGTTCGGCTTTCCGGTTGCCTTCACGCTCGGCGGTAGCGCGCTGATTTTTGCCGGTATCGGCATGGCCTTGGGCGTGTTCAAGGGCGCGCTGCTGGGCGCCTTATTTTCCCGCTATTTCGGCGTCATGATGAATGAACTGCTGGTCGCGGTGCCGCTGTTTATTTTTATGGGCGTGGTTTTGGAAAAATCGCGCATTGCCGAAAACCTTCTGGAGACCATCGGGCTTTGCTTTGGCCGCCTGCGCGGCGGGCTGGCGCTCGCGGTGATATTCGTCGGCATGCTGCTCGCGGCGTCGACGGGGGTTGTGGGCGCGACGGTGGTGACGATGGGGCTGCTCAGTTTTCCTGCCATGATGAAGGCGGGCTATGACCAGAAACTCGCCTGCGGCACCATTTGCGCGGCGGGGACGCTGGGGCAGATTATTCCTCCTTCCATCGTGCTTATCCTGCTGGGCGATATTTTGCAGGGCGCCTATACGCAGGCGCAGATGGACATGGGCAATTGGGCGCCGGATTCGATGTCGGTGACCGATCTTTTCGCGGGGGCGCTGCTGCCGGGGCTGTTGCTGGTTGCGCTTTATATGATGTGGGTCGCGTTTATCGCCTGGCGGCACCCGCTGCGCGCGCCCGCGCTGCAGGCGCTGCCCGAAGGCGTATCGCTGGCGAAAAAAGTGGCAACCTCGCTGCTGGCGCCCGCGTTTTTGATTTTCGCCGTGCTGGGCGCGATTTTCAGCGGCATGGCCACCCCGACGGAGGCCGCGGCCTTCGGCGCCGCAGGGGCGCTGGTGCTGACCGCGCTGAACCGCAGCCTGACCAAAAGCAATTTGCAAACGGCGATGCGCGAAACCACCAAAATCACGGCGATGGTTTTCATGATTTTGCTGGGGGCATCCGTGTTCTCGCTGGTCTTCCGCGGCCTTGGCGGGGAGGCGCTGGTGCGCGATGCGCTGCAATCCCTGCCGGGCGGCACATTCGGCGCGATGTTGATTGTCATGCTGGTCATGTTTGTGATGGGGTTCTTCCTCGATTTCATCGAAATCATTTTCATTGTGGTGCCGATTGTCGGGCCGGTCTTGCTGATGATGGGCATCGACCCCGTGTGGCTGGGCGTGATGATTGCCGTCAATCTGCAAACGAGTTTCCTGACGCCGCCTTTCGGCTTCGCACTGTTTTATTTGCGCGGTGTGGTGCCCAAGGACGTGCCGACATCGGCGATTTACAAGGGGGCGATTCCCTTTATCGTGATTCAGCTTTTTGCGCTGGTTTTGCTGGCAATCTTTCCGGAACTGGCGACCGCGCTGCCGCAAAAAATCAAGTAATTACAAGCTCTTTCCTAAAAATCTGGACTCTGCCGCCCCTGTGGTTTAAAACTCGGGCCTCTTTCGCAAGACCGTCTTTTCAGCTTTTCCGGCCTGCGGAAGCCATGACCAAAACGGCGCGTATCATATTAACCGCCGACGATAAAACAGGGTGTGTATTTGCATGGAATTTCAGCAGACAGGTCTGCCGGATACGAAATTGTTTCGCGACGCGTTCAGCGCGGGCTGGGCGAAATATCTCGACCGTTTTGAAAACGATGCGCAAACCGCCGCCGCCCAATACCTGCGCGGCCCTGTCGCGATGGCGCGGCTGATTTGCGAACATGGCGGCGATTGCCGTCAGGTCGCGGCGGCGGCCTGCCTTGCCGGCCCTGCGGTGTTTTCGGCGCAGCCTGCGGATTGGCTGAGCAACCGTCTTGTCGAATTTTCGCGCGATGTGACGGGCATGAAGCCGTCCTGCACGCGCGATTTCTGCGGCATTTTGCCGCGCCAGTCGGGCGATATGCGCCTGTTTTTTCAGGCCAGCGCGATTTTGATGATGGAACAGCTGGCAGACCCCGTCACCGGCCCGCGTTACGCACAGGCGGATGCGCAGCGCATTTATGCCGACGCGCTTGAAATTTACTCCGCCGCCCGCGGCACGCAGGATGTGTATAAACTCGATACCCGTTTTGAAATCGCGGCGATGAAGGTGACGACCGTCCTCGAAAGCCGTCCGCATATCTGGACGCAATGCCGCAAGCCCGCATCGCTGCGCGCCTCGGCCGGTATGCCGCTTTAAGAAAACATCAAAACCTCAAAGCGCGCGCGCTTCCAGCATCGCTTTTTCGGCGATGTCGGTGTAATCCATCTGCTCTTTTTTGAATTTTTCGAGGCTGGCCAGCAGCTTCTGGCTTAGCGCATCGCCCGCGGCGATGTCGCCGATGATTTTTTGCGACAGGGTTTTCAGCTCTTTCAAAACGGCGGGCGGGAAGGGGCGCACATCCACCTTGAATTCCCCGCGCAGGCGCGCAAGGGCGCTGCCGCTGCGCGCGGCCATTTCGCTGGTCATGTTCAGCGTGGCGGCCTGGCAGGCGATAGTGACGATTTCCTGCAAATCGGCGGGCAGTTCGCCCCATGCCTTGAGGTTGATAAAGCAATCCAGAATCGCGTTCGGTTCGTGCCAGCCGGGGTAATAGTAATACTTCGCCGCCTTGTGAAAGCCGAAGGCGAGGTCGTTATACGGCCCGACCCATTCCAGCGCGTCAATCGCGCCGGATTGCAGGGAGGTCAACAGCTCCCCGCCCGGAATATTCACGACCGTCCCGCCCGCGGCGCGCACGATTTCACCGCCAAGGCCGGGCATGCGCAGCTTGAGGCCTTTGTAATCGGCGATGCTGTTAATCTCGCGGTTATACCAACCGCCCATTTGCGTGCCGCTGTTGCCGCCCGAAAAAAACTTGCAGCCCATGGTGGCATAGACTTCATCGCACAGCGCCTGTCCGCCGCCGTGATAAATCCACGCGTTTTGTTCCTGCGCGACCAGCCCGAAGGGGATGGAGGAGATGAACTGCGCCGCCGGCGTTTTGCCTTTCCAGTAATACGACGCGCCATGTCCCATTTCGACCGAGCCATTGCCCACCGCGTCAATCGCGTCAAAAGCGGGGACGAGTTCGCCCGCGCCGTAGACCTCCACCGTCAGGCGGCCATCGGATGCCTTGGTGATAAACTCGGCAATCTTCGCCGCGCCGGTGCCAAGACCGGGAAAATTCTTCGGCCATGTCGTGGTCATGTTCCATTTGCGCAGGCCCTTGGCGATGGCGGGGGCGGGAAAGGCCGCAGCGGCGGCGCCCCCTGCAAAGGGGACAGCAAGGGCGGCGGATTTGATGAAGTCGCGGCGTTTCAAGGGAACATCTCCGTGCGGTCAAAATGAAGGGGGATGAAAATCTGTCCATCCGTTTTCTAGCAAAATCTCGAGGGGCTGGAAACGGGCTTTATAGGCCATCTTGCGCGATGCCGCAATCCAGTAGCCAAGGTAAACATAGCGCTTTCCCTGTGCCTGCGCCCATGTCGCCAGCGTCACAATCATCCATGTGCCCGGGCTTTGCGCCGACAGCGCGGGATCGAAAAAACTGTATACCGCCGAAACGCCGTCCGGCATGTCGTCATAGAGCATGGCGCAGACAATCTGCCCCGCGTCGTCCGCCGCGGTCATCAGCCGCGCATGGCCGGTGTGCTCTTCGATCATCGCGCGCAGATCGGTTTCTGTCATGCCGGCCATGCCGCCGTCGGCATGACGGCTCAGCTGATAGCGGCTGAAAAGGTCATAGAGCGCGGGCGACGACAGCGCCGCGCCATGCGAGACCGTCAGGTGTTCGTTTTTGCGCAGGATGCGGCGCTGTGCGCTGTCGGGTGTGAAATCATCAAGACGCAGGCGCACGCTTTTGCAGGCGTTGCAGCTGGCGCAGTGCGGGCGATACAGCATGTTCTGGCTGCGGCGAAACCCGCTTTGCAGCAAAAGCGGCAGCGCCTTGGTCTGCGGCGGCGTTTCGAGGAAGGTCAGGATACGCCGCTCGCGCAGGTTCGGCAGATAGGGGCAGGGCGTATCCGCTGTCAGGTAGAATTCCAGCGGTGTGTCCTGCGCATCCGGCGCGTCGGGCGGTTGGTTTGTCACGGGAAGTAAATGACGCCTTCTTCGCGGCGGCGGTTCGCGGGTTCGTCTTTTTTCGGTGCGGTCTTGGTGGCGGGCGGTTTTTTATCCGCGCGCGGCGTGGCGGGGGCAATCGACTGTTTCAGCAGAATAATGCTGATGCGGCGGTTGCGGGCGTTTTCGGGGTCGTTGGGCACCAGCGGTTCGCGGTCGGCCTTGCCCTGCACGTTTTCGATGCGCACGGGGTCCAGCGGCGCGGCCAGCATCACGCGGCGGCTGGCATTGGCGCGGTCGGCCGACAGTTCCCAGTTGCCGTAGCTGATATCGCGCCCGTAGGGTTTGGAGTCCGTATGGCCGCGGATGGAAAGCTTGTTGGGCAAATCGCGCACGACCTGCGCAATCAGGCGCAGCAGTTTTTCCGCCTGCGGCAGCGGCTTGGCGGCGCCGATTTCAAACATCGGCTTGCCTTCCTGATCGACGATCTGGATGCGCAGCCCTTCCGGCGTCATATCAATCAAAAGGTTTTGCGACAGTTCGCGCAGGTCGGGGACAGACTCAATCGCTTCGCGCAATTTGTCTTCGGTTTCCTTGAAGGCCTTTTCGTCGCGGCGTTCCAGTTCCTGGTCGATTTCCTTTTCGGTGATGCGCGCGGGGTCGACACCGTCCTGTCCGTCTTCGCGGCCGACGCCTTCGGCGGGCTCGCGCTGCTGGGATACCGGTGTTTTGTCGTCGGTCATCGCGCCTTCTTCGGACATCGTTTGCCCGCCCATGACGCCGCCCGAACCGCTGGTCGATTCAGAAATGCGCGGATCTGCCGGCGCGAAGTAGGAAGAGATCATGTCCTTCTGTTCGTCCGTCGTGACGTTGAGCAGCCACAGCAGCAGGAAGAACGCCATCATCGCGGTCACGAAGTCGGCATAGGCGACTTTCCAGGCGCCGCCGTGGTGGCCGCCTTCGACTTTCTTGACCCGTTTGATAATGATAATGGGCCGTTTTTCGTCGTCCTTCGCCATGTCTTTTTCCCGTGGACGCGGAGGTGGTTAAGCGGTGACGTTCTGTGTTGCTTCCTCGACTTCGATGAAGGTCGGCTGTACGTCATGCTGCAAAATCTTGCGGCCGAATTCGACGGCCACCTGCGGCGCGGCGCCTTGCAGGAAGGCGAGGATACTGGTTTTCATGCAGATATAGTATTTCAGTTCGCCGTCGTTGCGCTCTTTCATCGCGCTGGCAATCGGCGCCAGAAAGCCGTAGGACAGCCACACGCCAAGGAACGTCCCCACCAGCGCGCCGCCGATAAGTTTACCGAGAACTTCCGGCGGTTCCGAAATCGCGCCCATGGTTTTGATCACGCCCAGAACGGCGGCGACGATACCCAGCGCGGGCATACCGTCGGCCATGGTCTGGATGGCATGCGATGTATGGTTGCGGCCTTCGCGCTGCGTGTCGATTTCCTGATCCATCAGCGCCTCGATCTCGTGCGGTTTTTCCGCGCCGAGGGAGATGATGCGCAAATAGTCGCACAGGAACGTCACGGCATGATGATCGGCGTGAAAGACGGGGAATTTTTTGAAAATCTCGCTCTCATGCGGATTTTCGATGTGCTGTTCAAGCGCCAGCCAGCCTTTGCTGCGCGCGGTTTTGAAGACCAGATACAGCATGCTGAGCAGTTCGAGATATTCCTGCTTGCCGTATTTTTCTTTTTTGTAGATCGCCTTGACGTCGGCGAGCGAGGCCTTGATCGCGTGTTTGGAGTTGGCGGTGATGAACGCCATACAGGCGGAGCCGAAGATGATCACCAGCTCGAACGGCTGGTTCAAAACCGAGATCTTGCCGCCCATCGCGGCATAACCGCCGATGGTGGCTACGACAACGCCAATATGACCGATTATCTTGATCATGCGGTCCTTGCATCCTGTCTTCGTTTTGCAACGCCTTCGCGGGGAGCCCGCGAAATCCGGAGAACGTCCTGTCCCGGAATTCCAGTATGGAGCACAGATCCTTAATTTTCAATTAAGTATCAGGCTTTTAGGAAAATGCGTGTGATTAAATCAAGCATCAGGCGGGCGGTTTTGCCGTCGATGTCTTTGTGGGGGTTATACTCAACGACCTCAAGGCCGCGGAAATCATGCAAATGCCCGACGCCGGAGAGGGCGGGCAGGGCTTCGGATGCCATAATGCCGGTATCTTCGCGCGTCGCGACGCCGGGGGCGTCCGCAGGGGCGAAACCGTCAAGATCGATGCTGAGCCCGAAGCCCGCCGTGCCGCCGCGTACCCGCGCGAGGGCTTCGGTGAAAACGGCCTGAAAGCCGCGCCGCTGCACTTCTTCCAGATAATAAACGCGGATGCCGTGACGTTCGACGAAGTCTTTTTCGGCAGGCTCGAAGCTATGGGGGCCGATGATGCAGATGTGCTGCGGCGACAGTTTCGGCCCGCGCCCGCAAATAGAGGTCAGTGCGCCCAGTCCGTGGCCCGTCAGCGCTGCAACCGGCTGTCCGTGCCACCAGCCGCCCCATTTGCCGGTCGATGATGTTTCGTAGGTATGCGCATCCAGATGCGCGTCAATCCAGATCAGGCCAAAGGTTTCACGCGCCTTGCGCGCCTGCACCACTGCGGGCCACGTGCCCATGGCGCAGGAATGATCACCGCCGATGACCAGCGGCACATGATTTTTTTCCGACGCCGCGCCGACGCGGCGGGCGAGGCGTTTCAACCCCTCCGTCAGGATGCCGAGGGTCTGGTCTTTACTGGTCAGTTCATCGTGCAGGCCGAGATGCTTGAGGCCCAGCGGTGCGCGCCAGCCCGTCTGCACATTCTGTGCGCCCAGCCGCGCGATGAGCTGGTCATAGGGGAATTTCAGCGGCCCGTCTTCGCAGCCGTAATCACGGCCGCCCCAGCCGCAGTCGTAACCGATGATATCGACGGTGAGTTTGTTGTCTTGCTGCATAAGTTATGTAATTCGTTGTGGCAACGGATTTCAGCATGCCTTCGCCTTTTGAAAAAGTCAAAGCGCATCGGAAACAAAGGGGGTTATGCGGCGCTGCGCCAATCGCGGGCATGCCTAGGATATAAAAAATAGCCACATCCGCGCCAATCGTGCATACTTGCAACAGGTTGATTTGGCCGGACAATTCCGCAGCCGCGGACAGGGCAACAAAAGGCGGGTTTTCCCATGCTGGCGCTTTGCTGGTTTTACTGTATTCCCTTTGCAAAATTTCTTTATTTTGCATCCGCCCCGATTTTACTCGTGTTTGCGCTGTTCATGCATAAACGCGGCGTGTCGGTGGCGCGCGCGGGGCTTCGCAAATGGGCGCTGGCGCTGATTTTCGCATCGCTGATTAAAATCTGCGTATTCGATGTGCGTGCGCTGGGCGATGACCTGCTCTGCACGGTGAACGAGCAACTGAGCGAAGTTGGCTGCAACCGCCGCATTTTTCAGGCGCTGCAGGTTTTCGCGCTGGTGTTCCTTGTGGCGGCCAGCTTTGTGCTGTTTCAGGTGAACCGAATTTTTGCGAACGTCAAAGCGCCGACGCAGCTGAAGCCGGAAGACGTGCAGCTCGGCTTGTGGTCGAAGCTGACGCTACTGAGCGTGTGCGTCATGGTCGTGTGGCAATGCGCCCCGTGGGTCGGCTACCTGACAGTCGGCAAGGTACCGGATATTTTTATGCGTGTGCCGTGGCAATGGTTCGCGATTGGCAACCTTTTGTTGCTGCTCTATGCCTTCTGGCGCGCCGAAAGCTGCAACTGGACCTACGAAGTCAAGCACAAGCAGCGCATGGCGCACCTGAACCAGACCTGGAACCAGCGTGACACGCTGTGGATGTGCGTGTTTATTTATCTGGTGGCGCTGGCGCTGTCCTACGTCGCGCATGACGTGCTGACCCATGGCGGCACAAGGCCGATGGTCAACTGATTTTCTATACAGAGGATGGACTGATTACTTCAGCAGCTTCGCCACGTCGCAGGCGGCATAGGTGAAAATGCCGTCGCAGCCCGCGCGCTTGAAGGACATCATGGTTTCCATGACCGCCTTGTCGTAGTCGAGCCAGCCGTTTTGCGCCGCCGCTTTCAGCATCGCGTATTCGCCGCTGACATGATAGGCCAGCGTCGGCATCGCAAAGGTTTCTTTCACGCGCTGGATGATATCGAGATAGGGCAGGCCGGGCTTGACCATCACCATATCCGCGCCCTCGTCGATGTCCATGGCAACCTCGCGCAGGGCTTCGTCGCTGTTGGCGGGGTCCATCTGATAGGTTTTCTTGTCGCCTTTCAGGTAGCCGCCCGAATTCACCGCATCGCGGAAGGGGCCGTAGAAAGCCGAAGCGTATTTCGCCGCATAGGACATGATGCCCGTGTTCACAAAACCCTGCGCATCCAGCGTGTCGCGGATGGCGGCGATGCGGTGGTCCATCATGTCGGACGGGGCGACGATATCCACGCCGGCCTCTGCCTGCACCAAGGCCTGTTTGCACAGAACATCAACCGTCGCGTCGTTGACGACGTAACCGTTTTCATCCAGCAGGCCGTCGTGGCCGTGGCTGGTATAGGGGTCGAGCGCGACGTCGCAGATGATGCCCACTTCCGGCACGGCTTTTTTCAGCGCGCGGATGGTGCGGCACATCAGGTTGTCGGGGTTCCAGGCTTCGGCGCCGTCGGCGGTTTTTTTATCGCCCGCGACAACGGGGAACAGCGCAATCGCCGGAATGCCGAGCGCCGCGGCCGCTTCGACTTCTTTCAGCAGCACATCGATGGTGCGGCGGGTGACGCCGGGCATCGAGGGAATGTTTTCCTGATGCTTGTCGCCTTCGAGCACGAAAACCGGCCAGACCAGATCCGCCGCAGTCACGGTATTTTCCGCGACCAGTTTGCGCGTCCACGGCGCCACGCGGTTGCGGCGCAGGCGCGTGCGTTTGTCGGGCGATGCGGCGGCCAGCGTATCGGCGGCGGGGGCGGAGCGGAATTGGCGAAGTTGATTTGTCATAGCGTACCTGCGGGTTTGAAGACGATGCGGCGGAAACGAACAGCGCGGCCATGGCCGCTGGCTTGTTTATAGGTTTTCAACGCCTGTAAACTCCCTTATAAAGGGTGTTCCATGAAAAGAAACGGTTTTTTGAAAAATGACGCAAGAGCCTGAAATCCTTTTTGAAGTCCGCGGCGGCGTGGGCATCGCAACCCTGAACCGTCCGGCGGCGCTGAACGCGCTGACGCTGGGTATGATTCGCGCGCTGGATGCGCAGCTGATCGCCTATGCCAAAGACCCCGCCATCAAGGCAGTCATCATCACGGGCGCGGGCGAACGCGCCTTTTGCTCCGGCGGCGATGTGAAGGCCGTCGCGCTTGAAAGCAAGGCGATGAAAGAGGGCATGGCGGACGGCGCGCTCACGCGTGATTTCTTCCGCGAGGAGTATATTCTCAACCACCGCATCTTCACGTTCCCGAAGCCCTATATCTCGCTGGTGAACGGTATCGTCATGGGCGGCGGCAAGGGCGTATCGGCGCATGGTTCGCACCGCGTCGTGACCGAAAGCACGCTGTTTGCGATGCCGGAAACCAATATCGGCTTCTTCCCCGATGTCGGCGGCGGTTATTTCCTGCCGCGCTGCCCGGGGCAGACGGGCGCCTATCTGGCGCTGACCAGCAAACGCATCAAGGCGATCGATACCATCTATATCGGCTTTGGCACGCATTACGTGACGCCGCAGGGCATGAACGATTTGCGCGACGAGCTGTGCAGCATGACGTGGGACGACAACGAAAGCGCGAAAGCGCAGGTCGATGCCGTCATTGAAAAATATACGGCCGAGCCGGCGGGCGAGTCCGAACTGGCGCCGCACCGCGAACAGATCGATACCTGCTTCGGCCATGAACGCGTCGAGGATATCATCGCCGCGCTGCAGGCCGACGGCAGCGACTGGGCAAACGAAACCCTGCAGGCGATGTATGCGATGTCGCCGACCAGCCTGAAAATCGCCCTGCGTCAAATTCGCATGGGGGCGAATATGCCCTTCGCGCAGGTGATGACTATGGAATATCGCCTGTCGCAGGCCTTGATGAAACGTCCCGATTTCTACGAAGGCATCCGCGCCGCGCTGATCGACAAGGACCGCCAGCCCAAATGGCAGCCGCCGCGCATCAACGAAGTGTCGGATCAGGACATCGACGCCTGTTTCCAGAGCCTCGGCGAGCGCGATCTGGTGCTTTAAAGAGCTTTGCAGCGGGGATTGAATTGTCCTACAATACGGCAAGCATTGGATAAGGAGCCTTTCGGGTGCCTTCGGTTTATTACGATTCAATCACGCTCATCGAACGCCTGCACCGCCAGTTTCTGGACGTGCTGAAGGTGGAGCTTGAACGCGCCGGTATCTTCGATATCAACAACGTGCAAAGCATGATCCTCTATAACATCGGCACCGACGAACTGACGGTGGGGGAATTGACCATGCGCGGCTTTTATCTCGGCTCCAACGTGTCGTATAACGTCAAGAAAATGGTCGAAAACGGCTATTTGCTGCAAGAACGCTCCATCCACGACAAACGCTCCGTGCGCGTGCGCCTCTCCGACAAGGGCCGCCGCCTGAACGAAGGCATGAGCCGCCTTTACCAGCGTCACGAAGAAAGCCTCTCCGCCGCCGGCCTGCCGGATGCGCGCCTCGATGCCATGAACAAAACCCTGCACGATCTCGAAGCTTTCTGGCTGGAGCAGATGGGTGCGGGCGGCCTCAGCCTGATGTCCTGAAGCGGCGCGCCGTGATTGCGGCGGCGCATATTTCCCGAACATAGTAATAATATTTCCCTTCTTTAGGGCATAGACTCCGTTTCTTTCCGGTGTTAACTTGCCATCATTCTAAAAATTTCGTTTTGACATTCGGGAGTGAAAAGAATGGCAACAGGTGGCTACGGCTATGGCCGTAAAAAAACCTTCAAGGAAAAACTTGGCGATATGAAAGGCAAGGCGATGAGTGCCTTCAAACGTGCGGCGGTGATTACGGTTGCCTCCACCACGCTCATCGGCGGCCCCGCTTATTACAACTACGGCACCCAGCAGGAAAGCGAAGTCAAAGTCCGTCAGGTTCTGCGCGATTTCAAAGAATGGGATCAGGACAAGGGCGAAGCCGTCTACGAAAACTCCCGCGTTGTCACCGACAAAGGCACCTTCCGCAACGAAGATGCGCTGCTGCACCTGAAATTCAATTCGAACCAGATGTATCAGGATTTCGAAGTCGGCAAGACCTACCGCATCAAGACCTACGGCCATCTGCCCTTCGGTCTGGTCGGCAGCCCGAACATCGTTTCCATGCGCGAAGTGCCGGAGGAAGAACTGGCCGAACGCGAACGCGCACGTCAGGAAGCGCTGAAAAAAGGCCAGCAGCCGCAAGGTCAGCAGCAAGGCCAGCAGCAGGCGCAACCGAACGGCGCAACCCCCGCCCAGCCCGCCAAACCCGGCCAGATGGCCGGCACGGTGCTGAGCGGCGCGACGACCAAAGTCATCATCACGGCCGAAGGCTACGACGTCGAAATGACCGTCCCCGCCGAAGCTGTTGCGCATATCCGCGTCAACAAGGTTGCCGAAACGCAGCCCGTGCGCATTGTGCAGCCGCCGCGCGCCCCCGGCCAGTAACGCCGTTTGTACGGCATAAAAAAACGCCCGCAGGATTTGCGGGCGTTTTTTATTTTGGGTCTGCAGCCCTTACGCGTAAGCGGCGCGCGGCGGTGCGGTTTCAAGCGCGGGCCGCGCCGGCGGGTTGGTATAGGTGCCAAGTTTTTTGAGCGAACGGTAGAGGCGCAGCCCATCCGATAGGGGCTTGCTGACGGCGTTGAAAATCTTCTCCAGAAATCCTGCCTTGCGCGTGACAAGGGCGGGGTCGGGCGTTTCGCCCGACAAAATCGCCAGATGCTTGCGGATATTTTTCACGGCGTGGTGGTGTTTTTTGGTGTCGATTTCCAGCGTGATATTTTCCTGACTGCCCCACAGCCCGACGATATCGTTTTTGGAGCGGATATGAATGACCTTGTCATTCGGCAGGGCGTTCGGCGCGATTTTCTCCAGATAGGCGCGCACTTCCTTGCTCGGCCCGGGGCTCGAGAAGGCGAAAACTTTTTTGACATCAATCACCCGCGCGACCGTGCGCGCCAGATAGCCGCCCAGCGAATGGCCGGTCAGGTTCATGTCTTTGGTGTCGATGCCCGCCTTTTGCGCGGCAAGTTTGGTGAAATCATAGGCATCCTTGAACTGCGACGGCAGGCCGCCGATCGCAATCATGAAATTGGTTTTGAGATCGTTGCCGTCAGATCCGCGAAAGGCGACGGTGTAATCGGTATGCCCCGTGGCGGGGTCGGTCTTGGCGTAAAGCGCGCCGAAAAACGCGCGCTTGCCCGGCATCAGCTCATCAGAGGTGGCGACCACGCGCCAACCGTTCGGCGGCGGGACGGATGTATCGCGGAAGTACGTGTAATCGCAGAGGGCGGCCTTTCCGGCGGCTTCGGCAATCTGTGTCTTGCTCACGATGACAGTCATGGCGGGTACTCCCGTCGGGTCAACTTTGAGTACGATAGTACCGCAGATTTATGAACGGGGCGTTAAGAATACATAAAAAGCCGCCTAATTTGACAATTATCATTGATAACAAACAAAAAAATCCGGCAGGTTCCGGCCGGATTTTTTTATGAATGTAGGGCAATCAAGTATTTTGAGTCGAAAATGCCGTTTTTCGAGAACCGGCGCGCAGTGTGGCAGAGCCACATGAGCACCGGAAGCGCAGAAAAGCGGTATGTGCAGGCCAAAAGACGCCGATGGCTAGAATGCGGCGATTCCCGTGATGGCGCGGCCGAGGATGAGGGCATGGATGTCGTGCGTGCCTTCGTAGGTATTCACGGCCTCCAGGTTCATCACATGGCGGATAACGTGATATTCGTCGGCGATACCGTTGCCGCCCAGCATGTCACGCGCCTGACGCGCGATATCCAGCGACTTGCCGCAGTTGTTGCGCTTCATCAGCGAAATCGCTTCGGGTGCGGCGCGGCCTTCGTCTTTCAGACGGCCGAGACGCAGGCAGCCCTGCAGCCCCAGCGTGATTTCGGTTTGCATGTCGGCGAGTTTTTTCTGGATCAGCTGGTTCGCCGCCAGCGGCTTGCCGAACAGCATGCGGTCAAGCGTATATTGACGCGCCTGATGCCAGCAGAATTCCGCCGCGCCCATCGCGCCCCACGCAATGCCGTAGCGCGCATTGTTGAGGCAGGAGAAGGGGCCGGTGAGGCCTTTGACCTCGGGGAATTTGTTTTCTTCGGGCACGAACACATCGTCCATCACAATCTCGCCGGTGATGGAAGCGCGCAAAGAAAACTTGCCCTCGATTTTCGGGGCGGACAGGCCTTTCATGCCTTTTTCCAGCACGAAACCGCGGATATCGCCCGCATCGTCCTTCGCCCAGACAACGAAAACATCGGCGATGGGCGAATTGGTGATCCACATCTTCGCGCCTTTGAGGATATAGCCGCCATCGACCTTTTTCGCGCGGGTTTTCATGCCGGCGGGGTCAGACCCTGCATCGGGTTCCGTCAGGCCGAAACAGCCGATGTATTCACCCGTCGCCAGTTTGGGCAGGAATTTCTGGCGCAGCGCTTCGGTACCGAAAGCGTAAATCGGATACATGACCAGCGACGATTGCACCGACATCGCGGAGCGGTAGCCGCTGTCCACGCGTTCAACCTCGCGCGCGATCAGGCCGTAGGACACATAGTTCGTGCCCGCGCAGCCATAGCCGTCGATGGTGGAGCCGAGCAGGCCGAGCGCCCCCATCTCGTTCATGATTTCGCGGTGAAAAATTTCGTGGCGGTTCGCCTCCAGCACGCGGGGCATCAGCTTGTCCTGCGCGAAGTCGCGGGCCATGTCGCGCACCATGCGCTCTTCCTCGCTCAGCTGGTCGTCGAGCAGCAGCGCGTCGTCCCATTTGAAGGAGGGTTTCAGCTTCGATTTGTCCATCGGCGCTTTTGTCGCGGCTTGAGCGTTCATGGCTTTGCTCCTATGATGTTTGCAGGGGTAAAATATGACAGAAAAGATGCAGGGCCGCGAGGTCATTTTTGAATTCAGGCAGGTCGGCCATATCATGCGCGTCAGCGCCATGGATACCGCCAGCCTGACCGAGATTTCCATTCAATGCCCGGCCACCGCGGGCGAAGCCGCTTTCAAGAAAAACGCCCTGATGCGGCTGGAATATGTGCTGCGCAAAAAGGGCGTGATTGCCTGAACGCCGCCTATTGCGGCGCGGGATTGCGATAATTTTATTATAAAATTCCCACGTTTGACGGCGGAAAGTTTTTGCCGTATGTAAAATTCATACACATTTTTAGTTACCGCGAGAGCGCATGACCGAGCCTGTACCGCCGACAGATTCCGCGCTGAACGACCGCCTGCTGGCCGCCGTGGCCGCGGGCCATATCGCGCAGGCGCGCAGCGCCCTCAACGACGGCGCGGCGGTCGATGCGCGGGATTTTCACGGCCGCACCGGCGCGCATATCGCGCTGTCCGGCAAAGATTACGGCGGATATCAGAATACGGGCCGCGAATTGCTGGCGCTGTTTCTCAACCGCGGTTTGCCCGTCGATGCGCCGGATGCCAAGGGGGCATCGCCGCTGCATCTGGCGCTGCTGGATGATGGCTATACCACGTCCAAATACAAAATCGACGACCTCGTGTCCTTCGGCGCGGATATCAACGCGCGCGATTTGCAGGGGCGCACGCCGCTGCATTATGCGGCGGAGCGGGGGAATAAAAACGACGGGCTCAAAACCCTTCTGGCGCTGAAGCCGGACATCAACGCGCGCGACAACGACGGCGCCACGCCGCTGCATCTGGCGGCGGCGCGCGGCGATGCGGATATCGTCAAGCATCTGCTCGCGCACGGGGCGAATGCGTCTTATAAAACCAAAGACGGCCGCAGCATCTGGGATTATGCGGAGGCGAACGGCCACGAATATCTGGCGCAAAGCCTGCGGGCGGAGGCGGAAAAACAGCGCCGCGCCTGGGAAGCATGGGACCGCCAGCAAAAAGCCGACCCGTGGCATCTGCTCGCGCCGGACCGCGTCGCGCATGTGCGCACGGAAAAGAAAATCGGCTACCGCATCACCGAGGAATTCAATTTCACCGCCCGCACCTATACCAAAATCGCGCATAACCTTTCGACCAAGGCGGAGGGCATGACGGTCGCGGGTTTTGACAGCTTTGGCGACAAATCGCATCTGGAGCGGGCGCATGAAGAACTTGTGCGTCTGGGCGGAACATCCCCGCGCGACAGCGTCCACGGGCCCGCGCTTGAAAAACCCCGCCGCGGCATGAAGCCGCCGGGCTAAATAATATCCATAATAATATAGTTTTTGTATATACCGCTGGCGGCGGCATACTACATCTGGTATAGACAGGGCAGGTTTATCCAGCCATAGGGGGGCTGCCATGAATACCGCCGTTTCCGCCGCCGAAGGTCTCTCCAGACAGGTCAAAAAAATCGGCCTTGCCGCCGACCATGCGGGCTTTGCGCTCAAACAGCGTCTGGCGGAATATGTGGCGGCGAAGGGGTATCAGGTTGTCGACCTCGGCCCGCATAGCGAAGACCGCGTCGATTATCCCGACTACGGCTACAAACTGGCGGAGGCGATTGCCGCGGGCGATGTCGATGCGGGCATCGGCATTTGCGGCAGCGGCATCGGTATTTCGATTGCACTCAACCGCTACACAGCCGTGCGCGCGGCGCTGTGTCATGATGTGACGACGGCGCAGCTGGCGCGCCAGCACAACAACGCGAACGTGCTGGTTCTGGGCGCGCGGCTGATTGGCCCCGATATCGCCACGGCCTGCGTGGATACATTTTTGAATACGGCATTTGAAGGCGGCCGCCATGCGGGCCGCGTCGAAAAACTCGGACACAAAGGATGCAGCATCACATGACAAACGCACAGCGCAAAGAGGCCGCCATGAACAGTCTTGATTTCTTCACCGCCGATCTGGCATCGGCAGACCCCGAAGTTTTCGCGGGCATTTCAAACGAACTGAAACGCCAGCAGGAACAGATCGAGCTGATTGCATCTGAAAACATCGTTTCGCGCGCGGTGCTGCAGGCGCAGGGCAGCGTGCTGACCAACAAATATGCCGAAGGCTATCCGGGCAAGCGTTACTACGGCGGCTGCGAATTCGTGGACGTGACGGAACAGCTGGCCATCGACCGCATCTGCAAATTGTTCGGCGCCAAATTCGCCAACGTGCAGCCCCATTCGGGCGCGCAGGCCAATCAGGCCGTGATGCTGGCGCTGCTGCAGCCGGGCGATACGGTGCTCGGTCAGGCGCTGTCCGCGGGCGGTCACCTGACGCATGGCGCGAAGCCGAACCTGTCGGGCAAATGGTTCAATGCCGTGCAATACGGTGTGCGCGCCGACAACGGCCTGATCGACATGGACGAAGTCGAAAAACTAGCGCAGGAACATAAGCCGAAAATCATCATCGCCGGCGCTTCCGCCTATCCGCGCGTCATTGACTTCGCGCGTTTCCGCGCGATTGCCGACAGCGTCGGTGCCTATCTGATGGTCGATATGGCGCATTACGCCGGTCTGGTTGCGGGCGGCGTTTATCCGTCCCCCATCGCGCATGCGCATGTCACGACATCGACCACGCATAAAACCCTGCGCGGCCCGCGCGGCGGGATTATCCTGACCAACGACGAAGAGATCATCAAAAAAATCAACTCCGCCGTTTTCCCCGGCCTGCAGGGCGGCCCGCTGGAACACGTCATCGCCGCCAAAGCCGTCGCCTTCGGCGAAGCGCTGCAGCCGTCGTTCAAAGTTTACGCCCAGCAAGTGCTGGATAACGCGCGCGTGCTGGCCGATACGCTGAAAGCGGGCGGTCTGGATATCGTCTCCGGCGGTACGGATTGCCATCTCATCCTCGTCGATTTGCGCCCGAAAAAACTGACGGGCCGCGCCGCCGAACTGAGCCTCGAACATGCGCGCATGACCTGCAACAAAAACGCCATTCCGTTCGACCCTGAAAAGCCGATGGTGACGTCGGGCATTCGCGTGGGCACGCCCGCCGCGACCACCCGCGGCTTCGGCACCGCCGAATTCAAGCTGGTCGGTGAATACATGGTCGAGGTGCTGGACGGTCTTGCCGCCAACGGCGCCGATGGCAACGGCAAGGTCGAAGCCGCCGTCGCCGCGCACGTGGCGGAACTTTGCGCCAAATTCCCGATTTATCCGAACGAATGATTTTTAAACACGAAGCGAGTAGACAGCGATGAAATGCCCGTTTTGCGCCAGCGAGGAAACGCAGGTCAAGGACTCCCGCCCGACGGAAGATAGCGCCGCTATCCGCCGCCGCCGCGAATGCCCCAAATGCGAAGCCCGCTTCACGACGTTTGAACGGGTGCAGCTGCGCGAACTGGTCGTTCTCAAGGCCGATGGCCGCCGCGAGGCGTTCGACCGCGAAAAGCTGCTGCGTTCCCTGCGGCTGTCGCTGCAAAAACGCCCCGTCGAGAGCGATGCCATCGAACGCGCCGCCAACGACATCGTGCGCCAGCTGGAACAGTCCGGCGACAGCGATGTGCCGACCAAGGTGATCGGTGAAAAGGCGATGCAGGCGCTTTCGGGGCTTGATCCTATCGCGTATGTCCGCTATGCCTCGGTCTACAAAGATTTCCGCGAAGTGCGCGATTACAGCGACTTCCTCGCCGACCTCGAAAACGTATGCAAAAAAGCCGGAGCCGCCTGATGGCCGAAGAAGAAACAAAAAAACAGCCTTTCCGCGAGCTCAAGATCACCAAGGTCCCGCCGCGCGCGCCCGAACGTCCCGTTGCCGGCAAGAACAAAGGCTCGGCCAAGGCACAAAAAACCGCTGCGCGCCTGGCCGCCGTGCAGGTTTTGTACCAGATGCGCATCAACAATCAGGACGCGCAATCGGCGGTGCAGGAATTCATCAGCCACCGCAACGGCTTTAATCTGGATGGCGATGTTTTCGTCCCTGCCGAAGAAACGCTTTTGCGCGATATCATCTCCGGCATCCAGACGCGCTGGAGCGATGTTGACGGCATTATCTCCGCCGCCCTTGCTGCTGGCGGCAAGAACGAGGTGGAACCGCTGCTCGACGCGATCCTGCGGGCGGGCGCCTATGAACTGCTGGCGCATGGCGATGTCGATACCGGCATCATCATCCATGATTACCTGAACGTCACCAGCGGTTTTTACGACGGTACCGAACCCAAGCTCGTCAACGCCATTCTGGATAAAGTCGCCAAGACGCTGCGCGGCTAATCAATCTTTGCGCTGCGCGGCTAATCAATCTTTACGCTGCGCGGTTAATATACCCTCGCGGTACGGCGGATTACGCCTTCTCGTCCGGTTTTCTGAAACGCCAGTAGACCAGCGCGATACCGCAGAGCATGCAGAGCGCAAAGGCGCCGCAGGCGGTGTATAAAACGCGGCTGTCCAGTTTTGGCGTGGCGTTCAGGTTGAGGCGCAAAACCATATCCATCATGCCGACGATGAAAATGCCGGTGAAGGCGCCTGTCCACAAATAAAGTTCGCGCAGATAACCGATGGTGGCCGTGCGCTGCGGCGCGGCCAGCCAGTAATCGCGGTGCGGGATGTTGATAAAACGCGCGGGCAGTTTATGCACCGCCGCTGCAAAAATTCCGAAAACGCCCAGCATCACGCCCAGCAGGAAAAAGTAGTAAAGCGCGAAGGCGTCCTTGCCCATCCAGCCGTTCGGCGTGCCGTCGAAATCAAAGCGGATGGCGATTTTCGCGGGCAGGCGCGGCAAAAAATGATCCAGCTGCAAAAACGCGGCGATAAAACAGCCAAGACATATCAGCACAGCAAACAGACGCATAGGGTGGGCTCCCGTATGATAAGGCGGCTTCTTTCCTGATTCTCGCGCAATTTTCCGTCGTGCGTCAACGCTCCTGCGCATGCGGTATAAAATGACACGCAAAATCAGCGGCGTATGGGTGGTTTAGCTTCTGTGCTGACGCATGAAATCTTCGGCCGCCGCGCTGATATCAAATGGGGTGATGGTCATCAACTCTTCGCGCGTGACATCGCTTTTTTGCGCGATGCGGTCAGCGACGCGCTCCAGCGTTTCTTCAAAAAGATTACCGACGAAACGCGCATTGCCGAAGCTTCGGGCATGTTTTCCAGGCGCATCCTGCATGATTTTTTTCAAAACCTGCCGGCTGCCCTCGGCCAGTTTATAGTATTTGTCATTCGCGATTTTGATGAAAATCTGCACGAGCTCTTCCGTCGTGAAATTTTCGAAATGCAGCGTTTCGCGGAAGCGCGATTTTAGTCCGGGGTTGAATTCAAGAAAGGTTTTCATCTCGTCCGGATAACCCGCGACGATCACCATGAATTTGCCTTTGTGCTTGTTCATCTCCAGCAGCAGGGTGGTGATGGCGGACATCGACGCGCTACTTTGCGGGCCGTGGACGCCGATGTGGGAAATCAGGGCATAGGCTTCGTCAATAAACAGTATGCCGCCCATGGCCTTGCGCACGGCTTCTTCCATTTTCGGGCCGGTGGTGCCGATATATTCGCCCACCAGATTTGCGCCGGATACTTCGATGACCTGCCCCTTTGGCAGTATTCCGGCATTGGCCAATAGCGCGCCCAAAAGCTGCGCCACAATGGTTTTCCCCGTTCCCGGATTGCCTGTGAACACAAGATGCAGGTTGAATTCCGGATCGCTGGGCAGTTCGTTCTTATGGCGCAGTTTTTCGAGGTTGCGGCGGTTGATAAGGCTGCGCACCTGCGATTTGACGGATGTCAACCCAATAAGGTTGTCGAGTGCGGCCTGTGCGGATTCTCTGCTCATATAGGTTCTGCTTTTGATATAGGTTTTGTTTTTGCTGGCGACACCTGGCAACGTGTTTGTGTCCAGGCAGTGCTGCACCCATTCAAGAAGTGGTTTCATATCAGGCGCGCCATGTGCCGCGGCATGTTCTATCCAGCGCATGGCCAACGCCAGATCGCGTTTCAAGCAATCGTCCCCGTCCATGAAGGCATGACCGAAATCTGTCATGGCCTGTACATCCCCTGCTTTGGCGGCCGCCGCGCGTAAGGAGACTTCTGCGCGGACAGTTTCTGAGGTCCCCGGTTTGAAGCTTTGCAGCGTTCGCTCTATAAGCGCGTCAGCAATAGCGGGCGGTGCGGCCGAATGGGGCGCTGTATCAGGGGTGCTGGCAACGGGCGGGTATGCCGTAGGCACTGTCCGGGCCGTATCCCCCGCGGGGGGTGCGTCGGCTGGGGGTTCATCGCCGGCGTCCGTGTCTTCATCCTTCTTCGGGCGTCGCCAGAGAGAGAGGTAAAAATGCGCGATAACGCCAACCGAAACACCGACATAAGCGTAAAACGCCATACGGACAAAGGTGTTGTCAGGATCCTGGACAGCCACGTTGCCCAGAACAAAAAAACCCAGAAGTATGGAGACGATGACTTTGGATTGCATACCCTTTGATTATCGCGCGCTTTTCAAAGCCGCGCAAGTCCGGCGGCCAGATCGGCGCGCAGGTCCGCGGCGTCTTCAAGCCCGATATGCAGGCGCAGGGAAAAGCCCTCTTCGGTCCATTTCTCGGCCGTGCGGATGGGTTTGGGCTGTTCGGGGAACAGCAGCGATTCAAACCCGCCCCAGCTGAAGCCGAGGTTGAAAATCTCCATCCCGTCCAGCATGGCGGCGATTTTTTCGCGGTTCGTCTGGTGCAGGATAATCCCAAAGGTGCCCGAAGACCCCTTGTAGTACTTTTTCCAGTTGTCATGCCCCGGGCAGGACGGCAGGGCGGGGTGATGCACGCGCTTCACCTGCGGCTGCGCGGCCAGCCATGTGGCGATATCAAGCGCGTTTTTCTGATGTTGCAGCATGCGTACATTCAGCGTGCGCAGACCGCGCAGGCCCAGATAAAGTTCTTCCGACCCGCCGCAGAGGCCGAGCATCAGCGCGGTCCGTTTGACCTGCGGCCATGATTCCTCGTTCGTGGAGACCACGCCCAGCATGCAGTCGGAATGGCCGGAGATATATTTGGTCGCCGTCATCATCGATACATCTATGCCGAAATCGATGGGGCGGAAAAACAGCGGCGTGGCCCAGCTGTTGTCGATGGCGGTTTTGATGCCCGCTTTTTTCGCGGCGGCGGTGATGGCGCCGATGTCCTGCACTTCAAACGTCAGCGAGCCGGGCGCTTCCATGAACACCAGCTTGGTATTCGGGCGGAACAGCTTTTCGATATCCTTGCCGATCATCGGCGGGTAATATTCGACATCCACGCCGAAGCGGCGCAGGATTTCCTCGCACGACTTGCGGCTGGGGCCGTAGCAGTTGTCGGTCATGAGTACATGATCGCCCGCCTGCGTGAAGGCCATCAGCACCACAACGATGGCCGAAAGGCCGGAGCAGGTGGATACGCTGCGATACGCGCCTTCGATAGAGGCGATGGCTTCTTCGAATGCGGTGCTGGAGGGCGTACCCGCGCGGCCGTACGAATAAGGCACATTGGGCACTTTTTCAAAATCGGCATAGTTGCGAAACACGATGGTCGACATGCGGTGCGGCGGCACGTTGACCGCGCCGTGGTATTCATCGGGTTTGGATCCCGCATGGGTGAGCAAGGTTTCGAAGCTTTTTTTGGTCATGGTGTCAGACCCTGTTTTTTGGGAAGGTTGGCATCGCCGCCCCATTCGCTCCATGAACCGTCATAGATGGCGGCATCGGTATGGCCGATTTCATGCAGCGCCAGCGCAACAACGCAGGCGGTGACGCCGCTGCCGCAGGTGCAGGCGAGCGGGCGGGACAAATCGACATTTCTGGCGGCGAAAATGGCGCGGATATCGTCTTTGCTGCGCAGAAGCCCGCTTTGCGCGTCAATCAGTTCGGCAAACGGCGCGCTGAGGGAGCCGGGCACGTGCCCGCTTTGCATGCCGGGGCGCGGTTCGGCCATATCGCCGCTGTAACGGCGGCCATCGCGCGCATCGAGCAGAAGGAAATTCTTGCCCTCGATATTCGCCAGAATGTCTTCTTTGAGCTTCAGCAGTTCGGGGCGCAGCGTGGCCGTGAATTGTCCGGCGGGGGCATCGGGCAGGTCATCGGGCAGCGGCGTCACGGGCAATCCGGCTTCTACCCAGGCGGGCAGGCCGCCATTGAGGATGCGCACGTTGTCATGGCCGAACAGGCGGAACATCCACCACGCGCGCGCGGCGGCCATATGCATGCCGCTGCGGTCGTAAACAACCACCGTATCGCCGTTTGAAATGCCCAGCGCGGATACTTTTTGCGCGAACAGGGCGGCATCCGGCACGGTATGCGCCAGCGGCGCGGCGGGATCTGCAATATCGTCGATGTCAAACGCGCGCGCATCGCCAATGCGCACCGGCAGCGGCGGCAGGCCGTAGCTGGCATCCAGAATCTTGGTCGTCGGCGCGGTGACGATTTTTTGCAATTCCGATGCGGAAATCAGCGCGGGTGTGGTCATTTCAGGCCGCCTTTGCCAGCCAGCGCTGGCGAATGGTGTTGTGGTGCCGCGCGAACCAGTGCATCAGCACGGCGGCGGGGGCGTTCATAATTTCGCCGCGGTCCAGCATCGCGAAAACCTCGGATGCGGGCAGCAGGTGGGTTTTAATCTCTTCGCCTTCGTCTTCCAGTCCGTGGAAACCGCTGTCGGCGGCGGCGGAAATGCGGCCGATGTAAAGATGGAATTCCTCGGCAAGGCAGCCGGCGCTGGTATAGCATTTGGCGACGAATTCAAGATCGCCGACTTCTGCGCCGGTTTCTTCGAGCGCTTCGCGGCGCGCGGCGTCTTCGACGCTTTCGCCGTCATCCACGCCGCCGGCGGCGACTTCGTACAAAAACGGGTTTTCGCAGCCCGCCATCATCGCGCCCAGGCGGAATTGCTGGTTCAGCAAAATGCGGTCGCTTTCGGGGGCATATAGCAGCACGGCGGCGATTTTCTTGCAGAACATCACCTCGCGCGTCATCTCCGCCGCTTCGCCGTCGTGGCGCAGGCTTTGCGGTACGCAGCTGATGGTTTCGAGACGGTGATAGCCGTCGAATTCAACCTTGCGCTTTGTGATGCGCGCGGCGCTTTTGGCCGTTGTGTGTGTCATGTCCCTCTGCCTGGTTTTTTGCGGTGTATTTTATGGTTTTTGCAGTCCGAGAAGTGTAGCTTGGGGCGGTAGGTCATTCAAGCGGCGGCGCTAAATTTTTCCTATACATATCAAAATCTTGTGCGGCGTGTGCAGGGTTTCGCCATGCTGCGCCGTGTCATGGAGCAGAAGGGGGCTTCAAACGGCATAATCCTTGCAGTTTCCCGTACGCAAAATTCAATCCGGCAGCAAGCCACAGCGGAGTTCGAGCGTGAAAAAGAAAAAATGGGTCGTGATCGCGGTTCTTTTGTGCGTCGCAGCAGGGGGCGGCTATTATTATACAAAATCCCGCGCCGCGCAGGAAAAGGCCGCCGCGATATCGACCGTCATGACGATTGAAACGGGGATGATCGAAGACCTCGTCACCGCACAGGGCAAGCTCGAGCCGAAGGAATACGTCGACGTCGGCGTGCAGGTATCGGGGCAGCTGGAAAAAATCCACGTCGAGCTGGGCGATACCGTCAAGGCCGGTGATTTGATTGCCGAGATAGACCCCAAGATTTACGAGGCGCAGGTGCAATCCGGTCAGGCGCGCGTCAAGCAGTTGGGCGCGCAGCTGGCGCAGCAGCAGGCCGCAATCAAGCTGGCGCAGCAGCAGCACGCGCGCAGCGAACAGCTCATCAAGAATAACGCCATCAGTCAGGATACCTTCGATGGCACCGAAACCGCCCTGACCGTGGCGCGCGCGCAGCTCGAAGCTTTGAGCGCGCAGATGGAGGAGGCGCAATCCAGCCTTGACGAGAGCAAGGCCAACCTCGGTTATACCAAAATCTACGCCCCCATGGACGGCACGGTCGTCGTCAAGGATGTGCGCGAAGGGCAGACGCTCAATGCATCCCAATCCGCACCGACGGTGGTGCAGCTGGCAAATCTGGATGTCATGACCGTGCGCGCGCAGGTGGCGGAGGCGGATGTCATGCGCCTGAAGCCCGGCATGGAAGTCTATTTCACCACCCTCGGTTCGCAAGGCCGCCGCTGGCAAGGCGAAGTGCGCCAGATTCTCCCCTCGCCCGAGGTGATCAACGACGTCGTGCTTTATAACGTGCTGGTCGATGTCGACAACAAAGACCGCCAGCTGATGACAGGCATGAGCACGCAGATGTTCTTCGTGCTGGGCCGCGCGGAAAAAGTGCCCCTGCTGCCCGTGGCCGCACTGGGCAAGCGCGTACCCGCGCAGGACAGTGACAAAGGTCAGGCCTATGAGGTGCGTAAAGTGGTTGCGGGCGGCCAGCCGCAAACCGCCGTTGTGCATATCGGTCTGATGAGCCGCACCATGGCCGAAGTGCGCAGCGGCCTTGCCGTCGGTGACAAGGTTGCGGCGGCGGCGGCGCTGCTGCCCGCAAACGGCAACAACGCGGGCGGCGGGCGCGGGATGCGCGGCGGCATGCCGCGGCTGTAAGGGGCAGGGATACCGGTATGACCGTGCTTATCGACATTCAAAACGTATCGCGCCATTACCAAAGCGGCGAGACGGTTGTGCGCGCCCTCGACGGCGTTTCGCTGCGCATCGGCGCGGGCGAATTCGTGGCGATTATGGGGCAATCGGGGTCGGGCAAATCGACGCTGATGAATATTCTCGGCTGTCTTGACCGCCCGACGGGCGGCAGCTACCGCATTCATGGTACCGATGTTGCGGGGCTGGACAGTGACGCGCTGGCCGCGCTGCGCCGGCGTACATTCGGGTTTGTGTTCCAGCGTTATAACCTGCTGTCGACCGCAACGGCGGAGGAAAACGTATCCATCCCCGGCCTTTATGAGGGGTTGCCGCGTGCCGCGCGGCAAAAACGGGCGCAGATGCTTTTATCGCGGCTGGGGCTGGGCGACCGCGGCGACCACCGCCCGTCGCAACTCTCGGGCGGTCAGCAGCAGCGCGTGGCGATTGCGCGCGCGCTGATGAACGACCCGCCCGTTATTCTGGCGGACGAGCCCACCGGCGCCCTTGATAGCCGCAGCGGGGAGGAGGTGATGAACCTGCTCAAACAGCTCCACGCCGACGGCCGCACGATTATTCTGATTACGCACGACGAAAAAGTCGCCGCGCATGCGGCGCGCATTGTGCGCATCCATGACGGAAAAATCGTCGAAGATAACGGCGCCGCCGTGCAAGAAACAACCGACGCGCCGCGCCCGCAAGGCGGCAGCGCGGGAATGCTGGCGGATGTTGCGGAATCTTTCCTGACTGCTATTCGCGCGCTGCGCGTCAATATGTTCAGAACGGCGTTGACGCTGCTGGGGATTATCATTGGCGTGGCGGCGGTGGTGACGATGATGGCGGTCGGTAACGGCAGCAAGCAAAAAGTCCTCGACCAGATCAGCGCCATGGGCACGAACGTGCTGTCTATCCGCCCCGGCATTGCGGGGTTTCGCGGCAGCGGCGATATTGCAACGCTGGTGCCGTCGGATGCCGAGGCGATTGCCGCGCTTTCCAATATCGAAGCGGTGGTGCCGGAGCGTAGCGGGCGCGCCACCTTGCGCTTCGGCAATCTGGATTACGCCAGTTCCATCTCCGGCGTGGGCGTCGGCATGCCTGTGGTGCGCGACTGGCCCGTGGCGCGCGGCAGTTTTTTCAACGCCCGCGATGTGAACAATAACGCGACGGTCATTGTACTTGGGAAAACAGTCGCCGATACGCTTTTTCCCTATGGCGAAGACCCCGTCGGGAAATACGTGCTGGTTAGCAATATCCCCTTCGAGGTCATCGGCGTTCTGTCGGTCAAGGGGGCGACCCCCTGGGGTTCGGATCAGGATGATGCTGCTTTTATTCCCTATACAACCGCCATCACCCGTATGTTCGGCCAGAATTACCTCAGCAATATCACGGTAAAGGTAACCGACCTTGCGGGCATTGACGCCACGCAGGCGGAAATTACCCAGCTGCTGATAACCCGCCACCGCACCGAAGATTTCATGATCCGCAACACGGCCTCCATCATGGAAATGGCGACGCAAACGCAGAATACGCTGACGGTTCTATTGGGGGCTGTCGCGGCGATATCGCTGCTGGTCGGCGGTATCGGGGTTATGAATATCATGCTAGTCAGCGTAACCGAACGCACGCGCGAAATCGGCATCCGCATGGCCACAGGGGCGCGCATGCGCGATATCATGCTGCAATTCAATATCGAGGCGGCGGTCGTTTGCATCATCGGCGGGCTTCTGGGGCTGGCGCTGGGTGTTCTGGCGGGGCTGGGGATTGCGCTTTTGGAGGTGACGGTGGTCTTTTCGGCGCTTCCGGCGATACTGGCCTTTTCCTCGGCGGTGCTGACGGGTATTCTTTTCGGGTATTTGCCGGCGCGCAAGGCGGCGCGGCTCGACCCTGTGGTGGCACTGGCGTCTGAATAAACGGAATTGAGGGTTTGAATGAAAAAAGCAAAAACGATCATCTGCCAGCGTGCCGCTGTCATGGGTTTTGCCTTGATGCTGGGCGCATGCCAGCTGAGCCCCGATTATGCCGAGCCCAAGGTCGATCTGCCGCAAAGCTGGCGCGACGAAAGCGCCAAGCAAAGCGCCGCGCAGGAAAAAATCGACGCGCAGTGGTGGAAAAAATTCAAAAGCGCCGAACTTGACCGGCTGATGCAGGATGCGCTTGAAAACAACATCGACCTGCGCGCCGCGCTGGCCCGTATCGATCAGGCGCGTGCCGCCGCCAAAATCGCGGGGGCGCCGCTGCTGCCGTCCGCCGATGCCTCTGCCGGAGCAGGCTGGAACCGCAATAACCCTGCGAGCGGCAAAACAACATCCGAAAACCGCGGCTCTCTGGGTGTTTCCGTCGGCTACGAAGTTGATTTGTTCGGGCGCAACCGTGCGGGGCTGAATGCGGCCGAGGCCAGCCTGCGCGGCAGTGTTTATGACCGCGATGCGCTGGAGCTGGTCGTCAAATCCGATGTGGCGCAGGGGTATTTCCTTTTGCTGAATTTGCGCGAACGCATGGATATCGCCAAAAACAACCTTGAAAACTCGCGCGAGGTTTTGCGCATTGTCGAGGCACGCTATAACGCCGGCACCGCATCGGCGCTGGATGTATCGCGCCAGAAAACGTCTCTTGCATCGGCGGAGGCATCGCTGACCGCGCTTGGCAATCAGGCGCGCGCGGCAGAAAATGCGCTGTCTATTTTGCTGGGCCGTGCGCCGGTGGATTTGAAATTGAAAACACGCAGTCTTGCGGCGGTGACGGTGCCGAAAATTCCGCTCTCGCAGCCCTCCGCTGTGGTCGCGCAGCGGCCCGATATCCGCGCAGCTGAAGAAACCCTTGTCGCCGCCAATGCCGATATCGGCGCGGCGCGGGCGGCGTTCTTTCCGGTTTTGAATTTGGGGCTGGATACGACGGTCGCCCGCTCGCCGCTGTCGGACCCGGCATCAGTCGCGCTGGCGCTGGCGGCGTCGGCGGCAGCGCCGATTTTCAAGGGCGGGCAGTTGCAGGGCGGGGTTGACCGCGCCCGCGCGCGTCAGGCGGAACTGGCCGAGAATTACCGCAAGACGGTGCTCACCTCTATGCAGGAAGTCGAAAACGCACTCTCCAGCGCCAAGGCGGCGCGCGAGCGTGAAGTGTCGCTCTCGACCGCGATGCAGGAAGCGCGCAAGGCCTATACCCTGTCGCGCGATTTGTACGAAGCGGGTTCGGTCGATTACCAGACCATGCTGGATGCCGAGCGCACCTTGCTGAGCGCCGAGGATAATCACGCGAGCGTGCGGCTGGAGCTTTTGAACGCGGCGGTCGATCTTTATAAATCCCTTGGCGGCGGCTGGCAAACGGCGGCGGCGAAGCGTTAATCCTCTGCGTCCAAGGGGCTTCTTGCGCCTGCGCGGGAAATGCCCCACAATAAAGAATATCCACATCGGATTGATTTCGGGCAGGGCAGCGCATGGACGATAAATTCCGCAAGTTTTTCAATGTCGTGACCGAAGCGCAGCGCGCCGCGGCGGAATGGGGCGGCCTCAAGCTCGGCTGGTCGTATATCGAACCGCACTTGCCCAAGGGCGATGGACATCCGGTTTTGTTTTTCCCGGGGTTTCTGACCACGGACGGTTATACCTCGGCCCTGCGCGAGCGGGTGGAGCAGGCGGGGTTCAAAACCTATACATGGGAAGGCGGTTTCAACCTCGGCTTTGACGAGGAAACGGCGGCCCATGTCGCCGCGCGCCTGCGCGAGGTATTCGAACAAAACGGCGGGCGCAAGGTGTCGCTGGTCGGCTATAGCCTTGGAGGTTTTTACGCGCGCGAACTGGCGCGGGAATTCCCCGAAATGGTGCGCGGCGTGATTACGCTCGGCACGCCGTTTGGCCGTATGGACGATACGTCGCAGGCGTCGCCCCTGCCGATTGATAAACTCATCCGCTTTTTCACCAAAAACAGCGTGCATGACGGCCATGCCGATATCGGCGCGCGCTGCCTGACGCCGCCGCCCGTGCCGACAACATCGGTGTATTCACGCGGCGATGGCGTTGCGGAATGGCAGGCGTCTTTGAACCCGCGCGCGAAGCAGACGGAAAACATAGAAGTCTATGGCAGCCATCTGGGCATGACGGTGAACCCGCTGACGATTGCGGTGGTCATCGACAGGCTGGCGCAAAAAGAAGGTGCATGGAAAAAATTCACCCCGCCCGCGGAATTGTCCGCGGGCTATCCCGATGCGGCGGATGTCAAATTGCCCAAAAACCCCCGCTGGTCTTTCGCGGGACGCAAGGACGCGCATCTGTTCGGCGATCTTGCGCAGGCGCGCAAAAAAACCAAAACGGAAAAACCCAAGCCCTAAAGCGCCTATATGACGGACGCTTTGATTAAAGCGTCTTTTTCGGCTGCGACGGCGCGGGCGCGTTGGCGGCGACTTTGGGTGCCGGTTTTTGCTCTTGCGCAGGCTTGACGTCGGGCGCCGCAGGTTTCGGCGTGATGCCATAGCTGCGGTCCAGAAGCGGCGTCAGTTCGGGCGCGATCACGGCTTTCATCAGCTGCGTTTGCAGACCGCTGGTGAATTTGTAATCGGCCGCTTCGGGCCCTTCGACATAGGCCGTCATGGCGCCATAAAAACGATCGCCGATGGTATAGACCACGGTTGCCGTACGGCTCTTGACGTCGGACGAAATCACGCCGCCGCGGGCGGTCACGGTATGCGAACGGTTGTCGCCGGTACCGGTTTTGGCGCCCAGCGGCAACACGGTGCCGTCGCTCAGCTTCACGCTGCCAAACGCGCGGCGGGCGGTGCCCAGTTCAACCACGTTCTGCATTTCGCGGCGCGCCAGCTTGGCGACCTCGGGGTGCATTACGCGTTTCGGCTCTACCTTTCCTGCTTTGAAGTTCAGGGAATACGGGGTGTTTTCACCGAATTTGATATCGGTGAATTTCGTCGCAGGGATCAGCATGCCGTCGTTCTGGATGATGCCGGCCAGCGTCGCCAGCGCCGCAGGCGTATCGCCCGAAGAGCCGATGGCGGAGGCATAGGACGCCGTCATCTTGTCAAACGGGAAGCCTTTCGATTTCCATTCGGCATGGATATGCGTGAAGGCTTCGTTTTCCAGCATGGTGCGGATGCGGTTGTTCTGGCCCTGCATGCTGTTCGATTTGAACAGCCATTCATAGATTTCCTGACGAGTCTGGGCGGAAGACGTCACGGCCTGCGTCCATGTCGCATCCGGATTTTCCGCGCGGTGCGACGCCAGCCACAGCGCCAGCGGGTGCAGGCGCGTCAGATAGGCGCGGTCGTTCAGGTTGAACTTGCCGGGGGCGTGTTCTTCGTAATAACGGCTGAAATCCGCATCGGGCGCACAGGTGGTGCAATGCTTGCGGATATAGCTGCTCATCTCCTCCAGCGTACCGTTCGGATAGATGGAACGGTGAACGACGGCGAGTTGCAGCGGGCCTTTGACGCGCAGCTGTCCGGCCAGCACATCGGCGGCTTCTTCGGTCGATTTGCCGCGCTGTTGCTGCCATGCTTTCCACAGGAAGGTCGTGCCTTCCTTGTCGGCGAAGCGTTCCAGATATTCGCGGCGCGTTTCGCTCTGGGCATCGGTATAGATATTCGGGTCGATGTCCATTTTCTGGTACAGCGTATAGTTCACAACGTCGCGCATGATGCGGATGAAGGCAAGGTTGTTGGATTTGTGCAGGGCTTCCTTGACGGTGAAAACCTGCCCGTTTTCCTTGCTTTCGAAGTTGCTGAAGGTATGCACGCCGCCGCCGGTGAAAAAACGTTCGCCCGGGCTGGCGCTGTAGGTGCGGTTGAGCGCGGCCTCCAGCGTGCCTTCGAGGGTTTTGTCGGCGGTTTCCGATTGCAGGTGGTCGACAACAAAACGTGTCAGCCTGTCATCCGAATGGATCACCATGTTGCGGCGGGCTTCGGCGTCCATATCCTTGAACTTGCCGTGCAGGTCGGCGATGGCTTCGAGATACGAAACCATCGTGCGCAGCTTGGCGGTGGAGCCGAGCTCCAGTTTTGAATCTTCGTTCAGGTTGAACTGGCCGTCGAAATTGTCGGCCTGCACGCGCAGCACGTTGGTGCCGTCGGGCATGCGTTCATAAAGCGTGAAGGTATAGGTGATATTCGCGCCCTGTCCCGGCTTCAGCAGGCGGAAACCGGTCAGACCGTATTGCTCTGCCACGGCAGGATCGCTCAGGCTGCGCAGTTTTTGCGAAATCGCGCGGTCAACCTGCACGTCGAGCGTGGTGCGCGCCGTCATGTCAAGGCGGTTCAGCTCGTAAAGGCTTTTCATCTCGAGCGCGCGCAGAAGATCGATTTGCAGCGCGGTTGCGGCTTTTTGCGGGTTGGGCGGCGGGGTGTGTTCGCTGCGCACAACCTGCGGGTCGGCATAGGTCACGCGGGTGGCCAGTGTCGCGGCGGCCAGACGCTCGCTGATGATGCCTTCTTTCGCCAGCAGCGGCAGATAGGCGTCAACGCGCGCTTCCAGCTCGGCGCGCTGGCGCAGGAAATAGGCCGAAGGTTTTTTAACCGACAGCGCAATGCTCAGCGTGGCGCGATAAACGGCGGCTTTTTCGGCCATTTCCGCATCGCTCATCTGCGTCTCGTCCTTGCGCAGCAATTCGTTCACGCGCTGCGGGTCTTTGCCGAACCAGGCTTTCATGCCGTCGGAAAAACCATGCACTTCGCCAAAGCCGGGCACGGCCGACAGCGGAATGCCGTTGATATAGTCCAGCGCGATGCGCTGCGCCGCGGCGGAGTAGGAACCATCCTGATACGCGCGCACAGAGGCCGTCAGCATCTGGCGGAATTTTTCTTCCTTGCTGCCATTGGTCTCGCCGCCCGGGGAGTGGCGGAATTTTTCCGTCTGCGTCGCGAGGGTGGAGGCGCCCGCACCGCCCTTGCCGGTCAAATCCTGTTTGGCGGCATAGGCAAGACGTTCCCATTCAATCGCGGGGTTTTTGGTATTGGCGTGATTTTCCAACAGCTCGCGGTTTTCGACATAGGCGAGGCTTTTGATCAGCAGCGGCGGAATATCATTGAACGTCGGATACACAACGCGCGGGAAACGTGCATCATGCAGCGTCTGGCCCTGATCGTCGGTGATGCGCAAACCGGCCTGCGCCTTTTCGTTATAAATCGGGAAAAGGCGGATGCCTGCGATGCTGCGTTCCTGCCACTGCGTTTCGCCTTGCAGGACGTAGCCGCGCTCCGTCAGGTTTTCGCGGATTTGCAACGTCTGCGCATAACCAAGGCGGATGTCATACGGGCCGGCGGCGGCAGGCGCGCTGTTGGGGCCGGAGGTCTTGGTTTCGGTGAAGGACGTGCCTTCTGCGGCAGCCGTGAAAATTTTCGACTGGATGAAGGAGGTGTTGACTTCAACCGCGACGCCCGTGGTCAAGACAGCGCCGGTGATGGCAACCGTATACATCCACTTGGGGACAGAGCTGTACCAGTGAAGCTTCTTGGGTGGTCGCTCGCTGCCTTTCGGCGCGCTGCTGTTCGTGTTGGCATCGCCGGTGGGCGCTGCGGCGGCGTTGTTTTTGAGGTCGTCGCCACGACCGTTTTGACCTGTAGCCATGCTACAGCACTCCCTGCCCGAAGGCGCATAGTGATGTTTATGTGAAATGGAGTATAGCAAAAGCTATACTATTCGCAATGGGGAAACAGATATGCCGATAACAATATTTAAGCAACTGATTTTTAAAGGTAATTTTATTTCAATCGGCGGCTTTCGCCGCGGCGAGAATCTGCTGCGCTGCCGCGACTCCGGTGGCAAAGCTTGCCTGCAGCAAGTATCCGCCCGTGGGCGCTTCCCAATCCAGCATCTCGCCTGCGGCATATACCTGCGGCAAGGCGCGCAGGCGAAAACCGTCAAGCGCCTGCGCGCGTATGCCGCCCGCGCTTGAAATCGCACGCTCCAGCGAAAAAGGCGTCTGCACATGCAGCGGCACGGCCTTGATGCGTGCCGCCAGCGCCGCGGGCGCAAGCTGTGCAAGGTCTTGCCCGCCTGCCGCGTCTTCGCGCAGCAGCGTCGCGGCGAGAGGCGATAATCCCCCCGCGCTGCGCAGCCATGTGCCGAGTGATTTCGCGCCGCGCGGCTGCGCCAGTTTCTGCGTCAGTTTCTCAAGGCTCAGGCCCGGCCGCACATCCAGATGCAGCAGGGCATGGCCGTCCTTGTCTACGGCATCGCGCAGCGCGGCGGAGAGCGCATAGATACCGCCGCCTTCGATGCCTGCGGCGGTTATCATCGCTTCGCTCTCCACGCGCTGGCCGTTAAAACTCAGTGACAGCGGTTTGAGCGGTTGGCCCGCAAACTGCTGCTTGAAATAATCCGACCAGGCGACGTGAAACCCACAGTTGGCGGGACGGAAGGGCGCGATATCCACGCCGCGCGATTGCAACCACGATATCCATGCGCCGTCCGCGCCCAGCTTCGGCCACGACGCACCGCCGAGGGCCAGCAGCACGGCGTCTGCCGCCGGTGCGGCAAACGGGCCGCCGGCTGTATCAAACAAAAGCGCGCCTGTGTCATCCCAGCCGCGCCATGTGTGCCCGAAGCGAAACTCAACGCCCATCCCGCCCAGCCGTGCCTGCCACGCGCGCAGCAGGGGCGAGGCCTTGAAGCTTTTGGGGAAGACGCGGCCGCTGCTGCCGACAAAGGTTTCTTCTCCCAGCGCCGCGCACCAGTCGCGCAGCATATCCGGCGTGAAGCCGCGAATGGCGTTTTCAACCATTGTGCGGCCTGCGCCGTAGCGGGCGAGAAAACTGTCGATATGTTCGCTATGCGTGATATTGAGCCCGCCGCGTCCCGCCATCAGGAATTTGCGGGCGGGGACGGGTTTGCGCTCGAAAACCGTAACGGCGGCGCCTGCGCGCGCCAGTGTTTCGGCGGCGATCAGTCCGGCGGGACCGGCGCCAAGGATATGAACCTGCAAGCGGTTGGTCATGGCGTGGTGTCGGGCGCTTCGGGGGCGCCGGCGCCTTCCGCGGGCGTCGGCTCTTCGCCCGGCGGGGCGTCGTCTGGCACAGTCTGCGGCGCGGACGGTTCAATGCCCATCTGCTGCAAGGTCTGCGCATCGATAACCCCGCTGTCCTTCAGGTTGTGGCGGCGCTGGTAGCGCAGCAGGGCCTCGTGCGTGGCCTTGTTCATCGCGCCGCCGCCATAGGCAGGGTCGAGGTCTTTGGCGTCTATCAGTATTTGTTGTACACGCTCGACGCGGGCATCATGACTGCGGTCGAATACGATGACGGGGGCAATGTCACCGGCAGGGCGCGCGCTGTCAGCCGCTGTAAATCCGGCGACGGCAAGCAGGGATTTGCCGGCGCTGTAAATAATCGGCTCCGCCCGCATCGTCCAGTCCAGCAGCGAAGACGTGACGGGCGCGCGTCTGAGCGATGTTTGCAGGAATTCCTGATAGCTTTCGCTTTGCGCGGTTCTGCTGCCCGCGATGTAGGGGAAACCTGCAATCACCACGATAACCACCGCCCATGCCGCGGAAAGGCGCAGCGGCGACGGCGGTGCATCCGGATACAGATGCCGCCATGCCAGACGCGCTGCCGTAATCAGGCTGCGGGCGAGCGTGAGCACGACCAGAAACAGCGAAATGAACAGCGCAATGCTGGGGATATAAATAAAGCGTACCGCTTCCTTGCCGGTGCTTTCGCGGCTTTCGCCGTTGGCGAATTTTTTGCCCTGCTGTTCCATTTCGCGGATGAAGGCGGCGGCGCGGCGCTTGATGTCCGGCACGATAATGTTTTCGGTGAATTCATCGCGCGTCATGGTCAGGCTGAAGCCGGGGTAGTACATATCGCCCAGTTCGTTGCGCAGTTGCTGCTGCACCACGGGCAGACGCACAAAATCTTCGAACGACAGGCCCGGGCGCATGTTGCTGGGCATGGTTCGGGTATTGCCTTCTTCGTCGGTGCGGGTGCGGCCCAGTTTCCACTCCACACCCGCCTTCGCGGTCAGCGCGCGCGCCAGCGCATCTTCCAGCGTTTGCACATCGCTGCGGTCCCAGTCTTCGGGCAGCATAAAGGTAATCAGGTTTTTCTGTATGCGCAGCACTTGCAAAATCTTCTGGCGCACCAGTTTGCGCAGTTGCTCGGATGCTTCGTAATCGTCGCGTGTGCGGATAGTGGCGGTAAATCCGGTCTGGCGCTGGATGTTTTGCATGCAGAACGGCATCAGGCGGGCCTGCAGCCGTTCGACGCCCGCAGGGTGGCAGGCAAAGGTTTCACGCTTGGCGACTTCGCGCAGGCTTTCGCCCATCTGGCCATAGGTTGCGATCTCTTCGGGCGTAATGCCGCTGGTTTCGCACCAGTAATCATAGGGGACACGGGCATCGATCGCGTCGCGCACGGTACGCTGGTATTGAAAAACGATACGTCCGCGGCAGTTTTCGTTCTGGCAGGCGACGAAATCCTTGCGGACATCCAAAAGCCTCTTGTAGAGCGTCGCGGCGTTGCGCGTCGAGAAGGCTTTGCATGTCGCAATCGAATCCCGCATTTTCAGCCAGCCGCGATCGACTTCATCGCGGGCGATACGCAGGATTTCATCGCGGATTTCGATCAAACGCGGCTCGGACAGAGCCTGTTTGTATTCCGTCGATGCATTCGCATAGGGGGCGTAGACCTCGTTGCGGAAACGCTCGCCCTGCGCCTGATATTCCGCATAGCGGCTGTCGATGTCCTGAATATCGGTTCGCATCACCATCAGGCGCACGATGTCATCCTGCTTTTCGCGGATCATGTCCTTGGCTTCGTCTGGGAACTGCATGAACAAGCTGCCCATGAGTACAAGGAAGGTTCTGAGCGCGGGGTCTTCATCGTTGTCGAAACGCAAATCGCGCAGCGCAATGATGCCGTGACCGAAACCGCTGCGCATCATCTGCATATAGCGGGCATCAAGGCGGGTTTCCCATGTCGTCGGGTGCACCATGAAGCGCTCGATAAGGATTTTCTGGCCGAAAAACATGGCGGGCCACGTCATCATCACAACGCCCGCGAGCACGAAGGCGCGGTGCAGCTGCATATAATGCGCAACCAGCACGCCGAAAATGCCGATAAGCGGCAAAATCACCCACATCATCGAGGCGTCGGGCGGCGGGAAATCGAGCGAAACATCGCCGCCGCTGCCCGTCAGCAGCTGCGTGAAGCGGACGCCCGCCGGATCCAGTCCGCCGCCATCCGCCGCCAAGGGCGAGAGCAGGAACAGCAGCGGGCAGAGAAGAGCCAGCAGACCGAAAACAATCTGGTCCGACAGCCGCGACATGCGGAAACGGTCGCGCGCGAAAAATCCGGCGACCAGCAACGACAGTCCCACGCCCGATACCGCGCGGCCCAGATATTCGACATCGCGCAGGTCATCGGCGGTGGCCGTGATATCGCTGGCCGTATCGAGCAGCCGTGCGTTGAAAATGAATTCCGCCAGAATATACAGCAGGCTGCAGCACAGCAGCGTGATATCGAGGCGCAATCCGGCGCGGCCGGATGCGGCGGTCTTGTCATCGCTGGATGCTGTGCGGTCAGTCACGGAAACCTCGAACGGCGGCGGGTGTTTGGCGCCCGCAGGGATGGATGGGGCGATAAAACATGCTTAATATTGAAATATAAAGAAAAAATATCAACATAGTCTTAACCCGCTGCAACGCCATGCCGCGCGATAAGTCTATATTTCAATGGCTTAGGTCGTTTTGGACGGGTTATTCCGAAAACACGATGGCAACGCCGCGTTTCTTGAAATAGGCCTGCATGACCTTGCGGCCCTGACGGTTGTTCTGGGCGAGGCGCGCCGGATTGACGGCGACTTCTTTCTGCCCGCCCGCGGCGAGGGATGATTTCAGATCCGCAATCAGCGTGTCGATGTCCTGATTGTCGTTGTGGAGCGAGGTGTAGATATCCTCGAGAATCTCGGCAACGGGGCGTGCGGTCATGGCTCTGGCTCCTCGGCTCTGCGGGCTTCCGGTTTGAATACGCGGCTATACTATAAACGCGCGCCGCCGGAGTCAATCTTGACGCGCCAAGCGCGTTTGACGTACCAGCCAGCTCGGCAAGCGTTTACGGTGCAGGGGCTGACAGACGTTTCAGGGTTTTGGGCAAATCGCGCATGTTGTCGATGACCGTATGCGCGCCCGCATCCAGCAGCGCCTGTTTCAGCGCGGGGGCTTCGGCACGCTCGGCAAGGCCGGTAAAGCCGATGCGCAGGCCGATGCCGGCGGATACGGCCGCCTTCATGCCGGTGACGCTGTCTTCGACGGCGGCGGCTTCGGCGGGGGAAACGCCGGTTTTCTGCGCGGCCAGCAGATAGATGGCCGGATCTTCCTTCAGCTTGCCCGCGACGTCTTCGAAGGCGCTGAACAGGCGCGGCGCGGGGATGCGTTCGTTATAGCCGTGCTTGTCCAGTAGCGGCTGGATGCGCAGGCGCGGGCTGTTGCTGACGATGGCCACGCCGAGTTTCATGTCATCCTGCAATTCGGCCAGCGTTTCGCCGATGCCGGGCGCCAGATGCGCGTTCAAAATCGCCTGCCGCGTTTCGGGGCGCAGCTTGTTGATGCGCAGATCTTCGATGTCGATGGTGACTTGCGCATCCTTGGGCAGGCCTGCGTTGATGATATCCTGAAACTGTTTGCCGATCTGGCCGAAATCCTTGCCGCGCATTTCCAGCTGGTCGATGACATCGGTCATCGGCTTGCCGAAGGCTTCGTTGGCATAATTCGTCAGTACGCGGCGGGTGACGGCGATGCTCACGGCCTCGGTATGGGCGATGGTGCCGTCCCAGTCGAAAAACACTTCTTTCAGTTTTGGCGTCGTCATGGGCTTTACGTCCTTATGCGTCGATAAAACGGGCGATGGCGGCGGTTACGCTATCGGGGTCTTCCATATGCGCGATATGGCCCGCGCCGGTGATGCTGACAAATATCGATTGCGGCAGATGGCTGTGCATTTCCTGCTGCATCTCGGGCGGTATCAAAGTGTCTTCGGCGCCGCTGATGACCAGTGCGGGAATATCAATCTGCGGCAGAAAATCACGGCTGTCGGGGCGGTTCGCGCAGGCTTTCTGGTGGCGGGCGAAACCGGCGTAGCCGACGCGCATCGATGTCTCGCGCAAAACGTCAATCAGCGCGGCGTCTTTCTGTGCGCGCGGGCCCAGAAAAACATGGTAATGCGCGGCGTCCTGACGCGCGGCGCGCCAGCCGTCTTCGCCGGCGGCGACGTCGATCATGCGCTGGCGTTTACGCTCCGGCGTATCCGCGCGGGCGGAGGTGCAGCAGAAAATAACTTTTTTGATGCGGTCTTTGGCTTTTTTAAGCGCATCCAGTGCGACATAGCCGCCCATGGACGTGCCGCACAGAATAATATCACCCTGCGCGGCGGCCAGTACGCGGTTCGACATCGCGCCGATATCGTCAAGATCGACCAGATTGACCACGGCGGTGTTATGCGCCGCGGACAGGGCGTTTTTTTGCGCATCCCACGTGGCCTCGTCCGAAGACGCGCCGGGGATGAAAACGATGGTCGGCGCGGCGCTCATCAGGGCTTCATGCCTCCGTTTGCATTTTTACGCGCGGGGGCGGACGGGGCGGGCGTTTGCGCCTGCGGCTGGTTGTCCTGCACGATGTGGCGCACCATGTCTTTCGCGGGGTCGGCGGGCACGGTGGCGCGCAGGGGGGCGGCGGCGGTTTCTGCGGTTTTCACCCAGTCGCAAACCTCACCGATGCGCTTGGGCGTCACCAGTTCGGGGTAATGGCCGACGCCTTCATACATCATCAGCGACATATCGGGGCGCACGGCGAGCATTTTCTGCACGATATCGGGCGTCGCGGTATTCGATTTCTCGCCCGCCAGCAGCAGGATGGGCGTCGGGATTTTTTCGAAGGCGTCCCACTTGTCGTAGGGCTTCAGGTATTCGTCGGCATAGCCGTACATGGAATTGGGGTCATAAGCCCAGCCGAAGCCTTCGCGCGTGAAATGCGCAAAGCCGTGGTTGAAATCATGCACGATAAAATCAGGGTCGACCGGCGCGCCGTGACCGGCAAGGAAATTCGTCAGTTTTTTGACGGCATCGCCCACCGTGGGGGATGCCGGACGTTCGCGGTTGCGCCACGCGCGGCGCAGTTTCGGGCCTGCGGGTGTTTCGGGCGGCATGTCGCCGATGATGGTGCCCGCCCAGTTTTCATGCGCGAAGCCGTCTTCGACCATCGCGTAAATAACTTTGGTGCCATGCGAATGGCCGATCAGGTGGAACTTGGTATCCGGCTGCACATGGTCGATCAGCGCGCGCACGATGGCGGCGTAGGTTTCCAGCGTGTAATCGCCGGGCATGCGCAGGTTGTCGCTGTGGCCCTTGCCGGGGTAATCAAGGGCGATGATGTTGAAATTGTCCATCGCGCCTTCGGCAAAAAAATCAAATCGGCGGGCGCTGTTGTAAATGCCGCCAAGGCAGATGATGGTCTCTGCCGTCTCCGGATTGTTTTTCGCTTTCCAGACGTTGTAGGAAATCTGCAGCTGCTGCGTTTTGACAAGGTTGGCATCGTCATGCAGACCTTCGGGCAGGTAGGCCTTCATGCGCTCCGCATGATGCGTGTAGGTGAATTCGCGGCGTTCGAACAGCGGCAGGAAACGCGCATCCAGTTCACGCGCGCGCTGGGCGAGCGCTTGCTCTTCCGCGTTGAAATTCGCCTCCATCGCCGGAGAGATGTTGCCGAAAACCGAAATATCTCTGTGCTGTGCCATGCGTTTCACTCTCGCCCACATCATTCAAAAGTCATGTTAGAGGAGCTTCTGTTTGCCAGAAAATTAACACACAGGCAACGATATGTCTAACATAATATGAAAAATAATGGGCGTTTTTCGCAACTTTCTGAAAGGTTTACGTGCTGCGCCGCACAAAATCGGTCGGTTTGGCGTCGCGGCTTTTCATTTATTGCGCGGGGGATTGTGCGGGTGCTGCGCCGCCGCTGCTTAGAACCCGATATCGGTGGCGGCTTTTTTAAGGATGCCGGCGCTGTGCTTCAGCGCGTTTTTTTCCTCCGCCGTCAGCAGGGGGTAGAGCGTGCGCTCCACGCCGCCGCGTGCGACCACGCGCGGCAGCGACAGGGTTACATCCGTGACGCCTTCCGCATCCGGCGTCAGCATGCTGCAGGTGATGATGGCGTGCTGGTCGTCGACGATGGCTTCGGCAATCCGCGCCATACCGCCGCCGATGCCGAACCACGTTGCGCCCTTGCCGCCGATGATGCGGGCGGCGGCGCGGCGCACGCCGTCGTCAATCTGCGCGCGCACATCTTCGGTCACGGGGGCGGAAAGCTGCACGGCGCAATCGCCCAGCGGCATATTGCCGACACTCACGCCCGACCAGTGCAGCACTTCTGAATCACCATGTTCGCCCAGCACATAGGCATGTACCGAATGGCTGGAAACGCCCAGATGCGCCGCCAGCAGCGCGCGAAAACGCGCGGTATCAAGAACGGTGCCCGAGCCGATAATCCGCGACGGCGGCAAGCCGTGGCTGCGGGCGGCAATCGCCGTCACCATATGTGTCATGACATCGACGGGGTTACTGGCGATCAGCAGCACGGCATCCGGCGCGGCGTTTAATACGCGCGGCACGATATCGGCAAACACATCGGCATTGCGTCGCAGGAGGTCGAGGCGCGTCTCGCCCGGTTTTTGTGCGGCGCCCGCCGCAATCATGACAATACCCGCGCCCGCCAGCCCCGCATAATCATCACCGCCCGTGACAGGCATGGGCGCGGCAAAGGGCGTGGCATGCAGGATGTCTTCGGCCTGCGCACGTGCCAGCGCCGCGTTTTTATCGAGCAGATAGATAGAAGAGCCGATACCTTTCATCACGCAGGCATAGCCGCTGGCTGCGCCGACTTGTCCCGCGCCGATAATGCCGATTTTCATGAAAAGCCTCCTCCGGAAAAACACGCGCAATATGACGTTCATCATAGGCGCGGGGGCTACCTATCGCCAGAGCTTTCGGGAAGCGGCAGGGATATTAACCGGACTAAAACGGTCTGGGTGTGCGCGGTTTGATGATACCGAGGGGTTTCATCAGCAAAACATCTCTGTGCGCGCATTCGGCGGGCATAGATTTGTCGGCATCAATGCCGATATTCATGCGGCGGGACAGTCCGGGGTCTGCGTCAAGAAAACTGCGGATGCTGCCGCGTGTGCCACAAAGAATGGCCGTGATGCCGCGCTGTTCGATCGCGGTCGGCAGCGCGCTGGCGATTTCGCGGCATGCAAGTTCGCCAATCAGCTGCGTATTGTCTAAAATAAGAGTGCCGTTCTCGGCCACGCTCCTCACGGCATTGGCGCCTTGGCCAACAAAATTCATGCTCTGCGAGGAAATCCAGGAAACGGCATTGCTGATAAAGCCATGATCGGTGAGGGCCTTGATGTAGGCATTCATAATACGCGCGCCGTTCGTGCCGCTGTCGTCCTCGATCGCAACGCTCAGGCGCGGTAATCGCATGCCGGCTGCGCGAAGGCTTAACGCCCGCTCGATGATGTCGTCCAGTTGCTCGTGTCCGGTCATGTTTGCTATCGGCTTTGTCTTTAATAGGTGCTTCTATTATCCCATAGGTCAGTTAAGATAGCGTTGATATAAATTATAAGTGATTTCAATTATTTGCCTATAAAGAGGGTGTTTACCCCTTTCAGGTATAATGATTTGATCAAACAAGCGGGGGCATGGATGCACGTAAGGTTCGGCTGGGCTCTCTTTGTCTTTTTTGCATTCCCGCATGTGTCGTTTGCACAGAACGCTCCCGCTCAAGGGGCGGGATATGAGTGTCTTGTCTCTTCAGATGCCGGATGTCTTTATAAAATCATTGCCGAGCGTGTGGTCAGGGAAGCGCCAAGGGGTGAAGTAGCCTTTAAAGCGGCCGAAACCCTCATCGCGCGGGGGGAATATGCCCTTGCCGAGGCATTTATCTACAGACGTCTTGCGGAAATAGATGAAACCCATACCTATCCCGGCGGGCCGTTCAACGAGGGCATGTTGCTGTTGGCGAAGATAAAAAAGCTGCGCGGCGAGAATGAAGAAGCCGCGCGATTTTTGAACGTAGCTATTCCCGCCAGCGGCAAGGGCTTTTCACCCGAAGATATAGGCGACGACAATCCCGCCCAGCGCCTGCTTTTACTGCAAAATGCGGTGGCGAAAGCTGAAAAAGATGTCTTCTCGCCGCGGGGCTACCAAAGACATAACGACCAGCGTGCTCTCAGTGGTCTTGAATTGGCGCGAAGCTTGGCCTCTCTGGCCAATGAATATAGCTGGCAGGGAGATTTTGCGCAGGCCAGCAAGGTTATTTCGAAAATCAACACCGCATATATATTTGAAAATCTGGGAAACAGAGATGCTGCGCGTCGCGCCGCATCTGCCGATTACATGACTATTTTTGAAGACGATGCCTTTGTGCGCATAGATGCTTTTATAAAGGGGGATGAAAGGGGTATCTGGGGCCCGGGTCTTTTGAACATCCTTTATGAAGTGGCTGCGCATGAGGTTGAGGCCGGCAACAAGCTTTTCGGTGCGAAGGCACAGGCGCTCGCACAAAAAATAACGACAGGAACTTATTTGACGGACGCCCCATATCGTGACGTAAGAAGGTATATCGGCGGCACGCCGGAGCGTGCTTCTCGGATGATGGCGGTATTCCATGCGCTTGCGGGCGATGAAGACGCGCTTGGCGCTTATCTTGCGAATGTGTCAGATTACGGCAACGCTCAGGATCTGCCGCGTGTTATGCGCGGCGTTCTGGCGCAGGGCAAAATCGATTTAGCTCTGCGCATCGCGGCTTTGCCGGGGGTGAACAAAGTAAAAGCGTATCAACCCATTCTCGATGCTCTTTATAAGAAGGGTGACCTTGCCGAATTGCGGCGCGTGATGGATTTGAGCGTGCGCGAAGTACAGAAGCTCCCAAAAGATCACATCGCTGAAATGATGAAAGAGAATGCGCGGCTGGCATACCTGATCGGCGATAAAGATTTTGCAAAAAAGACAGCGCTGGAGGCGCTGCGTATCGACCCCATCCAGACAGGGGGGGTGGATTTGGCTTGTGCCAGTGACGGTGGCGGCTTTTGCCGGGTGTATACGCCAGCGCCAGAGATTATTGTTCTACTGATGCGTTATGGCGATTCCGAAACCGCTCTTTCTTTCAGAACGGGAGACCCTGCGAGATTCGCGCTCTATCTGGCTGAGAGCGGTTTATATGACGCGGCAATAAAAGAATTCGCGCAGGCGGCATCGCCATCTCAAAAACGGCTCGAAACGACGGGTTGGCAGATTGCCTATCATATCGTGCGTTCGGATGAACGGCTGCGTTACCGCGATGACGTTAAAGAACTTCTTAAGCCGTTTGAACAACTGCCCTATACCCGCAAAGCGATGTGGCCGCAAAATCGTGTGCAAATGACGGTCGGCTATGAGCTGATGCGCGCCCGCATGGAAAACAGAACGCCGGATATGAATGCGGTGATCCTGCCGCTTTTGCTCTCCAACAGCGGTATTCGCTCATTGCCGGAAATCGATAAGTATTTTGATGATATGGGTTTTGCTGATTTGAAGCCGCATATATGGAGTCTGGTGCTTGGGCGTCTGGGCGATTATCCGGCAGACGATTATGGCGGGCTTATATTGCCTCTTCTCCGGAGTTTTCTTGATGCGGGGCGCAGGGATGATGCCGGGCTGCTGGTGGATGCCTATATCGATAAACGCTGGATGGTTATGGACTATGGCGATAAAACGCAGGTCTCCGGCCAGCGTGAAGCGGCCTTGCTGACGCTATATGCCGAAATGCTGGGAAAAGGACTTTTTGACGAAGCCTCTATGCTGGAGACGCAGGTCGAAAACCCATCCATTGTGACGGATATGCGGTTTCAGCGGGCGAAGGCTTTTTTGAAACAGGGTAGCCAAGCGCAGGCAGCGGCGGCGCTGGGCAACCTGCCCGCGCAAGACGCGGATATGTCCGGTTTGATGTGGCGGCTTGTCCCCAGAAACAGGCCGCATAACGAAAATTATGATCTAGCCCTGCGTACGGCGACGTATCTGATGGACAGGGTTTATGTGCACGAAGCCCTCGGGCGTGATCCGGCGGTTTATGAGGCAACAGTGGAGGACATCCACCGTTGGCTGGTGCATCCCGACTGGAAATTCAAGCTCTCGGAGGCGCTGGCCTTGCATGCGCATGCCGCAGGACAAACGCCGCGTAGCCGCGTATGGACACAGCGGGCGTTGGCGGACTTGCGCGACGGCCGTGACTATTTCTCCCCCTATCGGTATCAGCAGATTATCCGGCTGCAAAAGCTGGTGAGGGATACCGAAGGTCTTGCTGAAACGACGCGATATATACGCGATAGTTATATGCGCAGCCGTAAAACAGAAGCGGCAGATTTTGTGACGATCGTTGATGCGCTGTTGCCCGAGCGTGTGACTATATCCGCTGCGCCGCGCGAAGATATTCTTTTCCTGCTGGCCAATCACGAAAACGTCCAGAAATTTGTGGTTGGCAAGAAGCTTCCCGTATGTTCAGTTCCTGAACTTGATAAGGACGCATTTCAGGTTCACATGGTAACAACGGCAAGGGGGCTTGATACGCTGAATTTGAATCTGGGGTTCTGGCAAAAAGTTTTTTTAAGCTCCCGCGTGAGGGTGGAGGCGGGAAAAGCTCCTATCATCCTCGTGCTCAACGCACGTGTGCCGCATACATGGAAGCTTGACGTTGCCGCCGGTGCGCAGCTTGCCGCCGTCATCATTGGCGGTGTCGATGCGGATATTTCCGGCGTACCGTCCGGCGTACCTGTGCTAAATGCGTCAACCGACGGCAATAGTAAAATCCCCAAATGCAGGCAGACTCTGTTTATGGGGCAAAATCCAGCAGAGGGCCCGGATGGCAGAATGTTTGAGACGTTGGCCAAAGTCCGCGAGATGACGGGACGTGCGGTTGACCACTTGTACTGGAAGCCCGAAACCGACGGCGCTTTTGTTGTCCGTCCGCTGACGCCCGCGCAAATCGACAAAAAAGCCGAATATAAAAAGGTATTCAACAGCGCGTATGTGATTGCCACTGAACAGGCGCAGAGTAATTATCTATTGCGCGGGCAGATGGTGGCTGAAAAAATAGCTTCCGGCACCATGAAAAGCATGCGTGACGGTGTAGCGGATAAAATGCAGACGGGTTATGCCGGTCTCGACAAGTTAGTGAAAGAAGGCTACTTGCGCCCCGCCGATGAAAGCGATCAGGCGTTGTTTGACTCATGGGTGAACGGCGCAACTGCGCGGCTCAAGGTATTGAACGAAGATTTCAATTTCGCGGGCGCTTCACAAACGGGCAAAGTCCCGAAGAAAATTGATTATATCGTGCTGAAGCCGCTTGTTTTGCCCCCGCCGGGGGAATTGCGGAGGGAAATCTCTTTTCTCGTCCCCGAAGATGTCGCCCCCGCCATCGGCAATGATGGATTTTTTAATTACAAGGTTTATTACATGAACGGTTTTTACTGCAAAAACGACCTGACGCTCGGCTGCAAATTTTGACGATAGAGACAAGGCCGCGTATTGTCTGCGGACAGAGATCGGCCGAGTATGCGATGCAAGAAAAAGTGGCTGGGGTGCTAGGGATCGAACCTAGGAATGGCGGTACCAAAAACCGCTGCCTTACCGCTTGGCTACACCCCAACACGCGGGCGCAAAAAGCGCCTGTATCAGGCTTTTGGACGCGGATTGTGCGGGATATGCAGAATCCGGCGCGCCAAAGTGGTGACACTCTATAAAAAATTCCTGCGCCGTGCAAGATGTAACAAAAACAATCGTTTCAAATGCGGGGCGCTTCGCAAAGTCATTGTTTTTCAGGTATTTATGGTTTTTTCTTTTCGCGGGCGGGCTCTGTGCGCGGGCGGGAGAATCTGATATGCTCCGCCTTGACCATAATAAAGACAGCCAACAGCGTTTCCGGCCTCCCTTTGCGGTGGGGCGGGGACGACAGGGAAACCTTCATCCTATGCGCCAGCCTGACGACAAAAAACAGACGTCTTCCGCGTCCGATACGCCCCCCGCGGCATCGCCGCGCGAGGTGCTGTCGCATCAGGAAAAAGTCTATTTCGAAATGTTCCGCGCGATCGAACAGCTGGGCCGCAAACTGGAAAAGGCGGAAGCGGAGCGCTACATGCTCTCGCGCCGTCTGGCCGATATCGAACAAAGCGCCGAGCGTGACGAGGAAACGGGCCGCCTGTATCTGCCCGCAAAAATAGAACAGCCCGCGCTGCCGCCGCTGTCCGAACCGATGCCGCGCGTGATGCAGGCCGCGATTGCCGCGAGTTTTGTGATTGCGCTATGCGCGCTCGGCGCGGTCATCATGCAGGACATGCCGCAAAAACTCTCGCCGCAGCAACTGGCGGCGCTTGAAACGCTGTCCGCACGCGCGCCGCAGACGGCGGAGTGGCGAAAGCCCGCAGAAGCTACCGAGAAACCTGTGCTGGCCGATGCCGCGCCTGAGGCGGATATCGAAGCAGCGGATGTTGAAATGGCCGCTGTAGCTGCGGAAGCGTCCGCGCCCGCAGCAGCAGATAAAGCCGAACCCGCTGTCGCTGCTGTTCACGATGATGAGGAAGCGGCCGAAGATTTCTCGGCGCATCTGGAAGACGCGCTGAGCGATTTGCCAGCGCAAACGCAAACCGCAGCCGCTGAAAATGCGGCGGAGCAAACGCGGCCTGCTACTCCCGCGCCGGATATGGCCGCCGCTCAAGCATCGGCAGAAAATAAAGACGTCACCGTTATGACCGAAGGGGCGGAGCCGTCCTTCGCCGAAGTGCGCGCCGAGGACAACACGGTCGAAGTTTTGAGCGAGCAGGCAGCGACAGCGCCCGCCGCCCTGGCCGCCGTGACGCCTGCCGCAGGTCATGCGGCGGCTTCCGTGCAGGCCTCTGCGCCCGTTCAGGTGGCGCCGGTGGCGGCGGAAACAAAACCGCAGATAACCGCCGCGCCCAAGCAACAGGAAACGCTGCCGCTGATGCGCGACAGCCGTTTGCCGCCGCCGTTGCAGGCGCTGGAAGCGCGCGCGTTCGAAGGCTATGCGGAAGCGCAGCATGATCTCGCCGCCGCCTATGCCGATGGCCGCCTTGCCAAACAGGATTACGCCCGTGCCCGCGCATGGTTCGCACGTGCGGCCGCCGGCGGCGTTGCCAATGCGCATTATAATCTGGGCGTCATGGCGCAGCAGGGGCTGGGCGCACCGGTCAATATGCAGCAGGCGATGGCGCATTACGAAGACGCCGCGAAGCTCGGTCATGCGGAGGCGATGTATAACCTCGGTCTTTTGTACGCCGAAGGCCGCGCCGTGCCCAAGAGCGCATGGCGTGCCGTGACCTATTTCAAGCGTGCGGCGAATGCGGGGCTTGTGCAGGCGGCCTATAACCTTGGCGTGATTTACGAGGGTGATGCTCTCGGCAAGCCCGATCTGACGGCGGCGATCGAATGGTACGACGTCGCCGCGGGCGAGGGCAACCGCGATGCCGCGCTGGCCGTGCGCCGCCTCAAACGCCAGCAGGCGGCCAGCCGTTAAGCGCGGCGCGGTTTATTCCCTGAATAGCCCCGATGCCTTGACCCACCATGTGGGATATTCCTGCCGTATTTTATTGACGGCGGCGGCCGCAGCCGCCGGATTATCGTAGATGCCAAAGCATGTCGCCCCGCTGCCCGACAGACGGGCGATGTGGCAATTCGGCGTGCTTTCGATGGCTTGCAGGGCGCGGCGGATATCGGGGCTGACTTCGATCGCGGCATCGGTCAGGTCATTGCGGTAAAAACGCAAATCGGCAATCCATTCCTGCAGCGTTTTGCGCCGCCCGCCGAATTGGATGGGCGCGCTGTAGCGTCCGGAAAACCGCCGCGCGAAGCGGGCGAAAACTTCCGGCGTCGGGGTCGGTACGGGCGGCGTGACCAGCACCAGATGCATGTCGGGCATCTCGGGCATGGCCATCATTTTCTCCCCGATGCCTTCCATCCACACAGGGCGGCGCACCAGACAGGCGGGCACATCCGCGCCCAGCGTCGCGCCCAGACGGCGCAGGCGTTCTTTTTCTTCCGGCAGCGCCCAGAGTTTCGACAGGCCGCGCAGCGTCGTGGCCGCATCGGACGACCCGCCGCCGATGCCGGATGCCACGGGCAGGTTTTTTTGCAGGGTAATCATGCCCGTCGGGGTGATGCCGTATTCGCGGCCCAGAGCCTGCGCGGCCTTGTACACAAGATTGCCGCGCAAATCGCCGACATCATCGGCGAAATATCCCTCCACATCGATAAACAGGCTGTCGTGGCGGGCGAAGGTCAAATGGTCGCCCGCTTCCGCGAACACGACAATGCTTTGCAGCAGGTGATAACCATCGTCGCGGCGCCCCGTGACATGCAGGAACAGGTTGATTTTGGCGGGTGCGTGCAGCGAAAACGTTTTCGCGCTCATGTTCGACAGTTCCATTTTTCTCATGTCGGGTCTTCCTCTGCCGCTGGGGCTGCGACTGTGCAGCGCTGTTCGGTGCATACGGCTTTTTGCGCGGCGGTTTGCGGCGCATCGCCATGGCAGGCGCGGACGCGGCGTTTGGTGTCGTAATAATAATTGAGTTCTTTCAGCCTGTCCTTGCGCGCGGCGGCAAGGCCTTCGCAGGGGCGGGCGAGCAGGCCGCAATCGCTGTCCGCCGTGCAGGCGCTATAGACCGCCAGCGACAGGTCGGGCGCGTCATCGATAACGGGCGCGGGTTCATGGCTGAACACGATAACGGCGGAGAGCAGCAGCAAAAAAACAATCGGCAGGGCGATGCGCATGGCGGCACACAGGAAAATAACAACGCAAAACCGCGCGGCAAACCCCTGCGCGGCCTTTGCGTTCTATATAGCCGAAAGCGGATATTAAAGCGAGGTGTCTTTCTGCACGACCACGGTTGCCGCAGGTTCGATGCCGTTTTTCAGCTTGCCGTCGACGGCAGCGCGGAAATCGGCGTCTTTACTCAGCTCCTTCGCACGCAGCCATTTGAAGCGGGCTTCCGCGCGGCGTCCGGCCTGCCAATAGGCATCGGCCAGATGGTCAAGGATGGTGGAATCATCCGGCACCAGTGCGACGGATTTTTCCAGCCAGTGTACGGCCTGTTCCATATCGCCAAGGCGGTAATAGGCCCAGCCGTAGCTGTCGAGAATATACCCGTCATCCGGGCGCAGGGCGACGGCGCGGCGGATAAAATCCATCGCCTTTTGCAAATTCATGCCTTTGTCGACCCAGCTGTAGCCGATGTAGTTGAGGATCATCGGGTTGTCCGGCTGGAAGCTGAGCGCGAGCAGCAGGTCTTTTTCGGCACGGTCCCAGTTCTGCGCGCGCTCCAGCGACATGCCGCGGGCATAGACGAGGGCCCAGTGCGCTTCCGTCGGCGCGCCGACATCCGCGAGGGCTTCGTCATAGACGGCAACGGCCTGCGTGAAATCTTCGCGGCGGCGGTACATATCGCCGAGCGCAATCAGCGCCTGCATCCGCGATGCCGGATGCGCCGCCAGACCGCGCAGCATTTTGGCAGCGTCTTCCGTCAGGTCGGCGCTTTCGTAAACCTCGGCAATGCGCAGGCGCGAGAGGGTATGCAGCGGCGATGCGGCACTGATCGATTTGTAGGCTTCGATGGCCGTCGCATATTTCTCGCTGATGGTGGCGATATCGCCCAGCATCAGTTGCCCGAAGGCGGAGGAGGGGGAGAGCATTTGCACAAGGCGGCTGTAAATCTGAGCGCTGTCGTAGGAACGGCGTTCGAACAGCATTGTCGCCAGGTCGAAAATAGCCATCGCGGCGCCATCGGCGGCGGTGCGGATAATCGGCGCCTTGTGGCTGTCGAGTTTTTCCGGTGCGTAAAGCGGGCCGAGACCGTCGTAAATGCGCTGCGCCGTGGCTTCGTCGCCGTAGCGTTCGAAAAAGTTGGCCAGCAGCAGGGCGCTGTGCAGCGTCAGGCTGTCGTCCATAACGGCGGTGTAATGTTTGGCGGCGTTTTCCTTGTCGCCGGCGATGTCATACATCATCGCGGCATGCAGGTTATAGGTGGGGTCGGTTTCTTCGGCATGGCTGCGCAGCATGGCGACGCCGCCGGCAATATCACCCTTGCCCGCAATCGCCCAGGCGCTCATCAGCGGTTTGGTATATTGGCCGAAGCCGTCATCCGGCAGCTTGGCCAGCGTTTCTTTCGCCGTATCGAAATCTTTTTTCACCAGCGCTTCGGATGCCGTGAAAATCAGGGCAAAATCAAGGCCGGCCTGCTGTTCGAGCAGAATTTTATCGGCAAGGCGTTTTGCCGCGCCGAATTCACCCGCGCCCAGTGACAGCAGGAACGCACGGTGCACCATATGCTCGTTATTCTCGTCAAAACCGATAGCGGCGTTCATGTAATGTTGCGCGGCGGTCCAGTCCTGCTGGCGCTGCGCGAAGCGCGCGGCCAGGTAGCTGCCGGAGAGCGTCGCGCTATCGGTCAGATCCGCCGGGTTCGTGGGGCTGAGCGCGTAATGTGCGGCGTTGATTTCAGTGGTTTCGATGTCACCGGCGGAGGCGGCGAAAGGCAGGCCGATCAGGGCCACAAGCGCGGCGGCGGTCAGGGATTTATTCAACGTGCCAAAAACAGCTTTCATTTATGTGCGGCAATCCTGTGCGCATTTTTTTATTGTTGTCACCATCCCCTTGGTGCCGCGCCGGTCTTTGTTCACATGCTTTCGGGCTACAGATGCATATAAGGTCAAACGGGCGGGGCATTTCCCCTACGTAAAGCATCCCATAAACAGGTTAACAACCCGTGACCATTTAAACGTTATGGGCAGTTTTTTTGCGCTGAAACATCCTTGCGCTTTTGCGCAAGAATGCTGCGTGCATGTCGCCCACGGGCGAGAAATTTTCTTGTGTGCGGTGCACAAAAATGAGTTTTTTCTTGCGCGGCAACATATTCGGGCGCAACATAACGCATCTTTTTGGAAAAACAGCGGACGGACACGATGACCAAGCGACTGATCCAGATGTTCAACGCCACCAACGAAATGCCGCGTCTGATGACCGACCTTGCGACATTCCGTATGGGCTGGAACGGCGTCAAGGACAGCCTGCCCAAGGGCGACGGCCACCCCGTGCTGGTGCTGCCCGGTTTTTTGACCGACGACAATTACACGGCCACCCTGCGCGGCGCCATCAAGGAACAGGGCTATGACGTCCACGCCTGGGAAGGCGGGATGAATACCGGTTTCGATGAACGCGCGGCCAAACACCTGCGCGAACAGCTGCAAAAAATCTTCGAAGAAAGCGGCGGACAGAAGGTCACGCTGGTCGGCCACAGCCTTGGCGGTATTTTCGCCCGCGAACTGGCGCGCGAATTCCCCGATATGGTGCGCGCGGTTGTCACGCTCGGCACACCTGCGGGTATGGTGGGCAAGCCGGGGTCGTCCTCGCCGGCGCTGGAGCGTCTTTATGAGATGTTCAATCCCAAATCCGAACATGAAAACCTTGATCTGCAAGTCCGCGGCGCAACGCCGCCGCCTGTGCCGACGACGGGGATTTACTCCAAGCTGGACGGTATCGTGTGGTGGGAAAGCTGCCTGAACCCCGCCGCGCCCAAGACGGAAAATATCGAAGTGCGCTCCGGCCACCTTGGCATGATTGCCAACCTGCCGGCGGTGATTGCGCTGATGGACCGCCTTGCGCAAAAAGAAGGCGACTGGCGTCCGTTCGACGGCGCGAAATACGGCGCGAACAAATTCCCGCCCGTGCCGGCCAACGACGACCTGCCGGAAAACCCGCAGTGGAACGTCAAAAACGCGAAATCCAAACCGCTGTTCGGCGGGCCGAAATAACGCCGTTTTTTGCGGTTATTTTTGTACCAGCATTTGCTGCTGCACCAGCAGAGCCAGAAAACGGTCGAGCGCGAAGCCGCTGTCGATACGCAGCGCGGCGCTGGCGGCCATGGCGAAATTCGGTGATGACAGCAGGTTTTCAAGCAGCACATAGGCGGCCTCGCTGACGCTCCAGACGGCGGCATTGCCGCTGCTGTTGTATATCACCGTGAAACTGTCCTGCGCGCGCGGGTGTTGCGGCACGCTGCCGCCCGCAAGACTTTGCCAAAGCGCGGGGATATCCCACTCGCTTTTGAGCAGTTCCACATGCGGCTGGAGGTAGATATTCAGCTGCATCGGGTCGCGCGCGGCGCGCTCCAGCCCTGCGGTATCCAGCGCGGGCAGGGGGGCTTTGGCGATCGTCGCCTGCGCCAGCTGTTCCATCCGCGCGACATCCGAAAGCCACGGCATTTTGCGCGCCGCGCCCGCCCATGCGGGGTCTTTGCGCAGCAGCGTGGGAATATCACGGGCCGCATCGGCCGCCGCGGCCAGTTTTGCAAAGTCCGCATCGCCCAGCGCACGGCGGGTGGCGGGGAAACGGGCTTCGGCGGGCAGGGGGGCGGGTTTGTTTTTTTGCATGACGCATTCTGCGGCGTGGCGGGGCGCCAGCGCAAGCAAAACCGCGCTTTTTTCGCGCTGATTTGCCGTAAAAGCGGCGATTTCCTGTGGCAGCATCGCGGTGCAGCATGTATGATACCGCCGTTTATCCAGACACATTTTTGACGACGCAAGGAGACATTTCCTCATGTCCGCTCAACCGCAAACCTCGGGCGCTTCAACCACGCAGGATATTCCCATGACCGACGGCCTGAAATGGCGCCCCGATGCGCAAACCATGCAGCACACGGCGCTCGCCGCTTTCATGAAACAGGCGGGCGTTTCGGGCGGGTATGTCAACATCTGGGAATGGTCGAATGCGCATAGCGAAGCCTTCTGGACGCAGGTCTGGGATTTTTGCGGCGTGATCGGCACGCGCGGCCAAGCGGTGTTCAAACCGGGCGCGAAGTTTCAGGACGGACGTTTTTTCCCCGACAGTAAAATCAATTTCGCCGAAAACCTGCTGCGCCGCCGCGATGACGCGCTCGGGATTGTGTTCCGCGGTGAAAACAAGGTCGAGCGCAAACTCAGCTTCCGCGAGCTTTACGACGCCGTCAGCCGTCTGCGTCAGGCGCTGGCCGCGGCGGGTGTTCAGGCGGGCGACCGCGTGGCGGGGTATATGCCCAACATGCCCGAAACCGTGATTGCCATGCTGGCCGCGACCAGTCTGGGCGCGATCTGGTCTTCCGCCTCGCCGGATTTTGGTGTGCAGGGCGTGCTTGACCGCTTTGGGCAGATTGAACCCAAGGTGCTGTTCTGCGTGGATGGTTATTACTACAACGGCAAGGAAATTGATTGCCGCGATAAAATCCGCGATGTGCTGCAAAAACTGCCGTCGGTTACGAAAACCATTCTGGTGCCGTACCTCGGCAGCGATATTTCCGGCTTGCCGGTCACGACATACGATGATGCCGTCGCGCCTTTCGCGGCGGGCGATATCGATTTCCCGCGGTTTGATTTCAACCATCCACTGTATATCATGTTTTCGTCCGGCACCACGGGCGTGCCGAAATGCATCGTGCATGGCGCGGGCGGCACGCTTTTGCAGCATCTGAAAGAACACCGCCTGCATGCGGATGTGAAGCGCGATGACAAAGTGTTTTACTTCACCACCTGCGGCTGGATGATGTGGAACTGGCTGGTCTCCGCGCTGGCGTCCGAAGCGACGCTGATGCTTTATGACGGCTCTCCGTTTTATCCCGATGGCTATACGCTGTTTGATTATGCGGGGGCTTACGGCTGCACGCTGTTCGGCACCTCGGCGAAATATATCGATGCGCTGCGCACGGGCGGCGTGAATGTCGCCGCGCGCGATAACCTTAAAACCGTGCGTCTGATGACCTCGACCGGATCGCCGCTGTCGCATGAGGGGTTTGATTACGTCTATGAGGCGATTTTCCCCAAGGCGCAGCTGGCGTCTATTTCGGGCGGTACCGATATCGTGTCGTGTTTTGTGCTGGGCAATCCGCTCTCGCCCGTGTATCGCGGCGAAATTCAGGGGCCGGGGCTTGGCATGGCGGTCGATGTGTTTGACGATAGCGCGCAGCCGATGCCCAGCGGCAAGGGCGAGCTGGTCTGCAAAGCGCCATTCCCCTGCATGCCCGTCGGGTTCTGGAACGACCCCAGCGGCGAGAAATACGAAGGCGCCTATTTCACCCGTTTCCCCGGCATCTGGTGTCATGGCGACTGGTGCGAATGGACGGCGCATCGCGGATTGATTATCCATGGCCGTTCGGATGCGACGCTGAACCCGGGTGGTGTGCGTATCGGCACGGCGGAGATTTACCGCGTGGTCGAACAAATCCCCGGCATCCGCGAAAGCATTGTCGTCGGGCAGGATTGGGACGGCGATGTGCGCGTCGTTCTGTTTGTCGTGCTGAAAGACGGCGCGGCGCTGGACGAGGCTTTGCAAACCCGCATCAAAAAAGCGGTGCGCGAACAGGCATCGCCGCGCCATGTGCCCGCGAAAATCATTGCGGTTGCGGATATTCCGCGCACCAAAAGCGGTAAAATCACCGAACTGGCCGTGCGCGATGTGATCCATGGCCGCGTTATCAAGAACGTCGAGGCGCTGGCGAACCCCGAAGCGCTCGACCTTTATAAGAACCTGAAAGAGCTGACCACATGAACATGACCCGCGGATTTTTCGGCATCGGCGTCGAGGGTATATCGAAGCCGATGAACGTCGGCAATTTGCTGCGCTCGGCGCATTCTTTCGGCGCGAGTTTCTTTTTCACCGTCGATCCGGAGGTGGATGTGTTCGGCATGCGCGGCTCCGACACGTCAGATGCTTTCGGGCATTTGCCGTTTTATAATTTTACCTCGGTCGAAGACATGGTGCTGCCCGCCAATACCCAGATGGTGGCGGTGGAGCTGATCGAGGGCGCGGTCGATTTGCCGAGTTTCCGCCACCCCACGCGCGCGGTTTACGTGCTGGGCCGTGAAATGGGCAATGTGTCGGATAAAATGCTCGCGCGCTGCGACCATGCCATCAAAATACCCATGAAATTCTGCGTCAACGTCGGCGTCGCCGGCGCGATTGTGATGTATGACCGGCTGATCAGCATGGGCCGTTTTGCGCCGCGCCCCGTCGCCGCCGGCGGCCCGCGCGAATTCAAACCGCAGGGCCTCAAAGACTCGCACATCGTCGTACCCTGATACCGCATCTTGTGCATGCGCAGCATCGTCGCCTGTGCGCCGGTGCGCGGCATGTTGTGCGCCGCATCATGCGCCGCGCGTATTTTTTATTTCTAAAAAAAACCGCGTGCGTGAAACTTTCGGTTAAAAGCGTTTCGCGCGGGCATTGTTGCAGTGCAAGTTTGTTGCAAAGCCATTGTCGATGTGCGAAAGCGAAACCAGTTCACTGTCACCGTCAACAAAAAGCGTCGAGCGAAAGGGAGTCCCCCAATGTCCGTTTTCAGCCACAAAGAATTCGACCAGCACGAACAGGTTTCTTTTTTCCAATGCCCCCAGACGGGCTTGCGCGCGATTATCGCCGTGCATAACACCCATCTCGGCCCCGCGCTCGGCGGTTGCCGCATGTGGGCTTACGACAACGACGAACAGGCGCTGAACGACGTGCTGCGCCTGTCGCGCGGCATGACGTATAAATCGGCGATTACCGGCCTGCCCCTCGGCGGCGGTAAATCGGTCATCATCGGTGACAGCCGCAAAATGAAAACCCCCGAACTGATGAAGGCGATGGGCCGCGCGGTCGATACCTTCGGTGGCCGTTATATCATTGCCGAAGACGTCGGCACGACGGTCGAGGATATGCGCAACATCCATGCCTCCACCGAGCATGTCGTCGGTATTCCGATGGAAGACGGCGCACATGGCGGCGGCGATCCGTCGCCCACCACGGCGCTGGGCGTTTACACGGGCCTCAAGGCTGCGGCGCGCCTGCGCCTCGGCAAAGACAACCTGCAAGGCGTGAAAGTCGCCGTGCAGGGTCTGGGCAACGTCGGTTATAACCTCTGCAAACTGCTGGCTGCCGATGGCGCGGTTCTCAGCGTTACCGACGTTCAGGTCGAAAAACTCGACATGGCGAAAAAGGAATTCGGCGCGGCGGTTGTCGGCCTGAATGAAATCTATGACGTCGATGCCGATATCTTCGCGCCCTGCGCGCTCGGCGCTATCCTGAACGATGACACCCTGCCGCGTCTGAAGGCGAAAGTTGTGGCGGGTGCCGCCAACAACCAGCTGGCCGAAGCGCGCCACGGCGATGTCCTGCGCGGCATGAATGTGCTCTATGCGCCGGACTACGTCATCAACGCGGGCGGCATCATCACCGTGTACTACGAATTCCTCGCCCGCAAGACCGGCAAGCCCTATGACCGCCAGCAGGTGCTGGACCATGTGGCCAAAATCGCCGATACGGTTGAACTGGTCAGCAAACGCGCGCAGCAGGAAAACACCTCCACCGCGAAAGCGGCCGACTGCATCGCGGAACAGCGCTTCAAAGGCCAGAAAGCCTGCAAAGCAGCCTGAACCGGAGATAAAAATAACACGTTGTAACATCAGGCGTGAAAAACACCCGCCCCGTCAAACGGGCGGGTGTTTTATTTTGGCATTAAGGGTTTTGAAACAACCTGTGGTTGATAATAATAAAGTAACAACCATGGATTGTTTCCGTGACAGACGCAGAACCGACAGCCGCGCCCGCGCCGGAGGACAAAAATACCGCTGCATCTGCGCCGGACATGCAGCTGCATGGGCAGAAACTTGAAGCGCTCGGCCAGCTGGCGGGCGGCATCGCGCATGATTTCAACAATATTCTGTCGATTATCGAGGGGCATACCGAACTCGCGCTCAAACAGCTTGAATCCGGCACGCTCAGCCCCGAACAGCTGGAGCGTATCCGCGCCGCCACCGCGCGCGGGGCGGGGCTGACGCGCCAGCTGCTGGCCTTTGGCCGCCAGAAAGTCGGCGTGCTGGAACGCATGGATATCTGCAAGGCGCTGTCGGGTATCCGGCTGCTGTTGCAACCGCTGTTCGGCGCGGCGGTGCGTGTCGATTTATCGCTGCCCGCGCGCCCGCTGTGGGTGGAGGCGGGGGAAGATCACTTGTCCCAAATCGTGCTGAACCTTGCGCTCAATGCGCGCGATGCGCTGCCTGCGGGCGGCGATGTTTTGATTTCCTGCATGGCCTGCGGCGAGGGGGCGCTGCCCGATGCGCTGCGCGCGCGCGGCGGCGCGCGGGAATATATACGCCTCAGCGTTACCGATAACGGCTGCGGCATTTCACCGGCTGTGCTGCCGCATATTTTCGAGCCGTTTTATTCAACCAAAGAACGCGGCCGCGGCACCGGCATGGGGCTGGCGGTTGTCTATGGCATCGTCGAGCAGCTGGGCGGCGCGATAGATGTAAGGTCGCGTGTCGGCGAGGGGACGGCGGTGCATGTCTATCTGCCGCAGGCGGCGGCGGATGCGGCGGCGCCGGCACTGGCCGATCGCTGGCAGCGCGAAGGCGGCGGGCTGCGCGGCCGCACCGTGCTGCTGGCGGAGGATGAACCGGAGCTGCAAAACATCCTCGCCCTCATGCTGGAGGGGTTCGAGATGAAAGTCCTGCGCGCGGGCAATGGCAACGAAGCTTTCGCGCTTCAGCAGGATTTCATGGGCGAGATTGATTTTCTGCTGACCGATGTCGTGATGCCGGAAATGGATGGCATCGCCTTGGCCGAGGTCTTTGCGCGGCGGCGTCCGCAGACCAACGTGATTTATATGAGCGGCTATCCGTTTCTGGGCGCGGAAAAAGGCCTGCGCGTGCCCGATACGGCGGCCTTCATCAGCAAGCCCTTGCAGGAAGACAGCGTGCGGCAGGTATTGGAGCGCGCGCTGGCGCGCCGCCACCTGCGCGAACAGCAGGATGCCGCATCCGCAGGCGCGGATGCAGGGGATGAAAAGGATTCTGACCAATAGACCCGCGCGGCGGGCATAAAACTATTGCCTTCTCGGCTGGCTTCCGCTTTTATATCAGGGGTTTAGTCTTTAAACACTCTGGCAGCAAAGCGGATACGTGGTCAAACTCAGGGAAACGGATGTACTCGTCATCGGCGGCGGCGTGAACGGCGCCGGTATCGCGCGTGATCTGGCGGGCCGCGGGCTCGGCGTGGTTTTGTGCGAGAAGGACGATCTGGCCTCCGCCACCTCCGCCGCCAGCACCAAGCTGATCCATGGCGGCCTGCGCTATCTGGAATATTACGAATTCGGTCTGGTGCGCGATGCGCTGAAGGAACGCGAAGTGCTGCTGCGCGCCGCGCCGCATATCATCTGGCCGCTGACATTCGTGCTGCCGCATCATGCGAAGCTGCGTCCGTGGTGGTTGATCCGTCTTGGCTTGCTGCTGTACGATTACATCGGCGGGCGGCGCACGCTGCCGAAATCGAAGGGGCTCGATCTGGCGGGCACGCGTTTCGGCCAGCCGCTCAAAAACACCTTCAAGCGCGGCTTCAGCTATTCCGACTGCTGGGTCGAAGATACGCGGCTGGTGGTGCTGGCGGCGCTGGACGCGGCGGAGCGCGGCGCGACGATTTTGACGCGCACCGAATGCACGCATCTGGCCAAGCGCGACAAGCATGACGGCTGGACGGCGACATTCTATGACCACGTGACCGAAGAAACCTATAAAATCCATGCGCAAATGGTGGTCAATGCGGCGGGGCCGTGGGTGACCAAGGCGCTGGATATCGTCGGCCACGGCGGCGATACGGTGCCGCAGAAATACAAAATCCGCTGGGTCAAGGGCAGTCATATCATCGTGCCCAAGCTTTATCAGGGCGACCATGCCTATATCCTGCAAAACGGCGACGGGCGCATCGTTTTTGCCATTCCGTACGAAAAGAAATTCACCCTGATTGGCACCACCGACATCGAATATCACGGCGATATCGAAGAGGTGCGGATTTCGATGGAGGAAGTCGAATACCTCTGCGAAGCCGTCAGCAGCTGGCTGCGCAAACCCGTGAAGCCGGAAGACGTGCAGTGGACATACAGCGGCGTGCGTCCGCTGCTGGATGACGGCGCGTCCGATGCCAAGGCGGTCACGCGCGATTACGTGCTGGATATCGAAGAATACAAAGGCGCGCCGATTTTGTCGATTTACGGCGGCAAGATCACCACCTTCCGCAAACTGTCGGAAAAGGCGGGCGATCAGGTGGTCGAACGTCTCGGCCGCGGGCGCGGCGCGTGGACGGCGGATGCCGTGCTGCCGGGGGCGGAGGCATCGGGGCTGAATTTCGAAACCTTCGTCAAAACGCTGCGGCGCGAATTCAACTGGCTACCGGAATCGCTGGCGCTGCGCCTTGCGCGGGCTTACGGGTCGCGCGTGCGCACGATTTTGCGCGGCTGCAAGCGCATGGCGGACATGGGCGAGGATTTCGGCGACGGCATTTACGAAGCGGAAATCCGCTATCTGGTCGCCCATGAATGGGCGATGACGGCGGATGATATTTTCTGGCGCCGCTCCAAACTGGGCCTGCATGCGTCGGAGGAGACGCAAAAACGCGTCGCCAAATTCGTACGCAAACTGTTGGCCAAGCCCAAGGCAAAATAATCACCAACAGCGGAGTTCGCTTCATGACACGCTACATCATGGCCATCGATCAGGGCACCACCAGCACGCGGGCGATTCTGTTTGACGAAGCGGGCAAAATCCGCGGCATCAGCCAGAAAGAACTGACGCTGTTCTACCCCGATAATGGCTGGGTCGAGCAAAACCCCGAAGATATCTGGGAAGATACGCTCTATGTCTGCCGCGCGGTCATGAACCAGCAAAGCGTGAATGCGATTGAGGTTGCCGCCATCGGCATCACCAACCAGCGCGAAACCACGGTTGTCTGGGACCGCGAAACCGGCGAGCCGCTGTATAACGCCATCGTCTGGCAAGACCGCCGCACGGCGGATATTTGCGACGCCTTGCGCGCGGGCGGGCATGAAAACACCTTTACCCAAAAAACCGGCCTGCTGCTGGATGCGTATTTTTCCGGCACCAAAGTGCAGTGGATTTTGGACAATGTCGAAGGCGCGCGGCAAAAGGCCGAAGCGGGCAAGCTGGCGTTCGGCACGATTGATTGTTTCCTGCTCTGGCGTTTGACGGGCGGGCGCGTGCATGCGACGGATGCGACGAACGCATCGCGCACACTGATGTATAATATCGTCACGCAGGATTGGGACGATGAATTATTGGCGCTGTTGCGCGTGCCGCGCAGCATGCTGCCGGAAGTGCGCGACAACAGCGGCGATTTCGGCCGCACCGATATGCTGGGCGCGCCGATTGCGATTGGCGGCATGGCGGGCGACCAGCAGGCGGCGCTGATCGGTCAGGCCTGCTTCAGCCCCGGCATGGTCAAAAGCACCTATGGCACGGGCTGTTTCGCGCTGATGAACATCGGCGGCGAATTCCGGCCGTCGAAAAACCGTTTGCTCACCACTATCGCCTACCGCCTGAACGGGCAGGTGTGCTACGCGCTCGAAGGTTCCATTTTCGTGGCGGGCGCGGCGATACAATGGCTGCGCGACGGTCTGGGCATTTTGAAATCGGCGGCGGAAACCGAAGCGATGGCGACGTCGGTCGAAAACAATGGCGGCGTTTACATGGTGCCGGCCTTCACCGGTCTTGGCGCGCCTTACTGGAACCCGCATGCGCGCGCGGCCATCACGGGCCTGACGCGCGGGGCGAGCGCGGCGCATCTGGTGCGCGCGGGGCTGGAGGCGCAGGCCTACCAGACCGAAGACCTCATGCATGCGATGGCGGAGGATGCGGGCAAAAAACTGACCGAAATCCGCGTCGATGGCGGCATGGTCAAAAACAACTGGGTGTGTCAGTTCATCGCGGATATCACGGCAACGCCCGTGCTGCGTCCGGCCATCATCGAAACCACGGCGCTGGGGGCGGCCTATCTGGCGGGGTTGCAGGCGGGGATTTTCAAATCGGTTGATGATATCGCCGCGCGCTGGCAGCACGAACGCACGTTTGAGGTGCAGATGGCCGCCGATACCCGCAAAGGGCTGTATGCGGGCTGGCAAAAGGCTGTGAAGCAGGTATTGGCAGGGGCCTGAGGCCTGCTGCCAATTTTGTTTGACATAATTTGTATCTACGTTTAGGGTTGGCGCTGATTTATAAAAGAGCGAATCTTCCTCCGCTTGCGAAACGGCAGCCCGACAAGGCGGCACGGGCGCAGGCCCGAAACAAGGTATGTCATGAAAAATGCGATGATCCATGCCGAGGCAACGTGGTCGACCGCCGCGCAAAGCTTCGCCGCACAAAAAGACGTCTGGCAGCAAACCCGCGCGCCGTTGGCGGAAACGGTTGCCGCTTTTCACGCGCAGCCGCCGCAAGGCATCTTCGGCAAGCTGGGCCATGCCTTCACCAAGGCGGTCAAGATTGCGCCGATGGAGCGTAAAATCCGCAAGCTTGACCATTTGCAGGCATCGGAAGAACAAAATCTCCGTACCACGGCCACGCAGGTTTACCGCACGCTGGGCGAGGCGGCGCTGGCGGCATCACAGAATGCGGATGACAAAGGAATCTATGCCGCGCTGGGCGATATCGAAAACCACCTGAACGACACCGCATCCAAATTGCGCACCGCCATCAAAGAAGCGGACGAGGCGAGCGATATGGAGCTGATGGACATGGCCGCCAATAACAAAGGCATCAGCCTGCTGTCGTATTTCGAAACCGACGAAGCCAAAGAGGCCATCCGCGCGGCGGGGGCGAGTATTCAGGCGCTCAACGGCAAACTGCGCGATGCGCAAAAGCAGGACGTGCAACTGGCCAAGGATCTGGGCTTCGGCAATACCCTTGATCTGTTCGTCGATATGGCGGGCGGGTTTATGGGCGCTTTTACCAGCTATCTGAACATGCAAAAACTCGATGAAGCCGTCGATAAAATGACGGGCATTCTGGATACCGTCGGCAAAATGCAGGCGGAGGTCGGCGCGGGGCTGCGCGCCATCCAGACCGGCGCGGTCAAGGCACAGGCGGGGGCAGATGCGAATCTGGCGGGGCTGGTGCAGCAGCTGATGCCCTATCTGCCCGAAGATACCGCCGGCGTGCTGCGCGGCGACAGGCCGGCCCTGCGCGTGAGCCCTTTCAACCGCTGATCAGGGCGCATATCCCAAAAAAGACGGCCTGTTAAAAAACAGGCCGTTTTAATTTGGAGAAAATCACACACACCCGAGTTACCAGAGCAAAGCCTCAATCCGTTTGTCCGATACATCTGATGATTTCAATCTACCATCAAATGGTAAACGTCTTCTTAACGGCGTGCGTTTTGTGTCGCTTTAGCTCTGACCGTGGCAATATTTGTACTTCTTGCCCGAACCGCAGGGGCAGGGGGCGTTGCGCGGCGTGCGCGACCATGTCGACGGGTCGTTCTGGTCGAACAGCGTCGCTTCGAAGGGCTTCGGCTCCGTATCCTGCACGGGCTGTTCGCCGCGCGACAGCACGGTGTGCTGCGGCGCTTGCGGGCGCGGCATGCTCAGGTGCTGCGTCTGGTCTTCGGCCTGCTTGTCTGCGTGCAGTTCGACCAGACAGATGGTGCTCGTCACCCGCTCGCGCAGGCGCACCAGCATCCCTTCGAACAGGGCGAAGGCTTCGTATTTGTATTCGTTGAGCGGGTCTTTCTGGCCGATCGCGCGCAGGTAAATCCCCTGACGCAGATGTTCCAGATCCAGCAGGTGTTCTTTCCACGTCTGGTCCAGCAGTTGCAGCAGCGCCGCCTTTTCGAAACGCTTGACGGCTTCGGTCACGAAAATCGCTTTTTTCTCCGCGATGCGGCCGTCGATATCCTTGCGGATGCGCTCCTCGACGATTTCGGCGTCGATGCCTTCTTCCTTCACCCACGCCTCGACCGGCAGGGTAAGGCCGAGCAGGCGGTGCGCATCGTTTTTCAGCAGCTGCACATCCCACTGTTCGGGGAAGGCGCCCTGCGGAATCGCGGCGGATACCATGGCGGAAATGACTTCTCCGCGCATGTCTTCGATGATGTCGGATACGTCGTCGGAGGTCATGACTTCACGGCGCTGGTCATAGATGACGCGGCGCTGGTCGTTCATGACGTTGTCGAATTTCAAAACGCTTTTGCGGTATTCGAAATGCTGGGCTTCGACTTTTTTCTGCGCGCGTTCGATGGCCGCGTTGATCCACGGGTGGATGATCGGCTGGCCGGGCTTCAGGCCCATGCGCTGCAGGAAAGTGTCCATTTTCTCGGATCCGAAAATCCGCATCAGATCGTCTTCGAGCGAGATAAAGAATTTCGAGGCGCCCGGGTCGCCCTGACGGCCGGAGCGGCCGCGCAGCTGGTTGTCGATACGGCGCGATTCATGGCGTTCGGAGCCGATGACGTAAAGACCGCCCGCCTGCTTGACCTGTTCCATTGCCTCGGCGATTTCGGCGCGGATTTGCGCCTCCAGCCGTGCGCGCGTCACTTCGTCGGCATCGGCGGGGATTTCTTCGGCAAGGCGCATCTCGACGTTGCCGCCGAGTTTGATGTCGGTACCGCGGCCCGCCATGTTGGTGGCGATGGTGATGGCGCCCGGTTTACCGGCCTGCGCGATGATATGCGCTTCCTGTTCGTGATAGCGGGCGTTCAGGACGTTATGTTCGATTTTCTGTTTCTTGAGCAGCTTCGACAGCGTTTCCGATTTGTCGATCGACGTGGTGCCGACCAGTACCGGCTGGCCGCGTTCATGACATTCCAGGACCAGACGGATGATGGCGTCGTATTTTTCGGCCGCCGTGCGGTAAATCTCGTCGTGCTGGTCGTGACGGATGGCGGGCAGGTTGGTCGGCAGTTCGATGACGCGCAGGTTGTAGATCGCTTCGAACTCGTCCTTTTCCGTCATGGCGGTACCGGTCATGCCGGCCAGTTTCGGATACATGCGGAAATAGTTCTGGAAGGTGATGGAGGCCAGCACCTGGTTTTCGTGCTGGATCTTCGCGCCTTCCTTGGCTTCAAGCGCCTGATGCAGGCCTTCGGAATAACGGCGGCCTTCCATCATGCGGCCCGTAAATTCGTCGATGATGATGACGGAATCGTCTTTGACGATGTAATCGACATCGCGTTTATAGTTTTTGTGCGCGCGCAGCGCCTGATTGACGTGATGCACCAGCGTGATGTTTGCGGCATCGTAAAGTCCGCCGTCGCCCAGCAGGCCGTGTTCTTTCAACAGCTCTTCGATATGGATGCTGCCGCGGTCGGTCAGCACAACGCTTTTGTGCTTTTCGTCCAGCTCGAAATCTTCGGGCGAGAGCAGGGGAATCATTTTATTGACGCTGCGGTACATCTCCGCGCTGTCCTGCGCCTGGCCGGAGATGATCAGGGGGGTGCGGGCCTCGTCGATCAGGATGCTGTCGACCTCGTCCACGATGGCGAAGTTGAACGGACGCTGCACCATGTCTTCGATGCGGAACTTCATGTTGTCGCGCAGGTAGTCGAAGCCGAATTCGTTGTTGGTGCCATAGGTGATGTCCGAACCGTAAGCGGCCTGACGTTCTTCGTCGCTGAGGTTCGCGACAATGACGCCGACCGAAAGACCCAGCGATTTGTAAATCGGCGACATCCATTCCGCGTCACGCTGCGCGAGGTAGTCGTTGACCGTCACCACATGCACGCCCTTGCCTTCAAGCGCGTTCAGATAGACGGGCAGGGTCGCGACGAGGGTTTTACCTTCACCCGTGCGCATTTCGGGGATGTACCCTTCATGCAGCGCCATGCCGCCCATCAGCTGCACATCAAACGGGCGCAGGCCAAGACGGCGGCGCGCCGCTTCGCGCACGGTGGCGAAAGCTTCGGGCAAAATCTGGTCCAGCGTCTCGCCCGCTTCGAGGCGGGTGCGGAATTTCGCGGTCTGCGCGGCCAGTTCGGCATCGCTCATCTGCTGCATCGCGCTTTCGAGGGCGTTGATCTGGTCAACGCGGCGACGGTATTGTTTCAAAACGCGTTCGGAATGGGTGCCGAACATGGTACGCGCGAGAGCCGCAAACATCGATTTTCAGAGTCCTTTTTTTAGGCGGTTTTTTACGCGGTCACCCGCGCCGTGTGTTTTACGGCGGCGCCGGAAACTCCGGCACGAAGGCGGGGATCGCTCACCATCACTTACATGCACATGACATATATAGGATATTGAAGGTAAGTCAACGCTTGGCGCCGCGAAAAGCTCCCGCAGGCAGGCAATAAAAATGACCTGAAAACACCTTGCCAACCGCTGGAAATGCGCCTTATATGGCCATCATTACAGCTTCCGCTTTTTCAGGAGAATATGGAATGTCCACGCGTTTTCGCCTTCCCGCTGCCCTCTCGGTTACCCTTGTTTCTGCCGCGTTGCTGTTTGCCGCGCCGCAGCCTGCTTTCGCGCAGGAAGACGGCGTTGCCGCCGTTGTGAATGGCGACAAGATTCTGACAAAAGACGTGGATAAAGCCCTCGGCATCCTCGGCCTGAAAGGCAGCGACGCCGAACAAATGAAGGGCGAAGTCCTGAACCAGATCATCAACGAAAAACTGATCGAGGAAGCCATCCTCAAGGCCAACATCGAGCAGAATGCGGAATACATCAAACGCCTCGACGTGCTGAAACTCCAGCTGATGCGTCAGGTCTTCCTCGAAGAGCAGATCAAGGACCAGATTTCCGACAAGCACGTGAAGGCGGAATACGAAAAATTCATCAAGCAGAACAAAGGCAAGACTGAAATCCGCGCCCGCCACATTCTGGTGCCGAGCGAGCAGGAAGCCGTGCAGGTCATCAAGGAACTGGATGGCGGCGCAGATTTTGTCGAGCTGGCGAAAAAGCGCTCCTCGGACACCTCTGCGGTGCGCGGCGGCGATCTTGGCTATTTCATCAGCGAGGAAATGGTGCCCGAGTTCAGCAAAGAAGCTTTCGCCCTGAAGGCGGGCAGCTACAGCAAAAAGCCGGTCAAGACCCAGTTCGGCTGGCACGTGGTGAAGGTTGAAGACAAGCGCGAGCGCGCGGTGCCGAAACTGGAACAGGTGGCCGAGCCCATCCGCCAGAAACTGGGCAACGATGCCGTACGCAAAATGGTCGAAGACCTGCGCAAAAAGGCGGATGTGAAAATCCTGACCAGCGATGCCGGCGCGAAAAAAGACGATAAAGCCACCAAGAAAAACTAAATCTATTCAGGCCGCCGGCTGCGGTTTTCAGGCAGCCGGCGGTTTTTTGTTACTTTTCATGACGATGGGGCGTGGATTGACGCCCGGCCCGCGAAGGGGTATTGAGGGATTATGAGTATTTCACGTCAGTTCAGCAAAGGCAGCCAGCGTCCGCGCGAGATTGTTCTCGACGTGGAAACCACCGGGCTGTTCACCCACGAAGGTCACCGTCTGGTCGAAATCGCCGCCGTTGAAATGGAAGGCCGCCGCCCCACGGGCCGTGAATTTTATGCGCTGGTCAATCCGCAGCGCGACATTCCGGCGGAGGTCAGCAAAATCCACGGCATCACCAACGAGCGCGTGGCGGACAAACCGCCCTTCGCCGAGATCGCCGCCGAGCTGCGCCGTTTTATCGGCGATTCCCCCGTCGTCATCACCTGCCGCACCAAAGACGGCTATACCCTCGACATGGCGTTCCTGAACAAGGAACTGGCCGAGGCAGGGCAGCGTCCCGTGCCGGAAGAACAGTGGCTCAATGTGCGCCGCTGGTCGGAAATGATGTTCGGGGAAAAAGCCGCGACCCTCGACAAGGTGCTCGACCGCTATGACATCAGCCGCAAGGAACGCGATGATAACGGCCATAGCGCCATTCTGGATGCGCGTTTGCTGTCGGAGGCTTACCCGCGGCTGCTGAAAGATTACATGAGCTTTTCGGCCAGCGGCGCGCAGCCGCAACCGGCGGCTCAGAAAAACGCCGCAACCCCTTCATCTCCCAAATGAGTTGTCAAGACGCCATCGACAAGCCCGCCCCGCCCAAGCCCGCGAAAATCGTGCATGTGGTGGCGGCCGCGCTGGTTGACCGCGACGGCCGCGTGCTGCTCGCACAGCGGCCCGAAGGCAAAAAACTGGCCGGCCTGTGGGAATTTCCGGGCGGCAAAATCGAGGCGGGCGAAACCCCCGAAGCCGCACTGGTGCGCGAGCTCAAGGAAGAGCTGGGCATTGAAACCGCCGAGGGGTGTCTTGCCCCACTGACCTTTGTGTCGCACCGCTATGACGACTTTTATCTGTTTATGCCGCTGTATGTGTGCCGCGTCTGGCGCGGCAGCGTGGTGGCGCATGAACATCAAAATATTGCATGGGTCTATCCCAAAGACTTCAACCAGTACCCGATGCCGCCGGCGGATATCCCGCTGATCCCCTATCTTCGCGATCTGCTTTAAGCATGTATACAAAAGCGATTGATTTAAAAGAATTCTATGAAAGCCTGCAGGGCCGCGTCGTGCAGCGCCTGCTGCGCCAGCATGTGCGGCGGTTCTGGGCGGATGTGACGGGGCAGCGCGTGGTTGGCTACGGCTATGCGACACCCTATCTGAAACCCCTGATGGCGGAGGCGGAACGCGTCGTCGCCCTGATGCCCGCGCAGCAAGGCGCCATCTACTGGCCGCCGGAGGAGCGCGGGCTCGTCACCCTGTGTGACGAGGAAGAGCTGCCCATCGAAACCAATTCCATCGACCGCATGCTGGTCATTCACGGTGTGCAAAGCCCCGAAAGTCTGGATTCCATATTGCGCGAGGCGTGGCGCGTGCTGACGGGGCAGGGCAGCCTCTTGCTGGTCGTGCCCAACCGCGCGGGCGTCTGGGCGCGGTTCGACCATACCCCGTTCGGCCACGGCGTGCCCTATTCGATGGGGCAGATCCGCGGCGTGCTCAAAGATTATATGTTTATTCCCGAGCGGGCGGAGCGCGGGCTGTTCATGCCGCCCTCGGCCTCGCGCCTGATGCTCTCCGCCGCGCCGGTCTGGGAAAAACTGGGCAGCCGGTTTTTCAATGCCTTCGGCGGGGTGAATATCATCGAGGCGGGCAAGCAGCTTTATACCGGCACCCCGCTGCCCGTGACGGCAGGGGCGGGCGTGCGCCGCCGCATCGTGATGGGCGGCGCCCCGGTGCCGCGCAAGGCCGATGCCGCCAAGCGTGGCATATAACGCCTCAAGCGGCGGCTGATTTTCTGACAATCCTGCCGATGCGCCCCTTAAAAAAGGGGGGTTGAACGGCCGCGCCCTGCCGCGCAAAATGGCACCAATTCCTTTTTCACCCGCTTTCATCAGACACGGAGTTTCCGCCATGACCGCCGCCGCACCGCTGCCCAAATCCGGCATTCTTGATATCAAGCCCTATATCGGCGGCGAGGGGCGGCTGGATGCTGTGGTGCATCCCGTGCGTCTGGCTTCCAACGAAAACGTGCTGGGTTGCAGCCCCATGGCGCGCGCGGCCTATCTGGCGGGCGCGGATGATTTGCACCGCTACCCCGACGGCGCGGCGGGCGATTTGCGCGCCGCCATCGGCCGCGCCTATGGCCTTAATCCCGATCAGATCGTTTGCGGCGCGGGTTCGGACGAGCTGATCGCGCTTATCGTGCGCGCCTACGCCGGCCCGGGCGACGAGGTGATGTATAGCCAGTACGGTTTCCTGATGTATCCGATTTCCGCGAAATCGGCGGGCGCGACGCCTGTGGCTGTCCCCGAAAAAGACATGCGCACCGATGTCGATGCGCTGCTGGCGGCGGTCACGCCCAAAACCAAAATCGTGCTGCTGGCCAACCCCAATAACCCGACCGGCAGTTACCTGACCAAGGCGGAAATGAAAAAACTGCGCGGCGGCCTGCCCGCAGGTGTTTTGCTGGTGGTCGATGCCGCCTATGCCGAATTCGCGCAAGTGCCGGATTACGAAGATGGCCGCGCGCTGGTCGACGGCGGCAACAACACCGTGATGCTGCGCACGTTTTCGAAAATCTACGGCCTTGCCGCGCTGCGCCTTGGCTGGGGCTATTGCCCGCCGGATATCGCGGGCGTCATCAACCGCGTGCGCGGCGCGTTCAACGTCAGCGCCCCCGCGCAGGCGGCGGGCATTGCGGCGCTGGAAGATAAAGCCTTCATCCAGAAAACCATCGACATGACCAACTCAGGCCGCACGCAGCTGTCGGACGGGCTCTCCGCCCTCGGCTTCAAGGTCTGGCCGAGCGTGACGAATTTCATCCTCGTGCGTTTCGGCGAGCGGGCGGAGGACATCCGCCTCGGCCTCAAGCAGCAGGGCATTTTCATCCGCCAGATGGGCGCCTACAACCTGCCCGACCATCTGCGCATCACCGTGGGCACGCGCGACGACAACGCGCGGCTGCTCTCGGCGCTGCGCCAGATGATTTGATATTGTGATTTTATTTGCGGTCTTTGCCGCATAAAAAAACAGCCCCTCGGACAGAGGGGCTGTTTTTCTTTGTGCCGTATATTTTTTTTAACGCTTCGGCTGCATGTTCGGTATCAGCTGCTGGCCGCTGCGTTTTTTGTTCTGGATTTCGGCATAGGTGCGCTCGATGGCAAGGAAACGCTCGACCGATGTCGGGTGCGTGGTGCGCGTGCTGATGGAACGTGCATTTTCCGCGCCCATGCGGCGCCAGAAATTGGCGACGTTGGCGGTGTTGTATCCCGCGCGTTCCATGAAATACATGCCGACGTAATCCGCTTCCTGTTCAAAGGGGACGGAGTATTGCTGAAGCGCCATCTGCCCGCCCATTTGGGTTGCGGCGCCGCCCGTGCTGACGCCGGCGGCGGCCAGCAGGCTGTCAATCGCCAAACCGCCGAGCGAGCCGACAGTCGCGTTCTGGCGCATCTTGTTCACATGCAGCAGCGCGCTGTGGCCCAGTTCGTGGGCGATGACCATCGCCACCTCGTTATCGTTTTCGGCGAAGCGCACGATGCCGCGTGAAATCACGATTTTCTGGCCATCGGCATAGGCGTTGATGTCATTGCTGTTGCTGTCGAGGATGACGGGGTAGTTGCAGCCTTCGACCGGTTGCATGACGGTCGCTTGCGCGCGGCCGTTGCGTTCAAACACGATATCGACGGGACGCATGCCCGATTGCTTGACGAGATTTTCGGCAATCTGCGCGGCCTGTGCATTGGCGGGCAGGTTTTGGCCGTTGATGGCGACGATTACGTCACCCGCGCGCAGGCCCGCACGTGCGGCGGGCGAATTGCGCACGACATCGCGCAGCGTCAGGCGCGGGCCAAGGCCATAGGCCTGACGCGCAATCGTTTGCGCATTGCCTTTGAGGCCGTAGATATTCCACACCGTCGCGCCGACCGTGGGCGATACGCGCGGGCGGCAGAATTCGGCATTCGCCACCATCAGCGGATAGGCGAGGGCGAAAATGCGCCCGCTGTCGGCGACGTGGCGTTCGAACACGAGGCTTTGCTGTTTCAGCGTTTCCTGCTGGATTTCGGTGCGCGAGCTTTGCGGCGGCGCAGTCACGGGGCCGGCGCAGGCGGCCAGCGTCAACAGCGCGCAGGCGGACAAAAACAGGCGAAAGGAAGTCGGGGATGTCGGCGTCATCGAAAAAAACTCCGCAGGGATAAAGATGCAGGTATTTTAGGCAAGACGCGGATGAATTGAAATACTCTCTATCCGGTGTTAAACATACCCGTGCTGCAAAAACCGTGCAGCCCCATATAAAGTTCCACCATAAAATGCGGACAATCCGTTTTAAGGAAACGCCATGAGTGCCAAAATCGCCGCCATCCACCGCGCCAAAGGGGCGGAATTCCTTGCGCAAAATAAAACCAATGACGGCGTCGTCGAAACCGCCAGCGGGTTGCAATATAAAATCATCGCGGCAGGCGATGATGTGAAGCCGACGGCGGCGGACATGGTCACGGTGCATTACCGCGGCACGACGATTGACGGCGCGGAGTTTGACAGCTCCTATGCGCGCGGACGTCCGGCAACCTTCGCGCTTGAAAACGTGATTGCAGGCTGGACCGAAGGTTTGCAGCTCATCGGGCAGGGCGGCAAGGCGATGCTGTATATCCCTGCCGATCTCGCCTATGGCGACCGCAGCCCGACAACCTCCATCCGCCCCGGCTCGACGCTGATATTCGAAGTAGAACTGCTGGCGGTTGACCGCGAATAGTTTCTTCTCGCGTATTTTCTCTCTAGATGGAAAGGGGGTGCGTTAGATAGTGTGAATAAGACCCGTGGCTATTTTTAGCATTTAAATCTTACCCGACCTTCTATCCTGTATTTTTATTTTAATGTCACTCAGATACTTTTCTTCTAGTTCTTTTAAACTTATGAAGTCATAGGGAAAGTCCGTGTTTGTCTGCTGGAGCAGGGTGGCAAAGCGATTTTTTGTTTGTGCGGTATCTGACATAGATTGGTCTGTTACCCCCCAAAGCATAAATGTACGCTCTTTAGTTGAACCCAGCATGTCTATTTGGTTGATAAAGTCGGCGCTTTTCTTTCCGCTGTCTATAATTCTATTTAGCGGGCTTTTCTCTCCTATAAGCTTAACATCTATATAGATTCTTTCTCTGCCTTTGGAGACTACAAAGTCATATCCATAGTCTTCGCTTAGAAAGCTTTTAGCAGGCTCCCTTCGCACATTTGTGGCTCCATATATGTTTTCAAGATGTCTAAAAAGTAGTTCGGAGGCTAAGCGCTCTTTGCCAAGAAAGTTGAGAACGGTCTCTTGCTTTATCTCGATTTTTTGATTTTCGACACGAGCGTTTTCGTTAACAGTCTCATCATATTCTTGTATTTTTTCTGCTAGATTGAAGTGTCCGGAGGAATAGCGGTTGAAGGCCTCATCCGATCTGAAATCTTTAGGTGCATATAGTTTGTCGGGGTGCTCCGTTACGAGCAGATAAAAAGTCCAAAGTAAAACTAATGGATAAGTGACAATGAACAAGACAAATATCCATTGCAGTGCGGGAGGGATATTTAAAATGAGTTTGGTAAGTACCCACCCAGAAATCGCGTAAACTAAGAAAATAAATAAACCTATGACCCCAAGTGGGTTTCTAGAAAGTTTTTCGAACATTTCCATGTAATGAGCTGCCTAATCAAAAAGACGTTTATTTTTTGAAAAATGGCGCGCCCGGCGGGATTCGAACCCACAACCTTTAGCTTCGGAGGCCAACACTCTATCCAGTTGAGCTACGGGCGCATTCAAAACGGGCGGGTCATGCATATCGCCGCCATGCCGCCGCGGTTTTTAGTCTAACACAGCGCTTATATAATAAAGAGCTGCCGCAGCGGCGGTTTTCTTATCCGCGCTTTTGGCTGTGGCGTCAATCGGAATATCATGTGCGGCAGCGGGTTTTTATAGCTCAAGGCATTGGAATCAAAGGTTTTCACCGCAGGGGAGGCCACAGTTTGTCCTTGTTTTTGCTGGATTATTTATCATAAATGGCAGAAAGCAGTTGACAGTGCGGGGGCTGGCCCCTATACACCTATGGCTTGAATATTCAGATTCTACTATCCGGAATGGAGACTTATTGTGAAACGTACCTATCAACCCAGCAAGCTGGTTCGCAAGCGCCGCCACGGTTTCCGTACGCGCATGGCAACCCGTAACGGCCAAAAAGTTCTGGCTGCACGCCGCGCCAAAGGCCGCAAGCGTCTGTCTGCCTAAACAGGGGACGACCCTGTTATGTGCGCGGGCGTGCCGACACTGAAAACGTCGCATGACTTTCGCCGCATCGCGCAGACGGGGCAAAAGTGGGTGACGCCCGCTTTTATCATGCAAATATCCAGAAACGACGGCACCGGCTTTCGGCTTGGCCTCACGGTCAGCCGCAAGGTCGGTCATGCCGTTGTGCGCAACCGCGCCAAACGCCGGCTGCGTGAAACGGTCAGGCTTTATCTCCAGCAAAACAATCCCGGTAATATCGACGTCGTGCTGATTGCCCGCACGGCGGCGGCGGATATCGATTTTGCGAAGCTGCAAAAGGATTTCCGCTGGGCGCTCAAATCCCTCGGCGTTGCGCCCGCTGCGGCGGTGGAGGCCGGCACGGCGGCGTCATGAGCATTGCCGCCAAAATCATGCTCGGCTTCATTCGCGTGTATCAATTCACGTTTTCGGTGTTTATGGGAAAACAGTGCCGGTTTTATCCCAGCTGCTCTTATTATACGGCCGATGCCATCCGGCTGCACGGCGCGCTGCGCGGCGGCTGGCTGGGGCTGCGGCGGATTATGCGCTGCCATCCGTGGAATCCGGGCGGCTATGACCCGGTGCCGGAAACTCTGCCTGCGCGCGGCAAGTTTTACTCTGAAAACTGCTGCAACTGTGATACACATGCGGCCCAAGCTTCATCTGGCGCCCATAGGGCCGCCGCCGTCTTGCCCGCACGGCAGGAACAACAAACCGAACAAGCAGAACAGGACAAGCCATGAAAAGATATGATCCGCATGAGGCAGATGACCGCGCCCGGCTGATGGTGGCCGTTGTGATCTCGCTCGCGATTTTCCTCGGGTTCTATTTCTTTGTTGAAAAACCGAAAATGGAAGAGCGCCGCGCGGCAGCCGAAAAATCCCTGCGCATCGAAGCGCAGCGCAAGGCCGAAGTGACCGAGGCCGACAATGCCGAGCGTCCGCGTGCGGACGTGATTGCCGAAAGCGGCGCGCGTATCGCCATTCGCGGCGCGCGCGTTTCGGGCAGTCTGGCGCTGAAAGGCGGACGCATTGACGATCTGAAACTCGAAGAGCATTTCAAGCAAATCGACCAGAAAGAAAAAGTCGAACTGCTGACGCCTGCGGGTGCGCACGGTTCTTTCTATGTCGAACATGGCTGGCTGGCGGGCCGCAGCGGCGTGACGCTGCCGGGGCCTGATACCGTCTGGACGCTGGCCAAGGACAGCCCGCGCGAAATCATCGGCGGCGGCAAGCCCGTGGTGCTGGAATGGGATAACGGTTCGGGTCTCAAATTCCGCCGCGTGATCCGCCTGGATGAAAACTTCCTGTTCACGATTGTGCAGACCGTGATCAACGGTACGGGCGAAACGCTGGATATTAACCCCTATGAAATGGTCGCGCGCCGCGGCAAGCCGGTTGATTTCAGCGGCTTCTTCGTCCTGCACGAAGGCCCCGTCGGCTTTTTGGGCAAGGAAGGCATCGAGCCGCAGTACAAGAAGCTCGAAAAAGGCGAGAAGATCGAATACGAAAACACCTCCGGCTGGCTGGGCATTACCGACAAATACTGGATGGTATCGCTGCTGCCGACGCCCGAGGCGCGTTTCAACGCCCGCATCGTCGCAACGCCATCGGCCGGACGTTTTGTTTACCAGTCGGATATTGTCGGTGAAACCAAGCGTCTCGCGCCCGGTGAAGAAACGGAAGTCACCAGCTACGTCTATGCCGGCGTGAAAGAACAGCCGATCATCCGCAGCTACGAGAAGCTGTATAACTTCAAAAACCTCGAATACGGCATCGACTTCGGGATGTGGCATATCCTGACCAAGCCGCTGTTCCTGCTGTTCCATTACCTGTCGAGCTGGACGGGCAGCGTGGCGCTGTCGATTTTGTTGCTGACGGTCGTGGTGCGTACCTTCCTGTTCCCGCTGAACAACAAAGCCTTCCGCTCGATGGCCAAAATGCGCGTCATGGCGCCGCGTATGAAGGAAATTCAGGAACAGTACAAAGGCGACAAAGCCGGCATGCAAATGGCGTTCATGGAGCTTTACAAAAAAGAAGACGTGAACCCGTTCAGCGGTTGCTGGCCGATGCTGCTGCAAATTCCCATCATGTTCTCGCTCTACAAGGTCATTCTGATTTCGGTTGACCTGCGTCATGCGCCGTTCTGGGGGTGGGTGCAGGATATGTCGGCGCCGGATCCGACGAACATCTTCAACCTGTTCGGTCTTATTCCGTGGGACCCGCCGGCGCCGCTGTATTTCGGCGCATGGCCCATTCTGTTCCTGCTGACGATGATCCAGCTGAAACGCATCAGCCCGCCGATGACCGACCCGATGCAGGAAAAGCTTCAGGCATATTTCCCCTATGTGATCAGTGTGCTGCTGGCGCATTTCGCGGCGGGGCTGGTGATTTACTGGACATGGTCGAACGTGCTCAGCATCCTGCAGCAGTACTACATCCTCAAAACCGTGGGGCAGGAAGATACGTCCCTGCTGCGCGGTCACAGCGCACGCAAGAAAAAGCGCGCGGCGACGCCGGCCGAGGGTGAAGACGACGGCAAAGGCAAGAAGCACGGCAAGAAAGATCAGGCATGACAACGGGGTCTGAAGGCAGAGAAGACGGTTTCGTCCTCGACGCCGAAACCCTGAAAGCGGCGGAAAAAATTTTCCGCCGCGAATGCCGCTTTGTCGCGGGGGCGGATAATGCATCGCGCATTCCGCTGTCGCATGTGCCGGAGGTCGCTTTCGCCGGACGCTCCAACGTCGGCAAGTCGAGCCTCATCAACGCGCTGACAGGACGCAAAAGCCTCGCGCGCGCATCCAACACGCCGGGCCGTACGCAGCAGATCAACTTTTTCGATCTCGACGGCCAGCTGCAACTGGCCGACCTGCCGGGCTATGGCTATGCGAAGGCCACGCGCTCCAAAGTGCATGCGTGGAATACGATGGTCAGCCATTACCTGAAAACCCGCGCCAACCTCAAACGTCTGTTCGTGCTGATTGATGCGCGCCACGGCGTGCTTGCGGCGGATTACAAGGCGTTTGATATCATCGACGGCGCGGCGGTGCCCTATATCGCCGTGCTCACCAAGGCCGACAAGGTCAAGAAAAGCGAGCTGGAGGCAGTGAAGGCCAGCGTCGAGGAGGTCATGCGCACGCGCAAGACATCTTTCCCGCGCGTGTATGTGACCAGCGCCGAAAAGGGCTTCGGCATCCCCGAGCTGCGGGCCATCCTGCTGCAGGCCTGATTCCCCTGTGCCTGTCCGCCCCGGCGCGGTATTTAAATACCTGACAGTTATGCCTTTTTCCGGAAGCGTTTGACGGGCGAGTGCGGGCTGCTAAACTTTTGCCATAACTTAAAAAATCATTGTTTTGATGGCAACAGACGGGGTATCCGCATGTTTTTGAACCGCGCCGCCTTGCAAAAGGTTTCCACCCATTTTATCGCGGCCATGGGGCTGGACCGTGTTTTTGACCGTTTTATCGAAAGCGAGGTCGAGCGGTTTTGCCGCGAGGCCCTGCGCAGCTACAAACGCGAAGTCCAGCACGAACGCGGACGGCTTTTGATGGCCAATCCGATGGATTACAAGGCCGTACGGGCCCTCGACCGCGAGCTGGAGGATATTTCCGCCCGCCTGCACACGCTGGAGGCGGCGCGCGGCAAACACTGACCGTAAACCCGTCTTGCCGCATGGCGGCATAACCCCTTCATAAATAAGCGGCGATTCCCGATTTACGGGAATGAAATTTTCTTGATCGCCGCTTCAATTTCCTGTTTTTAAGTGCTATATCATCAAAAACCGCGCGCCAGACTCAAAACCGCGAGTCCCGGCTGTGCGCGTTTACATTCCTTTCGCATGTCCCACAACGGAACAGGTATCATGACGACCCATCGACTGTTTTCTTTTTTCACCCGCCGCCTGCACGCGATTGCCGCCTGGGCCGCCATGCTGGTCTATAGCCTGCCGGCCGCCGCGGAAGCGCCGGATGCGCCGGTGATTGGCGCGCCGAAAGAGTGGGGCCTCAGCTTCCAGCCGTCCGCATCGCCGGTGAAACATGACATGGTCTGGTTCCACGACCACCTGCTGCTGCCGGTCATCACCGTCATCACTGTTTTCGTGATGCTGCTGTTGCTGTTCGTGATGATCCGCTTCAACGCGCGTGCAAACCCCAAGCCGTCCAAGACCACGCACAACACGATGCTCGAAGTCGTCTGGACGCTGGTGCCGGTGATTATCCTTGTCATCATCGTCGTGCCGTCGATGAAGCTGCTTTATAAAGCGGACAAAACGTCCGACGCCGAAATGACCCTGAACGTGAAGGGCTATCAGTGGTATTGGGGGTATCAGTATCCCGATCACGGCGATATCGAATTCTCTTCCTATCTGGTACCGGAAAAAGATCTGAAGCCGGGTCAGGTGCGCCTGCTGTCGACCGACAATCCGGTTGTGCTGCCGGTGGATACCAATATCCGCATCCTCGTCACCGCGAACGACGTGATCCACTCCTGGGCCATGCCGTCGCTGGGCGTGAAGATGGACGCCGTGCCGGGCCGTACCAACGAAACCTGGACGCGCATTGAAAAAGAAGGCACGTATTTCGGCCAGTGCTCTGAAATTTGCGGTATCAACCATGGCTTCATGCCGATTGAAATCCGCGCGGTTTCCAAAGAAGCTTTCGCTAAATGGGTTGTCGCACAAGGCGGCAAGATGCCCGAAAAAACCGCTGAGGCCGAAGCCGGTACCGCACAGGCCGCTGAAGTGAAAGCCGATACGGCTGAAACCGCAGAAGCGCCCGCGGGCGAAGAGGCCGCCGCCGCGTCCGAAGACGAAGCGCAGCAGTAATCGTCACCAGTCAACATAAGTCACAGTCAAGAATAAGAAGAATCCTCATACGGGAGAAATAAAATGGCAGGCTCCAAAGCAGCAGCACACGGACACGGCGACGCCCACGGGCACGACGATCATCACGATCACACGCCCGGGTTCTTTACCCGCTGGTTCTGCTCGACCAACCACAAGGACATCGGCACGCTGTACCTGATTTTCTCGGTCATCGCGGGCCTGATCGGCGGCGCGTTTTCCGTCATCATGCGTCTGGAGCTGCAAGACCCCGGCATGCAATACGTGCAAGACGGCCAGATGTGGAACGTGCTGATTACCGCGCACGGCCTGATCATGGTCTTCTTCGTGGTCATGCCCGCGCTGATCGGCGGTTTCGGCAACTGGTTCCTGCCGCTGATGATCGGCGCGCCCGATATGGCGTTTCCGCGTTTGAACAACATTTCGTTCTGGCTGCTGGTGCCGGCATTCTTCCTGCTGCTCGGCTCGGCTTTCGTCGGTACGGGGGCGGGCACGGGCTGGACGGTCTATCCGCCGCTGTCTGACAAAATCGGCCATGACGGCATGTCGGTCGATATGGCGATTTTCGCGCTGCACCTGGCGGGTGCGTCGTCCATTCTGGGCGCGGCCAACTTTATTACGACCATTTTCAACATGCGCGCCCCGGGCATGACGCTGCACAAAATGCCGCTGTTCGTCTGGGGTATGCTGGTCACGGCTTTCCTGCTGGTTCTGGCCGTGCCGGTTCTGGGCGGCGGCATCACCATGCTGCTGACCGACCGTAACTTCGGCACCAACTTCTTCCGCCCCGAAGGCGGCGGCGACCCGATCCTGTTCCAGCACCTGTTCTGGTTCTTCGGTCACCCTGAAGTGTACATCATGATTTTGCCGGCTTTCGGCATCATCAGCCATATCGTCTCGACCTTCTCCAAAAAGCCGATCTTCGGTTATCTGGGCATGGCCTACGCGATGGTGGCGATCGGCTTCGTCGGTTTCGTCGTCTGGGCGCACCACATGTATACGGTGGGCATGAGCGTCAACACCCGCGCGTACTTCACCGCGGCCACGCTGATTATTGCGGTGCCGACGGGGATTAAAATCTTCTCGTGGATTGCGACGATGTGGGGCGGTTCGATTTCCTTCAAAACCCCGATGCTCTGGGCGATCGGCTTCATCTTCCTGTTCACCCTTGGCGGTGTGACGGGCGTGGTGCTGGCGAACGCGGGCATGGATATCGCGCTGCACGATACCTATTACGTCGTGGCGCATTTCCACTACGTTCTGTCGCTGGGCGCGGTTTTCGCGATTTTTGCCGGCTGGTACTACTGGATCGGCAAAATGTCTGGCCGCCAGTATCCGGAATGGGCGGGCAAGCTGCACTTCTTCACGACCTTCATCGGCGTGAACATGATTTTCTTCCCGCAGCACTTCCTCGGCCTGCAAGGCATGCCGCGCCGTATTCCTGACTATGCGGATGCGATGCACGGCTGGAACATGATTTCGTCCTATGGCGCGTATCTGTCTTTCGGCTCGACGATTTTCTTCGTCTTCGTCGCGATCTATACGCTGGTTGCGGGCAAAAAAGTCCCCGCCAACTATTGGGGCGAGGGTGCGGATACGCTGGAATGGCATGTGTCTTCGCCGCCGCCGTTCCACCAGTTCGACATCCAGCCGGTGGTCAAGTAAATGACCGCTCCGGTATCCCAAGACGCGCTTTTCCCTGCCGCCGGCGTCCTGCCGGCGGCGGACGCGCGTATTGGCGATTTCATCGCGCTGCTGAAGCCGCGGGTCATGACGCTGGTCGTGTTCTCCGGCATTGCGGGGCTGGTGCTGGCGCCGGGGCATATCGGTTTTGCGCAGGGTGATTTGCATCCGTTCCTCGCGCTGGTGGCGGTGTTCTGCATCGCGGTCGGGGCGGGCGCGGCGGGCGCCATCAACATGTGGTACGAACGCGACATCGACGCCATCATGACGCGCACGCGCGGACGCCCCCTGCCGATGGGCAAGGTGGAACCGGCGGAGGCGCTGGCCTTCGGCGTGGTGCTGACGGTGCTGTCGGTCGGGCTGATGGGCGTCGCGCTCAACTGGGCGGCTGCGTTCTGGCTGGCCTTTGCATCGTTTTTCTATGTCATGATCTATACCGTCTGGCTGAAACGCCGCACGCCGCAGAATATCGTGATTGGCGGCGCCGCGGGCGCTTTCCCGCCGATGATCGGCTGGGCCGCGGCGACGGGCGATGTCTCGCTGCTGTCGGTCGCGCTGTTCATGATTATTTTCCTGTGGACGCCGCCGCATTTCTGGGCGCTGGCGCTGTTCCGCAACGACGATTACAAGCGCGCGGGCGTACCGATGATGCCGGTTGTCGCCGGTGAAAAATCCACGCGCCTGCAAATGCTGTTCTATACGCTGCTGCTGACGCCGTTTGTGGCGGCGCCGTATCTGATGGGCGCCTGCGGTCTGGCCTATGCGGCGGGTGCGACGGTGCTGCACGGTATTTTCATCGCCGCCGCGCTGCGCGTATCGCGGGATACCGATTACAAAAGCGCCCGCGCGATGTTCGGCTATTCCATCGTATATCTGTTCGCCCTGTTCGCCCTGATGATGGCGGACATGACCGCGTAAGGAGAAACCCGATGCCCCGCAGCGACCTGCACGACAAAAAGAAGAAAAAGAATTACGCCGTATTTTTCGCCCTGATCGCGTTCATGGTGGTGATTTTCGTTGTCAGCATCATCAAGATGAAAATCGGGATGGGGGGCTGACGCATGTCCGACCTTCAGCGCAAGAACACCAAGGTTATGCTGGTCACGCTCGGCGTGGTTTTCGGCATGATCGGGCTTTCTTTCGCTTCCGTCCCGCTGTACCGCATGATTTGCCAGGTCACCGGCTGGGGCGGCACGACGCAGATGGTCGAGGTGAACACCAGCGACAAGATTTACGACCGCGAGATTACCGTGCGCTTCAATACCGACGTTGCGCAGGGTATGCCGTGGGAATTCAAGCCGGAACTGCGCAGCGTCGCCGTCAAGGTCGGGCAGGACGGGCTGATTTCTTTCGTCGCCAAAAACCTTTCCGATGCGCCCGTGACGGGTACGGCGGTTTACAATGTGACGCCGCTCAAGGTGGCCAAGTATTTCTACAAAACCCAGTGCTTTTGCTTCGGCGAACAGACGCTGGCACCCGGGCAGGTGCAACACATGCCCGTGACGTTCTTTGTCGATCCTGCCATCCTGCAGGACCGCGACATGGACGATGTCAAAACCATCACGCTGTCCTACAGCTTCTTCCGCCACGGCACGCAGGAGCTGGAGAACGCGATTGAAAAATATTATAGTGACCAAGGCAGCTAATGCTGTCCGAATGACCGGAAGGAAATAAAAATGGCTGATACACCTGTCTATGACCTCAAAGGCGGCAAACCGCATCCGTTTCACCTGGTGAAACCGAGCATCTGGCCGCTCGCGGGCTCCTTTGCCGCGGGGCTGCTGGCGCTCGGCGCGGTTCTGTTCATGCACAAGGTCGAATTCTCCGGCTGGAATGTCGGTCTGAAAGGTGTGCTGCTCGGCTTCGCCGCGGTTTTGGCCGTGATGTGGTTCTGGTGGCGTGACGTCGTCAAAGAAGCCGTTGTCGAAAAAGCGCATAGCGACGAAACCAAAATCGGTTTCCGCTATGGCATGGCGCTGTTCATCGCCTCGGAGGTGATGTTCTTCGTGGCCTTCTTCTGGGCGTTTTTCTGGGGCGCGCTGATGCCGACGGAAGCGCTGGGCTTCCAGTGGCCGCCGAAATTTGTGCATCCCATTCCGGCCTTTGACCTGCCGTTCCTGATGACCATGATCCTGCTGCTGTCGGGCTGCACCGTGACCTGGGCGCACCATGCGATTCTTGAGGGTAAAAACGAAGAAGCCGCGCAGGCGCTCGGCATCACCGTCGGCCTCGGCGTTGTGTTCACGGGCTTTCAGGCTTACGAATACGTGCATGCCAGCTTCCCGTTCAAGGAAAGCGTTTATTCCGCGGCCTTCTACATGGCGACGGGGTTCCACGGTTTCCACGTGCTGGTGGGGACGATCTTCCTTGCCGTTTGCTATTTCCGCACCAAAAAAGGCCACTTCACGCCCAAGAGCCACTTCGGTTTCGAAGCGGCCGCATGGTACTGGCACTTCGTTGACGTGGTGTGGCTGTTCCTGTTCGTTGCTATCTACTGGTGGGGCAACGCCTAAGAACTGACGATATCTGATGAACATCGCCTGTTTCACGCCCCGCACCGCACCCTGTGCCCCGTGCGAAAAAGTGTGAAACAGGCGATGTGCTTTTGAAGCCCTTTTTGCGGATGCACATCATGTCCCTTGCCGATGATATTTCGTTTTGCCTGAAACCCCGCTGCCCGCTGTGTCGCAAGGGCAGGCTGTATCGCCCGTGGACGGTCAGTGTCGTTGAAAAATGCGATGTCTGCGATGCGCCGCTGGGCGCGCATGACATCGGCGACGGCGCGGCAGTATTCATCATGTTTATTCTGTGTTTTTCCATCGTGCCGATGGCGTGGGTGTTCGAACTGATGTTCTCCCCGCCGCTCTGGGTGCATGCCGTGCTATGGACGGTGGTGGGGCTGGGGGCGATTGCGGTGATGCTGCCGGCGACCAAGGCTTACATCATCATGCTCGAATGGCGTCACCTGAAAAAAGACAGGGAAGCGCGCGAGAAAAAAGACAGCTGACGTTATCCGCCGCTGTTATCCGCCGCGCCCGCCCGTCAGGCGGCGGGCGGTTTGGGTTTGCCGCCGTCTTTGGGCTCTGTTTTTGCCGCGTAGGACGGGTTTTGCAAAAACTTTTCCAGCGTTTTTTCCAGCAGGTTGATTTTCGCCTGCGCGCTGCAAATATTCTTGCAATGGCCCAGATGGCCGCTGTCGCCGCAGATTTTCAGCATGAAATAATCCTGCACGATGCTGGCCTGCTGTTCCATGTTGTAATCCAGCAGGTCTTTGCCGTGTTCCAGCTTGTAGTCATAGGCGGCGTTGTAGTTGAAACGGAATTTGATGCTCAGCTTCATCGCCTCGGCGATGGGGTTCAGGATGCCGTTCTGCTGCTGCCAGACATGGGTCATTTCGTGAATGAAATGGCCCTGCCAGTGGTCGGCCTCGCAGCTGTAATCGTTTTTGTAGCAGCCATACATATACAGATGCCCGTCGGGCGCCATCGCGGTGCCATAGGGTTGGAAGCCGATGAATTTGCCCTCCGTCACGCTGACGCGGCTATAGTCGATGGAATCGCCAAACACGCGCCGGGCCAGCGCGGTTTCGCCGGCGCTTAGCGGACGCGGGGCGGCAGGGCGCGGGGCGGGTTTGTGCGGTTTGGCGGACAAGGGCGGCTCCGTGCATGTTTCATAAAAAGGGGATGATTGAAAACCTACCCCCTTTTGACTAAGGTGTCCATACGGCGGAAATGACCCATGAAATTCCATAAAAAATTCAAAATCTATACAAGTTTCGTGCTGATGCTCGCGATACTCCTCGCGCTCGGTATCTGGCAGGTGCAGCGTCTGGCGTGGAAAGAGGATCTGCTCGCCCGCGTCGCCGCGCGCATGGCGGCCGACCCCGCCGCGCTGCCCGACAGCCTCGACCAGCCGGAAGATTGGGAATACCGCCGCGTCCGCGCCGAAGGGGTGTTCGATGCCGCGCATGTGTTCTGGCTGAAACCGCGCACCGATAACGGCAAGGTCGGCGCGCATATGTTCGTGCTGCTGCGGCGCGAAGCGGGGCAGCCGGTTTTCATCAACCGCGGTTTCGTGCCCGATGACGCGCGCGGCGATGTCACCGTACCCGCCGTGCCGCAAACGCTGGACGGGATTGTGCAGATTCCCCATAAATCGACATTCACACCCGACAACAACCCCGCCAAAAATGACTGGTACTGGCCGGATACCGCTGCCATGGCCCGCGCCGCCGGATACGGCGCCGCGCTGCCCGTGATTGTCACCCTGCCGCCGCACGCGGGGGGCTATCCCGCCGGCTTCGCCGCCACGGCGCAAATACGCAATAACCACCTGCAATATGCGTTGTTCTGGTTCGGCATGGCGGGTATTCTGATGCTTGTCTTCGCGCTCAGCCAGCGCGAAAAATCCGCAAACCCCGCAAAAACGGAGTAAGCCGTATGAAAACCTACCAGCAGCTAGAAGATCGTTTCGGCCAGATCATGGCGCTCAAGCAAATCGACTCCCTGCTGGACTGGGACCGCTCAGTGCTGATGCCGGAGGCGGGGGTCGACCAGCGCGCGCGGCAGGTCGAGGTGCTGAACCTCAAAATCCACGAAATCCAAACCGATCCCCACGTCGGCGAATGGCTGGCGGCGGTGGATAAAAAAAATCTCTCCCCGTGGCAGGCGGCGAATGTGCGCGTGATGGAATGGCTTTATACGCACGCAACCGCCGTGCCGGCCGATCTGGTCGCGCGCAAGATGAGCCAGGAAACCCGCACCGAAATGATCTGGCGCAAGGCGCGGGCCGAAGATGATTTTTCGATTGTCGAAAAAGAACTCGGCGCGCTGCTCTCCATCGTGCGCGAACATGCGGCGGCCAAGGCGGAAAAACTGGGCACCTGCAAATATGGTGCCTTGATGGACAGCTATGCCCCGGGCATGAGCGTCGCAGACGTCGATGCGGCGTTTGACGATGTCGCGGCGTTTTTGCCGTCGTTCCTCGACGATGTGCTGGCGGTGCAAAAAGAACCCCTGCCGCTCGGCGGGCCGTTCGATGTCGGCACGCAGCAAAAACTTTGCCAGCAGGTTTGCAATCTCATCGGCTTCACGCCGGATTGGGGACGCCTCGATGTGTCGCTGCATCCCTTCAGCAGCGGCATCGGCAATGACGTGCGCATCACCACGCGCTACAAAGAAGAAGATTTCACCGATGCCATGCAGGGCGTCGCGCACGAGGCGGGCCACGGTTTTTACGACCGCTACACCCCCGCCGAATGGCAGCACCAGCCCGTCGGCGCCAGCCAGAACATGGGCATGGCCATTCATGAATCCCAATCGCTCAGCATCGACATGCAGCTGGGCCGCAGCCGCGAATACTGGCAATTCATGGCGCCGCATGTGCAAAAAGCTTTCGGCGGCAAAGGCGATGAACTGTCGGCGGAAAACCTCTACCGTCACGTCACGCGCGTCTCGCGCAGCTTTATCCGCGTCGAGGCGGACGAGGTGACCTATCCCGCCCATGTCATCATGCGCTATCGCCTTGAACGCGCGATGGTGGAAGGCAAGCTGGATGTGAAAGACCTGCCCGAGGCATGGATGGAAGGCTTCCGTAGCCTCATCGGCGTTGCGCCGCCGAGCAACCGCCTCGGCTGCTTGCAGGATATTCACTGGTATTTCGGCGCCTTCGGGTATTTCCCCGCCTATGCGCTGGGCGCTTTCATCGCCGCGCAGATGGTGGACAAGATGAAACAGGATATCCCCGATGTTTTCGCGCGCGTGGCGGCGGGCGATATCGGCGGCTTCACCGGCTGGCTGCGCGATAACGTGCAGGCCAAGGCCTGCCTGATGACGCCGCCCGAACTGGTGCGCGACGCGACGGGCAAGCCGTTTTCGACCTATTATTTCAAAAAACATGTGACCGAGCGTTACCTCGGCAGGACTTACGAGGGGAGTGAACCATGCCCGGCTACATCAGCACCCGGGGCGCAGCGCCGCGCCTGAATTTCGCCGATGCCGCGCTGACGGGGCTTGCGCGTGACGGCGGGCTTTACGTGCCCGATGCCTGTCCGCAAATCTCGGCGGAAGAATTGCGCAACATGGCCCACCAGAATTATCTGGAAGTGGCATGGCGCGTCATCGCCCCCTTTGTCGGCGAAGATATTTCCGCGCAGGATCTGATCGCGCTTTTGCAAAAATCCTACAAAGGTTTTGCGCATCCGGAAAAAACGCCGCTGCGCAAACTCGATGACGGTTTTTACGTGCAGGAACTGTTCCACGGTCCGACGCTGGCGTTCAAGGATGTGGCGCTGCAATTTCTGGGGCAGGTTTTCGATTTCATCCTCAAGGCGCGCGGGCAAAAAGTCACCATTGTCGGCGCGACGTCGGGCGATACCGGCTCCGCCGCGATCGAGGCGTTTAAAAACAGCCCCCATGCGAATATCGTGATCCTGCACCCGAAAGGCCGCGTCTCCGATGTGCAGCGCCGGCAGATGACCACGGTCGATGCGCCCAACGTGCGCAATATCGCTATCGAGGGGAGTTTTGACGATTGTCAGGATCTGGTGAAGGCCATGTTCGGCGATCTGGCCTTCCGCGATGCCATGCAACTGTCGGCCATCAATTCCATCAACTGGGCGCGTATTCTGGCGCAGGTGGTTTACTACGTGTATGCGGGCGTGCGCGTGCAGGCCGAAACGGGCCGCGCGCCGGTGTTCACCGTGCCGACGGGGAATTTTGGCAACGTCTATGCGGGCTATGTGGCGAAATCGATGGGGCTGCCGGTCAGCCGCCTGATTGTCGCCACCAATGCGAATGATATCCTGCACCGTTTTTATACCACGGGTCGCATGGAACGCCGCGGCGTCGTGCCGACCATCAGCCCCAGTATGGATATCCAGATTTCCAGCAACTTCGAGCGGTTGCTGTTCGACCTCTACGGCCGCGACGGCGCCGCCGTGGCCGCGACCATGAAACATTTCCGCGACAACGGTCCGCTTGACCTGAGCCCCGATATCATGGCGCGGCTGTCGTCCGTATTCGCCAGCGGCCGCAAGGACGATGCCGAAACAACGGCGATCATCCGCGATATCTACCGCCGCTATGATTACGTGCTCGACCCGCATACGGCGGTCGGCATCGGCGTCGCGCAGGACTGGAAACGCGCCCACCCCGATGACGTGATGGTGACGCTGGCCACGGCGCATCCCGCCAAATTCCCCGATGCGGTCAAGGCGGCCACCGATATCGCGCCCGAACTGCCCGCGCATCTGGCCGGACTGATGACGCGTCCGGAGCGTTACGACGTGCTGCCCGCCGATCTGGGCAAGGTGCAGGATTATATCCGTGCGGCATTTGGCGGGGCGGCATGATCAACCTTTATCCGCTCATCAAACCCTTTTTGCTGTCGATGGAGCCGGAGCGGGCGCACCGCCTGACCCTGCGTCTTTTGAAAACAGGTCTGGCGCCGCGTTATCGCCATGATGATCCGGCGCTGCGCTGCGATATTCTGGGGCATAGCTTCCCCAATCCGCTCGGCCTTGCCGCGGGGTTTGACAAAGATGCCGAAGTGATTGCGCACATGCTGGATATGGGTTTCGGATTTGTGGAGGCGGGCACGGTGACGCCGCTGCCGCAGGACGGCAACCCCGCGCCGCGTTTGTTCCGCGATATGCCGAACCGCTCCGTCATCAACCGTCTTGGCTTTCCGGGCAAGGGGCTGGAGGCTTTCGCCGCGCGCATCAGCGATTTCCGCGTCGCGCAGGCGCAGGGCGGCGAAGATTATTTGCGCGGCCTTCTGGGCGTCAATATCGGCATCAACAAGGAAACCGCATCTGCCTTCGAAGATTACAGCCGCGGTCTCTCCGCGCTCGCGCCGATGGCGGATTATATCGTGGTCAACGTATCGTCGCCCAATACACCGGGCCTGCGCGATTTGCAAAGCGAGAATATGCTCGATGCGCTGCTGGCGGGGTTGATGGCCGTTCTGGGCGCGCTGGATATTGCGCCCGTGGCGCGTCCCGCGCTGCTGCTTAAGGTCGCGCCCGATTTGACGCCCGACCAGCGCGCCGCCGTCGCGCAGCTGGCGCTGCGGCATCATATTCACGGGCTTGTGGTATCGAATACCACGACGGCACGGCCCGATGCGCTGGCCGACCATCTGAAAAACGAAGCGGGCGGGCTCAGCGGACGCTTGCTCAAAGACAAAGCCTGCGACGTGCTGGCTGATTTTTACCGCCTGACGCGCGGCGCCTTGCCGCTGGTGGGTGTGGGCGGCATCGAAAACGCCGATGACGCATGGCGGCGTATTCGCGCGGGTGCATCGTTGGTGCAGGTCTATACGGGGCTGGTCTACGAAGGCCCTGCGCTGGTGCCGCAGATATTGAAGGGATTGTCGTCGCGCCTGCGTGATGCGGGGCTGCGCCATATTTCCGAAGCTGTCGGCGCCGATGTCGATCTGGCCGCCGATGCGGAGGTTGCCGCATGAGCACCCCTGCGGACCGCAGCGGCGGCGATGACCCGATGGCCCCCTTGCGCGGCGATGCGCGCCGCGATGTCGACTGGCGGCAATTTCTGACGTTTAAAAATATTCTGTTCGCCCTTGGTCTTGCGACATTTCTGATTGTGCTCGGCAGCGTGGCATCGCCGCGCGTGGCGTTTCTGGTGACGGCCATGCTGGCGCTGGCCGGATTTTTTGCCATCGAAATGGCGGCGCGCCGCCGCTGGGAGCGCGATCTGGTCGAACAAATCCGCCGTATCCATACAGACTACGACCGCATCGTGCGCGAAGTGGCGCGCAACCGCAACGACCTTGCCGACATGCGCCGCACGCTGGCCGATGCCGGCGAAACTGCGCGTCGTTTCGGCCGCCAGCAGGAAATGCTGGGCGTGGCGCCTGCGGCAGGCGGCGGCATCGAACAGCGCATGATCAAAGCTATCGCCGAACAGCTGTCGCGCATGGATGCGCCCGCGCGCACGGCGGCAGATGAACAGGCGGCGCCTTTGCCCGTCGTCACCGGCCTGACGGCGGAAAATGCCGCGCGGGTGCTGACGGACGAACAGGTCATGGCCTTCGTGCGCCATGCGGTGCAGCAGGACAGTATCGATATTTTTCTTCAGCCCATCGTGAACCTGCCGCAGCGCAAATCGCGGTTCTTTGAAATGTTTTCGCGCATCCGCATCGAAAACGAGATTTATTTGCCGGCGGAGCGGTATCTGGCCGTGGCCATGCAGCATGAAATGGTGCCGGTGATTGACAACCTTCTTTTGCTGCGCGCGCTGCAGGCGATACGCGATGCGGGCAGCGGCGGGGCGGGGCGCGCGTGGTTTTGCAATATCACCAGCCTGACGCTGAACGACCCTAAATTCATGGGCGACCTTGTGGAATTTATCGCGCAGTACCGTGCGCTTGCCCCGCGTCTGGTGTTTGAACTGGGCCAGCGCGACCTTGCCACCATGCGGGCGGAGGCTTTGCCGGTGCTGGACGGGCTGTCGCGTCTGGGCTGCCGCTTTTCGATGGATCAGGTGCGCGAGCTGTCCTTCGATTTCGCGCATCTGGAGGCGCGGCATATCCGTTTCATCAAGGTCGATGCGGCGCTGGTGATTGAAGGCATGCGCGAGATTGGCGGCGTCAAGCGCCTCAAACGCCTGAAGGCGGAACTGGATAGCCGCGGCATCGACATGATTGTTGAAAAAATTGAATCCGAAAAGCAGCTCATCGAGCTTCTGGATCTCGATATCGATTACGGGCAGGGGTATCTGTTCGGCAAGCCTGCGCGCGCGGAAGCGGCGCTGATGGAGGAGTAAATATGTTGTCCGCACAAAACGGCAAGACGATGCCGCGTTTCATCGACGGTATCGGCGAGATTGCAGGGTTTTACGAAGGATATATCCTCGACCTTTGGGGCGTGGTGCATGACGGAGAGCGGGCTTTCCCGCATACCGTCCCGACGCTCAAGGAAATGAAGCGGTCCAAACGCCGCGTGTGGCTGCTCTCGAATGCGCCACGCCGTGCCTATACGGTAGCCGACAAGCTGACATCGATGGGCGTCACGCCCGATCTTTACGCGGGCATCATGACGTCGGGCGAGGCGACATGGCAGGCCCTGCGCGAGCGTTATTTGCAGCAATGGGGCAAACGCTGCTTTCATATCGGCGGCGCGCGCGACCACAGCCTGTTCGAAGACATGGATATCGATCTGGTCGCAAAGCCGGAGGATGCCGATTTCGTGCTGTGCAGCGGTATCGAGGATTTCAGCCATACCGCCGATATGTACCGCGACCGTCTGGCGGCCTGCGCCGAAAAGAACCTGCCGATGATTTGCGCCAACCCCGACCGTATCGTGCATGTGGGCGACCAGCTGGTCATCTGCGCAGGGACCCTTGCAGACATATATATACAGATGGACGGCGAGGTGACGTGGTTTGGCAAACCCTACCGTCAGGTTTACAGCCATTGCCTTGCCGCGATGCCGGGCATGCGCGTTCTGGGGATTGGCGATGCCATGCCGACGGATATCGCAGGGGCGACGGGGGCGGGAATCGACTCGGTTCTGGTAACAGCGGGCATCCACCGCGAGAGCTTTGACGGCATCCCCGCAAGGGGTACAGAGAATCGGTTGGACGAATTTTTCGCCGGCTTCCCGTATCGGCCGACCTATCTCGCGCGCGGGCTTATTTGGTAAGAAAGTCAAATTTTTCTTTGTTTTCATTGAATTAATCAATGGTTAAATTTAGATAAAATTTGATGAAAATTTTGCATAAATGTCAATAAATTTGACGATTTTAAGAAAAAGGCGTAAGATGATCTTATAAGCCTGAAGAAGGTGGTGTGGTATTTCTAGTCGGGGTAAAGCCATGAGCGACAAGCGTGTAAAAGGAACTTCTGTAGCAGCATTCCTGTTCATGCCGCAGTTTAGTCTGTGCTTTCAGCACTTCTCGCACATCGGGCCCATCTTTATGCGCACGCTCGCGCTGATGTTCGCGCAAGCCGGGCTTATCCCGCACAATCACCCTGCGACTCGCTACGGCATCGAGGGTGTCAGAAAATATTCCTTCCCCCAGCTGATGGGCGAAGCCTGGTATAACCTCCGCGTGCAGCGCGCCACACCGATGCAGTGGGGGCTTTTCTTCTCTGTCATCCTGATGATTGCGGTGACGGTAAGCGCACTTGTGACCTTCCTGATGACCGTGACCCTCGGTCTTGGCTCGGTTGCGCAAGCGCAGATTTTCTCCAACCCCAACGACCCGTATGGCAAAGGTGCCGGCGTTACCGATATTCAAGGTGCCGGGCTGAACTTCACGGGCGGTGTCAAGGGTGCGATGTTCGACAGCCGTACCGCGTATGACGTCGCGGGCGCGACCAGCACGAACTATGCGTCTGCCGACCTTGGCCTGATGGTGCTCGACAAAGTCCTCCGCCAGTCGACCGTCGGTACCGGTGGTAACATGCAAAACGCCCTGACCGGTCTGATGCAGGTGTATAACACCGGTATCATGGTCGTTGCGGCTGTGATTATTTTCTGGATGATCCTGTCTATCGTTGTCGATACGGCCAAAACCGGTATCGTCGGCGGTGGCCGCCATAACATGGTCTGGACGCCGATCCGCGTCGTGTTTGCGCTGGGTCTGATGATCCCGCTCGGCACCACGGGCTTCAGCTCCGGCCAGTTTGCCGTCATGAAACTGGCGGAATGGGGTTCCAACTTCGCCACCCGCGCCTGGACGACCTATGTGACGGGTGTTCTGGATGCCAACTCCCTCGTCGCCGGCTTCCTGCCGTCGCAGGAAGTGGGTGCGGTCGCCTCCGGTCTTGCACGTCTGAAAGTGTGCCAGATTGCCTACAACACGGAATCCCGTGTTCAGGCGGGTGTGCCTATCCTGTTCCCGAACAGCTATATCGTCACGCGCAGCACGATGCCTGTACTTGATCCGTACAGAAACACGGTCACGTTCACGTATTCGACGACCTTCGGTAACGTGTGCGGTAAAATCGAATTCCGTATTGAAGACGCAAATAACACGACCTATGCCTATGCGGCTGCCGCGGCGAAAGGCGAGCATTTGCTCGAACAGGCCGCTGTTGCCTTCCAACGCCAGATGAGCACGGCGCTGTTCGGTTCCTGGCCGAACTATACGGGTCTGTTTAACGAGGGCGGCGCTGTGATGAGTCAGGCGCATAACTTCGCCTGCGCCTTCGTCGGTCGCCACATGCGTCCGAACGGCGGCGGTACCAACCCTGTGGTTGAACAAGGCTCCAACCTGCCCGCAAACGCTGGCTGCTCTGCCATCGGTCAGTGCGGCGCCGGTAGTACCCAGAGCGGCTTCCCGGATCTGAGTTGCCACCAGACCATGGTCAACACGCTGATGCAGCGCATTAACAACGCGTATTGCGGTGCGGCGGATTGCTCCACGGCGACATCCGGTGGTGCCCTGACCCAACTCGTCAACTACATCAGCACCTCTATGGTGACCGAACTGACGCAAAAAGGCTGGGCTGGTATGGGTCTGTTCCCGCACTACATCGGTCTGGTCAACGGCTTCGCCATGTCGGCACGTAACCTGCCTGTATCGGTTATCCCGGGTACTATGTGGGACGTCGTGCAGGAGCAAACCGACAACGCGAACGCGCAGTCCCTGATTGAGAAGAAAACGCGCGAAATCACCTCGCACTACCAGCTGTGGTGGGATCAGCAGATGTCCGACCCGACGGGCGGCAGCATCAACTTTGACCCCACGTCGGCAAGTGCGGCTGTTCCGCAGACTTCCGTCAACGCAGGTGGCTTTGAATTCAGCGGCGAGGCGGGCTCTCAGTCCATCGCGTCTCTGGTGAAAGCTGCGGCAAGCCCCGGCGCGCTGATGGATGCCCTGCTGGGCCGTCTGCTGCCGGCTGACCAAGGTGCCTTCTTCTTCGCGATGCATGACCCGACGGGTAACGTATACCCCTTCGTCAAGCTGGTCGAAGCTGGTCGCACCATCATGGCCAACGCGGGTAAAGTATGGGCTGCCGCGACGCTGCTGCAAACGCTCTCCAGTATCCAGGTTCTGGGTAACGGTCTGGGTAGCGGTCTGGCGGAAAGCTCGCTGCTGCGCGGTCTGCAATCCCTGTCGATGATGTGTATGTTCGCGGGTATGATGCTGGCATATATGGTGCCCGTCCTGCCGCTGCTGCGCGTCACCTTCGCGGTGCTGACCTGGATCATCTCGGTCTTCGAAGCTGTCGCGATGGTTCCGATTGCCGCGCTGGCTCACCTGTCTTCCGAGGGTGAAGGCCTTGCCGGTGCTGCCAAGACGTGCTGGATCTTGTGGCTGAACGTTCTGCTCCGCCCCGTGATGGTCGTGATCGGCTTCGTCGGTGCGATGCTTATCTTCAACACCTTTGTGGTCTACTTCCACGCCAACTTCCTGAACGGTGTGACCGCGCTGCGTGCAGAAATGGGCTTCGTCTACCGTATGATCTCGACGGTTGCCTACACGGTCATCTACGTCGGTGCTATCTACACGGCTGCGAACTCTACGTTCAAGCTGATGGACCTGATCCCGAGCGCTATGATGCGCTGGATGGGTGGTACGCCTGACCAAAGCTTCGACGACAACTCGGCAGCCGGTATGCTCTATGCCGCTTCCAACGTCGCCAACAGCTTCGGTGGCTCTGCGATCGGCAAAATCGATCGCGAAGGCAAAGGCGATCTGAAGAACGACTCTCCGAAACCGCCGGCCTAAGGGGCGCGTTTCAAGACCAACAAAACCGCCGGGTGAAAGCCCGGCGGTTTTGTTTTTTTGGGGGGGCGCGAATGCAGCCGCCCAGGGGGCGCGGCTCTTGCGTGACGCGGGGGCAGGGGGTATAGTGAAATCCGAAAGCTTTCAATCTAAGTTTTTGTATTTTCAGGGGATTTTACATGCTCGCGCCATCTGTCCGCACGTTCTTTGTCACTGCTGCAATGGGGGCCGCACTTTTGTCGGTATTTGCTGTACCGCAAGTGATGGCGGCGCCTGCGGCCCCGGCGCCTGTGCATGCGCTCGCGATGCATGGGGAGCCGAAATATGGTCCCGACTTCACGCAACTTGAATACGTGAACCCCGACGCGCCGAAAGGCGGCGAGCTGCGCATGGCCGCATTCGGCACCTTTGACACGCTGAACCCCTTCACACTGCGCGGTGTGTCCGCCCCCGGCTTGGGCATGACGTTCCAGACGTTGCTCACGAATACCGACGACGAAGCCTTTACCGAATATGGTCAAATCGCCGAAAGCATCGAAATGCCGGAAGACCGCAGCTTCGTCACTTTCAATCTGCGCAAGGAAGCGAAATTCAATGACGGTAAGCCGCTGACGGCCGCCGACGTCGTCTGGACGTTTGAAACGCTAATGCAAAAGGGGCATCCCTTTTACCGCAGCTACTACGGCAATGTGAAAGAGGCCAAGGCCGAAACGCCCTACCGCGTCACCTTCGTTTTCAACATGGCGGGCAACCGCGAACTGCCGCTGATTATGGGTCAGATGCCAGTCCTGCCCAAACATGCTTTCGAGGGCAAGGACTTTGAAGCCACCGTCCTGACGCCGGTGACAGGCAGCGGTCCTTATAAAATCAAAACCGTCGATGCAGGCCGCCGTATCGTATATGAGCGTGTAAAAGACTGGTGGGCGAAAGATCTGCCGATCAACCGCGGGCAATATAATTTCGATACGATTGCCTATGAAATGTTCCGTGATGAAACGGTTTTGCTACAGGCATTCTTTGCCGGCGCCTATGATGTGCGTCAGGAAAATATCGCCAAATCATGGGAATCCGAATACAACGGCCAGCGTCCCGTACAAAAAGGCCTTATCCGCAAAGAAGAAATCCCGCACAGCCTGCCTGCGGGCATGCAGGCCTTTGCCTTCAACACGCGCCGCGCGATTTTTGCCGACCCGCAGGTGCGCGCCGCGCTGAATTATGCCTTCGATTTCGAATGGTCGAACCGCCAGTTCGCCTACGGCACTTACACGCGTACCAACAGCTATTTCGCCAACTCGGAGCTGGCGTCCTCCGGCCTGCCGCAAGGGCGTGAGCTGGAAATTCTCGAGGCCTTCCGCGGTAAAATCCCCGAAGAAGTTTTCACGCAGGAATACAAAAACCCCGTCACATCGGGCAGCGGCAACGATATGCGCGCGCAGTTGACCAAGGCCCGCAGCATGCTGGAAGCCGCAGGCTGGAAAATGGGCAAGAACAAGTTGCTGGAAAAAGATGGCAAGGTGCTGCGTTTCGAATTTCTGCTGCACAGCGAAGCTTTCGCGCGCTGGATTAATCCCATGATCGGCAATCTCAAGCGTCTGGGCATTGACGCGACGCTACGCGTGGTCGATACCGCCCAATATCAAAAACGTATGGACGATTTTGATTTTGATGTCACCATCGGTTCTTTCCCGCAATCGTTGTCACCAGGCAATGAACAGCGCGATTTCTGGGGCTCTGACAAGGCGGACCTCAACGGCAGCCGCAATATCATCGGCATCAAAAATCCCGTGGTGGATGACCTGATCGAACAGATTGTCGCCGCCCCCGACCGCGAAGAGCTGATTGCCCGCACCCGCGCGCTGGACCGCGTACTGCTGTGGAACCACTACGTCATCCCGCAGTGGCATACCAGCTATCACCGTGTGGCCTATTGGGACAAATTCGGGCATCCCGCGACGCCGCCCAAGTATGGTCTGGGTATCGTGAGTTCGTGGTGGTACGACGCGCAAAAAGATGCCGCGCTGAAAAAGCGCGAAGGCGACGCCGGCGTCAAGAAATAAACGAAAGAGCGTATAAAGATGGCCGCCTATATCATCCGCCGCTTGCTGCTTATGGTGCCGACGCTGTTCGGCATCATTCTGCTTAATTTCCTGATTGTACAAATCGCGCCCGGCGGGCCGGTTGAACAGATGATTGCCAAGCTGCAAGGCATCAGTACATCTGCAACCGAACGCTTTTCAGGCGGCGGCAACGATGCCGCAGCGACGCAAATGATGCAGCAGCAGTTGACAGGCAGCGGTGCATCCGGCGGCAGCGGGAAATACCGCGGCGCGCAGGGGCTGGACCCTGCGTTTATCGCCGAACTGGAAAAGCAATTCGGGTTCGACAAACCGATGGGCGAGCGTTTTTTTCTGATGATGAAAAACTATCTGCGTTTTGATTTCGGCCAGAGCTATTTCCGTGACCGCGGCGTTGTGGACCTGGTTTTCGAAAAAATGCCGGTCTCCATTTCGCTGGGGCTGTGGACGACGCTGCTGATTTATATGATTTCCATTCCGCTGGGCATCCGCAAGGCTGTGCGCGACGGCTCCGCGTTCGATATCTGGACAAGCGGTGTAATTATCGCGGGCTATGCGATACCCGGGTTCTTGTTTGCGATCTTCCTTATCGTTGTTTTTGCGGGCGGCAAGTATTTTGATATTTTTCCGCTGCGCGGACTGGTGTCGGAAAACTGGCACGAGCTGAGCTGGCCGCGCCGCATTCTGGATTACCTGTGGCATATGACGCTGCCCGTGGCATCGCTGGTGATTAGCGGTTTTGCGGGCCTGACCATCCTCACCAAAAACTCCTTTCTCGAGGAAATTAACAAACAATATGTTCTGACCGCGCGCGCCAAGGGCCTGCCGGAACAAAAAGTCCTCTATGGCCATGTGTTTCGCAATGCCATGTTGATTGTGATTGCGGGTTTTCCGGCGGCGCTGATGGGTATTTTTCTGACGGGTTCGCTGCTGATCGAAACGATTTTCTCTCTCGATGGCCTCGGTCTTCTCGGGTTTGAATCGGCGCTTAACCGCGATTATCCGGTCATGTTCGGGACATTGTATATTTTTACGCTGCTCGGTTTTCTTATCAAGCTCATCAGCGACCTGACCATGACATGGGTCGACCCGCGTATTGACTTTAATGCGCAGGGGGCACGCTGATGGCCGGACGTTTTTCTCCCATGACCGAACGCCGCCTGCGCCAGTTTCGCCGCAATCGCCGGGGCTGGTACTCGCTGTGGATTTTCCTGTTTTTGTTTTTCCTGACATTGGGGGCGGAGCTTATCGCCAATGACAAGCCGATCTTGGTCAAATATGACGGCGGCTATTATATGCCTGTTTTCAAATCGTACCCTGAAACGGCCTTTGGCGGTGAATTTGAAACCGAAGCCGATTACCGCGATGCCTATGTGCAGGAGCTGATCAGCGACAAGGGCTGGATGGTCTGGCCGCTCATTCGGTATTCCTACCGTACTATCAATTACAATTTGCAGGTGCCTGCGCCATCGCCGCCTTCCTCTGAAAACTGGCTGGGTACGGATGATCAGGGTCGCGATGTTCTGGCGCGGCTGATTTACGGTTTTCGCATTTCCGTTTTGTTCGGCCTGACGCTGACACTGCTGAGCAGTCTGGTCGGCGTCATCGTGGGCGCGATGGAGGGGTATTTCGGCGGGTGGTTTGACCTGCTGTCGCAGCGTTTCATCGAAATATGGGGCGGCATGCCCGTTCTGTTCCTGCTGATTATCATGTCGAGCGTGATTACGCCCGGGTTTTTCACGCTGCTCGGCCTGATGCTGCTGTTTTCGTGGATGACGCTGGTCGATGTGGTGCGGGCGGAATTTCTGAAAGCCCGCAATCTTGATTATATCCGCGCGGCCAAGGCGCTCGGCGTGGCAACCCCTGTCATCATGTTCCGCCATGCGCTGCCCAACGCCATGGTTGCGACGCTCAGCATGATGCCGTTTGTGCTGACGGGCTCGATTACCGTGCTGACCAGTCTGGATTTTCTCGGTTTCGGTTTGCCGCCGGGGTCGCCGTCGCTGGGCGAGTTGCTGGCGCAGGGCAAAAACAATCTTCAGGCGCCATGGCTGGGTATTACCGCCTTTTTCTCTCTGGCGGTGATGCTGAGCCTTGTGACCTTTGTGGGCGAGGCGGTGCGTGATGCCTTTGACCCGCGCAAAGTTTTCCGGGAGTAACACGATGAAACCGCTGCTTGATATCAAAAATCTCAGTGTCGATTTTGTGAACGGACAAAACCGTACGCAGGCCGTCAAAAACCTGACTTTCAGCATTCACAAGGGCGAAGCACTTGCCGTTGTCGGGGAATCCGGATCCGGCAAATCGGTCAGCGCGCTTTCGGTTTTGCAGCTGTTGCCGTATCCGGTGGCGCAGCATCCTTCGGGTTCTATTGTTTTTGACGGGCAGGAATTGATGGGCGCGAAAAGCGATGTGCTGCGCAGCATTCGCGGCAACCGTATTTCGATGATTTTTCAGGAACCGATGACGTCCCTGAACCCGCTGCATACGATTGAAAAACAAATCAGCGAAGTTTTATTCCTGCATAAAAATATGACGGCGGCACAGGCCCGCGCAAGGGTCGTCGAGCTTCTGGGGCTGGTCGGTTTGCAAAAACTGACCACGCGCCTTGGCGCCTATCCGCATGAATTGTCGGGCGGGCAGCGCCAGCGTGTGATGATTGCCATGGCGCTGGCGAACGAACCTGATTTGCTGATTGCCGACGAGCCGACAACCGCCGTAGATGTCACAGTGCAGGCGCAGCTGCTGAAACTGCTCAAAGATTTGCAAAAGAAAATGGGTATGGCGATTTTGCTGATTACCCATGACCTGTCTGTCGTGCGCAAGGTTGCCGACCGCGTCGCCGTGATGTACCGCGGCGAGCTGGTGGAACTGGCCGATACCAAGTCGTTGTTTGACGCGCCGAAGCATGACTATACCCGCATGCTGCTCGCCGCGCAGCCGAAAGGCCACCCGCAGCCCGTAGACCACGAAGCGCATGCGATTGTGCAGGCGCAGGATTTGAAAGTCTGGTTCCCCATTAAAAAGGGCGTGTTTCAGCGCGTGGTCGACCATGTCAAAGCCGTCGATGGTGTGGATATCACGGTGCGCCGCGGTCATACGCTGGGGGTGGTCGGGGAATCCGGCTCCGGCAAGACGACGCTGGGGCTTGCGATGCTGCGGCTGATACGCAGCGAAGGGCCCGTGATGTTCAACGGGCGTATGATGTCCGATATGTCCGGCGAAGAGCTGCGCGCGCTGCGCCGCGATATGCAGATTGTGTTTCAGGATCCTTACGGCTCGCTCTCCCCGCGTATGTCGGTGGCGCAGATTGTCAGCGAGGGGCTGGAGGTGCATTTCGGCACGCTGTCCCGCAGCGAGCGCGAAGACCGCGTGGTGCAGGCCCTGCGCGAGGTCGGGCTCGACCCCGATACGCGCAACCGTTATCCGCATGAATTCTCCGGCGGCCAGCGCCAGCGTATCGCGATTGCCCGCGCGATGGTGCTGAACCCCAAATTCGTTATTCTGGATGAACCGACATCGGCGCTGGATATGTCGGTGCAGGCGCAGATTGTGGATTTGCTGCGCGGGTTGCAGGAAAAACATCATCTGGCCTATATGTTCATCAGCCATGACCTGCGTGTGGTGCGCGCGATGTCGCACGAGGTATTGGTCATGCGCGGCGGCAAGGTGGTCGAGCGTGGCGAGACCAGCCAGATTTTCGACAATCCCAAAGAAGAATACACCCGCGCGCTCATCGCGGCCGCGATGAATATCGACGTGGTCGAAGCGGCCTGATAGGCGCAGGATAAACAAAAAAAGGCGGGAGAATATCCCGCCTTTTTTATTTGTGACGCCTTAGGCCGCCTGTTTCTGCGCGGCGGGCGGGTTTTTGAACGCCTCCAGCAGTTTTTGCTTTTCCTGTTCCGCCTTCGCGACATTGGCTTCCTTGACGTGGCCATAACCGCGGATTTGTTCGGGCAGGCGCGCCAGATCGACCAGCGCGGCGTAATTCGCGGCGTTCAGCTGCGGCAGCAGGTCTTTCAGCATGTTTTTATATTCGGCAATCATGCGGCGCTCCATTTTACGCTCCGCCGTATAGCCGAACACATCCAGCGGCGTGCCGCGCAGGGATTTGAATTTGGCGAGCATGCCAAAAGCCTTGAGCATCCACGGGCCGAATTCCATTTTTTTCAAATGGCCGGTTTCGCTGTCGCGGCGCGCCAGCAGCGGCGGGGCGAGGTTGAAGGTAAGCTTGATGTCGCCTTCAAACGTGTTTTTGACCTGCGCGAGGAAGGCGCCATCGGTATAAAGACGGGCGACTTCGTATTCGTCCTTGTAGGCCATGAGCTTGTAAAGATATTTCGCCACGGCTTCGGTCAGGTCGCCGGCCTTGCCGTTGACGCGGATATCGGCATCGCGCGCCATGGACACGAATTTTTCGTACTTCGCGGCGTAGGATGCGCTTTGATAAGCCGTCAGCGACTGGGTGCGGCGGACAATCAGTTCGTCCAGCGTTTGCGAAATCGTGCGGTGGGCGAGGGCGATATCGCCGGTTTTCTTGGGCAGGGCGACCTCGATCGTTTTTTCAAGGTTCCATGCCGCTCGGCGGCCCCAGGTGAAGGCTTTCTGGTTCATCTTCACCGATGCGCCGTTCAGCTCGATCGCCTGCATGATGGCGGCTTCGGCCACGGGCACGCTGCCCATCTGGTAGGCAAAGCCGAGCATGAACATGTTGGTGGCAATCGAATTGCCCATCAGCGCCGTCGCAATCGCGGAAGCATCGAGCGTGCGCAGGTTTTCCGCGCCCGTCAGGCCCTTCAGGCGTTCGATGATGGACTGCACCGGAATATCCCAGTTCGGGTTTTTGGTGAATTCGCCCGTTTGCAGTTTTTCGGTGTTCAGAAAGACTTTGGTTGCACCAAGGTCAGCACCGAGGGGGCGGATTTTCGACAGGCAATCGCCATCGGACGTCACCAGCAGGTCGCAGCCGATGATGGCCGATGCGCCCGCCGTGCCGATGCGCACGGTATTAATATCGTCGGTTTTGCGCGCGATGCGGATATGGCTGGTGACCGCGCCGCCTTTTTGCGCAAGGCCGGTCTGGTCCATGGTCGTCACGCCCTTGCCGTCGATATGCGCCGCCATGGCGAGGATCGCGCCAATCGTCACAACGCCCGTGCCGCCGATACCGGTGACAAGAATGGCGGCAGGTTCGGACAGGTCGCCGAAATCAGGCTCCGGCATGTCCTTGAAAAACGCTTCGATGCTGTCATCGACCGATGCGGCGGACGGTTTTTTCAAATCGCCGCCCGTGATGGTCACGAAACTGGGGCAGAACCCTTTGACGCAGGAATAGTCTTTGTTGCAGGTCGACTGGTCAATCTGGCGTTTGCGGCCGAATTCGGTTTCGACGGGCGCGATGGACACGCAGTTCGACTGCACGCCGCAATCGCCGCAACCTTCGCAGACACGCTCGTTGATTATCACGCGCTTGGCGGGATCTTCCATCAATCCGCGTTTGCGGCGGCGGCGTTTTTCGGCAGCGCAGGTCTGGTCGTAAATCAGGATGGTGCAGCCTTCGGTATCGCGCAGTTCCTTCTGGATTTTGTCCAGATCGCTGCGGTGGCTGACGGTGACGCCGTCGCGCAGGCGCACGGGGGCGTATTTTTCCGGCTGGTCGGTGACAATGCGGATTTTTTTCACGCCCTCGGCCGCGACCTGATCGATAATCATGGGGACCGACAATTCGCCATCCACATGCTGGCCACCCGTCATGGCGACGGCGTCGTTGTAGAGGATTTTGTAGGTGATATTGATTTTCGCCGCCACCGAGGCACGGATAGCGAGAAGGCCGGAGTGGAAATAGGTACCATCGCCAAGGTTGGCGAAGATGTGTTTTTCGGTCGTGAAGGGCGCCTGTCCGATCCACGGCGCGCCTTCGCCGCCCATCTGCGTGAAGGGGCCGGTATATTCGGGGCGAATCCATGTGGCCATATAATGGCAACCGATACCGGCGAGGGCGCGGCTGCCCTCCGGCACTTTGGTCGAGGTGTTATGCGGACAGCCCGAGCAGAAATACGGCACGCGCGCCACTGGTGCGGGCTTGCCGCGCACGGCGCTATTGCGGTTGTAAATGTCGAGACGCGCGGCAAAGGGCGCGATATCGGTGATGGTTTTGAGACGCGCGACGATGGCTTCGGCGATTTGCAGCACCGACAGCTCGTAATGCTCCGGCAGCAGCGGCGCGCCGCGGTCGTCGGTCTTGCCCGTGACGCGCGGACGGCGGTCGGCGGGCATGTGATAGAGGTGGCTGCGGATTTGCTCTTCCATCACGCCGCGTTTTTCTTCGACGACAAGAATTTCATCGACCTGTTCGGCCAGATGCTGGATGCTTTGCAGATCCATCGGCCAGACGAGGGCGACTTTATAAACGGCAATACCCAGTTCTTCCGCGCGCGCCTTGGTGATGCCAAGATCGTCGAGGGCCTGCATGGTATCCATCCAGCCCTTGCCGGTCGATACGATGGCGATGCGTTTTTTCGCAGGGTTAATGGTATAGCGGTCAAGGCCGTTGGCACGGGCATAGGCCGTGGCGGCAGGCAGCTTGAAGTTGATCAGGCGCTTTTCCTGCTCCAGCGGCGGGTCATACCAGCGGATGTTGAGGCCGTCTTTGGGCATTTCGATATCGCCCGGCGTATTGAACGTCAGCGCGAAGGGGTCGGAGAAAACGGAAGCCGAGCTGTCCGCAAATTCGCTGATGATTTTAAAACCCGTCCAGCAGCCGGAGAAGCGGGACATCGCAATCCCGTGCAGGCCGAGGAACAAACCATCTTCGATACCCGCCGGATGCAGCACGGGCACCAGCGAGTGGATGAACGCATATTCCGACTGGTGCGGCAGGGTGGAGGATTTGCAGGCATGGTCGTCGCCGGCGAAAGCCAGCACGCCGCCATGTTTGGACGTGCCCGCGGCATTCGCGTGTTTAATCACGTCGATGGAGCGGTCCACGCCCGGGCCCTTGCCGTACCACATGCCGACCACGCCGTCGTGCGTCGCGCCCTTGCCCAGATGCAGCTGCTGGCTGCCCCAGACGGATGTCGCGCCGAGGTCTTCGTTCACGCCCGGATGGAATTTGATGTCGTGGCCGTCGGTGAATTTTTTGGCCTGCGCGAAGGCGATATCCAGCGCGCCCAGCGGCGAGCCGCGATAGCCCGAAACGAAGGTGCCGGTCTTCAGCCCCTTGGCCGCGTCCAGCTGATGCTGCATCATCGCCATACGCACAATCGCCTGCAGGCCGTTCAGGTAAATCCTGCCTGCGGTTTCGGTGTATTTGTCGTCCAGCGTGACAGCCTTTTGCATGGCGCGTGTCTCCCCTCGCGGCGATGGTGATGCTTGATTCTTGCAAACATGATTAAACTAGTGTCGCGCAGGGGGGAGAGCAACTTAATTTCCCGCTTTTATTTGCGATAATTCATATTTTTTGCGCAAAATAGCATGGAAAATCAGTATGTTGCGCCGCAGCAGCTTTGGGGAGAGGGAGCGGTGTGGTCCGATATTTCGTTTAATGCTTTGTTTTCGCGCGGCGGCTGTGTTAACAATACCCCCGCCGGACGGAAAACAACCGTCGTCCGAGATTTAATTGGAAAGGGGTGATTACCATCGTACAGGTCATCGTACGCGATAATAACGTCGATCAGGCTCTGCGCGCGCTTAAGAAAAAAATGCAGCGCGAAGGTCTCTTCCGCGAGATGAAACTGCGCCGTCACTACGAAAAGCCTTCTGTAAAGAAAGCACGTGAGAAGTCGGAAGCAGTCCGCCGCTATCGCAAGCTGGAGCGCAAACGCAAGGAGCGCGACGGCGAATAAGCCAATCAGGTTTCTGATTGCCTCATTCCAAATAAAAAACCCCCGCGCGAGATGCCGGGGGTTTTTTCATGCCCTAGGTGTTTCCGTGCGAAGCCGTTTACAGCCCGCCCCTTGGCAGGGTACAAAAAAGGATACTTCGCAGGAGAAAAGCGTTGCGCGTTTACATTCCGGATATGACAGAGTTTTTCGCGTGGATGGAGCAATCCGGCCACGGCTATGTCGTGCTGCGCGGCTTTGCGGGCTTCACGGCGGGCTATCCCGCGCATGGCGCGAAGGAAGACGTCGATCTTCTGGTCGCCGATGACGCGCTGGCGCCTATTCATGCGCGCTACCGCACGCACGGCAAGCGTCAGGGTGTGAAATGCGATGTTTATAGCGTATCCGGCCAGGGCCACGGCGGTTATCTGGGGCTGCCGTATTATCCGCCGGCCTTCGCGCAGCGTATCATCGACACCCGCCGCCGTTTCCATGATCTGTTTTTCGTGCCGGATGCGCGTCATCACCTGCTGTCGCTGCTGTATCACGTTACCTATCAGAAAATGGAAGCGTCGAAAATCGACATCAGTGATGCCACGCTGTCGGGTGCGTCGAAATATCCGGCAGAAATCGACGCCCTTTGTGCGGAAACGGGGGATAACGTCGCCCATACCCTCAGGGATTATCATGCGTTTTTGCGGGCGGCGGGGCTGGCCCCCGGCTATGACGTCCTTGCCGTATATGTGCAGAACCAGTTCGCGCATGACATCAAAAGCATGTTCATGGCCGAATTGTTTCTTGAATTCAAAGGCGAGATGAATATGTTCGTCATCCGCGGCGTGGCGGTTGAAACCGAAACGCATGGCGCGCTTATCGGTATGCTGCGCCAGCATTATAAAACCATGCTGGTCAAGGATATTCCTTTCATCACCCGCGCGATGGAAAGCGGCAAGATGCGCGGCGGTAAATGGCGCCGCGGCGGACGTCCGCATATCGTGGTGCTGGTGTTCGACCCGCATCCGCAGCCGACAACGGCAGAGGACCGCAAGGTGCATCCCTTCGTTTTCAACAGCCGCCAGTTCGCCAAACGCGGTTTCCGCGAATGGTTCACCAAAACCACGGGGCGCAAGCCTTCGGCCAATCCGCTGCACTCGACGGACAACGAGGCGGAGGCTGTGGGGCATTTCCCGCTGTTTTTCTCCGCGCATGAACAGGAAGATATTTTCATTCGCCTGAAAGAAATGCGCGAAAACCTGACATGAGAAAGCTGAAGCGTTTTTTCTCCCGCCATATCGGCGAGTTTCGCATTGCCCCGCGTCGCCGCGATGTGGTGGCGGCGCTGCAAAAACATCTGGGGTTTTCATCCGCGCCCGTGCTGGCGCTGTCGGGCAGCCGTGGCCATGACAGCATTTACCGCGTGATGCAGGCGGGCAAGCCCGCGGGCATGTTGCGTCTGGTCAACCCCTACCGCAAACGAAAAAAACCTGCCGCGGATATGCCGTTTGTTTCCGTCGATACCCACCGCCGCGCGGCGCGCGAGAGGCTGGCCTACGAGGCGGGCGCTGCCGCCGGCCTGACGCCGCAACCCCTATGGCATGCGGATGATGCGCTTTATTGTGCTTATTTGCCGCTCGTGCCTCTGCATGCGCGGCTGGAAGCGCGGTCTGGAAACGCATGGGATTTGATGCGCCCCGTCACGCAGGCGCTGCGCCGTTTGCATGCGCTCGGCATCGTGCATGCCGATGTGTCGCTTGCCAATACGCTGGCCGATGAAACGCTGTCGCGGATTGTTTTTGTGGATTTCGAATACGAACCCGCGCCGCATATCAGCCTCGGCGCCGCGCGGCTGTATGATTACCTGCGACTGGTAGAAAGTTCGTGGAAATTCCTGACCGATGCTGAAAAACATCTGCCGCAGGACTGGCTGTACATGCTGTCGGATGCCGCACGCGAAGAGGGCATCACAGCGCAAGACATCATGCCGCTACGCCCTGCGCTTACGCAGCTTTATGCCGCCGGCGTGATGCCGGATATTGAAAAAGCCCTGCGCCGCTAAACGCGCCACGAAACGCTTACAGGAAAAATCCGTTCATTTTCGATTTTGCCGCAGGCATCGAGGGTTTGTGGATGGGCGCTGTGGATTTTTTGAGGAAATCCGCCGCCTTCGCGTCGACCTTTTCGACCAGCGGCAGCAGCGTGTGCGCCACATGCGCGTGGTAGTCGTTGAGCCATTTCAGCTCGTCGTCGCTCATCAGCGCGGGTTCGATGAGGTTGCGGTCAACAGGGGCGAGGGTGAGGGTTTTGAAGCCCAGCAGTTTCTTGCCGTTTTCATCCACATTGCCCGTATCAATCACCGTCACCAGCGTTTCGATGCGAATGCCGTATTCACCGGTTTTGTAAAAACCGGGTTCGTTCGAAATAATCATGCCCGGCTCCAGCGGCACGCTGGTCGCGCGCGGCGAAATGCCGCAGGGGCCTTCGTGCACCGACAGATAGCTGCCGACGCCGTGGCCGGTGCCATGCGCGAAATCAAGCCCGACTTCCTTGAGGGCGGCGCGCGCCTTCACGTCCAGCTTGTCGCCCGTGGTGCCTTCGGGGAAGACGGACATGGCGACGGCGATGTGGCCTTTCAGCACGCGGGTAAAGTTCTCTTTCATCTCCTGCGACGGGGTATCGACCGCGATAGTGCGGGTGATGTCGGTGGTGCCGTCCAGATATTGCGCGCCGCTGTCGACCAGATACACGGGGCCGGACAGAAGCGGCTGGTTGGTTTCTTCGCTGGATCGGTAATGCACAATCGCGCCGTTGCCGCCCGCGCCGGAAATGGTATCGAAGCTGAGGCCGCGGAAATTCTCGCCTTGGGCGCGGATATCCTGCAAAAGCTGCGTTGCGGAAAGCTCGTCATGTTTCGCGGCGGCGCCTTGTTCGGACAGGGCAGCCAGAAAACGCACCATGGCCACGCCATCGCGGATATGCGCATTGATGGCGCCGTCAATCTCGACGCTATTTTTCTTGGCTTTCATCAGTTGCAGGGGGCTGCGCTCCACATGCGCTTCGGCACCGGAGGCCTTGATGAGGGCGTCAACCTTGGCGGGCGCGGCCGCAGGGTCGATCCAGATTTTTTGACCGGCCTGCGCCAGCGTTTCGATATGTTTGGCGAAATCGGCAAGCGGGTGCAGGCGCACGTCTTTGCCGACCCAGCTGCGGGTATCGTCGGTGACTTTTTCCGCGTCGATAAACCAATCCACGCTGCCGTCTTTGTGTGCCACGGCGTAGGACAGCGCAAACGGCGTGCAGGGCACATCGCCGCCGCGGATGTTCAACAGCCAGCAGATTTCTTCGGGCAGGGTAATTGCCAGCGCATCGGCGCCCTGCGCCGCCAGCACGGCGGAAAGTTCCTGACGCTTCACATCCGACGCCTTGCCCGCGTATTTCAGCGGGTGCGGCACCACGGGGGCCAGCGGTGCGGGGGGCTGCGCCGTCCATGCCGCATCCAGCGGGTTATCGTCCAGCAGCACCAGCGTGCCGCCCGCGCGCTCCACGGCTTCGCGGATTTTTTTGACATCGTTCGGGGTGTGCACCCACGGGTCGATACCAAAACGCGCGCCCTTGGGCAGGTTTTTTTCAATCCATTCCACCGGCGTCATGGTGGGGAAGGGACGCTGGTTTTCCGACAGGCTGCAAATCTCGAAATCTTTTTTGTCGACCTGCGCCTGCGCTTGCAGGGTATAGCGGCCATCGGTAAAGAAGCCGGCCTTTTCGTTCAGCACGACGGCATAGCCGGCGGAGCCGGTGAAGCCGCTGATCCACGCCAGACGCTCCGCGCGGGCGGGGACGTATTCGCCCTGAAATTCATCGGCGCGGGGAATAAAAAAGCCGTCGATGCCGCGTTTTGTCATCTCGGCGCGCAGGGCGGCAAGGCGGGCGGTGTCATCGGCCGCATCGGTTTTCAGCTGCGCCTTGAGCGCGGAGAGCTGCGCGATGGTTTCCGCATCGTCGCCGGTTTTGAAAAGTTTTGTCCAGCGGTCCGGCGCGCCCAGATCATCCGGCGCGGCATTGATACCGCAGAGGATTTTTTTGATGGCCGCGATATCGCGGGTGTCGCCCGCCGCGGACAAGAGTTTCGCCAAGTGCTCGTCGCCTTTGTAAGACATGCGCTTTACTCCAGACAAATCCAGGTGATTTCGTGCTTGTTATTATAAAGGTGGAACGCGGTCGAACCAGCGATTTCAAGGAAAGATTCTGTCGTTTTGAAATCGGTTTCCCCCTGAAATTTGATGGTGCAGACCATGTTTCTGACAAGGCCGGAGTCTTTCCATTCCCTGACCAGACGCAGCAGCCGTTCGGGGTAGCAGATAATATCCGAAAACAGCCAGTCGACCTGTCCGATATCGGCGGGTTTCAGCGCGAACGCGCTTTGCTGCACGTATTTGATATTCGGCAGCGCCGCAATATTCGGGGCCAGCGGCGCCTTGTCGACGCTGATCACCTGCGCGCCGAGTTTTTGCAAAACCCATGTCCAGCCGCCAGGGCAGGCGCCAAGGTCAAGACAGGTTTCGCCCGCCTGCGGCATGCGCGGCAGCCGCGTCAGGGCTTCCCAGAGTTTGAGGTAGGCGCGGTTCGGCGGCTCTTCCTTGTTTTCTTCGAAAATAAAAGCGCCATTCGGCACGGCGCTGGAACAATCGGGCGCCGCCAGCATCACATCCTCTTGCAGCAGCGTCCACGAGCCGAGCGGCGAGGTCGGCAGCGGTTTGCCAAACACCAGCGGCTTGCTCGATACATGCGGCAGTTTTTCGGTGATAAGCCGGCTGCGGCGGTGAAAATCGAAAGCATAGTTCGCCCAGCTGCGCTGGATGGCGCGCAGTTTTTTGGCGGCATCGCCGATGGAATCGATTTCGATGAATTGCGGATTGCGCCAGATATTCTCCGCCCAGACGGCATGCGTGGCGGGTCCGTCGGCTATCACCAGACGGTCATAGACATCGCGGACGCGATCGCCCAGTTCGGCGACCAGATCGTCAGTGAAACCGTCGGGGGCCAGATAGGCGGAAAAGGGGGCTGTGCTGTTTTGTGCGCTCATGTGCGCAGTTTAGCCATTTGCAGGCTTTTGCAAAGCGGATTTTGCCATTGGCTTTTTGCCCTGTGTGTCCGCGCCCAGCGTGCCGGCGGGGTCGTGCTCGGCAATCACCTTGTTGCGCGCGCAGTGGCGGATGATTTCTTTCTGGAATTTGACCAGTGCATCGGCATCGCCTTTGAGGTCATAAATGTTTGAACGCACGGCCTGGCGAAAATCGCCTTCCTTGATTTTGCCGTTCACGCCCTGAAACCGGATATCGAATTCGGATACGCAAAGCTTCAGGCAGGCATTACCATTCTGCTTGGTGACGAGCCCCAACAGGTAATCAATGCCGTCGATGCGCAAAATGCCGCTGACAGGCACGGTCATGCCGCTTTGGGGCAGCATCGAAAAAACCTGTTCCGACGGCGTCCCGATCATGTCCAGCGATACATCGTGTCCCTGCTGGCGGATATCGCGCAGGGCAAGGCTGATCTCCTCGAGCGCCTGCGTCAGCCCCCAGTCCGACCACTGCTTTTCGTGCTTGTCGTGCTGGGCGTTGAATTCTTCGCGAATACTGTCGGGCGTCATGCGGCGCATGCGGAAATCCGGTGTGGTTGATGTGGGACGTGCCTATCCTAGGCGGGGCGGGCGTGAAAATCAATATGAAAAATATAAGGGTTTTCAGGCGATTGGCGCGGCGGGCGGGCGGCTTTGTATGCCTTTCGCCTTGTGCTTTGGGCGGGGGCGGCGATAATACTTGCGGACAAAACCTATCAAAACTTTATGCAAATACAGGTGAGGCATGACCGCAGACACCGCGCGCGCCGCGCAAAAACAAACCCATGTGATCAACCCCGGCATTCTGCGCGAATACGATATCCGCGGCACGGTGGGCGACACGCTGCGCGATGAAGATTGCTATTTCATCGGCCGTGCCTTCGGCACCATGGTCAAACGCCGCGGCGGCAAGAAAGTCGTGGTCGGGTATGATGGCCGCGAAAGCTCGCCGTCTTTTTCCGCGAATGTCATGCGCGGTTTGACGGACTGCGGTCTGGATGTTGAAAACATCGGCCTTGGCCCGACGCCGATGGTCTATTTCGCCATGAAAACCCGCGGCATGGATGCGGCGGTGGTTGTCACGGGCTCCCACAGCCCGCTCAGCTATAACGGTATCAAGATGGCCTATCAATCCGGCCCGTTTTACGGCCCGATGGTGCAGGAAATCGGCAAGATTGCGGCGGCGGGCGATTTTGAATCCGGCGCGGGCCAGATGACAGAGGCCGATGTGCAGGATGCCTATGTGGATCGCATGCTCGCCGATTATCAGGGCACGCGCGACCTCAGCATCGCATGGGATTGCGGCAATGGCGCCACGGGCGAAATCATTCGCCGCCTTGTCAAAAAGATGCCGGGCAAACATGTACTGCTGTTCGATGATATCGACGGTACCTTCCCGAACCATCACCCAGACCCGACGGTCGCCAAAAATCTTGTCGATTTGCAAAAAGCCGTGCGTGACAACAGCTGCGACATCGGCATCGGTTTCGATGGCGACGGCGACCGCGTGGGCGCGGTGGATGCCGATGGCAATATCCTCTGGGCCGATATTATCATGGCGGTTTACGCGGCGGAGGTTTTGAAAACCCACCCGGGCGCGCATATCATCGCCGACGTCAAATGCAGCCGCGTGCTGTTTGACGAGGTTGAACGCCTCGGCGGCAAGCCCGTGATGTGGAACACCGGGCACTCGCTTATCAAGGCGCGCGCGCTGGAGCTGAAATCCCCCCTCGCAGGGGAGCTGGCGGGGCATATCTGCTTTGCCGATAAATATTACGGTTTTGACGACGGCCCTTATTGCGCCGTGCGCCTTTTGGATATCCTGAGCCGCAGCGGCAAGCCGCTATCCGCGCTGGCGGCGCATTTGCCGAAAATGCAGAACACGCCCGAAGTGCGTTTTCATGTACCGGCGGAGCGTAAATTCAAAATCGCGCCGGAAATCCTCACGCGTTTGCGCGCCGAAAACGCCAAAGACCTGTCCATCAACGATATCGACGGCGTGCGCGTGACCACGCCGGACGGCTGGTGGCTGATGCGCGCATCAAATACCGAAGACGTGCTGACCATCCGTGCCGAAGGCTTCAATGCCGAAGGGCTGGAGCGGCTCAAGGCGCAGCTGGTATCGCAGCTGGCGCAAAGCGGCATCGCATCGCCGTTTTGATACAGGCAGATATTCAACCTATAAGGGGAGAGGGGATATAACATGAACGAGAATTTGACACTGCACCCGCGCGTGACGGAACTCATCGCTTCGCGCATTTGCCACGACCTTGTCAGCCCTGTCGGTGCTGTCAATAACGGGGTGGAACTGATGCAGGAACTGGGCGAAGATGCGGGCGACGAAGCCGTGCAGCTGATTGCCTCGAGCGCGCAGCAGGCCTCCATCCGGCTCAAGGCGTTTCGCCTGTCCTATGGCGCGGCGGGTACCGATAAAAACGTCGGCTTCAAGGATATCCGCGATGCCTTTACCGACCTTATCGGGCAGGGGCGCATTCAGGCGGAGTTCGAGCCTGACCTCGGCGTTAAATTTTCCATGCCGCCGCGCGGGTTTTTCAAGGTGCTGCTGAACCTTCTGGTGCTGGCCGAAGAATGCAACCACGGGGAGGGGAAAATCTCCGTCTCCGCGCTGGAGGGGAATACGGGTATCCGCGTTCTCGTCACCGGCAATCACGCCGGTTTCCGCGAAGGCGCCGAAGCCGCGCTGAAAGGCGAGACCTCGGCGGAAGACCTCGACCCGCGTTCTGTCCACGCCTATGTCACCGGACGTTTCGCCGATTATTTCGGAATCGGTCTTGGCTGGCAGGCGCAAAAAGAATTCGGGCGCATCGAATTCACGATTAAAGCGCAATAACAGCGCAGCCTACTGTATGACATCGGACGGGCGGTCTGCGGCGGTTTTCGCTGCGGCCGCCCGCTGCCGTTGCATGCACATGTATGCGTGTGATGTCGGATAACCGAAACTTAATCCCTTGGCGTCATCATAAAGAAAGGGCGCATCTCTGCGCCGCGCGGGGGAATATGCGCACCGACGATATTTTGCAGGATTTTGTAGGCGAAGCGGAAGAGCGGTTTTTGTCCATCGAAAACCAGCTGGTGACGCTGGAGCGTCATCCGCAAGATGCGCAGGCGCTGGCGGAATTGTTTCGCGCCGCGCATAGTTTAAAGGGGACATGCAGTTTTCTCGGCTTTCGCCGTCTCGCCGCTGTTGCCCATGCGGGTGAAGATGTGCTGATGGCGGCGCGTGAGCAGCGCGTTACCATGACGCCCGTACATATCGGCCTTGTGCTGGCGGCGCTGGATGTGATGCGCGATATCGTCAGCGGGATTGTTGAGGCTGGCGGCAGTGAAGACATCCATCTCGTGCCGCAGGAAGAGCACGTGACAAAGGCGCTGCATGCCGCCGCGCGCGGTGAAGATTTTGCCATGCCGCAAACCGTCCGTACTTCGCGCGGCGCGCTGCGGCAAGGTGGATGGCTGCGGGTGCAGGGCGATGTATTTGATAACCTGCTGGCCCTCAGCGCGGAAATGGGGCTTGTGCGCGGCAAGATGCTGCGGCTGAAGCAGTCACCTGTCGCGCTGGAAACCTATTTGGCGCAGCTGACCGCGCGGCTGCAATCCGAAGTGCTGCGCGCACGGCTTCAGCCCGTGATGGAGGCCTGGCGCAGCCTGCCGCGACTTGTGCGCGATATGGCGGTTGAGGCGGGGGTTTCCGCGCGCCTTGAAACATCGGGCGGTGACACGCTGCTGGACAGGCAGGTGCTGGATCTGCTGCGCGACCCGCTGGCGCATCTGGTGCGCAATAGTTTGTCGCATGGTATCGAGCGCCCCGATATTCGCCGTGCGCGCGGCAAGCCCGATGCGGGCGTGATTACGATTGCCGCCCGCGCGGCAGATGGGCAGGTGATATTGACCGTCAGCGATGACGGCGGCGGTCTTGACCTTGCCGCCATCGCCGCGCGCGCGGCGGCGCAGGGCCTGATATCGCCCGCGCGCCTGGGGGCGCTGTCGCCGCAAGACATTGCCGAGCTGATTTTCAGGCGTGGGTTTTCAACGGCGGCGCAGGTCAGCGATATGGCGGGCCGCGGCGTCGGGCTGGATGCCGTGCGGACGCAGGTGGAAAATTTTGGCGGCAGCGTCAGCGTGGCCGCTGCGGCCGCGGAGGGCGGCGGTGCTGTTTTCACCATTCGTGTACCGCTCACGCTTGCGATGATGCCTGTCGCGCTGGTGTCGGCGGCGGGACAGCGCTTTGCCGTGCCGCGCGTGAATATTGCCGAAATCTGCCTGCTGCCGCCGCAGATGGATGCGGCGGGCGGGCGGCCTGTTTTTTACTGGCGCGGGATACCGCTGCCGGTACTGCCCCTGCCGCTGGCGCTGGCGGTGGCGGAGGGAGAGACTTCCGCCAAAAACAGATACGGGATTATTGTGCAGGCAGAGGGAATGTGCGCCGTGCTGGCGGCCGAAGACATTCTTTCGATTGCCGAGGCGGTCATCAAACCCCTGCCGCCGTTGATAGACAGTGCAGGGCTTTATCTAGGGCTTGTGCTGCTGGATGACGGATTTGCGGCGCTGGTGCCGGATGTACGCCGTATTTTGCAGCGGCGGCGCGTACCAGCCTTGCCGCCGCAATCGGTGACATCTGAAAAGCCGCGCCCCCAGCGCGAGATGATATTTTTCAGCACCGCCCGAAAAACATTTGCGATGGAGGCCGTACGCGTACGGCATATCTGCCGCGTGCAGCCAGATATGATCCGGCAGTCGCAGGATGGCGGGCTTTATGCCCGCGTCGGTGCGGATGTTTACCCCGCGCGTCTGCTGCCTGCGGACAGGCAGGAAGATATTAGGCGTTTGATCGTGCTGCGGAGCGGGGAGGGCATATTATGCAGCGGCGTTGATGACGTGAAGGCCGTTGATGAAGAACTTTGCACAGCAGGTATTCGCATGGTGAAGGGGCAGGCAGTCGAGGTTATATCCGGCACCAGCGATACGGCGCCGCAGGGTCGGGTTTTGCTGGTTGACGACAGCCCGTTTTTCTGTGGCTTGCTCGCGCCGCTGCTGCGCGAGGCGGGATATCACGTCGAGATTGCCGGTGATGCGGCCACGGCACTGGCTTTGCGCGATGGCGGCGCGGTATTTGATGTGATTATCAGCGATATCGAAATGCCCGCCATGGATGGCCTTGATTTCGCCCGCCGCGTCAGGGCCGGCGAAAGCGCGTGGCGCCGAACGCCGCTGCTGGCGCTCTCCGCCCATGCGACGCGGCAGGATGAACAGCGCGGACGCGCCGCAGGTTTTGATGATTTTATCACCAAGTTCGACCGCGGCGGTCTTTTGCAAAAAATATCCACGTTGCGCGGGGGCCGATGATGCCAGCCACCGACGATGCCTATCTGGTTTTTTGGGCGGGCGGACAAAAATCCGCACTGGCTGTCGATGCGGTGCGTGAAGTCGCGCGCCGTCTGCCCTTGACGCCGGTGCCCGGTGTCGCCCCGGGGATTGCGGGCATGGTCAACCTGCGCGGCCATGTGCTGACGGCGCTGGATACCGCGCATTTGCTGGGGCTGCGCCAGCCAGTGACGGCGGCTGCGAATATTATTGTGACCTGCGACGGGAGGTTTTATAGTCTATTGGCGGATGCGATGGGCGATATGATACGCTTGCCGCGCGAGAATATTCACCCCCTTGATCCTGCCGCGCCGCAGTGGCGGGGTGCCGCCGCCAAGATATGCCGAAGCCCGCAGGGAGAGGTCATGCCGATTGTCGATATGCACATTATTCTGCAAGGTCTTTCCGCCAGCCCTGCGCAGGTAACAGAGGATGAGATACAGCCGCGATGAAAAAATGCCTGATTGTCGATGATAGCGCCGTGGTACGCAAACTGGCGCGCATGATGGTGGAGGGAATCGGCCTTTCCTGCCTTGAAGCTGCAGATGGGCAGCAGGCGCTGGATATCTGCCGCACAGAGATGCCGGTTTTGGTGCTGCTGGACTGGAATATGCCTGTGATGAACGGTATTGATTTCATGCAGGCGCTGCGGGCCTTGCCGGAGGGCGGGCAAGTCAAAATCGTATTCTGCACCACCGAAAACAACCTGCCCGCGATTGAAACGGCGCTGGCTGCCGGTGCTGATGAATATATCATGAAGCCTTTTGATGCAGACATCCTGCACAGCAAGTTCCGTCAGGTGGGAGTTATCTGACGCATGACGGCGGAGATATCATCGCCGCCGCTGCTCCCCGAACACCGCGCGATTGCGCTGGCGGCATCGACAGGCGGCCCTGCGGCGCTTGAGCGTGTGCTGGCGGATTTCAGCAGGGCATGGACTTCGTCAGGCATGCCCGCCGCCATGGCGCCACCTTTTTTTATCACCCAGCATATGTCTGCGCCGTTCAACGCGCTGCTCGCAAAGCGCCTGCAAGACGTCAGCGGTATCGACAGTGCCGAGGCCTCGGCGGGCGAGGCGGTGTGCACGGGACGTATTTATGTCGCGCCGGATGGTGTGCATCTGGGCGTCACGGCGCGTGAAGCACGTGGCCGCCCGCGCATTCGCCTTATGCAAACGCCGCCGGTGCATTTTTGCCGCCCCGCAGCAGACCCGATGTTGCAAAGCCTTGCCGCCGTCTATGGCGCAAATCTGCTGGCTGTGATATTGACAGGTATGGGCAAAGACGGACTGACAGGCTGCCAGCATGTCACCGCCGCAGGCGGCCATGTGTGGATTCAAGACGCCCCCAGCAGTGTTGTCTGGGGCATGCCGGGCGCCGTGGCGGCGGCTGGGCTTGATTGCCGCGTGCTGCCGCTGGATATGATGGGCGCAGCGCTTGCCGCATGGGCACAGGCGGGGGCGCGCGCATGAACAGGGCCGCCTTTGATTATTTTGCCGACTTGCTGCGCCGTGAATCCGGCCTGCAAATGACGCCCGAAAAATATTACCTGCTGGAAACCCGCCTGCTGCATATCGTGCAGCAGCAAGGCGTTGCGGGTATTGAGGGGCTCGCGTCCATGCTGCGCCGTGACGAGGGCAACCGCGCCGTGCGCCAAGCCGTGGTGGAGGCGATGGCCACCCATGAAACCTCGTTCTTTCGCGATATCACGCCGTTTGACCGTCTGCGCGATACTTTTTTGCCGATGTTTGCCAAACGCCGCGCGGCGGAAAAATCGCTGCGTATCTGGTCCGCCGCCTGCGCCAGCGGGCAGGAGGCCTATTCACTGGCGATGCTGCTGCGCGAATATGGCGCGCCTTTCACGGATTGGGATATCCGTATCACCGGCACCGATATTTCACATGATATCATCACGCGCGCGCAGGGCGGCGCCTATGTACAGTTCGACGTGCAGCGTGGATTGCCCGCCCGATTGCTGATTAAATATTTCATGCAGGACGGCGACACCTGGCGCATCAAGGATGATATCCGCCGTATGGTGTCGTTCCGTCAGGCCAATCTGCTGCAGCCGCCGCCGTTTGCCGACGCTGGTATCGATATTTTGTTTTGCCGCAATGTGCTGATGTATCTTGATGCGTCGTCGCGCGTTCGGGTTTTGCAGGGATTGCAGCGGGTCATGCATGCGGGCAGCGTTTTGTTTCTGGGCGCGGCGGAGAGTGCGGGCGGCCTTGGTGGTATGTTCTGCGGCCTTGCGGGCATGCCCGGCATTTATGTGCGCAGCGATTCAGATATCGATTTGCCGCGCACGCCGTAAGATGCGCGAATAAAAAAACGGCGCCCGTGTAGGCGCCGTTTTTGTTTTTATATCTGTCTCGCTCAGGCGTTGGCGGTTTCTTTTTCCGCGCCGCCGCTCGGGTCGCGCAGCACATAGCCGCGGCCCCAGACGGTTTCAATGCAGTTGCCGCCTTCGGGGGAGATTTTCTCGATTTTCTTGCGCAGCTTGCAGATGAAAACGTCGATAATCTTGACCTCCGGCTCGTCCATACCGCCATAAAGGTGGTTGAGGAACATTTCCTTGGTCAGCGTCGAGCCCTTGCGCAGGGACAGAAGCTCGATGATGCCGTATTCTTTCGACGTCAGGTGCAGCTGTTTGCCGTCGACTTCCACGGTGCGTGCATCGAGGTTGACCATGACGGGGCCGGTTTTGATGATGCTTTGCGCATGGCCTTTGCTGCGGCGGACAATCGCCTGAATACGGGCGAGGAGTTCGCGTTTGTCGAACGGCTTGGTCAGGTAATCGTCTGCGCCGAAGCCGAGGCCTTTGAGTTTGCTATCCAGCTCCGACAGGCCGGAGAGGATGAGAATGGGGGTTTCCACCTTCGCCGCGCGCAGACGCTTGAGGACTTCATAGCCGTCAAGGTCGGGCAGCATCAGGTCGAGAATGATGATGTCGTATTCATAGAGTTTGCCGATTTCAAGGCCGTCTTCGCCCATATCGGTCAGGTCGACAACATAGCCGTCGGATTTCAGCATCAGTTCGATGCTTTTGGCCGTGGACTGGTCGTCTTCGATAAGCAGTACCCGCATGGTGCATCCCCTTAATGATTCGTTATTGTTGTTAAACCACTCTTTAATCCCTACTCACATTATATCACGATTGTTAATAAAGGTTAAAAATAAGGGAAAAATCCGTTTAGAAACCATGAAAAATCGTCTTAACCTTTTGATAAGAAAGCAATAAAAGAAAAGCGATTTTATTGTCGAAATATGGGATAATTAAACAGGTTACAGGGGTTTCTTATGGCAGCAGAACATCGTTTCATCGACAATCTCGCGGGCAGTATCGACGAGCTGGCGTCTTACCAGCTTTTTGGCCGCGTCACGAAAATTCTGGGCATGCTGGTCGAAATCGGCGGCATCGAACGTGAACTGTCCATCGGCGACCGCTGCATCCTGACGCCCAAAGGGGCGGAGCAAATTCCTTGCGAAGTTGTAGGCTTTCGCGAAGGACACGCGCTGGTGATGCCGTTCAAACCTCTCGACCGCGTCGGCCTTGGTTGCCGCGCCGAAGTTGCCGCGGCGCAGCCGGCGATTTATCCCAATGCCTCATGGCTCGGCCGCGTGATCAACGCGATGGGGGAGCCGATTGACGGCAAAGGCCCGCTGATGCAGGGCGACGAGCATATGCTCCTGCGCAACAAACCGCCCGCCGCGCATGACCGCAAGCGCCTTGGCGAAAAACTCGATCTGGGCGTGCGTGCCATCAACAGTTTCCTTTCCACCTGCAGCGGCCAGCGTATGGGTATTTTCGCAGGCTCCGGTGTGGGTAAATCCGTTCTCATGTCGATGCTCGCGCGCTATACGGCGGCGGAAGTCAGCGTCATCGGCCTGATTGGCGAGCGCGGCCGCGAGGTGCAGGAATTCCTCGAAGACGATCTCGGCCCTGAAGGTCTCAAGAAAAGCGTTGTCATCGTCTCTACCTCCGATGAATCGCCGCTGATGCGCCGTCAGGGCGCCTATACCACGCTTGCCGTGTCCGAATATTTCCGCGATCAGGGCAAACAGGTGCTGTGCCTGATGGACTCTGTCACGCGCTTTGCGATGGCGCAGCGCGAAATCGGCCTTTCCGCAGGCGAGCCGCCGACGAGCAAAGGCTATCCGCCGACCACGTTTTCCGAGCTGGCAAGGCTTCTGGAGCGTGCAGGGCCCGGCCCGCGCGGCGTCGGGGACATCACGGGATTTTTCTCGGTACTTGTCGAGGGTGATGACCATAACGAGCCCATCGCCGACGCCGTGCGCGGGATTATCGACGGGCATATCGTGCTTGAACGCGGCATTGCCGATCGCGGGCGTTATCCGGCCATCAATATTCTGCGCTCCGTCTCGCGCTCCATGCCGCGCTGCCTCACGGCGGATCAGGCAAAACTGGTGCAGCGCGGACGCGAAATCATGTCGACCTACGAAGATATGGCGGAGCTGATCCGTCTTGGCGCGTACCGCCGCGGATCCGACCCCAAAGTCGATGAGGCGATAGAGCTTTATCCGGCGATTGAAAAATTCCTCGCGCAAAAGCCGCAGGAACGCACGGAGCTGGATGAAGGCTACGCGATGCTGTCGCAGGCGATGGGCCTTGGCAAGTAATATAGGGACGGAGTAATCGGCAGATGGCTGACCTTGGTGTCCTGATACGTCTTCACAAACATGAACTGGATGAAAGACGCCGCGTGCTGGGCGATCTTTACAGCCAGATGGCCCTGCTGGAGAGGGAACGCCGCGACCTTGAGCGCGCCTTCGAGCAGGAAAAAGAAGCCGTCTCGCGCATGGATGACCAGATACCCTATACCTTTGCCGATTACGCCGATACCGTGCGCCGCCAGCGCGAAGACCTCGACCGGCGCGAACTGGCCATGGAACGCGCCATCGAACAGGCCAAAGAAGCGCTGATGGAAACCTTCGGCGAGTTGAAAAAATACGAAATGACGCAGGAAGAACGCGACAGGCTGGAAGCCGAAGAGCGCCTGTTCAAGGAAAACGCCGCGATGGATGCCATCGGCCTCGAAGCTTTCCGCCGCAAGAGAGACGAATGAACATCATCGAGCAGTTCATCTGCGGCAAGAAAAACGATCCTGCCCTGTGCGAAGATATCATCGTCACCACGCCCGATTTTATGGCCGTTATCGATGGCGCGACCAGCAAATCCTGCCCGCCGCTGGGCGGTATGACCAGCGGGCGTTTCGCCGCGCAAACAATCGCGGATGCCGTGCGCGGTTTACCCGCAGATATGGACGGACGGGCGGCCATGCATCGCCTTTCGCATATTTTGTGCGATGCGGGGACACCCTACATGGATGTGGCGGCGGGGACAGAAAGCCCGTCCTGCTGTCTGGCCATATACAGCCGCGCGCGCCGCGAAATCTGGCGGGTGGGGGATATCGCCGTCATGCAGGACGGACAGCTGCACCTGCTGCCCAAATCGATTGATACCGTGACCGCCGATGCGCGCGCGGCGATGATAGAGGCTTTGCTGCGCAGCGGGGAGGCTATCGAAAGTCTGCTGCGCGATGATAAAGGCCGCGCCTTTATTTTCCCGCTGCTGGCGCGTCAGCATCTGTTCGCCAACCGCGCGGATGCGGGTGATTTCGGATTTGGCGTCATGAATGGCGCGGATATTCCCGAAAAATTTATCGGTATCATCGATGCGTCCGGCGCGCATGACATTGTATTGGCATCGGATGGATATCCGGTGCTACATCCCACCCTTGCAGAAAGCGAGGCGGCGCTGGCGCAGGTTCTGCGCGATGATCCGCTGCTGTTCAGGCTCCACAAATCGACCAAGGGAATGCAGGCGGGGCAGGTGTCGTTTGATGACCGCAGCTATCTGCGCTTTACGGTCTGATATCGGGCTTAGGCCTGCGTGCCGTCGGTGCCGTCCGGCAAGGCGACCCATTGTTCGGCGCGGGTCTGGAAACGCATGCTGCCCTCCATGCCGGTTTGCTCCAGCCCTGAGGTGAATTTTTGCAAAAGCTCCTGCCGGATTGTAGCGGGCAGTTTTTCTTCGGATCTTAAAATCAGGTCAAAACGCTTTTTCTGCACAAAACCGTCCAGCTGCATATCGCCCATGCGCGACAGGTGCAGGTTGAGAATAAACCGTGTGGTTTTTTCGCGTCCGCCTTTGGCGTCGTCGCCTTCCGCGGCATCTTCTGGCGGTGGCTGGCGCAGGAAAAACTGTATCAGATGGATATGCTGGTCTTGCTGCAAAAGCGGCATCGAAATCGCGCGCCATTCCCCCGCGACCGCCGTCTTGGACAGGCTGGCCAGCTTGGCGAAATCCTGCGTCAGCTGTTCGGCCAGTTCGCGCCGCCCGCCACCGCGCAGGGCGTTCAGGGTGTTTTCGCCCAGCCAGCTTTCGATATTGCCCATGCGCAACGCGGCCAGAAAAAACAGCGTGGTCGGCGCCAGCCTCGCATTGGCGGCAGGCAGGGTTTGCGCAAGGTTTTGCGCAGCAGAGGGGGAGATGCCGGAGAGCATGCGCAGCGCTTCTTCAAGCGCCTCCCAGCTGCCGCTGAACAGCGGGTCAAATGGCCAGAGCGGGGCGGTGCTTCCCGATGTTTGCAGACTGCCCAGAATATCCTGCGCGCTGGCGGGGGCGATGGTCATGATGATGTGCGTGCCTACGGGCAGCGGCGCGCTCTGGCGCAGTACGAAATGCGCATCGGGCGTGCGCATAACTGGCGCGCCGGAGGCGGTCAGGGATTCAACAACGGCCAGCACGCTGCCCGCGGGGCGCGCCTCGGGCGGCAGAGCCTGCGGCGGCAGGATATCGTGAATGGTCATCTGCACCATATTTTGCGGCAGCGGCAGGTTCTGCCCGCCCTGCACCATCTGCGGTATTTTGCCCAGCGTCATCAGCGATGCCGCGCCCGCGGGCATCAATCCCTCTAGCAGCGGCAGGATACCGGCCATGCCGCCGGCGGGCAGGGGTTGCGGCGGCGCAGTGGCGGGCGTCAATGCGGGGCGCAGCGCCATCTGCGCTTGCAGCATCATATCGGCCTCGGGCCCCTGCAGCGCGGGCGGCAGCAGCGCGCTGGCCTGCGCGGCGGGCAGCATCTGGCGCAGCGACGCCGCAACGTCGGGGCGTGCGATGAAATCGAGCAGCTGCGCCTGCATCGCTTCGGGCAGGCGGATCAGCGCGGTCATGACATCGCGCGTATTCAATACCTGCCAGATGACAGGCAGCGGCACGTCCGGCACCGGCGGCAGCAGCATAGCCATGCGCGAAACGCCGATTGCCGCGCGCACCGCTTCGATGATTTGCGCGGCTTGTTCCAGCGTCGGTTTTTGCATGGGCGGCGCATCGGCGGCGGGCTTGGTGCTGGGTGCTGTACCGGCGCTTGTGGCGGGCGGTGGCGGGGTATCGTCGGGCAGGCGCAGCGCCAGCGCCTTGTCGCCGGGACGCAGCGGCGGCGCATCGGCCGCTGCGGGGCGGGCGGGTTCTGCTGTCTGCGGCGTTCGGCCGATATCCTGCGCGGCGCGCGCCTCTGCATTGCGGGCGCGGATTGCCGTGATATTCGCGCGCAGCGACATGCCCTGCATTTTAAGTTCGATAGAAACATCCGCACCCGGCGGCAGGGCCGTGCTGCCGGTCTGGATAACGATATCACCCTTGGACGTGGTGATGGTGGTTTCGCCGCGCTGCGCATTGTGCCCTGTCACGCGGCCATCCAGCAGCAGCGTTTTGCCGCGCGCGCCATCGGTGACCGCAAGCGGCGCCTGCGTAACCAGTGCATTTTGAACAAGCGGCTTGTCGCCGCTGCCCGTCACAGGGCTGCCGGCGGGCGGGGTGGATGGAAAGCGCGTTTCGCTCATGCCGTGCGCCCCTTGCGTGTGTGCTTAGGCGAGAATTTCCTGCGCGACCTTGGTGGCGATGCTTTCAAGGTCCTGCGCCGTTTCGGTATTGGGCGAGCGGGTCAGGAACAGCGTCTGCGCGCGGATGGCTTCGCGCACGCGCTTGTCCTGACGGATAAGCCCCATCAGCGGCGGCGTGAATTTCAGGAAATTCTGGCAGGCCTTCGACAGCGTGGCATAGGTTGCCTGACCGTCTTTTTCGCTGCCCGTTTGGTTGATGACAACGCGGATGTTATCCGCATGCCCCGCCGCATGGCTGAGCTTGATAAAGGCATAGGCATCGGTTAGCGACGTCGGCTCGTCGGTGGACACGACAAAGGTCGTATCGGCGCTGGCCGACATATAACGCACCGTGCGGTCGATACCCGCGCCAAGGTCGATGATGATGGCGTCATAGTCTTTGAGTATCATGCGCAGCTGCTCGACAATCTCCTGCAGGCGCGGCAGCGGCAGGGAGGCGAGGGCGCCCTGACCCGACCGTCCGGCAATCACGTCAAACCCGCCGTCGGCATGATGTTCGATGACGCGCGCCATGCCGAGATTACCCTCGATAACATCGCTGAGGTCGCGCTTGGCCATAAGGCCGAGCTGCACATCCACGTTGGCCAGCCCCAGATCGCCGTCAAACAGCAGGACTTTTTTACCCAGTCGGCTGAGCGCATGGGCAAGGCCGATGGAAAACCACGTTTTGCCGACGCCGCCCTTGCCCGAGGCGACGGCGATAAGCCGCTGCGCGCGTCTGGGCTGGGTTTGCGCGGTCTGGGTGTTTTGCGGGGTTTCGATGATGGTTGTCATGGCATGGGTTCCTTATGCTTTGCGCTTTTGGGCCGCAGCGGGGGCGGCGGGCGCGGGCATCAGCAGTTCCGCAAGTTTAAGAGGGGTGAGCGCGATGGTGCCATGCGCCACCTGCGGCGTATGGCTGGCCGTGCCAAGGGCAAGGCCGGTTTTGGCAGCGGCGCTGAGAATACCGCCCAGACGGCGCGCGAAATCCAGCCGCGTGGCAATCAGATGCTTGACGCCAAGAATATCGAAGGTCAGCGCCATTTCGGCGGCTTCTTCGGCGTCCAGCCCTGCGGGCATCACCAGTGCGGCGCGGAGGTTTCCGGCGGCCAGCAGCTTGGCGAGGTATTTCATTTCCTGCGGATCGAACGGGTTGAGTCCGCCGGTATCAATAATGACCTCCTGCCCCGCCGCATGACGCAGCAGCGCCTGCAGCGCCTGCGGATCTTCCGCGGTGCTGAGCGGCAGGTCGAGGATGTTCAGGAATGCCGAGAGCTGTTCGATCGCGCCGGCGCGGTTGATGTCGGTGGTGACGACCATGGGGCGCCGTCCTTCCAGCACCGATTGCGCGGCCAGTTTCGCCGTCATCAGCGTTTTGCCTGCGCCCGGCGGGCCGACCAGAATAAGGGGGGCGGGGTTTTTCTCCTCCGGCGGGGCGAAGTGGAACGTGCGGGCGAGGCCCTTGGCGAGGGCGCGGCGCGGATCGCCGCTGCCATCCAGTGCGGCGGCGGAAATGATTTTCTCGCTGATGGCGCCGGGCACGCGGTGTTTGAGCAGAATGTCGGTAATCCGCTCGGAGATTTCGTCGGGGTCGAGTTTTTCTTCCGCCTCTTGCACGGGTGCGGCCTTGCGCACCGGCGGTGGCGTTTCGGCAGGCAGGCCCGCATGTTTGTCGGGCGGGGGCGCGATTTGCTCCACGGCGGCGGTGATGCGTACCCAGCCGCTCGGCTCTTCGCGCGTCGAGACGATGATGGCGTCGTCGCCGAGGGTCTCTTTGACCATCCGCAGCGCTTCCTGCATCGATTTCGCTTCAAAAGACTTTAAACGCATGGTGCTTCGTCAGTTTCCGTTCAGATGTGGGCGGCAGGCGCGGCGGCTCAGCCGATTTGCGCCAGCGTTTTGATGCGGGCGCGGGGGTGAATTTCGTTTTGCGACATGATGATGGTCTGCGGGCGGAAGCGCTCGATGATGGAGCGCACATAGGGGCGGATGCCCGGGCTGGTCAGCAGTACCGGCGTTTCGCCGCGCATGGCCATTTCTTCGTAGGTCGCGCGTACGGACTGGATGAATTGCTGCAGGCGCGTCGGCGCCATGGCCAGCTGCTTTTCCTCGCCCTGGCCGACAAGGGATTCGGCGAAGGCCTGTTCCCAATCGCCCGACAGCGTGACCAGCGGCAGGATGCCCGCGTTGTTGCTGTGCTGGTCGCACAGTTGGCGTGCAAGGCGGGCGCGGACATGTTCGGTAATCATGGTGATGTTGCTGGTGAAACCTGTCGCCTCCGCCACGCCTTCGAGGATGGTGGGCAAATCGCGGATGGATACACGCTCCGAGACCAGATTTTGCAGGATACGCTGCAAGCCCGTAACGGTGATTTTCGACGGAATGACATCGGCAACCAGTTTCTGGTGCGTCTGCGGCAGCTCGTCCAGCAGTTTTTGGGTTTCGGAATACGACAGCAGGTCGGGCATGTTGTCTTTGATGACTTCGGTGATGTGGGTGGTCACCACCGTGGCGGGGTCGACGACGGTATAGCCGCGGAAATGCGCTTCTTCGCGGTATTCGGGGTTCAGCCACAGGGCGGGCAGGCCAAAGGTCGGCTCGCGCGTTTGTTCGCCCGGCAAATCCATGCCGTCGCCCGACGGGTTCATGCACAAAAGCATATCGGGGCGGATTTCGCCGCGGCCCGCTTCGATTTCCTTGATGCGCACCACATAGCTGTTGGCGGGCAGCTGCAGATTGTCCTGAATACGGACGGAGGGCAGGATGAAGCCCATATCCTCCGCCAGCTGGCGGCGCAGGCCTTTGATTTGTTCGGTCAGGCGGCCTTTTTCGGGGTTGTTGACCAGCGGCAGCAGGCCATAGCCCAGTTCAAGGCGGATGGTGTCGATGGCGAGGGCTTTGGCAATCGGCTCTTCGGCCACCGGCGCTTTGGCGGCGATGGCTTTTTGCTCGGCTTGTTTAATGACTTCTTCTTTCTGGCGGCCCTTGACGGTGCTCCAGGCCATATAGCCTGTAATGCCCGCCATGACGGCGAAGGGGAAGAAGGGAATGCCCGGCAGCACGCCCAGCGCGAGCAGAAGGCCGGAGCTGACGCCGAGTGCCTGCGGATATTTACTGAGCTGGTTGAAAACGGCTTTGTCGGCGGAGCCCTTGACGCCCGCTTTGGATACCAGCATACCCGCGGCGATGGAAACGATGAGCGCGGGAATCTGGCTGACAAGGCCGTCACCGATAGTCAGGTGCGTATAGATATTGGCCGCTTCGCCAACCGACAGGCCTTTTTGCGCGGTGCCGATGATGATACCGGCAATCGCGTTGATGAAAACGATGAGCAGACCGGCGATGGCGTCGCCGCGCACGAATTTCGCCGCACCGTCCATGGCCCCGAAAAAGGTGCTTTCCTGTTCCAGCTCGCTGCGGCGGGTGCGCGCTTCGTCTTCGTTGATGAGGCCGGAGGACAAATCGGCGTCAATCGCCATCTGTTTGCCGGGCATGGCGTCCAGGCTAAAACGCGCGGCAACTTCGGCGATACGGCCCGCGCCCTTGGTCACGACCACGAAGTTCACGATGGTCAGGATGGCGAAAACGATAACGCCAATCACAAAGTTATCCTGCATCACGAAGCTGCCGAAAGCTTCAATGACATGGCCGGCCGCGTCGTGGCCTTCGTGCCCCTTGGCAAGGATAAGGCGTGTGGAGGCAAGGTTCAGCGCGAGGCGTATCATCGTCGCGACCAGCAGGATGGTCGGGAAGGCGCTGATCTCCAGCGGCTTTTCGATGAAAAGCACCGTCATCAAAATCAGGACCGAGAACGCAAACGATAGCGCCAGACAGATATCGAGCAGGAAGGCGGGCATCGGCAGCACCAGCGCGACGATAATCGCCATGATGCCCAGCGCGAAGATGATGTCGCTGCGCATTTTCATGCCGCCCATGCGTCCCCCGATTGCCGATACGCCTGAATCTGCCATGCTTTACACTCCGCTGCCCGGAATGGCGAGGCCCGCTTCGCTGTATTCTTTCAGCTTGTTGCGCAGGGTGCGGATGGAAATGCCCAGAATATTCGCTGCATGCGTGCGGTTGCCCAGGCAATGTTCCAGTGTATTGATAATCAGGTCGCGCTCCACATCCGCCACGGTGCGGCCGACCAGCGTGCTGCCGCTTTGGCCCACGGCCGTTTGCGCGGCGGGAGCGGCGTTCTGTGCGGCATGGGTGTTTTGCGCCGCCTGCGCCGTATTCAAGTTTTGCGCCGCCTGCGCGGCGATGCTGGCTTTCTGGCCGCTCAGCATGATGGCGGTGGCTTCGATCTCGTCTTCCATCGATACCAGAATGGCGCGGTGCATGGTGTTTTCAAGTTCCCGCACGTTACCGGGCCAGCGGTGCGCGCGCAGCTTTTCGGCGGCGGCATCGGAAATCTTTTTCGGCGCGATGCCGTTTTGTTCGCTGTATTTGTCGGCGAACATTTTGGCCAGCGGCAGGATATCGCCCGGGCGTTCGTGCAGCGACGGCAGTTCAAGGTTGACCACGTTCAGGCGGAAATAAAGGTCTTCGCGGAACTGTCCCGCGCGCACGGCGGCTTCCATGTCGCGGTTCGATGTGGCAATCAGGCGGATATCGATTTTGACAGGGGCGGTGCCGCCGACACGGTCGATGATACGCTCCTGTATCGCACGCAAAAGCTTGGCCTGCAGCGACGGGTGCATTTCGGTCACCTCGTCCAGCAGCAGGGTGCCGCCGTTGGCTTCTTCGAATTTGCCGATACGGCGGGCGATGGCGCCGGTAAAAGCGCCCTTTTCGTGGCCGAACAATTCGGATTCCAGCAGGTTTTCAGGAATAGCCGCGCAGTTGAGCGAGATAAAAGGCCCGCCTGCGCGTTTGCTTTTCTGGTGGATATAGCGCGACATGACTTCTTTGCCGGTACCGCTTTCGCCCGTAATCAGCACGCTGGCGTCGGAGGGGGCGATGCGGTCGGCGATTTGCAGCACGGCCTTCATCGCGGGGTCGCCCGCAATCATGGCGCTGCTCTCTTCGGTGACGGCCTGCAATACGGCGGCAATCAGTTCGGCATCGGGGGGCAGGGGGATATATTCCTTCGCGCCCGCCTTGATGGCCTTGACGGCAGCCGCCGTGTCATTGTCGATGCCGCAGGCAACGACGGGAATGACGAAACGCTCTGCCGACAGGTTTTCCATGAGCGTCGAGATATTCTGCTTCACATCGACCATCATCAAATCCGCCCCGCGCCCCGCGCGCAGGGCGCCGAGCGCCTGCTCGATGTCCTCGCAATGCGCGACTTTGGCGCCGCGGGCAATCGCAATCTTGCCGGCGGTGCTGATTTGTCCGTTCAGGCTGCCTACAATCATCAGGCGCATGGGTATCCAGTCTCCGTGCTAGGTCGGTATCTCGTATCGTGTGGCTATCCGTCGGCGCGCGTTTTAGCTGGACGAGCGGTCGGACTTCACGATTTCCGTCATGGTCACGCCAAGGCGGTCTTCGACCACGATAACCTCGCCGCGCGCCACCAGACGATTGTTCACGTAAATGTCAATCGCTTCGCCGACTTTGCGGTCCAGTTCGACCACGGCGCCGCGGCCGAGTTTCAAAAGCTGGCTCACCTGCATCGACGATTTGCCGAGAACGGCGGAGATTTGCACGGGGATATCATAGATGGCGTCGATGTCCTTTTTGCGGACTTCGGTCGCAAGCGCCTGTTCGACTTCTTCGAATTCGATGGTCTGGTTGGGATCGTTGGACATCTGGGTTCTCCCCTCGGTTTGAAATAAGGTTGTTTATTCGGTATCGGGTTCGATGGTTTTTTGCATCACGGCGATGGCTTTGGCGAATTCCATCTCGATCTGCGCGAAAAGACGTTCATAGAGACGCTCCGCGCCGCCGTCGGCCCATTCCACGCGGCAATCCGACGGGCCCAGCCCGTCGTCGGCGATGAGAATAAGCTTGCCGGCAAAGCCGCGCTCAAGCGCGATGCGGTCGATGCGTTCCTTGAGTGTTTCCAGATGCTGCGGCGGCAACATGACGGCGATGCGCTGTTCATCCTTGCGCACATCGAGGGAGGCGGTGATAACGCGCTCGATTTCCTCCAGCGAAAAACGCTCCGCCATTTGCGGCAGCAGCTTGTGCGTGACGCGCATGGCCAGTTTGGTCGCGGAAATCATGTTTTCCACCTCGCGGCGGTCTTCGGCGGCGATCAGGCGCTCCAGCTGCGCCATCATCGTTTCCAGCATTTTCTGGGTTTGCAGTTCCTGCGCGGCGCGCGCTTCGGCGCTGGCGTCCTGTTTGCCCTGCGCATAGGCCTGCGATTTCGCCAGCATCAGCTGTTCCTCGCTGTAGCTGACAGCGGGTTTTTCCGGCGCGGGGGCGGGCTTGTCGAAATCGTTGTTGTCGAACAAAAACTTTTTCATTTCGCCGTCGTTTTTAGTAGATGAGTTCATCTTCATCCTTGGAGGTTACAATCGTGATCTCGCCGCGGTCGGCCAGATCCTTCGCGGTATTGACGAGGGACTGCTGCGCCTCTTCGACTTCCTTGAGGCGGACGGGGCCCATGGCGGCCATGTCTTCCTTCATAATCTTGCCCGCGCGTTCCGACATGTTCGAGAAGAACAGGTCTTTCATGGCGTCCGATGCGCCCTTGAGCGCGATGGGCAGTTTTTCCTTGTCGGCGGAGCGGATGAGGGTCTGGATCGCGCCCGGGTCGAGCTTGCCGAGGTCTTCGAAGGTGAACATCAGGCTGCGGATGCGTTCTGCCGCGTCCGGGTTGCGCTCTTCGAGGGAGGTCATGAACTTGCCCTCGACCGCGCGGTCGAGGTTGTTGAAAATCTCCGCCATGACTTCGTAGCTGTCGCGGCGGCTGGAGCGCGAGAGGTTCGGCATGAATTCCGTGCGCAGGGTTTTTTCAACGTCGTCGAGGACTTCTTTCTGCACGGCCTCCATGCGCAGCATGCGCATGACGACTTCCATGGCGAAGCCTTCGGGCAGGTGGGCCATGACTTTGGCCGCATGTTCCGGCGTGATTTTCGACAAAACCACGGCCACGGTCTGCGGATATTCCTTTTGCAGATAGTTGGCGAGGATGTCTTCGTTGACGTTGGAAAGCTTCTCCCACATCGTGCGGCCGGCGGGGCCGCGGATTTCTTCCATGATGTTCTGGACTTTATCGCGGCCCAGCACCTTGGACAGCAAACGCTCCGTACTGTCGAGCGTACCGACGAGCGAGCTGGTCGAGGTAATGCTCTCGGCAAATTCGATGAACAAACGCTCGATAACGCTGGAGCTGACCTTGCCAAGATTTGACATGGTGTGGGAGAGGGTGAGGATTTCCTCCTCATCCAGCTGCTCGAAAATCTTGGCGGTGTATTCTTCGCCCAAAGACAAAAGCAGGATGGAGGCTTTCTCCGTCCCGGTCAGTGTGCGGTAATCTTCGCGAACGCGCATCTCTTAATTCTCCTGTGACATCCACTGGCGGATGACGGAAACGGTTTCGTTCGGGTGGTTGGTGACAAGTTCGCTGATCTTCTGTACCGAAGACGCCTTGACTTTGCCCTCGACCGAAGTCATGTCGATCATACTGTCCAGCTCGCCGCCTGCGGCGCCCATCATGCCGGCACCGGCGGCGCCGGGCAGCATGCCTTGCGGGCCAGCCAGCTGAGGCTGCATACCTTGCGCCGCCAGAAGCGGGGGCATGTCGTCGGCTGCGCCGCTTTGGGTTGCGGCCGTTTTTGCGGCGGCGGCGAAATGCGAAATCAGCGGGCGGAACACCGCCAGAATGGCGAGAACGGCAACAAGGCTCAGCGCCAGCGTTTCGGCAAGGCCCAGAAGTTCCGCGCGCGGGAAGCCCAGAATGCTGTTATCGTTAATGGGGCCTTCAAAGAAATCGGTTTCGGCAAAGGGCATGTTGACGACTTCAACCGTATCGCCGCGGCCTGCGTCGAAGCCGACGGCCGATTTGACGAGGGTTGCGATTTTATCCAGCTCTTCATCCGAACGGGGCACATAGGTTTTGGGCGCGGTCCAGTCGGCAGGGGCGCCTTCGGGTTTCACGGCCTTCGGGTCGGGTTCATAACGGCCATCGACCACGACGGCAATCGAAAGGCGTTTTACGTCACCGGCGGCGCGCACGATGCTTTCAACCGTTTTGCTGATTTCGAAATTGGTGACTTCTTCGGTGCGGCTGCTTTTATTGCCGGCCTGGCCGCTTTTTTGCTGGCCGGGCAGGCCGGGCAGGTTGGTTTCAACCGACACCGGCGCGGTAGAGGCGGCGGAAGAATCCTGCGCTTCGTCGGTCACCGTCTGGGTGGAACGCACGACCTGACCGTCGGGGTTGTAGGTTTCGGAATTGCGGCTGACGACATCGAAGTTCAGATCTGCCGTCACATTCGCGCGTACGCGGCCAAAGCCGACAATGCGGCCGACCATGTCTTCGATAGTACGGGTGACGCGCTGTTCGTATTTCTGGCGCATGTCTTCGCTGCTGCGGGCATTCGCGCTGCCGCTATCGTCATCTTCGCCGCGGGCGAGCAGGTTACCGCTCTGGTCGATAATCGCGACATGGCTGGATTTCAGCTGCGGTACGGCGGCAGCCACGAGGTGCTGGATCGCCTGAATTTGTTCATTCCCGAGGCTGTCGTTGCCGCGCAGGTTGACGAAAACGCTGGCGCTGGCGGGGCGGGTGTCGCGGCTGAACAGTTCACGCTGCGGCAGCACCAGATGTACGCGGGCGCTGCGGATTTGCGACAGCGTGCCGACCGTGCGCGACAGTTCGCCCTCAAGCGCGCGCAGCTGGTTGATGTTCTGGCGGAAGCTGGTTTCGCCAAAGGTTTGTTTCTGGTCGAAAAGTTCATAGCCCATGGAACCCTGACGGGGCAGGCCTTCCTGCGCCAGCAGCATCCGCGCGCGACCCACATCTTTGTGCGGGACGGAAATTTGCGTGCCGTCATCGCTGAGGCGGTAGCTGACGCGGGTATTGTCAAGCTTGGCGGCGATTTCAGTTGAGTCTGCGGTTGACAGCCCGCTGTAGAGCAGGGTCATGCTCGGCGTGCCGCTGCGCGCCATGATGAAGATAAAAAACACCACCAGCCCGAACAGCGTCAGGGCCATGACGGCGAGACGGGCAGCGCCCATATTCTTCAGCGAGTCAAGAAACGAATCCACGTGCGGTCACCTTGCTTTGGCTGTTCAAAGAAGGGAATCCCGGCGTATAGAAAAAAGCTGATATCATAGAAACCCGAAACCCCACTTACTCACAGTAACGAATTTTCAGGAACTAGGCAAATTTTGCCTGCTTGCACACCTGCGCCTTCGCTACCTGCCTTCAGACATTCAATAATCATGCCTGTCCGGCCCCTTCTTTAATAATAGGCGGTCTGTATTGAAAATCCAATAACAAACCATTGTTTTTTAAATATATTTTATGTTTTTCGGGGGTTTAAAAGTAAATAAAGAGTTAACAAAGAATTAAGATATCGTTAATAAAGTATTAAATAAGTATTAACGGTTCATTTTTATGAAGATGTTCAATAATCGCGTTGTATTTATTCGATTTTTACTTGATTTTTGTAGACGACTCTAGTAGCATAGAAAGTGTAGGAGTGTAGGTTGCCTGTAGGGGGCAACCGCAAACGTGCGATAGGATCATAGAATATGATTGACGCTGTCGGCACATCTATGGTGCAGGGTGCATCGCTGAGGGTAACACCTCAAGCGACAAGCGCCTATGTTGCATCCAGCGGTGGTGCTGCGACGTCGGTTGCGGATGTTCCGCGCTATGGTACCCGCCTTTACGTGCGTCTCGACAGCGGCGCAGAGCGTGCCATTCTTGAAGTGCGCTCCAGCGAAACGGGCGAAGTGGTCAAGCAGTATCCGAGCGAAGCGCAAATGCGCGCTTTCCAGCGGGCTGCGAAACTGGAAGCCAGCCAGCAACAACAGCAAGTGGCCGAACAGCGGGCCCGCGACGTCGCCCTGCGCGATGCCTCGATCCGTGCTGAACGTGCCCAAACTTCCAGAACCGCCGATACGGCCGCGCCGGTGCAAAACACCGCGCCTGCCCAGCCCGCGCCTGATCTGTATCAGGCCGCCGCCCCGCGTCCATCCGCGCCCGCAGCTCCTGCGCCGGACACGTCGTCCGGCTCCCCGGTTTCTTCGGGGGGTGATACGCAAGGCCAGTCTATTCTGGTCTGACGGCGTCACGCTCTCCACGAAAAAAGGCGCGCCATACAGCGCGCCTTTGGTTTTTTTTGCTCCCTTTCGGGAGAGCCTAAATTAAATCAGGTTATCCGTCGGCTTGTCGGCGGGCGGGGGCGGTGCGGCGCCTTCTGCAGGCTTTTCCGCTGCTTTTTGCTTCATCAGGCCGGTGGCGATGTTGCGGTTGATTTCGATCAGTACCTGCAGTTTTTCCGCCGTCGGCTCGGCAAGAATGTCGATCGAACGTTTGAACACAAATACGCCGAGCGAGGCGATATTGTTTTTGATTTCCTGCGGCAGCGGGTGGTCGTCGTTCATCGTGTCATTGACGAAAACGATCCAGAGCTTGCGGTTGTATTCAACCGGATCGCCGATTTCTTCAAGCGGTACTTGCTCGCCGGCGGCGAGGCGTTTGGAAAGTTCTTCCAGCTGGCGCGCGGCCTTGAGCAGGATTTTACCTTCCAGCGAGCGCTGGTCGCCCTTGGCTGCCGTTTCGCTATAGGCGTCTGCAGCTTGTCCGTAAGGATTTTTATTTTGCATTGGACAACAACTCCGTTTCGTATTCGATAAGCTGGCGCGCTTCCTTGAGCGCCTTGTAATACTGGCCGTTCATGATGAAATCGTTGATTTTCATGAAATAGACAGCGGTGCTGGGCGCGGCCGACTGAATGGCGCGGATCTGGTCGAAATACAGCTGGTGCAGCGTTTTCGGTTCTGTCGACAGATACATCAGCTGGATGGTGAAATAGATTCTTTTGCATGGCGAGGTCGCTTCCTGTTCGCGCATGATGTCTTTTTCACGCAGAATAGGGGCGCCGCCTTCGATGTGCAAACGCGTCCGGTTTTCGTCGTTCGTAATGAGCGCCGTGCCGATGATGATGCGTTCAGATGGTTTGAGGTCGATGATAAGGGCCATGAGATTCTCTCCGGTTCGAACACGGAATTCTTCCGCTATGTATGTTCTTATTATCCCACAAAACAATTAAAAAAGAAGCAAAAAAGAAAAAATACCGGCAGGCAGCGCGGCGATCTGCGGCGGGCCAAAAAGAAACGGCGGGGAAAACCCCGCCGTTCTTTTCCGGTATCTGCGATGGATTAGAACAGTCGCAGAACGGCCTGTTGTGCCTGGGAAGCCAGAGACAGCGAGGTGACGCCAAGCTGTTGCTGGGTCTGAAGAGCCAGCAGTTTCGCGCCTTCTTCGTTGTTGTCGGCCAGTACCAGTTTGTCAGAGCCTTCTTTCAGGGTGTTGATCAGGTTCTGCGTGAAGTCCTGACGGGTCTGGATGATGTTCAGGTTCGTACCAAAGGAACGGGCCTGAGCACGTACTTCCGTCAGTGCAGCCTTGATCCCATCCAGAGAAGCCTGAATGGTGGTGGCGTCAGTAAAGTCGGCCGCCGTGATGGGCGTGGTGAAACCAGACGTGGAGAAGTCCACACCGGTAACCGACAAGGTAGAGGTCGCGTCTTCGTTGAAGGTCACGTCCAGCGTACCGCTGTCAAGCAGGTTGGTACCACGATAACCGGAGTCACCGGCAACGCTGTCAAGCTGACCGCTCAGCTCGTCGAAGCTGGCTTCGAGCGATGCTTGGTCAACCGGTGCGCCGCCTGCGGCGTTTGCCTGGTCGAGCGCTTCCTGCGCAACGGCCTGCATCTGCTCCAGATAGCTGGTGATGGCGGTGATACCTTCGTCGGCAGCTTTCAGAACCTGAATGGCCTGGCCCATACCGTCCAGAAGACGGGAGAGGTCGCTTGCGCGGTTGGTCAGGGACTGGGAAGCGAAGAAGGCGTTGGCGTTATCCAGTGCGCTGTTGACCTTTTTACCGGTCGCGAGGCGGAGCTGGGTGTTGTCCATAAGCTTCTGCGTACCTTGCAGAGAGAGAAGGTTGGTACGGAGTGCTGCTGTGAGGGTGACGTCTTGAGCCATGATGCATATTCCTTTCCTAGGTTAATGCGAGCTATGAGAGTGGACCTTGGGATACTTCCCGCGATCATATTTCTATCTTCTCACGGGAATAGTTAAAGAATGGTTTACGTTTTTTCTTTTTTGGCGGCCTCCATATTTTGTTGTTTTTCAGGTATTTAAGTCTGGCGGGGGCCGGGGCTTCTGCCCCGGTGGCCGGGCCTTGGGTGGTCGGCGGGGGCTACTGCCCCCGCCGTTCAGGGGTTAGCGGATCTGCAGCAGTTCCGCCGTCATCTGGTCCGCGGTCGTAATGACCTTGGTATTCGCCGAGTAGGCGCGCTGGGTGACGATCATTTTCGAGAATTCGTCCGCCAGATCCACGTTCGAGCCTTCAAGCGCGCCGCCGTTGATCAGTCCGGCACCGCCGCTGCCTGCGTTCAGCAGGTTGAACGTGCCCGAGGTATCGGATTCACGGTAGACGTTGCCATTCAGCTCCGACAGACCGTTGACGTTGGGGAAGGTCGCCAGAGCCAGCTGATAGACTTTGCGCGACAGGCCGTTGCTGAACTGCGCGGTGACAACACCATCGCTGCCGATGCTCACGCCCGTCTTGAAGCCAAGGGGGGAGCCGTTCTGGCCGGTCGAGATGACCGTGTAGTCGCTGGACTGTTGGCGCAGGCCGGCAAGGTCAAGGTCGATGGCCAGCGGGTCGGCGCCCGGCGGCGTCCAGCCAAGGGCGATATTGATTTGCCCGTTGACGTCTTGCGCCGCGTTCAGCGTGCCGTTGGTGTTGAAGTTAAGCGCACCGGTTTCAACCGTGCCGCTGCTGGTGGTGAATTCAACCTGCCACCAACCATTGGGGTTGGGGGTGGCCGTTGTTGCAGCGCCCGGTAGTGTCGCGGGGGCGGCCGTGGCGTTGAACGTGCCAGCGGCGATACCAAGGGTGCCGTTCGCCAGCGGCGTGCCTGCGCCGTCGGCAATCGTCAGGTTACCACCGGAGGTGTCTTCGATATTCAGGCGGCCGTTGGCATCCAGATAGGCGTTGACGTTGGCGATGGCGTTGAGGTCGGTCAGCAGTTTGTTGACGTTGCCGTCCAGCGTCACGGTCGTGCCGTTGACATCAAACGTATCGGTGCCGGGGGAGAAGTTGGCGGATTGCGCGCCAAGGTCCACGGTGCCGATGGTGCTGCCGTTGGTGGATTGCAGTTTTTTGAAGTTGATGTTGACGTTCTGCGCGTTGCCGAGGCTGTCATACACGGTGATGCTGCGCGTGAAATCCGCGGTGGCGCTGCTGACAGGCTGGTTGGCATTGAGGGCAGCGGCAAAAGATGCCGTCGTCGTGACCTCGCTGACGCCGCCGCTGAAGGCGACATCCACGGGCACGAGGCTGTTGACGTTGCCGGCGCTGCCGATGATCTGGCCGTTCTGGTCAAGCGGGAAGCCTTGCAGAATATAGCCGGAGGTGTTTTGCAGCAGGCCGTTGACGTTTTCCTTGAAAGACCCTGCGCGGGTGAACAAAGGTTCGGTGCCGTTCGGCGTGCGCACGACGAACATGCCGTTGCCGGTGATGGCAAGGTCGGTCGCCGACTGGCTTTGCTGGATCGCGCCTTGCAGGCTGATGCGCTGGTTGGTATTCGCCTTGACGGCGCCGGGGCTGTACAGCGTCGTCATGTTTTCTGTGGTGACGAGGCTGGAGAAAGAGGCGTCATTGCGTTTGTAGCCGACGGTGCTGACGTTGGCGATGTTGTTTGAAATCATGCCGAGCGACTGGCTTTGCGCAGCAAGGCCGGAGCCGGCGGTGAACATAGAACCAAATACACTCATGTTAGTCTCCTTTATTGAACGTGTTCCGTTGTGTTTCTGTCTGCCGTTTGATTTCACTTTTTTCCGTTGGTGTGAAATTTTTTCCGGCTGTTTGTCTCTCTAGTCCCTAAAAGTCCCTTTGCGTTTTTAACTTGCAATCACTGTGCCAGATGCGGCGTTATCCGTTCGCCGACAGCGCGATTTTACGCACGCTGGTCAGCGGCACTTTCTTGCCGTCGATGACCATCATCAGCTCGCCGTTGTCTGCGGATTCAAGTCCGGTGACGTAACCCGGTACGGATGTTGTCACTGTCATTGACTGGTTTTCCGCATCGAGCGCGGTGACTGTCATCGTATATTCGCCCGCGGGCGCGGCGTTGCCGTCGTTGTCAAGGCCGCTCCAGGTGAAGTCGTGACGGCCGGCGGTTTTTTCGATGTCGGTCGAATAAACCACATCGCCTTCAGCGTTCTTGATGGTCAGCGTACCGCTGGAGGCAGCCTGCGGCAGAACATACGATGTGCTGGTGCTGCTGCTGCCGTCGGTGATGAAGGTATTGCCGTCAACCTCGACATATTTGCCGATGAAGCTGACGCCGAGCGCCGTCATGTTCAGCGTTTGCATCGCCAGCAGGTTATCAAGGCTGCTGTTGGTTTTGATCTGCTGTTCGACCTGCGAGAACTGGACAAGCTGGTTGGTAAACTCGTTGGTATCCATCGGCGACAGCGGGTCCTGGTTTTGCAGCTGCGTGGTCAGCAGCAGCAGGAAGTCGTCGAAATCCGCGTTCAGCTGCGAGGCCGAGTTGGTGGTGGAGCTGGCAGTATTTGCCGTGCTGGCCGAGTTGTTGACTTGCATGATGAAGTCTCCTTTTAAACCATAATGTTGACGCCGCGCGGGCCAATGTAGCCGCGGGCGGTATTGTCGGTGGCGTTGTCATTGCTTTCGGCGGCGCCGGTGATGCTGCCGCGGTTAAAGCCGTCATTGCCGGTTTGCAGGCTGCGTTTTTCCTGACCGCCGTTTTGCTGGCGCAGGTCGAAACTCAGCGATTGTCCGTCGGTGTTCAGGCCCGATTGCTGCAGCACGCGCTCCAGATGCGCGGCGTCTTTTTGCAAAAGCGCCAGCGTTTCCGGACGCTCGACCGTCAGGTGCGCCTTCAGGCTGCCGTCATGGTTGAATTTCAGTTCGATATCCATGCGGCCAAGGTCAGCGGGGTCGAGCTGCAAGGTAAACGTATCCACCTTGGCGGCGGCGTTGCGCTGGATCTGCACGGCAATCATTTCGCTGGTCTGGCTGGGCAGGGCCTGCGCCGTCGCGCCCGCGTTCATGTATTGCGAGAAGCTGGTCTGGCCTGCCGCCGTCATGCCGCCAAAGGCGACATCGCCGGAGGCAAAGGCGCCCTGACCAAAGCCGCGGCCGCCCAGACCGCCGCCCATGCTGTCAAATCCGCCTTCGGACATATTGATATTGCCGCTGGCGGGTGTCATGGCGGCCAGCAGGGTTTGCAGCGCGGTATCGGTTTTGGCGGCGCCTTGCTGCGCTTGCTGGCCGGCGGCTGCGGAGGCAGGCTGCTGGGGCGCCTGCGGGGCCTGTTCATTGTTTTTCGCTTGCGTCTGCTTGGCGTTCAGCGGCGGTGCCTGCGTCATATCGTCAGCGGGCAGTGTAGGCGCGGGGGCGGCTGCATCGCCTTGCGCGCTTTTGCGCGATTGCATCATATTCATCAGCAGGGTGTCGGCTTCCGCTTCAAGCGTATCGCTGTCTGCGGACGGCAGCAGGGCGCTGTCATCGGCGGCGGCGCCGGGCTCGATGCCGTTCAGCATACCGGCCAGCGCCTGCATATCCATGCCTTCGGGCATCAGCGCGTTTTCGCCAGCGGCGGGCACTGCGGTTTCTGTATTTTGCAAAAGGCTCGCCAGCATGGCGGACAGATCGCTGGTCAGACCGGCGGGGATGTTGCCGTCGTCATCCGCGGCGGCAGCGGCATCACCGGTGGCGGGCGCGGCAGGAACGGGCGCATCGCCGTTCAGGGCGGCGGCAATTTTTTCCGCCAGCGCTTTCAGGTTCTGCGGCATGTTTTGCAGGGCGGCGGCATCTTGCGTTTGCCCCTCGGGCGAGAGCAGCAGGCCGACGAAATCCGACAACGTCGGCGCTTTTTGGCCGTTTGCAAACGGCGTGGGCGCCGTTTGCGGCCGCGTCGTTGTCAGGTTCAGCATGTTGTTCATATCGGTCACGAGGGTGTCCTCATATATTTATCCGCAGAAAGCGTTGCAGGAAGCGTGCCAGTTTTGCGTAGCCCTGCAAAAAACGCTGCCCGCCTTACGAAAGAAAAAGGTCGCTGCCGGGAAAGCAGCGACCTTGGGTGAAGAAGCCTCGGGTGCGGGAATTCGGGAAAATTCGGCGCGGAGAACTTCCTCGGAGGGACTGGTGGGAGACCAGTTGGGAAAGGGTGACGAAAAGTTATGAGAAATAATCAGAGGCTTTTGTCGATGCTCAGCGACAGGCTGGAAGAACGCGCGGCCTGCGCCTTGCCGCTGGCGGCATAGGCATGGTGGCGTTCATCCGTGACGCTCTGGCGCGCGACGTCGAGGATTTTATCGACCAGACGCTGCGTGCTTTTCTTGACGTTTTCAAGAACGGTCAGGTTCTCCTGCAAAAGGCGGGTGAAATCGGTGCGGGCCTTGACCAGTCTGTCGCGCAGCGTCGGCTCGACGCTCATCAGTGCGTTCGGCTGGGTGGACAGCTGCGTAATCATGTCGTGGTAACGCTTGGCCAGTTCGCGTTTATGGGCCTGCAGCGCATCGACGGTCTGGAAATCGTTTTTGCGCAGCGCCTCGGTTTCCTGTTTCAGCAGGTGGCTGAAATCGTCCAGCACCGACAGTACGTTCATCACATCACCGCGCAGGGCATCGGTTTTGGCGGCGGGGGCGGTTTGCGGCTGGGTCGTTTTCATGCGTGTTCTCCTTGCAATTTTTGCTGGATATCGATCATGGCTTTCTGGATATGGTCGGCAAGGCCGATGCCGTTGGGCGCGCGGGCAATGTTCTTGCCGTATTCCTGTATCATCATGCCGCGGTACATCTGTTCGCCGTTGCCGCCGCCGAAGATGGGGTCAACCTCGACGCCCGAAAACATATGGTTCATCATCTCGCTCAGGAACATCGCTTCGAATTCGACCGCAGCTTCGCGGATTTCGTTGATGTTCTTGGGCAGTTTCGCTTCGGTCTGGCCGCTGTATTTGGCGGTGGCCATGGCGGTGTCGTAGCTGCTCGGGGGCATAATCGATGCGGTTGTCATTACATCACCTCGATATCGGCCTGCATCGCGCCGGATGCTTTGATGGCCTGCAGGATGGTGATGATGTCGCGCGGACCGACGCCGAGGGCATTCAGGTTGGTCACGAGTTCCTGCAGCGAGACGCCTTCGGGCAGGACAGCGAGTTTCTTGCCTTCGCCGTCGTCCTGGATCTGGATATCGGTGCGCGGCACGACCACGGTTTCACCACCTTCGGAGAAGGGCTGGGGCTGCGATACCTGCGGCGTTTCGGTGATGCGGATGGTCAGGTTGCCCTGCGCCAGCGCCACGGTCGAGATACGCACGTCCTTGCCCATGACGATGACGCCGGAGCGCTCGTCGATGACTACGCGGGCGATCTGGTCGGGGGCGATGCGCAGCTGTTCGATATCCGTCAGCAGGTTGACCAGACCGGCGTTATAGCCCGGCGGCACCTTGACTTCGACCGAGGCGGGGTTTTGCGCGACGGCGGCGTTGAATTTCAGGTGGCTGTTGATGGCGGCGGCAATGCGGCGGGCCGTCGTGAAATCGGGGTTGCGCAGCGCAAGGCGGGTGCTGGTTTGCGCTTCCATGGTGTAGGGGATTTCACGCTCCACAATCGCGCCTGCCGAAATGCGGCCTGCGGTCGGAATGTTTTGCGTGACGCTGCCCGCGTCACCCTTGGCGGAGAAGCCGGAGATAGACACGGGGCCTTGCGCCACCGCATAAACCTGACCATCGGCAGACAGCAGCGGGGTTACCAGCAGCGTGCCGCCCTGCAGGCTTTTGGAATCGCCGAGTGCGGAAATGCTGACATCGATGCGCGCGCCCTGGTTGGTGAAGGGCGGCAGCGTTGCCGTGACCATGACGGCGGCGATGTTTTTGGTGTTCAGCTTGTTATCGCGGACGTTGACGCCAAGGCGATCCAGCATACCGATGATGCTCTGTTCGGTGAAAGGCGAGTTGTTGAGGCTGTCGCCCGTGCCGTTCAGGCCGACCACAAGGCCGTAGCCGATGAGCATGTTGTCGCGCACGCCTTCGAAATCGACGATGTCCTTGATGCGTGTCATACCGCCCGATGTTTTTTGCGCGGCGGCGTCAGCGGTGAAAACCAAAGCGGAAAGCGCAGCCGCTGCGAGCAGCGTGCCGAAGCCTTTAGATGCTTTTTTCAAACCGGTTTGAAACTTTTTCATGTGTTTGTTTCCCGAAATCATTCCCAAGATAGTGCAAAGTTTTTTCCCGCATGCTTTCTTGCGAAAGTCGTGCCAGTCATAGGGGGTAGGCTAAATTTTTGAAATATATTGCGTTTTTGGGATGCCGTGCGGGGCGTCGCCGATGCGGACAGGGGGCAGGCGCGGCGGCGGGCGGCAAATATTGCCGATTGGTTTCACATGCGAATACAGTTTATATTAAGTGTATGAAGATTGACGGCCCCAATAAAACCAGCGGCCCCAAAGGCACCAGCAAGACTGGCGGTGCGAAAAGCACCGGCAGCACAGCCTTCAGCGGACTGATCGACGATACAGACGAAACCGCCGGCACCAGCGGTGCAGCGGGCGCATCGTCGATTGCGCGTCTGGATGCGCTGCTGTCTGTGCAGGAAGCAGGGGATTCAACATCCGAAGAAGCGGCGAAGCGCGCGAAAAAACGCGGGCTGCAACTGCTGGACGAACTGGACCGCCTGCGCATGGGGCTTCTGACCGGCGAGGTTACGCAGGCGCAGCTCGGTCAGCTGGAGCGTATGCTGCAGGGCCACCGCGACAAAGTCATCGACCCGATGCTCAACCGCGTGCTTGATGAAATCGACCTGCGCGTGCAGGTTGAACTGGCAAAATTCAGCCGCCGCTAGGGTTTTCTTTCCATATCTTTAAAAAAATGTGCCGTTATAAGGCCTTGCGGAACATTGGGGCCGGAGCGGGCGTTGTTTCGCGCGGCGAGGCAGACTATAATATGCGAGTCTCTCGTACAACGCGTTTATATACATATTCAAGGTTAAAGGATGCACCAGATGTCATCGCTGCCGGAAACGTCTTCCACAATCCTGCCGCCGGATTACAAACCGGGCGAAAAGGAAAAGTTCATGAACCCGGTCATGCTGGAATATTTCCGGCAGAAACTGCTGCGCTGGCGCGCGGAGCTTTTGGAAGAGTCGACCGAGACCATCAAGGAAATGCAGGAAGACAACCTGCAAAAACCCGATATCGCCGACCGCGCCTCCGCCGAGACCGACCACGCGCTGGAACTGCGTACGCGCGACCGTGAACGCAAGCTGATTTCTAAAATCAACGCCGCGCTCGAAAAAATCGAAGACGGTTCGTATGGCTATTGCGAAGAAACCGGCGAGCCGATTTCCATCGCCCGCCTCGAAGCGCGCCCGATTGCGACCCTGAGCCTCGAGGCGCAGGAACGTCACGAGCGCAAAGAGCGCACGCAGCGCGACATGCGCGAATAAACCGCTGTGCCTGTCTGCCGCGGCAGTATGGCACGAAGCCTGCAATAAAAACCCCCGACCGCGCCGCGGCGGGGGTTTTTATTGCCGAAGATGGAAAAAGACATGGTTATCCACGATAATATCGCTGTTTTATTGCTGTTTTTCGTTGTGCATCTGCTCATCGGTTTCGCCCTGATGATGCGCACGGGGCGCAAGCTGTGGCTGTGGACGATCATGGAAAGCGCGGCGGATGATATCGCGCGGCGGCTCAACCGCGGCGGGCGCAGCGATTCAGACCGCATCGTGCGCGGTGCGGTGGTGTTTATGGTCATGACGTCCATCGCCTATGGCTGCGGACGGCTCTGGGCTTTGATGTCTGCGGGCAACTGGGGCTGGGCGGCGGATTTCCTGCTGCTCTCCGGCGCCTTGAGCGCCATGACGCCGGTTGCGGTCATGCGCGGCGCGGCGCGGCGTCTGGCCGAACACAAAGAAGACCGCGCGCGGGCTATTATCGCCGCGCATCTGCGTGAAGATGTGCGCAGCGCCGATGTGCATACGCTCACGCGCAAAGCCATCGAATACGGCATGGAATCCCTGTGCCTGATGCTGGTCGGTCCGGCGCTGGCGTTTGCTTTCTTCGGCCCGCCCGGTGTTTTTATTTATGTGACGGTGATGGCGCAGCACCGCGTTTACGGACGCGGCGTGCCGTCGCAACAGCATTTCGGCGCAACGGTGCGCGCGGCGGAACGTTTGGTCAATCTGGTGCCGGCGGCGGTGACGGCGGTATTGATCGCCGCGGCCTCTGCTGTGGTCAGCCGCGGCAAGCCGGTGATGGCGCTGTCTCTGCCCGCGCGTCAGGCGAAGGGGGATGACAGCTTTAACCGCGGGGTGGTCGTCTCGGCGGCGGCGGGCGGGCTGGGGCTGACGCTGGGCGGCCCGCGCCGCTGGGCGGACGGCGAAACCAGCCGCGGGGAGTGGCTGGGCACGGGCAAAGACACTGCCCGCACCGATCCTGCCGCTTTACAGCGGGCCGGAATGCTCGGTTTTGTCGCTTTTCTGATTTTTGTACTGGCGTTTTCGACGGCATTTATGATGCGCGTCTGATTTACGTATTATTTGAGTTTTTGTAACTTAATAATAAATGCCGTTGATTTTTTATAACAAAACAGCCTTGCAGTGCAGCGGAGATTTACTTGTATTGCGCCTTAACACATTTTTAACTTTGACGCTTTTACAAAAAATGCTAGCCTGACTTCCGATCAAAATTGCTGAAAACCAACGTCAGAATTCTCTGCCAAAACTTCCGGCATGGGCAATTTCAAGGCTTTGGCCATGGCCGTCACGATCAGACGAGTCGCCGGAGAGGCATCCTCTTCTCCGTGCGGCATATAAATGTGTAAAGGCTGGATGAAATGGATAAACGGGACCGGAGAAAGATTGAGAATATTCTGCGCGAACCCCTGACGCGGCATCGTTTGTCGCTGAACGGGAAAATCCGCGCGGCTCAAAATACCGATAACCCCAAACCCTTTACCTTTGACGACCTCAAGGATTTCGTTGCCGGCCTTGGCGTCGATACCGAAGATTTCCGCAAAGAGACCCTGAACGCCTTCGAAGCCGTGCAAACGGGTCAGGCGCCCAAGACCCCCAAATTCGATACGCCGGAAACCCAGCTTCTCTGGGGTGCGGCGCTGTCTTATCTGTCGGTCAATCCCGACCAGATGAAATCCTGGGCGAAGCCGCCCGCTGAAAACACGCCGCTCACCCGCACCGAACTCTGGCAGCAGGTGACGGGCACGCGCCATGCGCATCAGGAATTGCTGTCCCACGCGCACCACGTGCGCGAGGCGATGCGCGACAAGGATACGCGCTACAGCTGGGGCGCGCCCGGCACGGGCTTTTCTTTCGAACGTGCCAAGAACCACATCAATATCGACTTCGTGCAGAGCATGATTGTCGGCTTCGAACACGCGCGCGCGGATGTGTACCGTGAAATCGGTCACTCGCTGCTGTCGGTCAGCTATCCGAAGCGCATGCAGGAAGTGTACAAGGAAATGCAGCCGCTGCTGCGCAAAGCACGCGAGGCGCAGGGCAACGGCAAGGCAAAAGGCAAAAAAGGCCCGCAGCTGAAGCCGGAGGAGTACAAACAGCTCCTCATGCTCTCGACCGAGTGGGAATTGCGCCACAAAATGTTCGCGGCCGCCGAAGAAAACGTCGCCAACCGTTTCGTTGCCAACATGGGCAAACAGCTGTTGCAGGATTACGGCGTATCGGTGAATAACACCGCCGTCACGGGCCGCGGCGTCGGTCTGACGCGCCTGCCGAAAGACGGCATGTCGGATGAACTGCGCCGTTATCTGAACCTTTGCAACGCGGTGCAGCTGAGCTTTTATCAAAACAACGGCATGTTCGAAAACAGCGATGCAGGCTGGTTCAAGGTTGGCGTCAATCCGAACCTTGTGCGCAAAACGCAAACGCTGGCGCGCCGCCCCGCGGATAAAAAAGAAGACGACGACGGTATCGAACATCCCGATTTCAAACTGCTGCGTGAACTGGCGGGCGGGCCCAAGGGGCTTGAAAACCTGCAGCCCAAGCAGCACGAACGTCTGTATGGCTGGCAGAACCTGAAAGCGCGTATCGAAAGCGCCGATCTGTCGCGCAAAGCCGTGATTGATGAAATCATGAAGCTCTATGCGGAAGACCTCCTGCAGCGCATCCTCAAGCAGCAGAACGACCAGATCGACCAGCAGCTGAAAGACGCGCAGGACAAGCAAAAACAGGAAAATCAGGACAAAGATCAGGTTCAGGACGGTCAAGACGGCCAGGATGGTCAGGATGGTCAGGACGGCCAAGAGGGGCAGGAAGGCCAGGAAGGCCAGGAAGGCCAGGAGCAAGACGGTCAAGGCCAAGGTCAGGGACAAGGCCAGGGTCAGGGCAAAGGCAAGCCGCAAAAAGGCCAGAAGAACAAGCAAGACCAGCAAAAGCAGAAACAAAAGCAGCAAAAAGACCGCGGCAAGCCCCAAGGCGAGCAGCAGGACCCCGATGACATGGACGGCGAAGATGCCGACGGTCAGGATCAGGACGGTCAGCAAGGTCAGCAGGGCCAAAAAGGCGACAAGCAAAAGCAGAAACAAAAAGGCCAGAAGGGCGAAAAAGGCGAGAACGGCGAAGAGCAGGACGCCGACGGTCAGGAAGGCGAAGGCCAAGAAGGCGAAGGTCAGGAACAGGACGGCCAGCAGCAGGATGGCGAAGGTCAGGAAGGCCAACAGCAAGGCAAGCCTGAAAAAGGCGAAGGCCAGCTGGGCGCTGATGACGAAGACACTGTCCCCGTCGAAGGGGCAGGCGATATGCCTGCGCCCAAAGCGCCGACCGAAAACCCGACCGATGAGCTCGACCCCAACGGCAGCGACGCCAATGGCGACGGTAACGACGCCGACGGTGACGGCAATGATGCCGATGGCAGCGACGCGGACGGCAGCGATGCCGATGGCGACGATGCGGATTCCGATGGCCAGACCGCGGACGAGATCCAAAAAGAAATCGACCGCATGGATCAGGAAGAACAGGACGCGCAAGACGGACAGGATGCCGACGGCGAAGACGGACAAGACGCCGACGGTGACGGTCAGGACGGCCAGAAGAGCAAAAGCAAAAGTAAGAGCAAAAGCAAAAGCCAGTCGAAGCCCAGCAAACAGGGCGGCGATGGCGATGGCAAGTCGCTGGAAGAGCTTTCCAAGCAGGATTGGACGGATTACAACGCCCGCATCGGCGAGCTGGCCGGCCCCATCACGCGCGTACGCAAGCTGTTCAAGGACGTGCAGGACCGCCAGCTGCAGCGCAAATCGAAAATGTCGCGCTCGCTGGATATCCTGCCTGAAAACGGCGAAGTCAAAGACCGCTTCAATGCCGAAGCGCACCGGAACATGACTATCAAAAAAGTCACCGGCCAGCTGGAAGAAGAAGATCTGAAGCGTTTCCACAAGGACGAGACCAGCATGGTCCCGACCGAAATTGATATCGTCATCGCCATCGACGGTTCCGGCTCCATGGGCTCGGGCAGCGGCGGGGCGGTCCCCATCAACGCGGCGCTGCAAGCGGCCGCCATCATGTTCGAAGCCGCCGCCGGCAAAGACATGAAGATGAACGTCTATGTCACGATGTGGGGCGACAGCGATCCGCCCATCCTGATCAAACCCGGTGATGACCGCATCAAAATCGGTCAGGCCATGCAGGCCGCCCGCAAGGGGCTCAATTCGGGCACCAACTTCGCACCCGCCGTGCAAAAAGTCGCCAAGACCATCGGCGAACAGCGGGGCAAGAGCGGAACCCTCAGCGGGTTCACGCACGTACTGGTCATCTCCGACGGCGATATGTTCGACCCCGAACCGTCGAAAGAGAAGATCTTCACCATGTTCGACCACTCCGACAAAATCACTTTCGATGCGGCGATTATTACCGCGGCGAAGGGGACGAACATGCAAAAAATGGCCGAAGGCATCAAAGGCCGGAAACCTTATCAGGACATGGGTATCGTCCTTGGTAACAATCCGGAAGAAGTGCCGATGGCGATCGTCGGGCTTTTGCTCGAGAAGGTCAGGAAAACCGGAAGCTTCCAGGCTATTCCTAACAGTCAAAAACGCAGAGCCATGAGACAAGCTCATAACAAGATGGATCGGAAACCATGACGAAAAATAACAAAGACCAGAAAACGACCGCCCCCAAAGCAGAAGGCAAAAAGCCGGAGGCGCCGTCCATCCTGAAAAAGAGCATCAAGGATCTGACCCTTGACGATTACGAGCAGCTGGAAAAGCGCATCGGTACCTCGACGCGTCCGTTCCCGATGTGGGGCCCGCAACGTATCGAAGAAAACGGCCGCAGCTCTATCCAGACGGTGCTGTCTTTCATCGCGGATGACAGCCAGCCGCTGAAGATTTATTCCGAACGTCCGTATGAAGAAGTCGTCGCGCTCGCATATTGCGACATGCCGGTACCCAGCATGCTGCCGATTTTCAAGGACGGTATCGAACGCCGCGGCGACCCGCTGCAGCGTCAGAAAGACATTCTGGAAGGCAAACAGCCCCAGAACGAAAACTTCAACCGCACGCAGATGATGATCGGCGACCCCGGCCACGGTAAGTCGTTCCTCGGCGCCCTGCAGGGACGTCTGCGCGGCAAGGGTTCGGTCGAGATTTTCGACTGCGGCGGCAAGAACATGAACGACCTTCTGTTCGAAATGGTGCTGGACTTCGGCGCCGCCGATGCGCTGCCCAAAGCCATCGACAAACGTCTGAAGGCAGGCGCGCTCGAAGATATGTCGGTCGGTCTTCTGGCTTCGCTGCCGGAAAAGGCGGTCAGCAAGGATGACAACGGCGTTCTGAAGGCGATTGACTGGGCCTATCTGAAAACGGCCGGCAACGACGACGTGCAGAAAGCTTTCGAGGTCCTGACCAAGGTCAGCAAAATCGAAGGTCTCGACAACGCCGGCGGCAACGCGCTCGGCATGAACTCGCAGTACGGCGCGCTCATCCGTGCGTTCCTCGAAAACCGCGAAATCGTTCTCGACGAGTACAACAAATCGCGCGAAGGTTCGGACAACGCCCTGCAAACCGTGATCCAGTTCCTGATCGGCGAATTGCGCGAATGCACGGTCGACAACCCGCTCAAGAACAAAGACAACACCTCCGGCCCCAGCTCCTTCACGTTCAAGCGTGACGATATGGGCACGGGCTTCTTTGTCACCTTCACGGGTAACAAAACCGAAGACGGCTCCACCACGCGTTCGCTGAACAAATCGGTTTATGACCGTCTGAAGCCCGATACGCTGCCCGATCCCGATGTTATCGACTGGCAGCACCGTATCTGCCAGATGATGGTGGGCATGCCCGTTTCGACCATCTACAGCGCGTTCCAGGAACAGGCGGATGCCGATCCGGCCGCTTTCGGTGAATGGCTGATGTGGCTGCGCGAAACCAAGGCGAAAGTCGAAGGCACGCCGATCCCCGAACTCCAGCAAACCCTGCTGGCGAACTGGCAGGATGTTGTCTCCGCGTCCGAAAAACTGGCGCTGTTCTACGACCGCTGGGCGACCCTGTCGGATGCCGAAAAAATCACGACCGCTGCCCCCGACCTCATCGAGGAAGTGGACGAGGAATACACCAAGAAGGAAGGCATGTCTTTCCGCCGTATCAAGCAGCACCTCGAAGAGGCGCAGCCGATCCGCGCGAAAATGCAACCCGTCGACAGCCCTGTCAAAGTCGATTTCGGCGCCTGGAACAAGCCGCCGAAGCGTGCTGAAACGGTCGAGGAAAATCCGTCCCTCAACTACGGCACGCGTCTTGTTGAATACATCGAGCGTATGGTCTACGAAAAGTCCGGCTCTGTGGGCAAAAACAAGCTCTACAGCAAGCTGAACAAGGCGATGGAAGAGTTTGGCCTGCGCGACATCTCCCTCAAGGAAGGTGCCCGCAGCCGTCAGAAATCGGTCGAGGAAAGCCTGAACATCAGCGCCTTCGCCGACAAAGACCTGAACCGTCAGGCGCAAATCGCGCGCAAGGTGTTCTGCAACTTCATCCGCCAGATGGACCCGAGCATCGAAGCCGATGACGATTCCATCATCACGCCGAAAAAATTCCTCGATGCGCTGAAATACGTGCAGGAGAAAGAAACCGCGCCGACGAACGAACTGTTCGTCGCCAACCGCGACCCCGAACAGCTTTATGCCGGCCAGCCGCTGGCGGAAGCGATCATCAAGGACGCGGCGGTTTATGTGCGTGAGAAAAAACGCGTCGATTTCGACCTCGATGACCTCGTCCATCATGACGATTTCATCGCATCGCTGGCGCTGCCGACGGTGGGCGAAAAAAACCTCGGCGCCGTGTGGGATCAGAACATCCGCCCGATGATGCGCGACAGCGCACCGGCGCAGGCGGATGGCGATCAGGCCGCAAACCAGAACAGCCCGCGCCGCAACGACGGTCTTTCCATCGCGGAAGGCACGTCCGAGCATGGCATTGCCACGACCAGCCTGCAGGTGCTTTATGCCGATGACGACGGCGAGCGCGCTGTCACGCTGCATATCGTGCGTAACCAGCAGCGCGGCAAGACGCTGGTCGTCGGTGAAAAGGCGCCGTCCAAACTGCTCGCGGCGTTCCGCGAAGCGGGCGTGACGCACGTTGACCGCAACGACCCGTCGGCGCAGACCAAGGTTGAGGCCGCCATCGGCGACCTGACCCGCGGCATGCCCGAAGTGGTCAAGAAGCATCTGACGGATGCCTTCAAATACCGCAACAACGTCGATTCCGATTACCTGCGCGAACAGGCCGGCAAGCCGCTGGGCGATGCCGAAGCTGAAAAGGCTTATCTTGCCGAAGCGCGCAAGGAATATCTGGAAGGCAAACAGCTTGCCGAACTGATGGTCGCACCGGAGGTCACCATGAACCTGCCGAAGTTCGTCCTCAAGAACAGCAAGCCGGGCCCGCGTTAAGCGGGGCCAGCGATCAGGCCGGAAAAGCATATGGCACAGGAAACGTTGAAACAGGTGGGCGCCGCAGCGGCGCAGCAGAATGCGATGGAACGCGGTGCGCGTTTCCTTGCGCACGGCACCCGCCTGTTCACCGTTTCGTCCGGCTGGGAGAGCGAGATGATCCGCCAGGATAAAGGGGTATCGTCATGCGAGACGATGCTGGAACTTGAAGCGGCGATGCGTGACGAAGACGTCCGCGTTATCTTCATTCCGGCTGACGCGCTGATGACGGATGCGGACATCGAAAAGATTTCGGAGCGCAACGGGGTTACTAAAACACTTTTTAAAGAGGTGAAGACATGAGCGGGGGACGTTACATCAAGCAGGCTATCATTGCCGCGCTGTGCGAACATCCGGATCAGGAAAAGTATAAAACGCGCGCGTTTTCGGGGGAAAACCTCGAAAAGGTGATGGAGGCGCTTGCCGAACAGCGTAACAAACTGACCAAGGAAGATTTCTTCACGCAGGATGATGAAGGTAAATACCTCATCGACACGCCCGGTTTCTGGCGCAATTTCGACAAAGTCCTCGCGATTGTGAACAAGGCCGGTGACAAGTTCACCATGGACGATTTCAAAAAGCCGCTGGGCCCGAACGAAGATTCGCGCAGCCTGCTCGATAGTGCGCGACAGAACGGCGGGCTGGGCAAGATTTTCAGCGCATCCGTCTGGCAAGGCCGTTTCGATGAAATGGAACGCCTGTGGTATTACGTGCCGATGCCGTCGCGCCGCGAACTGTTCCGCAACGACGGGCAGCTCGACCCCGTTCTCAAGCGCAACCTTTTGAACGCCGAAGGGCGCGAGATGCCCGAAGACCGCCTTGCCAAGGCCGGGCTGACGCCGAACGATGTGCGTCAGGCGTTTTCGCAAAACGGCAACTACGAAGATATCACCCGCCGCCTCGCCCAGAACGGCGACTGGCTGCGCAAGGAATATCTGCTGCTGCCGGATAATTCGGGCGACACCGTGTTCTATCATCAGGGCGCGTGGGACCGTTTCAACGATATCTCCAAACGCATGCAATCGCGCGGGGAACAGTTTGAAACCGCCGATTTCATCCGCCAGATGGGCTATAGCGCCAACGTGCTGACCCGCGCCTATGAACGCGGCGGCCTGCAGCATGTATTCGCACCCCAGCACTGGGTCGACCGTCTGCCGGAAATGACCGAGCTGTGGTCGCGCGTGCTGCCGGGCTGGAAAACCGGCACCATGACGGTGCAGGCGTTTGACAAGTCCTATGCCGAAGCCGAAAGCCTGACCTACGGCAAACTGGTCGATTACGAACGCTTTGAATCCAAACAGGCGCTGCTGCGTCCGCTGAACCCCGATGCCGTTCAAAGCGGCGCGGAAAAGCCTGTACTGCCCATCGGCCTCAAGGCTTTCTGGGACAAGATCGACACCGTGCAGCAGAAACTCGCCAATATGGGCGCGCGTCTGTCGCTGGCCGATCTTCGCCAGAAAAGCGGGGAGATGGAAGACACCTGCCTGATTACCGCCATCAAGTTCGGCCATTTCGAAGCCGTGCAAAGCATTGCGCGTAAAGCGGGCGAGAAAATCGGCGTGGATGATTTCCTGTCCAAAGACCGCCATGGCAATACGATGCTGAACATCCTTGCCGAGCGCGGCGAGCTGCATCAGGTATTCCAGCCCGAAAACTGGGCAGGCCGCCTGAGCGAGATGAAAGCGCTCTGGACGAATGTTCGCGTGACCGACCGCAATCAGGTTGATTTCGAACAGGTCGAAGTTTCCGCGCAGCAGGCCACGCTGCGTCAGCAGGTCAGCGATGATTTCAACTTCAAACTCAAGCCGCGCAAGCCGGGTAAATAACCCGCTTTGCGGTGATTGAAACACAAAACCCGCCCTGTGCTTCAGGGCGGGTTTTTGTTTGTGCGGGGCACGGGGTTCAAACGGCGGGCGGTTTCGCGGGCGGAGGATTTGCGGCGCGTTTCGCGCTCAGGCAGATATGCGGCGGCACTTGCAGGTCGGGCGCGTCATAGCGCAGCGGATGGCCGTCCAGATCCTGCACGCGGCCGCCGGCACCCTCGACAATCGCATGGCCCGCCGCGACGTCCCAGAATTTCGTGCGCCCGCCGCGGTTGACGGGGCAGACAATCGACATATCCGCCGCGGCCGAGGCGACATGGCAGGCGCGGCGCATGCCGCTGACGCCGCCCGTACCATCAAGCCGCGCGCTTTCATCGAAAGCGGCGGAAAGATAACCTTTGACCTTCGGCAAATCCGCACTGCTTGGGCTCACCAGCACATGCAGCTCGCCGCCCTTGGGCGGGGCAGGCGGCGCGGCGGTGGCGAGCGCGATGCGCGTCCCATCTGGCAAAACCTCGGCGGCGGTTTGCGGGCCTGCGGCGGCGTAAAGCTTGTCGGCGGCGGGCTGGTACACAACGCCCAATACGGGCTTGTGGTCAACGACCAGCGCAATCGCCACCACGAAAGCGCCCGTGCGCTCGGCAAATTCGCGCGTGCCGTCCAGCGGGTCAACCGTCCAGAACGTGCCGCCGGAAATATCGGGAATGTTGCCCGCCTCGACAGCTTCTTCGGATACGATGGGAATATGCGGCGTCAGCGCGGCAAGCCGCGCGAGCACGAGGGCCTCTGCCGCATGGTCGGCGTCGGTGACGATGCTGCCGTCTTTTTTGGTATAGGTTTTTGTCGCAGGGGTATTGTAATGACGCATGATTTCCGCACCGGCATCGCGGGCCAGCCGCTCGATATCCGGCAGCAGGGCGGCGGGGTCGGGAGTGGTGGGCGGTACGGCTTTGGTCATGGTCTTATTGTATTTCCGTAAAGTTAACAATTCGTCAAGCGCGCGAAAAAGCGCTAAGACTATAAAAATTCAATAAATTGCTGTTCAGATGAATACCATATATTGACGGCCACAGGCAGGAAATTTATGCTAGGCGCATCGTCGAACATCATACGAAGCGAAAGAGGCAGACCTCTATGAAATCAGCCTTGAAACCGGCTCTTGAAAATCTCGACAAGGCGCTGGCGCGTCTTGAAACCGCGGTCGATAAACGCCTGCAATCCGAACAGCGCGGCAAGAGCGAGCCGCAGCTCGATCTCAGCGCGCGCAACGAGCGTGAAGTCAACCGCAAGATTGCCACCCGTCTCGACCAGACCATCAACCGTCTGGAAACCCTGCTGAGCGAAGAAGCATAAGGCGAAGGAAAACCTCTCATGGCCGAAGTCAATATTTCCATCAACGGGCGTATCCACGAAATCAGCTGCGACAACGGGCAGGAAGGCCGCGTTGTCGATCTCGCGTCTTACATCGACCAGCGTTTGCAGCAAATCGCGCGCAGTGGCGCGGCGTACAACGATGCGCACCTGATGGTGCTGACCGCACTGGTGATTGCGGACGAACTGTTTGAGACGCGCGAAAAACTCTCCGCCCTGTCGGCGTCTTCGGCGGCTACTCCGGCGCCTGCGGCAAAAGGCCGCAAAGGCGAGGCGGCAGAAGCGGGAGAGGCCGCGACCTCCCCCGAAGAAGAAAAAGCCATGGCGCAGCTGATTGAAAAACTGGCCAAGCGCATCGACGGCATTGCCGCCCGCGTGCAAGCTGCCTGATATCTGCCCGCCGCATAGCTGCGAAAAGCCAATAATTGCAGACTGATAGCCCTGCCTTCCTGCGCCTTTTCCCGCAAAGGCAAGGAAAACGTGACTTTTGATGCGTTTGCCCCTACATTACGGTCGGAAGGTTGCTGCAGCGTGCGTGAGACAGCACTGTCCCAGAGGCCGATGATCTTTCGCTTGGGGGCTGTCCCTGACCGGGCCGTGGTTCGGTCATTATGGTCCCCACCTTGTTGTACAAGGGCCTAGCGGATATCCCCGTCCACGGCGCAGGTGGCGCCTTCCACATTTTTTTCCAATCGATACGAACAGCCTGTTGCCCATGTCCAGCAAGAACGAGCTTCGACAAGCCGCTTTCCAACGTCGCCTGACGCTGGCGCCCGCCGCCTGCGCGGAGGCTTCGGCGCGCATGACCGCGCGCTTTCTGGAGAATATCGCGCTGCCCCCTGCGGGCGCGGTCATATCGGGATACGTGCCCGTGAATAACGAGATCGATGTGTTCCCGCTGATGACGGCACTGGTCGAGCGCGGTTACCGCTGCGCCGTGCCGCATAACGTGGAGCGCGATTATGTGCTGGAGTTCCTTGAATGGACGCCGCAGACAAAACTTTATACCGGTCTTTACAATATCCCGCAGCCCGACCCGCGCGAGGCGGAGGCGCTGCTGCCCGATATGCTGATCGTGCCGATGGTGGCCTTTGATACGCAGTGCCACCGTATGGGCTATGGTTCGGGTTATTTCGACCGCACCTTTGCGCATTTGCGTCAGTTCCACACGTTTCAGGCGGTGGGCGTCGCCTACGAGGCGCAAAAAGAAACCGAAGTGCCGACGGACAGGCACGATTACCGTCTCGACGCCGTCGTGACGGAGGCCGCCGTTTACCGCGCGCCCCAAGATGACAAGAAAGCATAAAGAATGAGAATACTTTTTCTGGGCGATATTGTGGGCCGCGATGCGCGTGATGCGGTGACATCGCAGCTGGCCGATATCCGCCGTGAATACAAAATCGATGCCGTGATCGTGAATGCCGAAAATGCGGCGCATGGCTTTGGCGTGACGGCGCAGATTTGCGACGACCTTTATAAAGCGGGCGTCGATTGCATCACCACCGGCAATCACGTCTGGGACCAGCGTGAAATTATGGCCTATATCGACAGTGCGCCGCGTTTGCTGCGCCCCGTCAACTTCCCCGAAGGCACGCCGGGCCGCGGCGCCAGCATCATCGAAACCGCGCGCGGGCATAAAATCCTTGTGGTCAATGCGATGGCGCGTTTGTTCATGGATGCGATGGACGATCCCTTCGCCGCGATGGATAAACTGTGCAAGGCTTACCGTCTGGGCAAAGACGTGCAGGCGATTTTCCTCGATTTCCATGGCGAGGCGACGAGCGAGAAAATGGCCATGGGGCATTTCCTCGATGGCCGCGCGTCGTTTGTGGTGGGCACGCATACCCATGTGCCGACGGCCGATACGCGTATCCTGCCCAAGGGCACGGGCTATCAGACCGATGCGGGTATGTGCGGCTGCTATGACAGCGTCATCGGTATGGATGCCAACATCTCGCTCAGCCGTTTTATCCGCAAAATTCCGGGCGAGAAAATGCGCCCCGCCGAAGGCCCCGTCACGCTCTGTGGCGTGTTATTCGATGTCGATCCCGCAAGCGGGCTTTGCACCTATGCCGCTCCGTTCCGAAAGGGCGGACAGCTGAGCGCCGCGCTGCCGCCTGCCGCATAAACCCTTCTGAAGGAGAAAGCTATGACCGCATCTATCCGCACAATATCCGCCAAACGCCGCATGGCGCTGCTGGCGATGGCTGGGGCTTTCGCGTTGCTGCTGGTGGGGCTGACGTTGTCTTTTAGTGCCAAAGGCGAAGAGGCGCATACCTTGTCACCCGCTGGCATGCGTGTGGAGCAACTGACTATCGTCAAGGAAAACGGTGCGCGCGAAACGTTCACTGTCGAAGTCGCTGAAAGCATGATGCAAGTGCAAAACGGTCTGATGCACCGCACCGAACTGGCGAAAGACGCGGGTATGCTGTTTTATTTTGGCGGCGGCGAGGGGGTCGTGTCCTTCTGGATGAAAAATACCCTGATCCCGCTGGACATGATTTTTATTCGCGGCGATGGCGTTATCGTCAACGTTCATGAAAATGCAGAGCCGCACTCACTTAAAAGCATATCGTCGCGTTTTCCGGTTATGGCGGTTCTGGAAGTGAATGGCGGCGAAAGCCGTGCCCGCGGTATCCAGCCCGGTGACCGTGTCGAACATCACTATTTCCATGCGCAGCAAGAAACTCGCGCACAGGATGGCGGTCAAGATAAAAACGCCGCAGACAAGAAGGCGGGCGCTGACGCCGCTGAAAAATCCAAATCGGAACCCGCCCCGCTGGCATCGCCGCAGCTGGATATCGAGTCTCCGGAGCTGCTGGACCGCAGCCGCCAGCATGGGCTCGATGCTGACGTGCAGCAAAGATAATCCTCTGCGGGCGGGCGGGCTGGATAAGCCCTTTGCCGCCAAGGGGATACGCGCCGGTCTTGCAAGTCCATGAAATACCTTGATTTTGCCTCTGCCAAGGGCTATATAAAGCGTCAGTCACGAAAAAACGGAGTGTAGCGCAGTCCGGTAGCGCGCCTGTTTTGGGAGCAGGATGTCGGGGGTTCAAATCCCTCCACTCCGACCATTTTTTCGGGACGGAAAGAGCAAAATAGGTACGATCATGAAAGCCAGGATTTACAAGCCTGCAAAAAACACCATGCAGTCCGGCCGCGCGACGACCGCGGAATGGGTACTGGAATACGAACTCGAAACGCCGCGCCGCCCCGAACCTTTGATGGGCTGGACCTCTGCCGGTGATACGCTCAACCAGGTGCGTATGAAATTCTCCAGCAAGGAAGCCGCGATCGCGTTTGCCGAAAGCCACGGGATGGATTATTCCCTCGCGCCCGAAGCACAGCGCCGCGTCACCCCGCGCAGCTATCTCGATAACTTCAAATACCGTCCGGTCGAAGAAGAGGCATAAAGCCTTTTGCTTTGCCCGCGTTTAAAGCGCAGGCGGTTTGTGCGGCGGCGGCTTGGCCGTGTCTGCCGGTGTGTTGCCTTGCGGTTTTGCAGGGGCCAGCGTGCTGGTGATCTCCGGCTTGCTTTCCAGCGTTTTGTGAATGGGGCATTTGTTGGCGATTTCCAGCAGACGTTGACGCTGCGCATCGTCGAGCGGCCCCTCCAGCGTGATTTCCCGCGTTATCACATCGCGCTTGATATTGTCGGCGCCGGTTTCCTTGCGGTGGGTCAGCTCGACCGTTACCCCCTCCAGCGGCCATTTTTTCTGGTTCGCGTACATGCGGATGGTCATCGACGTGCAGCTGCCCAGCGCGGCCAGCAGCATGTCATAGGGCGCAGGGCCCGCATCCAGCCCGCCGACGTCTTCCGGCTCGTCCGTGATGAACAGGTGGCTGCCTGTTTTGACTTCCTGCGTGAAGGTGCCGTCGCCGGTTTCGCGGACGGTGACTTTGGTCGGGTGCTGGGCCATCACAAACCTCGCTTTGAAAGGGAATACCCCGAGTCTACGCCCGCGGGCGGCCCGCGGCAAGGCTTGCGCGGCAGGCCCAGCTTCGCGGGATAAAGAAAAAACAAAGACTTAGCGTAAATCGGGGGCAAAAAACGTCATTTTTGGGGCATTTCCTGCTTGCCAAATCCGCCAAATTTGCTAAATAAAACTCCACCACGTGTTCCCTGGTAGCTCAGTGGTAGAGCAAGCGACTGTTAATCGCTTGGCCGCAAGTTCGAACCTTGCCCAGGGAGCCATCTTTTTCCCCCGCCACTCACTGTTTTCAGCCAGCCTTTGTGCAGGTCAGGCCTATCTGCGGTCATGTATCATGGTCACGGCGCGTTCTGCCGCATCGTGGAAAGGCAGAAAGACCACATGCGCGCCCGCTTTGCGCAGCTGGCTGTCCTGACCGGGGTCGTGGGTGGATACGGCGATTTTGCCGGCATACTGGGCTTCTTTCAACCCGTTCAGCAGCATCAGGCGCGGATCTTCGTGCGTGACACCCGTATCGTGCTGCGGCATGGCGGAAATAACCCACCGCGCCTGCCCCAGCGGCAGCGAGGCGATGAATTCCGGATCGCAGGCATCTCCATACACCGCCGCATGTCCGTGCGTGCGCCATTTGCGCACTTCATCGGGGTTGAAATCGACGCCAAGGATATGATGACCCTGTGCGCGCAGATGATGCGCGATGGCATTGCCGTAGCGGCCAAGGCCGAACAGGATGATGTCGTAGCTTTGCTCCGCTGCGGGGATATCCGCATGTTCCTGTGCGCTGGCTTCGCGGTGCGGGTTTTTGCGCTCGAAAATATCCAGCAGCGATTCCATCCAGCGGTAAAGCGGGTGCGCATAGGTAATCATATAAACCGACAGCGCAATCGTGATAAGCCCGACGAGGGTGACAAGGCCCAGCGCATCCTTGTTGACGTGGCCAAGCGTGACGCCCATGGCGATGAAGATCAAAGAAAACTCGCTGATTTGCGCAACGGTCAGGCCCGCCAGAAAACTGGTGCGTTTGCGGTATCCCATCGCGCCCATGATCACCATCACAATCAGTGGATTGCCGATGAGCACGAAAGCGGAAAAAACAATCGCCGGAAAAACCTGAGCGCCCAGAAGGCTGAGGTCGAGCTGCGTGCCGAGGGCGATGAAAAAAAACAGCAGCAGAAAATCGCGCAAGGAGGACAGGCGCGAAATCAAGGCTTCACGGAAGGGCGTCGAGGCCAGTGAAATACCGGCCAGCAGGCCGCCCAGCTCTTTGCTGAAGCCGAAATGATCGCCCAGCGCCGCGAGCAGCGCAGCCCAGCCGATGGAAAAAGTAATCAAAAGCTCCGGCGAGCGTGCGATACGGTTCATCAGCGGCGTTGCGGCAAAACGCATGAAGGCGGCAACCAGCACCAGCATGCCGGTGCCGTAGAGAGAAACCTCCAGTACGTGCTGCAGCGGGGTTTGCGTATTGCCATGCCCCGCGATGCCAAAGGCGGAGAGCACCATCATGGCGAGCACGACGACAATGTCCTGAACAATCAGGAAACCAATCGCGATACGGCCATGCAGTGAATCGACTTCTTTTTTATCTGAAAGAAGTTTGACGATGATGATCGTGCTCGAAAACGTCAGCGCCACGGCGACATATACAGACGTCATGTGACTGAGGCCAAGCATCAGCCCCAGAAGATAGCCCACCACAGATGTAAAGACGACCTGTCCAAGCCCCGTGGCAAGAGAGACAACCCCCATGCTGCGGATGAGCTTCAGGTCAAGCTTCAGCCCGACCAGAAACAGCAGGACGGCGATACCCAGCTGCGCCAGCAGTTCGATATGCGCCTGTGAATGTACGATGTTAAGCCCCGACGGCCCGACCAGAATACCGGCCGCGATGAAATTGACGATCATCGGCTGGCGCAGCTTCAGGCCGATCAGGCCAATCGCCGACACGACCATCAGCAGCGCGGTCAATTCGTAGAACAGGGATGTGTGCAGAAACTCTAAACCTGGCATGTGCGGAAGCCCCGGATATGTGGCGTGATTAGACTACATTCGGACTGTGTTGACCAGAGCTGTATAAATATGAAAAACCCGTCAAATATCCCATTGCGCGGCGTTGGCGCGCGCATCTAGTATTTAGTTGGTTTTTTAAAAATGCTTTATCGGGTTATTTAAGGGGAATTCAGAATGGCGATCATCAACGGCACCACGGGCAACGACACACTCACCAGCACCAATCCTGCGGACACGCTTGTCGGCGGACGTGGCAACGATACTTATATTGTTGATGATGCCGCGGATGAAATCATCGAACTGGCGGGCGAGGGGGTTGATACCGTCCGCGCGTCTGTTTCCTATGTGCTGGCGAATGAAGTCGAAAACCTGATACTGACGGGCAGCGGTCATATCGACGCGACGGGCAATGCGCTCAAAAACACGCTGACCGGAAATGACGGCAACAATACGCTGGACGGTCTTGGCGGTGCGGACGTTCTGGCGGGCGGCCTTGGTGATGATGCTTATGTGGTCGATCTTCTGGCATCCGGTACGAAAGCGGTCAAACTGGAAGATAAAATTACCGAAGCCAAGAATGCCGGTAATGACACGCTCTATGTCCGCAGTGCGGGGCTCGGGCTGACGCAGGCGGCAACGCTGAAACTGGCGGCGAATATAGAGAATCTGGATATTTCCGCCACCGGCGCCAATCTGCTTAACCTGACAGGCAACAACGATGCCAATACGCTGGTGGGTAACGACGCCAATAACACGCTGGATGGCGGCAAGGGTGCCGATATCATGCGGGGCGGTCTTGGCGATGATCTTTATATTTTCGACGATGTGGACGACACGGCGGTCGAATTGGCGGGGCAGGGTAACGATACAATCCGCATCAATTACAAAAACGCCAGCAAGACGACACCCATTCTGATTGACATGAGCGATTACGCGCACGTCGAGGGCGTCACGATTGCCGGTACGGGCCTGTTTAATATTGTGGGCACGGATGATGGCAATACCATGACGGGTAATGCGTCCGTCAATACCATTACGGGCGGTATCGGCAACGATGTGCTGGATGGCGGCGCGGGCGCCGACCGTCTTGAGGGCGGCGATGGCGATGATACCTATTACATCGACAATGCGGGTGATGTGATTGTCGATACGGCCGGTACGGACGAAGTGCGCGCGTCCATTTCCTATACGCTGGCGGCGGGGCTTGAAAACCTTGTGCTGACGGGCACCGGTGCCATCAATGGCACGGGTAACGCGCTTGACAACACGCTGACCGGCAATACGGGTAACAATACGCTGGATGGCGGTGCCGGGGCGGACGTATTGATCGGTGGCAAGGGCAACGATACCTACGTTGTCGATAACGCAGGCGACAGTATCACAGAGCTGGCGGGCGAGGGCACCGATACCGTGCGCACGCATATGACCTATACGCTTGGCGCCAATCTTGAAAACCTTGTACTGACGGGCAGTGCCAATATCGACGGATTTGGCAACGCGCTGGCGAATTCCATCACGGGCAACAGCGGCAATAATACGCTGGATGGCGGTGCCGGAGCCGACGTGCTGGCGGGCGGTTTGGGGGATGACGTTTATGTCGTCGATCTGCTGTCATCCGGCGGTAAAACCATCAAACTCGAAGACAAGATTACCGAGGCTAAAAACGGCGGTATCGATACGCTGCAGCTGCGTCTGGGCGGCGGATTTTCGCTGACCAAGGCCGTGACGTTCACGTTGCAAAACGAAGTGGAAAATCTGGATGCCTCCGCAACGCTGTCGGAAAACATTCACTTCAAGGGCAATGCGCTGGCCAACGTCATCATCGGCAACGATGCGGGTAACACGATCGATGGCGCTGCGGGCAACGACGTTCTTTATGGCGGCGATGGCAACGATACGCTGCTGGGCGGCGCAGGCAACGACCAGCTGTTTGGTCAGGCAGGCGCAGATGTCCTTACGGGCGGTGCGGGGCGTGACCGTTATTTCTATGAACAGGGCGGCGATTCCACGCTGGCCGAAACCGACCGCATTACCGATTTCAACGTGAACGATGACCGCATCACGCTGCAACAGGGCGCGGGCTATACCATGCTGACCGGTAACGTATGGCCTTACGAGGGGAACGTCGCCGATACGGTTGCCGCCATCGCGCTCGGCGGACTTGATGATACGATCTATTTCTTCACGGACGGCGCGCATGGATATATCTATGTCAACGGTGACGGTAATGGCGCCGTGGGTTATGACGGGCTTTTGGTGCGCCTCGATGGACGCACGGCGGCTCCCGGTTTTGATGTCGTCGAACAGGCCATTGCTTTTGAAACCGAAGGCGCGCGCGCGACGTTCAACCCGGGCGACAAGGTTGTGGGCAGTTTGTCTGCTTTTGGTGATACTGACGAATTCGTGATTAATACGGGCAGCAGCGGCCAGCTGACGCTGGATTTCAATGCGCCCACGAATTTTATGCCGTCGCTGCCAGCCTATAAAGTATCCGTGCGGACGCTGGATGGCGGCATCGTCATGGAATGGACGGCGGGCGGCGACCGTACCTTTACCGTACCTGTCGAAGACGGCAGCTATGTGGTGCGGGTGGAGGGTTATCAATCCAGCCGTTTCAGCGCCGATGAATACAGCTTTACGTCGACGCTGAGCGCCCATGTTGCCGAAGATTTCGGCGATACCGTGACGGGTCTTATCGGCACGCCGGGGCAGGTGGTCAGCTATACCTATGATTTTTCGGCGGGGCAGCTTTATACATTCAATCTATCGCCAGTGGGTGCAAGCCTTGATTTGAAAATCCGGATTTTCGACCCGACGGGCCGCGAAGTTTTCGTCAAGGACGACACGACCTATTACAAAATCGGCGAAGGCGATGTGATGCGTCTTGATCCGAACGGCGGGTTTATCGCCCCCGTTTCCGGCGATTACACCGTGACGGTGGAGGCAATCAAAACGCCGGGCAACCCCATCAAAGAAGAAATCACCAATACCGCCGGCAACTTTGTCGATTACAGCGGCACCAGCCAGACCGGACAGTTCCACCTGACCGTGGATGAAATGGATCTTGAAGACATGGCCGCGCGCATCATTCAGGGCGCCCGCTGGGACAGCGGCGACACGAACGACCGCGGCACGCCGGTGACCATCAATTATAGTTTTGATGCGACGATTTCGGCGGAAATGTTGGCGAATAGCGGTTCCCTGTCGTTCGTCGATATAAATTCTTACAGAGCTTTCTCGGTGGCGCAGCAGCAGGTAGTGCGTGACGTGATGGCGGCGATTTCCAAGGTTGCCGGTATCACGTTCAACGAAGTGGCCGCAGGGACAGGCGACCTGAATTTCGGCTGGACGCGCGCAAATGGTGCAAGTCTGGGCGATGGTGCGGCTTTCCTGTTTGATGAAGATGGAAATGTGCGGTTTGTTTTTGACGACCAGCCTGCAGGCCAATTCGCTATCGCAAACGCCTTTGTGACCATGCATTACAGCAGCGGTACCCCGGCAACCCAAAATCTGAACGCCCCAGAAATGAAATACGTTCTGGCGCATGAAATCCTGCATGCGCTGGGCTTGCAGCATGCCGGGGTGTACAGCTCCCCCTACGGCCCGCAAGTCGGCGTGCAGGAGGGGATGGACAGCACCGCGTTTTCGCTGCTCAGCTATATGAACAAGCTTGACTCCTCGCTGTTTCCGGCGGATCCGCAGCTTCTGGATATCATCGCGCTGCAAACGCTCTATGGCACTCCGGCGACGGCGAATGCGGGTGATACGGTGTACGCCTTCAATTCCAAAACCACAGAATACCTGCAATCGATTGTGGATACCGGCGGCAATGATACGATTGACGCTAGCGGCCAGACATTGAACAGCATTATTCATCTGGAAGGTGGCGCTTTCAGCTCTATCGGTATCATCGGCAAGCTGTCCGACGTTTCGGCGTCTGACCTGGCGAAGGCGACGACACCGGGCGAGTTGCTGGATCAGGCCCGTTATAACATCTCCATCGCGCCGGGCAGCGTGATTGAAAACGCCATTGGCGGCAGCGGAAATGATTATATTTCCGGCAACGCTGCCAACAACATTCTGCGCGGCGGCGCGGGCAGCGATGTCCTGCTGGGCGAAGATGGCGACGATACGCTGTTTGGCGGTCTTGGTGCGGATATCCTGTCCGGCGGTGATGGTGCGGATCATTTCGTGTTCGACAACCTCGACGGCGTCGATACCGTGACGGATTTTGACGATAGTGACGGCGACGTGCTTGAAATCGGCAATCTGCTGAGCGGGTTCGATGCCCTCGATGACGATATCGCCGATTTCGTCCGCTTGACCGAAACGGGGAGCGATACCAAAGTCGACATCCGCGCCGCAGGCACGGGCGACTGGACGCATCTGGCAACGCTGGCGAATGTCACGGGCCTCGGCACGGTGCAGGAGCTGCTCGATAACGGCAATCTTGGCGTGAATCCCATCCTGTCCTGACGCGCAGGGGCGAAATACAAAAAAGCGCCAGCGTCATGCTGGCGTTTTTTTATTCATAAAAGCAGGAGTATGAATGGTTCTCTTTCGGGTTTATGACCGAACCGCCTGAGAGATAAGCGTATTCCTCGATTATAGTTTTGTAATATCCTGAAAAGTACCCAGCATTTTCTGCGGCGGCAGCTAAAATGGATACGGCCCTTGCCCTGCGCCAGCTTGCGTATAGGCGATAAATTCTGGCGAAGCTTGATTTCTCTCTCTTTTGACTAATGGCTAGTTGTGCGCGTTCAAATTATTGCAGTGGGTTACTAGAGTTCGAGCCGCTTGCGCTACTGAGGATGTATCTAGGTACGACGATGCAAAATTTTTGGCCTGTAAAATTTCATCAAGGTAGTGGTCGTATTTGTCCTTGGTCTTATCCAGCAGCAGTGCAGCAAGCGCGGTACTATCGGGATTGGGCGTTTCTGCGATTTTGGAAAGTATGGCATTCAGTTCATCAGCTGTACATTCTTCAACTGAAATGGCTATTGATTGCGAATTTGCACTCAAACCGTGCGACATCAGCATAAGCTGGAGGCTTAACTGCCCTTTGGAACCCAGCCACGGGAAAAGCAGGAAACCATTTTGCCAAGGCATGATGTTAAGGTTGTTTAGGCCATAGTGTGTAAAGGATTTACGCGCTTCATGCAGTAACTGTATTGCTGTTTTATCCAAATATGCGGGTATTTGTACCTCGCTATATATACGCTTCATTTCGGCAACAACTACATTTGATTGCGGGCCAAAGTCGCCGCCAAATTTTGGTGGGATGCCACCCTGTGACCTATCAACCAGTATTTCATGGCGTTGTGGGTTTACCTCGAGCACTTTCCAGTAACGCCCACCAAAAATTAATAAGTGTCCCGGCTTGTAGGGGAGAGCCATCGGAAGCTTTCCGATTTCCTTGCCTTTGTGTATTACTTTGAATTCCTCTGGCGTTTCGAAGACTGCGAAAAAGTCAAAACGTGAAGTGATAATCTCTCCCTCTTCGCCTAGCAGCAAAGTACCATCCTTTGCCTGCTCAAGCAGCTTGGCCTCAGGATGTCCCATCCGCTTTAAGAGCTGCGTGAAAAGTTCTTTATCAATGTTTTTGAAAACGCCACTGGCTACCAGCGTATTCCAAGCATATTGTGCTGTTATACCGCCTTGCTGGCATACTAACGCCAAAATTTGGTGCATTAATGTGGACAAGTGCAGGCGGCCATTATTAGGTGGTTCATTCCACCGTTTGAGCATAAGCTCAATCATGGCGATGGACTGAATAGTGTCAGGCCGTAAAGCATCACAAGGGTGGGTATCTTCCGTCAGTTGGTCTTCCGCGTTATAGATCCGCAGAATAGCTGGCTGTCCAGAACGCCTGCCAGACCTTCCCAATCTTTGCCGCATGCCAGCAACAGTGTGGCCGGGACCAAGCTGCGCAACGCTCTCAATATTGCCAACATCAATACCTAGTTCAAGGGTGGTGGTGCATACGATAGACGCGGGCAGCCTTTCGTCTTTCATTCTTTGTTCGGCGTCTTCTCTGTAGTCTCTAGATAAGCTGCCGTGATGTGCTAGGAATTCTCCGGGCACATGCTGTGTTTCGCAAATGTCGTTCAAACAGGCCGTGACGAGTTCGACACGCTGGCGTGATCCCGCAAAGATAAGGTTACGCGACCCACGCAAGGTCTTAAAAAGGTGCTCACAAATGGCACGCAGTGCAGTTTTACCTTCGGCTTCACTTTGGTCTTCGTCGTTTGCCGCGCCGTCCGCAATTTCATCGGTGTCCTTCTCTGCCTTTATGGGGGGCTCGATGTACCCGCGCAGTTGCAGCTTCAATTCTTGACCGCTGCTTTCCGATTTACGAATACGGACGCTATCCGAGCTAAGGGGGCGCAGGAAGTCTGCCGCCAAGCTCATGTCTGCGAGCGTAGCTGACAATCCCACGCGAGGGATTGGGCGTTCCGCTATTTGTTCGATGCGGCAGAGGAGGGACTGGAGCTGTTTGCCACGGGGGTTGTCCATAAACGCGTGCAGCTCGTCAATGACGATGTAGGCCAATTTTGAAAAGAAGCGACCGCATTCCACGCCGTTGCGGGTTAGGAGGGCTTCTAATGACTCTGGGGTGATAAGGACGATTCCCTCGGGTTTGGCCTTGGCGCGCGCCTTAACCGATGCAGACACGTCCCCGTGCCATTTAAACACGGGTATCTCTAATTCATCGCAAAGGCTCTCCATACGTCCGAATTGGTCGTTAATCAGCGCCCTTAGCGGGCTTATGTATAGTGCGGCAAAGCCTTCTCCGGGCTTCATTTCTTTCCATGCAAGATGCGAGACTATGGGAAGAAACGCGGCCTCGGTTTTTCCGCTGGCTGTGGCCGCCGATAAGATGACGTCATTCTGCCCCTGTATGAGGTCAGGGATAGCCAGTTCCTGTATGCCCCGCAGTTCCTGCCATTGCTGCCGCCATATCCACTGCTGCACTTTGGGATGCAGCATATCGAACGCGACAGATACGTCACGGCTTTCTACGCTGGAGCTATCCTCGTTGGACATTCGTGAACCTACAGTTTAAATGATGCCAGTTCATCGGCGGGACTGTCTTCACCGCCATCCTTTTCTTCATCATTGCTTGGGGTGCGGTCTTCGGCAATGTGTACTGCCTTGAGCAATTCCTGCCAGCTTGCTTGTTCGTTTTGTTCCAGAATAGCGAGCAAGTCCAAGAATGCCTTAATGGTGTTGCGGGGGGTGCGGAAATAAGCTTCGCCAATCCGCTTGGAGCAGTGCTCCATAAAGGCATGTAATGCTTCATCGGGGATAAGATGCTTTTCAGCATTCCCGCACGCCTGAAGATTGCGCAGCTTAGACAGCAGAACAAACATTTCTTCTGGCGAAAGACTTTTTAAGCGCACCACCGGGCCGGATACATCGACAAAGCCCTCGTGTGCAAAAGTGTTTTCTGCAAGGCGTGATCTTAATGCTTCGTACGAATACAACCCGCGCCTGCTATCCATCAGGAATTCAGGAGTGCCGCCAAAAATAACGCCGAATCCTTCTGCGTTGCCCTGCAAAACGTCGTTCACGATGCGCAGAATTTGTTCGTAGTTCTGGTTTCGGGCTTGCGCACTGACCAGTTTGAAGAGGTTAACCATTTCATCGAGTACGATAAGCAAGCCGTCGTAACCAGCCAGCTTTACAAACCTTGCCATCAGTTTCAGGTAGTCATATACGCTGTCATCATCAATGATGGAGCGCACGCCCAACGCTTCCCGCGCCTCAGTCTTGAGGTTATACTCGCCGCGCAACCAGCGCAGGGCTGCCGCTTTGCCTGTTTCGTCGGATTGCTGGAAAGCTGTCCAGTACAGCCCTACAACATGCGCAAAGTCGTAACCGGATACCAACTCTTGCAGCGGAGCAAGTCGCTGTTCAATAACTTTCTCTACATCCTGTCCAGAAGCGGTAGCTTCCTTCTGTGCCTCTCCAATAAAACGCTCGACAATGCTTGCCAAGGCACCGCCATCTGGCTTAGTGCGCGTGGAAATATTGCGCATCAATTCAGCATAAAGGTTCCTGCCTTGCCCACCTGTCGCATGTATGCGGCGGTCAGGTGCCAGGTCTGCATTAATGGTAACAAGCTTTTTTTCCATCGCCACAAGGCGCGTAAGATTAAGGAAGAATGTTTTGCCAGAGCCATATTCACCTATGATAAACCTGACCGCAGACCCGCCATCTGTAATACGGTCAACGTCCTTAATCATTTCATCAATTTCGCGCGCCCGTCCGACTTGAACATGGCGAAGCCCCAAACGGGGCACCACCCCGGTTCTAAGGGCTTGAACTACTGCATCGCGCTCTTTGGGTTTAATGACTTCTGACACGAGATATCTCCTGCATTCGTTATCCGACTAATTCGATGTTAACTTGAAGTGGTACGCCATCCTCAATAAGCGCTTCCCCAAACTGGTCAAAAGCCCATTCGTTAATGGCTTCCAGTGCTCCGTCAGGTAACAGGCCGGCCTTTTTAGCCATACTTTCAAAAGCGGGGCGTTCCCAAGTGCGTTGGGCAAGCAACTGAACCGTAAGGGCGGCATAGGCCGCATCAAGGCCCGCAAAACGGGTGTCATTAGCAGGGGCGGTTTGTGCTTTCTGGGGCTGGACTTCCTTATCGCTATCTTGGTCAAAGATATGGGTCAATACAGCCGAGACTTGTTTTGTCTCCTGAATAATTTCATTTATCTTAGCAGCGTCGAGCTGTTGACCTGTTTTCTTCTCCACGGTTAGGTTGGAAGCGGGCTGATTTATCTTGTGTTTACGACCGGTCTTCTCGCCAGGTGCTGATACTGTTACGGGTTCATTAGCGGGCTTGGCGCTTTCTGCCGCCATATCATGCAGGGTTGCGTAAAGACTTTTACGGTCAACGCCCAGCTCATCATAAAGCTTTTCAAGGAACGCCACTTCGCCCTTTTCAATCATTCCATCCGCAGCCGCTATCGCGGCAGAAAAACGGGCAACCATGTCACGTTGCTGCGCAGGTATGTCGGCAAGCATACGCTTGATTTGAGTATTGGTTACTTTTTGTAGGCTGAGCCAGTCGAGGTGGGCACTCAACCGTCTATATTCAAGTTCAGACAGGTTAAAGGTTTTTTGTATCCAGCCGATCCACTTCTTTTCTTCTTCTCCCAGGCCTGTTTCGGACGCTCCCGTAATCCCCGCAATCAAGGCCGCAAAGAATGTGGCAGTGTTATAGGCGGCTGTCGGAGCGGTGCGCAAACCCTTAAAGCTGCGTGCATCGAAGATAATGCACGTTTCCAGATTTTTAGCGCGTGCTTTTGTGAAATCCGGGTCCGGTTCAAACCCAAATCCCATATGCTCCAGTATTTGCGCAAGGTTCCTGAGTTTCTTTTGGTCAATGTCTTCGGGCTTCTTGCCTAACAGGCGTTCCGCAAGTTCATCAAGCTTAACACGCCCTATGGGGGCGGCAATTTCTTCTAGCCAAGGTGCAATATTAGCAGAAAGGGCGTCTATTTGTTCACGTGCTATATCTTGCGGCAGCAAGCATATTGCCTCTGGAGAGTTTGCCAAAGCAGGGTTGCGTCCCACTGCACGAGCGTAGGGGGCTAAGTCATTTTCTACTGTGTACGCCAGTTCTGTAAGCTTGCTCCAATCATACTGCACAGGGTCAGGCAGCAACGAAAATTCAAAGCCTTTGGCGAGGTCTTTACCAATGTAACGGCTGGCCCCCCTGTAGTAAAAAGAAAATGTATTTTTGCGCTGGCGAAGTTTTAAGCCTTGCGGCCATTTCTTTTCAAATCTCCTGCGCATTAGATTTAGGAAAACGTCACGTGCGCGTTGGGAAGCGATCCGTTTCCCCCATTGCACTGCGTAGAAATAGCCTACCATCGCCCATTCAAAAGAGAGGGGAGCGCCAGACTTCATCTGTTGAGCTAAGCCTATAACCTGCACCATACGCTGGTCTTCATCAGTCTCGTTCAGCAGCGGCGTGATATTTTTTATTTTTGCGGGAGTGCGAGAAAATAGAATAAATTTTGCAGCCTCTATCAGTCGTAATGAATAGCTATCAAACGAGTGGTTGCTGGAATATATGGCGCGCAACCGCTTAACTTCTTCAATAAGGGCATGAATTTCATCGTCGGCGGGCATGTCTACTATGATGCGACGTTCAAGGCCGTAAAAGTATAGGAATACGTATCCGATAGCCGTTCCTAGGTCTGTCCGACCAGTTTCCAGCCATTCCAGGTATGCTAAGCGACATTCAGGTGCAATGTCGGAATAAGAGGGCCAGTAGCCCATCTTTTGCCCAGCTTTATCAGGGTTTGATTTTGCGACAGGTAATTCTGGGTTGATTAATGCGGGGTCATCAGGATAGTTCACCACCCAGCCGCTATCCCAAGAGGAATTATCTGATCCGGAGGGATTGGCGGGCAACCGTGTACCGAAATAAAGGTTGCCACAATTTAAAGTGCGGCCTGAAACGGTAAGCGCCTCTCCCGGTGCCATCCATTTTGCGTTAGCCTTGGGTATTGGCCTATTTGTGCCAGCATACTTTCTATCCGCCCGTTTGTCTGAAAAGGATATGGACGCGATAACGCTATCGTCATCTTGCCGGAACTCTGAAACGCAATAGTAATCTAAGCTGTTGTTTGTCGGTGCGGCTTGGTTATTGGTAAAGTAGTTAGGCAACTGTTTTTTCTGCTTGCCAAAAATTTTGACGGGCAAAGCCCATATACCTGGCACAAGGAAAATCAGTGAAAACCAGAACCCTTCCTTGAAAAGGGCAACGATGCCGGTAAGGATGAGGATAAGCCCTGCAGCCCACCGAATAAGTTTTATCAACCCGCCCAGAAAACGGCTAACGGCCTGTCTCATGCGAGCTTCTAGTGGTTGATTGCCCATTTCTGAAATGCCTTTTTTGCACCGTGGTGCAATTCTATTTTAGAGCGCGCGCTGCATACGGCACAGAGCGTTAGCCGTTCTGAATTTTCTTTTCTATCTCTTGCTCGGGTAAAGTGACTGCGGTGTTGTATTGAAATTGGTGCCTTATAGGTAGGGTGTCGTCTGGGGCATCGCCCGCCAGTTTAGAAATCCACCAAAGAAATCCGATAACGACTGCGCCCGCGACTATAATTTTTACAGCGTTGCCGGACAGTTCAATTTTCACGCCCGTGATCATGGCCTAACTCATTGAAATGTAATTTATTAAACGTGTCACTATGACACATCGAAGCGCGGATTGAAAGTGTGAGTATTCCTGTAGGCGGGGCAGAAGGGGGGATTGCTTGTCTGTTCGCTTCATAAAAAATACCCGCTTTCTGAATTTTGATATCCAAAAAAGTACCCAGATTTTTTCTGGCCGTTGGTAAATTTACTTGGGCACCTACGCACAAGTAGGCAGCACCAAAACCCTCGTTTCAAAGGGCTTTTGTGAAAATTGTAAAATGTCTTCGGAGAGGAAGGTTGGAGGCACGGGCCGGAATCGAACCGGCATTCAAGGATTTGCAGTCCTCTGCATCGCCATTCTGCCACCGCGCCATATCGGGGAGAGTTTCTTTTAGCTGAAAAAGCGGGGCGTCTCAAGTGCCGCCACTGTTCAACCGTCATAAAAACGTATAAATATGACGGTGTGCAGGAATGCGCAAAAAAGGCTTTCTTTTTTGACGCAAAATGCAATAATACAACCTGTGGCTGTAATGGCCCGCAACTTTTGGATGTGCCAGAGATGCAAAGTTTTGAAATCGCCCGCGAAAATATGATTTTCGGCCAGCTGCGCCCGAGCGGGATTACATCGCCCGCCCTGATTTCCGCCCTGCAGGCTGTCCCGCGCGAACAATTTGTGCCCCGCCATTTGCAGCGCATCGCCTACATCGACGAAGATCTGGATATCGGCGGCGGCCGCGTACTGGCCGAGCCGGTGGTGCTGGCCCGTCTGATTCAGGCGCTGGAGATTGACCATAACGATGTCGTGCTGGATATCGGCTGCGGCACGGGGTATTGCGCGGCGCTACTGGCGCAGATGGCCGCGACGGTGGTGGCGATTGAACAGAATGCCGACATCGCGTCGGAGGCCGAGCGCTTGCTGCGCGATCTCGACATCTGCAACATCGTGGTTATCCAGCAAAAAGATTTGCGCGAAGGATACGCGGCGCAGGCGCCGTATCAAAAAATCCTGATAAACGGATCGGTTGCCGAAGTGCCGGCGGAGATTTTGTCTCAGCTGGCCGATGGCGGTCGTTTGGTCACAGTTCTTTCAAACAAGGGGCATATGGGCTCCGCCGTTCTTTATACCCGCAGCGGTGACGATTTTTCAAAGCGTGTGCTGTTCGATGCGGCCACGCCGACGCTGCCGGGGTTTGAATGCCGGAAATCATTTGAATTTTAAATGCGTTATTTTCGTTTCTTTGTCTTTTTTCTGAGCTTTTCCGTTTCTGCGGTCGCGGGCAGTGCAACAGCTCAGGAAGGCGGGGGAGCGGTAACGCCTTTTGATGCCGCGCTGGCGGAGGCCTATCTTCGCAATCCCGAGCTTGAAGCCGCCCGGGCGGAACTGCGGAGTGTGGATGAAACTTACGCGCAAGCGATGTCGGGCTATCGCCCGCGCCTGACGGGGGAGGCTTCGTATAGCTCCTCGTATTATGACGGCGACGTTTTTGACAATCATGCCGATCCCAAAAATCTGGCGCTGGAGCTGCGCCAGCCGCTGTACCGTGGCGGCACGACACAGGCGAGCGTCAAGGCTTCTTCAAGCAGAATCAACGCCCAGCGTGCGGTTCTTCATTCAGTAGAGCAAAAAGTGTTGCTTGATGCCGTCACGGCCTATATGGATGTACGCCGCGATACCGAAATTGTTCGCCTAAATACAAGCAATGAGAAGGTGTTGGAAACGCATCTTGAGGCATCGCGTCAACGTTTCAAGCTGGGCGATATTACCAAAACCGATGTCAGTCAGGCGGAATCCCGTCTGGCGAATGCCGTGGCCAGCCGCGTGCGCGCCGAGGGCAGCCTGCGCGCCAGCCGCGCCCGCTATGAACGCGCCGTCGGGCAGGAACCGCAGGATTTGCCGGCGCCGGCCTTCAGTCTGGAGATTCCGCAAACGCTGGAACAAGCCATCGCGCTGGCCGAAGAGCAGAACCCCGATATCCATTTCGCCGACTATAGCCATGACGCCGCCAGCGCCGATACCCGCGCCGTCACGGGGGAACTGTTGCCGCAGGTGGATCTGACGGGCAGTCTGGGCCGCACCTATGACCCCGCGCAGCGGACGGATGACCATGTGAACACGACCTCCGTCGGTGTTATCGCAAGTATCCCGCTTTATACGGGCGGTGCGGTCGATGCCCGCGTGCGCCAGTCCAAGCAAATCGAATCCCAGCGCCGCATGGAACGCCTGCGCGCCGGACGTGGCGTGCGCCAGACGGTGATTGCCGCCTGGACGGAGCTGAGCGCGGCGGAGGCGGAGATGCAGGCCCGCAAGGCGCAGATTGACGCCGCCAAGCTGGCGCTCGACGGGGTGCGCATTGAAACGGATTACGGTTCGCGCACGACACTCGACCTTCTGGATGCGGAGCAGGAATATCTGGATGCGCAGGTCGCCCATGTGATTGCCGAGCGCAACCGGATTGTCGCGCTTTACAGCGTACTGTCCGCCGTCGGGGAGCTGACCGCGGCGCGCCTCGGGCTTCAGGTGCCCATCTATAACCCGACCGCGCATTTCAAATCGGTGAAGAACCGCTGGATCGGGACGGGGATTGACCGGTAGTTTATTATTTTCATAATAAACACAGGCCGATGTCTTTGTGTGTTCAGGTATTACGTCAATAATAATTTAACCATAATTGATTACCATAGCCTTGGGGTTATCTCGGGGCGTGGTGATGGATCTTCTCAAAACAGTGATGTCGCAGGATACGGAAGTGCTTATTCCGCTCTTCATTCTGGCGATGGTGATCTTGAACCAGCTGCTCAAGCTGGTGATGACGGTCATTCGCGTCGGCGCCATTCTTTCGCTTGTCGCGGTGTTCCTGACGTGGTTGCCGCATTTGCGCTAAAGCAGGCTTGCAGCAGGGGCGATGAAATCTGACTCGCTTTTCTGGTTCAAATATCTTAAAAACAGAATATTCAAGACTTTAGAACAAAACGGTCACACGGATGCCAGAAGCGAAAACAGAACAGGATCCTTCTATCGAGGAAATCCTGGAATCAATCCGCCAGATTATCAACGAAGACGGCGACTCCCCTGCAGACAAGGGCGGGGCTGATCTGCGTCCGAAAAATGATCCCCTGCATCCGGGCGGCATGCTTAATGCCCTGAGCGAAGATGAAGACAAATCCGACCTCACCCTCAAAGGTGAAGCGGAAGACGCGAGCGCGGGCGGCGTGCTGGACCTGACCGATAAAGTCGAAAGCTTGAACGAAGCCGAAATCAACCTCGGCGAAGATTTGATGAATCCGAATTACGATCCCGACCCGCCCCCCGTGATTGATTTACAGGAAGCGACCGCTATGACCGCAGATGATGACAGCCTGCTTTCCGACAGAACGGCCGAAGCCGCGACCGCGGAAATGGCCAAACTCCTCGCCGGCAATGTGGCCGTGGAGCGTGACGAGCCGGCGCGTGTGGGCCGTGTCACCCTCGAAGATATCGCGCGCGATCTGATGCGCCCGCTCATCAAAGCCTGGCTGGATGAAAACCTGCCCCGCGTGATTGACCGCGTTGTCACGCGCGAGCTTGAAAAACTCGCCCGCCGCGCCCGCGACGAATAATCAATACGTGCTGTGACCTTGCGTAAACGCAGCCGGTTTTTCCGGTCGCGTGCTTGCCGTTGTTTGCGGATTATTTTTTCTTTTTCGTTTTGGATACGGCGGCGCGTTTTGTGGCGCGGGCTTTGGGCGATTTTTTTAGGGGCCTCTGCGCCGTTTTTTGCGTCAGGATGGCGCGGCATATTTTATCGGCGCTATCGAGCAGTTTTTGAAAAGCTGACGCCTGTTTTTTAAAATCGGCCTTGGCCGCGCCGCGTTTTTTCATCTGCATGAATTCCGGCAGTTTGGCGCGCAGGCCAGCACTGGCCGCTTCGGGTGAAAAGGGCAGGGCCGCCGAAAGCCGCAGGAACATCTGCACCGACAACGTGGCCTCCATCGCGAGGCGCAATTCTTCGGCGGGGGCGGCGGCGATTTTGCGCCCGCGGCGCAGAACCGCCAGCGCCTCTGCGATATCCGGCGTCAGGGCGGCGGGCACATCGGCAGCATGGCGCAGCTGCAGGTATTGCACGGCAAAAAGCTGGTCCATCAATCCGCCGCTGCGGTATTTCAAATCCCATGCGCCGCCGCCTGAAAATTCGCGCTTCACCCGCGATTGCATGTCCAGAATATCTTTTTGTAATTGCGCGGCATCACGCGGCGCGGACAATATATCTGTGATGGCGGCGGCAAGTTTGCGCCGCGATTTTTCGCTGCCGTAAATCACGCGGTGGCGTATCAGCGACATATGTTCCCACGTCCAGGCATTTTTTTTCTGGTAGTCGATAAAACCGTCGACAGAGGCCGCGAGCGGCCCGTCGCCCCCCGCAGGGCGCAGGCGCGCATCGACCTGATAAAGAATGCTTTCCGATGTCGGCGCGGTAATCGCGGTCATCAGCCGCTGCGTCAGGCGGATATAATAAAGACTGGGCGGCAGGGGTTTGGCGCCATCGCTGGCCTCGGCGCGGGCGGGGATATCGTAGAGCGCGATGAGGTCCAGATCCGAATCCGTAAACATCCGGCGCGCGGCAAAGCTGCCCATGGCCAGCAGAATATAATCGCCGCCTTTGATGCGCCCGTGCGCTTTTTCGAATTCCGCGCAGACATGCGGCGTCAGCAGCCGCAGCGAAGCCTCCGCGATATCGCTCAGATACCGCGCGCAATCGGAAACCGGCGACAGGCGGCGCAGGATGTGGATGCCTGCATGAAATCTTTTTTCCCGTGCCCAGCGCCGCGTGATATCCAGCACGTCCTGATAATCCCGCGCAGCGCCCAGCCGGTGCGCGAGCTCTTTTTCCAGCCAGACCGTATCGGGCAGGCGGCCAAAGAAATCGCGGCTGATCACCCCGTCCAGCACCTGCGGATGCGTGCCCAGCCAGTCCGCCAACGCCGGCGATGTGCCCATGATGTCGGCGACAATCGGCAGCAGCTGCGGGTGATGCGCGAACATCGTGAAAATCGGAATGCCGGAGGGCAGCTTTTCAAGAAAGCGGTCAAAGCGCAAAAAAGCTTCATCGCCCTGCGCCGTCGCGGCAAGCGTGGCGAGCAGTTGCGGCGTCAATTCGGTCAGAATTTGCCGTGCCCGCTCGCTGCGCACGGCGCGGTAACGTCCGTGATGCCAGCCGCGGATGGCGGCAGTGATTTTTTCGGGCGCGGTAAAGCCAATGCCGCGCAGCGTATCCAGCGTATCGGGGTCGTCATCGACGCCGGTGAACACCAGATTGCCATCCCCCTCGCCAAGGCTTTGCGATTCCACAAACAGCGCCGCATATCTTTTTTGCACCGCCCCCATATGCACGGCAAGGTCGCGCACCAGCGCGGCGCTGTCTGCATATCCGGCGAAGTCGGCAAGCACGGCGAAATCATCCGGCTGCATGGGCAGGCTATGGGTTTGGCGGTCGTCCATCATTTGCAGGCGGTGTTCGATATGCCGCAGGAAAAGATAGGCGTCAGACAATATCCGCGCGTCATCTGTGCTGATATGCCCCGCCGCGGCGAGGGCCGCCAGCGCGCCCAGCGTCGTCGGCTGTCGCAGCGTGACGTCACGCCCGCCAAAAATCAGCTGCTGCGTCTGCGCATAAAATTCGATTTCGCGGATGCCGCCATGCCCCAGCTTGACGTTGACGCCCAGATAGGGGTTGTCGGCGGTTTTTGTTTTTCTGTGCTGCGCCGATTGTTTGGCATTGATCTGGCGTTTGATGGAATGGATATCCTGTATGGCGGCAAAATCGAGATTGCGGCGCCATATCCATGCGGTCATCAAGCGCGTGAAATCATCGGCCAGACGGCTATCGCCCGCAACGGTGCGCGATTTTGTCATCGCCGCACGTTCCCAGTTCTGGCCAAGGCTGCCGTAATAAATCTCCGCCGTGCCCATGGATACGGCGAGCGGCATGGCGCCGGGGTCGGGCCGCAGGCGCAAATCGCAGCGGAAAACGTAACCGTCTGCCGTCGGCTGTTCCAGCATCTGCGCAAGGTCGCGCGTGAAGCGGATAAAAAAATTCTGCGCGGCGTCCTTGTCCTTCATGGGGGTGCGCGCCGCGTCGAACAGCACCATCAAATCGATATCGCTGGAATAGTTCAGCTCCCGCGCGCCCCATTTACCGAGCGCGATGACAATCACGCCACAATCTTTTTGCGGGTTCTTCGGCTTCGGCAGGCGCAAGGTGCCCGCATCATGCGCGCTGCGCAGCAGGCAATCGGCGGATTTTTGTACGGCAACATCGGCGAAATCGGACAGCGCGCGCATCACCCGCGCGTCATCCCAGATGCCGCGCAGATCGCAAAGTCCGGTCAAGAGGGCGATTTTCTGTTTGGCGCGGCGCAGCGCGGCCATGACCTCTTCCCGCGCGGCGTCCGCGCAGGCGGCGTCGAGTTCTTCGTAAATCGCCTGCTCGGCCGTTTCGGGGGCGGCGGCCAGTAAATAAGGCCATTTTACAGCGAGGCCCGAGAGATAGGGGCTGTGGCGCAAAAGTGACGCGTCTGTGGCATTCGTGCCGCCCGATTTATGCGCCGCGGCGGAACCTGCGGGCTTTGTGTGCGGTTTGCCCTTGCGGTGCGGGGCGGCAGGCGTTTTTCGCGGCTTTTTATGGGATGATTTGCCGGGCAAGGGGCTTACTCTCGCGGGTAAAAAAAGGCTATAATCGGCTGCCGGTGCGGCCCTGCCGTCTGGTGAATATCTATGTGTCATTCTATCTGCAAAAAGCCCGGGGATAAAGACAGCGCGTGAAAAAAGCCTTGCACTATTTCAACCGCGGGCTGGTCATGGGGCTCGAATTTTGCGCCTTCCTGATTGTGCTGGTGTTTTTGCTATGGGGCGCGCTGTTGTGGCGGCTGTCGATGGGGCCGCTGGATGCGTCTTTTCTGACCGAAAAGCTTGAAGCCTCCATGAACGCCCGCCAGCCGGGCTTCGTTTTCGATATCGGCGGCACCCAGCTGGTTTGGGGCGGGCATTTCGATTTGTTCCAGATTGAAATGAAAGACGTCACCGTGCACCGCCCCGATGGCACCGATGTCGCCAGCATGCGCAAAATGGGCGTGCATTTGTCCAAACGGCATCTGGTCTTCGGCAGTCTGGTGCCCAAACTCATCCGCGTGTATGAACCGTCGCTGCATGTTGTGCGCTGGGAAGACGGGCATATCACCCTCAATGTCGATGAACAGCCCGCAGAAACCTACGGCCCGCCACTGCCGCCGGAGATGATTGAAGCGAATGCGCGCGCGCAGATTGAACTCTTGCGCGGTGTTTTGAGCGGCCTGACGGCACACGGCAACCTTGGCCTGCTGCTGGGCGGGCTCGAAGAAGTATCGGTGCGCGATGCACGCCTTGTGTACGATGACCGCCAGCTCGGTCTGGTGCGCCAGTCGTCGGATACGGATATCACTATTGGCCGTACGCGCGCGGGCATGCTGGCCAAGCTTGCGATGGCTGTCGATATGACGGCGGATCGCCGGACGGTTATCAAAGCCGAGGCCCGCTACCGCCGCGACAGCGGGGAGACGGATATCACCGCGCTGTTGGTGGGGCTGGATCCTTCCGCCCTCGCGGATACCAGCGCCAAGCTGGCCGTATGGCGCGGCGTTGCGATGAATCTGACGGCCAGTCTGTCGTTGCGTCTGGATAAAGATTTCAAACCGCTGCGTGCCCGTTTTATTGCCGGCGCGGAAAATGGAACGTTCAGCGGTTTTGGGCTTTACGAAGATGCTCCGCTGCCTGTGCGAAATCTCTATGCGAAAGGCATGCTGGATATCGCAAACAGAGGGCTTCGGATAGATGCCTTGAATATCGACATGGACGGGCCCAAGGCCGCCACGCGTGCCGTCGTTTCGTTCAAGGACGGTAAATACGAAGTCACCGTGCAGGGGGAACTGATCCGGACGCCGATGGATGATCTGGCGCGTTACTGGCCCGCGCATCTGACGCCCGATCCGCGCTGGTGGGTGACAACGCATCTGTCGAAAGGGGTTGCGACCAAGGCGACGATTGACGCGACCTTCGCGATTAACCCCGCGCCCGCCGAGGGGGAGAAGAAGCTTGCCATGCACAAGCTGGGCGGTGTGATTGATTTTGAAGGCATCAAAGTCGATTATTTCCCACCGCTGATGCCGGTTGAAAACGTGCGCGGACAGGCGACGTATAACACGGAGCGTTTTGACCTCGCGCTCACCGGCGGCACGCTCGGTGATATGAAGGTCAGCAAATCGACGATTGCCATCACCGACCTTGACCATCATGAACCCGACAAAGACATCGATATTGATATCCAGGTATCGCTGTCGGGCCCTGTCAAAACGGCGCTGGAAGTTCTTGACGCCAAGCCGCTCGGCTATCCCAAGATGCTGGGCATCAATACGGCGGATGTGAAGGGGCAGGCGGATGTCGATGTGTCGTTCAAATTCCCCATTCACCACAAACTGCATATCTCCGAAGTGCAGGTGACGGCGGCGGCGAAGCTGACGGATATGCTGCTGCCGCAAATGGTTTCCGGCATGGATGTGACGGGTGGGCCGATGGATTTGCGCGTCGATAACGGTGCGCTGCATGTCAAAGGCGCAGGACGTCTGGCCGATATGCCGATGACCTTCGATTGGACGAAAAATTTCGATCATAAAAAACCTTTTGACAGTTCTGTGACGGCGGAGCTGACGCTGGATGATGCCGCGCGTCGGCGCTTTGGCGTGCCTTCGGCGGCGGGGCTGATGGGGCCGCTGCCGTCAAAAGTGGTCTACAGGCTGGAACATGATGCGCGCGCGACGCTGGATTTGAACGCCGACCTCACGCCGGCCTCGATGTCTATCGAAGATATCGGCTATACCAAGGCGGCAGGCACCAAGGGCAGCGCTGCCATGCGCATTCACCTTCTAAAGGGCGCGCCTGAGAAAATTGAAAATATCTCCGTGGAGGCGGCAGGGCTTGTCCTGCGGGGGGATGCGGATATCCGCGGCGGTATCCTGAGAAAAGCCGCCTTCCCGACGGCGATGTGGGGCCAGACGCAGGCGGCCATCGATATCGAGAACAAAGATAGCGCCGGATATGTGGTGCGCATTACGGGCCGCCAGTTCGATGCCACGCGCTGGATGCAAAGCGACGGCACGCCCAATACCGATGCCGCCGCCGCTATCAAGGTGCTGCCAATCCAGATGTCGATGACGGTCGACCGCCTTGTCGTCGGCGAAGGCCGCATGCTGGATAAAGTCAAAATGTTCCTGCGGCGCAATGCGTGGCAGCGCATTGAACAACTGGAAATAGACGGCCTTATCGGCCCGGATGATATTTACCTGCGCTATATGCCGACGCCCCAAGGCCCGACGCTGCGTTTCGAGGCGGCCAACGGCGGCGGCGCGCTCGCGTTTTTCGGGATTAGCAAATCCATCCGTGGCGGCAAGCTGGTCGTGAAGGGGGAGCCGACGCCGAACGGTGGCCTGCGTGATATGCGCGGCAGCGTAGTGCTGAGCGATTTCGTGCTGCGCGATGCGCCGGTGCTGGCGCTGCTGCTCAATTCGATGTCGCTGGTGGGGGTGCTGGATATTCTGAATGGTGAGGGTATCGCCTTCAAGCGCGCGCGCGTCAATTTCAACTGGGTCGATCGCGGGCAGCCTGCGCAGCATAAAAACGTGCGCCTGATCAAACTGCGCGACGGCCGCACATCGGGCGCGTCGCTGGGGCTCAATTTCGAAGGCGAAATCGATAACTGGGCGAATGTTCTGGATATGGACGGTACGATTATCCCGATTTCCGGTGTGAATAACGTGCTGAGCGGCATCCCGCTGGTCGGCGAAATCCTGACAGGCGGCGGCAGCGGTATTCTGGCCGCAACCTATAAAATCAAAGGCCCGAAAGACAAGCCGCAGGTTTCGGTCAACCCGCTTTCCGTCCTCGCCCCCGGCATCCTGCGCAAGATTTTCTTCGAGAATTAAGTTTTTAAAGTCTTACGCGACCACCACCAGCGCATGTTTTTTCTTGCCGGCGGAGAGTTTGATGTGACCTTCCGCGCCGACGTCGGCGATGGTGACGATGCGCTGGTCGCTGTCGACTTTTTCGTCGTTGATGCGGGCACCGCCGCCGGCAATCAGCCGGCGCGCTTCGCCGCCGGATGCGGCAAGGCCGGCATCCTTGAACAGCACATAAACGGGGATACCCTCCGTCAGCGATTTTTGTTCGACTTTAATCGTGGGCAGGCCTTCCGCCGCGCCGCCTTCCTCGAAGGTTTTGCGGGCGGTTTCGGCGGCGTCTTCGGCGGCTTTCTGGCCGTGGCACATACGGGTCGCTTCGAAGGCGAGGATTTTTTTCGCTTCGTTAATTTCCCCGCCGCGCAGCGATTCAAGGCGCGCGATCTCGTCCATCGGCAATTCGGTGTAGATTTTCAGCATGCGGCCGACGTCGGAATCCTCGGTATTGCGCCAGTATTGGTAATAGTCATAGGCGCTGAACATATCGTCGTTGAGCCAGACGGCGCCGCTGGCGCTCTTGCCCATTTTCTTGCCGCTGGCGGTGGTCAGCAGCGGGCAGGTGAGGCCGAAGGATTCTTTTTGCAGGATGCGGCGCACCAGATCGACACCGCCAATGATATTGCCCCACTGGTCGGAACCGCCGAACTGCACCGCGCAGCCATAGCGTTTGTACAGTTCGAGGAAGTCATAGGCCTGCAACAGCATATAGTTGAATTCAAGGAAGCTGAGGGATTGTTCACGCTCCAGCCGCAGGCGCACGCTGTCCATGGTCAGCATGCGGTTGATGCTGAAATGCGGGCCGTAATCGCGCAGGAATTCGATGTAGTTGATTTTCTCCAGCCATTCGGCGTTGTTGACCATCAGGGCGTCGGTTTTGCCATCGCCAAAGGTGATGAATTTCTGAAACACCTTGCGGATGCCGGCGATGTTGTTGTCGATATCGGCATCGGACAGCATCTTGCGGCTTTCATCCTTGCCGGTGGGGTCGCCGACCTTGGTTGTGCCGCCGCCCATGAGCACGATGGGGCGGTGGCCGCATTTCTGGAACCAGCGCATCATCATGATCGACAGCAGGCTGCCCGCATGCAGGCTGGTCGCCGTCGCATCATATCCGGTGTAGCAAGTGACCGTGCCGCTTTCCAGCTGCTTGCGCAGGCCGTCGATGTCGGTGCATTGGTGCAGGAACCCGCGTTCCTGCATGATGTGGAGAAAGTCGGCGGTCATGTAGAAATATTACCTCGTGTATTCGGGGATGACGTTCGGCACGAAATCAAGGATTTCGCGAGAGTTGATATCCATGGCAATCAGATCGACGCCAAGGCTGCCGAATTTGACGTTTGTTTTCGGCGGGGTGAGTTTGCGCGCCAGCCGGACAGGCAAATCCGACAGAGCGATATTTGCGGCAAGGCGGCTGCCGACAAGGGCGCCCGTGCCCGTATGCTCTTTCGCGCGGATGTCTTCGCGGATGCTTTGCTGCGCGGGCGGCAGTTTGAAATAACCGTAAACCGCTTCGCGGTCTTTTTGCGAAAAGCCGCGCGTGATTTCAACGCGGACAGCGGGGGCGGCGGGCTGGCTGGCTTCGCCGGCCATGCGTGTATCAACCGTTTGCGCCTGTGCGGCGGGGGTCACGGTGACCAGAGCTGCGAGCAGATAAACGAAAAGTCTCATAACAAATCCTCCTTCGTTGCCGGATATCAAAGCTGGGATGCCCGCACGACATCGCGGATGATGTCGAGGATCACATCGGTTTTGGTATCAATCAAAACGATATCGCGTCCGACCATAAAACGCTTGGTGCCGGGCTTGGGCGGATAAAGTTTGTTTTGCAGGGCCAGCGGCAATTCATTACGTGCAAGCCCCGGGGGCAGCGTGCCGTTTTTCTCCAGCTGTTTTTGCAGGCCCGGGGGCAGGCGGTCTTTTTTGGCAAGGCCGGGGGGCAGTCCTTCGCGGCCTTTGCCGCCCTTGCCATGTTTGGCTTTTTTGTGACCGTCTTTTTTATGGCCGTCTTTTTTATGTTTGCCCTTGGCTTCGGTGTCTTTCAGGTAAAACTCTTCAATCACGGCGCGTTCGGCTTCGCTGAAAACACGTTCGATGACCCGCTGTGCGGCGCGGTCGCCCGACTGGGGCGGGGCGGCCATGGCGTAGAAAGAGGGGACAACGGACATAACTGTCAAAAACAGTATCGCAATCGGATTGTGCATGGCGGGAAACCTTTCATGTCCTTGAATTTGGGGGTATCATAAGCTATTTGCTGTATTGCGGCAATATGCCAAGAGGAGCCTGAAAAATGCAGATTTATCGCGTAGTTGGCCTGATGAGCGGCACGTCGCTCGATGGTATTGATGCCGCCCTGCTGTCCACGGACGGCGAGGGGTATATCCTGCGCGAAGGCTTCATTTCCATTCCCTATGACGACGGTCTGCGCGGACGTATCCGCGCGTGCCTGAACCTGCCGCCCGAACGCCGCAGCGAAGCTGCCGCCGTCGAGCGCGCCCTGACCGAGGCGCATGCCGCAGCGGTTCACCAACTGCTGGCGGCGCGGGGTGGTTCCCAAGGGGTGGATCTTGTCGGGTTTCACGGGCAGACCGTCGCGCATGATCCGGCGCGGGGCTATACCTGTCAGCTGGGCGACGGCGCGCATCTGGCGGCGCTGACGGGCCTGCGCGTGGTCAATGATTTCCGCACCCAGGACGTCAAGGCGGGCGGGCAGGGCGCACCGCTGGCTCCCGTTTATCACCGCGCCTTGGCGGCGCAGCTGGATAAACCCTGCTGCTTTTTGAATATCGGCGGCGTTGCGAATGTGACCTATGTGGGGCAGGACGGCACGTTGCTGGCCTTTGATACCGGCCCCGGCAATGCGCTGATAGATGACTGGATGCTGCAAAAAACCGGACAGAAATACGATAAAAACGGTGAAGCCGCCGCATCGGGCCGCGTCGATGAAACGGTGCTGGCGGGCTTGCTGGCGCATCCGTTTTTTCACGCGCCGCCGCCCAAATCGCTCGACCGGAATGATTTTGTATCGGCCAGCTGGCAGCATCTGAATGTGAATGACGGCGCGGCGACGCTCACGGCCTTTACGGTACGCGCGATTGCCCGCGCGGCAGAATTTTTGCCGCAAAAGCCGCAGCGCTGGGTCGTATCGGGCGGCGGCAGACTGAATGCCGAAATCATGCATGGGCTGCGCAGCTTGCTGGGGGTGCCTGTGAATCCTATCGAAGATATCGGGTTCGATGGCGACGCCATCGAGGCGGAGGCTTTCGGATACATGGCGGTGCGCAGCCTGCGCGGCCTGCCCATCAGCTTTCCGGGCACCACGGGCGTGCCGCGCGATATGACGGGCGGCACGGTGCATGAACCGCGCGGCAAAACGGCGGGCGTGGCATGAGTTTGATTGTGCAGGCAACGCCGGAGGCGATTGCGCAGGCGGCCGAACGTTTGCGCGCGGGCGGGCTTGTCGCGCTGCCGACGGAAACCGTTTACGGTCTGGGCGCGGATGCGACGAATGACCGCGCCGTCGCCGCGATATTCGAAGCGAAGGGACGACCGACGTTTAACCCTGTCATCGTGCATGTCGCCACCCGCGCACAGGCCGAAGAAATTGTCGATTTCGATATCCGTGCGCGGCTTTTGGCCGAATTATTCTGGCCGGGGCCGCTGACCATGATTTTACCACGCAAGGAAGGTTCCGCCGTATCGCTGCTGTGCAGCGCGGGGCTGCCGACGGTGGCGGTGCGCTGCCCGTCGCATCCCGTTGCGCGTCAGTTGATTACGGCGCTGGGCCGTCCGATTGCCGCGCCCAGCGCGAATGCCTCCGGCACACTCAGCCCCACAACGCCGCAGCATGTGGCGCAAAGTCTGGGGGAGAAGGCGGGCATGATTTTGGCGGGCGGCAAAGCGGCGGTCGGGCTTGAATCAACCGTGGTTGATCTCAGCGGCGCTGTGCCGGTTATGCTGCGCCCGGGCGGCGTGACGCTGGATGAGCTGCAAATGCATCTGGGTGAGGTGCAGGTGGAGCTTGAGGCCGTGAATGACAAGCCGAAATCACCGGGGCAACTGCTGCGCCATTACGCGCCGCGCACGGCGCTGCGGCTGCATGCCGTGGATGTGCGGGAGGGGGAGGCACTGCTGGCTTTCGGCTCCCTCAAATTCATGGGTATGCAGGGCGGCGGCTTTGCCAAACAAAAACTGCCCGATGGCTGGCTGATGAACCTCAGCGAAACCGGCGATTTGAACGAAGCGGCGGCGAATGTATTCGCCATGCTGCATGCGCTGGATGATTGCGGCGCGACAACCATCGCGGTCATGAACATTCCCGATTCCGGCCTTGGCCTTGCGATTAATGACAGATTGAAAAGGGCAGCGGGCGCGCAGCAGGCGAGCCCGCAAACATAAAAGACGCGCAAGCAGCGAGCCCGCAAACATAAAGAACGCGCGCAAGCGGGTGGCCCGCAAAAAAGCTTAGTAATCTTTGCGCTTGAAGGGCTTCGGCTCTTCGGGGCTGTCCGCATAAGATAACGCCGCACCCGCGAGCTTCAGTGAGGGCAAAAAGCGCGATGCTTTTTCCGCCATTTCGCGGATAACCGGCAGGGCGGGCGCGGTGAAGTTTTCCACGATTTCGTTGTAATCCAGATCGCCCGATTTGTTGGTGTCGTAGCGGGCGAGCAAATCGGCGGCGATATTTTTTCCCTCTGCCGCCGCGCGGGTTTTTACATTTTGGATATCTTCGGCGTTCAGGTGCGGCGTCGCACCCATTTCGGCGAAGAGCATCAGGCTTTCGGTGGCCGCGAGCATTTCGGTTTTGTTCAGACGTTTATTGTTGTCGCTGTCGGCCAGTTTGAAGGCGACGCGCGCGCAGTCCTTGCTGTCGGTCACGGCGCAGGCGTCGCGCAGGCGATCGACGAAACGCATCAGGCGTACCATGTTTTTCGGCACGACCGTGGGCGCTTCGGTGCAGGAGGTGTACTCGAGGCTTTGGTCATGCGGCAGTTTTTCCCACAAACGGGGCCAGTTGCGGGCGCGCTTGGCGGGTGATTTTTCGAGCAGGGCAAGCGTCATGATGCCGTCGTTTTCGACCTGCACGGGGGCGGCGCTGCCGCCGAGGGAGAGAATCAAGTAATCTTCCGACTCCCGCGCCAGCCCCGCCGGATGCAGGGAAATCCCCTCCGCCGAGGATTTTAGGTAAAAATGACGGGTAAAAAGCAGGGCTTCGTCGTAAATCCCGCAATCGGGCAGGGCCCAGTTGCCCTGAATCTTGTCCGGCAGCGCGGCAAGCTCTTGAGCTTTCGCTATATTCCCGCTAAAACAAAGCGCAATAAGGAAATAAGTAAAAACGACTGACAGGCGCCGCATCATCCACCGAACCCGGTTGAAACAAGAAAAATTATGACAGAACAAAAGCACATCCGGAACTTCTCGATTATTGCCCATATCGACCATGGTAAGTCAACACTTGCCGACCGCCTGATCCAGACCTGCGGCGGGCTGACCGACCGCGAGATGAAAGACCAGATCCTCGACAACATGGAGCTGGAGCGCGAGCGCGGCATCACCATCAAGGCGCAGACCGTGCGCCTCAACTATACCGCCAAAGACGGCCTGACCTATCAGCTGAACCTGATGGACACGCCCGGCCACGTCGACTTCGCGTATGAAGTCAGCCGTTCGCTCGCCGCCTGCGAAGGCGCGCTTCTGGTCGTGGACGCCAGTCAGGGGGTAGAGGCGCAGACCCTCGCCAACGTGTATCAGGCGATTGATAACAATCTGGAGATTGTGCCCGTCATCAACAAAATCGACCTGCCCGCCGCCGACGTGGAGCGTGTGCGCACGCAAATCGAAGACGTCATCGGCATTGACGCGTCGGATGCGGTGCTGACATCAGCCAAAAGCGGTATCGGTATCAATGACCTGCTTGAAGCCATCGTCACGCGCCTGCCGGCGCCCAAGGGCAACCCCGATGCGCCGCTGAAGGCGCTGCTGGTCGACAGCTGGTATGACGCCTATCTGGGCGTGGTTATTCTGGTGCGCATTGTCGAAGGTACCGTGCGCGTCAAGGACAAGCTGCGTTTCATGAGCACCGGCGCCGCCTACGAAGCCGACCGCGTGGGGGTGTTTACGCCCAAGCACGTCATGACGGGCGAACTGAAACCCGGCGAAATGGGCTTCATCACCTGCGGCATCAAAACCATTCACGAAACCAAAATCGGCGATACCATCACGTTTGACCGCAACCCCTGCGCGGAAAAGCTGCCGGGCTTCAAACCGTCGGTGCCGATGGTGTTCTGCTCGCTGTTCCCGCTGGATTCCAGCGATTTTGAAAAACTGCGCGATTCCCTTGGCAAACTGGCGCTCAACGACGCCAGCCTGCATTACGAAGCCGAAAGCTCCAACGCGCTCGGCATGGGGTTCCGCTGCGGCTTCCTCGGCCTTTTGCATCTGGAGATTATTCAGGAACGTCTGGACCGCGAATATAACCTCGACCTTATTCCCACCGCGCCGTCGGTTGTCTACAAGCTGGAACTGACCAACGGCGAGCATATGGAACTGTACAACCCCGCCGACATGCCCGACGTGGTGCGCATCGAAAAAATCGAAGAGCCGTGGATCAAGGCGACGATTTTCGTGCCCGACGAATACCTCGGCGGTATTTTGCAGCTCTGTCAGGAACGCCGCGGCGTGCAGGTGGAACTGACATGGGTCGGCAGCCGCGCTATGGCTGTGTACCGCTTGCCGCTTAACGAAGTCGTGTTCGATTTCTATGACCGTCTGAAATCCATTTCGCGCGGTTATGCCAGCATGGACTACGTGCTGGACGGCTTCGAAGAGGGGGATCTTGTCCGTATGAACATTCTGGTCAACGGCGACCCGCTGGATGCGCTGGCGATGATTGTCCACCGCAGCCAAGCCGAACGCCGCGGCCGCCAGCTGTGCGAACGCCTCAAAGACCTCATCCCGCGCCAGCTGTTCAAGGTGGCCGTGCAGGCCTCCATCGGCGGCAAGATTATCGCGCGCGAAGATATCTCCGCCCTGCGCAAGGACGTGACGGCGAAATGCTACGGCGGCGACGTCAGCCGCAAACGCAAATTGCTCGACAAACAAAAAGAGGGCAAAAAGAAAATGCGCCAGTACGGCAACGTCGAAATCCCGCAATCGGCCTTCATCGCCGCTTTGCGCATGAACGACGACAAGTAACCTGCCCATCAAACCAAAAAGCCGCCCGCGTCATGCACACGGGCGGCTTTTTATTGCTGAGCCTGTTAGCTGGAAGCGGTCTCTCTAAAACAGTCCGTCATTCCGGCGCAGGCCGGAATCCAGAAAGATTTCCGTTAAAGTCGCGCGGCTGCGCTGGACACCGGCCTTCGCCGGTGTGACGGTTGCTCTTTAAAACGGCGCCTCTGCCCCGTGCTGCACCAGAAAGCGGTAGGCAGCGGCGATGGAGCGGGCGTCGTGCAGGGCGTTGTGTTCCTGTATGCCGTCCATGGGGGCGCCCAGTACGGCGGCCAGCTTGCCGGAATTGACGCCGGGGCGAATGCCGAAGCTCGCGCCTTTGTCCATGAACCACGGGCCGATGTTGTGGCTGTCGAAATCGTCCTCGCCGTCGGGCATGCCCGCCCAGCCGAGGTTTTCACGCATCACCCGCGCATCCCAGCCGTAGCAGGAAGTCCGGTCGCCCTGCACAAAAGCGATGAAGGCGTGATAGGCATCGGGGAAGGGCACGCCTTCCTGCGCCACGTCGGCATTGGTGATGCCCGTGAGCTGCGTGAAAAAATCCGACAGCACGGGGTTTTTGACGGGTTTGATCAGGATTTGAAACTCATCCACTTCCTGCAAACGGTCAAGGTCGAAACGGATCGCCCCGATCTGCACCAGCTCGCGGTACTGGCCGGGCAGCGACCAGTCGGCCTGCATCGCGCCTTCCCATGTCGTGAATTCGGTATCGTAAAAAACGACCGTACGCGCCATGCCCGCTTATGCCCCCGGTTTGAATTTGCGCACGAACTGCGCAATCTTGCCGCCGGCTTTGTGTTCGGCTTCGACCTTGGCTTTATAGGCATTCTGGTCGACAGGGCCGACGGCTTTTTCGATGAAGCCGAAGGTTTCCGCCCAGTCACGGATATATTTCTGGATGGAACGGCCCGCGCCGTGGCCGGCGTCTTTTTCAACGCGCATGAGCGTCAGGTTGTCGGGCGATGATTTCGCCTGCAACGTCGCCGCCAGTTTGAACGAATGCCACGGCACCACGCGGTCGTCGTGGTCGGCGGTTTTGATCAGATGCTTGGGATACGCCGCGCCCGGTTTGACGTTATGCAGCGGCGAATAGCGCGCGGCATTGTTGAAATCGGCCTTGATATCCGGATCGCCGTAATCCGACTTCCACGCCGCGCCATAGGTAGCGAGGTGGAAGCGGAACATATCGGTCACCGCAACCTCGGTAATCACCGCGCCGAACAGGTCGGGGCGCTGCAGCATGGTGGCGGAGGTCAGAAGCCCGCCGTTGCTGCCGCCGTTGATGACAAGGCGTTCTTTGGACGTGTAATTGTTTTTTTGCAGGTGTTCCGCGCAGGCGATGAAATCGTCGAACACGTTTTGTTTGTTGGCAAGACGGCCGCCGTTATACCAGTCTTCGCCATATTCGCCGCCGCCGCGCAGGTTGGCCTGCACGTAAATGCCGCCCGATTTGACGAAGTGCATGATGGAGCTGTCATAGCCCGGCGTCAGCGGCACGTTGAACCCGCCATAACCGTAAAGAATGGTCGCCGCGCTGCCGTCCAGTTTGGTATCGGGGTGGCGGATGATGGTCATGGGCACCATCGTGCCGTCCTTGGATTTGGCATGCACGCGTTCGACCACGCAATCGCTGAGGTCGTATTTCGCGGGGCCCTTGCGCACGAAATCGAGGGTGTTTTTCTCGATGTCATAGCGGTACACATCGCCCTGCGTCTGCCAGCCGGAAATCTTCATCATGAAGAAGTCGTCTTCTTTCTGGATACGCGCATAACCCGCCGTCGATTGCAGCGGCAGCGGCATATCGTGCAGGTGCTGGCCTTCGGGCGTGAAAACGCGCACCGCATCGGCGGTATCGTGGGTATAGAAACCGAACAGCTTGCCCTTGTGGATCATCGCGCTGTCGAGAATATCGACATCATGCTGCGGAATGACGGTCGCCCAGTTTTCGGGCGCGGGGTTATACGGGTCGAGCTTGACCAGTTTGCCGCGCGGCGCGTCGTGGTTGGTCACGGCAAGGATTTTGCCGTCGTCCAGCTCCGCAATCGGGTTGACGGTATAGGTTTTCGGCGCGGTAATCTGGCGGAATGCCTCGTCGCTGCCAAAGGGGCGGAAGGAAACGCCGCTGTTTTTATCGGTGCCGATGCTGTGCCACATCCATTCGTATTTGGCGCTCGACAGGCGCGAGGGGCCGACGAAAGAGTCGGGCTCTGCGACCTGATACACGGTTTTATCGCCGGCGGCGTCCTGACCGATGGTGTGATGCTTCACGATATTGCGGCGCGTGCCGTCGTGGGTGGGGTAGGTGTACTGGAAACTCTCATGGCTGCCCTTGTCCCACAGGATGCTGGTAAAGCGGCAGTTGTCGATTTTGTCGCCGATATCGGCGCCGGTCGCAACGTCGAGGATATGCAGCGTCTGCGCATCGCTGCCCGCGGCCGAAACCAGATAGGCGACGCGTTTGCCGTCGGGGCTGGGCGTCCAGCCGGAAAGCGCGACGGTGCCGTCCTTGCTGAGGGTATTCGGGTCGATGAGCGTGCGCCACGGGCCTTCTTCGCTGTCCGATACCTGCACCACGCTTTGCGCGGCGAGGGATTTGTGGAAGGTGCGGAAATACGTCTGGCCATAGCGGCTGGGCAGGCCGTGGCTGTCGTAATCCAGCGCGTCGGTCATGAACTGCTCGGCGCGTTTCATGCCTTCTTCCTGACCTTTGATATAGTCTTCGAAGCGGGCGTTCTGTTTGCCCACCCACGTCGCGGTTGCCGGCGCGTCGAGGTCTTCGAGCGGGCGGAAGGGGTCGGATACCGGCACGCCGTGTTTGATCTCGACAATATTATTGTCGACGGGCGGCTCGCCCGCGCGGAATTGCTCTTCCGGCGAGACGGTGAACTGCATGTTCGGCAGCTGCGGGGCGCGGTTGTCGTTATCGGCAACCTGCTCTTTTCCGAAGAATTTATTGGCAAGATCGCGCAGCGAACGTCCGAAGGCCATAGCGGTCTCCTTGGCTAATTATGAAACTTTTGATCGAAAACTGCACAGAGTTTGCAAAATTATTGCGTAAAATGCAAATATTTTATAATTTACATAAATTTTAAAGCGCGCAAATGAATTCAGCCACTTGGTTGCCGTGGAGGACACCTCTGTATTCAAGCTGGAAAAAACTCAGCCGTTTTGTGCGCGAATATACCCGATAAGTCCGGCGGTCGAGCTGTCGCGCTCGCCGGACGGGGGGGCGGTGCCGGCGATTTCGGGCTCCAGACCTTTGGCGAGAACCTTGCCCAGCTCGACGCCCCATTGGTCGAAGCTGTTGACGCACCACAGGATGCCTTGCGTGAAGACCTTGTGTTCATACATCGCCAGCAACAGGCCGAGCGTATAGGGCGTCAGCGCATCCAGCATAAAGGTGGTGGAGGGGCGGTTGCCGGTGAAATGCCGGTGCGGCTCGGCGGTGTTCGTTTGTCCGGCCATCAGCGCGGCGCTTTGGGCAAGGCAGTTCGCCAGCAGCATGTTTTGCTGCGCGGGGCTGCCGTCTGTCGGCTTCACGCTGACGATGAAATCGACGGGCACGACATCGGGGCTCTGGTGCAGCCACTGGAAGAAGCTATGCTGTGCATCCGTGCCGGGTTCGCCGAAAATAATCGGCCCCGTGGCGACGGGAACGGGCTTGCCGTCCTGCATCACGCGCTTGCCGTTGCTTTCCATGTCCAGCTGCTGCAAATAGGCGGGCAGGCGGCGCAGCGCCGCATGATACGGAATAACCGCCAGCGCCGGATAGTTGTAGAAATTGCGGTGCCACAGGCCAATGAGGCCCAAGAGCACAGGCAGGTTTTTCTCCAGCGGTGCGGATTTGAAATGCGCATCCATATCGCGCGCGCCCGAAAGCATATCAGCGAATTTATCCGCGCCGATCATCAGCATGACCGACAGGCCAATCGACGACCAGACGCTGTAGCGCCCGCCGACCCAATCCTGAAACGGAAACATATTCTCGGGGGCAATCCCAAACGCGGATACCGCCGCCGTATTCGTCGAGGCCGCCACAAAATGCCGCGCGACGGCGGCGGCGTCGTTTTTGTAATGCGACAGCAGCCATGAACGCGCGATATGCGCGTTCTGCATCGTTTCCGCCGTGGTGAAGGTTTTGGACGCGACAATGAATAGCGTGGTTTCGGGGTTCACGCGCGCCAGCGTGCCGGCAAGGTCCGATGCCTCCACATTCGCGACGTAATGCGCGCGCAGGCGGGGGTGGTGAAACGCCGTCAACGCCTCGCAGGCCAGCTGCGGGCCGAGGCTGGAGCCGCCGATGCCGATATTGACGATATCGGTGATTTCTTGTCCGCTGTGGCCTTTCCAGCCGCCGCTGCGCACCTGTTCGCAGAAACCGGCCATGCGCTGCAGGGTAGCGTGAATCGCGGGCACCACGTTTTCACCGTCAACGCGGATATCGGCATCGGCAGCGGCGCGCAGGGCCGTGTGCAGCACGGCGCGGTTTTCGGTGGCGTTAATTTTCTCGCCCGATAGCATCGCATCGCGGCGTTTTTCAAAACCGGCGGCGCGGGCAAGGGCGACGAGCAGGCCCAGCGTTTCCTCGGTGATATGGTTCTTGGAATAATCGGCCAGCATGCCGGGCAGGCGCAGCGACAGTTTTTCAAACCGCTTGCTGTCCTGCGCGAACAAGTCGCGCAACGATGTGGTGGCCAGTTTCTGGTGATGCGCTTTCAAAAGCGGCCATGGGCTCAGCTGGTTGATGTCGGTCATAAATCATCCTGTCAAAAAAATGGCGCCGTCGTGCGTGGGATACGAACGGCTTATTTCTTTTCCGGTTCCTTCATGCCCGGCGGACGGTCGAGCAGAATATCCGGCTTAATCCCCTCCGGCTTGCCGACCAGAACGATGGTAAGGTCGTCAGCCTTTAAAAGACGCTTCGCCACGCGCTTGATATCGTCGGGCGTGACTTTCATCAACTCGGCATTGCGCTTGTTGATGTAATCGGCATCCAGCCCGTCGCGCTGCAGTCCGTTGAGTGTCGATGAAATATCGCCCGTCGATGTCAGCTCCAGCAGCAGGGAGCCGGTGAGGTAGGCTTTGGCATCGGTGATTTCGACCTCGGTCGCGCCGTCTTCGGCCATGCGTCGCCATTCGTCTTTGAGGATATCGACGGCTTCTTTGACTTTTTCATTGCTGGCAGCGAAGCCTGCGGTCAAAAGCGCGGTCTGGCGCATGCTTTGCAGGCTGGAATAGATGCCATAGGTCAGGCCGCGTTTTTCGCGGATTTCGCGCATCAGCCGCGCATCGAAACTGCCGCCGCCAAGGATGTAGTTCATGATAACAGCCGCATGCCAGTCTTTGTCATCGCGCGGAATCCCTGCCGTGCCGATGCTTACTTGCGTTTGCGGCGTGTTGAGCGGCAAGAGGATGGTTTTTCCTGCATACTTGGGCAAAAAGAAACCGGGTTTTTCATTGTCGCCCTCAAGCGGCAGCGCGCCGAAAGCCTTATCGACAAGGCGGGCGGCCTCTTCTTGCGAGATATCCCCTGCAATCGCCAGTCTTAGGCCACTGCGCACAAATTGCGATGTGGCGTAGTCCAGAAGATCCTGCCGTGTGATGCTGGCCATCGACGCCAGATGCCCAGCGCCGGGCAGGCTATAAGGGTGACCTTCAAACACCATGCCGTTGAAACAGCGCGCGACCAGCCATGCGGGATCGCCAAGGTCATGCTGGATCTGCGCGGTATTGGCGTTTTTCATACGCTCGATGGCATCGGCATCAAATCGCGGATGGGCGAGAGCCAGCTGCAAAAGATCGAAAGCCAGTTCGCGGTTTTCCTTGAGCGTGCGCAGCTGGCCATAGAACGCATCGCGTCCGGCGGTAAAGCCCAGCTGGATGGCGTTGTCGGAGAGCTTGGCCTGAAATTCCTGACTTTTAATCGTGCCCGCGCCTTCATCCAGCATGATGGAGACCAGGCGTGCGACGCCCGGTTTGCCTTCGGGGTCGTTGGCAAGGCCGCCCTCGAACGAAAAATCCATCGAAATCACGGGCACGGTTTTGTCGCTGACCAGCCAGACGTCAATCCCTGCCGGCGTCTTGAAGGTTTTGACGTCGAGGATTTTGGTTTGCGGTTTTTCAACCTGCGGCTTCTCGGCAAAAGCGGTCGTGGTCGCCAGCATACCGGCGCAAAGTCCGAGCATTACAATCAGCGTGGCACGGATGGTCATTTCTTTACTCCCTGCGGCGCGGATTTTTCGGGCGTGGGGGCGGGCGGTGCCTTGGGCATCAGAATGCCGGTCACCGGATAATCGTCGTTTCTGAACAGGGCGTTTGCCGATTGCGCGATGTCGTCAATCGTCAGTTTCTCGAGACGGTTGACGATGTTTTCGACGTAATCGGTGCCGAACCCGCTGGTCAGCACGCGGCCGAACAGCAGGGCGGGGCCTTGCAGGCTGTCGAGATAATAGGTCAGGCTGGCGCGCTTGCGGCCTTTGGCGGCGTTAAGCTCTTCTAGCGTGACGCCTTTATCGAGCAGCACGGCGATTTCCTGCCCCAGCGCCGCTTCAAGATCTGTTATCGATACGCCCGGCGCGGGGGTTGCGTAAATTGAAAACGTGGTTTCGTTGAGGCTGAGCGGTTCATACCCTGCCCCTGCGGAAACCGCGAGTTTCCGCTCCACCACCAGACGTTTGTAAAGACGGGATGTGGATGTGCCGCCAAGAATTTCCGACAGCATATCGAGGGCGTCATCGCCGCGCGGCGCGCGCCATGTTTTCATGATGACGGGCTGGCCGATGCGCGCGTCTTCCATCACCAGCCGCGGGGCGGCGACGATGGGCGCGGGGCGGGTGCGCTTGCGCTCCGGCACGCTTTGTGCGGCAATCGGGCCGTAATATTTTTTGGCCAGCGGTTCCAGCTCTTTGGCCGTGATGTCGCCAGAGACGATCAGGATGGCGTTATTCGGCGCATACCATGCATCATATTGTTCAAAAGCATCATCGCGCGTCAGTTCGCGCATTTCGTGCAGCCAGCCGATAACAGGCACGCCATAGGGGTGATTGATGAACAGGGTGCTCATCAACTGTTCCTGAAATTTGGCTTGCGGGCGGCTGTCAACGCGCAGGCGGCGCTCCTCGATAATCACCTGACGCTCCGATGCGACTTCTTCTTCGCGCAGGGTCAGGTTTTTCATGCGATCGGATTCCATTTCCATCACGCGCTCCAGATGCATGCGGGGCACGTTTTGGTAATAGGCGGTGAAATCCTGCGACGTGAAAGCATTGTCGTTCCCGCCCAGTTTTTTGACAATGCGGGAGAATTGGCCATCCGGCACTTTCGGCGTGCCTTTGAACATCAGATGTTCGAGGAAGTGGGCGATGCCCGATTTGCCCGGCGTTTCGTCCGCGCCGCCGAATTTGTACCATATCATATGCGTCACCACCGGCGCGCGGTGGTTGGGGATGACCACGACCTTGAGGCCGTTGTCGAGCGTGAAGCTCTCGGCATTGAAAATCTTCTCCGCCACTGCGGGGGATACCGGCAGCAGCACAGCGAGAACAAGAATAAAAACACACCCCAAAAGACGCATCAGCAACCTTTATTGTTGGACGTTATCGGTGCTAGACTGACGATTATGACGCCCATTGTTTAACAGAGATTGAAGATGAAGAAAAGCACGCCACCCGCCGCCAATAACCATAAACAGCCCGCCGACAAAGCCGCGCTGGCCGCGCAGGTGCTGAAACAGCACCGCCGCAAAATCGATAAAATCGATACCCAGTTGCTGAAGCTTCTCGGCGACAGGTTTGATGTGGTGCGCGATGTGGCCAAGGTCAAGATAAAGCACGATATTCCGGCGTTTTTGGGCGGGCGGGTGAACGAAGTGCGCAACAATGCGGTCAAGCTTGGCATTCTTTATGGAATTGACCCCGATTTCGTGCGCACGCTCTATACCATGCTGATTTACCAGTCCTGCGCGGAAGAAGAGGTGCTTAAGCATCAGGCGCAGCTGGAAAAAGCGGGTGCGGTAAAACCGGCGGATAAAAAATCCGCTGCCAAAAAACCTGCAGCCAAAAAGGCCGCCCGCAAGTGAAAAGCACGCCGGAAATAACGCCGGCGGGCGACGGTTTGGCATCGCGCCTCGTCGCGTTCAATATTCTCAACGATATCTTTTTTCAACGTCGCAGTCTGGATGAAGCCTATGCGCAGGCGGAGAACGCCTTTGCCGCACTCGAAAGCCGTGACCGCGGCTTTGTGCGTCTTCTGGTAGCGACAGTTCTTAAACGCGCGCCGCAGATAGATGCCGCGCTGGCCGCGCTGCTGCATGAACCGCTGGAGCATCTCAAGCCGCAGCAGCTGCTGAATGTCCTGCGGCTGGGCGCGGCGCAAATCGCCTTTTTGCAAATGCCGCCGCATGCCGCGGTGAATACGTCCGTCGAACTGGCGGCGCATACCGGCATGGCGTGGCAAAAATCATTGGTGAACGCGGTCATGCGTCGCATCGCGCAGGACGGTTTGCCGCAGTTGGAGCCGCGCGACGCAGGCCGCCTCAACACGCCCGACTGGCTGTGGCGTCAGTGGGCGGATGATTACGGCGTCGAAACGGCGCTGGATATCGCGGCGGCGAATTTGGCGGATGCGCCGGTTGATTTCACCGTCAAAGAAAATCCCGCGCTATGGGCGGAACGTCTGGCGGCGACATTGCTGCCGACGGGTTCGCTGCGTTTGCCGTCGGCGGGTTTCGTGCCGGGGCTGGCGGGATTTGACGAGGGCGCGTGGTGGGTGCAAAACGCCGCGGCCGCGCTGCCTGTGAAATTCATCGCGGCGCATTTCGGCGGCGATCTGCGCGGCAAAAAAATCATCGATCTCTGCGCTGCACCGGGCGGCAAAACCGCGCAGCTGGCCGCGCTGGGCGCGGAGGTGATTGCGCTCGACCGCTCCGCCCCGCGCCTGAAGCGTTTGCAGGAAAATATGGCGCGGCTCCATTTATCTGCCGCCACTGTGGTGGCCGATGGCGCGGCATGGACGCCGCCCGCGCCGGTGGATGCCGTGCTCCTTGATGCGCCGTGCAGCGCGACAGGCACCATCCGCCACCAGCCGGACGTGCTGCGTCTGAAAGATATCCGCGATCAGGATAAGCTGGCCGCGTTGCAAAAACGCCTGATGCTGAATGCGCTTAAAATGCTGAAGCCGGGCGGGGTGCTTTTGTATTGCACCTGCTCCTTGCAAAAGGCGGAGAGCGAGGCGCAAACCGACTGGCTGCTTGCGCAAGGTGCGGGCGCGGTTTTGTCGCCCATTCGCGCGGGCGAAGTGTCGGGTATCAACGCGATGCTGACATCGCGCGGCGAGCTGCGCGCCCTGCCGCACCACTGGCGCGAATATGGCGGCATCGACGGTTTTTATGCCGCGCGGTTTGTGAGGAGTTAATTTGATAATGAGATACCTGCTTTGTCTGCCCTTTGTCCTAATCCTGTCGCTTGGCGGTTGTTTCTTTGGAGGAGATACGTACTCAAGCGGTAGTTGGCGTTATAAGCTGACGATCACTGTTGAAACGCCTGAAGGACTCAAAACGGGTTCTGCTGTCCGTGAGGTTAAGGCGACATATATTAAATCTCCCTTTCCTGAGGCAAAAGCATCGCGCTCTGTCGAGGGAGAGGCCGTGGTCGTGGATCTGGGGCAGCGCGGCGTAGTGTTTGGCTTACTGACGGGGATGTGGTTGGGTGTCGATCATGCCAGCACAGTCGCTGGATATGTTTTTGGATCCGGTAGCGGCTGGCTTGGCCCAGATACTATACGCGAAATGTCGAAAAAGAAAACGGGGCCGGTGGTTATTGAACCCAAGCTGTATCCGAAACTGGTGACGTTCGGCGACCCGAAGGATTTCCGTACGGTACGAAATCTCATGGTGTTGAAGGAATGCCCCCGTAGTCCAAAAGGCGGCGTTTCTCTTGAGCCTTGTCTGGAAAAGGATGGTTTCGAAGAGGTTTTTGGTGTGGGCGTCAGGTTGCATTCTGTAACGATTGAAATGACAGATGAGCCTGTGACGAAAGATGTTGTTAAAAATTATATGCCTCCGTTTGGTGCGACCTATGTTGATGTCTGGAGCAGCCTTTCGTTTCAGGAGCGGGCAGCGCTTATGACCCCCTCATATTTTCGCGTCAAGCACAGGTAGGTGCTAAAGTGAGGCTGATTCCATATTTCCCGACTTTTTTACCAGAGTCCGCATTTCCAAGTTGCCCGATTCGAATCGGGCTGGTATAAAAGTTTTATGAGTCAACGGGTTCGCATAGCTCCTTCCATCCTTTCCGCAGATTTCTCGAAGCTGGGCGCTGAGGTTCAGGCCATCGACGAGGCGGGGGCGGATTACATACATCTGGATGTTATGGACGGCCATTTCGTGCCCAACATCACCTTTGGCCCCGTTGTCGTTGAATCCCTGCGCAAAGTCACCAAAAAGCCTTTCGATGTGCATCTGATGATCGCACCTGTCGATAACTACGTCGAAGGTTTCGCCAAGGCCGGCGCGGATATCATCACCTTTCATCCCGAAGCGGGCGCGCATCCGCACCGCACGATCCAGCTGATCAAGTCTTACGGTAAAAAAGCGGGCATCTCGCTCAACCCGCATACACCGACATCTGTGCTGGATTACATCATCGACGACATCGACCTCATTCTGGTCATGACGGTCAACCCCGGCTTCGGGGGGCAGAAATTCATACCGCTGCTCGACAAAATCGCTGACATCCGCGCGCGTATCGACGCGACGGGGCGTGACATCGATCTCGAAGTCGACGGCGGCGTCAATGCCGAAACCGCAAAGCAAGTAATTGCCGCAGGCGCAGACGTGCTTGTGGCGGGGACGGCCGTTTTCAAAGAAAAAGACTACAGGGAGGCCATCTCGCGGTTGCGCGGGTAAGTCTTCCGGGGGTAGACGGCAGAGATAGGGGAGTGTTCACCGAAGGGGTTCGGTGTTCATTGGGGTTGTTTGATGTTGCTGACAGAGCAGAGTCTCATCTATCGCGGAATCCGCCCGCTGCAAAAGCTGGGCGATATCGCCAAAATCAACGCGCTGCTGCCGCTGGCGGGGCTGGCGATGCCGCAGCGCGTGCCGGATCGTTTGCGCGTGGTGCCGCCCGACCCGTGGGCGGGGGATGCCGCGCGCGGCCGCGACATGATGGCGGGCATTTTCCGCTTCGCCGGCCAGACGTTCGAAAAAGAAGAAGTATCGTGGCGCCCCGCGGCGGCCAAGCCGGAATGGCTGGAAGAACTGCACGGGTTCGAATGGCTGCGCGATTTGCGCAGCGTTGGCGGCGACCGTGCCCGCCGCATGGCGCGCGAAATGGTTTTGTACTGGCTGCGCCATAACGAAAAGCCGCAGCCCGGCCTGCCCGGCTGGGGCCCCGAAGTCACGGGCGTGCGCATTGCTGCGTGGATTTCGTTTCATGATTTCTTCTGCGCCAGCGCCGATGACGATTTCCGCCATGCGTGGTTTTCCAGTCTGGTAAAACAGTCGCGCTATCTTGCGCGGGTGCTGCCGGGTGCGCTGTATGGCATTCCGCTGATGCGCGCGCTGAAGGGGCTTGCCTATAGCGGTCTTGCGCTCGATGACGGCGAAGAACGTCTGGAGCAGGCGTTCCACATGATCCTGCGCGAAATCAAGATGCAGATTTTGCCCGACGGCGGCCACGTATCGCGCAGCCCGCAGGCAACGTTCGAATTCCTGCAATGTCTGGTCGATTTGCGCACGGCCGTCACGGCGGCGCGTCTGGATTTGCCGGCCGAACTGCAGCATGCCATCGACAAGCTGGCGCCGGCGGTCAAATTCTTCCGCCACAGCGACGGCGCGTTCTGCCAGTTCAACGGCGGGCAGGAAGGCAACCCGAATATCTGCGATGCGACGCTGATGCATTCCGGCGCGCGCGGCAAGGCGATGAAAAGCCTGCCGCATTGCGGGTACGAAAAAATCCAGCTCGGCCGCGCCAGCGTCATCATGGACGTCGGCCTTGGCGGCATGCCCAAATACAGCCAGCGCGCGCATGCGGGGCTTTTGGGGTTTGAATACGGCTTCGGCAAAGACCGCGTGATTGTGAATTGCGGCACCACGCCCGTGGCGGGCAAATGGCGCGATCTGCTGCGCAGCACGGCGGCGCACTCGACGCTGGTCGTCGATAACCGCAATGCCTGCACCTATGATGATAACGGCCAGCTGACGGCGCGCCCCGAAATGACCGCGCAGCGCAACGAAGACGAACATACGGCGGCGATTATCGCGAGCCACAGCGGCTACATGCCGCGCTATGGTCTTGTGCATCACCGCCGCCTCACGCTGCTTGATGGCGGGGAGACGCTGTCCGGCGAAGACATTCTGGCGGGCAAGGCGGGGGCGCATTTCGCCATCCGTTTCCACCTGCACCCGTGCATTCAGGCGTCGCTGATACAGGACGGCGCCGAGGTTCTGCTGCGCGCGCGCAGCGGCATCGGCTGGCGTTTCGCGGCCGATAACGCCGTGCTGTCGATGGAAGACAGCGTTTACGCGGGCGAGGGGGACACGCCCCGCCGCGCCCTGCAAATCGTGCTGTCAGGTGTCAGCGCCGCGCCGGATCTGCGTATCGGCTGGCATCTCCGCCGCGAAAAAGTCTGATTTTCCAGCTATTTATCTGTGCTGTCGGTTTTAACGCGCCTTTAAGGCTCTGTTTGTTATAATACGCCCATGACACTGAGCCATCACTTGCGCGATCTTTTCAATTTCCGGCGGGACCGCAGCGGATTTTTTCCGCTGGCGCCCGATGCTACGCCTGTTATATCGCCCGCCCGCGCGCTGGACGTTTTCGATGAACTGCGCGCGATGGACAACGTATCGCATGCTTATACCGATGACGGCTGCGCCCCGCGCGCGCATTTGATGTGCCACAAACTGGCAGAAATGAAACTGCTGCCGGAAAAAGGCTGGGCATTCGAAACGCCCCATCGCGACCTTGTCGTCGATTTCCCGCACGGACAGCAGATATGGTGGTTCCACGTCACGCCGGTGCTGCGCGTGGGCAGCGACAAAGGCGGGGCAGAGCCCATGGCTTTCGATACCGTTCTTTTCGATGGGCCCGCGACGATGGATGAATGGCGCCGCGTCATGAAGGCGGAGCCTGAGCAAATTCACATCACCCCCGTCGGCCAGGCGCCCAAGGGATATCACGGCGATTACAGGCCCTATATCCGCACCGGTCTTGCGACCGATGCCGCCGCGCAGAAAAGGATGTTCGATTATCTGTCGCTGGAAAAAGAACCCGATTTTGTCGCGCCGCAGGTCTTCCCGAGCAACCTGCGCTGGCGTCTGACCGCTGCATCCCCTGCAGCAGATACCCAAATACCGCGCAGCCCCTCCGGCAGAAGCGGCCCCGCCTAACCAAAGGACATTATGAGTATCATGGAATCCACAGGCGTTATCCGCCGCATTGTCGAGCGTGAAGGCGTGTTCCGCGTATCCTTCCCCGAACATGCGGGGTATTTCTATGTCGCGCAGGGCGATGATGCAGAGAGCATCACAGAACGTCTGCGCGCGGCCGCCGCGGCCGGGACGACAATTACGTTCCGCTTCGATGCGCGCCTGCGCATTACTGAAATATTATAGGTTGCCCATGTCTTCTCAGATACCCTCCGCTGATACGTTGCAGGCGCTGATGGCGCTGTTTGAATCCCACGCACATGTCAAAACATCATCGCCACTGGATGCGCCGTTCCTGCACAGGCTGCTGCCTGGTGCGCAGAACATTTCGAATGTGCGCAACAGCTTTCGCGGCATTTATCGTCTCAACCGTTTCATGGATGACGTGCAGCTCAAACTCGGCGTTTGTTTCGGTGTGAACGATGCGGAAAAAGAATGGACGCCGCAAAGTCTTGCTGCGCATATCGATCAAAAGAAATCAAACCGCGCCGCGCAAAAAACGCTGGCCGAAAAACGGCTGAAACAGGCGCGGCAATATCTGATGGACGGGATGGTCAAATCGCTGCTGTTCCTCACGCTGCCGCTGGGTATTTTTGTGTGGTATGCCGTGGACGGCGCGGCAGGGCGGGCGGCCGGATGGGCATTGGCGGCCTTGCCGTCGCTGGCTGTTTTGCGGTTCTGTTTGGGTGAAATCCGGCTTTATACGCGGCTGTTGGATATCATTAAATCTTAATTATTTCATAGGGTTGCATAGAGCGCTCTGGCGCGCCGCAGCACGGGCGTTGCTTATTGTTATAATATTATGTATATTTTATAGCCAAATAACCGGATACGAACATGCCCGCATCACAAACATTCACACAGGCCGCTGACAAAAAAGACGGCTATCGTTTCGATTTCCAGCGCGAAGTCGCGGCTTTCTATGCCGCGCAACCGGCGGCCATCGACACGCTGTTTTATGAAGTGCATGCGGATGGTTTTGCGCTTATCGACGGCGGGCGGGCGGATGCCTTGCCGCTGCGCGCGCGCTTCGCGGCGTCTGCGGCGAAGGTGACGACGGGCTCCTTGCGTGACGGTACCGCGCGTATTGACCGCGATCTTGGCGATCTACTGCATAACGTTAAACTGCTGCGCGATTGCCGCGCGGCGGGTGTCGCGCTCGACCGTCAGAACGATTTCGCGCATGTGATTATCGCGGGGGTGGATCTTTTGCGCAGCAACGTCGGTGGCCGCCGTTTTCAAATGCCGGGTTTTGATGGCACCCAAGATGCCGCGCTGTTTGCGCAAATGCGCGCCTTTACGCTCGACCATGAAATCGGCCATGTGAAATGCGGGCGCGGCAGCGATGGCGGGAATATGGGCGAAAGCATCGCCGATGCCTATGCGACCATTCGTCAGATACAGCGCTTTGGGGCGGATGCGGCGGGGCTGCTGTCCGTGCAGGTGCTGAAGCGTCAGGCCGCGCTGTTCCTGCTGCCCGAAGACAAGGCTATTCACTACACCGCGCCCGTGATGCAAAAAATCATCGCCGACAGCGCACAAATAGATTTTACAAAGATGGATGCGGCGGAAACGCTGCGCCTTGCCAGTGAATACGGCCAGCGCCATGCGGCGTATGCGTCGCATCTGGTGTATGCCTGCAGCGCGAATGCCGCACTGCCTGCGGAGGACCGCATATACGATTTCGCGCAAAAGGCGCTGTCGGATACGCTGCCGGCCGCGGCGAAAGGGGCGGCGCTTGCGGTTCTGCGCGGTTTCACCGAAGACCGGCTGCGGTTTCAGGATCAAACGGCGGCGCTGGATATCACCGCGCCGAAATGGCAGGACATCGCTGCAAAGCTGCAAAACGCCGAAAAAGAACAGGCGCGGTTGCATGCTTTGTCTATTGAACCTGCGGCGCGGGCGGCGCAGAATGCCCCCGCATACAAGGCGGGATAGGATTTATTAATGACTGAAAAATCAGGCAAAGGCGGCGGCAGCGGCCGTAAACCCGGCAGCGGGCCGCGCGGGCTTCAGAAAAAAGTGCACGTCAAGACGCGCGCGAAACGCACCATTTCATCTGCCCGCTGGCTGGAGCGTCAGCTCAATGACCCCTATGTCGCGGCGGCGAAGAATGACGGCTATCACAGCCGCGCGGCTTATAAACTGCTGCAAATGCAGGAAGAGCTGGAGATTTTCACCCAGGGCATGCGCGTCATCGACCTTGGCGCTGCGCCGGGCGGCTGGACGCAGGTGGTTTGCGACATCGTCAAGCCGGGCGCGAGCGGCGGCAAGGTTGTCGCCATCGACTATCTTGAAATGAAACCGGTATCCGAAGCCGTTTTTTTCCAGATGGATTTTACCGACGATGCCGCGCCCGATGTGCTGAAAAACGCCATCGGCGGCAAAGCCCATGTGGTCATGAGCGACATGGCGCCGCCGACCATCGGTCACAAACAAACCGACCATTTACGTATTATGGCGCTGGCCGAGCTGGCCTATGCCTTCGCGCAGGAAGTCTTGCTGCCCGGCGGCACCTTTCTGGCCAAGGTTTTTCAGGGCGGGGCGGAGCGCGATTTACTTAACCAGATGAAAAAAGACTTCACCAAGGTCAAACACGTCAAACCGCCCGCCAGCCGCGCCGATTCATCGGAAATGTATGTTGTCGCCATGGGGTTCCGCGGATAAAATGCTGCCTTGGGCGTCCTTAAATATAGGGCGCGTTTACAGGGGTAGTCATAATGAAAAGAAATGCCGAAATCCGCGAAGCGCTGGGGTTTGATGATGTGCTTCTCGTTCCCGCCGAAACGCTGGTCAAACCGGAAGACGTCGTCACGCGCACGCGCCTGACGCGGGATATCGAACTGTCTATCCCTGTTGTGGCCGCAGGCCTTGATTACGTCACCGAAAGCCAGATGGCGATCACGATCGCGCAGCTCGGCGGTATTGGCGTCATTCATGACAACATGCCCCTCGGCAAACAGGTGGAAGAAGTCCGCCGTGTTAAACGCGCCGAAGGCAATGTCGTTGCCAGCCCCATCACGGTCTCGCCTGAATCCAGCGTTGCCGAAGCGCTTGATCTCATGACCACCTACCGTATTTCCGGTCTGCCGGTGATTGAACAGCCGTCGCAGAAAGTCATCGGCATCATCACCAACCGCGATATCCGCTTTTTCGAAGATTACGCCAAACCGGTGACGGAGCTGATGAGCAAAAACGTCATCACCGTCAAACCCGGCATCCCGCAGGAAGAAGCGCGCAAGCTGATGCACCAGCACCGCATCGAAAAACTGGTGGTTGTCGATGAAGATGGCCGCTGTGCCGGCTTGATGACTGTGAAGGATATCGAAAAACTCTCCCGCTTTCCGCATGCGGCGCGCGATGTATTCGGCCGTTTGCGCGTCGGCGCCGCGGTCAGTCTCGGCAAAGACGCCGTCGACCGCGCCAATGCCATGGCCGATGCGGGCCTCGACGTTGTTTTTGTGGATGTGGCGCATGGCCATAGCCGCGAAGCCTTCACGACCGTCAGCATGGTACGCCAGCAGCGCAGCAGCAACGTGCAGGTCGTCGCGGGCAACGTGGCGACGGCGGACGCGGCGATGAGCCTGATTGACGCCGGTGCGGATGCCATCAAGGTCGGCCTTGGGCCGACGCCCTGCGCGGCGTCACGCCGTATCGCGGGCGTGGGGATGCCGCAGCTGACGGCGGTGATGAATGTTGTCGAGCAGTGCGAACTGCGCGGTATTCCGGTGATTGTCGATGGCGGTATCCTGTCCGCCGCGCATATGGCGAAGGCGATTGCCGCCGGCGCCGAAAGCGTGATGATTTCCGACCTTTTTGCCGGTACCGACGAGGCGCCGGGTGAAATCGTGTATCAGGATGCGCATGCCTACAAGGTTGTGAACCCGCTGGCCAAGGCGCAGCACCGCCCTATGACGACGTCGCTGGTGCGCGACCCGTTCCGTCTGGACGAGGACGCCGTGGATACTTCGGTGCCGTATCGCGGTTCGGTGACGCATATGGTCGGCCAGCTGATCGGCGGCCTGAAAATGTCCATGGCCTATACGGGCAGCCGCGATATCGCGGCCATGCGCGAAAACGTCGAACTGGTGAAAGCGAAATAATATCTTGCAAGGATTGGTGACACGATGACGCCCGCGGCACGTATACAGGCGGTGATTGAGCTTTTGGCCGAGGTCATCGAGACCCCGCGCCCTGCCGATACACTCGCCAGCCTTTATTTCCGCGCGCGCCGCTTTATCGGCTCCAAAGACCGCGCGGCGATCAATACCCGTTTTTACCGCGTCATGCGCGAATACATCCGCCTTGGCTGGTGGGTCGGCAAGGCGGGGATGGAACCGACGGCGCGCAATATCGTCATCGCCGCGCTGCTGTTCGACGGTGAACACACGGCGGAAAGCCTGCCGATGATGTTTTCCGGCGAGCGTTTCGCGCCGGAGGAGCTGACCGAAGCGGAATATAAAATGGCGCAGGCGCTGGAAGGCAAAAAACTGGACGACGCCAGCATGCCCCTGCGTGAGCGCAATGAATGCCCCGAATGGGCGTTCGATGCGTTGCAGCAAGCGTTGGGCCCGCGTTTTGAAGACGAAATGAAGGCAATGATGTCCGCCGCGCCTCTGGATTTGCGCGTGAACACCATCAAGGCCACGCGCGATGAAATCCTCAAACAGCTGCAAAAAGAAGGCTTCGATGCGCATGCGGGAAAAATCTCGCCGCTCAGCATTCGCGTTTTTGGCCGTCCGCAGCTGTCGCAGCATGAACTTTATCAAAACGGTTTTTTTGAAATTCAGGACGAAGGCTCGCAAATGGTCGCGCTGGTGGCCGATGCGCAGCCGGGCGAACAGGTCGCGGATTTCTGCGCGGGTGCGGGCGGCAAGACGCTGGCGCTTGGCGCCAGCATGCTCAACAAGGGCCGCATCGTCGCCATGGACGTGCTGGGCGGCAGGCTGGAGCGTGCGAAAGAACGTTTCCGCCGCGCAGGCCTGCATAACATCGAAACGCGCTCTCTTTCCAGCGAACGCGACAAATACGTCAAGCGGGCGGCGGGCAAGTTCGACCTCGTGCTGGTCGATGCGCCCTGCAGCGGTGTCGGCACATGGCGCCGCGACCCCGATAAACGCTGGCGACAGCTCGGGCCGGGGCTGTCTGCGCTGGTGCCTTTGCAAAAAAGCATCCTCGACAGCGCGCACCGTCTGGTGCGTCCGGGCGGGCGTCTGGTTTACGCAACCTGTTCGCTGCTGCCCGAAGAAAACGAACTGCAGGTCGCCGATTTCATCGCGGCGCATCCCGATTTCTCCGTCGAGCCTGTATCGAACAAGCTCAAGGTCGACGGTGTCGGCGATTTTCTGGCGATGACGCCGGGCCGCCATGATACCGACGGTTTCTTCGCCGCCGTCCTGCGCCGCAAAGAGGTCCCCATCGCATGACAACGGATGACGACAAACGCGCCCATGAAAATATGGCCGAAGCCGCCAAGCTGGCGGGCCATTTGCCGGGACTTTTGTTGCAAGCCGAAAAAATCGCCCATACCGTAATGCGCGGTGTGCATGGCCGCCGCCGCGTCGGTCAGGGGGAAACCTTCTGGCAGTTCCGCGAATATCAGGCGGGTGATTCATCGCGTGATATCGACTGGCGCCAGACCGCGAAACGCGAAGATGTCTATATCCGCCAGCTGGAATGGGAAGCGTCGCAAAGTGTCTGGCTTTACCGCGATGCCAGCGCATCCATGCGTTACCGCTCCGCAGATAAATACCTGCAAAAAAAAGATTACGCCGAAATTCTGCTGCTTGCTCTTGCGATGATTATTCTGGACGGCGGGGAACAGGTCGGGCTTCTCGGCACTACGCTCGCGCCACAGGCGCATGCGGGCGCGGCGCAGCGGCTGCATGATTACCTGCCCGTGCAAAAAGAATTCGATGCGCCGGGCCGCAACGTGGCAGCGCGCTCCCATCTGGTCATGTTCAGCGATTTTTATTTCTCTCTCGACCGTTTGCGCCAGTTTTGCGCACCGATGGCGGAAAAAGAAATCCGCGGGCTTTTGGTTCAGGTCGTCGACCCCGCCGAAGAAACACTGCCGTTTACAGGGCGCGTCAAATTCCACGACATAGAAAATGCAGGTGCGGCACCCGTGACGGTGTCGCAGGTCGATGCGGTGCGTGCCGAATACCAGCAGCGCTTCGCTGCGCACCGCGCGGCGCTTGCGGATATGGCGCGCGGGTTTGGCTGGCGTTTGCTGACGGTATCGACGGCGGACAAGCCGGAAAAACTGCTGGCCGATATCTACGGCCTTCTGGCGGCGAAAGGGTAGGGCGGCATGCTGGCGGGTATGACATTCCTGTTTCCGTGGCTTCTGGGCGGTTTGCTGCTCATTCCCGTTTTGTGGTGGCTTTTGCGCATCATGCCGCCGCGTCCGCGCACGGTGAATTTTCCCGCTTTTTTCCTGCTGCAGGATTTGAAAACCGATGTGAAAACGGCGTCGAAAACGCCGTGGTGGCTGCTGTTGCTGCGCTCGCTTATCGTGCTCTTGTTCGTCCTCGCGCTCTCCGAACCCGTGCTGCGCATGTCCGAAGGGCTGCCGGGCAAGGGCGGGTCTGTTCTTGTTGTGGTTGATAACGGTTATGCCGCAGCGGCGGGCTGGAGCGAGCGTATGGCGCGCCTGCGCGAATTCATGCCCCAAATCGGTCGCAGCGACCGCAGCGTGATTTTCCTGCCGACCGCACCGTCTCCGTCCGAGGGCAAGCTGCGCGTCTATGGCCCCATGGGGGCGGGCGAGGCTGAAAAATGGATGGAAACGCTGAAGCCCTATCCGTGGCAGGCAAACCATGCCGCGGCGGCGACGCTGGCGGCGGAAACAGCGGTTGCACATCCGGTATCGCATGTGCTGATGCTCAGCGACGGTACTGTCGCGGGCGAGGCAAAAGATACAGGCGCGCTGCTGAAGGCGCTGCAGGAAACCTCTTTGCTGACGCTGGTGCGTGACAACCGTGTGAATGCGCCGCTGATCCTGCGCCGTAAGCCGACGCATCCGTCGGAAATGTCGCTGTCGCTGGAGCGTCTCACGAAAACGCCGCTGGATGAACGCATGATGCTCGCCGCCTATGGCGCCGATGGCAATGTGATTGATGAAACGACGTTCGTCTTTCCGGGCGGCGCGCTGAAAACCGACGTCAAATGGGAAATGCTGGACGAAATCAAAAGCCGTATCGCGCGTGTGGGTTTACGTCAGACGCAGATGGCCTCTGCCGTTTTCCTGACAGACTCGCAGTGGCAGCAGCATACCGCGGGTATTCTGGGCGACGCCAAGGCCAAGGAAAGCGCCAGCGTGCTCAACGAAGTTTATTATCTGCGCCGCGCGCTGGCGGCGACAGGCAAGCCCGTCATCGGCAACGTCGAGGAGCTGACCTCGCAGCCGATGTCCGCCGTCATTTGGCCCGACAGCACGGCGCTGACGGCGGTCGAACGTGTGCAGCTTTTGGAATGGGTACGCGCGGGCGGGTTTCTGATACGCTTTGCCGGTGCGAATTTGGCGGGCAGCCCCGAAGATCCGCTGCTGCCTGTCGGTCTGCGCTATGGCCAGCGCGCGATGCAGGGGGCTTTGACGTGGGAAAAACCCGTTGCGCTGGGCAACATACCGGACCACAGTCCTCTTTTGGGGCTGGATGTGCCCAAGGATGTCACTGTGACGCGTCAGGTATTGGCAACGCCGTCGCCCGAAGTGTTCGAGCGCACATGGCTGACCTTGTCCGACGGCACGCCGCTGCTGACGGGCGGCCGCGTGGGCAGCGGCACGATTGTGCTGGTGCATACCTCGGCGGGGCCGGACTGGTCTGATTTCTGCTATTCGGGTTTGTATGTGGAGGCGCTGCAACGTCTGGTTTCCCTGAGTGCGGGGGCTGCCGATTTCCGCGCCGAGAGCATTCTTTCCCCCATGATGCTGATGGATGCTTTCGGGCGCCTTGAAACGCCCGATCCGCGCAGCATGGCCCGCCCGCTGGACCCGCGCCAGAAATTCGTGCCCTCGCCCGAAACGCCGCCCGGCATTTACGGCGTTGAAAAGCAGTTCAAGGTTTTCAACCTCGGCAACGCCCTGCCGGAGATGAAGCCGCTGACCGATATCCCGGCCAGCGCCGATGAAGATACCTATCAGCTGGCGGGCGAGCGCAGTCTGAAGCCGGATTTGCTGCGTCTTGCCCTGCTGTTGCTGCTGGTCGATACGCTGGTCACGCTATTCTTGCGCGGGGTTATCAGCTTGCCGCCGCGTTTTGCGGGGGCGGCAGCAGTGGCCTTGTGCCTGCTGGCCTTTGCCTCGCCTGCTTATGCGCAGGATGTTTCCGAAGCGGATTTGATGCAGAGTGTATATCTGGCCTATGTCGAAACCGGCGATCAGGATGCCGACCGCATCAGCCATAGCGGGCTTGAAGGTTTGCGTGCGGCGATTAACATGCGCACGAATATCAAGGTATCGGGCGTGCGTGGCGTCGATCCGTCGCGCGACGAGCTTTATTTCTATCCCTTTCTCTACTGGCCGATGACGGAAAGTCAGGCGGCGCTGCCCGCCAGCGCGGCGCGTAATTTGCAAAACTATATCGCGCAGGGCGGGATGATCGTATTCGATACGCGCGACCAGCAATTCGCTGCCGATGACGGACAGGGGCCGCAGGGGGCGACGCTGGGGCAGCGCCGTTTGCGCAAGCTTACCGAAAACATCCAGATTGCCGAGCTGATGCCTGTTGAAAAGGGCCATATCATCGGCAAAAGTTTTTATCTGCTCAATAATTTCCCCGGGCTCTATGCCGGCGGCACGCTGTGGACCGAAAAAGAGCCGAGCCCCGATCACGACGGCGTAACGTCCGTGTTTATTGGCGGCAACGACTGGGCTTCCGCATGGTCGGACGCGCCGCAAGACCGCGCGCGTTTCGACCGTACGGCGACCACGGGGGCGCGCCAGCGCGAAATCGCTATCCGTTTCGGTATTAACCTGACGATGGTCGCGCTGGCCGGCAGCTACAAAGCCGATCAGGTGCATGTGCCCTATATTCTTGAAAGGATCAGCCGATGAAAACATCCTTTCAATGGTTCCCGTTTTTATCCGACGGCTATTACATCGCGATTGCGGCCGTGGCGATTGCGGTCATGGCGCTTGCGCTATGGCGGCGCATGCCGGATGCGGGCTGGCGGGGGATTTTCGCGCTCGCGCTGATTTTCCTGCTGCTGAACCCCGTACTGTCCAAGGAAGAGCGCACGGGACTGCCCGACAAACTGGTCGTCGTCGTCGATGAAAGCCTGAGCCAGAAAATCGGCGGGCGCGATAAAATCGCCGAAGAGGCGCTGCAGCGCATTGTTTCCAAAGCCGACAATATGCAGGGGCTGGAGCCCGTGGTGATCCGTGCGGGACGTGATGCGCGCGGCATGCGCGGCGACGGTACGTTTCTGTTTACGGGGCTGCGCGACAGTCTGATGAGCATTCCGCTGTCGCAGGTCGCGGGCACGGTGCTGATTACCGACGGGCAGGTGCATGATGTGCCGCAGAACCTCGGCCCGCTTGAAAAGCTGGCGCCGGTGCATACGGTGCTGACGGGCAAGCGGGGCGAGTTTGACCGCAAGGTGACCATCGTCATGGCGCCAAAATACGGCGTTCTGGACGAAACCATCCGCATCACCCTGCGCGTCGAGGAATTCGGACGCGAACAGGCGCGCGAAGCCCTGCCGCTCAATATCATGCAGGACGGCAAGGTAGTGGAGCAGGCCAGCGTCTACCCGGGTGAGCTGCGTGATTTCAATTTCAAAATCAAACACCCCGGCCAGAATATTTTCGAATTCGCTGTTCCGGTCGAGGAGGGGGAACTGACCCCGCACAACAACCGCGCGCCCGTCATTGTGAACGGCATCCGCGACCGCTTGCGTGTGCTGCTGGTATCCGATGCGCCGCACATGGGGGAGCGTGCATGGCGCAACCTTTTGAAATCCGATGCGGCGATTGATCTTGTCCATTTCACTATTTTGCGCTCGATGGCTTCTATCGATTCAACGCCGACGAATGAAATGTCGCTGATCGCCTTTCCGGTAGATGAACTGTTTTCGCGCCGCATTAATGATTTTGACCTGATCATCTTTGACCGCTATCAGCAATATGCGTTCATTGCGCCCCATTATTTCAACAATATCGCCTCGTTTATTCGCAATGGCGGCGCCTTCCTGCTGGCGATGGGCACGCAGGATACGGACTCGGTGTTGTTCAACAGCGTGCTGGGCAAGGAAATGCCCGTGGAAGTAAGCGGGCTGACCAGCAAGGAAATCCTCAAAAAAACGTTCCGTCCCGCCCTGACGCCGGAGGGAACGATGCATCCGATTACGGCGGATCTTGACCGCAAGAAAGATGCCGACAAATGGGGGCAGTGGCATACCTCCGTCAATATGATACCGGTGCGCGGCCAAACCCTGATGAAGGGGCTTGATGGCCGCCCGCTGCTGGTCATCGACAAGGTCGGCGATGGCCGTGTGGCCGTGCTGGGCAGCGATAACATCTGGCTCTGGTCGAAGGCGCAGCCGCATACGCGCGGCCCCTATACGGAGCTGCTGCGCAATCTATCGCATTGGCTGATGAAAGAGCCGGAGCTGGAAGAGGATTACATCAAAGCCGAAGCCGAGGGGTATGTGATTACGGTCAGCCAGCGCAATATCGCGGGCGGCACGCCAAAGCCCGTGCGTATGACCGCCCCCGACGGTAGCGAGAAGATTATCAAGACCGAAAACCGCATGGATGGCGGCTGGATGGTGGCGCGCGAAACCGTCGAACAAAGCGGCATTTACAAATTCACCAACGGCACGCGTGAGGCTTATGTCGTCGTCGGTGCGTCGCAGGGCGCGGAGTTCGACGATGTGCATACGACCGAGGCGCTGTTGAAACCCATCGCCGATAAATCGGGCGGACAGGTGGTCTGGTTCACCGACGATAACGACGTTGCCCTTCGTTTTCTGGCCGCGAATGATACCGCGAAATCAGGTGAACTGGGGCTGCGGCGCAATAATGCCTATACGGTCGACAGCGTGACGACGGCGGCTTTGCTGCCGAACGGCTGGATGCTGATGATTCTCCTTTTCGGAATGGTCGCCGTATGGTGGCGCGAAGGTGGAAAAAAGTCTTAAATATCAAAAATTTACCAAGTGTACCCCAAAAGGTAATTGACTTGCGGGGTAGACGGTCTCTAAGATACACGAACAATGATTTTACAACCCGGATGGTGCGAATATCATGAGTATGAAAGCGAAACTTGGTCAGACCCAGCAAAAGCCCTTCACGCCTGCTGCACCGGCTAAGTCGCCCTCTGCTCCGCGCCAGGAAGGCCCCGCAGCGCCGACCAAGTAATCCGCGCGCGATTTCACTTCTCACAGATACGCACTTCATACCGCCCTGTTTTTTACAAACAGGGCGTATGCGTCATTCAGGGTCGGGCAATAGCTGACCAGCCCGCCGTTGAACCCCACCATTTGCAAAACCGATGACGGCTGCCCCTTGGCGGCGGCGAAGACCATGCGCCCCTTGTTGCGGTGCGCCTGTTTCAGCAGGCTGACGAAAAGCCCCACGCCGTGACTGTCCAGAAATCCGACCTCGCGCATATCGACAATCAGATTGGCCGAATGTTCGGGCAGCTGGCGCTGCAAAACGGGGCGTATCTGCTGCACGGTCGAGGCATCGATGAACCCGTAAAACCGTATCAGCGTGTAATCCTGCGCGGGCTGGATTTCAAAAATGTTATGCGCATTCATCGGAACCTCCGTACATGGCGATGATCAGGGTGGCGTCGTCTGGCGGGCGCGCGGCGTTGCCGCTTCGCGCTTCGAATGCTTGCCACAGGACATCCTTGCAGGTTTCTGCATCCATCGGTCCGAGGCTTTGCAGGGATTGCAGCAGCGCGGCAGGCGGATAGGTCTCACCATCTGCGGCAAAGGCGTCGAAAAATCCGTCGGTGCCGAAAATGACTTTGTCGCCTGCATTCAATATCAGCTGCTGCTGCGTGTATCCGGTATCCGTGGGCAGCCCCGGCAGCGGCCCGCCCGCGGCGAGCGCCTGCGGACGTCCCGCGCGCGGCAGCAGCAGGGGCGGCGGGTGGCCTGCGCTCGCGATTGACATTGTCCCGTTCGCGGCAAGGTGAAAGATTTGGCAGGTCAGCAGGGTGCCATCCAGAAAATCATCGTCGGCAACGGCATCCGACAGCCGGCGCAGAAAATCGCAGGGCTGCAATGGCGCGCGCGATACCATGGCCATGCGAAACAGGCTGTGCAGATATCCGGCATAGGCATAGGTGAAAAATTTTGCTTCCGTGCCATGCCCCATGACATCGGCCAGAAAGACCGTCATGCCATCGCCGGTTTCGTGATGCAGGGTGAAATCGCCGCCGCCGGTATCCGCCATACGGTTTTGCAGGGCAATACGCCATGGCCCCGCGGCAGGCGGCAGGTGCGGGTGCAGGTATTTTTGCACATCGCGGTGAAAGCGGCTTTCGACCGCGCGCTGGATTTGATTTTGCCGCCCCAGAATTCGCGCGGCCACGCGCTGCAAGGCCTGCGGTGTGGCGGGTTTGACGATATAATCGTCGATACCGAGGCGCAGCAGGTTCATATCGTTAATGCTTTCGGCAGCGGCGCTCAGGAAGACAAAGGGCACCAGATCGCCATCGGGCAGGGCGGATATTTTCCGGCGCAGCGCCGCGCCATTGATGTCGGGCATGTGCAGGTCGGAGATAATCAAATCCGGCCTGCGCGTGTGAAACAGCGCAATCGCCGATGCCGCATCCGGCAGCGGTACAACGTCATAGCTGCCGGACAGCATCCGGTGATGCGCTTTGAGATCCGACGGGTCATCGTCGACCAGAAAAACAACCGGCTTTTCATGCGGTGCGGCATTTGTGACGGCGGCGTCTGCGGCGGCGGTGTCTTCTATTACGAAATGGTTGCGCGCATCGGTGCTTTGCGCTGCGGATATGTAGAATACGCGGGTATGCTGCGCCAGAATGCAGCCAAGTCCGTAGCCACTTTCGGCCATGCTCTGCATCGCTTGCAGGCGGGCTGGCGCAGTCTTGCAAAAGGCGTCAAATGACGCAAAAGGCGTGCTGTCATCTGCAACATCCAGTTTGACCCGCCCTGAGTCTGCGGTGAGCAGAATGTCGACATGCTGTGCCTTGCGCGGCGGGTGCTTGACGAGGTTTGATATGATCTCGCAGAGCGACAGGCTGTAACACTCCGCCGTTTCCGCGGGGATGCCGGCATCCGCCATAAAACGTCCCATTTCGGCGCGTAAATCCGGCAGATGTGCGTAACACGGATTGTCGATGTGCCGCCGCCATGTGGCGGCTTGCGGCGAGATGTTTTGCGGTATGCGCCCTTCGGCATGCAGCGGTGCGGACATGGCAACGTTCCCCCGAACAGTGATATGAACGGGGAAAAAGAGGCAAACACCATGCCAGATTTATTTTTTGACCATATCGGTGATGGTCACGCCCGTCTCGCCGAAGCGCAGGCGATACATATAGTATGACTCGCCCACGCGCTGTATGTAGTTGCGGGTTTCGTATATCGGCAGCAGTTCGACCCAGTCGACGACGTCAATCTCGCCCTTGCGCGGATCGCCGAAGGCTTCTATCCACTGATCGACACGGCCGGGGCCTGCGTTATAGGCGGCCATGGCCATGGGATAAAACCCGTCAAACCGCCGCACCATATCCTGCAAATAGGTGGAACCGAGCGTGACGTTATAACGCGGGTCGCGCGTCAAACGCTCCAGCGAATAGCCAAGACCCAGTTTGTGCGCGACGCTTTTGGCGGTGGCGGGCATCAGCTGCATCAATCCGCGCGCGCCCACGGGGCTTTGGGCGTTGGTGTTGAACATGCTTTCGCGGTACACAATCGCGTGCACAAAAGATTTTTCGGGCACGGCCAGCGGCAGGCTGGGCAGCGCGGGGTATCCGGCCACGGGCAGGAAACGCGCGAGTTTTTGCTGGATATCCTTGTTGGCCTGCACGGTGTAGTAGGTGCGTCCCGTATCCTGCGCCAGTTTGGCGATGAGGTAATAATCGGCCTCGCTGGTGGCGTCGGCCAGCAGGCGGGCGAGGAAGGTATCGATATAATCATGCAGCTCCGCCCGGTGCAGCAAACGCACCACGCGCACGCGCTCGTCCTGCTCGAAGCTTTGTTTTTTTTCAGGCGCGATAACGGGGTCTTGCAGATTGCCGGGCTTCGCGGTGCCGAAGAGCGCGGCATGGCTCAGCTGCCCGTAATAGGTGGAAATATAAAGCGCGGATTTTTTGTGCCATTCTGTTGCCAGCGTTTTATCGCCGCTGGCGGCGGCCGCGCGCGCCGACCAATAGGCCGCGCGTGATTTGCTGATAGCGGCCTGCACCTTGTCGTAAAGGCCCGCAAAATGCCCGTAGGCTTTGGCGGGTTCGTTCAGGAAACGCAGCGACAGCCAGCCGATCAGCCATTCCGCCTGCGCATAGCCGCTGCCGGATGTAAGGCCGTGGCGGCTGAAAATATCCCGCGCGGCTTTGTAGTTGCGGCTTTCCATGGCGCGGCGGCCGATGATGTTGATCTCGCCCCACCACAATTCGCCTTGTGCGGTATTTCTGGGGCGGTGCGCCAGCATGTCCATCGCGCCGCTGTCCATACCGCGTTTGCGGCGCCAGCGCATGCGCTCGAACGCCACGCCTTCGCTGTCTTGCAGCGCAGGGGGGAGGGCGGCGACCAGTGTGCTGGCGTTTTTATCGCCGCGCGCGAGGGCAAGACGCGCCGCGCCCGCCGCCCGCGCGGCGGGGCCGGCGAAGGACAGCATGATATCGGCCTCTGCATAGCGGCCTTCCCAGATGAGGGTATCCAGACGCTCCGCATGGTCATGCGCCGTGAAATAGCGCCCGTACATGCCGATCATGGATTGGGTTTCTTTGCGGTTGATTTTGGCACTCTTCCAGAAGGCCACCAGCGCGGGGCGGATTTTTGCCTGCTGCCCGCGCGCAGCAAGGGCGCTGATATAGGCCTTGATGCCGTCATAGGTGCGCGGCGGGTTGGCGGCGAACCACAAAATCGCATCGTCGGCGCTGATGGTGCCTTGCATATTGGCTTCGATTTTTTCGCGCAGCATATGCTGGCGCGGCCATGACGGGTTGTTGTGCATGAAAGCGACGAGGTCGGGCGCGTGCATCGGCACTTTGCTTTCTGTCGCGTAAAGCCAGACCAGCAGCTTGCGTACCAGCGGGTCCTGACGCTGCGACAGCAGGTTGATGGTTTTTTGCAAATCGGCGTCGGTCATTTCCTCCGGTGCGGCCTGCGCCTGCGCGGGGATGGGGGCGGAGAGGGACAGAAACACCACAAATGCCAAAAAAACGCCAAAAAACGGCCTGAAAAGCGGTGTAAATCCGCCGTGCGGCTTGCCTGCGCGGCCTGCGGCGGCTAGATTGGGGGACATCCGCCAGGGAGAAAAAGAATGGCCACGAAAAATAAAACCGTCAAAACCAAACATGCCTTTACCGGCTCCTACGTCGCGCTTGTCACCCCGTTTAAAAACGGCAAGGTGGATATGGATGCGTTTCAGAAGCTTGTCGAGTGGCACATTGCCAGCGGCACGCATGGTTTGGTTCCTTGTGGTACGACGGGTGAAACGCCGACGCTGTCGGAAAGCGAACACAAATCCCTGATTTCCGCCTGTATCGAGGCGACCGCGGGCCGTGTGCCGGTGATTGCCGGTGCGGGCTCCAATGCGACCGAAAAGTCGGTGGATCTGGGACGCTATGCCGAAAAAGCAGGCGCTGACGGCATTCTAGTCGTAACGCCGTACTATAACAAGCCCACGCAAGAGGGCATGTACCAGCATTACAAGGCCGTGAACGACAAACAGGGTCTGCCGGTGATTTTGTATAACGTACCGGGCCGCACCGGCGTTGAAATCTCCGTCGATACCGTTGTCCGCTTGGCCGCGCTGAAACGTGTTGTCGGTATCAAGGATGCATCGGCCGATCTGTCGCGCCCGCTGCAAATCCGCCGCGCGCTGGGCGATGGTTTTATCCAGCTGTCGGGCGAGGATGCCACGGTTGCCGCCTATCTGGCGCAGGGCGGCCATGGCTGCATTTCGGTGACCGCCAACGTCGCGCCAAAGCTTTGCGCGGATCTGCATACGGCATGGCAGAAAAAAGACTGGAAAGCGTTTGAAAAACTGCGCGACCAGCTGCTGCCGCTGCATAAAACGCTGTTTGCCGAAACCAGCCCTTCGCCTGCGAAATATTGCCTGAGCCGCATGGGCAAAATTGCGCCCGACCTGCGCCTGCCCATGATACCGGTCGGCAAGGCGACCGAAAAACTGCTGGATGCGGCCATGACGGCGTCGGGCATCAAGTTTAAAAAATAACGGTACGGGGCGATGGCCGGAAAGAATAAAAACAACGGCAAGTCCGACCCGAACAACAAAACCGTGGCGCAAAACCGCCGCGCGCGTTTCGATTATTTTATCGAAGATGTCATCGAGGCCGGCATTATGCTGACGGGGACGGAGGTCAAATCCCTCCGCTCCGGTCAGGCCAGCGTGAACGAAAGCTACGCCGGCGTTTCGGGAAGCGAAGTCTTTTTGATCAACGCCTATATCCCCGAATACAACAAGGCGCATGTGAAAATGCAGCATGAAGTGCGCCGTCCGCGCAAATTGCTGCTGCATAAAAACCAGCTCAACAAACTCATCGGCGCGGTCAACCGCAAGGGCACGACGCTGATACCCCTTTCGATTTATTTCAACAACCGCGGCATCGCCAAGGTGGAACTGGGTATCGCCACGGGCAAGAAACAGCATGACAAGCGCGAGACGGAAAAGAAACGCGACTGGCAGCGCGAAAAGGCGCGCGTGATGCGGGAGCGCGGTTAGGCGTTTTTTGTTTTATGCTTGGCTGAAAAGCGGGCCATGAGCCCGCTTTTTTATTTCCTCAATAGCGCAAAAAACGCGAGGGCGGCGGCAGGGGTGGCAGCGGCAGGCTCTGCGCCGGTGCGGCTGCTGGCTGTACGGTAGGCGGTTCTGCGGCTGCGGGGGCTTCGGCTGATTTCTGACGGCGCTGTTCGATGGTTTGGGTCATCGCGATGACGTTCTGCGCGAAATCAAATTGCATGCGTAGCCCCATGGACGGGGTCATCCAGAAATTGTCGAGGGGGTTTTGGCTGCGGCCATGCGCTTGCGTCATAGTGATTAGAACCTGATGCGCAGATGGCTGATGCGCTGAACGTGGTCCTGCACCTCTGCTTTGCTGAGCGTGGGACGTTCTTCGCGGCGTTTGGTGTCCGCAATGAATTCCATTACGCCTTCGGCGGTGGCTTTGCGTGCGCTGCGTGCGGGCGTCCAAAGGCTGTCAGCCACGAACGGGGCAGCGTTTTTTTGCGCGCTGCGGTTCTCGCGGTCTTCGTCGTTGCCGGAGATATGGATGCGCACACCATGTGCGCCCTGTTCTATCAAAACAACATGGGACTCTGTGTAATAAGTCATAGGGGCGCTGTCGCTGCCATGCGCGGCGGCGTATTTGTTGAAAAGGTCGAGAAGGGCCTTGTCGCTATTCGATCCGCGCATAGGGGGATACCTTTTAAGGTTGGCAGGGGTTCAGGGTCATGGCGCCGCAGCGCGTGCATAGTTTTTCTTCGGCCTGCGCTTCGGCGCGGCGGCGTTTTTGATCTTCGGCTTCGCGGGCCTGTCTTTGGGCTTCTTCGCGCGCGAAGGCCTCGCGCTGCGCCGCGCTGTTCAGCTGGTTGCTGATACTGTCATACGCTTGTGCGCGTGTTTTGCCGTTATGCCAGAAACCGTCTGTACTCATGTCGCCTGCGTGAAGATACCTATGCTTGAATGTTTCCGTATTATGAGAATATGCGCGGGTTTGTCAAGCAAATCCCCTGCGCACATTTTATCTAAAACATAAGTATTTCAGTGGTTTGTATAAATTCAAAAATCGAAACGGATGGTGCCCGTCCGCCCGTCGGCATGGCGGTGATAGGAGATTTTGGATTTGAGGGCGATATTGTCGCCGCGCTCTTTCATCTCGTCGACTTTGCTTTCCATCTCGCGCTGGGTGCGCAGGTGCTGTTTGAACAGCTCCGGCGTCATCACGTCCTCGCCTGTTTTTGCTGTCAACCATAGGGCATCACCCGCGCCAGCCATCACTTTGGGGGTCGGCTTGCGGTCAAGGGCGGCCAGGTGATTGAAAAACATCATCATCATGACAAGTCGTTTGAGCCTATATGCATATTATGAAAGATGTCGATTTATACGCCGCCGCGACGCCAAGAACAAGGGGCAAGCGAACCTCCTGAAAACACAAAAGAAAAAAGACCGGTCAGGGAAGGGACCGGCCTTTTCTCAGGGTGCAAGAAGAAGGAGGGAGTGAAGCGGGGGTTTCCGGGGTTATTCGGAAGCCTTCTCCTTGCGGGATTTGGACGTAGGTGCAGGAGCATCATCGTCGGAGAGGCCGGCTTCTGCAGCTTCTTCGTCGTTTTCAGGGCCCGCCAGCATGCTGCCGGTGACCAGACCTGCGTTTTCAAAAATCTTGCGCTCGATCTTGGCCATGGTCTCCGGATTGTCTTTGAGGAACTTGCGGGCGTTTTCGCGGCCTTGGCCGATGCGCTCGCCGTCATAGGCGAACCATGCGCCGGATTTTTCGATGATGCCGGCATTGACGCCAAGGTCGAGAACCTCGCCCGTGCGGGAAATGCCTTCGCCGTACATGATGTCGAATTCAACCTGACGGAAGGGAGGCGCCATTTTGTTTTTGACGACTTTCACGCGCGTCTGGTTACCGACAACGGTTTCCTTGTCCTTGATCGCGCCGATGCGGCGGATATCGAGGCGCACCGAGGCGTAGAATTTCAGCGCGTTGCCACCCGTGGTGGTTTCGGGGTTGCCGAACATGACGCCGATTTTCATACGGATCTGGTTGATGAAAATAACCACGGTGCGCGATTTGGAAATCGAACCGGTCAGTTTGCGCAGGGCCTGGCTCATCAGGCGGGCTTGCAGGCCCATGTGGCTGTCGCCCATTTCGCCTTCCAGTTCGGCCTTCGGTACCAGCGCGGCGACGGAGTCGACGACCAGAACATCCAGCGCACCGGAGCGCACGAGCGTATCGGCGATTTCAAGCGCCTGTTCACCGGCATCGGGCTGCGCGATGAGCAGGTTTTCGATGTCGCAGCCGAGTTTGGCGGCGTAGGAAGGATCGAGCGCGTGTTCCGCGTCGATGATGGCGCACTGGCCACCGCTTTTTTGTGCGGCTGCAATGACCTGAAGGGCGAGGGTGGTTTTACCCGAGCTTTCAGGACCGTAGATTTCAATGATGCGTCCGCGGGGCAGGCCGCCGATGCCAAGGGCCATATCAAGGCCGAGCGAGCCGGTGGAGATCGCCTCGACTTCCTGTTTGGAGTCGCTGCCCAGTTTCATGATGGAGCCCTTGCCAAAGGCACGTTCGATCTGGCTGAGCGCGGCATCCAGCGCTTTTTGTTTTTCGGCTGCGTTCATTTCTGTACCCTGACGGAGTGCGGTGACGGACATATTGTGATTTCCCTTGTTGTGTCATGCGGAGGCATGAATTTCAATTCCGAATCTCTGTTCTCATTGTATCCAATTTGTTCTCATTCGCAAGAACAAAAGAGAACAAGAAAAGAACATTTTTTGATTATTCATAAGAATTTTTCCAGAAGTGAGCGGTTTAAATTGCCAAAAACGGCAATTCCGGTTAGCGTATATATAACAATCTTTTAGTGTTTTCAGATGCGGGAGCCGGACGCCGATGGCCAAGGAATATACAGAGCAAAAGCCGGGAGCGCTTTGGTACGCCTATCACAACACGCGCGCTTTTTTCAAAGCGGGGCGGGAATATCCGAACAAAAACGTCGCAGAGGTCGGCCGCCGCAACGTCTATGCCTCCATCGGCATTTTCTTTGCCACGCATATCTACGTGGCGCCCACCATCGGTATCGCGATGGGGACACCTTTTGTCGCGCTGGCGTTTGCTGTCGGCGGTACGTTCCTCGCCGGGAAGCATGCGGTAAAAGCATATAAAGAATTCAAATATATCGCCCAGAGCGAAAAGTTTCATGCCATCCGTGGCGAAGCCGAAGACAAATGGCGCAAAAAACATTCCCGGCCGGGTATGCTCAAGCGCGCCGTGCAGGGCGTGGCGCATTTCCTGCACTCGTATCCCGAACATAAATCTCCGGCTTCTTCGGGCGATAAGCCGTTCGAAGGCATTCGCCGTGCGCCTGATTTCAATCAGCAAGCGCAGTCCGGCGCCCCCAAAGCCGCGGCGCCGAAACAGCCGCAGCCTGCGGCCCGTCCGCAACCTCCGCAGCCCGGTGCCAAAGGCCCGCGCTGATAATCATTTTTTCCATACCGTTCACAGGAGATACCTATGCCTGTAAAGCAGCCTGCGCCGCAAAAGCCGAACAAGCTTTGGTACGGCTACGCGTACACCAAAGGTTTTTTCAAAGCCTGTTTCCAGTATCCGAATAAAGAAACCGCGAAAGAAGGGGGCAAGCACAGCGCCATCTCTCTCGGCACGCTTTATGTCGGGCATATGATTGCAGCGCCGTTGATTGGCGCGGCGGCAGGGCCGTTTTTGTCGCTGGTGGTATCCCTCGGCGCCTCGGTCGTGGGTATTCACTACGGCATCAAGGCGTTTCAGGAATTCCGCCATGTGGCGCAAAGTCCGAATGTGCACGGCGAGGTTTACCGCGCCGAAAACAAATGGCGCGAGAATAAAGCCAAAGGCGGGGTATTCAGCCGTCTTGGCGCTACGCTGAAAGCGGCGATGACGCCCAAGAAAAAAGAACCCGACACGCGTCCGCGCACCCAAGGGCCGATCAGCGAAGGCGTCGTTTTCGAAGGCCGCGACCGCACACACGATTTCAACGATACGGCCTCTGCATCCGGCCCGAAAAATCCGCCGCCGCCGGCCAATACAAATACGCCACCTGCGAGTCCCCGTAAAAAGAACAACGGCCCCAATCGTTAACCCTGCAAAAGGTTAATGTGCAGGTCTTTGATAACTGTGAGTTTGTACTGTAATAAAATGTCCCGCGCGAACGACGTTGACATAATTTAATAACGGGCGTAAAGAATCGTTCCACTGTCAACCAGCGAAAGGAAGCTGCCATAGCCGCAGCTGAAAAAGGTAAAACAGATGGAACGTCGTATCGACCTCTCCGCAGACTCCCACGCCAAAGACTACGAAAAAATTTACGGCATCATGACGCGCGCGAAAGCGTACGGCGCGACGGCCCTGCTTGCAGGGGCTGCGCTTATGTGCGTGGTCGAGCCGATCTTCCTCGGTTTTGTCGCTGTCCCCGTTCTTTTCGCGACGATTGCGCCGAACGGCCTGCGCGAACTTAAAAAAGAATTCAGCAAGGAAGGTTTCTTCCTGCGTGACGCCGCCCGCAGCATCGGCAAAGATCTGCGCGGTATGGGCCGCTTTTTCGGTATCAAGTCGAAAGTGCAGCAAGCCGCTGCGCCCGAAGCGCCTGCCGCCGAAGTCGAAGGCGCGGCCAGCCTGTCGACAAAAACCAGCCGTCCGGATTTCCTGCGCGGAAACGAAGAGATGCCGGTTGCCGCCGATATCGGCGTAGGTACGCCCGCGAATGCCAACGAACCTGCGCAGCAACCGCGCAAGGCTTCGGGCCATTTCTAAAGAGGTTTGATGACGCAAAACGCCGCCGAACCCGACCCGACATCCCAAGCCCTGACGCCTGCGCCGGATAAAAGCGCACCGCCGCCGCTGTGGAAAAAGGTCGTGAAGGCGGCGCTTTACGTCAGCTCCGCCCTTGTCGCGCCGGTCGGTTTCCGTACGGGCAGTTTGTGGCCGCGTTTTTCTTGGGGCAAGGCGGCGATTTTCCTGGGTACGCCGCTGCTGGCGATGCCGATGGCGGCCAATCTTTTCCCCACCGCCGAAGAAGTGCTGGCGCAAAAAGGATATCCCGCCGCGCTGGTGCAGGATTTATCACCTGACCGTCACAATATCCGTGTGCGTCCCGATAATGTCTGGGGCGATCTGCACGCTTTTTTCTCGTCGCCCGTTCTTTCGACCCTGACCGGGCGTAATGCGACGTGGGAACATCTGAATAACGACAGCGTGCTGGGCAGCGCGCAGCGCGGCGGATCATGGGCGCCGGATGTGATTTTCGTATCCGAAAACCGCGTGACGCGCAGCGTCGGCCGCGCGCCTGTGCCCGTGATATCGCGCGAAGACAAATGGCTGCATACGCTTTTGCATGAAGTACGCCATGTCTCCCGCGCCAATCACGCGCTGACGTCCGAACTCGGCCGCGAGGCGGATAGCGATTATCAGGCCGCCGCCGCCATGGCGCAGCGGTTGAACCGCCCCGATATCCCGCAGGCGGTTCTCAGCTACAAAGGCGGGCTGTTCCCGCAATCCCATGACACGGCGCTGTATCTGGCGGCGCGTTTCGCCGGCGCCGCAGCGCCCGCGGCCGAAGATATGGCAGCGGCCAACCGCGACGCGCAGAAAGCCTATCTGGATTTGCAGATGCAGGCACCGATGGATTATTTCGGGGCGCTGGATTGCCATCTTCGTCGGTTGGAATCTCCGCAGACCGTATCCTGCCGTTTCACGGTGGAGGGGAAGCCGCTGTCGGCACTGGCCGACCAGCGTCTCAGTCTTTATTTCAACAGCTATCTGGATGAAATGCGTGCGCTGATGTCGGCGCCGTCCGCAGAAAAACCTGCGGCAGGCAGTACGCTGCCAACCCCTCCCAAACCGCCGCGCCCTGTATCCTGACGACTGTCATCAGTTCGAACTGTCGATGACTTCCTTGACCTTGGTCGCCAGCTGCTTGAGCGTGAAAGGTTTGGGCAGGAACCATACGTCCGCGCCCAAGTGTTCCTTGAACTTGTCTTCGGCATAGCCCGAGATAAAAATGATTTTGATCTGCGGGTATTTTTCCTTCACCTGCTTGGCCAGCGTCGTGCCGTCCATTTCCGGCATCATGACGTCGGTCACCAGAATTTCGGGTACGATTTTGCTTTCTTCCAGCAGTTTCAGCGCGGCGGTGCCGCCGGGCGCATCCAGCACCTGATAGCCCTTGTTCGACAGCGCGCGCGCGCTGAAGGTGCGCACGGCGTCCTCGTCCTCGACCAGCAGAATGCGGGCGGAACCGGTGAGGTCGTTCGCCGTCTGCTTTTCTTCGGCGGCTTCGACCTTTTGCGTGCCGGCGGTTTCGGTGAAGCGGGGCAGGTAGAAGGTAAAGGTGGTGCCTTTGCCCAGCTGGCTGCTGACCGAAATAAACCCGCCCGTCTGGTGCACGATACCATGCACCGTCGCAAGGCCGAGGCCCGTACCCGCGCCGACGTCTTTGGTTGAAAAGAACGGCTCGAAAATACGCGGCAGGATGTCGGGGGAAATGCCGGTGCCCGTATCTTCGACCGCGATGGTCACCCATTCACCGGGCGGCAGCACGTCGTCGTTGGACAGGCGGATTTCCTGCTTGGTCGACAGGTTCTGGGTTTTGATTTTGACCTTGCCCCCCTGCGGCATCGCGTCGCGCGCGTTGACCACAAGGTTGATGAGCACCTGATCCATCTGCCCCTGATCGGCCTTGATAAGGCCGAGGTCGCTGCCATGCGTCAGCTCCAGCTCGATATTCGCGCCGATCAGGCGGCGCAGCAGGTGCGACAGTTCGCTCAGCACGTCGGTCATATCCAGAACGCGCGGCTGCAGCGTCTGCTGGCGCGAGAAGGCGAGCAGCTGGCGCACAAGGTTCGCCGCGCGGTTGGCGTTTTGCTTGATCTGCATGATATCGGCGAAAGACGGGTCGCCCGGCTTGTGGCGCAGCAGCAGCAGGTCGCAGAACCCGATCATCGCTGTCAGCAGGTTGTTGAAGTCGTGCGCGATACCGCCCGCCAGCTGGCCGATGGCCTGCATTTTCTGCGATTGGGTGAATTGTTTTTCGAGGTTTTTTTGCTCGGTCAAATCGATGAAGTGCAAAACAAAGCTGTCACCGGATTTGAATTTACGCGCATACACCTGCGCCACGATTTCAATCGAACCGCGCAGCGGGATTTCGATAAAGGATTCCGTGCGGATGCCGCGCGACAGGTTTTTCAGCCACTCTTCGGCCTTGGCCTGAGCATCGACATCGACGAAATACAGCAGCGGTTTGCCGTTCAGCGCATTCACCGGCAGTTTCATCATCGCCGCCAGCGTCTGGTTGCAATCGCTGATGATGCCCGCAGCGTTCAGAAGGCAGATGCCGACAGGGGCTTCTTCAAACAGGCGTTCGAAACGGTCTTCGGATTCACGCAGCGCCTGCTGCATTTTTTGCTCCGTCGTCAGGTCATAGACGATGGAGCGGGAAATAACCCCGCCATCTTCGCCGCGCGTGATGGAATGGGTGATGGCGGCCTTGAACACGCGGCCACCGGCACCTTTCATCAAAAGCTCCCCGTGCTGGTGATAGCCGCCTTCTTCGAAACAATCAAACGGGCGACCCTTGGCGGGCGGGGTGACAAGGAAGTCATGCAGCTTCAACTTGCCGATAAGCGTTTTTTCATCCGTGCCGAACAGGCGCAGCAGCGTATCGTTGGCGAAGCGGAATTTGCCGTCTTCGTCGACGGTGAAAAAACCGACGGGCGCGTTGTCGGTGAAATCGCGCAGCTTTTCGCGCTCTTCGCGGATGGCGGTTTCCATCTGGTGGCGGTGGGTGATGTCATCGAAACGCCACTGCACATAACCTTCCCAGCCGACGATGTGCTGGCAGGTCACCTGAAACCATGTCTGCTTGCCGCGGATGCGGGTATTGATTTCCGTGGTGGCGGAACCGGCAGGCGCGGCCTTTGCCTGCAAATCCTGCATCAGTTTTTCGATTTTGCCCGAATGTTCGAACAGGCGCGTGAAAGCATGCAGATCGCGGGTGCCGAGGCCTTCGACCAGTTTATTGAACCGCTCGTTCGAATAGATGGTTTCGCCGTCGGGGCTGGTGATGATGCGCGCCTCGGCGCTTTTTTCCAGCACTTCGGTCAGAATCTGGCGGCTTTGGTCGACCTTGTTGTAAAGGCGGCTCAGCAGCACGATGCAGGCGCCGCCCAGCAGGCCGTACAGATAAATGGCGAACATCGACATATGAATGCCGCCATAGGCCTGAATGTAGAAAATCAGCAGAATGACGAAGCCGTAGGCCGCGCTGGTTACAAACAGAAACAGGCTTTTCCAGCGGCGCTGCGCGGCCTCTTTCTGGCGCGACGGCGGTTCCGGCCGTTTTTCAAGGAAAAAACCGCTATGTTCAGGTTGCGGGGCGGATGTCACGTGCGCGTATCTCCCATGAAGCAGGCATCGTTGGCGTGTTTGGCGATTTTATCATCCTGCGCGCGAAAATCCACGCTGTATCACAGGCGCGGCAGCGTGCAGGGGACTTTGTTTCTTACATAATATGGCGGGATGGCGCGGCGCGCGGTCAGACCTTGCGCCCTTTGAGACGGAAGACGTAGGAAATGACCTCCGCCACCGCTTTGTAATGCTCGGGCGGTATCATCTGGCCGATCTCCATACCGTCGAACAGCGCGCGCGCCAGCGGCGGGTTTTCGACGATGGCGACCTTGTGCTCCTTGGCCAGCTCGCGGATACGCTGCGCAACGGCATCGGCGCCCTTGGCGACCAGCACGGGCGCGTCCATCTGTTTGGTGTCGTATTTCAGGGCGATGGCGTAGTGGGTCGGGTTGGTGATGACCACGTCGGCTTCGGGCACGGCCTGCATCATGCGCTGGCGCGCGCGCTGTTCGCGCAGCTGGCGCAGCTTGCCTTTGACGTGGGGGTCACCTTCGGTCTGTTTGAATTCTTCTTTGATTTCCTGCTTGCTCATCATCATTTTTTGCATGAAATCGTGACGCTGGTAGAGGTAATCCAGAATGGCGACGATAAACAGCACGCCCAGCGCCGCCGACATCATGCGGATGAACAGCATGCGCAGGTCATAAAGACTGTCGCTGATATCCTGCCCGATGAAATGCTCCACGCCGCTGAAATAGGGATAGAGCACCATCAAACAGGCGCTGAAAATAATCACCAGCTTGATAAGCCCCTTGAGGAACTCGACGATAGAGCGCATGGAAAACAGACGCTCGAAGCCTTTCATCGGGGATATTTTGGACAGGCTCGGCTTCATCGGCTCCGCCGTGAACAGCGGGCCGATTTGCGCAAATCCGGCAATAAATCCCGTGAAGACAAGCACCAGAAAGGGCAGCGCCATAATGCCGCCGATATCGATGAACAGATCGGCGGTCAGCGCGCGCAGCCCTTCGGCATCGGTGGGCAGGGTATGCACCAGTTCGAAAAACATTTTCAGCCGGTCGCGGAGGGCGTCCGCGATGCCCGGACTGGCGATGCCGACAATAAGCGTCGCCACGAACATCATCAGCCAGTTGTTGATTTCGCGGCTTTGGATGACCTGCCCGCGTTTTCGCGCTTCTTCCAGCTTTCGGGCTGTAGGTTCTTCTGTTTTCTGGCTCTTGTCTGTACTGTCGTCGCCTTCTGCCATGGCGCCCCCTTTACAGACCGAGCAGGCTGGAAATCGTGCCTGCGTAATTGTTGAGCCAGAAAATCATCCCCGCTGACAGCACCATCGTCAGCACGATCAGGCTCATCAGGATTTGCACGGGCATGGCGAGGAAGAAAATCTGTATCTGCGGCATCAAACGGCCCAGCAGGCCGAATGTCGCGTTGATCAAAAGCCCGATAACGATAAACGGCAGCGCGATCTGGATACCCGCCGCGAAGGCGACCGAGACCGCGCGGGCCATGATGTCGGATACCGACGCCGTATCGGGAAACAACCCCTGCGCGGGGAAGGTGATATAGCTGTCGGCCACGGCGGCCAGCAGGAAATGGTGCAGGTTGGTCACGAAAATCAGCGTCAGGCCAAGCATGGAGTACAAAGCGCCGATGAGCGAGCCCTGCGTCGCCGTCGCGGGGTTGAACACCATGGCGTTGGCGAAGCCGGCCTGCAGCGAAATCGTCGCGCCCGCCGTATCAAGGGCGGAGACGAGGATGCGCATGACCGTGCCGATGAAAATGCCGATGAATCCTTCGGACAGTAAAAGCAATATCAGCGCGGGCGTCGATGCGGGCATCGCGGGCAGGGTCGGGGCTAGTACGGGCGTCAGCACAAAACAGAACGACAGCGTGAACAGCAGTCGCACCTGCGGGGTCACGAAACTGTCGCCGATGCCGGGCATGACCATCATGGCCATACCGAAACGCATGAAAATCAGCAGGAAAGCGAAAACGTTTCCGACGACGATTTGTTGTAGCAGGGATTCCATATCCCGCGCCCTAGTTGATGCCGACGATCTTGTCGGCGATTTTTTCGGTAAAGGCGATCAGCGCCTGCGCCATCATCGGCAGCAGCAGGAAAATGGCAAAGAAAATGGTGATGATTTTGGGCACGAAGGCAAGGGTCATTTCCTGTATCTGCGTCAGCGCCTGAACAAGGGCAATGATAAGGCCCGTGACAAGGCCGATAAGCATGACAGGGCCCGCAATCCGGATGGTCAGCAGGATTGCTTCGCGTGTGATGTCGATGATTTCAGCTTCGTTCATCGGGCCGGCCTTATATTGCTTGCCGCGCCCGTCCAAAATGACCTGAATCCGGTAAGGGCTGCGGTCGTCAGATGGGCGTGCGCATAATTTCCTGATAAGCTTGCACCACTCTGTCCCTGACCGCAAGGACTGTGTTCAGCGCCACTTCGGCGTCGTTGACGGCCTGCAGCACCTCCGTCATGTCGGCTTTGCCGAGCAGAGAGGCGGCGGCGGTTTTTTCGCTGCGGTGCTGGGCGTCGATGGCCGCCTCGGCGGATTGCTTGAGCACTTCGCCAAACGAAGGCGCACCGGCGGGCAGGGCGCTGCCCTTGGCGATATCGCCGGCCGCGCTGCCGCCCTGCACCTGTTTGAGGGTGTTCAGGTAGGCGCTGGCGGCGTCGTTAATATTTGCCATATCGATACTCCTTTTGTCCGTCGGACTCTTTTATTATATCAGCCGCGCAGCAAATCGACCATGCGCATCAGCATCGCGCGCGACATTTCGATAACGCCAAGGTTGGCTTCGTAGGAACGTTGCGCCTCGCGCATATCCATCATTTCAACCAGCGTGTTGACGTTGGGGGTGCGGATGTAGCCCATTTCGTCGGCGGCCGGATGGTTGGGGGCGTATTTGATCAGGAAGTCGCTTTTGTCGGCTTCGATGCGGTCAACCTCGACATTGCGTACGCCTTCGCTGCGGTCGAGTTCGTTTTTGAAGGTGACGACCTGACGGCGGTACGGATCCTGACCGGGGGCGGAAGGAGTGGTGTCGGCGTTGGCAAGGTTCTCGGAAATGACCTTCATGCGCACGCCTTGCGCCTTCATGCCCTTTGCGGCCATCGCCATTGCTTTTACGAGATCCATTTTATCCTCCGTCCCTTAACCCAGATAGTTATTGCGACCTGATAGCTGTTTTCAGCATGTCGATGTTTTTCTGGTACAAATTGGTAATAAAGCGGTGGTCGGTATAGGTTTCGTTCATTTTCAAAAGCTGCTCTTCGAGCACCACGGCGTTGCCGGCCGGCGCTACTTCGTAGGGATTTTTTTCCTGTTTTTCCTGCGCCTTGTGGGCCGAACTTGATGCGCCGCCGACGTTCAGGTGCGCTGCATTGGTGAGCGCAAGGCCGGAGGTGGCGGAAGCCGCCGCGGGGGCGCCAATACCGCTAAGCCCGCTGCCCAGCGAAGGTGCTGCGCTAGCTTTTCCAAGCATCGACTTGAAATCAATAGGGGTTACGTCATTGGGGCGGTAGCCGGGGGTATCGGCGTTGGCGATATTCTGCGCAATGACTTTCTGGCGTTCTTCCAGCCAGCCCATCTTTTGCACCATCGCATTCAGCAGAGTCAGATTTTGAGTAGTCATTTTTTGCCCCTTCGCACAGGTCCTGACAGGAGCTATGCAAGCGCCATGCCATAATGAACCGTCAGCCAAATCTCCCCAATCCGACTATAGCACAGGCAGAATCAGCGGTAAGAAATTCTTTGATGCGGAATTCTTTGCCGCCCTGCTGCGGAAAGCCGTTAACCTTTTGTTCATTTTTGCTAGACTGTGCGAAGCAGGCAGGGGGTGCGCCATGACCGACGACAGCAGAGAGGAAGAGACGCCGGAAAAAAGCCGCCGCGCCGCTGCTGTCGCGCTCAAGAAATATGGAATAGAAGAGGGGGCGCTGCCCAAGGTCGTCGCGGCGGGCTACGGCAAGCTGGCGGAGCAGATTGTCGAAATCGCTTTCCAGAATGGCGTCAAGGTGCGCGAGGACAAAGACCTCGCCCAGATGCTGGCCGCCATCGAAATCGACAGCGATATCCCGAGCGAGGTGCTGGTCGCCATTGCCGAAATTCTGGCCTATGTTTACAAAGCGAACGGAACGTATCAATCTAGCAAAAACCAGCACAAGGACGGCCCCGAAGATGACAACCGAACAGACGCCTGACACGCAAGACCTCTCGCAGCAGCTGAAGGCCGTTCTCGACTACGTCAAGGACTGCGACCGCCGCGTGCATCTGGGCGAGATCATGGATCTCGACGGCCTCGACGACAAAGTCATGGATATCTGCGACAAGGTCGCCGCGCTGTCGCAGGAAGAGGCGCAGGAATACGAAGACCAGATGGGCGTGCTCATCAAGGAACTTGAATCCCTCGCCAAATCCATGCAGGCGCAGCAAGTCAAAATCGACGGCGGAAAGAAATAATCCTGATGGACGCAGCGGCGGTTTCCGGCACTGAAATGTACCTGAAGGTGATTTTCGCCTTCGCCTTCGTCATGGCGCTGATGTTCGCCTTTTCGTGGCTGATGAAAAAACTCGGCCTCGCGACGCCGGGCATGATGGCCGGCACGAAACGCCGTCTGAAGGTGGTGGAACATCTGCCGCTGGATACGCGCCGCCGTCTGGTGCTGGTGCGCCGCGATGACCGCGAACATCTGATTGTCATCGGCGGCAACGGCGGCGATGTGGTGGTGGAACGCGATATCGCCGCGCCCGCCGAAAACGCCGCGGATATCGTGGAGATGTCATCGCAAAAAATCCAGAAAAAGGACACGCAGCATGCCGGATAACAAATTCCGTTTCTGGATGTATGGATTTGTCGCGGCGCTGGCGGGCTTTGCCGCGCTTGTGCTGCCGCAGGACGCCTGGGCGCAAAGCCTGACCCTCAACCTCGGCGGTGATACCGCTGCGGCGGCGGGCGAGGGCGGCGGCTCCATCGCCACGCGCGTCGTGCAGATGGTCATGCTGCTCACCATCCTGTCGCTGGCGCCCGGTATTCTGATGATGATGACGTCATTTACGCGCATTGTTGTCGTGCTGTCGTTCCTGCGCACGGCGATTGGCGCGCAGCAAACGCCGCCCAATACGGTCTTGGTGAGCCTGGCGATGTTCCTGACCCTGTTCATCATGACGCCGACCTTTCAGGCGGCCTATGATCAGGGCATCCGCCCGATGATGAACGAGGAAATCAGCGAGGTCGACGGCATCGAAAAAGCCGTGGTGCCGTTCAAGGAATTCATGCTCAAACATACCCGCGAAAAGGATTTGCAGCTTTTCATGGGCCTCAGCAAAACCGAAGAAGTCAAGGAAGCGATGGACACGCCCCTGCAGGTCGTCATTCCGTCTTTCATGATTTCCGAACTGCGCCGCGCCTTTGAAATCGGCTTTTTGCTGTTCCTGCCGTTTCTGGTCATTGATATGGTGGTCGCCTCCATCCTGATGTCGATGGGTATGATGATGCTGCCCCCCGTGATGATCGCCCTGCCGTTCAAGATTATTTTCTTCGTGCTGGTCGACGGCTGGTATCTGATTGCGGGCTCGCTGGTGAAAAGCTACGGCGGGTAATTATCCGCGTGCGGCGCTTTTCAGCGGCCAGAATTTTTTCAGCAGCGCATGCATCGGCAGGATAACCGCGCCGATCAGGACAAAAGGCTGCAGGGCCGAATAAACCGGCTGCGCAATCACCTTGCCGATATCGCCGGGCGGGTAAATCATATTCGGGTTGTCTTCCTTGATGCCCCACAAATGGGTGGCGCCCAGTACGGCAAGAGCGAGGATGATTTGCGGCACCAGCGCGCGGCGGTCATATCCTTTGCGCAGCAGCATGTAGATGACGGAGCCGATCATCAGAAAATGAAACCATGACAGCAGGCGCAGCCATAACGGCAGCGCGGTGTCGAACATATAATCCCCGACGCCCAGCCATGTCTGGCCATAGTCGCCGAAAAAGCCGGAAAAATAACTGAACATCCAGATGAATTCGAGCGGCAGGACGCCGATCGCCATCATGCTCGGAAATAGCGCATCATCGCGCCAGAGCGCATAGGCCATGCCGAAGAAGGCGATGTCCGAAAGCCACAGGAAATTGGCGGGGCCGTATTTGACCCAGTAAACAGCGATGACGACAAAAACAAAAGCGGTATAAAACAGCTTGAACCATAAGGGAACGGGCGGCAGGGGCATCGCGTCTGTCTCCTTGCAAGGCGGCGCGCGGGGCTACTCCGCCGCCTTGTCGCGCGTCAGGTTGCCGACAATCAGGCGCTGGACGGGCTTCAGCGCGCGGCCGGCGGCAAGCACGCCCTTGCGCAGCAATTTTGCGGCGGGGTGGTCGTCGGTATACAGCTGCACAATCGAATTGATGCCTTCGTACATCGGGCGGGTCTGGCGGCGGTGGGTGGTAGAGAATTCTTCCAGCACCGACATCTTGCCGATATCCAGCCCCGACAGCATCGCGCGGCGCAAAACCTGCGACAGCGCCTCCGCACCGTAAAGGCCGAAGTTAAATCCGTGCGCGCTCACGGGGTGCATGCCGACGGCGGCATCGCCCAGTAGCGCGAAGCGGTCTTGCGCGAAATCTTCGGCATAAACGGCGACGAGGGGATAGCTGTGCATATCGCCGGTGACGCGCACCTGTCCGATGCGGCCGTCCGTCCAGCCGTAGATTTTTTCGGCCAGCTCCTCGCGGCCGAGGGCCAGAATCTTTTTGCCGTCTTCCGGCGGCAGGGTCAGCACCGCCGATGCCGTGCGCTCGCCCAGCGGGATGAGGGCGAGGGTCAAGCCCTCCAGAAAACATTCGCTGGCGATATCGTCATGCGGTTTGCTATGCGCGATTTTGACCACGATGCACAGGCGCTTGAAATCCAGCTTGCGGGTTTTCACGCCCGCCTTGTCGCGCAGGGTGGAAAAACGGTTGTCCGCCGCCACGACCAGCGGGGCGGAGAGTGTCTTGCCGTCCTCCAGCGTGACCGTGGCCGCCTGCGCGCCGAGGTCAAGACCTGTGACCGTCGCGTCCGTTATAAGCGTGATATTGTCGAAAACCGCCGCGGCGTTATAGGCCGCGCGGCGGATATGGTGGTTGGCGACGACAAAGCCGATATTGCCCTTGCCGCTGCCGCCTGGTGAAAATTCCAGCGGCTCCGGCGTGCCGTGGTTGATGACCTGCGCCGCGCGTAAAATATGCATTTCCCCGTCGGGGATATGTTTCAGCATGCCGTTCTGCTGCATCAGCGCGCGGCTGCGGTGGGTGATGGCGACTTCGCGGCCGTCGTCGGCGGGGTTCGCGATTTTATCCAGCGGCTGTTTTTCGATGATGCCGATGCGGCAGCCCACGGGCGCCATCATCGCGGCGAAGCTGAGCCCCGCGGGGCCGCCGCCGACAACAAGAATATCAAAATCGTTTTTCTTTTTGTGTGCCATGTCTTTTTTCATGCCGTTGTCCATGCCGTTTTCCGTGTCCGGCGCTTTTTTATCTGGGGGTAATATAGGCCTGTCCGCCCCGTGCCGCCAGTCCTGAATACCGCCTGAAATATCCTTTTGTTTAACCAAAGAAAACCGCCGCCTGCAGGCCTGCGGGCGGCGGTTTCCTTTGGGCTTTGGTTTATGCGGCGGCGGCGAAGGCGGCGGCCAGTCTGCGGCGTACCCGCCGTGCGCGCAGGCGGCGGCGCAGGCACCACAGCATCAGGCACGCCCCCGCCAGCATCAGCCACAGCGCCATCGCGAGCAGCATGTTGCCGACGCCCCCGTCTTTTTCGACATGCCCCATCAGCAGACTGAGGGGCATGAAGACGAGAGAGCAGAGCAGGCTCTGCGTGGAGAGTACCGTCGCGCGGCGGTCGGATCCGACATGGCGGTTCACAACCTCGCTGACGCGGGGGGCGGCAAGGCCGTAAAGGCACGTACCGGCCAGCATCAGCATCGCCACGCCCGCCGCGCCGCTGCCTGCGCCGAGCGCAAGGCTCGCCCCGACGCAGCAGCTGACGCCCAGTCCCCAGACGCCGAGCAGGGCCTTCAGGTTCGACACGCGTCCGTCGAACACATGGGCGAACTGGCTCGACATCCCGCCCAGCACGAAGCCTGCGGCCATCAAAAGGCCGTAGACATTCTCGCCAAGCCCCATCGCCATGTAGTAGGGCTGCTGCGACCACATGACGACCTTGGTGGCCGAGAACATCAGCGCGGCAAAAACCACGACCAGTCCCAGCTCCGCATGGCCGGCGAGGGTATAACGCGCCGTCTCCAGCATATCCGCCAGCGGATGCTTGACGGCGGCGCGGCGGTGACGGTCGGGCTCGTGCAGGCGCAGGGCGCAGACCGTCGCCATCGCCAGCGTCACCAGCGACAGCACCACAGGCAGCGCCGTATGCACGGCATACAGAAAACCGCCCGCAACGCTGGCCCCTGCGACGCTGTAAAGTCCGACGCCCATGCGGCGGCCTTCGTGGCGGCGGTATTCATCCTCGCGTCCCTCCGACAGCAGGCTGTCGTAGAGCAGCGCCGTGTTGGTGCCGGAGATGAGGCTGATACCCGCCCCGATGACGACCTGCGCGGTCACAGCCATCCACAGCCCGTCCGCCATCAGCAAAAGCGCATAGCCCAGCATGTCCACGAGCGTGCCGAGCAGCAGCACATATTTGCGCTTCCACACGTCGGACAGCCAGCCGCTGGGCATTTCCAGCAATACCAGCGTCGCGGCGAAGGCGGCTTCGCCCAGCAAAAAGCCGTCGAAGCCCAGCCCCATGCGGTCGCGGTAATAGGGCACGACCACGGGGACGATAAAGCACATATTCATGCACACGGTGTGCATTTGCAAAAGTCTGACGTTGCGTTCGGCGTGCATGGCGCGCCTCCTCCTGTTTTTGCAGTCGTGATGGTGGATGAACAGGCGGACAGCGAATGGCCAAACACGGATTCAGGGTGTCGGTTTTTCTGCGTCTTTGTCAGGATATTCGGGGGATTGTCCTGTCAGCCTGCGGGCTGACAGTCTTGCAAGGACGATCAGCCGTTTCTGGCGGTGGTTGGGTTAAAGCAGATCTGCTTGCCCGCGCCCGCCACATATGCGCCGGATTCAATACCGGCGCCGGTGGACGGTTGAAGACCTGTCCAAAGCGTCGGCATATTCACGGCAATGTTGTGTGCGGCGGTGCGCATGATCGTATCTCCTTACCCTTGATTGCATCACAGGGTTTGATTCTTGGCAAAGGATTTTTTGATGCAGCGCAACAAAGCGCTGCGGCGCAGGGGTTTTCGTGCGCTTTTAAAATTCTTCGCGCGTGACGCGGGCGAGGGTGACGACGAAAACTTTCGCCGCGCCCGCGCGTTTCAGCACCCGCGCGCATTCGTTCAGCGTGGCGCCGCTGGTGAAAACGTCATCGACAATCATCACGCGTTTGCCTGCCAGCGCCGCCTGATGCCGCGGGGTGACGGCGAAGGCGCCGCGGACGTTTGTGTGACGTTCCGTCCGGCTGAGGCCTTTTTGCGGCTGGGTAAAGCGTTTGCGCATCATGCCGTCGGGCAGGCAGGGAAGGGCGGCGGCGCGCGCCAGCGTATCGGCCAGCAGGGCGGATTGGTTAAACCGCCGCTGCCACAGACGTTTGCGGTGCAGCGGCACGGGCATGACGATATCGGTCTCGCCGATCATGGGGGCGGCAGCGCGGCTGAGCCACGGGGCAAAGGTTTTGACCGCATGCATTTTGTCGCCGTATTTGAAATCCAGCACCAGCTGGCGGCTGGCGTCGTTATAGACCACGGCGGCGCGGGCCATGTCGAAATCCGGCGGGGTATCGATACAGGCCGCGCAAAGGCTGCCGTCTTCGGCGCTGAAGCTGAAGGGCAGGCCGCAGCAGGCGCAGGCGGGGCTGCTGATAAACGCCAGCTCCGCCCAGAAACCCGCATCCAGCATGCCGGGTCTGTCCACGACCTTGCCGCTGCCCAGACAGCGCGGGGGCAGCAGGGTATCCACCGCCGCCAGGGCGGCGCGGCGCAAGCGGGCCAGCGCGGGTGAAAAGAGCGAAAACAAGGACATAAACCCGACGATACGCCAAAGAGGCTTGAAATCAATAAATAAAGTTTCTGAACGAAGCTATTGATTTTCCGTATTTATTATTGTAACATTTGTTCGCGCTGTGGCAAATCTGGAGGTTTGTCACATATATCCGCTATAATGGAAGTTGAATGACTTCCTCAGGGCAAGGCTGTGTCGAAGGTCGATAGAACAGACATTAAAGAGCAGATTGCGGCGAGCATCAAAAACTTCTCCCTTGCGGCGAAGGATGAAACCGCGCGCGAACGCCTTGTCATTGAAATGCCGGATTTTATCCAGCGCAAGGCTGCGCTGATTTCGGCGCACTTCCTGCTGCCGGCGGGCTCGCGCATTGTCGATATGGCCTGCGACACGGGGGAGGTGACCTATGCCCTCGCGCTCCTCAACCCGCGCACCGAAATCATCGGTATCGAGCGCGACCCCAAAGCCGTCGAATTCGCGCGCAAGAATTACCGCCTGCCCAACCTGTCGTTCCGCCAGACGGATATCGGCATCCCCGACCTTGACGATGAATCCGTCGATGGCATCATCAATTCGAACGTCCTGCACCGCGTTTATTCCCACTGGGGGTATAACGGGGACGAGGTGTTCAATCTGCTTGAAAAGCAAATCCGCAAGCTGAAGGTCGGCGGCACGATGCTCATCCGCGACTACATGCTGCCGTCGGATGACGAATTCGTCCTGCTGGAACTGCCGAACCTGCCCAGCCGCGGCATGGACCCGCGCAGCCTGTCGGATGCCGACCTGCTGGTGCAGTTTTCGCAAACCGCCCGCCCGATGGCGGAGGGCTGCGAAGGTTTCTTTATCGAAGAACTGATGCCCCGCCGCGAAGGCACGCGCCTGTTCCGCCTGATGCACAAATGGGCGCTGGAATTCATCCACCGCAAAAACAGCCGTGAAAACTGGCAACAGGAACTGAAGGAAGAATACACCTTCGCCACGCATCAGGATTTCCGCCGCGAATTTGCGCGCCTCGGCATGCGCATGGTCTTTTCCGCGCCCTATTGGAACCCGTGGGTGGTCAAGAACTGCTTCAAGGGCAGATTCCAGCTTTACACCGAAAACTATGTGCCGATGGGCAGCCCCGCGACGAATTACTTCATCGTGTCGCAAAAGGTTGCCGACAAGCAGAGCCTCGTGCTCGAAGAGCGCCGCCCGTCGCAAAAACCCGTGGGCGATTTGCAAATCATGATTGTCCGCGACAAACAAAGCGGGCAGCTGCACGAACTGGTCAAACGCCCCGGCGAATATTGCGACATCGTGCCTTATCGCATCACACCGGATAACCGCCTTGTCATTTACGTGCGCAGCGGATATCCGCGCCCGATTGTCAACGCGGTGCAGCGCGGGTCGCACAATATCGACGGCAAGAAATGGTCGGGCCACCTGATCGAGCCCATCACCATGGATACCGTCAATATGACGGACGATGTCGAAGAAAACCGCAAAATGATTTTCGACTACGTGAACACATACGGCAGTCTGCGCCCGAAAGCGGACGACAGCTGGTATGTCGGCGATACCTATTTCCCGTCACCCGACCGTATCGACGAAGCCATCGAGCCTGTATTCGTCGAGGTGGAAAACCCGCAAAAAACGTCCTGGCCCATCCAGAAGGACAGCGAGGTCAACTTCACCGAGATCGGCACGATTACCGAACTGGATGCGACCGACATTCTGCTCGCCGCGCAGGTGGGGCTGCTGCCGGAACCGCGTCTGGAAATGCATGTGTTTGAACTGATGTCGCGCTACCAGATGCCGCTGCCGCGCTGGATTGGCGAGACCATGCCCATCCTGCCGGGCCAGCCGACCAAGGGCAAAGACCCCGAGGATATTCTCGAAGAGGTCGAACCCGCCGAATTCGAAGAAGAGAAAAAAGGCGCCATCACCCTCAAACCCGTCAAATCGGTTTTCGTCGAGGAAGGCAAGGTCGGCCGCGGCACGCGCGGGCTGTCGGCGCAGGATATCGAATTCATTCTGACCGAAGACGGCATCGAAAATATCGCCGTGGTCATTCCGCTGTCGCGTGATTGGGACAATAACCTGCTGGTGGCGCTGGAGCCGAAAATCCTGCCCGTGCCGAACCGCCTTGGCGGGGACGGCGCCATGCTGAATGCGCCCAGTTTCGTGCTGCCCAAGGACGTGCGCAGCGTTGAGGATGCCAAAGTTTTCATCGCCAACAAGTTTAAGGTGCCGGTCGAACAGGTCGGTCAGCTGGGCGAAAGCTATTTCACCCATACGGGCGTGACGCCGCAGCGGGTCTATCCGTTCACCGTGTCGTCGCCGCCGGTGGTGGGTAAGGGGCCGAAGTGGCAATATACGCCGCTCAAACGCCTGTGGCGCGTCAGCGGGTTTTCACGCTTCAGCGGCCCGCTTTTGAAAGCTATCGCCCGTTTGCATATGTCGATGAACGACAACCACGACATGCAGCTGAACCGCAGCCCCGTGAATCTGAAAAGCAAGGGCTTTTCCCTCTCCACTGAAAAAGTGGCAGTGGAGGCGAAAAACGTCGGCTATTCTGCCGTGCCGTCGCGCGTCCTCGGGCAGCGCGGCGGGGCAGGCGGCGGCGCGGGTGCGCCGGCCAAACCGCAAGACCCGATGTGGTCACCCGATACAGACCCCGCCCTCATCGAGCAGAACAAGGCCGCGCAGGCGCTGGTCGAAAGCATCGTCGCGCCGCGCGTGGGCCCGCGCCTGTCAGACAGCTATGCCATGGCCAAACGTACCTTGCGCGAAAGCACGGCCATCCAGATGAAAGAAACCTCCGCCGTGACCGAAATCGATAAAGACATCGAACAGGTCGGGCGGCAGATCAAGCAGCGCCTTGAACTTTCGCCCATGGGCGACCCCACCGGCAAGGGGCGGCGCTGATACGCGTTTGATGCCATGAACAAACCCAACATGATTGACGTTTTCGACCGTGCGCTTCTGCGCCTGCGCCGCGACCGCGCGGCGATGTATATCGGCGATTACGATTTTCTGCTGCGCGACGTGGCGGAGCGGTTGATGGAACGGCTGGATCTTGTCCGCCGTCCGTTTCCCCGCGTGCTCGACCTTGGCAGCCATCACGGGCCGCTGTCGGCGCTGCTTTCGGCGCGGGCGGGGACGCAGGATGTGTTTGCCGCCGATATGGCGCCGCGCTTTGCCGCTGCCGCGCCCGTGCCCGCCGTTGCCGCGGACGAGGATTTCCTGCCCTTCGCGCCCGACAGTTTCGATGCGATTGTCAGCAACCTGTCGCTGCACTGGGTCAATGATTTGCCGGGGGCGCTTGTGCAGATTATCCGTGCGCTGAAGCCGGACGGGCTTTTCATGGCGGCGGTGCTGGGCGGCGAAAGCCTGCGCGAGCTGCGCGACAGTCTCATGACGGCGGAACTGGCCGTGACGGGCGGGGCAAGCCCGCGTGTATCCCCGTTTATCGACCTGCGCGATATGGGCGCGCTGATGCAGCGCGCGGGTTTTGCCCTGCCGGTGGTCGATAGCGATATCATCACGGTCGATTACAGCCACCCGCTGAAGCTGATGCAGGATTTACGCGGCATGGGGGCCAGCAATGCCGTGCATGGCCGCCTGAAACTGCCGACGCGCAAACAGGTGATGCTCGAAGCCGCGCGGATCTATCAGGAAAAATATGGCGACAGCCGCGGCCGCGTCAGCGCGACGTTTCAGGTGATTTATACGATTGGCTGGCGTCCGCATGAAAGCCAGCAAAAACCCCTCAAGCCCGGCACCGCTGCCGTGCGCCTTGCGGATATCCTTAAAGCGGAAGAGATGAAGACCGACGATATCGCGAAGCCTTAATTATACCGCGCGGCTCAGGCGGCGTCCTTCACCGCCACCATCAGATAATTCACATCGAGATCGCTGTCGCTGAGTTTGAATTTCAGGCGCAGCGGGTCGTAGACCAGGCCGATGATATCCGTGACCTCGAGCCCCATGTTCATCAGCGGGGCGGCGACTTCGGACGGCTTCAGGAATTTGCGCCAGTCATGCGTGCCCGCGGGCAGCCAGCGCAGCACATATTCCGCCATGCCGATACCCAGCACGAATGATTTCGCCGTGCGGTTAAGGGTCGACAGCACCAGCATCCCCCCCGGTTTTACCAGCGATGCGCAGGATGTCAGGAACAGATCCACATCCGCCACATGCTCGACGACTTCCAGTGTGGTCACGATATCGAATTGCGCGCCGCTGCCCGCCAGCGCCTCCGCCGTTGTGACCTGATAATCGATAGACAGGCCGCCGGCTTCGGCATGGGCGCGCGCGGCGCGGATGTTTTCTTCGCCCGCATCCACCCCCGTGACCGCCGCGCCCATACGGGCGAGGGGTTCGGCGACAATGCCGCCGCCGCAGCCGATATCGGCGGCGGTCAAACCCTGCAGCGCGCCCAGTTTTTCGGCATCCAGACCGAAATGCGCGCAGGCCATGCGGCGGATGTAATCGAGTCGCACGGGGTTGAGTTTATGCAGGGGCTTCATCGGCCCCGATTCATCCCACCATTTCGCGCCCAGCTGTTCGAACTGAACGAGGTCTTTTTCATCAACCGTGCGGCGCGATGAAAATTTTTTTGTGTTTTTTGCGTTCATAACAGCCTCGCGAGGGGGTCTCTATAGAACTGGTTTTAAAGTGTTTTTTGGAAAATGCAACCCTTCCTTAAGGGGGGTTAATCGAGGGTTAATGTCATAATTCATTTCCTTAACTTATTTTTCATAGACGAAACGTAGTCTTGCTTCTGGGGAAACTATGGAACTGCAAAGAAGGGGAATACGGGGATGGCACTGGGGTTCAATTCTGCCGCACATAAAAAGAACGAAGTCGTCGCAACGACCACCGAAATGCGCGCACAAATCGTCAAGCGTATGGACAGCGCCTACCAGCGCCTCAGCGCAAACTTCAACCACACGGCCAGCCGCGAAGATACGCTGCTCGGCGGTATGGTCATCGGCTTTCTGGGCTGGATGGCTTTCGGCCACATGCTGCAGACCGCTTTCGCCGGCAACGAAACCATGAGCAAATTCCTCGAAAACGCGAACGACCCGACGCTGTGCGCGGTTGTCGATGGCGCGACCGAGATGATCGACGAAAACAACAGCAAATTCCGCTACAGCAAATCCTCGATGTATCCGAAAGGCCGCCGTCAGGACGCCATCAAAGGCCAGCCGATGAACCGCAAATTCAATCTGGTCGCGGCAAACCAGAACTACCGCTTCCAGCTGGATGCCCGCAACGAAGTCGCCTATATGGCCGAAATGCTGGAAATGCTGGATAAAATGGAAAAAGACGGCGTCAGCGAACTGAGCGTCAACCCCGCCCAGCCGCTGTACGATACGCTGAAACAGAACGTCGCGCTGGCCCGTCAGGACAAGGTTGTCACGCGCTTTTCCGCGCCGGTGCGTAAATTCGCCTGATAGACGGGCGCAGGACAGGGGTTTAACTGCATTTGGCGTTTGCCTGCCGCGCGACGGGGTGGCATGCTGGAGAAGTCCCGCAACCCCGCGGGCGCGGAGCGGACGATGAAAGAATTCAGCACCTCGCTTGTGCGCGAAAAAATAGAATTTCTGGACGAAGCGGCGGACGGTATCGTGCCGACCGCGATTGTGCGCAGCAACCGCATTTTCCTGCGCCTGCCGTCGCCGGAAGAGCCCGCGCAAGCCGATAAAATCGTCATCCGCACCCAGACCATGCCGACGGCGCTGCGTCTGGCGGGCAAGGTGATGTTCAGCTATTACCGCAACGGCCTGTTCAGCACACGGCATGAACCCTATGACTGGAACGTGCAGTGGGATGCCGTACTGTCGGGTTATGACCGCGCCTTCATGCCCGATTTGTGGGCGTCGGTTTACGTCAACGGAAAATCCGCGTTTAAAACCATCAGCTCGCCGTTTGTGGATATCGTGGAGCAATGCGCGCTTCTGAGCCTCGATAACTACGACGCCGCCATCCATGTGACGGAGGAGGCGCTGCGCAAGATCGGCCGCTCCATGCGTATCAACCATTCATCGACGATTGCGGCGGTGATGTCCGACAGCGGCGCGGAGATGCGCTGCGGCATCATCCACCGCATGGACGGGCGCGATGCGACGTTCAACTTCATGGTATCGGGCGGGCAGAATGCGCACCGCGTGGTGCAATCGCTCGGCACCGCCGCCGCGTTTCTGGAGGCGATCAACCTGCAACGCGTCGTGCGCAGCATGCAGGAAAAAATCCGCGCCCGCGAAGCCGCCAAGGCCTCGCCCGAGGCGACGCGGCTGCGCGCCGCCACCGCCCGCATGACGGCGATTGACAAGGCGATTAATTCTTTCGAAGATGCATATAGCGTCAAATACAGGCCGGTCAAACCCGACTTTTTCGGCACCAGTCCGGGCTTTGGCAGTTTCTAGTCATTTATATTATTCGCAGGGACAAAAAGGGGATACGCGCCATGGATAAAAGCGGTATGGAAAAACTGGTGGCCATGATGGCCAGCGACACCGACAGCGATGCGGTCATGGGCTTGCGCGGTTTTCAGGCGTGGCTGCGCGAAGAAAACGTGCCCTTCGCCAAGGCGGTGATGTCGATTGTCGATAACCTGCCCGCGCTGCGCGCCCCGCTGAGCGCGGAGAGCCTGACCGCAACGCCGCAGGAACGCGGCGCGGTTGCGCTATCGGGCATGCCGCAATGCATCGCGGTGATGCCGGGGATGATCATGATTATCCCGCCGGGGCAGACGGAGGGGGAAAAGATCACCCTGCCGGGTGCGGCGGCGGCGCAGACCAAGCAAATCGCGGATGGCGTCAAGGACGTGCTGGTCGCGGCGGTCATCAACAAAAGCCGTTTCAAGCTGAAGCTCGTTGATATCAAAGACCGCTTCGGCGAAGTCGTCGAAACCGTCTTGCAGGGCGAATACGACCGTGCGGGCATGCAGCCGGTGAAAGTCTGGACCAACGTCAAAGGCGAAACCGCCGCGCTGGCCACGGTTCTGCGCCGCGCCGTTTCTGCTGCACTGCCAGATCTGGTCGCTTAAGGCTAAGAATTATAAGCATAAATTTTAAGACGCCCGTTTTTGCTTTACGCCCGGCAAAAACGGGCGTAATGCTGTTACATAATCATTTTCTGATGTTTGAAGGGAGGGGCCGATGGCAACCTCAGACAAGACACAGCCGCAGGCGAATGCCGCCGACAAAATCGTCAACTTCGACGAATACCGCAAGCGTATCGATGATTTGCGCTGGACGCAGATGAACATCGGCGAAAAGCTTTTCGATGCTTTCGTCAATACGCCCTATAATATGTTCCTGTATGTGCGCCGCGGCCTGAGCGAGGGCGCGCGTATTATTTTCAAAGGCCCCGATGCCGTCGATAACGGCAAAGCCTATGTCGATCGTCTGGGCGGCGGGGTTTATCTTGACCGCGCTGCCGCCGAAAGCGACAACCGCTATGCGCTGGGCCACGGGCTTTCGAAAAAATTTCAGGAAAAGGCCGTGCGTCTGGCGCGTCAGGCTTTTGATGAATGCACGGATTTCAGCGTCCTGAAGCGCACGGGCCAGCTGGCCCCGCTGGCGCCCTGACGGTTTAAAAAAGCTTCAGCGCAATCGTCATGCCCTCTGCTGTCGGCAGCAGGATGCCATGGTATTTTTCCGGATCCGATAAACGCAGGTTGAAATCGCGCATCGCCGCCAGCGCCGTATCGCGCACGCGTGGCGGACGCTCGCGCATCCAGACGGCGCCGAACAACAGCGTATTGTCGCCGACAATCAGCCCGCCCTTGCGCACATGCGCCTCCGCCCAGTCCAGATACTGGGCGTAGTTGAGTTTATCCGCATCGATAAACGCCATGTCAAACGGCCCCTCTGCGGACAGGGCGGGCAGGCTGTGCAGTGCATCGCCTTCGATGATGGTGATGCGCGTATCTGCCTGGGTGTTTTGTTTGGCCAGTGCCGCGCGCGCCGGATCTTTTTCGCATGTCCAGATGCGCCCGTCTGCGGGCAGTGCGGCGGCCATGGAGAGGGCGGAGTAGCCGCCGAGCGTGCCAATCTCCACAATCCTGCGCACGCCTGCGAGTTTGATCAGCATCTGCAACAGCCGCGCTTCGTCCGCGTGGATGCTGATGCCGTCATGCGCGCCGGTCAGGCTGGCGCGCGCCTGTTTCTGTGCGGCGGTTTCATGGCCGAACAGGGCGCGGATATAATCGTCGCGGCTGTCAAAGCTGTCGTGTGTCATGACAGATGCTTCATCAGCAGGGTATGCGCGAAATAGCCCATCACCAAAAGCGCAACCCCGCTGCCATAAAGCGCCCAGAAGCCGAGGTTCAGACGCTGCGCCAGCAGAAACGGCACAAAGAACAGCAACGACAGCGGCACGGCGGTCACGATGCTTTTGGCAAAACGCACGCTGCTTTCGGTGTCTTTGAATTCGCTGTAGGAAAAGGCGAGGGCGAGCAGGCTCATGAGCGGCAGGGCGATAATAAAACCCGCCAGCTCCGGCCGCTTGTTCGACAGCCACGACGCGAAGGCGATGATGCAGGCGGAAAGGATGATTTTGGCAGCAGGCCAGAGCATGATATATTCCCCGAATGTTCACGGCGATTGTGCCGCAGCAAACAGGGAGTTGCAAGCATGCGCGTGGTGGTGCTGACAGGGGCGGGCATATCGGCGGAATCGGGCATCCGCACCTTTCGCGGCGCGGACGGCCTGTGGGAAGGGCAACGCATCGAAGATGTCGCCTCCCCCGAAGGATTTCTGCGCGACCCGCAGACGGTCTACCGGTTTTACAACGAACGCCGCCGCCAGCTGGTCGGCCCCGATATCGCGCCCAATCCCGCGCATTTTGCGCTGGCGGATCTGGAGGCGCAGCTGGGGGATGATTTCCTGCTGGTCACGCAAAACATCGACGATCTGCACAAACGCGCGGGCAGCCACCGCGTGCGGCCGATGCACGGGGAGCTGCGCAAGGCCCGCTGCGATGCCTGCCACGATGTGCCCGATTACGACGGCGATTTCGACCATCTGACGGTCTGCCCGTCCTGCGGCCGCGCGGGGCATTTGCGCCCGCATGTGGTGTGGTTCGGCGAAATGCCGCTGTACATGGAAGAAATCTACGAAGCGCTGATGAACTGCGATATCTTCGCCGCCATCGGTACCTCCGGCCATGTCTATCCGGCGGCGGGGTTTGTGGAGCTGGCGTCGCGCGCAGGCGCGGAGACGGTGGAAATCAATCTGGAGCGCTCGGCCGTACATTCGGCCTTTGACGACGCAATCTACGGCCCCGCGACAACGGCGGTGCCGCAGTGGGTATCGGCCCTTAAATCACGATAAGTCCGGTATCGGGGTCGATGCTGCAATTATCCAGCCAGAACACATCGCCGTAGGCTTTGGCGGGCAGGCGCGTCGCCACGGCCTGCGTGACATCGTTCATGACGGCCTGCGGCCACGGCGGATTGATAATCAGAATACCGCTGCCCGTCATGCGGAAATGTTCCTGCGGCGGTGTTTCAAGCCGGATTTCGCTGACCAGCGCATCGCGCACGCCGGATTTGACAAGCTCGCTCAGCATCTGGCGGTGGCCGCCCGTGGCCAGCATCGGATACCACAGAAAAACGCACAGCTGCGGCATTTTTTTGAGTGCGCGCAGGATGGCCTTGGGCACGTCCGCGTAATCCGTTTTCATTTCATAGCTGGGGTCGATGACCGCGAGCGCGCGGCGTTCGGGCGCGGGCAGGCTGTCGATAAGGGTTTTCAGCCCGTCGCCCTGCACGGTTTGCACGCGCGGCTTCACGCCCGTCAACTCGCGCGCCATCGCCTGCTGCAAATGGCCGAATTCGCCGGGGTGGCGTTCGGTGGCAATCAGGCGGTCGGCGCCGCGCAGCATCTGGCGGCACAGCATGGCGGAGCCGGGATAGGCCGCAAGGTTGTCATCCGGATTAAAAACGGCAACCGCGTCCAGATAGGGGCGCAGCGCCGGCGGCGCGTCCGCGCGCTGCGGCCAGAGGGCGGTGATGCCGTTATCGAATTCGCGGTTTTTTTGCGCCTCCGCATCCGCAAGCGCGTAAAGCCCGCGGCCCGCATGGGTGTCGATGACGCATACCGGCGCGGGTTTGACGAGCAGCGATTTCAGCACCTGCGCAAGCAGGGCGTGTTTCTGCACATCGGCGAAATTGGCGGCGTGATATATGTGCTGGTACGAAAGCATGGCTGTTTATACCCCCGCAGTGCAAAAAGAAAAAGCCCCCGAAACAGGTTCGGGGGCTTTTTTGATCCTGAAAGACCTTAGGCAGCTTTGAGGTTCACAGCCGTCATACGACCGGCGCGGTCGGGCGCCAGTTCGAATTCGATCTTTTGGCCTTCGTTCAGGCTTTGCATGCCGGATTTTTCGACAGCAGAGATGTGAACGAATACATCGTTTCCACCTTCATCGGGAACGATGAAGCCGAAACCTTTTTTGTTGTTGAACCATTTTACGGTACCGCTAGGCATACCAGTCTCTCCTTGAGTCAAGTTGTCGTACAAGCAGCGGAAAGCTGCCGGGTGTCTAGCCGCTGTGTCAAAGCCGCATCGCAAGCGAGTGAAGTTGAGTACAGTCCAGCCTTAAAATAGGAGTAACGCATTTCATATCCCCCCGCAACTGCAAATCAGGGGGGTGCAGACGCTTTTTTGCCGCCTAAATAATTGATTTATATGGGGAAATATTCTTTCCGCGTTATGTCAGGGCGATCAGCCATACCAAACCGGCCAGAATCAGCGCCACCAGCACCGCCGCGCTGCCCGCATCCTTCGCATGTTTGGCCAGCGGATGGCGTTCAGGCCCGAAGCGGTCGATGGCCGCTTCGACGGCGGAGTTCAAAAGTTCGGTGATCAGGACCAGCAGTACGCTCGCCACCATCAGCGCCAGCATCACGCGGTCCGGCGCGATGAAAAACGCGAGGGGGATGAGAACGGCTGCCGCGATACATTCCTGCCGGAACGCCGCTTCGCGTACAAACGTCGATTTCAGCCCGTCGCGAGAATAGAAAAAAGCGCGCACGATGCGCGTGATGCCCGTCGGCTTTTGCGGAAACGAAGGCGGGGGTGTGTCGGTCATGCGTCTTGTTCCTGATGTTGCAGCGCGCGCTGTTCATAGGCCGTGTAAATATCGCGAATGGGCCCCGGCATGGTCAGCGCCATGCGTGCTGGCATATCCGCCACGATGCGTCCCTGATCAAGGAACAGAATGCGGTCGAACATCGGCAGCAGGTGCAGCCGGTGCAGCGTCGCGATAATCGTCTTGTCCTTGAAATGCGTGAACAGGTTGCGGAAGATTTTTTCCTCGGTCATCAAATCGACGCTGCTGGTCGGCTCGTCCAGCAGCACGATATCCGATTGCTCGGCCGCGAAAATCCCGCGGGCGAGGGCCAGGCGCTGGCGCTGCCCGACGGACAGGTTGACGCCTTTTTCGCGAATGTCGGTATCCAGCCCCTGCGGCAGTTTGGCCAGCACCGGCATGAATTCGGCCAGCGACAGGGCGCGGTACACATCGGTATCCGGCACATCAAGGCCGAAGGTGACGTTGAAGCGCATGGTGTTTTCAAAAACTTCGGGGTCCTGCGGTATCAGCGTCGTTACCTGCGCCAGCTGCGTGAATTCGCCCGGTTTGCCGTCGATGGTCACCTCGGCGCTATCGGGGGCGCGCAGGGCGCGCAGCAGCGTCAGCAGCGTCGATTTACCCGCGCCCGAGGTGCCGATGAGCGCGATGTTTTCCCCGCGGCGCAGGCTGAGGTTCACGTCCTGAAGCGTCGAGGGGCGACCGCCCGCCGCATCGCCGCGGTGCGTAAAGCGCAGATGGTCAAGGCGGATATGCTGCCAGCCCGTGGGCGGTGCGGGCAGGTCGTGGCCGGTCAGGCGCGCATGGTCGTCAAGGATGCCCTGCGTCGAGCGCAAATCGGCCAGCGTTTGCAGCCATGTGCTGTGAATGGACATCAGGCCGAAACCTTGCTGGCCGACGCGGCTTTGGTACAAATAAACCGTGACCAGCGTCCCCGCCGCGATGGCCGCGCCGCTTTGCAGCTGGAACCAGATATAGCCCAGCAGGATGATGCCGAGCATGAACACGTTCAGCATCGTATAGATGAAATAGCGCCATTCGTTGATTTTCACTTCGCGCATGAACGGCGGCATGGCGAGGTTCAGCTTGGACAGCAGCGTATCGCGCGAAAAGCTTTGCAGGCGCAAAACGATGATGCTGACCATATTGCTGACGAAATCGAAAAACGTCGCGCTGGCGCCGTGCGAAACTTCGTTGGTGTCGTGGATGGCCTCCGTCATGCGGCGGTTGAGCGCGATGATGCACAGCATCGCCAGAATAAAGCTGATCAGGCTGGCAATACCAATCGCGGGGCTGAACCACATCAGCATCGCAATCGCCCCCGCCAGCGTCATGACGTTCTGGAAGCTGACGAAACTGTTCTGCACGAAGTTTTTCAGCGCCAGCGCCGCCGTGCGGATGCGGTTGATGGTGCTGCCCGAATGGTGGTCCTGATGCCAGCCGAGCGGCAATTCGGCCAGACGTTCGAACATGCGGGTGATGTAATTGACGTAGACGACCTGTCCGGCGCGGCGTTCCATCACGCGCGCGGGGCCGTGCAGCGTCCACATCAGGAAATGGCAAAGAATAATCAGCCCCAGATATTTGGCGCAATCGGCAAACAGGTTGGTGTCGGCTTTTTGCAGCGTATTGACCAGCTGGCCCAGCAGATAGGGCGTCGCCAGTTCAAACCCGATCGCGAAAACATACATCAGGTGATAGGTGAGGATGATGCGCCGCTGTTCCCCCGCGTATTGCCAGCATTCGCGCCACAGGCGGACATAGGAAAAATTCCACCACGGGCGGGGCGGGGCGGCGGCAGGGGCGTTATCGGTGGCGGCGGCAGGGGTGGCTGTGGACATGGTCGAATCCCGTGAAAATGGCCTCCATCCTATCCGGAATCCGGAAAGCCGTGCATCAGGATTATTTTTAATGTCAGGGGTGTTTTACGGGGAACTTTTTCCCGAATCTTTCGGGGCAGGGATTTTGCAGGTCGACAGCCCCAGCGCCGCATAAAGCCCGCAGCGGCCCATGACGCTGTTGAGTAATAACCCGCCCGCCAGCATCATCAGCAGGATCGCCGGCCAGCCCGTTACCATGCCGCGCCACCACAAAAACGCAATAACGCCAGCGGCCAGCGCGCGCAGGATGCGGTCGGCGGTACCAAGGTTGCGGGGGATGGCAGCGGGGCTTTTCATGACCTTAATATATAGGCTGCCATCGCCGCGTGACAAGCGGGGGCAAAACTGGCACAGTGCGGCCAACAACAAAAACAAGACCGGAACACAAGGCCCAGCCCCGACCATGGCGTCCTCTCTTATTCTCAGCGTGCAGGAAGGCAGCATCGCCTTTGGCGAGAAAACGATTTTCGACAACCTCTCCTTCAATATCCACGAAGGGGACAAAATCTGCCTTGTCGGCAAGAACGGCACGGGCAAATCGACGCTGATGAACATCATCACGGGTGAAAAAGACCTCGACAGCGGGGAGCGCTGGGTGCTGCAGGGCATCACCATCGGCTACCTGCAGCAGGAAATCACCCCCGTGCCGGGCCAGACGGTGTACGATTTCGTGTTCCAGCAGCTGAAAAAATCGGGGCAGGAGGAAGAAAACCTCTACAAGGTCGATATGGTCATCCAGCCGCTGGAGCTGAGACCCGAAGACCGCATGGACAGATTGTCCGGCGGCCAGCTGCGCCGCGCCGCCCTCGCGCGGGCGCTGGTGGAGGAGCCGGATATCCTGCTCCTCGACGAGCCGACCAACCACCTTGACCTCGACGTTATCGAATGGCTGGAAAAATACCTGAATATGTACCGCGGCGCGATTTTGTGCGTCAGCCACGACAAGACGTTTCTGAGCAATATTTCGGACAAGATTTTCTGGCTGGACCGCGGCAACATGCGCGTCTGCCCCAAAGGCTTCAGCCATTTCGACGAATGGTCGACCCAGCTTTTGGAGCAGGAGGAGCGCGAGCTGAAAAACCGCGCCAAGCTGGTCGAACAGGAAGTCGAATGGGCCAGCCGCGGCGTGAAGGCGCGGCGCAAGCGCAATATCCGCCGACTGGAGCAGATGCACGAAGAGCGCGCGCGCCTGAAGCGCGACCAGAGCGCCTTCCGCCGCATGATGTCCAAAGTCGATATCGGCGAGATGGACAATGCGGAGCTGGGATCGCGCGTTGTGGCGGAATTTTTCAAGGCCGACAAAAAATTCGTGGATGAAGAGGGGCGGGAGATCCTGATCCTCGATAAATTCAACATGCGCATATCCAAGGGCGACCGCATCGGCATTCTGGGGCGCAATGGTTCGGGCAAGACGTCTTTTCTGAAATTGCTGACGGGCGAGGACAAGCCCGATATGGGCAAGGTCAAACTCGCGCGGGATATCGAAGTATCCTATTTCGACCAGAAACGCCGCGACCTGCTGCCCGATGCGACCATCCAGCAGGTACTGTGCCCGCAGGGCGGGGATTACCTGAAAGTCATGGGCAAGACGCGCCACATCTGCGGCTATCTGAAGGATTTTCTGTTTGAACCTTCCATGGTCATGCAGCGCGTGGGCACGCTGTCGGGCGGGCAGAAAAACCGCCTGCTGCTCGCCAAGGTGCTGGCCGACCCCAAACCGCTGCTGATTTTGGACGAACCGACGAACGACCTGGATATGGACACGCTCGACCGGCTCGAAGAAATTCTGTCGCATTATACGGGCACGCTGATTGTGGTCAGTCACGACCGCGATTTCCTCGATCAGACGGTCAGCAAGATTTTGGCCTTCGAAGGCAACGGCGTGGTCGAGGCCTGCATCGGCGGTTATAGCGATTATCTGGCTGTGCGCGATAAACTGCGCGCCGACCGCCTGAAACGCCGCGACGAAGATGACGAGGATCGCGGGTTTATCCGCCGCGAGGAGAAAGAACCGAAGGCGCAAGCCGCGCCCAAAGCGCAGGAAACCGCAAAGCCCGCCGCGCCCAAAAAGCTCACGTATAAACTGCAATACGAACTCGACAACCTGCCCGCAAAAATCGCGGCGCTGGAGGGCGAGATTACCACGCTTGAATCCCTGCTCGACGACCCGACGCTGTTCGAGCGTGACCGCGGGCAATTCGATACGGCCTCCAAACGTCTGGTGCTGGTGCGGGCCGATTTGGAAAGCGCGGAAATGCGCTGGCTGGAGCTTGACGAGATGCGCGCGCAGCTGGGCACCTGACGGTCTGTTTCGGGCCGCCGCGCCCGCCTGTGGAAAACTGAAAAACCCCCCGATTCTAGGGCAAATTCGACCGTGCCCCCTGTGGATAACTTTGCAAAAAAGCGTTTTTTGGGGTTTTTTGCACCGCTTTAGGACAAAAAAACCTCTAAAACCCCCGTTTTTCGGGGGTTTTATGCGGTTTCCTCTTGGCGGGCACAGGTGAATCTGTCATGAATCGTTGTGTCACCGCGCGAAGGGGATGAACTGAGGGGAAGCGCCGATTTTAAAGGCTTTTCCTCGCATGTCAGACGCCGGTCGTTCAACAATCTCATTATGAAGTGAGTTTTAAAATGGCTAAAGCAACCCAACCCACCGTTACCCTGAAAAACATTGCAGCCGACATCGCTGAAAAGCACGAGCTGACCAAAAAACAAGTTAACGCGATCATGGATGACCTCGTCGTCGCGCTCGTTAAAAACCTGAAAAAAGGTAACCGCGTCCGCCTCGCTGGCCTCGGCATCCTGCAAGTTCGCAAGCGCGCTGCCCGCATGGGTCGCAACCCCGCAACCGGCGAAACCATCAAAATTCCGGCGAAAAAGAAAATCGCTTTCCGCGCCGCGAAAGAACTGAAAGAAGCTGTTGGCAAGTAATGCCTTGGCGTCTCTGCGATAGCGGACGCCAAAGACTTCAAGAAAAACCCGCTCTGGCAACAGGGCGGGTTTTTCTTTATACAAACATCATCCGCAAACAGATTTGAAAAGGCCGCGTCATGAACAATTACGAACGCAAAGTCCGCGATTTCCATCTCGCCTTTGATATCGGTGTCGATATGCCCATCACATCCGATCTTCTGGCCTTCCGCAAAAAGCTGATCGGCGAGGAAGTGGAAGAACTTTACGCCGAAATCGACAAGGCGCGCGCCGAAATCGATGCGGGCGGCAGCATCACGCGCGAAACGCTGGCGGCGATGATGAAAGAACTGGCCGATGTGCAATACATCCTGAGCGGTATGGTGGTCACCTTCGGCATGCCCGCCGACCGCGTGTTCGCGCGCGTGCATCAAAGCAATATGTCCAAACTCGGCCATGACGGCAAACCCGTGCGCCGCGACGACGGCAAGGTGATGAAGGGGCCGAATTATCATCCGCCCGCCCTCGACGACCTTATTGATGTCATCCCCGTCGGCGACGACGCCGATGCGCGGGATGCTGCGTAAGATTTGTTTTCACCAATGCCAGAGGAAAATACATGCGCCCCGATTTCGACCTTGCCCTTCAGCGGCATTTTGATGCGATCAGGAACAGGGATTTGAATGCCTTCAAAGCCCATATGACCAAAAACGATACCCTCTATACGATTGTGCAGAACGGGCACGTTTTTAAAACGCCGGAAGAAATCGTCGCCGTGCATGAGGCGTGGTTTAAAGATCCCGAGTGGATTTGGGAGGGCACCGTCGTCCACAAGGCTGTCGGCACCGATATGGCGATGGCTGTCATCAAATACAACTACCGCGCCAAAGCGGCAGAAACGCCGGTCGAAACATGGCTGACGTATGTGTTCGCGCTGGAAGACGGTGAGTGGAAGATCATACATGACCAGAATACGGCTCTGGATTTTCCGGCCTTTTGGGCGGCGATGAACCGCACCGCGTCCCAAGAGGGTTAGCGCGCAAGACGCGGATGCGAATTGACACCCCGCAGCAGACATTAGATTGCGCAAATCAGATATTTTATTGCCCTGAATATGCGTTGACATAAAGAGGGCGCGGCCTATGCTGGCCGCGTATCTTCATTATTGTTTATTGCCACAGGAGCGACGCGTGCAAAACAAACCCCTGCGTCAACGTCTCAAGGCTGCCTTTTCGGCGGCGGTTCTCGGCCTCGCGGCGATGTCCGGCGCGGCTTATGCGCAGGAAGCGCCCCCCGCAGGCGCGGCCCCCGATGCCCAGCCGGAGACATTGCCCGATACGCTGCCCAATTTGTCCGGCGACACGCTGGATATGTCCAGCCGCGCGGCCAAAGTCGACCGCCGCGGTATAGAAGAGCGCACGGATGATTTCTTCGCCACGCGCTATAAAATTTCCGCAACGCGCGAAAGTATCTGGATTGGCACGCCGCAACGCTACAACGTCGACATGCTGTCGCTGCCCGATAACGACGTCATCCGCTTCACGCGCCAGTACATCGAAATGCGCCCGCTGCGCAAGGAATGGAACGGCAATGCCAGCGGCGTCGGTATCGGTTTTGATTACGATCTGGGCCGCCCGGGCGGCTATGACCTTGGCAGCGGCACGTGGCATTTCCGCGGCGGCAGTTTTGTTGGCTCCTTCGAAAGCCCCTATGTGAAGGGCGAGGGCCGCGCGCGCAACAACGATGTGTTCAATACGTTTGTCGAAGGTTCGCGCAGTGTGTCTTTTGGCAAGACGGAAGCGAATTTGATTGTGGGGACATCGTTCAATCATGCCTCCGGCCCGCATGTGGAGCGCGCGAACGATTTCCGCGTTTATCAGCAGCTGAACTTCCCCGCGCTGTTCGGCAGCCGCGGCGCCGATGCGAACGGCACCATCGGCCGCTATTCCGGCGCGATACAAACCTTTGTCGGCGATAACGGCAATTACGGCGGCAAAATCGGGGTTTATTACAACAACCTGAAATCCGAAGGCATGGGGTTCAGCTTCAGCATCGGGCCCGAAGTCCACTACGACCACAAAGAGGGCACGTCTTTCCGCCTGCGCATTCGCGCAACCCCGCGGTTTTTCTAAACGGGCTGTTCGGGTATGCCGCGTTTCGGGAGCGTTTACGGGTCCAGCGGCAGCTTGACGTGCGGGCCCTGTCTGCGGCGTGTGAACAGCAGCGCCGGCATCAGCAAAAGTCCCGTGACCAATCCGCCCGCCGCACCGCCGAGCGTGCCGGCCTCCGCATGCGCCTCCGCGCCGTATTTCATCATCTCGCCGATTTCATGCGACATTTCCTCGTCGGACAAATCGTCACCGAAGATCGCGCCGAAGGCGGAGGACAGCTGCGCTTCTTGCAGAAACTGCATGCCCTCTGTGTAATTGCCGGTTTTGCCGGATACATCCAGCCCGACGCGCGCCTGATAATCTTTGATAAGGGCCTTGTAGTTCTGTTCCGACAGGTTCTGCGCCATGCGCAGGTCATTCACGAAAGCGACGGCCTGATCTTCAAGCAGGCTGTCGAGCACGGCGGCTTCGTCCGGATTGCGCTGCATCGCCTCGCCCAGGCGTGCGCCCAGATGCTGCATGCTGTCGATGCGGGCGGTGAATTCATCCACGCGGGCGGCTTGCAGCAAATCGGGTTTTGCCTCAACCGGCAGCTGTCCTTTGCGGAAATCCTTTTCGGTCATCTGTCCGTCGGGCAGCGCGCTGGCCTGCGCGATGGTGAAGCTGCTCAGCTGGTTGTCGTTTTGCGCCTCGGCGATGTCATGGCCGATATAGGCGCCGCCCGCCGCGCTGAAGGCCAGCACGGCCGATGCGGCGATGACGCGCATTTTTTTGCGTGCGGCGGCAGATTTTTCGTTAAAAATTTTGCGAAAGGACATGGGCCAGCTCCTTGCCTGCCGCATCTGCGCGGCAGCGGGGGTAATTTTTTAAAAATGATAATGTGCCGCTTATAGGCGCGGGGCAGGGGGCTGTCAACCCGTGCGGCTGTTCCCGCAGCGCAGCAGATTAAAAGGCGAAGAATATCAGCACAAGCAAGCCGAAATCGCGGTTGGCGCGGAACATGGCAAGACTGCTGGCGCTGTCATCCATCTGCCAGTGCCTGACCTGCCAGAGGGCATGCGCGGCAGGCAGCGCCCAGAGCGCGAGCGTATAGCCCATCCCGCCCGCATAAATCTTCGCCGCGCCGAACAGCAACAGGGCGAGGGCGAAAAACAGGCCGACCCACCGTTTGCTGTGGCGGCCGAACAGCCGCGCGGTGGATTTGATACCCGCCAGCGCGTCGTCTTCCTTGTCCTGATGGGCATAGATGGTGTCATAGGCCAGCGTCCAGAAAATGCCGCCTGTGTAAACCAGCAGCGGGGTCAGCGTCATGCCCCCCTCCAGCGCGCTCCAGCCCATCAGCGCGCCCCAGTTGAAGGTCAGGCCCAGAAACGCCTGCGGCCACCAGGTCACGCGTTTCATCAGCGGATAGGACACGACCAGCCCCAGCGACAAAACGCCCAGCAGCACAGTGAGCCCGTTAAAGCGCAGCAGCACCAGCAGCCCGATGCCCAAAAGCGCGCCCAGAAACATCATGGCCTGTTTTATGGTGACTTCGCCCGCGGGCAGGGGGCGCACGCGCGTGCGGGCGACGGCGGCATCCAGATCGCGGTCCCAAAGGTCGTTGATGACGCAGCCCGCCCCGCGCATGACCACCGCCCCCATGGCGAACAAAAGGGCATAGCGCCAGTTTTGCGAATCCATGTCCATAATGCCGCCTGCCGCCAGCGTCAGCGCCCACCAGCAGGGCAGCAGCAAAAGCCACGTGCCAATCGGCCGGTCGAGGCGGGCGAGCGCGATATACGGGTGCCAGCGTGCCGGCGTGCGGGTAAAGACGGGGTGGGTTTTGCGGATATCGGTTGTCATGCGGGGAGTGTATATTTGATGCGCATGGGGGGAAAGTGGTATCCTGAAGATATGGGGTCTGAAAATGCACATAGCCGCCTTCTGAGGCTTTTTGTTCCGCAGGCACCGCCGGAGGCGGGCGGGCTTTGCGAGCTATCCGACCGGCAGGCGCATTACCTGCGCAATGTCATGCGGGCCGAAACGGGCCAGCCGCTGCGGGTGTTTGACGGCACCAGCGGCGAATGGCTGGCGGAGATCAAAGAACTCAGCAAGAAAAAAGCTTTGGTTTCTTTTGTTGAGAAAATACGCGAGCAAACGAATAGCCCCGATATTCACGTTCTGGCCTCGCCGGTCAAAAAAGAAGCTTTCGATTTTATGATTGAAAAATCTTCTGAACTAGGCGTGAAGGCTTTTCAGCCAATCATTTGTAACCGAACGATTATCCAGCGCGTGAACGAAGACAGGCTGCAGGCGCAGGCCGTCGAGGCCGCCGAGCAGTGCGAACGGCTGGATGTGATGCGTATTTTGCCCATCAAAACTCTCAAAGATGTTTTGGAATCAATACCTTTGGATAGAAAACTTATCTTTTGCATTGAGCGCGCGCAGGCGCCGATGATCCTCCAGCGGCTGCAGGGCGGCGAAATCCGCCCGCCGCTGGCCGTTCTAATAGGGCCGGAGGGCGGTTTCAGCCCCGAAGAGGTCGAGATGGTCTCCGCCCTGCAGCAGGTTGTTCCTGTCTCTCTGGGGCCCCGCATTCTGCGTGCGGAGACGGCGCTGGTCTCCGCCCTGACCTGTGTGCAGGCGGTGGTGGGCGACTGGCCGTCGAAATAGCTCCATAATCCAAGAAAGGTTATTTCCTTTCAAAGAAATTTTATTTCTTTGAAACATAATTACGTTATCAAAAAGAATATTGACATAACCGAATAAATTCGCTATAAAGTCATAAAGTCCCGCGAGATGTCGAATTTTTTGTTCTTAAACATAAAAAAGAATTTGGCAGTGCGGGATTTTCAAGTTAAAACGGCCTCTTTTTTAAAATCCAAAAAACTAAACAACTTAACGAAATATGGTGTGTAAATGTCCAGTGCCAGCCAAGTAGATAACAAACCCATCGAGAGCAAGCGCGAGCTGGTCGAATGGTTTGAAAAAGGTTGTACGCCCGCGGACAAGCTGCTCATCGGCGTCGAGCATGAAAAGCCGCCGTTTTATCTGGATAACTATCAGCCTGTCCCTTTTTCGACACGGTCGACGGGCAAAAATGCCGATGGCATTGAAGGCTATGAGGCGCACGCTTCATACACAAAAGCCGGAAAAGATGGTGAATCGACATCTTTGAAGCTGGAAGGTCCCGGGGTTGCTTTGACGGGCGATGAAGCTGTCAATTACCTCGGCAAACAACGTGAACTGTTTAACCGTCTGGGCGAGCGCAAAGGCATCTCCGATTTCATTTCGGCGATGACAGCCCAGAAGGGTTGGTATCCCGGCCAGCCGGAAAACGGTCTGATCGTCGATATGCACAAGAACAACGCAAGCTGGACGTTCGAGCCGGGCCTGCAAATGGAAACCGGCGGTGCGCCGCTGAAAAACGTTCACCAGAACGCAAAAGAAACCGATGAAACCATCCGCGAAGCGGTGGAAGTAGCGAAGTCTCTGGGCTTTGGCATTCTGGCGCAGGGGTTCCACCCGACGCATCTGTCCAAAGATCTGCCCGCGATGCCGAAGTCGCGCTATCAGGCATTGTCGACGTGGTTCAAGGAAAAGAAATTCCCCAACGCGCAGGACGTGGCGTCCTGCACCTCGACCGTTCAGGTCAACATGGGCTACCAGTCCGAAGAGGACATGGTGAAGATGCTGCGCGTCAGCCTCTCGCTGCAGCCGGTGGCGGTGGCGCTGTTCGCCAACTCGCCCTTCGCCGAAGGCAAGCCCACGGGTTATCAAAGCTACCGCAGCCACAAGCTGTATAAAAACATGGGCGGCCGTTACGGCTTCATGTTGCCTGTTGCCTTTGAAGAAGGCTTCGGTTTCGAAAAATTCGCTGACTACGCCATGAGCACCATGCCGATGCTGGGCCTTTACAAGGGCAACGTTTTCATGGACGCCAAAGGCGGCAAGTTCGAAGACTTCATGCAAGGCAATCTGGGCGTATGCCCCGGCCAGAAAGCGACCATCAGCGACTGGCAGAACCACCTGAACACCATCTGGCCCGAAGTCCGCCTGCGCCGCTTCCTTGAAATGCGCGGCACCGACAACGGCCCGCAGGAAATGATCAAAGCGCTGCCCGCGTTCTGGGTGGGGCTGCTGTACGACAAACAATCCCTCGACCAGGCTTACAACATGGTCAAGGACTGGACGGAAAACGACCGCGAACTGCTGCGCGTCATGACCCCGCAAACGGGTCTGCAGACCAAGTTCCTCGGCACCACCGTGCAGGAAATCGCCAAAAACTGTCTGGCGCTGTCCGAAGCGGGGCTGAAACGCCGCAACGTGCGCAACGAACTGGGCCAGACCGAAGGCATCTATCTGGAACCGCTGCACGAAATCGCCGACACGGGCCGTAACTGGGCCGTGCGTCTGGAAGAGCGTTTCAACACGGTCTGGAACGGCGACATCAGCAACCTGTTCAAGGAAATGTCCTACGAGAACAACCCGTCCGTCCTGCGCGCCCCTGCGCCGGCGGCGGCACAGAAAAAAATCTTCGTTCCCGGCTCCAAAAACGGCTAAGGGATACGGATACCAACAAAAACCCCCGCAAGCGATTGCGGGGGTTTTTGTTTTTGCGGCGGGGGCGCGGGAATATCAGGGCTTCTCGCCGCCCGGGCAGTTGTTGCCATGCTGCGACCAGTCGATGACTTTGCCGCCCTTGAGGTGAAAGCTGCGTTCGCACGACAGGCGCACGCGGCGCGACGGGGCGCCCGCGCAGGTGGAGTAGCCGAAGTCGCCCGGAAAGCTGCCGACGCAGACCGTGCTGGTCAGGCTGTCGTAACGGTCGGAAAATTCTTCGTAGGCGATGATTTTGACGCCGTTATCCAGCGTATAGACTTTATCCGGCACGCCCCATGATTTGATGACGGCTTCTTCTTTTTGTCCGACGAAGCCGTTCATGCGCTCCGTATTGCGCACGGCCCCCGTGCCCGCGCAGGCGGTAAGAAAAAGGGGCAGCAGAAGAGCGCATAAAAAAGGCAAACGTGTCATGGCGGTATCCTGATGGGGTAAAATGTTACGGCTTTCCGGCAAACGCAGCATGCCGCGCCGGCGTTCATTCTGCCATGAATTTTTGCGCGCGCGTAGGGGGCGGGTGCCGGGTTATTCGGGCAGCGGGCCTTCTGTTTCAATCTTTTGATTTTGCACGCTTTTCGGCGTCTTGAGCGCACCGCGGCACGGGGCGAGGTAATCCCGCGCCGGATCGTACAGCTTTGTTTCCAGCCCCATGATGCCCAGCAGGGTTGAGGACAGGTTGGCATTGTCGATTTTGGTTTCGGCGGCGATGCGGGCAAGGCAGGCGCTATTCATGCCCTCGCGCGTGCGCAGGCTGTCGGACATCCAGACGATGAACGGCACATGGTGCTGTTCGGCAGGGGCGATGCTGCGGGGCATGCCGTGCAGGTAAAGCCCTTTTTCACCCAGCGACTCCCCGTGGTCGGACATGAAAATCATGCTGCTGTCGGTTTGCGGCTGGCGTGTTTTGATAAGTCCGATGATTTCCGACAGCACATAGTCGCTGTAAACAATCGTGTTGTCATAGGTGTTGACCAGTGCCTGCCGTTCGCAATTCTGGATATCGTTCTGCGGGCAGTCGGGGGTGAACACGCGAAAAGCATCCGGATAACGCTGCCAGTAAGACGGGCCGTGGCTGCCCATCACGTGAAGGGTGATGACGGTATCTTTTTCGATGGGTTTTTCGAGAATCTTGCCGAGCGTCTCGATAAACACGGCGTCATAGCAGCTGCCTTTGTGCGGGCATAGTTCTGTGTTGCCTGTGTATTCCTCGCGCAGGTTGCGGGTTTGGATTTTTTTGCATACGCCCTTGCAGCCGCTGTCGTTGTCCAGCCACGACATATCCGCGCCGCTGCGGGCAATCGCATCGAGAGCATTATCCTGATGCGGTTCGATATCCGCGTCATAGGCGTTTTCCGGTGTCAGCGAAAACATATAGGGCACCGAAATCGTGGTTGCCGTACCGTACGAACGCACATGCCGGAATGACGTGACATCCAGTTTTTCGGTATAGGGGTTGGTCGGGCGTTCGTAGCCATTCAGGCTGTAATTCATGCCGCGCTGCGTCTCGCCCACGACCATGACAATCAAGCGGGGCGGGCGTTTGCTGTCCTTGCGCTGGATATCCTGCGCAAGTTCGCGGTAGGCGACGGGATCGTCAAAGTAGGTTTCATGTACATATTTATAGGCCTGCTTGTACGGGTATACGGGGTTAATGACCTTGCGCAGGGTTTTGTTATTGCGGCCGACGGCGGCGTAATCGTCAAAATGCGCTGCGGCGATACCCGCAACCAGCGCCACAGATAAAACAGCCGAAAGCCCGCGCTGCCAGATGGCTTTTTTGATGGACAGTTTTTGCAAGGGCACAACCCACAGCAGCGCCAGCGGCAAGGCCCCCATCAGCGCCATTTCGATGATGAAGGTCGCGCTTAGGTAAGAACTGCTTTCGCCGATATCTGTTTGCACGACATTGGCGAACATGTTGTCATCGAAAATGACGCCGTAGTGAAACATCGCATAGTTGAACAGCGCCGCGGTCAGGATAATAAAGGTCAGGACGGGTTTGATCAGCTTGCGCGCGGACAGGGGCAGCAGCAAAAGGTTCAGCAGCGCCGTCAGCGCCAGCGGCACCGTCAGCAAAACGGGCAGTGAAATGCTGTCGCCTGCGGCATGAATCTCGGCAATCTTTTCCCAAAAGCCGAGGTTCAGCGCGCTTGCGAGATAAAAAGCCGCCAGCAGGCAAAGCCACACGGGGCTCATCTTCCATGAAATACGCATATTTGTCCTGAATCAGGTTGTGCCTGATTCAAACTTATGTGCCGAATCTGAAGCGAAACTGAAGGAGGGGGCAAAAAAAAATAAAGCCGCATACAAATGCATGCAGGCCGGACGTTTATTCTTAAATAGGGGGAAGTGGTGCCCAAGGGCGGATTTGAACCACCGACACGCGGATTTTCAGTCCGCTGCTCTACCAACTGAGCTACTTGGGCATTGGAAAGTGGTTATAAGCAAAAACGCGCAGGCTGTCCAGCCCTTTTTAACCCGTTAAAAACAAAAGAATTTTCGGGCTTCGCGGCTGCGGCCTTGCCGCGGTGCAGATTCACATATATCTTAAAGATATAACAGGTTCGACCCCGTTTCGGGGCGGGCACCGTGAAAAGAACTTCGGGCTTCTGGCCCGCACAACAGGCGAAGTGGACTTGATCTTGGGACAAGTACCGGCATATCTCATCATCGGCAATGGCCGCGTCGCGCGGCATACCGCCTGTTATTTCGATTTTCTTGGCATTCCCTATACCCAGTGGCACCGCGGCATGACCGAAGACGACCTGCGCGCCAAAGCCGCGGCGGCGAGTCATATTCTTCTTCTCATCCGCGACGATGCGATTGCGGATTTCGCGCTGTTTCATCTCTCCGGTTTTTCGGCGGTCAAAATACATTTCTCCGGCGCGCTGGTGGCGGCGGGGATATATGGCGCGCATCCGCTGATGACCTTCGGGCCGGAACTCTACACGCAGGATAAATACCAGAGCATCCCGTTCATCATCGAAGACGACGCGCCGGATTTCGCCGTGCTGCTGCCCGGCCTGCCCAATGCGCATGCGCGTATCAAAAAATCCGACAAGGCGAAATACCATGCGCTTTGCGCCATGGCGGGGAATTTTTCCTGTCTGCTGTGGCAAAAGCTGATGGACAGTTTCGCGCAGGATTTCGGCCTGCCGCCCGAAGCTGCGCAGGCCTACCTGCGCCAGCAAACGGATAATTTGATAGCGGATTATACCTCCGCGCTGACAGGGCCGCTCGCGCGCGGTGATGGCGCGACGGTGCAAAAACATCTGGCCGCTCTGAAAGGCGACCCGTTCCACGACGTATATCAAAGCTTCATCGCCGCCTATGGCGCCAGCAAGGAGAAACGCACATGATGAATATTTTCGATTTCGCCAAGAAAAAACAGGCCGGCGATAAAATCACCATGGTCACCTGTTACGATTACACCAGCGCGGTTTTGGTGAACCGCAGCGACATTGATTGCATTCTTGTCGGCGACAGCCTTGCTATGACCATGCACGGTTTCAGCTCTACCGTGCCCGCGACGGTGGATATGATGGCTCTGCATACCGCCGCCGTCGCGCGCGGGGCAAAGGATAAATTCATCGTGGCCGATTTGCCGTTTCTGGCCTACCGCAAAGGCCTTGGCGAGAATATCGCCGCCGTGCAGGCCGTGATGCAGGCGGGCGCCCATGCCGTCAAAATCGAAGGCGCGGCGGGCAATCAGGAACTTGTGCGTCACCTGACGGAATCCGGTGTGCCTGTGATGGGGCATATCGGCCTCACGCCGCAATTCGTGCATCTGCTGGGCGGCTACCGCGTGCAGGGTAAAACCGAAGAAAGCGCGAACAGGCTGAAGCAGGAGGCCTTGGCCCTCGAAGACGCCGGCGCCTTTGCCCTTGTCATGGAATGTGTGCCGACCGTGCTGGCCGCCGAAATCACCAAGGCGCTGCGCATCGCCACCATCGGCATCGGCGCAGGGGCGGGGGTGGATGGGCAGGTGCTGGTGTTTCAGGACCTGCTCGGCCTCAACACCGATTTCCGTCCCAAATTCGTGAAAAATTTTCTGAACGGCGCCGATCTGGTGACAGGGGCGCTGAATGATTATAACCAAGCCGTGAAAACAGGAGCCTTCCCCGATGCCAACCATAGTTTCAACGCCGACCGCGTGGCGCAGCCTGCGTAAAACACTCGCGGGGCGCAGCGTCGGTTTTGTGCCGACGATGGGCAACCTGCATGAGGGGCATATCGACCTCTGCCGCCGTGCGCGGGCGGAAAATGATATCGTCGTCGCCAGCATTTTTGTGAACCCGACGCAGTTCAATCAGGCGTCGGATTTCGAGAAATACGCCCGCACGCTGGCGGCGGATAAAGAACTGCTTGCCGCGGCCGGTGTGGATTATCTGTTCCATCCGGATGCAAAAGACATGTATGCGGATGATTACACCGTCAAAGTATCGGAGGAGGATATCGCGCGCGAACTCGAAGGCGCTTTCCGCCCCGGGCATTTCACGGGCATGCTGACGGTGGTCATGAAACTTTTGAACATCATCGGCGCCGACCGCGCCTATTTCGGTGAAAAAGATTTCCAGCAGTTGCTGCTGGTCAAAAAAATGGTATCGGCGCTGTTCATGCCGGTCGAGATTATCGCCTGCCCGACCATACGGGCGCAAAACGGCCTCGCGCTCAGCTCCCGCAATGCGCGGCTGACGCCGGAAGAGCTGGAAAAAGCGCCCTTGCTGGCCGAATTGCTGCAAAGCGGCATGCCGGATGCGGCGGTGATGAAAAAGCTTGAAGAAGCCGGATTTAAACCCGAATATGTCGAAACCCGCTGGGGCCGCCGTCTGGCGGCGGCCTGGCTGGGGGATGTGCGGCTGATTGACAACGTGCCCGCCCAAGGTGGCGGCGCCGCGCAAGAAGCCGCCGGTCAACATAAAGAGGTTTGTGATGCTGCTGTGTCTGGATGTGGGTAATACGCATATTGTGGGCGGTTTGTTCGACGGCGAAAAGCTGTTGTTCCGTTTCCGCTACTCGACACATCAAATCGGCACGGCTGACCAGTTCGGTCTTTTTCTGCGGGGCATTCTGGGCACCAACAATATCGCCTATGACCGCATTGCGGTGGTGGCGCTGTCGTCGGTGGTGCCGGGCTGCAACTACACCATCCGTCACGCCATCAGCCAGTATTTTCCGGCGGCGGAATATTTCATTCTGCAGGCGGGCGTCAAAACCGGCATTAACATCAAATACAAAAACCCCGGCGAAGTGGGCGCAGACCTGATTGCAGGCGCGATTGGCGGGGTTGAGGCTTTCCCTGAAAAGAATCTGATTATCATCGACCTCGGCACCGCCACCACCATGGCGGCGGTATCGCGCAAACGCGATTTTCTGGGCGGGGTTATCATGCCGGGCATGCGCCTTGCGATGGAAAGTTTGAAATCGAACACGGCGAAGCTGATGGAAGTCGATATCGAAGTGCCTGAAACATATCTGGGCCAATCGACGCGCGAATGTATCCAGCGCGGGCTTTACTTCGGCCACCTCGGCGCGATGCGCGAAGTCATTTCCGGCTACCGCAAGGAGCTGTTTTCCGGTGAAGACGTTACCGTCATCGGCACAGGCGGTTTTTCGCAGCTGTTCCGCGAGGAAAAAGTTTTCGACATCATCCTGCCCGACCTTGTGCTGCAAGGCGTGCGTCTGGCCTACGTCAATTCAAAGGCTGCACAGGCGCGCCAGCAGGCATAAGTTTTATTTTCAGGCTGTTTTTTCGGCGGCGCTGCGGCCTTCCTGAAACCGCGCGCGGTTCGCCTGTATTTGCGCGCCATTCTGCGACGCCCATGCCGACAGCGCATTCACCGTATCGCAGAGCGACAGGCCAAGCGGTGTGAGGCTATATTCCACGCGCGGCGGCACTTCGGGATAGACGGCGCGCAGCACCAGCCCGGCTTCTTCAAACGCGCGCAGGTGTTTGGTCAGCTCCCGCTGCGTGATGGGCGCAAGGCGGCGCTGGATTTCGCGAAAGCGCAGCAGCGTCTCCGGCGCATGGGCGAGGGTATAGAGAATTTTCACCGACCATTTGTTCGCAATCAGGCCGAGCGCCATACTGGCGGGGCAGGCGCGGGGATCTTCGTCCTGCGCTTCTGCTAGGGCGGGGCTGGCGGATTGTGCGGCTTTTTTCATGGAACGCCTCGGTTTTCTTCATTAGTATACAAATGTATACTATGTTTTAAATTACTGCCTACTATTCAAAATATACTACCGAACTATGATTATTCCATAGCCTCTGCAAAACTTTTTCTGCGGCGGGCACCCCAAACATATATTTACCGGAGCAAAACAATGAAAAAGAGCCTTTATGCCGCGCTGGCGGCTGTGATGTTGTCTTCCGCGCCTGCGCTGGCGGCGGAAACCTTTTATTTCGACCCCACCCATACCAGCGTGACATGGCATGCGGGGCATTTCGGGTTTTCCACCCCCTCCGGTAAATTCGCCAGCGTGAACGGCAGCGTGACGCTCGACGAACAAGCGCCCGAGAAAAGCAGCGTCGAGGTGACGATTGATACCGCCGTGATGGTGACGGGCGTCGAAAAATTCGATGCGCATCTCAAAAGCGCCGATTTTTTCAACGTGGAAAAATTTCCCACCGCGACGTTTAAAAGCACCAAGGTCACGCTGACGGGCAAAGACACCGCGACTGTCGAAGGTGTATTGACCATTCTGGATGTGGCCAAGCCCGTTGCACTGGCTGTACGCCTGAACCAAATCGGCGAAAACCCTTTTACGCAGAAAAAGCAGGTCGGTTTTACCGCGACGACGGTCATCAAACGCTCCGACTTCGGGATTGTCTATGCGCTGCCGAACGTGCCGGATGACGTGAAAATCGACATCGAAGCCGAAGCGGCCTTGAAATAAGGGGAAACACCATGACGCACGGGCCGCAGACATTGCCGGGCTTTTTCCTGCCGCATGGCGGCGGCCCGTGTTTTTTCATGGACTGGAACCCGCCCGATACGTGGCGCGGCATGGAAACGTTTCTGCGCGGGGTGACGGCGGGACTGCCGCGGCCGCGTGCGGTGGTGGTGATTTCCGGCCACTGGCATGCGCCCGTCTTTACGGCGGGGGCGCATCCGGCGCCGCCACTGATTTACGATTACTACGGCTTTCCGCCGCATACGTATGAATTGACCTATCCCGCCGCGGGTGCGCCCGCGCTGGCGGCGGATATCCGCGATAGGTTGGCGCGCGCGGGATTGCCTGCGGCGGTCGATGACACGCGCGGCCTTGACCATGGTGTTTTTATCCCCTTCAAGCTGATCTATCCGGAGGCGGATATCCCGCTGGTGCCGCTGTCGCTGCATGAGGGGATGGATGCCGCGCTGCACCTGAAAGCGGGGCAGGCGCTGGCGCCGCTGCGTGATGACAACGTGCTGATTGTCGGCAGCGGCATGAGCTTTCACAACCTCCGCCTGCTCATGACGGGCCGCGCGGATGTGCCGCAGGCATGGGCATTCGACGAGTGGCTGACACAGGCGGCAACCGCAGCGCCCGATATGCGCGCGGCGCAGCTGGCGCAGTGGGAATCTGCCCCCGGCGCGGCGCTGTCACATCCCGAAGCGGAACATCTACTGCCCTTGATGATGGCGGCCGGTGCGGCGGGCGATGAAAAGGGTACGCGGATTTATCACGAAAAAGTCATGAGCGCGCCGATATCGGCCTACCGCTTCGGATAAAAAAAACAGCGCCCGCAGGGGCGCTGTTTTTTTGTATCGTATATCCAGCAGATTATTTTTTGGCGTCCACTTTGCGTGTCGCGGGCAGGGCGGCGAGAATGCCCTGTTCCTTGCCGCCGCAGGTGACATGGCCGAAGCCGCCCGCGCTTTTGCCGCCATCGACGTCGTAAATGATATTGTCGTTTTTATCGGCGCTGACGCCGGCGGGGACGAAATCAAGTTTCAGCGCGCTGCGCGTGCGCCACGCAATGTTGTGATCCGCGCAGGAACTGTCGCCGCTGACGCCAAGCCCGCCGACGATATTGCCTTTGTCGTCATAAAGGGCGAGGCCGCCACCGAAAACATTCACACCGCCAATACGCTCCCCCGTCATGGGGTCTTTGGCGGAGCCGTAAGCTTTCGCGGGGCCTTCATAGGCGGCGTCGGTATCGACGGGGTTGCTTTCCTGCAGGCCGAACAGGCTGCCGCCCGGCTGCGTCGCGCTATAAAGATTGGCGGTCGAGAGCGCGAGGCCCTTGAGGCTGAAGGCGTTCGCCGTGTTGGCTTTTTGCGCGGAAATCACGCGGCTGCCTGGCCATTGCGCATCGACGGTATCGCCGGTGAAGGCAACGGCGCAGACGCGGCCGCTGCGGTCGACAATCGTGCCCCACATATCCAGATTGAAGCCGCCGTTGTCAGCCTTGCGGGCTTCGGTCAGCGCCTGTTTCAGCGCGGCGTGGTTCGGCAGTTTCGCGCAGTCGTTGGCAAGGGCAGGGGATGCTGTGAAGCTGAACGCGAGGGCGCAGGCGACAAGAAGTTTTTTCATGGTGTTGCGGTCTTTCTTGGCTATGGATTTAAAACACCGGCAGTCCGGTCGTCCGACGAAGCGGTAATCCGGTTATCCGGCCAGAAAAGCCCGTCAGACGCGGGCTATGCACATGAAAATACCGCAGGTGCGCTGGTTTGCCTATAGCAAAAACAGCGGCGCTCAGCTGCCTTTGTTCAAATACACCTTGCGCTTTTCCGCCAGCGTGGCGGTGCGGCGTTTGCGCGTGACCTCGATGATGCCAAGGCGGGTGAATCCATGCACTTCGGCGGCGGCATGGTCGCCCTGCAGCAGCCGCGTCATGGTATCGACAAGGCGGATGCGTTCGGATTTCTGGTTCATGCCGATGAAATCGATAAGTATCGCGCCGCTGAGATTGCGCAGGCGCATTTGCCGCGCGGTTTCGGCGGCGGCTTCCTGATTGACGGCGGCAATACCGGCGGCGCTGCCCTGGTTGACGTCGATCATGATAACGGCATGTGTCGGCTCGATGATAATCGACCCGCCGCCGGCGAGGGGTACGATTTGCTCCTCCAGCATTTCCAGTTCGGAATAGATATCGTTGATATCGTAAAGCCGCTGCCCCGGTTTTTCAGGGCGAAACAGGCGCAGGCGTTTGGACTCGGCAAGCGGCGGTTCGTGCCGCGCGGCCCATTGCATGACGATTTCAAGGCAGTGTTTGTTGCCGGTGTAAATATGTTCGAAAGCGGCGGCGCTGTAATCGTTGAGCGCACGTACGGCGGCATTCGGCCCCGCGCGGACCAGCCGCGGGCGATCGCCGCTGGTTTCGGTGACGGCGAGGATCTGTTCCCACTCGGCGCGCAGCAGGTCGGCTTCGGTCTGCATGTTCTCTTCGCTGGCGTGCTCGGCGCTCGGCTGTACCAGCCAGCCGCCTTTGCCTTTCAGCTTGGCCGTGAATTTCAGGACTTTTTCATTTTCGATGTTTGCCGAAATCGTCACCTGCCGCGCCACGGGGCTATGCGTCAGGTACTGGCCCGACAGATAAACCAGCATGGTCAGGCGCGGCATCTTGTGCTGTTCGTGCAGGCTCATGCGTTTGGCTTCGGCCCTGACCTGCACCAGAATCATCTGCCCCGGTTTCAGCAAGTCACCGATGCCGCTGTGGTCGGCGGCTTCGCCACGTTCGGGCAGATAGACGTATTTCGCAGGCAAAAGTCCCGTGACGCCGCCGCCGAGATCGACCAGCGCGGCATCGAGTTTTTTATCGATCTTCAGAACCTTGCCCTGATAAATCGACCCCCAGCAGGCATCCTGATCGAGCGCATCGACGTAAAGGTCGGTTAAAATGCCCCTGTGCAGTACGGCGGCGTGCAGGCGGCCGTCGATATCGTCGATGTAAAGCTCAGCCGCGCTCATATCCCGCCCCTTTCAGCATCTGCATCGTTTCGGCAACGGGCAGACCGACAATCGCGGTGTAAGACCCGCTGATAAACGGCACGAAAGCCGCGGCAAGACCCTGAATGGCATAGCCGCCGGCCTTGCCTTTCCATTCCATACTTTTGATATAGGTCTCGATATCGTCCGCGGAAAGGCGTTTGAATTTGACGATGGAGGTCACGGGCCGCGTGCGCTGCGTGCCATCGGGCGCGATGACCGATACGGCAGAAATCACGCGGTGACGGCGGCCCGACAGCAGGGCGAGGCAGGCGCGCGCCTCCGCCTCCGTTTCCGCTTTGGGCAGGATGCGGCGGCCGCAGGCAACCACGGTATCGGCGGAAAGAATAACAGCGCCCGCATGCGCGGCTTTCACCGCGGCGGCTTTTTCCGCGGCGATGCGCTGCGCATAGACGAGGGGCAATTCGCCCTTTTTCGGTGTTTCGTCGATGTCGGCGGGCGCGACCGCATCGGGCGTGATGTGCATCTGGCGCAAAAGGTCAAGACGGCGCGGAGAAGCCGAAGCCAGTATGAGCCGTGGCAGGGGCCGTGGCAGGCTATCCGCTGTCATCCCGCGGCGCCTTATTTGTGGCGGAAGGTGATACGGCCCTTGGTCAGGTCGTAGGGGGTCATTTCAACGGTCACGCGGTCGCCTTCGAGGATGCGGATTTTGTTTTTGCGCATCTTGCCGGAGCTGTGGGCGAGAATGATATGGCCGTTGTCGAGTTTGACGCGGAACTTTGCATCGGGCAGGAGTTCCGTGACGGAGCCTTCGAAGCTCATCAAGTCTTCTTTTTCAGACATCTTTTTCCAGTTTTCGTTAAGTTAGAGCACTTCTGTGCCACGCATGTGTAGCACATACAAGAGGCTAAATAAACGCCGTGCGGTCGTTTTATCCAGAATCACGCGGTCTTCGAGCATTTCGGCCAGCAATTCAGCCCCTTCGTCGTGGATGGAGCGGCGGCCGACGTCGATCGCCTCCAGCCGGTGCATCTGTCCGGCGCGGGCGGTTTTATAGAAATTATCGCATAAAATCACATAGTCGTGGATCTGCTTGCGCAGGCCGCCGAGCGGCAGGCTGATATCGTCCTGATGGGCGCTCATGACGCAGCGCACGCGCATGTGCAGCCGCTGTTCCAGCGTCGAGAGGGCGAGGTGCAGGTGATAGGGCCCGGGCGCGGCCTCGTTGCCCGCAAGGCGAAAGCTGTTATCGACCAGCAAGTCGGAAATGGCGCGGTGGCGTTCCATTTCGATATCCGCCGAACGGGTCATCAGGCTGCCGCTATCAAGGGCGACGTCGATGATCTTGCCCGCCTGCGCGGCGGTCTTGCCGGTGTGCGGGCTCACGCTCAGGCTGCCTCTTCCTTCAGGCGTTCCAGCTTGGCGCCGACGCCGGAGAGTTTTTCGACAATGTTTTCATACCCGCGGTCGAGGTGATAAATGCGGTGCACCGTCGTCGCGCCCTTGGCGACCAGCCCCGCCAGCACCAGCGAGACAGAGGCGCGCAAATCCGTCGCCATCACATCCGCGCCTTTGAGCAGCGGCACGCCGCGCACAAGCGCCGAGGAGCCATGCACGGTAATATTCGCGCCCATGCGGGTCAGTTCGGGGGCATGCATGAAACGGTTTTCGAAAATCGTTTCGGTGACCATGCCCGCGCCTTCGGCAATCGTCAGCATGGACATCAGCTGCGCCTGCAAATCGGTGGGGAAGCCCGGATAGGGCTCCGTCATCACGTCGATGCCGCGCAGGCGGTCGCGCACGCGCTTGACGGTGATGGTGTGGTCGGCTTCGTTTTCGACAAGGCTGACGCCCGCTTTGTGCAGCGGCTCCAGCAGGTAATGGATATGGCGGTTATCCGCGTGTTTCAGCGTCAGCGTCCCGCCCGTCATGGCCGCGGCCATGATGAAGGTGCCGGCCTCGATACGGTCGGCAACGACGGCGTGGGTGATGCCCTTGAGCGCGGGCACGCCGCGGATGGTGATTTTATCGGTGCCGAGGCCCTGAATATCCGCGCCCATGGAAATCAGGCACTCGCCGAGGTCGACGATTTCCGGCTCCCGCGCGGCGTTGAACAGCACCGTGGTGCCTTTGGCCAGCGTGGCGGCCATCAGCAGGTTTTCGGTCGCGCCGACGGATACTTTGGCGAAATGGATCTGTGCGCCCTTGAGGCCGCCTGCGGGTGCCTTGGCGTTGATATAGCCATCTTCGAGCGAGATTTCCGCACCCATTTGCGCAAGCCCGTCGATGTGCAGATCGACAGGGCGCGAACCGATGGCGCAGCCGCCGGGCAGGGATACCTTCGCCTCGCCATGGCGGGCGAGCAGCGGGCCGAGCACCAGAATGCTCGCGCGCATCTGGCTGACGAGTTCATAGGGCGCGACGCAGCTGGTGATATTCGCCGCATCCAGCGTCAGGCGTTTGGCGGTGCGGTCATAAGACGTTTTCACGCCCAGCTTGTTCAACACCGCGCAGAGGGAGCCGACGTCCTTCAGATCCGGCACGCGGTCAAGCACCAATGGCTCGCCCGTCAGGATGGCTGCGGTCATCAAGGGCAGCGCCGCGTTTTTCGCGCCGCTGATGTCGATTTGGCCATTCAGTTCCTGGCCGCCGTATATACGAATTTTTTCCATGGGGTGTTTTTCTCATAAAAGCGGCAGGCACTTCAAGCCTTGCAGTGCAGAAAGATTGTTTTTATGAATAATAAAGAGCTATCTCCGCCCGAAAACAGGCGCTTAGCCCATCTTGCGCAGGCGCGCCATTTCGGCGGCGCTGTGCAATTTCACATGCTGCTGGAAAGCGGCAAGGGAGGGGAAATGCACCGCCGCGCTGGTGCTGTGCCCGCCGCCGCGAATACCGAAGCATTTGCACAGATGGGCGGCGACCGCGCTGGCATCGGGCGTGCCGTCGGAGCGCAGGCTGATGGTGACCGAACCGTTCCCTTGCACATACCACGCACCGCCAAGACCGGCTTCGGTTTTTTCACCCTGCTGCACCAGCCATGTGGAGATATAACGCCCGAAGTTCTGCACATCCGCATTCACCATCGCCACCCATACCGGCGCGGCGCCGTCCGCCAGTTGCAGCGGGGCGTACATGATGTTGTCGTCGAGCTTGCTGATGCGCGTATCCTGATCGTTGAGGATATTGCGGCCGAGCGCGACCATATCGGCAAATTCCAGATGCGACATCGCCATAAACGATTTGAAGGCGGTATCGATGGACGTGATGTTTTTTGAATCGATCAGCGCGGCGGCGGCGTAGTCGTTTTCCGTCTCCAGCAGGTTCTGGCCCAGATCCATCTTGGCGATCAGCCGGAAAAAAACCGGCGCGGGCGTATCGGGAAACAGATATTCCCACACCATGTTCGCGGCGGAGGGGTGTTTCGGCTCGATGCGCAGGAAAAGTTCCGGCACGCCGTCGCCCTCGGGCGCGGTGAAATTGTGCAGGGCCTCCGCCGCGCTTTTGTGATGGTCGGCGACGATGACGCGCGTGGCGCGCGCGGGCGGGGTCAGCAGTTCGGTCAAAAACGCGCGCGTCGGCGCGACATCCACAAACACCACATCGATGGTCTGCGCTTTGTCCGGCGTGCTCAGGTGGCGGCGGATGGTGTTTTCGGCTTCTTCGATATTGTGGTGGCCGTAGGGGATGTAATCGAGACGCACATCTTCGTCGCGGCCCCATTTGCAATCAACCGCCCAGGCCGAGGCGAGGCCGTCGATGCAATCCATGTGGTAAATGACCAGAAGATGTCGATTATATTGGTAATTCAATGGGTTCACCGTCAAAAGCCTCCGGCGCGCAGGCGGCGGGGGCGGGCAGTATCGCTCCAGATATTGCCTTGAGTCCGCGGGCGCGGCAAGGGCGATAAGGGTTGACCCAGATATGTAAACATTTTATACCTGTAGGCTCCAAACATACAGGAACAAGCCGCATGGTTCTGGGTCTCAGCCAGAAAGAACGCAATGCCGTATTGTGGACGGCGCTGAAAAACGGAAAGGAAGCCCCGATCCGCGAAGCGCTGTCGCGTGGCGGCGACGCCAATATGACGGCGCCCGAAACCAATGCGAATGTGCTGTCGTGGGCGGCGGAGCAATATTACGGCAGCGAAGCGCGCGAACGCTGCCGCCTGCTGCTGGAGGCGGGGGCCAACCCCAATCTGCCCTGCGGCACCGACGACAACACCCCGCTGCACTACGCCACTCGCCGTTCGCACCGCGAAGTTGTGGCGATGATGCTGGAAAAGGGCGGCGATCCGCTGGCCAAAAACAAATACGGCCAGACGCCACTTGCAAATGCGATTGCGCAGCGCGACTGGCAGAGCATGGATGCGATGTTGAAAAGCGGCTGTCTCGACCGCCTGCCGCAACCTGTTGCGGGCGACCGTGACAGCATGCAGATTTTCGCCCTGCTGCGCGAGGTTATCGATCAGGGCGGTCATCCGCATTATTTCAAGCCGCTGCTGGATAAAATCCCCGATATCAATGTCGGGCTTTCCGCGGGCTACGGGCTCGCGCATGCGGCGGTGGCGAAATCCAACGTCGCCGCGCTGGATGCGTTGATGGCGCGGCCGGATTTCGATATCGATGCCGTTTTGCGCGGCGGGCGCACCTTGCTGCATATCGCCATCGGCAGCCAGAATTTCGACATGGCGCAATCGATGATCAACAAGGGCGCGCGCGTGGATATGCCGGATGACCGCGGACGCCTGCCGCTGGATATCGCCGCGCAGCACGGGTCTATCTCGCTCATGAACACCATCATGAAAAAAATGCGCGGGGCAGAAGAGACGTTGGATACCGCGATTTTAAACCGCGCGCTGCTGATGGCCGCCGAACACGGGCAGGCCCGCGCGATGGAGGTTTTGATCAAGGCCGGCGCCGACAAAGACACCGCGAACGACAAAGGCGAAACGCCGCTGGTGCTGGCAACCAAGGGGATGCACGTCGAAGCCGTCAAAATGCTGATTGTCAAACACAGCGTGGATACCCAGCAGCCCGATGCCGCGGGGATGATTGCCTATGACCATGCGCTGGAGCATAAGAAAAAAGGCAAGCCGGAGCTCGCCGATTACCTGATTTTGTTCCAGCCCGGTTACGAGCCGCCGCCGCCACCGCCACCACCACCGCCGCCCGTCGATCACAGCCGCTACGCCAAGGCGAGCGATTTTAGCATCGATGTGAAGGAAAAAGGCCTGACCATGACGTTCAATTTCTGGACGCAGCAGGTGATTTTGCGCGACCCCGACATCAAGCAGGGGCCGAATATGACGGTGCTGAAATTCGAAGATATCCCGCGTCAGGAATCCATCGCCGAGGCGCGCGAAATGCTGGAGCGTCTGGGCGGCAAACCGCCGGAGTACGCAGGCGTCGGCGCGCAAAAGAAATCCAGCCTGCCCATGCCGGGCAAGCCATCCTGAACTTTCATGCTTCGTTAAATGCGTGGTTGCGCGCCGGTTACATCTTCGGCAGCGTGACGCCCGATTGTTTCATGTATTTGCCCGCGCGGTCGGCGTAGGACACTTCGCAGGGCGTCGCGCCCTGGAAAAACAGGAACTGGGCGATGCCTTCGTTCGCATAGACCTTGGCGGGCAGGGGCGTGGTGTTGGAAATTTCGAGCGTGACCTGACCTTCCCATTCCGGCTCCAGCGGCGTGACGTTCACGATAAGCCCGCAGCGCGCATAGGTGCTTTTGCCAAGGCAAACCACCAGCACATCGCGCGGGATTTTGAACGTTTCCACCGTGCGGCACAGCACGAAGGAATTCGGCGGAATGACGCAAACATCGGTTTTGCGCGTGACAAAGCTGTCGTTGCTGAAATTCTTCGGGTCGACAATCGCGTTATCGACGTTGGTGAAAATCATAAACTCATCCGACAGGCGGCAATCGTAGCCGTAGGATGACAGGCCATAGGAAATCACGCCTTCGCGTTTCAGGCGTTCTTCGAACGGCGTGATCATGCCGTGGTTGAGCGCTTGTTCGCGGATCCAGCTGTCGGGCATGATGGGCATGTTCAGTCTTCCTTTTCTGTGGTCTGGTTTGCATCGCCGCGGGCGTCCGGCTGCGTGGCGCGGGCGCGGGTTTGCTGCTTGCGCTTCATCAGGTTCGCGCGCAGCGCTTCGGCGCGGGCGGCGGCCTTTTTGTTCACGGGCTTGTTGTTGTCTTTGGTCATGCGCAGAAACTAGCGGCGGCGCGGGGGCGGGGTCAAGCGGGGAAATGCGCGCTGTTTCACCGCCGCCCTATAGGTGATTCAGGAGGATTATTCGTCCGATTCTGAGCATATATAGGGGTGATGTGTTTGATATACATGCGTTTTTCAGTCTGCGCTGGACGCGGTACAGAAGCACCGCTAGGCTAAAATTGTAAGCATGAAAAACATCACATCTTACATCGCTGACATCCCCCACAACTCAACACAAGGAGATAGCATGAGCAATTGGCTCAAGCGTGTATTCGCACGCGTGACGGGACGTTCCACCGAAGAGACGGAACACAAAAAAGACCTCGGCCGCAGCTTCGAGGCGGCCAATACCAACCGCAAATCCACCGGCGGTGCTGCGGGCCGCAGCGTCGCCAAACGCCGCACGGTATCGTCGCCCGGATACGGCAGCACCAGCCGCCGCAGCACGTCTGACGATACCTACATCCATACCAGCCCCATCTGGTATTCGTCCGGCGATAGCGGATCTTCCGGCAGCTACGACAGCGGCGGTTCCTGCGACAGCGGGGGCGGCGGCGGTGATGGCGGGGGTGGCTGCGGCGGCGGAGATTAAGCGCCCCGGCACTTTTTAAAACACGCAAACCAAAGACTAATCGGGAGCTGCTGAAAGGCAGGCTCCTTTTTTAATGGGCGCTTTTTGGGGCGGCGCGGTGCGGCGGCGGCGTTAAGGGTCTGAAAAATATTGTGAAAACGGGGGGTTGGTGCGTGCGGAAACGATGCTTGTTTATTTTGGAAAAGTGGTGTAATTTGCGCCCCTGTCCGGTCAGGCTGCGTATCTGCAGCCCCATCCGCAGCGATGCTGTTGTAGCTCAGTGGTAGAGCACTCCCTTGGTAAGGGAGAGGTCGTGAGTTCAATCCTCATCAACAGCACCATTTTTGCCGGAATTTTTGTTCAGCCAGATATTCTTTATTTTCGGGGCGAAAGCCAGAACAGCCGCCAGCAGCGTGAAAAGCCCGATGGCAATCATCATCTGCACGATGTCGTAATTGTTGTCGTCGCGCGCGACGAAAAATCCGGTCAGCATCCCCGACAGAAACAGCAGTCCGCGAACAACCCATCCCAGCATTTTCAGTATCCTTTCTTGTGATCAGTTCATGCGGCTATAGAAGGCTTCGATGACCGGTTCCACATGTTTGCCGAAATCGATGATGCCGGGGAAACGCAGGTATTCGTACACAAGTCCGCTCATGAAACAATGGCAGGCGCGCGCGACGATGTCGGGCGGGTGGTGGTCGGGCAGGCGCTTTTCTGCCTGCGCCTTGCGGAAAAATTCGACGAAGAGCTGAAAGCTTTTCAGCTTCGACGTTTCCTGCTTCATCAGGAAATCTTTCATATCGCCGGAGTATTCGCATTTGAGAAGAAAAACCGTCAGGGTGCGTTTTTTCAATTCGTCTGTGTGTATGCCCTGCATCAGGTCAAGGTGCAGGCGTTTCAACTGCGCCACCGGATCTGCCTCGACATGGTCGAGGCGGGGGGCGAGGATATCCAGAAAAGATTGGTGCAGCCGCTCGTGCAGCGCATCGAAAATATCGCGCTTGTTTTTGAAGTGCCAGTAAACCGCGCCGCGCGTCACGCCCGCGTGCTGCGCGATATCGTTCAGACTCGACGAAGACACGCCGTTTTCAAAAAAAACGTGGATGGCCGCGTCCAGAATCGCTTCGCGGGTTTCGCGCGCTTCTTCTTTTGTTTTCCGTGCCATAGCCGTTTCTCCGGTCTTCGTCTGGTCTTTTATCTTGAAAAGATACAAACATTCATGTATGTATATATAATAGACCTTTTAAAGAATAAGGCCAAGAAAAAAACGGATACACGGTGGCGAAAGCGTCCAGCAGAGCTACATCCGTAAAGATATATAAAAGAGGGCAGTAACATGGCGATGCGTACATGGGTTTCAGTGGCAGCAGTCGCGGCTTTGCTGGCTGGCGGTTATATGGCTTACGACCACGGTCTTTTGCTGCGCACGGCGCCCGCACAGGCGCAGGCCCCGCAGGGGCAACAGCCGCCGGCGGCGGTGCCGGTAACGGTGGCAACGGTCGGACATGAAAAGATTGCCCTACAATTACAGCTGCCCGGCCGCGTGTCGCCGTTCAAGGTGGCTGAAATCCGCCCGCAGGTCAGCGGCATCATCACCAAACGCCTGTTCGAAGAGGGTAGCGACGTCAAACAAGGCCAGCAGCTGTACCAGATTGACGAAGCGATTTACCGCGCCGCCTACGACCGCGCCAATGCCGATTTGCTGAAAGCGCAGGCGAACCTCAAGGCCGTGGAGGCCAAGGCCGCGCGCTACGCCGAGCTTGTGAAAATGAATGCCGTCAGCAAACAAGAATATGACGACGCCGACGCCGCGCGCGCGCAGGGCGCTGCCGATGTCGCGGTCGCGCGCGCCGCGCTGGCGACGGCCAAAATCGACCTTGACTACACCCGTGTGCTGTCGCCCATTTCGGGCCGCATCGGCAAATCGCTGTTTACCGAAGGCGCGCTGGTCACCGCCAATCAGGCGGGCGCCATGGCGACCGTGCAGCAGATGGACCCCGTCTATGTTGATATCACCCAATCAAGCACCGAGCTGATGAAGCTCCGCCGCCAGCTGACCGCGAACGGCAAACCCGTCGAAGCGCCCGTCGTGAAACTGGTCATTGAAGGCGAAACCGAAGCCTACGGCCATGACGGCACGCTGCAGTTTTCCGACGTGACGGTCGACCAGACCACGGGCGCGGTGCAGCTGCGCGCGCTGTTCCCCAATCCTGAGTCTTTGCTGCTGCCCGGTTTGTTCGTGCGGGCGGTTTTGTCGATAGAGCAGGGCGGCACCGGCATCATGGTGCCGCAGCAGGCGGTGTACCGCCGTCCCGACAGTTCGGCCTATGTCTGGCTGGTCGCTGCCGATGATACGGTTTCGCAGCAGTCTGTAACCCTCGACCGTGCGGTCGGTGATAAATGGCTGGTATCCGCAGGGCTCGAAGACGGTGCGCGCGTGGTGATCGAAGGCGTGCAGAAAATCCGCCTGGGCGCCAAGGTCAATCCGGTTGCGGCCGGTATGCCCGCCGCGCCTGCCGCAGAACAGGCCGCGCCGGAAACATCCGCGCCAGATAATACGCCCGCCTCCGCCCAAGATAAACAGGAACCCCAGGCACAGCCCGCCGCGCCGAAGCAGGATTAACCCGAGCCCGCATCACCGCGACGTTTTCAGTCGGAAGTTTGCACATGTCCAGATTTTTTATCGACCATCCGGTTTTTGCCTGGGTCATTTCCATTGTGATTATGCTGGCAGGGGCGCTGTCTATCATGACGCTGCCAGTGGAACAGTATCCGCAAATCGCGCCGCCGTCGGTGACGATTTCGGCGAGCTACCCCGGCGCCTCCGCCGAAACGCTGGAAAACAGCGTGACGCAGGTGATTGAACAGCGCCTGACCGGTATCGATTTCCTGCGCTATTTCGCTTCGACCAGCGATGGTTCGGGCAACGTGCAGATTACCCTGACGTTCGAGCCCGAAGCCAACCCCGATATCGCGCAGGTGCAGGTGCAGAACAAATTGCAATCCGCGCTGCCGCTGTTGCCGCAGGAAGTGCAGCAGCAGGGGGTGGTCGTGAACAAATCCACCTCCGGCTTTTTGATGGTGGCGGCGTTTTACTCCAAAACCGGCAAGACTGACCAGTTTGCGATTGGCGATTATCTCAACTCCCGCATCGTCGATCCGCTCAGCCGCGTCGCGGGTGTGGGCAGTCTGACGGTTTTCGGCCAGCCCTATGCCATGCGCGTCTGGCTTGACCCCAATAAAATGTACAGCTTCAACATGACAACGGCGGATGTCAGCGCGGCCATCCGCGCGCAGAACGTCGACGTGTCGGCGGGGCAGCTGGGCGGCAATCCGGCGGTCGAGGGGCAGCGCCTGAACGCGACCATCATGGCGCAATCCAAACTCCGCAGCGCGGAAGAATTCGGCGAGATTTTGCTGCGTGTGAACACCGACGGCTCGCAGGTGCGTCTGAAAGACGTCGCGCGGCTGGAACTTGGTGTGCAGAACTATGATATCGTCGCGCGTTTCAACGGCCAGCCGGCGGCAGGGATGGGCGTGAGCCTCGCCACAGGCGCCAACGCGCTTGAAACCGCCGATAACGTGAAGGCGAAGATTGCCGAGCTTAAAAAATTCCTGCCCGAAGACGTCGAGGTTTTCTACCCCTACGACACCACCCCCTTCGTCAAGCTGTCGATTGAAAGCGTGATCCATACGCTCATCGAAGCCGTCGTGCTGGTCTTTCTGGTCATGTACCTGTTCCTGCAAAGCTTCCGCGCAACGCTCATCCCGACGATTGCGGTGCCGATTGTTCTTTTGGGCACGTTCGGCGTGCTGGCGGCTTTCGGCTTTACCATCAACACCCTCACCATGTTTGCGATGGTGCTGGCGATCGGCCTTCTGGTCGATGACGCCATCGTCGTGGTCGAAAACGTGGAGCGCGTGATGGAGGAAGACGGCCTCTCCCCGCGCGAGGCCACGCGCAAATCCATGGGGCAGATTACGGGTGCGCTGGTCGGTATCGCGCTGGTGCTGTCGGCGGTTTTCGTGCCGATGGCGTTTTTCAGCGGCTCTACGGGGGCGATTTACCGCCAGTTTTCGCTGACCATCGTTTCGTCCATGGCGCTGTCGGTGCTGGTGGCGCTGGTTTTGACGCCCGCCCTTTGCGCAACGATATTAAAGCCGCATAAACACGGGCACAGTCTGGAGCGCAAAGGTTTCTTCGGCTGGTTCAACCGCATGTTCGACCGCAGCAAGCGCGGATACCGCAAAAGCTCCGGCTATATGGCGCGGCGCCCTGTGCGTAGCTTGCTTGTTTATGCGCTGATTGTGGGCGGGCTTGTTTTTCTGTTCATGCGCGTGCCGACGTCTTTTCTGCCGGATGAAGATCAGGGGCTGATGTTCGTGCAAATCACCACGCCCCCCGGCGCGACGACCGAGCGTACCCTCGAAAGCGTCAAGCAGATGGAAAAATACTTCCTCGAAGACCAGAAAGATTCTGTGACCAGCGTATTCAGCGTTGTCGGTTTCAACTTTGCGGGCCGCGGCCAGAATTCGGCTATGGGCTTCGTGCGCCTGAAGGACTGGAGTGAGCGCACGCGCGAAGACCAGACCGTCTTTGCGATATCCGACAAAGCCATGGCGAACCTGTCCAAAATCAAGGACGCGATGGTGTTTTCCTTCTTCCCGCCGGCCATTCGTGAACTGGGCAACGTCGCGGGCTTTAACCTGCAACTCGTCGATCAGGCGGGGCTCGGCCACGAAGCGCTGATTGCCGCGCGCAACCAGTTCATGGGGGCAGCGAGCCAGAGCCCGCTGCTGACCGGCACGCGCCCCAACGGGCTGGATGACGTGCCGCAGTACAAAGTCGATATCGATCAGGAAAAAGCCAGCGCGCTGGGTATTTCCATCGGCGATATCAATACGACGCTGCAAACGGCGTGGGGGTCGTCGTATATCAACGATTTCCTTCACGAAGGACGCATCAAGCGCGTCTATATGCAGGGCGATGCGCCGTTCCGCATGCTGCCCGAAGATATCAGCATGTGGTATGTGCGCAACGGCAGCGGGCAGATGGTGCCGTTTTCAACCTTCGCGACCGCGCATTGGACCTACGGTTCACCCAAGCTGGAGCGTTATAACGGCGTGTCCTCGCGCAACATCAACGGCTCCCCCGCGCCAGGCGTCAGTTCGGGCGCGGCGATGGCAGAGGTCGAACGTATCGCCAAAACCCTGCCCGAGGGCATCGGCTATCAATGGACGGGCCTGTCGTATGAGGAGCTGAAAGCCGGCGCGCAAACCGGCATGCTCTATGCCATTTCGCTGCTGGTGGTGTTCCTGTGTCTGGCGGCGCTGTATGAAAGCTGGTCTATTCCGTTTTCGGTCATGCTGGTGGTGCCGCTGGGGATTGTCGGCGCGGTTGGCGCGACCTATGCGGCGGGGCTCACCAACGACGTTTATTTTCAGGTGGCGTTGCTGACGACCGTGGGGCTGACGGCGAAAAACGCCATTCTTATCGTCGAATTTGCCAAGGAACTTTACGAAGACCACGGCAAGGATTTGTTCGAAGCCGCCATGACCGCCGCCGAAATGCGCCTGCGTCCGATTATCATGACCTCGATGGCCTTTATTCTGGGCGTGACGCCGCTGGCGATTTCCACGGGCGCGGGTTCGGCCAGCCGGAACGCGATTGGTATCGCCGTGATCGGGGGGATGGCATCGGCGACATTTATTGCTATCTTCTTCGTGCCGATGTTTTTTGTGCTGATCAAACGTGTATTCAGCAAAAAGCCGGGCGGCGGTACGGCGGATGTGACAACAGATGAAAATGCGGAGAGCGGTCATCATGCATAAACAAATTCTTGGCGCGCTTCTGCTGACCACCATGCTGGGCGGCTGCAGCATGATACCGGATTACCTGCGGCCCGCATCGCCCGCCGCGGCGCAGTGGCCGGCGGGGGACGCTTATCAGCAGGTCGCCGCCGAGAATTCCGGCAAAACCGCGGCGGATACCGGCTGGCAGGAATTTTTCCGCTCCCAAAACCTGCAGCGCCTGATTGGCGCGGCGCTTGAAAATAACCGCGACCTGCGCGTGGCGGCGCTGAATGTCGAGGCGGCGCGCGCCGCCTACCGTGTGCAGCGTGCCGATCTGGTGCCCTCGGTGAACGCGGGCACGGGCATGTCGCGTCAGGGCGTGCCGGAAAACGCCAGCAACAGCGGCCGCGACACGGTATCGTCGCAATATACGGCGAATGTCGCGACCACGGCGTTTGAACTGGACGTTTTCGGGCGCATCCGCAGCCTGAATGAAAAAGCCTTGCAGCAGTATCTGGCGACGGACGAGGCGCGCAAGTCGGTGCAAATCGCGCTGGTCGCCGAAGTCGCCAATGCCTACCTGACATTGCTGGCCGATGAAAAACTGCTGAAACTGACCGAAGAAACGCTGGCCGCGCAGCAAGAATCCTTCACACTGATCCAGCGCAGTTTCGATGCGGGCATCGGCTCGCAGCTGGATGTGTCGCAGGCGCGCACGTCGGTTGAAACGGCGCGCACCAATCTGGCGCAATACAAACGCCGCGTGGCGCAGGATAAAAACGCCCTCGCGCTTTTGGTCGGCGCGGCGGATGTGACGGTCGATACGGCGAATGAAACGCTGGACGATACGCTTATCATGGAAAGCCTGCCCGCGGGTTTGCCGTCGGATGTTCTTTTGAACCGTCCCGATATTTTGCAGGCGGAATATACGCTGAAGGCTGCCAATGCCAATATCGGCGCGGCGCGCGCGGCGTTTTTCCCCCGCATCAGCCTGACGGGCTCGCTCGGCCTTGCCAGCGCCAGCTTGTCTGACCTGTTCAAATCCGGCAGCGGGCTTGCATGGTCTTTCGCGCCGCAGCTGACCGTGCCGATTTTTGAAGGCGGGGCGAACAAGGCCAATCTTGATCTGGCGAATGTGCAAAAAAATATCGCCGTCGCGTCGTACGAAAAATCCATCCAGACGGCTTTCCGCGAAGTCGCGGACGAACTGGCCGCGCGCGGCACCTATAGCGACCAGTTGCAGGCGCAATCCGCGCTGGTGGCGGCCACGCAAAATGCCTATGACCTGTCTCAGCTGCGCTATAAACAGGGTGTGGACAGCTATTTGAATGTGCTGGATGCGCAGCGCTCGCTCTATAGCGCGCAGCAGGGCGAAATTCAGGTGCAGCAGCAGCGGCTGTCCAACCTTGTCAATCTCTACAAGGTGCTGGGCGGCGGTCTGAAGTAAAAGGCTTTAAATAAAAATTATTCCTGCACAGGCTCTTCGGCCGGTATGTCTACGGCTGTTTCGATTTTCATGGGCTCGAGCGCGTAATTCCAGGCGTTACCTTCCGCAACGATACAGGCGGTGAGGTCATGTTCCACGGTAATCGAAACCCATTCACGCCGTGAATTGCTGACGAACCACATATGTATGGTGCCGCCGTTATCTACGGCATCCGCCAGATAGCCAAGGCGGCGTTGGCCGACGATGATTTTGAGAAGGCTTTCAAGGTTCTGGCACGGCACCGCGCCCGGCGCGGCAGGTGACACTTTGTTCTCTTTCGCGGCTTTTTCGGCCATCTCTTTTGCTTTTTGGCGCAGCTCTTCTTCTTTTTCGGCCAGCGCGGCGGGGCTGTCCTCGACACGGATACGGCCGCCGGTCGACAGTCCTTTGTCGCTGCGGATCATCCGCTCGCCTGCGCGCAGTCTATAGGCTTTCATGTAAGGATCGTCGCCGCCTTCGGGGCCGCCTTGCGCATAAGCCGTACTCGGGATGGCGGCGATAGGCAGGAAAATGCCCCCGCTGCAAACCATCCACATGCAAAGAATACCAGCGAGCAGGGGGCGCATCAGGTTTCCGTCCCGCCGACGGTCAGGCCGTCGATGCGCAGTGTCGGCTGGCCGACGCCGACCGGCACGCTCTGGCCGTCTTTGCCGCAGGTGCCGATGCCGTCGTCGAGTTTCATGTCGTTGCCGATCATCTTGACCTTGGTCAGCGCATCCGGCCCGTTGCCGATGAGCGTGGCACCCTTGACCGGCGCGCCGATTTTGCCGTTTTCAATCAGATAGGCTTCCGATGCCTCGAACACGAATTTGCCGGAGGTGATATCCACCTGACCTCCGCCGAAGTTCACGGCATAAATGCCTTTTTTGACGGAGGAGAGGATTTCATCGCGGCTGTGGTTGCCGTTCAGCATCACGGTATTGGTCATGCGCGGCATCGGGTGGTCGGCGTAGCTTTCGCGGCGGCCGTTGCCTGTGGATTTGACGCCCATCAGGCGCGCGTTCATGCGGTCTTGCAGATAGCCGACAAGGATACCGTCTTCGATCAGCACGTTGCGCTGCGACGGCGTGCCTTCGTCGTCGATCGTGATGGACCCGCGGCGGTTCGGCAGCGTGCCGTCGTCGACAACGGTGACGCCGCGCGCGGCGACCTGTTCACCGATGAGGCCGGAGAAGGCGGATGTCAGCTTGCGGTTGAAATCCCCCTCCAGCCCGTGGCCGATGGCTTCGTGCAGCAGAATGCCGGGCCAGCCCGCGCCCAGCACCAGCGTCATTTCGCCCGCCGGGGTGGGCACGGCATCCAGATTGACCAGCGCCTGACGGAAGGCTTCGTCGACCGCGCCTTTCCATGTGGCGTCGTCGAAAATGCTTTCATAGCTGTAGCGGCCGCCCATGCCGTGATAGCCGTCTTCCATGCGGCCATTCGCGTCTTCGACGTAAACCGATACGTTCATGCGCACCAGCGGGCGCACGTCGGCGGTTTTTTCGCCGCCCGCGCGCAAAATCTGCACGGCTTTCCACGATGCGGCCAGCTGTACAGATACCTGCTTCACGCGGCTGTCTTTCTGGCGGGCGTAGGCGTCGATGTCCTGCAGCAGTTTGACTTTTTTCTCGAACGGGATGTGCAGCAGCGGGTTGTCGTCGCTGTAAAGCTGGTGGTTGGTTTTTTGCGGCGCCATATCCATTGTGCCGCCATAGCCCTGTGCGACGCTGCGCACGGTTTCGCCTGCGCGCGCGATGGCCTTTTCGGTCATTTCGCTGGAATGGGCATAGCCAAAGGTTTCGCCCGCCACCGCGCGCAGGCCAAAGCCCATGTCGGTATCATAGGTGCAGGTTTTCAGGCGGCCATCATCCCAGCTGAAAAATTCCGACTGCACGTATTCCAGATACAGCTCTCCGTCATCGGCTTCGGTCAGGTTCTGCGTGACCAGACGTTCGACCGTGGCGGGGTCCATCTGGTTTTTGGCATAGAACAAATCGTCGGTGGTTTTGACGTGGGAGGGCATGCGGCGGGTTCCTTTTGTGTCCAAGGCTTTAAAATAGCATCCGTCCCCGAAAAGGCGAGAATAAACCGGAAAACCCTGTCTGAAACACACAGGAAAAACGTCCGAAAGACGCAGGGAAAACCGCCCGCCTGCCGTATCACCCCATAGAAGCGGCCCGCAGAGGCCGTCCTTATATATAAACAAATGTATTATTCGGGAGAAACGCGCATGCTTTGGGAATTATTGGGATCCGATAAACGGGTGGAGGCGGCCTTGGCCTTGCAAAGGGGCAAGGATTACGACATTTCACCCAAAGACCTGAAACCGCGCCCCGTCGAAAATTTCCGCGCTGCAGCAGAGCCACCTGCGGAAGTGACCGCCGTTTTGCGTTACCGCACGCCGCGTGCATAAAGGCTTTTGCCATCCGTGCTAATCGTCTAGAGTATTCCCCAGCGTTCAAAAAAAGGGAGACGCCGCATGGATCCAGACTACCGCGCCAAAGCGCTTGATCTGGTCGCCGCTGCCGCCAAGGGCAATGCGGATCTGGTGCGCGCCGCCATCGACGCCGGGGCGGATATCCATTTCGAACAAGACCTGCCCCTGCGCAGCGCCGCCTTCACCGGCCAGCTGGAGTGCATGAAAATCCTTGTCGCCGCCGGTGCCGATGTCGGGGCGCAGTTCCACGAGGCGCTGTATGTCGCCGCCAAGGCGGGCGATGCGGCGATGGTCGATTTCCTGCTGGATAACGGCGGTGACACCGATATCGTTATGAAATTCCACGATAAAAAGCTCGATACCGCCAGCCGCGAGATGTTGACGGGGCGGGGTTTGCGTGATTCTTTTGAAAAAGCCAAGCAACATCAAACGGTTATTGATGATATCGCTGATTCCGTCCATCGTCAGGGGCTGAAATTCACGCCGCGCCCGCCGGCGCCGTAAGGCAAAACTTCATACAATTCAAAGGCTTATTTGTGTACGCGCGTTAATGGGGGTTGACTTTAACTTTCTATTAACATAATGTACGCGCAGATTGACGGCGCGCCGTTCCTGCAAGAAACGCAGGGCAAAAAAACCAAAAAGAAATTTTCGGCGGCCCTTATCGAAGCCAAGGAGAAATACGATGTTCTGGAGATGGTTTGTATCCGACCGCAAGGTTCTGGAAGAGCTTGCGCAATCCAGCGAAACCTATGACATTTGCCCCACAATCGTGCAGGCACCCGCCAACAGCGATGACGTTCCGGCGCCCGGCGCCAACGGCAAGCCGTCGCTGACGTTGTGGACGGACTATAAATATACGCAGGAAGAATCCGAGATCAAAATCGAGGAATACTGGGCCAGCGTCGCCGCCAACAAAGGCCGCTAGGCAATCCCATAAATAATAAAGTGCAGATACAAAGATGCGGCATTGCCGCAGGCGTCGCCGTTCGGGCCCGGCCTTGCCGTTCAGGATTGAGTGACTTTGACCGTTGCTCTAGAATCCCCACAGATTAACTTCTGTGGGGATTCGCCTTTATGTCCGAGCTTGCCTCCCGCCTGTCCGCATCGTCCGCCGAGTTTCAGGCCAACCGCGATGCCATGCAAAAAATCGTCGATGATTACAAGGCGAAGCTGTCCGACATCCAGAAGGGCGGGGACGATACCGCACGCGCTAAACATCTGGCGCGCGGTAAAATGCTGCCGCGCGACCGCGTGCGCCATCTGATTGATCCGGGCTCTCCGTTTCTTGAATTTTCCGCCTTTGCCGCGCACGGGGTTTACGGCGACAACGTGCCCGCCGCGGGCATGATTACCGGCATCGGCCGCGTATCGGGGCAGGAATGCGTGATCGTCGCCAACGATGCGACGGTGAAGGGCGGCACCTATTACCCGCTGACCGTCAAAAAACATCTGCGCGCGCAGGAAATCGCGCAGCAGAACAATCTGCCTTGCGTGTATCTGGTAGACAGCGGCGGTGCGTTTTTGCCGCTGCAAGACGAAGTCTTCCCCGACAAGGAACATTTCGGCCGCATTTTCTACAATCAGGCGAATATGTCGGCCATGGGCATTCCGCAAATCGCCGCCGTCATGGGCAGCTGCACGGCGGGCGGCGCCTATGTACCCGCGATGTCGGATGAATCCATCATTGTCAAAAATCAAGGTACGATTTTCCTTGGCGGCCCGCCGCTGGTGAAGGCCGCAACGGGCGAAGAAGTTTCCGCCGAAGATCTGGGCGGCGCCGACGTGCATTGCCGCAAATCCGGCGTGACCGACCATTACGCGCAGAACGACGGCCATGCGCTGTCGATCGTGCGCCGTATCGTCGGCAACCTCAACCGCACCAAAAACGTCGGCCTTGCCGTGCGCGGTGTGGTGGAGCCGAAATACGACCCCGCCGATATTTACGGGATTATCCCGCAGGACAGCCGCAAGCCGTTTGACGTGCGCGAGATTATCGCCCGCATCGTCGATGGCAGCGAATTTGACGAGTTCAAAAAACTCTATGGCGAAACGCTGGTGTGCGGTTTTGCGCATTTGTTCGGCTATCCTGTCGGCATCATCGCCAATAACGGCATTCTGTTTTCTGAAAGCGCGCTCAAGGGCGCGCATTTTGTCGAGCTGTGCTGCCAGCGCGGCATCCCGCTTATTTTTCTGCAAAACATCACGGGCTTCATGGTCGGCCGCGCCTACGAGGCGGGCGGCATCGCCAAGGACGGCGCGAAGCTGGTGCATGCGGTTTCCTGTGCGCAGGTGCCGAAGCTGACGGTGCTGATTGGCGGGTCTTTCGGGGCGGGCAATTACGGCATGTGCGGCCGCGCGTTCAATCCGCGTTTCCTGTGGACGTGGCCGAACAGCCGCATTTCCGTCATGGGCGGGGAGCAGGCGGCGAGCGTCCTCGCGCAGGTTAAAAAAGACGCCATGGCCGCGAAAGGTCAGGTCTGGCCCGCCGCCGAAGAAGACGCGTTTAAAAAACCCATTCGCGAACAATACGAAACGCAGGGCCACCCGTATTACGCCAGCGCGCGCCTGTGGGACGATGGCATCATCGACCCCGCCGATACGCGCATGGTGCTGGGCCTGTCGCTGTCGGCGGCGCTGAACGCCCCCATCGGCAAGCCGCAATTCGGCGTGTTCCGGATGTAGTCGATGGCAAAAGCGCCGAAGTTTTTTATCATAGCGGAGTTTATCTATAACCTCGCGATTCCTGCGGCGCGCAGCCGCAAGATGGTGTCGCTGGCCGACCCGTCCAAGATCCCCGCCGAACACCGCGCCGAATACGTGTCGTATCAGAATGCTGTGTTCTGTTTTGCGGGTTCGTTCCTGCTGCTTTTGTTTCTGCCAACGCTCATTTCGCTGGTCGCGGCGGCGGGGCTTGCGTTCTATGGCTATCGTCAGGTGGAAAAAATATATCCCTCTCTGTCGTATAATATCGCCAGCATCATGCCCGCCGGCCTCGGCAGGGAGGCGATGATGGAACATCTCGCCAAAAAAATGGCCGACGCGGAATTTCCAGACCGCGCTATCCCTGAGGATAAAACCCTGCCTGAAGAATCCGCATGGCAAAGCCCGCGCGCGCAAAGCGGGGAGATTATTTCGGGCAGCGGGCCGTGGATGGTTTACGTGATCGACGATACGGGGGCGGAGCGCCGCCTGCCGCGCCGTTTCGAAGACGAAGGCGCCGCGCAGCGCCATGCCGATATCCAGCTTGCGACATCGCGCGGCAAGCTGCAGCACTCCGGCATTGTCTACGCGCCGGAAAATTGAATAAAAGCCAGTCCTGATGCCGCTTTGCGCCCCCTTGCGCGGGCGCTAGCCAAAAATTAACTATTTTGCCATAAAATACGCCTATCGGAACAAGGGGAAGCCGTGAGCGACGACAGCCCGCATATAGCCCATAGGCGTTTTTTATCGACCGAGCGCGACCACATCGTGCAGGTGATGGAAAAACTCGCCAATGCCCTGCCGCTGCACGCGCTGGAGGATCCGAAAGATCCGCTGCTGGTCAGCGTGAAGGGCGCGCGCTGCATTGGCAAATCGCTTATTCCCGCCGTCTTCCGCGAAACCCTGCTGGGCCCGTCGCCGCAGCTGGAGGGGCGCGCCGAATTTGACGAACGCTGGAAAGGCGCCGTCAACGGCAAGCCGTTCGAAGTCGGATTTGTGAATATCATCTGGCCGTTCATGGATATGTCGGACAGTTTGCAGGAACGTTATCCCAAAGACAAAATCAGGCCCAGCAAACAGGACGTTGCCGACGCCTATCTGTCGCAGCGCGAACATGGCGGGGTCACGTTCATCAGCTATGCGGAGCAGGCGGAGAAGCTGAAGCCCGGTCTTGTCATCGAAATGCTCTATGAAAGCCTGCCCAAGCATCTGCCCGAAGAAAAACGCCTGTCGCAGAAGTTCTTCAAGGCGATGTGCGACAACAGCCTGTCGCCGTGGCTGCGGATTGTCAAAATGGAAGTGTCCGACCCGCGGTTGCTGCAATCCGAAGACTTCATGAAAACCTTTAATTCCCTGCGCGCGGTGTATAACAGCCCGCCGCGCGAAAACGTTACCCGCGCCGCCATTCCGGCGGTCAAACCCGCGGTTTGGGGCGTTTGACTTTTCCGTCTTTTTTCTGATTCCGTGAAATCAACTCCCTTGGACGCGGGGGAGGGATTTTTGTATAAAGGTATACCTTCCGCCAATTCACGATCACGCAGGCTAAATATGAGCGAACAAACAGTCCTTTACAGCGTCGCCGGCGGCATCGCCACGATCACGCTGAACCGTCCCGAACTGCACAATGCTTTCAACGAAATCGTTATCGGCGAGCTGACGCGGTTGTTTGAAAAAGCCGGCGAAGACAAATCCGTGCGCGTGGTGGTGCTGCGCGGGGAGGGCAAAAGCTTTTCCGCAGGCGGCGACCTCAACTGGATGCGCCGCATGGCGGATTATACCTATCAGCAGAACGTGAACGACGCCATGCGCCTCGGCACGCTGCTCAAGACCATCAACACGCTGCCCAAGCCGACGATTGCGCTGGTGCAGGGCAATGCCTTTGGCGGCGGCGTCGGCCTGACGGCGTGCTGCGATATCGCGATTGCCGAAGAGGGCGCGCAGTTCTGTCTCTCGGAAGTGCGCATCGGTCTTATTCCCAGCATTATCGCGCCTTATGTGATGGCGGCCATCGGTTCGCGTCAGGCGCGGCGTTATTTCCTGACGGCGGAGCGTTTCGATGCCAACGTCGCCGCGCGCATCGGGCTTGTGCATGATGTCTGCCCCAAAGGCGGACTGGATGAGGCGCGCGACCGTATCGTCGCCGCCATCCTCGATGGTGCGCCGCTGGCGCAGAAACGCGGCAAGAATGTCATTCTGGGCATCGCCGGCCGCGCGATTGACGAGGAAATGATCAAGTTTACGGTCGAACAAATCGCCGAAGCCCGCGCCTCCGACGAGGGCAAGGAAGGCCTGAGCGCGTTCCTGAACAAAACCGAACCCGCATGGCGTAAAAAGGGCTGATCAGCCGCTGCCCGTCGCCTTGTTTTTTTGACGAAAAGGAATTTTATACATGACCGATCTGACGCTCGAACAACCCCCGCAGCCTGAACAGCCGTCTGAGGCGGCGGTTCCCGCGACGGGTGGCCGTGTGACGGTCAAGGCCAACCGCCTCGGCTACAGCGGTCAAATCGGCGGTGTGTACCGCATCTGGCTTTTGAATATTTTCCTCTCCGTCATCACCCTCGGTATTTACAGTTTCTGGGGCAAGACGCGCATGCGCCGCTACCTGACGGGCTGTTTCCGTCTGGGCGGCGATACGTTTGAATATACGGGTACGGGCAAGGAGCTTTTTACAGGGTTTGCCAAGGCATCGCCTGTTCTTATCGTGTTTTTTATCTGTGCGTCCTTGCTGCCGCCTTTTTTTGCATGGGTTGTATATTTGCCGCTTCTCTATCTTATCCCCGTCGCGATTTTCATGTCGATGCGCTACCGCCTGAACCGCGTGACGTGGCGCGGTATTCGCGCGCGCCTGACGGGTAGCCCGTTCCGCTTCGGCGGCTTTGCGCTGTGGCGGATGTTTTTGAATGTGGTGTCTTTCGGGATTCTGATTCCGGCATCGGATATCGCGACCTATGGCTACATGGCCAACCGCGCGGGTATCGGGAACATGCGGGCGCGTTTCGAGGGGAAAACTTCCGCGCTGGTGGCGACGCATGTGATTACACTGATTATTTCCGGGGCCATTGTGGTTGCCGCCATAGGGTTTGTGTTCTTTGCCGGTGGCGCCGCCGCCATGAGCGGTGCAGGGCAGGAGGGGGCCTCCGCTGCGGCATCCGGCGCGGCCTTTGTCGGTTTCTTGCTGGCCGGTGTGCTGGTTATGCTGACGCGCAGTTTTTATCACGCGGCGCTGATGCGCGAAAAAATGCGCGGTCTGACGCTGGGCAGTATCCGCTTCAAATGCACGGCAACGGGTCTGGATGTGCTCAAACTGCGCCTCGGCAACCTGCTGCTGGTGGTGTTCACGCTCGGTCTTGCCATGCCGGTGGTTATTCACCGCCGCATGAAATTCTCCGCGCAGCATCTGATTGTCGGCGGCGATCTTGACAGTGCCGATCTGATGCAGGCCGCCCGCGAAAACGGCGCGGTGGGCGAAGGGCTCGACGATTTGTTCGGCATCGATACCGATATCGGGCTCGGTTAATCGCGATGGCCTTGCAGGCACGTTTTTTTGATGGTGTGCAGTCCCGTCCGTATACGGTAACGCTGGCCGTATCGGAAACCGCCATGCGCCTGACGCCCGATGACGGCAGGCCTGCCGTGGTCTGGACGTTCGCGGATATCGTCATTCTTGATAAATACGACACGTCGCATCCGGCGCGGCTGAGTGTGCGGCACAGCCCCGATGCGCGGCTTTTGATCGAAAGTGCCGCGGCGTGGAAGGCGGTGCAGCCCTATTTGCAATCGGCGCAGGACCATAGCCCGCGTCTGGCCGCATCATGGGGTACGCTGGCGCTTTATGCGGTGCTGGCGGTGCTGGTTGTCACGCTGGCCGTGCATTACGTGCCGCGTTATTCGGCCAATCTGGCCGTACTGGTGCCCGATAGCGCGGCGCGCACGATGGGGGAGCGTGTGATTGTTGCCAATTTCAACAACCCTGTATGTGTGGATGAAAAGGGCAGTGCGGCCTTTGCCAAAATGCTGGCGCGTATTGGTACGGGCTTTGAAAAGCCGCTGCGTTATACACCGTTTATCGTCAAAAACGACATGACCAATGCCGTTGCGGCGCCGGGCAGTTATATTGTGGTTTTGAAGGGGATTATCGCCGACGTCAAAAGCCCCGAGGAGATGGCGGGCGTTGTCGCGCATGAACTGGGGCATGTGTATTACAACCACCCCTTGCGCGGTATGATGCGCTATATGGGGCTTAGCTTTATGATGGGCATGATGGTGGGCGACAGCAGCGTGCTGGATGCCGCAGGCACGCTGAGCGCCCTCAGCTTCGGGCGCGAGGACGAGGCCGCCGCCGATGATTTCGCCGTCGCCGCGCTGACGCGCGCCGGCGTCGACAGCCGCAAATTTGCCGAATTTTTCGAACGCCACGGCGGCAAGGGGGCCGATGAAAAGGACGAAAAAGAACAAAAAGGCCAGCCCAAGGGGACGCAAGGCGCCGAAAAGGTGATGGAGTATTTTTCATCCCACCCCGCCAGTCGCAGCCGCGCGGTAAAAATCCGCGCCGAAGGCCGCGCGGCGCCCGCGGGCAGCCCGCCCTTGCTGACGGCGCAGGAATGGCAGAGCCTGCAAAACATATGCGACAAAACCGTGCCGCTGCAGCAGTGGCTGGATGAACAGGAAGGACGAACCCCGTGAGCAAGATTGCCGATTTCAAAACCTACCAGCAGGAAGCCATGAAAACCCGCATCTATCCGGCGGAGGATAATCTGGTTTACTCCGCCCTCGGCCTTGCGGGGGAGGCGGGGGAGTTGGCGAACAAGGTCAAGAAAATCATCCGCGGCGATCATAACCGCGAAGAACTGGTCGCGGGCATCAAGGGCGAGATGGGCGATGTGCTGTGGTATCTGGCCGCGCTGGCCGAAGATATCGGCGTCGATCTGGCCGATATCGCGCAGGAAAATATCGACAAAATCAGAAGCCGCCAGTCGCGCGGCGAAATCCGCGGCGCGGGCGATAACCGTTAAAAGGGCTGGATATTAAACGCCGGGGGCTTTGGGCTTGGCGGGCATGCCGTGCAGCAGGCCCTGTTTGCGCGTCTGTTCGTTCATGTCGAACAGCGCCATGCGCACGCTGTCCCAATAGGGACCGTTCAGCAATATCGGCTCTTTGCCGTTCATGATGACCTGTTCCATCAGGTAGGGCGCCATATATTTGTCGGCCACGCGGCCGGAGAAATAGCCAAGCTCGCCCGAAAGGATTTTCTCCGCAATCGGACGCAGCGCCATTTCCGCGCCGCGGCGTTTGAATTCCGCTTCGTCAAAAGCGGTAAAGCTTCGGGCGATTCCCTTCACGACATCTTCATGCGGCGACGCTTCGGAGGCGATGCGCGAGGCGAGCACCACCGCGTCAGCCGCCTTGATGCCGGAGAGGTCGTTATGCTCCGCCAGCTCCGCCAGTTTATCGAGGCCGAAGCTGGTGAAATGCGATACCGATTTACGCTCCAAAAGGTCTTTGGTGCGCTGCCACGACAGGGTTTCGATGTCTTCGAACGATCCGGCAAAGCGGCTGATATGGCGCAGCCCCGCGAAAACATCCGCGCCGGTTTCGGCATAGATGATTTGGGTCAGCGAAAAGCGGTCGGAATAATAATATGCGCCCTGTACCAGCATGTGGCCGAGTTCATGGTCCATGATGCCGACAATGTTTTTGATGTCTTCTTTGACGGGATCGGCGAACATCTGCATATGTTTCGGTCCGTTATAGACCAGAATGGCAAGATTGCGGCTGCCATCGAAATGCGCGACGGATGTGCCCATTTTTTCGTACGAAGCATAAAGCCCGCCGATGTAATCGGAGAGTTCGCGTTCGTTTTTAAATCCCGCTTTTTCGAGCGAGATGTCCATGTGCACCTGCGCCTCGGGGATATTCAAAATGGCGAAGTGGCCGGCAATTTCGGGGATTTCGCGCACCGTTTCGCGCACATAGGCGTTGAATACGCCGGAGAGGGATTTCCTCTCGACGGCTTCTACAACCGTTTCATTCGCAAAATTGTCGGCAGGCGCAGTCATATATGTATGATTCCCCGTTTGAAACAATATTATACATAAACGATTAAAAATTGGCAAACAAGGGCTTTCCCCCTGTTGGCACTGCTTTGCGCGGCGGGGCAGGTCAGGAAATCGACAGTTTCAGGGGTTTTGCCGCAGGGGCGGGCGTGCCGGAGCCGGCAGCCTGTTTTGTTATCATGCTGTCGACATTGTCGCGCCACGCCGCAATCAGGCTTTGAATGCCAAAGGCAGCGGCGCGGGATTCGAATTTCTCGGTCATGTCCCGGCGCGTGTCGTCGTCGAGGCGGATGGCAACGCCGTTGATCTCGACGCCCGCCGGATGCAGCAGGGGCCGGAAAACCGTAAGCCCGACCTGAAAGGCGAAACGGTCATCGCTCGCCAGCGCGGTTTCGGCGAAGCGCAGCAGTTTTTTCTGCGTGTCTTCGCCAATCGGGAATAATTCGCCCCGCCCGCGGAAGCGGCCATAGGTATAGCGCGCGTTGTCGATGGTTTCGTCGTCGGGCGCCTGCGCTTTCGCATAGGCTTCGGCCTGTGTGGCAAGGTTGCTTTCGGGGTTCGTTTTTCCCTGCAGGGTATCGGCGACAATCGCCTCGATACTCGTCGATGTCATATGCACCGGCACGCCCGATGCGACAAAACGGTACGCCCGCGCCCAGCTGTTGACCAGCGGCAGCAGCACGTCATGCTTGTTTTCCTGCAAATGCACCAGCGTGGCAAAACCGTCCGCGGCGTTTTCGGGATAGGGTTTTCCCTTCGGCATCGGGCCATGCGCATCCTTGACGACCAGATGCCCCAGTTCGTGATGAAAGGCATAAGACTGCGCCTGCGCACGCGGCACGCTGAGCGCAAGGCTTTCGACGAAAGCATCATCGGGTTTGTAAATCAGATTGCGCAGCCCCAGCGGGCGTTCTTTTTGGAAGGCATAGGAACTGTCCTGTTCCTGTGCCTGCGCGGTGCGGGCGCGGCGTTCGAGGGCGTGGGCGGTCAAAAAAGCCGCCAGCTTCGCTTGCCAGCCGCCGAAGATCTGTTCCGGCTTTTCGGTGTTCACAAAAATGGTGTCGCGGCGAAGCGGGGCGAATTGTTCGATGGCACGCAGGCTGGCATCCGCGAAATCGAAAAATCGCGACGTCGTGGCGTCTGCCGGTTTTCCGGCCTGCGGGGTATCGGTGGTCATCGGCTTTCCGTTTGTTTCTTACGCCTAATGTTATACATAAACTGTTAAGAAAGCGAGAATGTCGCGCCGCCGCAGGGAATGGCCATAAAAAGCCGATAATATTCAGCCTCTTAAATATCCGCACGGACGTCTATGGCGTTGATATGCGGCGGGGCAGGCTTTATAGTCTTTGCGTGCTGACATCAAAAGGACCCGCCGCGTGACAATTAAAAAAATTCTTGTCGCCAACCGTGGAGAAATCGCCTGCCGCATCATGCGCACCTGCCGCGAGATGGGGATCGCCACCGTTGCCGTTTATTCCGAAGCGGATGCCGCCGCGCTGCATGCCGATATGGCGGACGAGGCGGTGCTGATCGGCCCGCCGCCCGCGCGCGAAAGCTATCTGGATATGGGCAAAATCATCGCCGCCGCCAAAAAGACGGGCGCGGATGCCATTCACCCCGGCTACGGCTTTTTGTCTGAAAACGAAGATTTCGCCGAAGCGGTCGCCAAGGCGGGGCTGATTTTCATCGGCCCGCCCGTGCCTGCCATCCGCGCGATGGGCGGCAAATCCGAAGCGAAAGCGCTGATGGAAAAGGCGGGCGTGCCGCTCGTGCCCGGCTATCACGGCGACCAGCAGGATGAAAAGTTTCTGGCGGCGGAGGGCGATAAAATCGGCTATCCGTTGCTTATCAAGGCTTCCGCCGGTGGCGGCGGCAAGGGCATGCGTGTGGTTGAAAACGCGGGCCAGTTCAGCGAAGCCCTCGCGGGGGCGAAGCGCGAGGCGCTGGCCGCCTTCGGCGACGACCACGTGCTCATCGAAAAATATCTGACGCGTCCGCGCCACGTTGAAATCCAGGTTTTTGCCGACACTGCGGGCAATACGGTCTATTTGTTCGAACGTGACTGTTCCATCCAGCGGCGCCACCAGAAGGTGATTGAAGAAGCGCCCGCGCCCGGCCTTGCGCCCGATATCCGCGCCAAAATGGGCGCCGCCGCCGTGGCGGCCGCCAAGGCGATTGGCTATGTCGGGGCGGGGACGGTCGAATTCCTGCTCGATACCGACGGTTCATTCTATTTCATGGAAATGAACACGCGTTTGCAGGTCGAACATCCCGTCACGGAAATGATTACGGGGCTCGACCTCGTCGCGCTGCAAATCAGCGTGGCGGAGGGGCAGGAACTGCCGTTTGCGCAGCAGGACCTCGCCATCGACGGTCATGCCATCGAAGTGCGGCTTTACGCCGAAGACCCCGCCAATAACTTCCTGCCGGGGGCGGGCCAGATTCAATACCTGTCTTTCCCGCTGCAAAGCGATGCCGTGCGCGTGGATACCGGCGTGCGCGAAGCGCCCTTTGGCGATGGCGATGTGATTTCCATCCACTATGACCCGATGATTGCGAAAATCATCGTGCATGGCAAAGACAGGGCGGAGGCGATTGAACGTCTGTCTGCCGCGCTTGCAGAAACGCATGTCGCGGGGCCGAAAACCAATTTGAATTTCCTGCGGGCGCTGGCGGCGCATCCGGCTTTTGCCGCGGCCGACCTTGATACGCGGTTTATCGAGCGGCATGGCGAAACCCTGCTGCCCAAGCAGAAAAAGCCTGCGGATAATACGCTTCTGGCGCTTTCGGCGCTCGGGGTTTTGAAGCTGCGCGACGATGAAATGCCCGATGCCCGCCTGATGCAGGCCGACCCGACATCGCCGTGGCACGACCGCGGCGCGTGGCGTATTGGCGGGGCGGATAGCGAAACCCTGCGTTTCAGCGATGCGGCGGGGGATTACGCCGTGACGGCCCTTTTCGATGACGGCGCCGATGCGCCCGTATTGGTGATGCCGGATGGTGCGCGGCTTGAAACCCGTTTTGCGCCGGCGGCCGAAGACATGGGATTTTACGCCCTGATAGACGGCGCCGAATACCATGCCGCCGTTTTGCGCGACGGCCGCAAGCTGGCGGTGCTGTCCGATAATCTGCATGCAGAAATGCTGTGGCACGACCCGCTGGCGGTCGAGAGCGCCGAGGACGACCATGCAGGCCGTCTGACCGCACCGATGCCTGGCAAGGTGGTGGCCGTACGCGTGCAGCTGGGCGATGCCGTGAAAAAAGGCCAGCCGCTGGTGATTGTCGAGGCGATGAAAATGGAACACACCATCGTCGCGCCCGCCGACGGCAAAGTATCCGCAATCAACGCCAATATTGGCGAACAGGTCGATGAAAAACGTGAACTGATAGCGCTGGAGTAAGCTTGCATGGATATGGAAGGCATCGATCTCATCATCAAAGCCTTGCGCGAAAAGCTGCCGATCGAGCTGATCGGGTTTGTTCTCGGCGCAGGTGTTTTGATTTTGTTTATCGTGCTGTCGATTTTCCTGCGCCGCTACCAGCAGCCCGAGGCGCCGACCGAGGCGATTAACGCCCCCATCACCGATGACACAACCTTTACCGGACGCATGCGCGCGCGCGCGGCCAAGGCGGCGCTGCGGCCTGCGAAAATTTTCAAGGACAAGCTTAAAACCCGTGAACGCGCCATGGCCATGGGCTTTATCGTCGATGAAATCGAACGCGAATTGCCGTCGATGGAAAAAGACAAGGAAGCCGAAGCGAAGGCGGGGCTTCTGGAGCGTGTGCCCTGCGGCCGTTATTACTTCCCCGAACATATTACGGGCGGTGCGGAATGGAAGCTGCTGCGCCGCCCCGCGCAAGCCACGCCCGCGCCGCTGCTGTTGACGCCCGGCTGGGTTTTGCAAATGGACAAGGGCGAGCTGCCGCATCTGGCCGTCGGCGCCATCAACCATCTGATTGCCGACAAGCATTGGCAAAAGCACGTTGTTGAAATCGAAGTAAAGCGCAATTCGATTCACTTTTTCTGGGACGAAGCCGGCGGCAAGGACATGCTGGAGGCTTTTAAAACGCTGGTTGAAAAACTGAACCAGCGGGGGGTGTAAATGTATCCGGCGCAGGTGCGTATTGTCGAAGTGGGGCCGCGCGACGGCCTGCAAAACGAATCCGCGCAGCTCTCCGCCGAGGTCAAAATCGCTTTCATCGACATGCTGTCGGACGCCGGCTTGCAAAGCATCGAGGCAGGTGCGTTTGTGTCGCCCAAATGGGTGCCACAAATGGCCGATAGCGACAAAGTCTTTGCCGGTATCCGCCGCAAAGCAGGCGTTTCCTACCCTGCGCTGGTGCCGAATGAAAAGGGCATGGAAGCCGCACTCGCCGCGGGCGTGCGCGAAGTGGCCGTCTTCGCCGCCGCATCCGAAAGCTTCAGCCGCAAGAACATAAATTGCACGATTGACGAAAGCCTCGCGCGTTTTGCGCCGGTGATGGATATGGCGCGCGCGCAGGATGTGCGTGTGCGCGGCTATGTCTCCTGCGTGCTTGGTTGCCCCTATGAAGGCGAGGTCGCGCCTGCCGCCGTGGTGCGCGTGGCGAAGGCGCTGCACGATATGGGCTGCTACGAGATTTCGCTCGGCGATACCATCGGCACGGGCACGCCTGTTAAAACGCGCAGCATGCTGCGCGCGGTCAAAGACGCGATTCCGCTGTCCGATATGGCGGTGCATTTCCATGACACTTACGGGCAGGCGCTCGCGAATATTCTGGTCGCGCTCGAAGAGCGCATATCCGTGATTGATTCTGCGGCGGGCGGCCTTGGCGGCTGTCCCTATGCCAAAGGGGCCAGCGGAAACGTCGCCACCGAAGATGTTCTCTATATGCTGAACGGCATGGGAATCGCGACGGGCGTCGATATCGCCAAAGTGGCCGAAGCGGGACGCTTTATCGCCGCCGCTGTCGGCAAACCGCTCGCGACACGAGTCGGATTGGCCTTGTTGGCTAAATAAAATATTGATTTAAAACGAAAAATTCAAGAACACACGTTCGAATTGATTCCGGTGCCCTTGTGCCGCGTCGCGGCAGATTCTGTGCCTGCTTACTTCAGGCGGCGAAACGGGTATCTAAAAAAGTTGTTTATTTTCAGTGGTTTATTTTTTCTCGAAAAAAGTTTTGACAAGAGGCAGGGGGCTACGTATAACCACGCTCACTGTCCGGCGCGACGACGACACAACGACGACGACGCGCTGGCCGACAGGGAAAAGAAGAAAAAACAAAAATCGTTTTTTTCCTGTTGACCTTCGAAACGAGTTTCGGTAGGTTCTTGGCTCTGACAGATTCTCCGACGGTTCGAAAAACTTCGGTTTTTACGACGGGGAATTTTTGCGGTGAAAATCGCAAGGTACTACAGCGGTGCGAACCGCAGGGTTATTGAACATTGTTGATCGATGAGAAGAGATACGCAGGCAGCGGTTTGTGATCGCGTTCAGTGTTTTACAAACGACAAGCATCTGTGTATCTCACGCAAATAAGGTTGTGATGATATCGCAAGATATTCATTACATCCGACAGTGTATGAGCATAGCAAATGCAGGTCTCTACTAAATAGAGATCCTTTGAGTAATCGAAGGATTAAATTCAACTTAAGAGTTTGATCCTGGCTCAGAATGAACGCTGGCGGCAGGCCTAAAACATGCAAGTCGAACGCTCTAGCAATAGAGAGTGGCGCACGGGTGAGTAACACGTGGGAATATGCCTTTTGGTACGGAACAACGTCTGGAAACGGACGCTAATACCGTATGGTCCCTCCGGGGTAAAGATTTATCGCCAAAAGATTAGCCCGCGTCTGATTAGCTAGTTGGTGAGGTAATGGCTCACCAAGGCGACGATCAGTAGCTGGTCTGAGAGGACGATCAGCCACACTGGGACTGAGACACGGCCCAGACTCCTACGGGAGGCAGCAGTTAGGAATATTGGACAATGGGCGCAAGCCTGATCCAGCCATGCCGCGTGAGTGATGAAGGCCTTCGGGTTGTAAAGCTCTTTAGTCCACGAATATAATGACTGTAGTGGAAGAATAAGCCCCGGCTAACTTCGTGCCAGCAGCCGCGGTAATACGAAGGGGGCGAGCGTTATTCGGAATCACTGGGCGTAAAGCGTGCGTAGGCTGTTTTGTAAGTCAGAAGTGAAAGCCCAGGGCTTAACCCTGGAATTGCTTTTGAAACTACAAGACTCGAATTCGGGAGAGGATAGCGGAATTGTCAGTGTAGCAGTGAAATGCGTAGATATTGACAGGAACACCAGTGGCGCAAGCGGCTATCTGGACCGATATTGACGCTGAGGCACGAAAGCGTGGGGAGCAAACAGGATTAGATACCCTGGTAGTCCACGCCGTAAACGATGTGAGTTTGTCGCTGGGAAGCTTAGCTTTTCGGTGACGTAGTTAACGCGTTAAACTCACCGCCTGGGAAGTACGGCCGCAAGGTTAAAACTCAAAGGAATTGACGGGGACCCGCACAAGCGGTGGAGTATGTGGTTTAATTCGTCGCAACGCGAAGAACCTTACCAGGCCTTGACATCCCGATTAAGAGAGTCAGAGACGACTCTCGTCAGTTCGGCTGGATCGGTGACAGGTGCTGCATGGCTGTCGTCAGCTCGTGTCGTGAGATGTTGGGTTAAGTCCCGCAACGAGCGCAACCCCTTTTGTCAGTTGCCAACAGGTAATGCTGGGAACTCTGACGATACTGCCGGTGATAAGCCGGAGGAAGGCGGGGATGACGTCAAGTCCTCATGGCCCTTACGGCCTGGGCTACACACGTACTACAATGGTGGTGACAATGAGCAGCTAGGTAGCGATACCGTGCAAATCTCTAAAAGCCACCTCAGTTCAGATTGTTCTCTGCAACTCGAGAACATGAAGTTGGAATCGCTAGTAATCGTGGATCAGCATGCCACGGTGAATACGTTCCCGGGTCTTGTACACACCGCCCGTCAAGTGATGGGAATTGGTTCTACCCGAAGGCGGGGCGCTAACCGTAAGGAGGCAGCCGACCACGGTGGGATCAGTGACTGGCACTAAGTCGTAACAAGGTAGCCGTAGGGGAACCTGCGGCTGGATCACCTCCTTTCTAAGGAACACTTTATGTGATCTGGTTCGTGATAGAACCAAGCATTCCGCTGTCTTCGTATCTCTTCTCTTTATTCTGTACTGGGTCTTGTGACTTTTAAGGGCTTGTAGCTCAGTTGGTTAGAGCGCGCGCTTGATAAGCGTGAGGTCGAAAGTTCAAGTCTTTCCAGGCCCACCATTTAAAGTCTGACAGACAACGATATGGGGGTGTAGCTCAGCTGGGAGAGCGCCTGATTTGCATTCAGGAGGTCATCGGTTCGATCCCGTTCACCTCCACCACTTCAAAGTGGTGGACATAACGGAAACTACAGAATAAATAAGGAGAACAAAGGTTTTCTTTTATCTTCGGATAAAAGAACAATCGACGTCTCGTCGATCAGCGGCGCAAGCCGCAGGGTTATTGCACATCGTTAAGATTTACTGACACCGTAAAAAAGCCGCGGTTTTCTAACTTGGTTATCCAAGTTTGGAAATCGCACTTAATTCAACTTTGCAATCGAGGAAAAAACAACACACGGGTGGATTTATTTCTACGCGTGTTTCGATTCAAGCGTTAGTTAAGGGCATCTCGAGAATGCCTTGGCTCTAAGAGGCGATGAAGGACGTGATACACTGCGATAAGCTATGGGGAGCTGTGATTAAGCTTTGATCCATAGATTTCCGAATGGGGAAACCCACCACATTGTGGTATCTGCAACTGAATACATAGGTTGTAGAAGCAAACCCGGGGAATTGAAACATCTCAGTACCCGGAGGAAAGGACATCAACCGAGACTCCGTTAGTAGTGGCGAGCGAACGCGGACCAGGCCAGTGGTCAGTATGTAAGAATTAGAATTGTCTGGAAAGGCAAGCCAAAGTGGGTGATAGCCCCGTATAAGTAGAAAGCATATTGATCCAAGAGTAAGGCGGGACACGTGAAATCCTGTCTGAACATGGGGGGACCATCCTCCAAGCCTAAGTACTCCTTAGAGACCGATAGTGAACAAGTACCGTGAGGGAAAGGTGAAAAGAACCCCGATGAGGGGAGTGAAATAGACCTGAAACGAGATGCCTACAAGCAGTTGGAGCCCCTTTATGGGGTGACAGCGTACCTTTTGTATAATGGGTCTGCGAGTTAGTCTTGCTAGCAAGCTTAAGCCGATAGGTGGAGGCGAAGGGAAACCAAGTCTGAATAGGGCGACAAGTTAGCAGGATTAGACCCGAAACCCGGTGATCTTACCATGGACAGGATGAAAGCAAGGTAACTCTTGCTGGAGGTCCGAACCCGTACCTGTTGAAAAAGGTTGGGATGATCTGTGGTAAGGGGTGAAAGGCCAATCAAACCGGGTAATAGCTGGTTCTCCGCGAAATCTATTTAGGTAGAGCCCTATGCCAATAACCTACGGGGGTAAAGCACTGGATAGACTAGGGGGACGCGAGTCCTACCAAATCTAACCAAACTCTGAATACCGTAGAGTTTTACCATAGGAGTCAGACGGCGGGTGATAAGGTCCGTCGTCGAGAGGGAAAGAGCCCAGACCGACAGCTAAGGTCCCTAAATCATGGCTAAGTGACACGAAGGATGTGAAAACTCCAAAACAACCAGGAGGTTGGCTTAGAAGCAGCCATCCTTTAAAGAAAGCGTAATAGCTCACTGGTCTAATTAAGAGTTCTCGCGCCAAAGATGTAACGGGGCTTAAGCCATGTACCGAAGCTTCGGGTGTCATACTTAACTGTATGACGCGGTAGCGGAGCGTTCTGTAAGCCTGTGAAGTTATCCCGTCAGGGGTGATGGAGGTATCAGAAGTGAGAATGCAGACATGAGTAGCGATAAACAGGGTGAGAGACCCTGTCGCCGAAAGCCCAAGGGTTCCTGCGCAAGGTTAATCCGCGCAGGGTGAGCCGGTATCCTAAGGCGAGGCCGAAAGGCGTAGTCGATGGAAATCACGTTAATATTCGTGAGCCTGCTGGGATGTGACGGAGGACGAAAGCTGTTCACACTTATTGGATTGTGTGGGCAGCCTGGTACTCCCGGGAAATAGCCCCAGCGTATAGTCCGTACCCCAAACCGACACAGGTGGGCTGGTAGAGTATACCAAGGCGCTTGAGAGAAGGATGTTGAAGGAACTCGGCAAATTACCTCCGTAACTTCGGGAAAAGGAGGCCTCTTTTTTGGGCAACCAAGAAAGAGGGGCACAGAAATGGTGGTGGCGACTGTTTATCAAAAACACAGGGCTCTGCTAAGTCGTAGAAGACGACGTATAGGGTCTGACGCCTGCCCGGTGCCGGAAGGTTAAAAGGAGGAGTGCAAGCTCTGAATTGAAGCCCCGGTAAACGGCGGCCGTAACTATAACGGTCCTAAGGTAGCGAAACTCCTTGTCGGGTAAGTTCCGACCTGCATGAATGGCGTAACGACTTCCACACTGTCTCCAACATCTCCTCAGCGAAATTGAATTCTCCGTGAAGATGCGGAGTGCCCGCGGCCAGACGGAAAGACCCTATGAACCTTTACTATAGCTTTGCAGTGGCATTAGAGGTGACATGTGTAGAATAGGTGGGAGACTTTGAAACCGGGACGCCAGTCTTGGTGGAGTCGCAATGTGAAATACCACCCTTGTTATCTCTGATGTCTAACCGGAACAGTTATCCTGTTTCGGGACCCTGCATGGTGGGTAGTTTGACTGGGGCGGTCGCCTCCTAAATTGTAACGGAGGCGCGCAATGGTCGGCTCAACCTGGTCGGAAATCAGGTTTAGAGTGTATTGGCATAAGCCGGCTTAACTGCAAGACTGACAAGTCGAGCAGATACGAAAGTAGGTCAAAGTGATCCGGTGGTTCCGAATGGAAGGGCCATCGCTCAACGAATAAAAGGTACTCTAGGGATAACAGGCTGATACCACCCAAGCGTCCACAGCGACGGTGGTGTTTGGCACCTCGATGTCGGCTCATCTCATCCTGGGGCTGGAGCAGGTCCCAAGGGTATGGCTGTTCGCCATTTAAAGAGGTACGTGAGCTGGGTTCAGAACGTCGTGAGACAGTTCGGTCCCTATCTACCGTGGGTGTTGGAATATTGAGAGGAGCGGACCCTAGTACGAGAGGACCGGGTTTGACGTACCTCTGGTAGACCAGTTGTCGTGCCAACGGCATAGCTGGGTAGCTACGTACGGACGAGATAAACGCTGAAAGCATCTAAGCGTGAAACTCACCTCAAAACAAGTATTCCCTGAGAGTCGTCGAAGACTACGACGTTGATAGGCCAGATGTGTAAGGACAGCGATGTCCTCAGCTTACTGGTACTAATAGCTCGATCGGCTTGAATCATTACCACGCGTAGTGATAAAGCCACTGTGTGTTGAAAACACGATTACAAAGCTGCAATTAAGCTTTTTCCGGTGTCAGTTGGAACTTTGAGTTTGGATGACTTGGTGGTCATAGAGAGGATGAAACACCCGATCCCATTCCGAACTCGGACGTGAAAAGCCTCATCGCCGATGGTACTTTGTCTTAAGACACGGGAGAGTAGGTCGCTGCCAGGTCTTCCAAGCTCAAACTTCCAACGAGTAAATCGAATACGAAATCGCAAGCAAGAAGCCGGTCTTTACAGACCGGCTTTTTTGCGTTCTAGTCTTGACCACATGCCGCGCAGAACAGTGGCTGGTTTAAGGGGTTGAATGCATATTTTGTTGTCTTTGGGGGCTCTTTTCCTCGCTCTTGTCTTGCCGGTATCGCCATCCGGTGCGACCAAAGCCTGCACGCCGCTAACGCCTGAACAGTTTTCTACTTTGAAAGCCGGGGCTGATCTTATTGTGCGCGTATCTATCACGGATTATGCGGCATCGGTAACAGACAGGCCTGTCGTGGATGCTTCGTGGACCGCAGCGAAGGTGCTGCAGGTTTATAAAGGTGATGCGGGTGCAGAGAATATAAAAATCTCCGGCTGGACAAGTTATTCAATGCCGCTTTATACGCTGGCGCGGGGCCAAGAGGCTGTGCTGCTGCTCAAGCGTTCGGGAGAGGAGTGGCGCCTTGCGGATACGCGCTGGCTTTCCTGCGTGCCGGCCGTGATAGCCATACCGCGAGAGATGGATGAAGAGGCGAAAGAAGTCTTCATTCACGCGCAGCTCGGTATGGTCGGGAAGTAGATAGGTTTTTTATCCCTTGAACTTCTTCGGAATAGACTGCCAGACCTCGTAATAGTTTTCTTGCAGTCCCGTTTTCAGCGCGGCTTCGGTCGGGCGCAAAATGTATTTGCTCTCGAACATAAACGCCATGGTGCCGGAGAGGTAAACGGGTTTCAGCTCCGCGCTCTCCGCCTTGTCGACGACATGCGCATCGGGCCCGTGCGCCGACATCGAATTGTGCAGCGAACAGCCGCCGGGCGCGAAGCCGCCGGCTTCTTTGCCGTCGTAGACGCCTTTGATCAGTCCCATGAATTCGCTCATCAGGTTGCGGTGGAAATAGGGCGGGCGGAAGGTATGCTCGGCCACCATCCAGCGGTCGGGGAAAATCACAAAATCCACATTGGCAACGCCCGGCGTGCCGCTTTGTGATGTCAGCACGGTAAAAATAGACGGGTCGCAGTGATCGAAGCTGACGGTGTTGATCGCCTGAAACTTCGTCAGGTCATATTTATACGGCGCATAGTTTCCGTGCCACGCCACAACATCCAACGGCGAATGGCCGATGGGGGATTGCCACAGTGCGCCGTCGAATTTGGCGATGACGATGAAATCGCCGGCGCGGTCTTCGAACGCCGCGACGGGATACAAAAAATCGCGCGGATAGGCGAGACCATTGGCGCCGATGGGGCCAAGGTCGGGCAGCGCAAACGGCGCGCCGTAATTTTCGCAGATATAGCCGCGCGCGCTGCCGTCAGGTAGGTCAACCGCGAATTTCACGCCGCGCGGAATCACGCAGATTTCACCGGGCGCGACATGCAGCTGCCCCATTTCGGTGCGCATCAGCAGCGTGCCGCTTTCGGGCACGAATAACATCTCGCCATCGCCATTATAAAAAAAGCGGTCGGTCATCGATTTGTTGGCGATGTATCTGTGTGCGGCCATACCGCTCCAGCTGGCGGTGTCGCCGTTGCCGGCCATGGTCAGAATGCCATCGATGATATCGGTGGGCGTCGTGGGCAGGGGCAGTGGATCCCAGCGCAGCTGGCTCGGGTTTGCAGGCGCGAAGGGCGCGCTTTTGAACTGCGGCTGCGCATAGGGCGTATAAGGCTTGTGCTTCACCGACGGGTGAATGCGGTAAAACCAGGTGCGCTGGTTGTGCGCGCGCGGTGCGGTGAAAGCGGAGCCCGAGAGCTGCTCGGCATAAAGCCCGTGCGCGGGCTTTTGCGGCGTGTTCTGGCCATTGGGGAGGGTGCTCGCGCGGGCTTCCGTGGCGAATTCGTTGCCGAAGCCGGAGTTATATTGCAAAGCCGTGGTATGCGCTGCGGTCATGATGTTATCTCCCCTTGCCGGCGCGGCTGTAAACCGCCGCCTTGATCTGAACCGTATTTATTATAGAAGCGGCAAAAGGGGGGTAAAGACGTTAATTTCCTTTGGTTTTTCAATATTTTCGCTTTTTTGCCGTAAAGGGGTTGCTTTGGCAGGGGCAATCCGTTATGTTCTGCGGACTGAATTCGCCCGTCTGGGCCGGTTGCCGACGCCAAGGCAATTTGTAAGGTTATCGCGGGGTGGAGCAGCCCGGTAGCTCGTCAGGCTCATAACCTGAAGGCCGCAGGTTCAAATCCTGCCCCCGCAACCAACTCACTAAGAACGAAGCCCTTGTAAATCAAGGGCTTTTTTTATGCCCGAATGCCAAGCTTTTCCCAGAAGAATCCCCGTGATACACTAAAAATAGCTAGCACGCAGTTAGCACGTTTAGCGCACGGAGGAACGCCCGCATGGAATCGCATGAAATCCTCAACGGCAAAGCCCGCCTTTACCAAAGGCCGGACAGCGACCTCTGGTATGCCTCGATCTACTGGCAGGGCAAAAACCACCGTAAAAGCACCGGAGAAAAGGATTTTGACCGCGCCACGGCCTTTGCCGAGGATTGGTACTGGAAACTGACCGGAAAGACCAAGCCAGCGCCCAGAACGCCCCAAGCGGCTGTGAACGAGTCGGGTACGCATAAAATCCTCAACGGCAAAGTTCAGCTATTCCGCAGAACGCCGGAGGGGGCATGGCACTGTGCCGCATCCTTCGGCAATAGCACTCAGGTGCGCAAGAGCACCAAAGAGACAAGCCTTGCCTTGGCCAAACAGGTGGCCGAGGACTGGTATCTGGAAATGAAGGGCAAAGCCCGCGCAGGACTGCTCGAAAGAGAAAAGACTTTTGCCGAAGCCGCCGAGAAATTCGCAGGGGAATATGAGGCTGTCACCAAAGGCCACCGCAGCCCCAAATGGGTGCAAGGCCACAAAGACCGCATCCGGCTTCATCTACAGCCCTATTTTGGCAACAGGCCTTTATCTGAAATCTCCGCAGGGGCTGCGCAGGAATACCGCGCCCACCGTATGACGCAGCCCGAAGAATGAAACGGAAAAAGGCGAGTGGCAACCACCCGCCCGCAATACCATCCACAATGAAATTGTCACCCTGAGCATGATCTTGAAAACCGCCCATCGTCATGGGTGGATAGATCAGGTGCCTAATCTTTCTGACCCGTACCGCAAGCAGAGCAAGATTGAGCATCGCCCTTGGTTCACCCCCAACGAATACAAGCAGCTTTATGAGGCAACGCGGAAGAATGCCGCGACCCCGAAAAGCCCGCGCTACAAATGGCATGCCGAGCAGTTGCATGACTTTGTGCTGTTCATGGCAAACACGGGGCTAAGGCCGGATGAAGTCAGCCTGCTTCAGTTCCGCGATGTAGAAATCGTGGACGATTCCTATACGGGAGAGCGCATCCTTGAAATCGAAGTTCATGGCAAGCGCGGCGTAGGCTATTGCAAATCCATGCCCGGCGCCGTGCTGCCCTTCGAGCGGCTGCGCGACCGTAAACGGACGAAGGTTATCACCTTGGATAACGGGAAGACGACGGAGGAACTCGTCACGCCTGATGCAAACGACCTTCTCTTTCCGAATGAATTTAAAAAAATGTTCAACAACCTGATGGAAGAAAACGACCTGAAGTTTGACCGTCACGGCAAAGCCCGCACGGCCTATAGCCTGCGCCATAGCTATATCTGTTTCCGGCTTCTGGAAGGAGCCGACATTTATCAAGTTGCTAAAAACTGCCGAACATCTGTAGAGATGATCGAGAAGCACTATGCGGCGCATCTGAAAGACATGATTGATACGTCTTTGGTCAATGTACGCAAGCCGAAGCGGCAGGCCGAACGGTATGCCCGCGAGGATGCGGAAAAGGATTTGTGAAGACAAATCCTCTCAAGGGGATAGCCCCTCTTGGAAACCCACGAAGGTGGGAAGAATTGTCCGTAGAGCTTTAAAAAGAGAACTTTATGGGTTACGAAAGGTTATAAAGACAAATACATGCTGCATTGTGAACGTTTAGTTTAGCCAAAAAACGCCTGTCCATGTCTAATGCATCAAGGATTAGGGAGGTTAAAAGTATTTTTAAATTGACGCATAGGTAAAGTGAATGTCAACATGTGATTGTATGTTTTCTATACGAGCGAATAGCGAATAAATTCTAAAGTGTTTAATTCGATAATATAAAATTTAAAGAAAACTTTTGATATTGTCATGCGCTTGTCGGCATGTTTCAATCTTTAGTACCATATTATGGGAGAAAAAATGCATTTCAAAACTATAATCTTTTCTGTTTTTCTTGTACTGAGCAGTTCAATCTCCTTAGCTCAAGATACTACCCTGTCTTCTGGTTCTTTACACACAAAAGAGCTTAAATCGACCTCTTCCGGCGAAGATACACAGCGCCTGTGCAGACATGTAAAAGACTTTTCTGGGGTGTCTATGTCAGATATTTCTCCAAGTCTTTTTCGTGACGTCGAGAAAGTATTTATGCGTATTACGAGGCAGTCCTATGAAGAGCTCAATGAATTATACTTTGATCAGGCGTCCTTAACTCGGCTATCAGAATGTATCATAAAAAAACATTTATCACCCTTGCGCATGGGGACGAAAGGAGAAGATGTATCTGTCTTTATTCCTGAGCGTAATATACCCGTAGAGAACTGGCCTGAAATAGATAACGAAGCTAATCTTTTTATCTGGATCGACTTGGGTATCAGAGCTCCCCGCGCTAATGTGGGTGAGAAAAAAATTTCGATCGTGCGGGTTCGGTATTTCAGGAAAGGCCGTAATAATCCATCAGACTTAAAGTACCAATGTTCTGAACCCTTTATTTATAGCGAGAATTCGGAAGAAAGGTTAGAGAGACTTACGGTGGCGCTTAGTACCTGTCTAACCGTTCCGTATACTCAAAAAAATCAATAAAAAAACTTTTAAAAGATTAAGTTATTTATGGAGGCAATATGTCTGCAAATTATAGTGATTTTGAATACCTATTTTATCGTTCTCCAATTTATAACGGGCATCCTTGGAATTGGACAACAATGCCTGATATTGAGCTTGCTCCCGATGTAAACGGTACATATCAAGTCTCCTATAGCTTTATAACAGATAAAGCTACTCAGATTTCCTATTATAATGGTACTGGCTTTTCTAGCTTTCAGGAGCTTTATGATAGCTTTCAGGCAGCAAACGGTCCGTTGCAGGCACTCGTCGATTATGTGATGAACCCTACAGATGCCTATTCTGGGCTGTTTTCAGATGTTGCAAATATTGAATTTATTAATCCTACAAGTGGGCGTGGGATGATTGATATAGCTGTGAGTACAGCAGCTGTTGAGCCGGGAACGCATGTGTTAAACGACTTAGAAAGTCGAGTGCCTGTTGATTATGCCATACACGGTGATATATGGCTGACGGTTGCGGCTCAATCGTCTGGAGGTGTTGGTACTAAGGTTTACCAAGATGTAGTCCATGAAATTGCTCATGCTTTGGGATTAAAGCATCCATTTGATGGAAGCCCAAGTACGACAAGCTTTACACATCAATATACTACTATGAGTTATGATGCGTTGCCGGGTATGAAGCAAGTGGGCTATGAAAGCTATGCTGTTCATCCCTTTGGATTACAGATTTTAGATATAGCGGCGCTTCAAAAAATATATGGGCGTAATTATACGACAAGAAGTGCTTCTGATCCTCAAGTTACGGATGGTGGTAATACTATTTATAAAGAGGGAAATGGTTTTGGCCATACCAAGGATGTTCCTTTTATTTATACCATCTGGGATGGTGGCGGAGTGGATACAATTGATTTAACTAGCTATGATAATGGTGTTTTGCTGGATTTGAGGCAGGGATATTTTTCATCCGTGGGTAAGGCAAATGATGCTACCTATAACAGTCCCAGTCGTGGAGCTGGATTGATTGACGCCAATTTAGCGATTGCCTTTCACACAGTTATAGAGAATGCAAAGGGTACAGTTGGTAATGATATTATTATCGGTAACCTCTGGGAAAATGAACTTTTGGGGAACGATGGTGATGACAAGCTGTACGGTGAAGGAAGTCTGTATGACTACCAGCAGGGCTATATTGGCGTAGATAATCGCGACGCACTCGACCCTAATCGAGCAGTGCCTTTTTCTGATGACGATATACTCAGAGGGGGGCGAGGTAAGGATGAGGTATATGGCGGTAAGGGTAATGATACCCTTATAGCAGATGCCAGCGCATCCGGACTTCTGGAAGGTGACCTATACGACGGTGGGGTGGGGCATGATACGCTTGATTACTCGAATGTTGTTTTAGGCTCTGGCAAAGGTATCAGCTTGACCAGTAGCTGGGCAAAGGCGTGGGATGGAACCACAACATCCGGTATACAGGATGATATACTGGGCATAGAAAATTTCATACTGACGGACGCAAACGACAGGTTCGAGCGCGGCAGTATTCCGAACCATTTATATGCAACAATTAATGGCGGTGGTGGCAGCGACACCGCAGTTTATGCTGCCAGTCATACCTACACGATTAACAATCTGGTTATAGATAACCGCGTCACTTCCGAAACGAAAATCTGGTCAAGTAACGGTCTCGGCGCAGATAGGTTGATTAATTTTGAAACTATCGCTGTCGGCGGAATATCAATAATCTTGCCGGATGAAAATACTTCTACAGGGTCGGGATCGCCATTCAATCCGAATCGTGATTTTGTGGATTATTCAGGCGCAACTGTTGCGGCAACAATGCTACTCAATAATGATGATTCAAGGATAGCGAATAGTACGGCAGTATTGGGCTCTGTAACACATGAATTCCGTACAGCTTACATGACAGGTGTACCACAGCTTATTACTCAGATTACTGGTACCAATCATGGCGATACTATTGATATTGCTTCGTGGCAAAATGGCACGAAGGACTGGACATACTCTAATTTTCGTGTCGTGACTGGAACTGGAGACGATACTGTACATGTCTATGTAGCACCAGGTACTACTGGTGTGACGTTGGGATACGACATTCGCCTGACCTACACGGGTGGCGATGATGTATACAATATCGACATGCCGATTTCGGAGATAAGACTGGCAAATACAATTATGCTAGCGGATGTATCGGTTAATATCCTTTCCTATGGTAGCAATAGCGTAACAGCGCGACTGGATATCGCAGGGCATGGAACATTGACGTTCTCTCTATCTCACAGCAGCTCTACAAGTATGACTGTTCGTTTGGATACCGGAGGTTCTATCAATATTAACACTTCCGGTACTTATAGCACGACAGGTTCAAGCACGGCCGCCACTACGATTTACGGGACTTGGGGCGATGATGTCTGGGTTGGGCGTTCGTCTGCGGAAACCTACTACGGCAAAGATGGCAACGACGTTATTACGGGCGGTGGCGGAAATGATACTCTTTACGGAGGTGCGGGTGACGACACTTATATCTTTGCCTCTGGCTTCTCTTCAAGTGCTACGGGTGACCGCATTGTAGAGGCGTATGGCGGTGGCGAAGATACCATCAAATTTATTGGAGGTATTCTTCCTGCAAATGTGTACCTATGGACGAACCTTAGTGGAAACTTGACGTTTCAACTGGATAGTAGCCCCTCTAATAATACCCTAACAGCGGATGGCCTTTATTCCACCACAGATGGTATTTCTGTATTTGTCGAAAAAGTAGAGTTTGACGATAGCACTGTGTGGGATCTTACGAACGGCTTGCATTTGCGTAACAACAATACAGGGCGCGGTGTGTTCGGCACTGTTTACGCGGATACGATTGAGGGCGGCACGGGTGCCGATACTCTTTACGGGTATGCTGGTGCAGACACATTGGTTGGAAAAGCGGGCGACGATACGTTAATCGGTGGGTATGGAGATGACGTTTACATCTTTGGATCCAATTTTTCATCTAGTACAGCTGGAGATGTCGTCATTGAAAATGCTGGAGGTGGATTGGATACCATCCGCTTTGTCGATGCGATAGACCCTGATGATATGTTTATCTGGACAGACAATGCTGGCTACCTATGGCTTCAGTTAGGGACTGGCGCATCTACGCATACGTTAAAAATAGGCGTTGATTATGCAGGCGGAACAGGTGTTACGAACCATGTGGAGAGATTTGAGTTCGACGACAATACCGTATGGGACATGTCGGAAGGTTTATACTTACGAAATAATAACACAGGCCGCTCTCTGTACGGCTCATCCTATGATGATGAGATATACGGAGGGGCGGGAAATGACGTCCTGAGAGGCTATGGCGGCAACGACCTCCTGTCAGGGGGTACTGGTACAAATCACTATTACGGTGGAAACGGTGCAGATAGGTTCGTTTATAAAGCGGGTGATTCCGATGGCTCGTCTTATATGGATTATATTTGGGACTTTAAGCCTTCCGAAGGTGATATCATAGATATTGCGGACATTCTTTCCTATGATCCGCTAGTTGATACATTGTCTAACTTCGTCAACCTTCAGGCATCGTCAGGTAATTATTATCTGCGCGTAGATACAGATGGAACCGGCACGGCGCAGACTTGGCAATACTTGGCGTTTTTGGAAAACGTAAGTGGCAACCTGACGGGAATAACCGTTAATGATCTCGTAAACAATGGAAGTTTGATCGTGGCCTGAATGAAGGCTTATTTTAGAAAGATGTCTTTCTATAGGCTTGAGGTTGATTGGGGTCGAAATTATACAGATCGGGAATGTTTTAATACTTAGATTCTATACAGAGCATGGCCTGAGTACCTAGAGTTACATTTCAATTAGGGCGCTAATAGTATCGGACAAACACGCCCAAAGCAGGGCGCACCGCGTCTTACTCGCAAGCTCACGGAGCCAACAGATTGTCTCCGCGCATGCGGGTAACAACCGCTTTTGCAGGAAGCAGATAAAGAAAATTAAAAAAAAGAAGAGGAGGGGTAAACCCCTCGCAGCCGCAAGGGTCTTCGATGAACGGCGCAGGCCGTATCCCCATGTTTCCTCCCTATGGTCGTGCAACACAGGTGATACCCCTCGTCCTGCGCCGCCCCCTGCCCGCAAGGGCGCGGTCAGATATTGCAGCTGCACACCCCATTCGCGCTCGCCGCTTGGCGTTCGGGTTTCATGCGAAACCCGTATAACCCAAGAAGGAAAGCAAGACATGACCGAATATCAAACAATCAACTGGAATGGCCTGATGCTGGAAATCTCCGCAGAGCCGAACCAGACTTTCTCCCGTATCGCAGGCGAAGAATATACCCGCCTTAAAGTGACCACAGCGCAATCGGCGCAGCCTCTTATCCATGACATTTTCTCGGCATCCCTCATCCGTCAGGCAGGCGGCGCGGTGGATTTTGTCGATGTGATGCTGACAGCGCAAGCAGCGTAAGGGAGGGAGCCGCCATGACAAACGACCGTAAAGACATTTACAGCCGCGTAACCGACCAGATTATTGCCGACCTTGAGCGCGGAATCCGTACTTGGATGAAGCCTTGGAGCGCCGAGAATACGGCGGGAAGAATATCCCGCCCCCTGCGGCATAACGGCATCCCGTATCAGGGCATGAATGTTCTGTTGCTCTGGGGCGAGGCCGTAGAAAAAGGCTATACCGCGCCGATCTGGGTAACTTACAAGCAGGCGCAAGAGCTTGGCGGCAACGTGCGCAAAGGCGAGAAAAGCGCCCTTGTGGTTTATGCCAATAAACTGACACGCACGGAGACAGGCGACCAAGGCGAAGAAATCGAGAAGCAGATTCCGTTTATGAAAGCCTATGCCGTGTTTAACGTGCAGCAGGTGGATGGCTTGCCCGCTCATTACTACGGCCAGCCGGAGAACCTGCTGCCGCTCTCGGAGCGACTGGAGCAGGTAGAAAGCTTTATTGCCAATACAGGCGCAGACATTCGCCACGGTGGGAACAGTGCTTTTTATGCCCCGAGCAAAGACCTTGTGCAAATGCCCCCATTTGAAGCCTTCAAGGACAAGGAAAGCTATTATGCAACGCTTTTGCATGAGCTCACACACTGGACAAGCCACAAGAGCCGCCTTGACCGCAGCTTCAACGCCAAGCGCTTTGGCGATCATGGCTATGCGCGGGAAGAACTGGTGGCCGAGCTTGGCGCGGCCTTTCTCTCGGCAGACCTCGGCATCACGCCCGCGAGGTCAGGGAAGATCATGCGGCCTATCTCGGCCATTGGCTCAAAGTCCTGCAGGAAGACAAACGCGCCATATTCAGCGCGGCGGCGCATGCACAGCGGGCGGCGGATTATTTGCAATCTTTGCAGGTCAGAAAGGAGGCGGCGGCATAGGCCGCCCCCGCATAAGGAAAACCCGCCCCGCGCAGGAAACGCGGGGCGGGTTTAGGTTTTAAAAAATTGCGCCGCAGCTATGGGCTGCGGCGCTAACTATTATCTAGTCAGATTCTTTGCTAGGTCACCACAGAAAATAATTCCAGCAATGTAGCTACGATTATAAGAGACCATAGCAAAAACAGCTCTTAACAATGCTGGGCTAATCGTCACCTCTTATCTCCTTGTATAAAACTATTTGGAGTCAAATATGTCTTTGACTTATCTTCATATGGCAACGTCGAACTTCCGCCTAAATATCCGGGCAATTTGCGCCGTTCCTCAAACCAAGGCAGTAATTTTCCTACCCCTAAAGTTACCTCTTCATCCGTCATCTCAATGGTGACAGATTTTAATCGTACACCATCACCAAAAACCTCTTCAAATCGGTCTTTGACAAGGCACATAGAACTATAGAGGACCTTCGTAACGGGGTCTGGGCAGCTTTTCATCTCCAGCAGCAATTCAACCGTCTTTGGATCATTCGGGTCACGAAAATGGATAAATACCGGATACAGTGCAGAATTAAGCCTAACTGGTTTCGTATTCTTAAGTTTGCCCATATAGCGAATTGTTTCATCTCTCATAACCGCCTTTGTGGGGCTAAAAACAAGAGCAGGGATGTCTTCTCCGTAATCCGGCCCCTTTTTGTATCCACTTAGCAGAGCAAACAAAGTCCCCCGTTCGCCCAGATCAATGGCGATAGCTTCCCCCCTTAGTTTTACATTCGGTGGACTTTGTGGGCCGAGCTTTATGCCGGTCGTCACCATCACCTCGCGTACCGCGAATCCGGTTCTATCACCTTCAGGTGTTTCTACAGTCACTGTCATTTTGTAGCGCCATGTGCCAGAGGGGAAAGACGCCTTCCACCAGACCGCCACGCCTAAGACAAGAATAGTAATGACAGCAAACGCCATACATATAAACCTTTTCATCCTTTGTCCCTTATTAGAAATATGCAGGCTTCATCTCTGGTATGTTAGTCCTTTTGGTTTAAAGAAAATAGTCTTACATCCTCCTCACTCCAATGCAGTCTTTGAGGCTCGCCTTTTATGAGAGTGGCTTTTTTCTTAGTAATGATTGTGCCGACTTTATAGGGGTTTAATTCTGAGCCGATAATGTTCTCGGTGATGGCAGACTTCAAAACGGTGAGTTTTACAAAGTCTCCCTCTATCGCCGTAATTTGCGCCGTGACTTTTTGCTTCCCCCACGGACGGGATTTTTTCCGGCGGCGGGAATGACTGGGAGGCCATATTGCCTCTGTCCATTCCACGGCATCGGATTCTACAAATTCGCCTGATTGCGTCCATTTCATGCGCTATTTCCTCGCGTTAAAACGTATAGATGCTTTAGGTGGTGGCGTTGAGAGTGTGGTTTTCTGTGCCAGATTCACGGCGGATTTATCGTCATTCGGTGTTAATCCGGCTCGGCGCAGGATTTCTTTAGCCTCCAACACACTTTGCCGCAGATTGGGCGCGGCGGTTTCCGGCTCTATCACGGGTTTTGGCCGCTCTGTGGTCGTGATGGTATGTAACAGTTCTCTGTTTTTGAGCTGCTGGATACGGGCGACATAGGCCGTTTCATCGAGCTGCTTTTCAGGTGGCGGCGACATGACGCTGACCTGCCAGCGGGGCAGGCCGTTGAGCGCATAGTTCATATGCAGGATAACGGCGTAGAACTGCCTGTTGGCTTCTGTTTTGCGCTTTTCTTCCTCTTGCCTGACCTGCAATTCCGCATACTGACGAATGTACTGTTGAAGCTGGGCTTGCTTCTCGGCAACTTCCTTTTCGTGCCGCTTTTCCTGATGTTCTTTTTCTTCGGCGGCTTTGATATGGAGCGTTTCAAGAGTGCGCTCTATCATCCGCCGGAGAGCTGCCCGCATATCATCCGAGATGAGGGCGCTTTCAAGGGCGGATTGCAACATGGTGATATCGCCGGACAGAACGGCGATTTTGGTTTCAACTTCGGCCATCTGCGCCGCAATGGGGATAGTTTCAGTGGGCTTGACTGCTTGCGGCGGCGCGGTTGCCGTGGAGATGTACTTGGCAACCTCGCTTCGGATGCGAAGTGCTTCGCGCGCGTGTTCTTCTTTATAGGCCTTGACAGTTTTCTGAAGTTCCTGCCGTTCAAGAAGATGTTCACGCACTAGCGCGTGAAGTTCTTTTCTGTCCCGCTCCAAACAGGCTTTGGTTTCCGTCTCGTTTTGAACTCGGATTTTCTGATACGCGCCGGAGGCTTTGTGCCATAGCCATTTCATGCCGATGGGTAGCCGCGCCGTGCGGAGTTTGGTTTCTTCGATCCATCGCCTTTGCTGGTTTTCGATCAGCCGCGCTCGCTCGGCACGCTGCGCCAGCGCCATGGCGCGGACTTCCTCAACGAGCGGCTGGCGGATGGCTTTGGCGCGTTGTCGGGATTCAGCGATATATCGCTGCAGGTTCTCGCCCATACGTTCAGTCATAAAGGCCTTGGCCTGTTCGACTGTGGGCAAGGTTCCAGGTTTTCCAAGTCGGCCTTTCAGTTCCCTTGTGCCAATATCAATCCACCGCGTGAGGGAATATATGCCGCCAGCCATATCCAAAGCCACAAACCCGCGCCTGTCGCCTCGCGCCAGAAGCATGCCGCGCTCTTGCAGCGCGGCGGCAAAGGTTTGGAGGGTATCGGATTGCTCCCATGCGCCCTTGAACAGGGCTTTGAGGGCTTTCGGATCTTCGGAGAGGCGCACGGCCTGACGGTGTTCTTCACGGCTGAGATGCCACGGGCTGCGGTCGGCAGCACGTTTCATGCCCTCGGGCAGTTTCCAGCCGTGTTTTAAAAACTGAAAGCGGGAGATGTCCATGAGCTTGTGCTTAAAGTGGCTCATCCGGATGGCGACCATCCGGTTTGTGTGTTCCGAATACATAAGCCGCGACCAGACCACATGGCAATGCCGGCGTCCGTTCTTCTCATGGAACACGATGACGCGGGGCTGGTCGAGCAGCCCCAGCTTGCGCTCGATTTCCTCGATAGCCGCCTCAAAATCCTCAATCGGCACATCGGCGTAATCCGGCGGGTTCAGGGAGAGGGAGAACAAGAATTTCTGGCACCTTGTCCCCCGGCTGATGGCCTCGATCTCCCGAAACGCCCCCTCCAACGTATCGGCCAGAAACCCCCGTATCTCGTGCAGGCTTACATGGTCATTCTCATCGCCATTCAGCAAATGCGCCGCCAGTTCCATCGCCCCTGCGCGTTGACTGGCGGAGAAGATCATGAGTCCATACCTCCGGTATCTACACCAAGGGCTTTTGTAAGATTATTACTCATCGCCTTGATCTCGGCGCAGGCCTCGAGAATGGCCTGTTCAGTCTCTGGAGAGACGGGCAGGGAGCCGCTGTTGACCGCACGCGCCAGCTGGTTGAGATTGGAGGAAAGCCGCGACCGTCCCAGTTCGGCCAGCATGATGCTGAGAAGTTCATCCCCCTCGACCGGACGGCGGCGGGACGCACGCGGGGCAACATTGTTACCCAATAATTGCCGCCGGATATAATCACTCAGAGTCCGAGAGCCTGCCGCCTCGCACAATCTTTGGTATTCTTCGGTAGTCATCCGGAACGAGTACGGAACGGCGTACTTCGGCTTCTCTGTATCCACGTAACACTCCCCCATGCGCGAGTAATATTCGCGTCCCTTTGTGTTCATTCGTGGTCTGTTATCTGTTCAGGCTCTCAATCAAAAATTAACGTCCCGTTCATAAATGAAGCAATCTAGGAGAGGCTTGCGCCAACCGATTGAGTCTTGTACGTTTTTCAAAAGCGAAAAACTTCCTGCGGAAGAGCCCCGCTGGGGCTGATGGGGCAAGGTGTGCCTCGTATGACAGCCACCGCCTCGCTACGCGATTCGTCATCTGTCCTAGAGGCCGACCTTGGCAAGGAGGGGAAATGCCGCCACCTGACGGCGACCTGTTTTCCCTTCCGTTGCATCCTTCCCTGCATGACACAGGACAAAGCGCCGCCCTTGCGGGCGACCGCCCTGCATCATGCCCGTGCCACTCCCGCACCGCACACCGCAACCGGACACACTCGGGCGTGTCCGGTGCTGGGGTTGCTTCCGTGGCAGAGGCCATGACCGCCAATATGCGGCATGGCCTCATCTGACCTTCCGGTCATGAACCGTTCCAGCCCGCTCAATCCGCCTGTTCAGGTGAGCGTTCCTGCTACCCCCGAAACCCGCCATGACCCAATGGGCGTTCCTGCCCCTTCGGAAACCCAGCCCAACCGTCCGCCGATTGGATACCGTCAGGGGGGAGGCCGTCCCCCCTTGAACCCTGATGACTGAGAGGGAGCATACCCGCGTAATCTCGTTATCCACCCTAAAAGTAGCCGCTTACCTCTAACCTATTGAAATATATTAGTACCGAGAACTGGTGTTGGCATAACCTATTGACAAACCAAGGAAATTTTGACACCTTCCTTGGGCATTTAATTCATAGCGAGATTTTGCCCTGAATGGCTGACAAGTACGAAAAATACTCCAAAGAGGAGTTGGTTCGCCTTTTACGCGAACGTGACCGCAAGCCCAGATTTGGGCTTGTCTGGGAACGGGATGAAATCGACCATGACAAATCCGTCAACGGCGACTTTGTGGCTTTGGACTTTCAGAAAGAGCTCTCCTGCGGGGATGCTCCCTACCGCAACCTGCTGATAGAGGGCGACAACTTCGACGCTCTGCGTTACCTCCGCATGACTCATGCGGGAAAGATTAAGTGTATCTATATCGACCCGCCCTATAACACAGGTAATAAAGATTTCATCTATAATGACCGCTTTGTAGATAAGGATGACTTGTATAGGCACTCCAAGTGGCTGGAGTATATGTACCGCCGTTTAGAAATTGCGCGGGATTTACTAACGGAAGATGGGGTTATTTTTGTCTCTATTGGCGAAGACGAAATCCATGAACTTGGATTGTTGATGGAGCACGTTTTTGCTGGCCTACAGAAAATTGGCACTTTCGTTTGGCGGACGCGCCAAAGTGCCGACAGCAGGAATCAAACTGGTGCTTCGATTGACCATGAGTATGTTCTCTGTTTCGGGCAACGCCTAAAGGGAACGCCTATAGATGAGGATAAGTTCTCAAACCCAGACAGCGACCCCCGAGGAGCGTGGCGTAGTGCTGATATGACTGGGTTGGCAACGAAAGATAAGCGCCCCAATCTGCACTATGATTTGAAGAATGAAGAGACAGGAGAGATTTATCTCTGCCCTCCAAAAGGATGGCGCTACGAACCAAAAACCATGCAGAAACTGATTAAGGAGAAACGGGTACTTTGGCCTGCTAATACTGACGGCAGGCCACGCCTTAAAAAGTTCCTTAAAGAGCTTAAAAGTAATCGTAAAGGCTTCTCCTCTATTCTGGACGTGCCGCTGACTGCTGAAGGTGGAAAGGAGCTTGCGGAGGTTGACTTGCGAAACCAGTTCTCGTTTCCCAAGCCTTCAGGTCTAATAAAGGAGCTTGTGGGGCAGGTGTGCGAACCAAATGACATCGTTCTGGATTTTTTTGCGGGCTCTGGAACGACTGCAAAAGCCGTCTTGGATTTAAATGGTGAAGATGAAGGAACAAGGAGGTTTATCCTAGTTTCAAGTACCGAAGCAACGGGAGAAGAGCCTGACAAGAATATTTGCAGAGACGTTTGCGCCAAGCGTATTGAAAGAACGGGTGGCGATTTTGCGTATCTCCGTGCTCGTCGTATTCCGATTGAAACAATATTTACAAAAATTCAGCATGACCAAGTTTGGCTTGCTCTACAACTTATCCATTCTGATACAATTTCCCCGTATCAAAAGGGTGATGCATTCCAAGTTCAGGAAGTTGAAAAAGATAAGCTTGTCATTTACCTGCCGAAAATGACAGATGCTGCGCTGAACGACATAAAGAAAAAAATCAATAAGGGCAAGGAGGCTGTCATTTACTCATGGCAACCTGCGCTATTAAAAGAACGTCTAGGGAAATCTGGCATAACCTATGAACCTATACCACAGTTTTTAGTTGACCGCTTTGGCGCTGGAGCAAAGAAATGAGTTTTCAATCCCCGAAAAATTGCCAGCGTGATGCAGTTGCTAATGCTTTGGAGATTTTTCGTTATGCGGAAAGCCAGATAAGTAAAGCGCCGGATGCTGAAAACAGGGCGAAAGCATCCGCCTATAATGGTTGTATCTTGCTGGAAGCCCCGACAGGTTCGGGCAAGACCCGCATGGCGGGCATGATTGCCACCGAGTTTTCAAACACGCATAAGCACAGAGACAATGCCAAAATTATCTGGTTTTGGTTTACGCCATTTGCTGGACTAGTGGAACAAACGAATATTGCCTTCAAAGAGCAATTCCAAGGTTTGCGCGTCCGCGACCTTTATACGGAGCGCAAGGTTGGCAATATTGCTTCTGGCGACGTTTTTGTGACCACATGGCAGTCTGTCGCTGCTACCCGTAAGGAAACGCGCAAAATTCGACAGAATGGGGATATTTCTATCGCGCTCGATGAGTTTATCCCATCCCTGCGTGAATTGGATTTCCGCATCGGTGTTGTGGTGGATGAGGCTCATCACGGTTTTACAGGCGCAACCGAAGCGGTCAAGGTTTATCGTGATGTTCTGAAGCCTGATTTTACCTTGCTTATCACGGCAACGCCAGATGATGGGGACGTTAAGAGGTTTAAAGAAGCCACAAGTATTGAAGAACTGCACAGGATTAGCGTATCCCGCAAGGATGCTGTTGACGCGGGGCTGATTAAGGAAGGCGTAAAATCCGTTGCCTACCTTGCGCCGGAAGACCAAAAACAGTTGGTTGATTTTCCAATGACGGCCTTGGCGGACGCATGGCAAACACATACGGCTATCAAGGCGCAGCTTTCGGCGCAAGGCATAGACCTGACACCGCTTATGCTGGTTCAGGTGGGCAACTCGGATACGGCAGTTGAGGATGCAAAGAAACGTCTTTTGACATTGGGCATACCTGAAGGCGCGATTGCGTGGTACACGGCAAACGACCCCAATGATGACTTGATTGCAGTTGCCAAAGACGAAAGTAAAGAAGTCCTGATTTTTAAAGTTGCCGTGGCATTGGGCTTTGACGCACCACGGGCTTTTGTTTTGGCTTCCCTGCGCGGGGCGCAGGATACAAATTTTGGCATTCAGGTTGTGGGGCGCATTTTGCGCGTCCATTCTCTTTTGCAATCTCGCGCCGTTGAAAAAGACCTGCCGGAACTTTTGCGCTATGGCTATGTGTTCCTTGCCGACGCTGAAAACCAAACAGGTTTGACAAGCGCGGGCGAGAAAATCAATGCCATTAAAACAGATATATCCGCCATTTGCCCTTACACTATGGTGGTGCGCGTGGCGGGAGAAAACCAAATTCAGGTTGTGCAGAACGGGCAAGCCAGCCTATTGCCGACTTCTTACACGCCGCCGGCATGGATACCGCCAAATACATCTCCTTCGGCCCCGCCTACACAACAGGGGCTTCTTTCGGGATTCTTGCTCACAAATGCTTCAGAGACAGAGAGCAAGGACAGTCGTGCCATACCGCAAAATCCGTTGGCGGTGAATAATGCGTATCCTATTCGCTCAGGTGTTCAGCGCGAATTTATTAATGAGATTATGCCGCTTTCTACGGACAAGCTGGTTAAGTGTGTGGGAGCGACTATTCAATTTGACGACCGTGTTAAAAAGTCAGGCTTGCGCCGCAATGTCAAAATCAAACGCCAGACAGCAGATGTTTTTGAAGGTGAACAGCAAGTGCAGGATACTGTAGCAAAACTATCAGATACAGATATTGCCCGCCGAGCCCAAGGCGTTTTGTTCGAGGCCGAGTATATAGACCCGAGAGATTTATATGAAGCCCTGCTCAATAGATTAAAATCGGAATACGACAATGATGGTATTGAATTGACTGAGGATGATTTAACCCGCGCCCTCTATCTCATCATGGCAACCTATCCCAATCTGGTCAAAAAGGCCGCCCGAAGCTGCGCGGCGCAATACAAAGAAACGACTAAAGCTCAAGAGCTGCCCGAAGCGGTTGATGCCCCAATAGGAACGCAGCTTTCGAGATTGAATGCTTATGGCGTAATGCCTCAAGACTTAAACAAGCCTGAAAGGGCTTTCGCTGAAATGCTGGACGCGGACACGTCCGACACCGTGGAATGGTGGCATAGAAACGAGCCACGCAAGCCGTGGTCAATCGGCATCGTTATGCCGACCGGAGAGAAGTACTTCCCCGATTTTGTAGTAAAAGTTAAAGGCCGTAGCCTCGGCAATGGCCTGTTACTAGTCGAAATCAAAGGCAGCCATATCCTCAACGGCGATGACACCTTGGATAAGGTGATTGCCGAACATAAAATCTACAAAAAACCCCTCATGCTAGTGCGGGAAGACGATGGACGTTTCATGACTGTTCGTTACAACGACCGCACGGACAAGAATGAAACCGACCAAGTTTTCAGGGTTGAGAATATGGTGGAGTATTAATAATGACTCAGCCTGATCTCATTCCAAAAATTGTAAATGAGATTTGCAGAGGAAGTTCAGCAAGCCTTGATGCGTATCTTAAAACTGTAGAAACCGATGTGTCTTTGAATGGCACGAAGACAAAGTTCTACATGCATCTTGTAGCCGCGGATGGAGATGGAAATATCCGACTGGATGATTTCATCGAATTCATTATCAGGCATATCGTTAGTTACGCCATTCCCAGAAGTCGGCTTTTGGAGGCTTTTAAAAAAGACGCTGAGGAGCAGCTTGGCACGCACATAACTCGTCTGCATGAAGAGGCAAGAAAACTATTTACGCCTCTCGGTAAGACTGGAGAGGGGGGTGAAATGCTATTATTTATTCTTGGAGAAGTTTTACTTGGGTTGCCCCAACTTTTCTGCAAGATGAGCGTTAAAACCTCTGGCAAGGTTCATGTGCACGGAACAGATGGAATCCACTTTGGTGTGGATGCTGATGGAAAACCTGAGCTTTATTGGGGAGAGTCAAAACTTTATAAAGATTTTAAAGAGGGTTTAAAGGCTTGTGTCGATAGCATTAGGCCGTTTTTAAAGCGTGAGTCTGGGCATGAGGACTTACTTTTGCTTCAAACCCATCTTGATTTAGCAAATGAAGAGCGAACAAAAGCAATTAAAGCTCTTTTGGATAAAGATAATCCTGCTTTTAATACTGTAAGCTATTGCGGACTATGCTTTATAGGCTTCGACAAAGACCTTTATCAGAAGGAAACACAAGACACGGATATAAAGCAGTTCTGCCAAGAGTGTCAAAATGATATAGCGAAAAAACTAATAGAAAGCGGACTTGCCGAAGCCAAAATTCATTTTTTCTGTCTTCCAGTTACGTCCGTGGAAGAGTTTAGGAAGCTGTTTCTGCAAAAGTTGGGGTTAAGTAATGGCTGATGACCTCCTGACTTGGCTGATGCAACAATCCGCCTTCAAAAAACAATATGCTGTCCTTATCAAGGAATCTGTGGCTGCTCAATTCGATGCCGTCAATCACGAGAAGGTTGATATAGAATGGAACTATCTTCTTAAATGTGCCAGTTTTTTAGCGCACTCAGAAAATGCACCAATGCAGGATGCTGCACTTAGAATTTCACAGCATTGTTTACAAAGTGCCTCTAACGTAACGCCAGAACAGCTAAACTCGGCTCAATTCATTCTTGACGTGCTAGCTAATAGGCAAGCCATTCATCTTGCAGAAGAACGAGGGCTAATAACTCAGAATGCGGGCGAGTGGAGAAAAAGTTTCGTCGGTAATGCAAACTGGGTAAAGAGGCAGATTGAAAACTCTGTGTGGTTGAAGAGTGGTCATAGAATTGACGTCAATAGTTTTCAGCGTTCTTTCTGGGATGCGCTCAGCAAATATCCCAATGTAAGCATTTCTGCCCCCACATCAGCGGGAAAATCTTACATTGTAAAACAGTGGATTATTGAGCAAGTCACATCAGCGCCACAAGCGGTTGTCGTTTACCTTGCCCCGACTAGAGCACTTATTGCTGAAGTAGAGTTAGACTTTCAGCGAGAATTAACCGATTGGATAAAAGCGTCAAAAGTTAATGTGACTTCTTTCCCGCTTATCCGGTTCGCGCAAGAGGGAAAGCCTTGCATCTACGTTTTGACCCAAGAGCGGTTGCAACTGCTTTTAGCCCAAGAGCCTTCAAACATTGATATTCTCGTTGTAGATGAGGCTTATAAGCTAGCTGATGACGACAGAGGCATCTTACTTCAGCATGTTATTGAAAAAGCAATTCTTAAATATCCTACTCTAAAAGTGGCGTACATTTCCCCGCAAGCGGAAAACCCAGAGATTCTTGTAGAGCAAGCTGATAGAAAATTTAGTCAGCGCTATCAAAATGTAACAGTTAATCAGAATCTCATTTGGGCTACTCAAAAAAGAGGGGTTAAATGGGAGCTAGAGGTTTGTCATGCAAACGGCAACGTCCCCTTAGGCGAGATTTCCTTGCCCGCAAAGCCTGTTCCCGCAAGTTTAAAGCTACCTCTCATGGCTGTTACTCTTGGACAGTCTGGCGGAAACATCATTTACATTAACGGAGCGGCATACGCTGAAAATGCGGCGCGACAGCTTTGCGATTTGCTCGGAGACGAAAATCAAGTTCATGATAAAAGGATTGATGATTTAATTGAGCTTTGTAAAAAGGTTGTGCATACCGAATACAGGTTAGCGGCTTCCTTAAAGTATGGCGTAGCTTTTCACTACGGGAATATACCCCTACTAATAAAAGAAGAGGTTGAGGCTTTATTTAAAGAAGGCCTTATTAAATACCTCGTATGCACTTCAACTCTTGTTGAGGGGGTGAATTTAGCTTGCAAGAATATTTTTATACGTGAGCCAAAGCGCGGTAACAGTAATCCGATGAGTGCGGCCGATTTCTGGAATCTTGCAGGGCGTGCAGGGAGATGGGGAAAAGATTTTCAAGGGAACATTATCTGCATTGACCCATCTATCTGGGATGCGCCGAAAGAAAAAACATTAATGCCGATCACAAGGGCTACCGATGACACACTCTTAAGGCAGCCAGATTTAATTTCCTTTATCAGGAATGGAACGCCTAGAGCGGAAGCGGTAAAACACAAGAACTTAGAATCAATGGTCTCATACTTGGCTATTAGCCACATTATTTTTGGCTCTATCAGTCAGGTTAAATGGCTTCAGAAGATTGCTCCAGAGAAATTAAAAGAGTTGGAGAATGCAGTACTGTCTTTGTTAATTTCATGCACTGGAGTTCCATTAGAAATTATTTCAAATTATCCGGGCATCAGCCCATTAGCGATGAAAAGTATGCTTAACTACTTTTTTTCAGGAGAGGAAGCACCCGAAGCTTTAATGGTTCCGCTTTCAACGGACACTGATGCAGTAAGAAAATATGTTGGGACATTGAAAAGGCTGCATGGAAAGTTAACGAATGAGTTTGGCGACCGTGATAAGTATCTTATAAGGCAGGCTCTTGTTACCGTTCATTGGATGCAGGGACGCTCTGTGAATCAAATCATTGTAGAAAGAAAAAGAGCACTGCCCGATGAGGAGATAGACCTTACCATTAGGGCTGTCTTAGATGACATTGAACGAGTAGCAAGATACAAAGCTCCCAAATTTCTTTCTTGTTATAACGCGCTTTTGAAGCACTTCTACCTCTCTTCTGGGAGAGAAGATTTAGCTGAAGAGATAGAGGATATTGCGCTCTATCTCGAAATGGGCGTTAGTACAAAAACTCAACTTTCCTTGCTCAACTTAGGGCTTTCAAGGACTTCGGCTGTAGAGCTTAAGGCTTATATAACCGCAGATGGCTACTCCGAAGCAGAGTGCCTTTCTTGGCTAACAAATCCTAATAACAATTGGCGCTCTTTAAGTATCCCTCAGCTTGTAAAGCGAGAAATTGATAAGATGCTCAAGATTCATACGAACTAAATGACTTACGCTACTCGGGATATTTGTATGATTACAAGTGAGGATTGCTAGTTAAGTAGGCTAAATTGCTCGTGTTTTAATGCATTTATTGTTTTGAATAATTTAATCTTTTCGTCAGCCATGTTCCTAGCGCCTTCCGACATACACTGAATTAACGCCTCTAAATGAGATACATCGCTGACCGTTCTAAATTCTTTGCGTTTATTAATGAACACAACCGATTTCTTTTTTTGTTTTAAAAGTTCTATAGCATTGCTAAGAGTGCCTGTGCTTTTTGTGTCCCATATCATCAAGCCATAGTCCGCTACCTTAGTCATTTGAATATCTTTAGCTGTGAAGAACTCGCGTGTTCCTAAACTTGCTGTAGTGTTTACCGAGCAGACACGCCATTTTCCAATATTATTACGCGGTTGAGTACCGCTACAATACACAACAACGTTTTTGGCGTTTTTTTCATTTAAATAAGATTGTATTGAAGAATCCGCGCCAGCAGCATCGCCAACTACAATATCGTAATTTGCCGAGACTATGTTATCGATGCGCTCTTTTACCTTGGCATCTAAATGCTTTATATTTCTTGATCCCGCAATAAAAACAGTCGTCGTCGTCATCATCATCTAAACCCAAGTTACTGTAGCTACGTATATTTTGTTAATCTTGTCATACTTTCTGAGCGTATCACACGCAGCTTCTAACGTTGCTCCAGTGTCGTATAAATCATCCACTATTAAAGCATTCCAGCGTCCGTTACCCTGAATACCGTCGGAGCAAGAGAATGAAGCTTTTAAGAGCGCTATCTTTTCTTCTTTAGACACTACATCTTTTAACTGTTTCCCGACAGCCCTCTTGCTTAGAAGATTATCAAAAACGTTCAAGCTAACAATTTTTCCTAAGGCGCTAGCTAGTTCTGCGACTGGTTGTTTTGCGCGTTGTTTTGAGGGAGGCATAGGGATTATTAGGCCGACATTCTTGAATCTGGGGAAAATATCCTTCGATATAGCTAAAGCGAGAGGTGCTATTTTTCCCCAATCTCCCTTATATTTGAGCTGATACAATGCCTCTCCAGCTTCAGATCGAAGTGTATCAAATTGAGGACGTCCATACTGATTATCACCTATATAGGTGCTTGAAATTGTGTGCTTATCAAGCACATAACCTAAATCCCAATTGCCCTTTAATTCTTTTACCGACGTTTTCATGATGTATCCATTCCTTTAATTTTTTACGTGCTTAAATGTGAGAGGATTGTACCTCGTCAATACGGGGGGGTAAGTGTAACGTAGTACAGGTATGAAATGGGTATGACTTTGACCAAAAGTATGTGTTTTAGACCAAAATAATGACCATTTTTAATCTTGTGTATCACCATCCCACGGCAAAGACTGATAAAACTCCAGAGCAATTTTAAAACAATCTTCAAAAGGGGGAACGCTTCCGATTTCAAGTTCCAGAGTTCCCCATTCACTTTTGGCTCGGTCGATAAGTTCTTTTTGACCCATTGAATCTTTACTTGGAGAAAGGCCACGCGCTTGGCTTTTATCCAAGAGGCGCTTTAAGATTTCAGCTTTCTCTTCATCATCAAACTGAAACCTTCCAAGCAATAAGTGAAGGTCGTAAATATCTTGGCGCCGTACCCTGTTGCGCTTTTCCTGTTGAAGATAAGCACGGTATTTTTCAGCAATCATGTCTTTGAGGGAATAGGCCGCAATTTCTTTCCCATGTTCGCCAAGACGTACAATCTGAATGCCGCCAACAGGCTCTTTAAAGCTGACATCTGCATGAAGGACTGTGACGGCACGTTTGGCGTGGACTTGTTTTTCTTGCGGAGTGCCTCTTTTGGCGTATCCCACGGTTATTTTGAAGCCGGGGGCTTCGGCATCGGCGAAGCCTTTTACGCGAGGCATATGTTTGATGGTTTGAATTTTGCACACGACATCTGGATAACCGAGGCTGGCAGCAACAGAAGGAAAAGCCTCCGATATTGTTTTGGATAGGTCTTCCGCAATTTCAGGTGTCGGGTCGAGAATGGTTGTGTAGTCTATGTCGGTGGTTTGGCGAGGGCTTTCATAGACAATCCCCATAAGCAAACCGCCTTTGAGAAAGAACTTTTCACAATAAGGCTGCGTTGAACCGAGCGTCGCTAAGAATATTTCTGTGACCTGCCTTTCCAAATAGGCTTCGGGGTCGGCTTTAGCCTTTTCTACCCACTCATCTATGCTAACGACAACGGTTTCTTCTTTTTCATTCGACATTAAGTGACAACATCCATCTTTCAGAGAATCTGTTTACAAAGGGTTTGCTTGGGTCTAATATACGGCTTCCCCCTCTTTGAGCAAAGACCAGCCATTCGTCCACCGCAGTGCTTTGGATATTCATCTTTTCGCCAAGTATATAGCCCGCCCGCACCTTGTGAATAGATTTTGGGGCATTATTGATCGACGGAATAATATGTTGCAAGTGCGCTTTTGCGTGCTCTTGCCAGACTTGCAGAACGTGAGACATTCCGCCGCATAAATCGGGTGTTTCCAGCATATCGAGAAAGGTCTGGCCGATAGTGGAAACGCGCGCTAGTGTTCCCTTAACTATGATGTTTTGACCGTAGTTGATAGTTGAAAAAGTTTCTATCTTCCTTTTTCTAACGACGGGCGGGTGATGGACGATATGAAGTGGGTGAACTTCTTTTTTATCGAGTTTTTCAAACCCCTCTCCATAGTCTTCTGCCATTTTTTTTATAAGCATAGGTTTAAGTATTTTTAGCGCAGGAATAGTTAGGTGTAATGCCTCTGGCCTCCGGTCGGTTAAGCCATATCGTTGCATCGCCGATATGTGCGAGATATAGCAGAAGGAATCTAGGGCGCAGCTAATTTCGTCTGCAGGCAAGTCTTGCGCGGACAGAAGGCGATATGCCCCAAAATAATCCGTGTCCCTGATAATCTTTTTCGCGTTGACAAGAAGATTCCTTGTCCGTCGATAGGCGGGGATGGTTGGAGTAGAGCCCCTCAGATAAAGCCCCTCAGGGTGTTCAAAAAGTGCCCTAAATTTTTGATAGAGCTGGTAGTCGGTCGCAACGGCTATTCCCGCGCTTTCTAAGCTTTCAAGGAGCGCAACAGCAAGGCGTGTAAGTTTTACTGTGCGATATTCATGTATGGTGACTTCCATAGCAGCCTCGAAAGCTTTAAGGATTATTTATAGCTTCATATGAAACGTCCTTAGGACGTTTCATATGAAGCTATAAGCTTATTATATCAGTTGGTCGCGTTTTGTCAAGAACGCAAAATTTTAGAAATTAAGCTGAAGTATCTTCGTATATACGTCCTAAGGACGTATATACGAAGATACTTCGATTATATCATATTCTGAAGACCTGTCAATGCTTACAGAAAATCTATTTAATCTCAGCTACTTATTGAGGTCAATTTTGGAGAGGCTGCTCGATAGTGACTAAAGCCCCATCCTTATCAAAATCCGCGCACTCGTATTTATCCCGATGGATGTTGGGATAACCCAGTTGGTTCGAGAGGACGCTTGTTTTGCCAATCGTCTGCCTGTCGCACTCATGCGTATGACCGTAAACCCATAGGTCGGGCTGGTATTTTTCAATCACTTCTTCCATGTCGAGGGAATTGAAGGCCGGAGAAAGTTCGCTTCCACGGTATTTTGTGTTCGGGTTGATGACGGGTGCATGGTGTGTAATGACGACACGCGCCCCAGATAGGGGCGTTTCAAACCATTCGACCAACTTCTGCACAAAGGAATTATGCAAGTCGAGAGTATCGGCAGGCGTCAAGACGTCATGGTTCTCCGTCCTAATCAGCCGAAAATCGTTCATGCTATTTTCGGCAATATCCATCGCCTTGCGGTTTCCGCCCGCAAAATTCGTCCACATAGTGCCGCCAAAAAAATTCACACCCTCGATAGTGGTGGGTTCATCCAGTAATAAGCGTACATTCGGGTGAGTTTCCGACAGCCATTTTTTGAAGGCATCGTTTTCCGCCGTTATGGGGCTTCGGGTATAATATTCGTGATTGCCTGTCACATAAAGGACGGGCTTTTTCCAAACGCTCAGGAAGCGGTTAAGGTGTTTATAGTCGTTTAGAACGCAAATATCACCTGCCAAAACCATCACGTCTGCAGCGCTTTCTTGCGGGGGCAAGAAGTCTGTGCCGAATTCTAGATGCAAATCGCTGTAGGTAATGATTTTCATGGGGGTAATTTTACGCGAACACGCCGCTCTTGCCACGTTATCTTTTATCGGGGATTAGGTCGAATTTTGGCACAATTCTGCGGCCTTTATGCCGAAAACCTGAAGGGCGCAGAATGCAGAATAACACTGGTTTTTATCGATATTTCAGCCTAAAACCGTCCTTGAGACCTTCAGGTTTTTACAAGGTTCTTGACTTACGCACCAGTTACGCACTATAGATAACTCAGATTTTTCGTGAGAAAAATCATACGCTTGCGTAAGATTTGTTATCGCTCATAACCTGAAGGCCGCAGGTTCAAATCCTGCCCCCGCAACCAATTTTTTCCGAAGATTGTAGTCAACCTTAATCCAAGAGCTTTCTCGGTAATGCTGAGGCAACTGAGGTCGTTTTTATGTACGTTTCTTCAAAATAGGGAGGGGCGATGAGCGCTATTGTACCTGCCGCAATACCGCAAAGCTGAAAAATTTTGAAAGGCGGTCTTTTTCGTTCGAGGTCTCTCACGATTGAGGGAAGTGCTCGATATGCGTTTCTGCGTCACGGCCATAGTATAAAACCCGCTTGCCCAGAAATGATACGATATATCCGGCGCAGCCGGCGTGCATGATCTTTTTGCAAAATCCTACATAAGTGTATCCTTCGCTATTCTGCTGCGCTTCTTTGATGGCTGTTTGTACGGCGGCTATATCGAATTTTTTAGCGACGCCTGCTTCAAGCTTATGAAGCGGTAAGTCAAAGCTGGTGTCATCGTTCAGGAAATAAATAGCACGCTCACGCATATAATCGATGTGATAGCCTTCAAATCCGTGCTGGATGAGCGTGCTGACAATTTCAGGGAAGCTCCGCGTCATGTTATAGGCGGTGTCCAAACAGTCTTGGGCAATTTTTTGTGCGGTTTCGTTCATGGCGGCCTTCCTTTATTTTATTCTGTCGGGATAGTTGTTGCGCCCTGTTCGGTGCAAAGGGCTTTCAGGATGCGCTGCAGGTTTTCCAAATCTTTTGCAGGCAGCGATGAAAAACATTCACGATCATTCTGATCCGCCAGAGAGGAAAGCACGGGCAGAAGCTTCTTTCCCTTCGTGGTCAGGCGGATAGTCTGCGCGCGGCCGTCATCTGCATGGGCGCTGCGGGCAACCAGCGAGCGGGCGGCCAGCCGATCTACCAGCTTTGTAATCGCGCCTTTGGTCATGCCCATTTGGGCGGCGATAAGGCTGGGAGAGCAGGCCTCCTGCCCATGCAGCAAACGCAGCAACACCCATTCGGCCACGGTGGAATCTTTTGTAGCCAGCTTGCTGGCAAAGGCCTGGGACACATAATTGGATGCGCGCCGCATCCAATAACCGGTATGGTCTTCAAGTGCGCTGATGTCTGTCCTTTTCGCCATGTTTGCCCCCATAATGTTTCCATGGAAACTATATGGGGTTGGTTTCAGTGTCAACGAGAGGCGAGGAGGGGCTGGATAACCGTGCCGCGTTTGCCGTAATCCCCCGTTTTGGATTTGTTTGTCAGGCGTGTTATGCTTGCGCGGCGCAGCGGCGGGCGGGGGATAGATGTTAAATTCAATTAAAGCCTTTTTTGGGTTTTCAGAGAAATATGTACTGAACGAGGCCTTGCCGTGGTTGTTGCTCTTGCTGGGGGCGACGTTGATGTCGGTGGCGCCTTTCCTGTTTTTGGCAGAGGCGCCGTTGATGACGGACATGGAAATCGCGTCACCGGCATTTCCGTCTTTGCCGCGCGTCAACAATATGCTGCTTTTTTTGCATGTGCTGCTGGCGATTTTGCCGTTGGCGCTGGGGCCGTGGCTGTTCAATGCACGGTTGCGCCGCGACAGGCCTGCGCTGCACCGTTTTATGGGGCAGGTCTATGTGGTCACCTGTCTTGTCAGCGCGGCAACAAGCTTTCCGCTTGCGCTGGCTCACCCGTCCGGCACGGTGCCGCGTATCGGTTTCGGCTTTCTGGCGTTGGTCTGGTTCGGCTTTACGCTGCTGGCCTATCTCCGGGCGCGGCAGAAAGATTTTCCGGCGCACAGGATGTGGATGTTACGCAGTTATGCCTGCACCTATGCTTTCGTTAACGTCAAGCTTTACGGCTATGTGCTGCAGCACATCTACCCGCCGCCGGATGCACTGCTGGTTAAAATTCTGCAGAGCTGTTTTAGCTGGATGTCCAACCTGCTGCTGGTTGAAATATACATTGCGGCCACTACCTATATGGGGGTATACGTCGGCCGGAAAATGTTTTTGAAAAACTTGCGCCCGCTACCTGTACGCGCGGTGGTGCTGCTGGTTCTGTTCGTCGTGGCGGTATGGGTTTCTCATGCTTATTTCCCGGTCGATATGGGCAAACATTACGTCGATGTGCGCAATCTGACGCGTGATATGGGTATGATACCGATGGCCAAACCCTGATTTTAACAAGGATGTTGTCATGGAAACTTTTTCGGTGCGCGGGCAGGCGTTTTTTCTTGTGCTGTGGATCGCGGTTTTTGAAGCTGTATCCGCTTTTATCGGCTATATGACGCGGCCGGAAGTGGACGGCTGGTATGCTGCCCTGACGCGCCCGTGGTTTACGCCGCCGAATATGGTTTTTCCAGTCGTCTGGACGCTACTGTACGCCCTGATTGCGGCGGCAGGGTTTTATATCTGGCGCGCGCGGCACAAAGATAGTGCAGGGATGGGGCGCGTCTTGCTGTTTGCATTTTACATGACGCTGAACTGGAGCTGGAGTTTTATCTTTTTCAGCGCGGGGCAACTGCTGGCCGGGTTTATATGGATTGTTGTGATGAATATCGTTGCCGTGGTGCTGGTCGTCCGCTGCTGGCAACGTGTGCGGACAGCTGCGGTTTTGCTGCTGCCGCCGCTGGCGTGGACAAGCTTTGCGGCGCTGCTGAACGGCGCGTTCTGGTGGCTGAATCGCGGCGGCTGATTGCTGTACATTGATGTTTGGCGTGCCCGATGCCAATCTATATACTATAGGCCTGTTTGCCGAATTTAGGAGAATGAAGATGTCCACATCAAACCTGCTGCGTACCGTATCGCCTGTCGATGGCCGTATTTTTGTCGAACGTCCGCTGCAGGGGGCGGCAGATATCGACGCCATGCTGGACAAGGCCAAAAAGGCGCAGCGCGCATGGCGTCATGTGCCCATGGCGGACAAGCAGAAAATCATGCTCAGGTTCATGGACGCGCTGGTCGCCAAGGCGCCCGAGATCGGTACGGAACTGACATGGCAAATGGGACGCCCCGTGCGTTATACCCCGTCCGAAATCACCGGCGCGATGTGCGAGCGTATCCGCTATATGGTTGACCTCGCGCCCAAGGCGCTGGCCGACATCGTGCCGGAGGCGCGGGAGGGATTCAAACGCTTCATCCGCCGCGAACCCGTGGGCGTGGTGGCGGTGATTGCGCCGTGGAATTACCCTTATCTGACATCGGTCAATACGATTGTGCCCGCGTTGCTGGCGGGGAATGCGGTGGTGCTGAAACACTCCGCCCAGACGCCGCTCTGCGCCGACCGTTTTGCGGCCGCATTTAAAGAGGCCGGCCTGCCCGAGGGCGTATTCCAGTTCATCGATCTCAGCCATGAAGATGCGGAAAAGCTGATGGCCGATCCGCGCGTCGATTTTGTGAATTTCACCGGCGGCGTGCGCGCGGGCCATACCGTGCAGCGCGCCATCAGCTGCAAATTCATTGTGGCGGGGCTGGAGCTGGGCGGCAAAGACCCCGCCTATGTCCGCCCCGATGCCGATCTGCACTATGCGGTCGAAAACCTTGTCGATGGCGCGTTTTTCAATTCCGGCCAGTGCTGCTGCGGGATTGAACGTATTTATGTGCATGCCGATTTGTTCGATGATTTCGTCGAAGGTGCGGTGGAGCTGGCCAAAAAATATGTGCTGGGCAATCCGCTGGATGCGGCGACCACCATCGGCCCGATGGTACGCACGGCGGCGGCTGATTTCGTGCGCGCGCAAACGGCGGATGCCGTGGCGCAGGGCGCGAAAGCCCTGATTGACGAAAAACTTTTCCCCGAAAGCCGCGCGGGCACGCCCTATCTGGCACCGCAGGTACTGGTGAATGTCACCCACAGCATGCGCGCGCAGCGCGAAGAAACCTTCGGCCCTACGGTCAATATCATGAAGGTATCATCGGACGAAGAGGCGCTCGCGCTGATGAACGACAGCGATTTCGGCCTCACGGCATCTATCTGGACAAAAGACATCGACGTTGCCGAAGACATCGGCAACAAGCTGGAAACCGGCACGGTTTTCATGAACCGCTGCGACTACGTCGATCCTGCGCTGCCGTGGACGGGCGTGAAAGACACGGGCCGCGGCGCATCGCTGTCGGTACTGTGCTTCGAAAGCCTGACCCGCCCGAAGGGATTCCACTTGCGGCACAAAATCTAATCTGCGCCGTAGGGCGGAAAATGAGCCGGCGCGGCGGCGGTGACGTCGAGCGGTGGCTGGTCTGCGTATAGCGGAATGACAATACGGCGGGCATGCAGGTGCAGCAGCGGGAATTGCCCGCTGTCCGGTCTGCCTGCGTTATCGCCATAGAGCCAGTCGCCGACGATGGGGCAATCGATGGATTGCAAATGCACCCGTATCTGGTGCGTGCGCCCCGTTTGCGGCGTCATTTCGAGTAGCGCGCGACCATCCGCATAGGTGTCGAGGATTTTGTATCCCGTCACGGCGGTTTGCCCTTCGGGGTCGTTGATGCCGCAGGGTTGCATGCTCCAACCTTTGGGCAGTTTCACTTTGCGCAGGGGGATGTCGATGATGCCTTCGGGCTTTTTGGGTGTGCGCGAGGCGACGGCCCAATAGGTTTTTTGTATCTGGCCGGATTCAAACAGCTTGCCCATGCGGCGCAATCCGCGGTCGTTGCGCCCCAGCACAAGGCAGCCGCTGGTATCGCGGTCCAGACGGTGGGCGAGGCGCGGCATTTCCTTGTACCCGAATTGCAGCAGGGGGAAATAATCCTCCAGGCTCGGCCCGCCTTTGGGGCCGGCATGCACGGGGATATTCACGGGCTTGTCGATGACCATGACCAGCTGGTCGCGCAAGAGGATTCGCGACATCAGTTCGGCTTCGGTCATTTCATATACGGGTACATGGTCCATGCCCCTGTTTTAGCGGCTTTTCGGGCGCTTGGCGAAGGCTTTTATCATGTTGAAAATATTATGTATTGCGCTCGGGCGGTGGGTGCATTACAAAGGCGCGGACAGAAATTTGGTAAAAAAGACATGCTGACCATCGAAGACGAAATCGAACGCCGCCGCACCTTCGCCATCATCGCGCACCCTGACGCGGGTAAAACGACATTGACGGAAAAACTGCTGCTGTTCGGCGGCGCCATCCAGATGGCGGGCGCGGTCAAGGCACGCAAGGAAGCGCGCCATGCACGCTCCGACTGGATGAAGGTGGAACAGGAACGCGGGATTTCCGTGGTATCCTCCGTCATGACCTTCGAATACGAAGGTATCAAATTCAACCTGCTGGATACGCCGGGTCACGAAGACTTTTCCGAAGATACCTACCGCACGCTGACGGCGGTCGACAGCGCCATCATGGTCATCGACGCCGCCAAGGGGATTGAAACCCAGACGCGCAAGCTGTTCGAAGTCTGCCGCCTGCGCGATATGCCGATTACGACCTTTATCAACAAGCTCGACCGCGAAGGGCAGGACCCTTTCAACCTGCTGGATGAAATCGAACAAACGCTGGCGCTGGATGTATCGCCGGCCAGCTGGCCGATTGGCATGGGCCGCGAATTCCTCGGCTGTTATGACCTTATCAACGACCAGCTGATTTTGATGTCGCGCAGCAAGGGCGAGCGCCCCGATCAGGGCGAGCAGTGCCAGGGTATCGATGACCCGAAACTCGACCAGCTGCTGCCCGATTATGCCGTCAAAAAACTGCGCGAGGATATCGCCATGGTGCGCGGGCTTTGCAAACCTATCGACCGCAAGGCCTATCTGGAAGGCACGATGACGCCGGTGTTTTTCGGCTCCGCCGTCAATAATTTCGGTGTGCGCGAAATGCTGAACGGCCTGCGCACCCTCGCGCCGCCGCCGCGCCCGCAGCCGACGGCCGAGCGCCTGATCGACCCGACCGAGAAAAAAGTCACCGGCTTCGTGTTCAAAATTCAGGCGAACATGGACCCCAAACACCGTGACCGCATCGCCTTCACGCGTCTCAGCTCCGGTCACTTCAAACGCGGGATGAAACTGCAGCATATCCGCAGCGGAAAAGCGATTACGGTGCATAATCCCCTTATTTTCTTCGCGCAGGAACGCGACGTGGCCGAAGACGCCTTCGCGGGCGATATCATCGGTATTCCGAACCACGGCAACCTGCGCATCGGCGATACGCTGACGGAAGGGGAAACGCTCCACGTCACCGGTATCCCCAGCTTCGCGCCCGAACATTTGCAGCGCGTGCGTCTGGATGACCCGCTGCGCGCCAAGCATCTGGGCGAGGCCCTGCTGCAACTGGCGGAAGAGGGCGCGGCGCGTGTATTCAAGCCGCGCATGGATTCCAGCTGGGTGGTCGGCGTCGTCGGCCCGCTGCAGTTCGATATTCTGGCCGACCGCATCCGCACCGAATACAATCTGCCCGTGCGCTTCGAACAGGCGGCGCTGCACACCGCGCGCTGGCTGGAAAGTGACAAGCGCGACAAGCTGGAACAGTTCATCGACCAAAACCTGCCCAATATCGCCGAAGACCACGACGGGCAGCCGGTGTTTCTGGCGCGTAATGCCTGGCACCTCGATAATTCGAACGAGAACTGGCCGGACATCCGATTCCTTGCGACCAAGGAACAGGTGGTCGCCTGAGCGGGGCGGGCATAAGCGCGGCTTATCCGGCTATAGGTTGCCAATATAAGTAAAATAATGATTTTTCAGGGGGTTATGGCCGTCCTTGAAATTGGGGTGCTATTGCACCGCAATTCGGGCGATTTTCTTTGTCTGCCCACCGTATTTGGAGTATGTATCCGGTACGATTTTTGTTGAAAAACAGGTACAAAATCCCATATCAAAGTGGACTGAAAAGGTTCCCTTTCGCCCGAAGGCGGACGGGCAGGAGAGGCAACATGATCAAGCTCGGTAAATTAACAGATTACGCCGTCGCCGTGATGGTACAGCTTTCGCGCGAAGGCAGCGGCGCCGCGCGCAGCGCCCACCAGCTGGCGGAGCGCACCAGCATCCCAGAGCCGACGGTTGCCAAAGTCCTCAAAAAACTCGCCCGCAAAAAACTGGTTGAATCCGTACGCGGTGCCGCGGGTGGCTATCGCCTGTCCGCCGCGCCCGAAGATATGTCCGTCTGCGACGTTATCGAGGCGCTGGACGGTCCCATCGCCATCGTATCCTGCGCAGGCGCGAACGACAGCTGCCGCGCGGAGCCGAAATGCCCCGCCAAAGGCAAATGGTCGCCCGTCAATCAGGCGATCCGCGCCGCGCTGCAGGCTGTGCGCCTGTCGGATATGGCGCGCACGTCCGGCTGCGGCCATGCGGCGCTGACCCAAATCACAGAAAGCAGAACGCATGCCGATTTCAAATGAAACCCGCCAGACCGTCGCGGATCTTGACCGCAAGTACGAGGCCGGCTTCATCACCGACATCGAAACCGATCTTGCGCCCAAAGGTTTGAACGAAGACATCATCCGCCTGATTTCCGCCAAGAAGGGGGAGCCGGAATGGATGCTGGAGCAGCGCCTGAAAGCCTATCGCCACTGGCTGACAATGCCGGAGCCGCAATGGGCCAAGCTGCGCATTCCCGATATCGATTATCAGGATGCCTATTACTACGCCGCGCCGAAAAACATCGACCGTCCCAAAAGCCTGGACGAGGTTGACCCGAAACTTCTTGAAACCTACAAGAAACTCGGCATTCCGCTGCGCGAACAGGAAATGCTGGCAGGCGTCGCGGTGGATGCGGTTTTCGACAGCGTGTCGGTCGTGACGACCTTCCGCGAAAAACTGCATAGCGCGGGCGTGATTTTCTGCTCGATTTCCGAAGCGGTGAAGGAATACCCCGAGCTTGTCAAAAAATACATGGGCAGCGTTGTGCCCTATACCGATAACAAACACGCCTGCCTGAACGCGGCGGTGTTTACCGACGGCACGTTTGTTTATATCCCCGAAGGCGTGCGCTGCCCGATGGAGCTGTCGACCTATTTCCGCATCAACGAAGCGAAAACCGGCCAGTTCGAACGCACGCTGATTGTGGCGGAGAAGGGCTCTTACGTGTCCTATCTCGAAGGCTGCACGGCGCCCAAACGCGACGAAAACCAGATGCACGCCGCCGTGGTCGAACTGATTGCCATGGACGATGCCGAGATTAAATACTCGACGGTCCAGAACTGGTACCCCGGTGACGAGGAAGGCCGTGGCGGGATTTACAATTTCGTGACCAAGCGCGGCATCTGCAAGGGCAAACGATCGAAAATTTCGTGGACGCAGGTAGAAACCGGCTCCGCGATTACGTGGAAATATCCGTCCTGCATTTTGCTGGGCGATGACAGCGTGGGCGAATTCTATTCGGTCGCCATCACCAATAATTACCAGCAGGCCGATACCGGCACCAAGATGATCCACATCGGCAAGAACACCAAATCGCGCATCGTGTCCAAGGGGATTTCGGCGGGCAAGTCCGACAATACCTACCGCGGTCTTGTACGCATTTCCGGCAAGGCGGAAAACGCGCGCAATTACACGCAATGCGACAGCCTGCTGATTGGCCATACCTGCGGCGCGCATACTGTGCCTTATATCGAAAACCGCAGCCCGAGCGCGACACTGGAACATGAAGCGACCACATCGAAGGTCAGCGAAGACCAGCTGTTTTACTGCCGTTCGCGCGGCATTCCGGACGAAGAGGCGCTGACCCTTATCGTCAACGGTTTCTGCCGCGAAGTGCTGCAACATTTGCCGATGGAATTTGCGGTTGAAGCGCAAAAACTCGTCGCGATTTCTCTGGAAGGAAGTGTGGGATAATGCTCAAGATCGAAAATCTCCATGCCACGGTCGCGGGCCGTGAAGTGCTCAAGGGCCTGACGCTGGATATCCAGCCCGGCAAGGTGCATGCCATCATGGGCCCCAACGGGTCGGGCAAATCGACGCTGTCCTATGTGCTGGCCGGCCGCGACGGCTACGAGATTACCGAAGGCTCCATCGAATTCATGGGGCAGGACATCGGCGAGATGGAACCCGAAGAGCGCGCCGCGCTGGGCTTGTTTCTGGCGTTCCAGTACCCCGTCGAAATTCCGGGCGTGACGACCACCACGTTTTTGAAAACCGCGCTGAATGCCGTGCGCAAGGCGCGCGGGGAGAAGGAACTGGATCCTGCCAGCTTCCTCAAGCTGCAAAAACAAAAACTGACCGAACTGGGTATGGATGCCGATATGCTGAAGCGCGGCGTCAATGTCGGCTTTTCGGGCGGGGAGAAAAAGCGCAACGAAGTTCTGCAGCTGGCCATGCTGCAGCCCAAGCTGGCTATTCTCGATGAAACCGACAGCGGCCTTGATATCGACGCGCTGAAAGTCGTCGCGGATGGCGTGAACGCCCTGCGCGCACCCGACCGTTCTTTCCTGATTATCACGCACTACCAGCGTTTGCTGGATTACATCAAGCCGGACGTGGTGCATGTACTGGCGAAAGGTAAAATCCAGAAAACCGGCGGCCCCGAACTGGCGCTGGAGCTGGAGCAAAAAGGCTATGCCGATTTCTATGGCGAGGCGGCATAAACATGGCACAGGCAGCGGCACATAGTTTCAAGATGGATGCGGCCCCGCGCGAAGACGCGCTGCCGTGGCTGTCGCCTGCTGCGGCGCTGCGCGGCGATGGCGCGCCGGCGTGGGTTGACGCGCTGCGCGAAACGGGGGCGGCCAGCTTTGCCGCAACCGGCCTGCCGACGCCTGCATGGGAAGGCTGGCAATATACCAACCTGCGTCCCTTGACGCCGGAGGCGTTTACGTTTGATGCCGCGGGCGATGTGGCGGCGACGGATTTGCCCGCGCCGCTGCTGAAAGACAGCCACCGTATCGTGCTGGTCAACGGCCGCCTGCGCCCCGACCTTGGCACGGCGCTGCCCGATGGCGTCAAACTGACCGCGCTGATGGATATGCGCGAGCCGGAAGAAGAACTCGCCACCGTGGGCGAACTGGCGCAGGCGCCGCTGCTGGCGCTGAACTGCGCCTATATGCGCGACGGCTTCGTGCTGGATATCGCGCCGCACCGCGACATCGCGCGCCCGATTGAAATTCTGTTTGTGGCGGCGGGCGACAGCCCGGCGGTCTACCCCCGCGTGCTCTACCGTTTTGGCGAAAACAGCGGCGCAACGCTGCTGGAGCGTCATGCGGGAGAAGGCGCGGCGCTGACGAATCTTTACGCCGGCATCGTGCTCAAAGCCGCCGCGCGCGGCCGTTATTATCGTTTTATCGACGAAAACGATGCGGCCGTGCATGTCAGCCGCACGGTCGTGCGTGGTCATAAATCTTCGGATTTCCAAGGGTTTAGCTCTGTCTCCGGCCTTGCGGCGGGGCGGCAGGAATTTGGATTGCAATTGCTGGATAGCGGGATTTCGAGTAGTATCGGCGGCGTATATATGCTCAAGGGTCGGCAAAGCCACGATTTTACTATTCTTGCAGATCATTTTGAAAAAGACGGAACGTCCGTCCAGCATTTCAAAGGAGTCATTGATGATCAAGCTCGTGCAATATTCCAAGGGAAAATACACGTACATCGTCCTGCACAAAAAACAGATGGCTACCAATCTCATCATGCGTTACTGCTATCCGACCAAGCCGAAGCTAGCGCAAAGCCGGAACTAGAAATCTACGCCGACGACGTCAAATGCAGCCACGGCGCCACCGCCGGCATGCTGGATACCGACGCCCTGTTTTACCTACAAAGCCGCGGCATTCCGGCAGCCGAGGCGAAGGCTTTGCTCGTTCACTCCTTCCTCAGTCAAACGCTTGAAAAAATCACCCGCGACGACGTGCGCGCGCTTTATGCCGCGCGTATTGCCGCCTGGCTGAACACGCCGGGAGAAGAGGCCGCCGCCTGATGAAACCCGCGCCCGACATCACCATCAGCGACATGACGCAAATGAAACCGACGCCGCGCCCCGTGGCGGCGCTGCGGGCGGATTTTCCTGCGCTGGCGCAAAAGGTGAACGGGCGCCCCGTGGCCTATCTCGACAGCGCCGCCAGCGCACAGAAACCGCAGGCCGTGATCGACGCGATGACCCGTGTCATGACCGACCATTACGCTAACGTGCACCGCGGCATTTATACCTTTGCCGCCAAGACCAGCACGGCCTACGAAGCGGCGCGCGAGAAAGTGGCCCGTTTCCTGAACGCGGCATCGGACAAGCAAATTGTTTTCACGCGCAACACGACCGAGGCGATCAACCTTGTCGCCGCGACATGGGGCGAGGCGTTTTTGCAGGCAGGCGATGAAATCATCCTGACCGAACTCGAACATCACGCCAATATCGTACCGTGGCACATGCTGCGCGAACGCAAGGGCGTGGTGATCAAGGTGGTGCCCATCCGTGCCGATGGCGCGCTGGATATGGATGCCTTCGCATCGCTGCTGTCGCCCAAAACCAAATTGCTGGCCGTGACGCATATGTCCAACGCGCTTGGCACCATCAACCCCGTTGCCGATATGATTGCCAAAGCGCATGCGTTTGGCGCGAAAGTCTTGGTTGATGGTTCGCAGGCCGTGGTGCATCTGAATGTGGATGTGCAGGCGCTGGATGCGGATTTTTACGTGTTCACAGGCCATAAGCTTTATGGCCCGTCGGGTATCGGCGTTCTCTATGGCAAGGCGGATATTCTGGCCGCGATGCCCCCCTATCAGGGCGGCGGGGAGATGATCGAGGATGTCAGCTTCGAGCGCGTCACCTACAAGGAACCGCCCTACAGGTTCGAAGCGGGCACCCCCGCGATTGTCGAAGCCATCGGTCTTGGCGCCGCCATCGACTGGATAAACGGCATCGACAAAGACGCGGCGCTGGCGCATGAGGCCAAGCTGCTGGCCGCCGCCGAAGAAAAACTGCGCGCCATCGACGGCCTGCGCATTTTCTCGGCCGCGCCGGAGCGGGCGAGTATTCTTTCGTTTGATCTGGCGGGCGTACACCCGCATGATCTGGCGACGGTTTTCGACCAGATGGGGCTTTGCGTGCGCGCGGGGCACCACTGTGCGCAGCCGCTGATGCGCAAGCTCGGTGTGACGGCCACGGTACGCGCGTCCTTCGCGCTTTATAATTCGACGGACGATGTCGAGCGTCTGGCCGAAGCCATCCTCAAAGCAAAAAGGTTGTTCGAATGATGCAGCACGTCGCGGATGAAGACATGCTCCGAAACGCCATGGGCGATGACGAGATGGAACAGATGATGCAGCCGCCGGATATCGAGGCGTCGCGCGAACATCCGCTGTGGCCGAAAATTCAGGCCGCACTGCGCGAAGTCTATGACCCCGAAATTCCGGTCAATATTTACGAGCTTGGCCTGATTTACAAAGTCGATATCGCGCCCGATACCAACAAGATTTATGTCGAGATGACCCTGACCTCGCCGGCCTGCCCCGTGGCGGGCGAAATGCCCGGCAGGGTCGAAAACGCCATCCGCACCGTGCAGGACGTGGGCGAGGTGATTGTCGACATTATCTGGGATCCGCCATGGGACCCGTCCAAAATGGCCGAAACCGCCAAACTGCAACTCAATATGTTTTAATTTAAACCAACGACATACCACCAAAGGAGAAAAACCATGCCCCAACTGATGACCCTGACCGAAAGCGCTGCGGCGCATATCAAAAGCCTGATGGCCAGCGCGCCCGAAGGCGAAAAATTCGAAGGCCTGCGCGTCGGCGTAACCGCTGCCGGCTGCTCCGGCCTTAGCTACAGCCTTGAATATGCTTCGCAGCCGAACCCGATGGATCTGCTGGTCGAAGACAAAGGCGTGAAGCTTTTCATCGACCCGCAGGCGCAGCTGTATATCGCGGGCATGGAAATGGACTACTTCGAAAACAAATTCGAAGCCGGTTTCATTTTCAACAACCCGAACGCCACCGGCCATTGCGGCTGCGGCAAGTCGTTCAAAGTCTGATCGGCTTTCGATGTTCAAAAAAGGCGCGGGGTTTTGCTCCGCGCCTTTTTGCTGCGCCGCACCCAAGCGTTGGAGCGCCGGATTGACAGCACCGTGCGGCGGGCGTACAACGGCAAAGCTCAAAAACAGGAGATTGCCGTGAAAAAAGATTTTAACCAAGCAGGCCGCTGGGCGGTCGTCACCGAAAATGCGTTTACGTCCGGCTGCCCCGAACGCGCCGCGCCGGAACTGGCGCGCCAGATTGAAGAGCGCATCCATAGCGAAGGCCTCGCCGCGCAGGCAAAAATCGTCGACATCCTGCCCCGTCAGGGCATGGTGATTGTCGCGTGCGATGATGAATTCGGCGTGCGCCTGAACGATCTGCCGGGCGCCAGCTATGCGGAAAAAGCAAAACCTGCCGCAAAAAAATTCGGCATCAAGCCGAACTAATCTGACATACAAACTTTTGAAAAAAACGCGGCCATTGGCGCCGCGTTTTTTTTTATGCGTATTGTCCGGCGACCCAGCCCGACGACCAGGCCCACTGAAAATTATATCCGCCCAGCCAGCCCGTGACATCGACGACTTCGCCGATGAAATAAAGTCCGCTGTGCCTCATGCTTTCCATGGTTTTGGAGGATATCTCGCGCGTATTGACGCCGCCGCGGGTAACTTCGGCGGTGCGGTATCCTTCGCTGCCGGTCGGGATGACATGCCAGTTTTGCAAACGCTCGGCGGCGAGGGCGAGCTTCTTGTCCGACAAATCCGCCATCGGCGCCTCTATGGCGAGGTCCGCGGCTATCCATTCCGCCACGCGGCGCGGCACGAAGGCCGCAAGCACGTTGTGCAACATCTGGCGCGGCTGTTCCTTGCGCCGCGTTTTCAGTGTTTCCAGCAGGTTTTCTGTATCCGGCAGCAGGTTGACGGCAATCGCGTCGCCTTCCTGCCAATAAGACGATATTTGCAAAATCGACGGCCCGCTGAGCCCGCGGTGTGTGAACAGCATCCCCTCGCGGAAGGCGGTTTTGCCATGGCTGATTTCGCTCGGATCTACCGCAATGCCCGATAATGGTTTGGTCGCGGCCAGCAGCTCCGGCGAAAAGCGCAGCGGCACAAGGGCGGCGCGGGTGGGGATGATGCTGTGGCCGAATTGCTGTGCAATATCGTATCCGAAACTTGTCGCGCCGATTTTGGGTATCGACAGCCCGCCCGTGGCAATCACGACCGATGCGGCGGCCAGCGTGCCGCGGCTGGTTTCCATGCGAAAGCGCGCGCCGTCGTGCGTCAAGGCGGATACGGATGTTTCCATCGACAGCAACACGCCTGCGCCATCCATGCAATCGAGCAACAGATCGATAATCTGCTGCGACGACCCGTCGCAAAACAGTTGCCCCAATGTTTTTTCATGGAAGGCGATGCCATGCTTGCTGACGAGCTTGATGAAATCATGCTGCGTATAGCGGCTGAGCGCCGATTTGCAGAAATGCGTATTGTCCGAAATGAACTGCGCGGGCGAACAATGCAGATTGGTGAAATTGCAGCGCCCGCCGCCGGAAATGCGGATTTTTTCACCGGGCGAGGGCATGTGGTCGACAACCAGCACGCTACGGCCGCGCTTGCCCGCTTCGGCGGCGCACATCATGCCGGCGGCGCCGGCACCGACGACGATAACGTCATAGTCAAAGGACATGATGGTTTATTTTTTCCGCGGGGGCTTGAGTTTGAAGCGGTCGGGGTCGAAACCGTTCGAAATACGGTCGAGGTCTTTTTCGACGGCCTTGCGCTCGGCGTCTTCGGCGGCTTTGCGCTCGATCTCCCGCTGCATCGCGACTTCCTTCAGCGAGAGGTTGAGGGCGATTTTATGATAGCGCTCCGCCATGAAATGATTTTCGTCGGCGGCTTTTTTATCCGCATGTTTGGCGGCGGTGCGGCCAAGATTGTCTTTGGCCAGCACATCGGCACCCGCCGCGACAAGGATATCGACATTATCATCGTCGCCTTCGATGGCGGCGTGATGCAGCGGCGTCAGGCCTTTGATGTCCTTGAGGTTCAAATCCGCCTTGGCGGCGACCAGAACCTTGAGGGTATCGGTATCCGAATTCTTGGCGGCGTAGTGCAGGGCGGTCATTTTTTCCTGCGTCGAGGCGGCATTGATATCGGCGCCCAGCTGCAAAAGAATTTTTACCGCATCGTCGGAGCGGTTATCGGCGGCGACCATCAGCGGCGTGCGCCCCTCGCTGTCGCGTGCGGACAAATCGGCGCCCGCATCGACCAGCGCCGTCAGATTTTCATGGTCGCTGCTTTCCAGCGCGCGGAACAATTCGCGCGTCATGGTCTTGTTGAAAGCGGAACGGGGCGTTTTGCGCGGTGCGGCCATCGGCGGACTCCGTTGTTTATTTGACTTTCCGGGCAATCAAGCGGATGCCCGGTTTGAAGGAAAAGAAGAATTTTTCCACCTTGATGCCGTGTTTTTCCAGCAAAAGCGCAATCCCTTTTTTCGAGAAATAGGTGATATGCGACGGCGGATGCACGGTTTTCACATTCGACATATCTTTGGGATACGTCCAGTGATTGCCCTGCGGTGTGGTCAGGTAAAGGATACCGTCTTTGGGCAGAATATCCGCGATGGCCTTGACGAAGGTATCGGGGTTCGGCACGTGTTCGATGACTTCGCTGGTATGGACAATATCGGCCTTGTTGCCCTGCGCGGCGTAATCTTCGACGGAAATGGCGCTGAAATGCGGGCCGTAGAATTCGGTTGCGTATTTGATGGCTTCGGCGTCGACGTCAATGCCGCGGCCTGCGAGGCCTTCGTTGAGCGCCGCCTTGACCGTAAAGCCGCAGTTGCAGCCGACGTCGAGGAAGGACGACGCCTTGATGTAGTTTTTCAAACGGCGGATACGGCCCGTCGCGCGGCGGATTTTCTTGGTTTCTTTGGGCTTGTAAACGCGCGATCCTTTATAGGACTGATAGTAGGCGATCAGTTCGTCCACCGTCGGGAAGGGATCGACCGTGACCGAGCCGCAGGCAGTGCAGGACAGCAGTTTGTATCCGTTCTTCTCCCCGCGGCAGTGTGCAGGGTCGAGCGTTGCGAAACACGCCCTGCAATAGGGGGCTGCGTGGGATTGGGCGGTCGTCTGTGCGGCCTGTGCGGTCATGATCGTGGCGTGTCTTTCAGTTGTGTGCCCTTCAGGGCTGTGGCGGTTTCGGGCCGCGCTTGTGGCCTTGCAGGCGGAAGCGCGAGGGATCCGGGTTCAGTTCATCCAGCGCGGCCATATCCTGCGCGAATTGTTCGGGCGAATAGGCGGGCGGTTGTTCCTTGGCGGGCAGTTTGACGGGCCCGCCGTTGTTCATCAACTGGAAAAGATAGGTGGAGGTGTCGATAAACCGGCGGCCTTCGCCCGTCCAGTCTTCGCCGGCGCGCTGCTGGGCGATGGCGGCGGGGGTATGGCCGAAGGCATCGGTGCGCCGGTAATCGGCGCCGGCTTCGGCAAGGGCGGCGACAACCTCTTTCGCGCCCATGAAGGCGGCGAGTTGCAGGGCCGTCATCGACTGGCCGTCGGTTTTTTCCAGCTGGTCTGTGTATTCGAGGATCAGGCGCGTCATCTCGGCGTTTTGTTTATAGGCGGCCCAGTGCAGCGCCGTATAGGCGGCCTGCCCGCCGTGCAGCGACGTATCCGCGCCCGCTTCGAGCAGGAAGCGCGCGGCGTCCAGCTTGCCTTCAAGGATAGCCTTGTGCAGCAGCGTCTGGCCGTGTTCGTTGCGCATATCGACGTCCGCGCCATCCGTCATGAAAAAGCGCAGGTTCTTCAGGTCTTCATCCTGAACAGCCTGAAATACGTCCTTTGCGGCTTCCGGGTCCGAGTACTTGATAAACATGAGATTTCCTGTGTATCCACAGGGTAGAGGGGCGGGGGAGTTACGTCAACAGGAAAGGCCCGGTTTTGCAACCGGGCCTTGCTGTGCCTCCTGAACGGAGAAAGTCTTTTGTGCCTTATGCCGCAGCGATAGCAGAGGGCTGCAGGGTAGCCGCGCGGCGTGCGGTCGGCTCAATCGCTTCACGGCCAGATTCAACGCGGGCAACGATAGCTGCACCGTATGCTTTAGCTTCGCTGGTTTTGTCGAAATCGAATTTGTTCAACGTCATGGCCGCACCTCGTTTAAAAGTGTTGTTCTTTTTGTTTGCGGGGGTCTCTAGCTTCTTTGGAGGAAATTAAATTGCCCTACAGCTTTAGAATGCGAAATAAACGGATGATTGTCAAACAACATAAGCCATAATGCCTGTGGATGAAGTTAATTTATTCTTAAATATGAAGGTATTATAAAAACTTATTCACAGGCTTTTCGCCCATAAAAAAACGCCCCCGAAGGGGCGCTTTTGTGAATGATTCTCATTCGAATCCGGGCGAATCGTTACGAATCGATGAGAGAAATCTCGTTTTTTTTCCAGCAAATCTGCCACTTTCGGGCGATTAGCCGTTGGCAGGGGCCTCATGTTTCGGGCCGCCGCGCTCCATGCTGGCATTAGCGGAGAGTTCAGCAATGCTCGCGCCGCCGATGCGGAAATTGATCTGTGCCTTGATTTCGCGTGCTTCAGCCAGAGCAGAGAAGCCTTCAATTGCTTTCAAAACCATGTGTCCCACCCTTTATTTGCGTTTTTCTTGCTTCAAGTACAGTTCTAATGACTCATCGTGACCCATTTTTCTTAATTCGTCAAGAAAATTGTATTCCATAAAGGTCGTGATGTTGTTGAGTTCAAAAGCTACGGTGCACATATACCACAGCTTGTCCTCATGCTTCGCCATGCTGACTTTCATGTGTTCTTCCAGCGGGGCTTGCAGATGCGGATTCTTGATGCCCGCGCTTTCCTGTTGCGCTTCGCGCAGGATGCCCGCCAGCATCAGCACGAAGCGGCTGGGGGAGACGGGATTGTTGCGGTTGAAGCCGATATAGGCAAGCTTCGGTTCGGGCAGATAGGTCGTCGGCTGCGGCGTGGACATGATGCGCAGCGCGATGTTGTTGATGCGGACGAAATCGACAAGTTGCTGGCCGTGCGCGCTGTGATTGAGAATGTCGAGCGCGGTCGAAATCATCACTTCGTCAGCCGGCAGCGGTTGGCCGGGTTTAAGAAGGTCGTTCAGCTTCTGGGCTTCTTGTGTCATCACAGTCGGTCCTTAAATACGCGCCGGAAAATTTGCGGTGCGGGCGGGGTTAAGCTTCGAGCCAGCCTTGACTGTAAGGGCTGAAGGGGAAATAAATCCCGTTGAGCAGCAGGCTTTGATCCTGAAACGACAACTTGCCATCGTTTTGCACAATGATGGTCGACGAAATCAAACCGCCACCGTAATACAGCGTGCCGCTGACGCGGAACATATTTGCAGCTGCGTTCTGCGACACCTGCACAGGCTTGAAGCCTGAATAAACGCTTTCGCGCTGTTCTTTGGTGAGGGCGCTCAGGAACGGAAGTTTTTTCGGATCCTTGATGAGAAAGACGTCGCCTTCGCTACCCTGAACGTTGCTGAAAAAGAAGTCGAGATAGTTCACGACGTTCATCTCGTTCAGGCGCACGGGGTCTTTTTCATTCGCGGTATAGATCGGGTTTGCCGTCCCATCGAGCGGGATGAATTCATCGCCATCGCTCAGATAGGTGAGGCTGAATGTCGGCATCGTCGCGTAGTTGATCAGACGATAGACTTTGTACTTGTTGTAAAACGGCAAAGAGCGCCACGAAACTTCGGTCGCTTCTTTGGAGAATACGACGGCGTCGCGCGTACCGCTCAGGCGGTTCAATACCTGATGCGCGTCGTCCCGATTCAATCTTGTCCAGAGTGGTTGCATGGTTCCCCTTTAACCGCGTTAAAGTATATCAATCTTGCGGGCAAAGAAATAGGGTTTCTTGTAGGATTTTTGGAGTGACTTCAGGAACTTGACCGGACGCCTGTTTGTTCCCCGCGTCCCTTTTTACGGAACGCTAGTCGCCGCCGTCATCCACCACGGCGAGCGCCGCGCGAATAACATCGCATCCCGCAGCGGGTTTATACGCTTCGCTGCTGAGGATTTGCCGCCAGCGCCGCGCACCGCCCATGCCCTGAAACAGGCCAAGGATATGACGGCTGATATCTTTGAGGGGCGTGCCGTTCTGTAAACTGCGCTCCACATAGGGCATCAGCGCCTCGACAACCGCGCGGCGACTGCGGATATTGCTTGTCCCGAAAACCTCGCGCTCGACCTGCGCTAGAAAATAGGGGTTCTGATAGGCTTCGCGCCCGATCATCACGCCGTCGAGATGCTGAAGCGCGTCATGGATTTGCGCCGTGGTCTTGATGCCGCCATTGAGGATGATTTCCAGCTGCGGAAAATCTTTTTTCAGCTGATACGCGGTTTCCCATTTCAGCGGCGGAATGCTGCGGTTCTCCGCGGGGCTCAGGCCGTTCAGCCACGCCTTGCGCGCGTGGATAATAAAGGTGCGGCAGCCTTTTTCTGCAATCGGCCCAACAAAGTCCAGCAGGAACTGATAGCTGTCCTGCTCGTCGATGCCGATGCGGGTTTTCACGGTGACGGGAATGTCCACGGCCTGTTTCATCGCATCGATGCAATCAGCGACAAGCGCGGGGCTGGCCATCAGGCAGGCGCCGAATTGTCCGCGCTGGACGCGGTCGCTCGGGCAGCCGCAGTTCAGGTTGATTTCATCATATCCATACTCTGCCGCGATTTTCGCGCAGGCGGCGAGGTCTTTCGGATCAGAGCCGCCCAGCTGCAGCGCAATCGGATGTTCTTCGGGGCTGTATTCAAGCACGTGCAGTTTTTTGCCGTAGATAATCGCCCCCGTCGTAATCATGACGGTATACAAAAGCGCGTTCGGCGAAATCAGGCGCAGAAAATAGCGGTCATGACGGTCCGTCCAGCCCATCATCGGCGCGACCGATACCGTGCGGTCAACCGCATCGGGGCGGCAGGGCGGCAGGCGAAGGGGCTGCGCGGGCAGGGCGCTATGGGCGGTTTGTGCGGTCATGAGGCGGTTTTTACATGATTATGGTTAAAAAGTCCAGAGCAGGGCTGCTGCATAGCCGCAAAGGAGGCCCGACGCGACCATCCATACCACCAACGCCGTGAAAAACGCTAATAATTTCAAGGGGTATATCGGAAAAAGGGGGCATCGGCGCCTCAGCCCCGCAGAAATCCACGGCTTTTTTGCGGTTTTGGCGAAAAAAGGTTTGAACAGGGGGGCTTTATGCTTATTCTCTCAGAACCATCCGATATCACGCGAAGTACAATGACAAGAACAAGAAAAACATCATTTTTTTACCTGCCGGCCCTTTTGCTGACGCTGTCTGTGGTTTTCTCCGCGGCGTTTTCTTTGAACGCGCGTGCGCAAACCGCGGGCGAGCCTGCCGAAGCGATTGCGACGGCTGACGGCGGGGCAGGGGCGGAAAGTCTGCCGGTGCCGCGCTTTGTGTCGCTGGCGACCGACGAAGTCAACCTGCGCACGGGCCCCGGCATGCGCTATCCGGTCAAGCTGGTCGTTCGCAAAAGCGGACTGCCCGTCGAAATCGTGCGGGAGTTCGATGTCTGGCGTCAGGTGCGCGACATCGACGGCGATGATGGCTGGGTGCATAAAAGCATGCTCTCGGGCCGCCGCAGCGTGATTGTGAAATCGCAGGTGCAGACGATAGTACGCAAGCCCGAAAACGGCGCGAAGCCTGTTGCACGGCTCGAGCCGGGCGTCATCGCCCGCCTGCAAACCTGCAAGGGCGGCTGGTGCGAAATCAATGCCAGCAGCTATAGCGGCTGGATCAAAAAAGAAACCATCTGGGGCGTCTATCCCGATGAAGCGTTCAAGGAGTAATCTCTTTTGACCACAGCGGATACGCAGGAAAAACTTAAAGAAGAAGCGAAGGCTATTCAGTCCAAGCTTGAAACCCTCATCAAGGAAGAGGATATCAAGTTGCGCATCGCGCGTACCATTTGCGTTTACGCGGGTATGATTACCGAGACGTTGCTGGAGTATGAAGAGCCCGATGTCGTGATGGAACAGGCGTTCCACCGCATCGCCGATTTGCTGCGCGCGGAGCCTTCTGCCGAAGAAGACGACAAGGGCTTGATGCCGCTGGCCTATGACGTCGATCATGATACCGAACTCGGTCGTCATCTGGCGCGCGGCGTGGCGAAGAAACTACCCAAGAGCCTCGACGATGTACACGAAATCGCGATTGCGCTCATCATCAAGGATTTTCCGCAGTGGGAAGAAATGGGCTATGGCCGCGAAGAAACGCTGCGCCTGCTCATCGAAACCGTCATCATGGCGCTGACATTCGAAATGGCGACGCAGGATTTCTGCGATTTGCTGATCGAGGAATTTATCGCCGACGGTCACAGCCCCGCCGAAGGCATCGTCGCGATTGCTGCGGCCGCGGGCTATTATATGACGGCGGCCGATATGTCGATGGCGCTGCCCGAAGATGCGGAACTGCAAATGACCAACGTCATGGTGCGTGAATCCCTGCGCCACGAAACGCCGGGCATTAAAAACTGGAAAACGCTGGCGGCGGCGAACGATGCCGAAAATCACGATATTCCAGAATATTTAAACAAGCTGCGCCCGCAGATAGAGGAATTTTTCGAGCTGATCGGGCTTGAAAACCCGCTGGGCCGCGCGGTGGCGGTGGCCAAGGCTGTGGGCCGGATGGTTGCCGTAATCACTGTCGAAGATGTTGGACAGATACACCCAAGTATTGCAAAATCCTTGGCGAAAACCGGCATGATTCTGGGCGCACGCCACAGAGACGAGGCTCCGGCGTGATGCCGCGGGCACAGCAAAGTCCGGTGAGATAAACCCGAGACCGGAGACACGTTTTTCATGCAAAACACACAACGGCAAGTCGCGGAAGACAAGATGACCCACCAGCAAAAATCCAGCTATACCTATGACGACCTGATTTCCTGCGGGAAGGGTACGCTGTTCGGCCCCGGCAATGCGAAACTCCCGCTGCCGCCGATGCTGATGTTCGACCGTATCACGCATGTTTCGCTCGAAGGCGGCGCGTTTGGCAAAGGTGAACTGGTTGCTGAATTCGACATCAAGCCCGACCTGTGGTTCTTCCAGTGCCATTTCGAAGGCGACCCCGTCATGCCGGGCTGCCTGGGCCTTGACGCTGTCTGGCAGCTTTTGGGCTTTTACCTCGGCTGGACGGGCGCGCCCGGCTCGGGCCGCGCGCTCGGCGTCGGTGAAGTCAAATTCACCGGTCAGGTTCTGCCCGAAGCGAAAAAAGTTACCTACCGCCTCAACATCAAGCGCGTCATCAACCGCAAGCTGGTGCTCGGCATCGCCGACGGCATCGTCGAGGTTGACGGCAAGGTGATCTACGAAATGACCGACCTCAAAGTCGGCCTGTTCGAAAATCCGCGCTCGCTTTAATTTTCTGCGCCCATCCGCGCCGAACCGATGCCGCAGGGAAACCCCCGCGGCATTGGTGTTAGAAGGGGCGGGTTTCGGGCATCCCTACCGCATAGAAAGAGGACTGTCATGAGTTTGAGAAGAGTTGTCGTCACCGGTCTTGGCATCGTTTCCTGTATCGGCAACGATCAGGATACCGTCACCCAATCGTTGAAAGACGGCAAATCCGGTATCGTCTTTTCGCCCAAATATGCCGAAATGGGTTTCCGCAGTCACGTCGAAGGCCGCCCGAACATCAACCTCGAAGAAGCCATTGACCGCAAACTGCTGCGCTTCATGGGCGAAGGTGCCGCTTATAACTACATCGCCATGCAGCAGGCGGCGGCAGACTCCGGTCTTGAACACAAAGACGTTTCGAATGAACGCACGGGCCTCATCATGGGGTCGGGCGGTCCGTCGACCAAAAACCTGCTCGAAGCTTTCGACGTCAGCCGCGAAAAAGGGCCGAAGCGCATCGGGCCATATATGGTCACGCGCTGCATGTCTTCGACCAACTCCGCCTGCCTGGCGACACCGTTTGAAATCAAGGGCGTCAACTATTCCATCACGTCCGCCTGCGCGACGTCGGCGCATTGCATCGGCAACGGTGCGGAGCTGATCCAGTGGGGCAAGCAGGACATCGTTTTCGCCGGCGGCGGCGAGGAACTTGACTGGTCGCTGACCGTGCTGTTCGACGCCATGGGCGCGCTGTCGTCCAAATACAACGATAACCCGACCAAGGCATCGCGCGCCTATGACGCAAACCGTGACGGTTTCGTGATCGGCGGCGGCGGCGGCGTTCTGGTTCTCGAAGAATACGAACACGCCAAAGCGCGCGGCGCGAAGATTTATGCGGAACTGACGGGCTACGGCGCGACGTCGGACGGCTATGACATGGTTGCCCCCTCGGGCGAGGGCGCGGTGCGCTGCATGAAGCAGACCATCGCCACCATGAAAGGCCCCATCGATTACATCAACACCCACGGCACCTCGACCCCCGTCGGCGACGGGCAGGAACTGAAGGCCATCAAGGAAGTCTTCGGCGATAAAATGCCGGCGTTCAGCTCCACCAAGTCGCTGACCGGCCACTCCCTCGGCGCGACGGGCGTGCAGGAAGCGATTTACACGCTTCTGATGATGAAACACGGTTTCATCTGCGCCTCCGCCAACGTCGAGACGCCGGATCCGGAAGCCGAAGGCATGCCGCTGGTGCGCACCCGTCAGGACGGTGTGAACATCCAGCACGCGATTTCCAACAGCTTCGGCTTCGGCGGCACGAACTGCACGCTCGGCTTCTCCAAAATCAGCTGATTTAAACAAGAAAGAACAAAAAAATGACAGGCAAACTGATGCAGGGTAAACGCGGGCTGATCATGGGGGTGGCGAATGACCATTCCATCGCCTGGGGCATTGCCAAAACCCTGCACGAACACGGCGCGGAAATGGCTTTCACCTATCAGGACGAGCCGTTTGGCAAACGTGTGCGTCCGCTCGCGGACAGCATCGGCGCGAAACACGTCGTGCAATGCGACGCGTCGAGCGAGGAAAGCCTCGACAACCTCTTCGCCTACCTGAAAAAGGAATGGGGCAGCATTGATTTCGTGGTGCATGCCATCGCGTTTTCCGACAAGAACGAGTTGAAGGGCGCTTATGTCGATACCACCCTCGGCAACTTCCTGACCTCGATGCATGTGTCTTGCTATTCCTTCACCTCCGTCGCGCGCCGCGCGAAGGATATCATGCCGAACGGCGGCAGCATGGTCACGCTGACCTATCTGGGCTCCGAACGCGTCATGCCGAATTACAACGTCATGGGCGTGGCCAAGGCCGCGCTGGAAGCGTCTGTGCGCTATCTGGCTGCCGACCTCGGCCCGCAGGGTATCCGCGTGAATTCGATTTCCGCAGGTCCCATGCGGACGCTGGCGGGTGCCGTCATCGGCAATGCGCGCCATACGTTCAAATTCACCACGCAGGCTTCGCCGCTGCAGCGTCCCGTGACGCTGGAGGAGCTGGGCAATACCGGACTTTACTTCCTGTCCGACCTGTCATCCGCCGTCACCGGTGAAAACCACTACGTCGATTGCGGTTTCAACATCATCGCCATGCCGCGCAAGGAAACGATTGACGAAATCGCCGGCGGCAACGGCGGGGAGTAAGTCTGATGGGGTTCCTTGAAAAACTGGGCGCCCTTAAAAGTGAGGCCACGAGGCTCAACCCTGACGGGCAGCCTATAAATAGCCATTTCAATCATCGCCGTATCGAGGATAGGCAGGTGGATGAGCTAATGGGGCTTTGCAAAATGGCCCTATCAGATGGCGCTGTCGATAAGTTAGAGTTGCAAACATTGCTGTCTTGGCTTGAAATGAACCAAGAGTGTGCCGACCGTTGGCCTGCCAATGTAATTTATGCGCGGATACATAGAGCATTAAGCGATGGCGTTCTGGATATTGAGGAAGAGGGTGAAATACTCGATATTCTTATTAAGGCTATAGGTGGTATAGAGGGGGAACAAAAATCTTCGACCCTTCCTCTTTGTGAGCCGCCTCCTCAGGTTAAATTTGAGGGGAGAGTTTTCTGCCTAACCGGAAAGTTTTTTCTAGGCCCCCGAGCATATTGTTCGAGGCTGATAGAAGAGAGGGGCGGCAATTTGACGTCCAGTCCCACTATGTCTACCGATTATCTTGTCATCGGTGAAATAGGAAGCTCAAACTGGGTTCACTCGAGTTTTGGGCGAAAGATTGAGAAGGCGATGGAGCTGAAAGAAAAAGGACGCATTTCCATCGTGTCTGAAAAACATATGCAGGAGTTTCTTTAATGCCCTATATCATCACCGCACATGATTTTCCGAACGCGCTCGACAAGCGCATGGCGGCGCGTCAGGCGCATCTGGATGCCCTCGCGGGCATGAAGGCGGAGGGCAAGGTGCTTTATGCCGCCGCGCTGCTGAATGATAACGGCGATATGGCAGGCTCCATGCTGGTGGTCGATTTGCCGGATACGGCAGCGATCGATGCATGGCTGGAAACCGAGCCCTATATCCTGCAAGGCGTCTGGGACAAATCCCGTATTAGCATCCAGCCCTGCCGTCCGGCCCCCTCCGCGCCGAAATAAACAAGCCGTCATGCCGATGAAAATCGGCATCCATGATTTTTAGGGGATACCGGCCTACGCCGGTATGACCCAACAAACGGACAAACCAACAAAAAACCCCCGCAAAACTTGCGGGGGTTTTTGTTTGCGCGTGCCGCGGATTATTTTTTGGCGGCAGCGTAGATTTCGGAGACTTTCGTCCAGTTGACGACCGTCCACCACGCTTTCAGGTAATCGGCGCGGCGGTTCTGGTAGTTGAGGTAATAGGCGTGTTCCCACACGTCGTTGCCGAGGATGGGGGTGCCTTTGACTTCAGCCACGTCCATCAGCGGGTTGTCCTGATTGGGGGTGGAGGTCACGACGAGTTTGCCGTCCGCCGTCAGCACCAGCCATGCCCAGCCGGAGCCGAAGCGGCCAACGCCTGCCTTTTCGAATTCTTCTTTGAATTTATCTACGGAGCCGAAGGTATCGGTCAGCGCCTTTTCCAGCTCTGCCGAAGATTTGCCGGATTGCGCGGCGGGCGCCATCAGCTGCCAGAAGAACGTGTGGTTCCAGTGACCGCCGCCGTTGTTGCGCACGGCTGCATTGTATTTGGATACGTTCTTCACGATGTCTTCGAGCGATTTGCCAGCCAGTTCGGGGGTGGCTTCGATTTGTTTGTTGAGGTTATCGACATAGGCTTTGTGATGTTTGCCGTGGTGGGTTTCCATCGTTTTGGTGTCGATGACCGGTTCCAGCGCGTCATAGGCATAGGGCAGTGCGGGCAGGTCGAAACCGCCGCCGGCTTTTTGTTCGGCGGCCAGCGCGGGCATGGCAACCATGCACATGAAAAGCGTTGCGAAAAGAACGGACGTCATTTGTTTCTCCTTATGTTTCCTCAAGAGGGGGCTTGTCTGTGTTCAAGCATGAATGGATGTGGGCAGAGTATATCACCCTGCAAGGCCGTGCCATAGCACATAGCGCTGCACTGCGGGAAATCAACCCGTGAATCCGTAAACTAACGATGCAGGGATCATCAGGTTCCCGATTTCAGGCTGCAGACTTTGTTGCCGCCGCAATCCTGTTTGCCGCGCAGGGCTTCGCCGTAGGCTTCGAATATTTTGCGCGAACTGCCGTTGAGCTGGAAATCCCCCTCCGGATGCCATTGCACGCCGAGGATGAAACGCTTGCCGGGGACAGAGAAGGCTTCGATCAGCCCGTCATCCGATACGGCCTCCACATGCAGGCCGTTGCCGAGACGGTCGACCCCTTGCTGGTGCAGGGAATTGACCTCGAATTCGGACGGCAGGCCGATTTTTTCAAACAGGCCTCCTTTCTCGGTGTGAACTTTGTGGGCGAGGGTTTCGTAAACAATTTTCAGATTATCGCTCTGCGGTTCGCGGTGGTCGCGCTTGCCGGGGACTTCCTGCACTTTCTGGTGCAGGCTGCCGCCGAGGGAGACGTTCATCTCCTGAAAACCACGGCAGATGGCGATAAGGGGCAGGTCTTTTTCAACCGCGCGGCGGATCAGCGGCAGGGTCGTCGCATCGCGCGTGAGGTCGAGGAGTTTTTCATCAAACACACGCTCCGCCCCGTAATTGCTGGGGCAGACGTTGGACGGCGAGCCGGTGAGCAGGATGCCATCGACGAAATCCGCGACCTTTTCGAAATCAAACGTGCCGTTGGTAACCGGCATGATGAGGGGTGAGCAGCCCGCAACCTCCAGCAGTGCCTGCACATAGGTATCGCGCACGAAATGGCAGGGCATACCGTTGTTGTAAATGATGTTGCTGGGGATAAGGACGACGGGTTTTTTCTGGCTCATGATCACACAGGTCGGGGATAAAGGATGTCCATACTTCAGTTTAACACATTTTAAACTGTTTTTTCATAGATGACGAAGAATTTTCGTACAGGTGTTACGGCTTCCCATGTTCCGCTGAAGCCTGCGGGGATTAAAAAGCTTGCGGGGGCGCGGAATTCCTCGGTTTTTCCGGCATCGTCGGTCAGGCGCACGGTGCCTTCGGTCAGGGTGCAGAATTCATCTTCGCTATAGGACACGCGCCATGTTCCGGCGCTGCATTCGTAGACGCCGGCGCAAAACTCGCCGCTCTTGCTCGTATAGCGGACATCAAAAGCGTGATCGGGCGTTCCGGATACCACCTTGCCGCTATCGACGGCGCTGCGCTCCGCATGTTTGAGGGGGGCGGGGGAGAAATGAACGATGCTCATACAGTCTGACCTTGCCGTCGTTGAACCGTGTATCAGCATAAATAAGGACGATGACCTTGTCGAGAGCGCCCCGTATCGCGAGAGGCAACGGAGATGATTCGCGGCGGCGGCCGCTGTAAACGGCCTTGCGATATCGCCCCCGTGATGCCGCGAAGGACAGGGACGAAGGCGGGTGTGCGCGAGGGTATCGGGTGCGGGCAGCGCGGCGGCGCGCATGGAAAATTCATCGCGGCGTAGGGCCGGTGCGCGTGAAAAATTTCATCGCAATTTTTTATGCGCCGCCGATATTTTTTTCGCCGCAAAAAAACAAAACGCGCCATCGTGCGGCGCGTTTGAAACAGAAACATCAATATACGTTTTATATGCGTATTTATTGCTCTAAATGAAGAAGGGCGCCGTAGCCTGGCGCCCCTCTCAATGCAAGAAAAGTAAGTTCGTAGAACTTACTTCTTCTTAGCAACTTTTTTCTTAGCAACTTTTTTCTTAGCAGCAGGTTTTTTTGCTGCTTTTTTAGCAGCAGGTTTTTTTGCTGCTTTTTTAGCTGCCGGTTTTTTAGCAGCTGCTTTTTTCACGGTTTTCTTTTTCGTAGCCATTTGTTTTCTTCCCTATTTGAAGTTGACACATTAGTCGAATGAAGATTACTCCGTCACTCTCCTAATCATAATTATATTTTAGAACGTGATTCTCAGGATTGTCAAAACATAATTGACAAGACGGACACTGCGGGTGCGCAGAGTCCGTCTTGCTGTGTCATTTTGGTTGCAGCTTGTCATTCGCGCTGCGCGATGTTGATGGTGCGATGTATCAAGGCGCCGCAGGTGCTTCAGGTTGGTTGTCGAAGTAGCGCGTCTGGACTTCTTCTGCCGTGTGACCGCGGCGGACCATGCATTCGGTGAAGCCTTTTTCATGGGCTTCCTCGGTCAATTCTTCGCCGATCATCGCCAGTTCCGTCTCGCATTTCTCTGCATTCTGCATGAACAGGGCGACATCGGGGGAAACCGCTTCAGCACTGCTGTTTTCAGGTGTTTGTGCGGGTTGTTCAACGGCGGGTTCTGCCGCTTTTTCGGCGCCGTTCTGCGCTTGCGCCAGGTACGAAACGCTGACGAAGGCAATCAGTCCGAGAAGGATAGCAAGGCTCAGGTATTTTTTCATGGCGAAGGGCTCCGGATGAAAGGACGGTGGGAAAAAAGCGACTGCATGAACAGAGTCGCGACATCCAACAATTCTTGCGCCGCTTTGTTCCTCATGCAAGAGGTGTGATGTGTTTATTCGTGCATCTTGCCGCCGCGCGGCATGCGCATGTGCTGCGATGTGCGCATGTCTCACACGAAAACAATCTGGCGTGTGTTGTCTAGTGATGCCCGATGTGCGCGCATCATGTGCCTACGCGCGGTAGAGTCTTTATGCGGTCTGCATTGAAGTGAGAAGCGCGAAGGCGTAGGAGTTTTTGTAGCGGATGAGCGGTGCGGGCGCGTGCCACAGGCATATATATAGTAACGGGCGGCCCGCGGGCTTTTGAGGGGCTGTACGTTTTTTAAGCTATTGAAAGAAAAGGGGAATTTTTAAGGGGTTGGGGTAAGCCATTCAAAATAAAGCGCTATTTGCCGTGCGCAGTTCCCTGTCAGGTGACTATATATATGTAATGTATGGGCGGGGAGCTGGGCGTGTCGATAGAAGCGGGAAAATTCCTGAACAATCGTTATCGATGACGGCACAAATGAACGAAAGTACGCGCACAGGTTTAGCGTGCAGCGTCTTGAAAAGCCATAATTTTCCGGAAGAAAATGGTGATCCCGGTGGGATTTGAACCCACGACCCTCTGATTAAAAGTCAGATGCTCTACCGCTGAGCTACGGAATCACATATCGAAGGACTTGGACATTAAGGTTTTTCCAAGGTGTGGTCAAGGTAATAGATGAAAAACCTTCTTTTGTAAATTGCAAAGTGCGGGCGTGTTTCATTTATTATTAACGCGTTGATATTATGATAAATTGTCAAAAAGAGGGCAAGAATGTCAGAACATCTTCGCGGGAATTTCGATCTTCAGGCGCAGCAGCCGCAAAAACATTTTCATGTATTGGTGCTGGGGGCCGGGGTGATGGGGCAGCGGCATATCGCCTCCATGCTGGAAGTTGCCGAAAAGATACTGGCGCCCAAGGGCGTCACGCTCGAGATTGCCGCTGTCGACAGGCGCGATGATATACGCGCGGCTCTGCCGCCAGTGGTCAAGACATATGCCGATATGGATGCGGTGCTTGCGGCGCAAAAACCCGATATCGCGCTGATGGCGTTTAACGACGACCAGCATATCTCCGCTTTCCGTAAATTGTTTGATGCCTGCCCGGATTTAAAAGCCGTGCTGACCGAGAAGCCGCTGACCGAACATCTGCGCGAAGCGCGCGAGATAGAGCCGGAGCTGCGCAAAAGATATCTCAGCATGAATACGGTGGCGAATTTCAGTCCGGTCTTTGACCGCCTGCGCGAAGAGTTGCCGAAGCTGGAGGCCGAGATGGGCGGGCTCAGGCCTTTCGGCTTCGAAGCCATCTGGGGCAAAAACCGCACGGCGGATACGCGTCCCTCTATCGGCGTGCCGAGCGAGTCGGTGCATGCCTTGTCGATCATCGCCGATATGTTTGGCCACGGGCGTTTGTCGATGGAAAGCGGGGAGGGCAAGAAAGGATACCTCAGCGCCAAAGCCGCCGATGTGATTTACGAGATCGATTCGACCTTCCGTTCCGGCAAAACCGGTGTGCCGGTGTCGTTTCATGCCAGTTATGTTTTTGAAAGCCAGCACCGCAAGGTCACGGCCTATTATCATGCGGGCGATGGCGGTGTAGTAGCGGCGGAGCTGGATTTCGACGTCAAGCACAACGGCCAGAACGCCGACAGGCTGCGCCTGCACCGCATTGATGCGGCATCGGGCAAGGTCACGACGCTGCTGGACGAATATCCTGATAAAATCGTCAATGGCGCGCCGCACGGGCTGCTGCGCGGTGACCGCATCACGGCGTTTATCAGCCTGAGCCTGACGGATTTCCTGACGCCGCCACAAAAACGCGATCCCGCGCTGGCCGCGCGCCTCAGCAATCTTGATGCCGCACTGGAAGTGCAGGCGGAGGTCGAGCAGATCAACCCGCAAAACCGTCTGCTACGCACCGTGCAGGTAGATGCCGATCCGCAGCAGCTGGTCAGGCCGAAATATACATCGATTGCCGATGCCGGGGCGGATGACGTCAAGGCGCGCCTGGCTGCGCTGGAGGCATTGCAAAAACCCGCGCCGCCGCGCCCCGCGTGGAAACCGCCGCTACGCGGCTAGGACTGACCTGAGAGAGGGTTATCCTGCTTTTTTGAATTTCTTTTGCAGCGCCTTGTTCACGGACGGGGTGACGAAGTGGCCGATATCGCCGCCCAGACGCCCGATTTCCTTGACGAAGCGGGAGGAGACGAACTGGAACTTGTCCTGCGACATCAGGAACACCGTTTCGATATCCTTGTTCAGATAGGCGTTCATGCCCGCCATCTGGAATTCATATTCGAAATCCGATACGGCGCGCAGGCCGCGCACGATCACGCGGGCGTCCACATCCTCGACGAATTGCATCAAAAGCTTGCTGAAGGGGACGACTTCCCACGACTTACCACGAATTTTCGGGTTATTGGCAAGGTCGGTTTCCATCATCTTCACGCGCTCTTCGGTATTGAACAGCGGCCCCTTGCCGGGATTGTCGGCAACGGCGACGACCAGATGGTCGACAACCTTCAGCGCCCGCTCGATGATATCCAGATGGCCGAGGGTCACGGGGTCGAACGTGCCCGGATAAACACCGGTCAGGCGTTGTTTCTGTTTGCCGGCGGCGGCTTTTTTTGTGGATGCTTTTTTCATGCGCGCTGTTACCATCTGTTTGTCTGCGGATGCGATGTCACGAGATTGAAACAGTTTAAGGTAAAGCGCAATGATAAACACAAAAAACGCAGCAGGGCATCCCTTCGCCGTCGGCGGCCACCGCGGGCTCGGCTGCACCGATCATGACTTTTACCAGCCTTTGCGCGATATCGCCGCGCTGCCTGTCGAAAATACCGTCGAAAGCGTCAAGGCGGCCTTTGCCGCCGGGGCGGATTATGTAGAAATCGACGCCGTGATGTCGGCGGATGGCGAAATCTTTACCCTGCACAACGTCGTGCCCGCTGATCATTTTTTCGGCGCGGCGCCGGCGGGGCATCTCAATACGCTGCCGTTTGCGGAAATACAAAAATTCAAAACGGGCCGTCATGCGAATGGCCGCATCGCGCCGCTGTCCGAAACGCTGGCCTTGATTGCAGCGGCATCGCCCAAAACCCTGCCATGGGATGTGAATATCGAGATCAAGGGCGTGCAGGGCTCCGGCCAGCCGCTGGAGGCGAATGATTTCATCCGCCGCCTTGCCGCCGTGGTGCGGGCATCGCCCGTGCCGCCCGCGCGGGTGCTGTTTTCGTCCTTCGCGCTGCATAATATCATCGCTATGTCGCAGGTGCTGCCGCAGGCGCAATACGGCATGCTGTTCGGGGAGAAGCCGGAGTCGAGCCCCATTTACGCCGACCACCGCGAGGACGCCGCCTGCCGCTATCAGCCCTATCATCCGGCGGCGCTGGAGGCGGTGATGGCGGCATGGCAGGGCAAAACGGCGCAAGGGGCGGCACAGGGGGCGGTGTTGTCTTATGTGCATCCGGAATTCGCCACCTTGACGCCCGACAGCATCATGATGGCGCAGGCGCACGGGCTGGGTATCAACAGCTGGGCGCTATTCGAAGAAATGACGCCCGCCCGCAAAGCAGCCTATATGCGTATCCATGACATCTGCGAAGCCGAAGGCGTGCCCTTGACGGTTATTACCGATTATATCGATGCCTTCAGATAGGGAGGGGGTATCCATGCACATAGAAACCGACCGCCTGCTGATCAAGCCGCTGCAGCCACGCTTTGTGCCTGAAATACAGGCCGCGAAAGAAGAGGTTTGGGGCGAGCTGCAAACATGGATGAGCTGGGCCTACGACGACCAGAAACCGCAAAGCGCGATGGAGGCCTTCGCCGCCAGCCTGAACCCCGAAAGGCCGTTTGATGTCGCCGCCTGCTTTGCGCGTGACAACGGAAAATTCGCGGTAATGGGCGGTATCATGGACGATGGCGACGGCGTTTTTGCCACGGGGTATTGGTGCGCGCTCTCCCAGCGCGGCAAGGGCTACGCAACCGAGGCCACGAATGCCGCCATTCGCTACGCCTTCGATGTGCTGGACGCAAAACGCGTCAACATCAATTACTACGAAGGCAACCACAACAGCCGCCGCGTGATTGAAAAACTCGGCTTCACCTTCGTCGGCACCGATAAGGGCGGGCATATGCGCTGCTCCGACGGTACGCCGCTGGATGTCCACCGCTTTACCATGACAGATCCGTCGGTGCTACCGCCGCTGGAATGGCGATTGGTGGGCGAGGTGTGATATTTTCTTCGGCAGCAATGGTAATGGCGCGGCATCCGGAAGCCGCTTGTTGTCGAGCTTTTCTTTCTGTGAAATAAGTTCGACATTCGTTGACGAGCGGTTTGTGGTAGGCTCGACTAAACCAGTTTTTACATTCTATTTTGGGGGGATATCTATTTTGAAGTCATGTCTTCTCGTTATTATTTTTGTTGTATTTGCCGTGACAGGTTCTTTTGTTTGTGCCCAAAAAAATACAGTGACACAAATAAACTTTAAAGACCTGGATGGAAATATATATGGCCGTGACGGTTTAATGAGGCAATTTCTGCGTGTGGCCTTTCCTGCGTACACGCTGTTTGATGACCCTTCCAGCAATAACTTGTATCTACCGTCAGAGGATAGGCAGAAGACATTGGCCGGATGGGAAAAAAGAATGCCGCCGTGGATTCTAGAATTTGCTTTGCGTAAGAGAGGTACGCCGAAATTTGACGCAATAAGTCGCTGGCCGCGAGACATTACTGTAGGTGTAGGTTTTCCGCCGCCTAATCGTGTAACTGATGAAGAGCGGCGGTTACTCGAAAAAATAAAACCTGTTTTTTCCGCTATGCATCAAAACGTTGAGGCGGCAACGGGGCGAAGTTTTCAATTACTGTCTCCATCAGAAGAAACGGCAAGTGTTTATGCGAAAATTCGTATTGTTCCTCTTGCTGCTGGATATTTTTCTTCGTCGAACAGATTCAAGGCATTCCGCCGTGCTGGGGTGGGGTTTATACCCGCGGTCATCGACAGTGGAGAAGAGTCTACACCTGAGTATAAAGATCAGATGCCCATGATTGAGGGGCATATGTGGGATGCTGTCCGCTTTACCCCACGTGCGCGAGCCCAGGTGGATGGATATTTCGTAACTGATAAAGACAATAACATTGAATTTGCCGTTTGTTATTTGTGGCCGCAACACAAAGATGGATTGTTGCAGACCTTAATAGCTGAATGCATGTTGCGCGCGATGGGCTTGCCGGAAATGGCCGCTATGAGCAAGCGTTCATTGCTGGGGCGCTGGAATGCAGCGCATGATGCGCATTCTAAACTTCCAATACTTGACGGGTGGAAAGATATAAAAAGCGATGCCGCTCTTTATGATGATGCTTTTGTTGCTGAAGCGGAGGGGAGAATAGGTGAGGCTATTAAAATTAAAAATGTTATCGAAGGATTTCCCTACGACGCGGTGGCTGATGAAGAATTGCCGTCGATATCGATGACGGATTTAGATAAAGCAATGCTTCGTATTCTTTATTGTCCGTATTTAAAGAGCGGTTTGGGGCGTTATGAAGTTGCTAGGGAGATTGCACAGCACTCTGGTGAGTGTGGACCGTGACGGGGCGGGTTCGACCTGCGGTTGGACGCAAATTGTAACCTTGCAGGGCGTAGTGCACCCAGACCCTGTAGCGCTGCTGCTATCGGGGAATCTGCTGACCGCCTAAACGGAGAGCGGCGAAGCAAAGAGAAAAGGGCGCGGAGATTTTCCGCGCCCTTTTGTGTGTTTTTTTATAACGGAAGGGATTATTCGTTGCCTTCGGTATCGGGCCCTTCGCCGGCGTCGCGGATGACGGCGGCGGAGACGACCTGTTCGTCCGCTTCAATGCGGAAGAGGGTCACGCCCTGCGTCTGGCGGCCGACGAAACGGACGTCACCGACGGGCATGCGGATAATCTGGCCGCCGTTGGTGACAAGCATCACTTCGTCGCTGTCCTTGATGTTATAGGAGCAGACGATTTCGCCGTTGCGTGCCGAGAGCTTCATGTTCCAGATGCCCGACCCGCCGCGGCCCGTGGTGCGGTATTCGTAAGCGGACGTCCGCTTGCCAAACCCGCGCGAGGTAACGGCGAGCAGGAAATCTTCCTGCATGGCCAGTTCGTTGAAACGCTCGTCGGTGAGAACGACGTTGCCGGATGCGGTTTCTTCTTCATCCCCCGCGCCGTCTTCGGCGTCTTCGACCTGATTGCGCAGTTGCGAGGCGCGTTTCAGATAGGCCATGCGCTCATCGGCGGTGGCTTCGACGTGGCGCAGGATGGAGATGGACACGACTTCGTCGCCTTCCATCAGCTTGATGCCGCGCACGCCGGTCGATGAGCGTGATTTAAACAAACGCAGCGTTTCGTCGCTGATGGGGAAGCGGATGGCTTTGCCCTTGCGCGTCGAAATCAGCAGGTCGCTGTTCGGCGGGCAGGTGCGCACGTCGATCAGCTGTTCGTCGCCTTCAAGTTTCATGGCAATCAGGCCATTGGCGCGGATGTTTTTGAAATCCTCGAGGCTGTTGCGGCGCACGGTGCCGTGGCTGGTCGCAAAAATCACATCGAGTTTATCCCAGCTGTCTTCGTCCTCCGGCAGCGGCATGACGACGGAGATTTTCTCGTCCTTCTCCAGCGGCAGCAAGTTCACGAAAGCCTTGCCGCGCGACTGGGGCGTGCCCAGCGGCAGGCGGTAGACTTTCATTTTATGCACGATGCCCTTGGACGTGAAGAACAGGACGGGCGTATGCGTATTGGCGATAAACAGGTCGGTGACGAAATCCTCGTCCTTCGTCTGCATGCCGGTGCGGCCCTTGCCGCCGCGTTTTTGCGCACGGTAGGTGGCGAGGGGCACGCGCTTGACGTAGCCGGTGTGGCTGACCGTCACGACCATGTCTTCTTTCTGGATGAGCGCTTCGAGATCGGTTTCGAATTCATCCGGAATAAGTTCGGTCTTGCGCGGGGTTGCGTATTTGTCGCGAATTTCGACCAGCTCGCTGCGCAGGAGATCCATCAGCGCCTCGCGGCTGCCGAGGATGCGCAGGCATTCGGTGATATAGGCGCAGACTTCCTTCAGCTCGTCGCCGATTTTGTCACGCTCCAGCGCCGTCAGGCGGTGCAGGCGCAAATCAAGAATGGCGCGTGCCTGCGTGTCGGACATTTTATAGGTATTATCCGCCGACATCGGATATTCGGGGTCGTCGATCAGCTTGATGAGCGGCGCGACGTCTTCGGCGGGCCATTGACGCGCGGTCAGTTTTTCGCGCGCGTCGTTCGGGTCGGACGCCGTGCGGATGATTTTGATGATCTCGTCGATATTCGCGACGGCAACGGCCAGACCCGCCAAGATATGGGCGCGGTCGCGGGCTTTGCCGAGTTCGAAAATCGTGCGCTTGGTGATGACTTCTTCGCGGAAGGCGATGAAGGCGGCGATGAACTCTTTCAGGTTCAGCATCTGCGGGCGGCCGTAGTTGAGCGCCAGCATGTTCGCGCCGAAGCTGGATTGCAGCGGCGTATGTTTGTAAAGCTGGTTCATGACCACATCGGCAATCGCATCGCGCTTCAGTTCGATGACGATGCGCACGCCGTCGCGGTCGGATTCATCGCGCAGATCGCCGATGCCTTCGATAATCTTTTCGCGCACGCATTCGGCGATACGCTCCAGCAGGCGGGCTTTGTTCTGCTGATAGGGGACTTCGTGAACGATGATGGCTTCGCGGTCTTTGCGAATTTCCTCGACCGAGGTTTTCGCGCGCATGATGATAGAGCCGCGGCCCGTGTGCTGCATGCCCAGAATGCCGTTGCGGCCGAGGATTTGCGCGCCCGTCGGGAAGTCGGGGCCGGGGATGATTTCGGTCAGCTCGTCAATCGTGATATCGGGATTGTCGATATACGCGCAGCATCCATTGATGACTTCGCCAAGGTTGTGCGGCGGAATGTTCGTCGCCATACCCACAGCAATCCCGTTCGCGCCGTTGACCAGCAGGTTGGGGAAGCGCGCGGGCAGGACGGTCGGCTCCAGCGTCGATTCATCGTAGTTGGGTTGGAAGTCGACGGTTTCCTTGTCGATGTCCTCCAGCAGCGTTTCGGCGACCTTGTTCAGGCGCGCTTCGGTGTAGCGCATCGCCGCCGCCGGGTCGCCGTCCATGGAACCGAAGTTACCCTGACCGTCGACAAGCGTGAGACGCATGGAGAAATCCTGCGCCATGCGAACCATCGCATCGTAAATCGCGCTGTCGCCGTGCGGGTGGTATTTACCCATGACGTCACCGACGATACGCGCGGATTTTTTATAGGGCTTGCTGCTGTCGTATCCACCTTCGCGCATGGCGTACAGAATGCGGCGATGCACGGGCTTCAGGCCGTCGCGCACATCGGGCAGGGCGCGGCTGACGATGACGCTCATCGCGTAATCGAGGTAGGATTTTTGCATTTCCTCTTCGATGGTGATGGGCGCAATGCCTTGCTTGGGGGCGGTGTTATCTGCGGTCACGGGGCTTCCCTTATATTCAGTATATGCAGTGTGGCGATACCGCCCGCCGCGCAAAGGAGCCTTGCAAAAGGCCGCGCAGGAAGGGCGGTGCCGGTCGATATTTAAACCGTTATTTTTGTAGCATTTTAAGGACGTGATGTCACAGTTTTTTGGCTGCTTTATTGGTCATATTAATTGCGCCGTTATTTTGACATAACGATGGCTCGCGAGGGGCTGCGGTGGATGTGGGTATGTAATTTGTTGCGATGCCGCAAGGAAAAACACATCCTGCCGAGGCCGGAGTGTCTTGCTATCCGTCTGAAACTTGGGCATGTTCAGCCCACTCATAATCAAACGAGGCCGTCGGGGAGATTCTTTGCGTCAGCAAAACTCCGGCGGGAAACAACAACCAAAAAAACCAAACGAACAACGAGGAAGCAATCAATGACGTTGGATATCCAAACGATTATTCTGGGTTCCGGTCTTCTGGCTCTTCTCTACGGTATCTTCACCGGCTATCAGGTCTTGACTGCAAGCGCAGGCAACGCCCGTATGCAGGAAATTGCAGGTGCTGTACAGGAAGGGGCTAGCGCATACCTGAACCGCCAGTACACGACCATCGCCGCCGTCGGCGTCGTCGTCGCCATCATTCTGGGCATGACGCTCGGCCAGCAAGTCGGTATCGGCTTTGCCATCGGTGCCGTCCTGTCCGGTCTTGCCGGCTACATCGGCATGAACGTGTCGGTGCGCGCCAACGTCCGCACCGCGGATGCGGCGCAGAAGGGCATGAAAGAAGCACTCTCCATCGCCTTCAAATCGGGCGCCATCACCGGCATGCTGGTGGTTGGTCTCGGTCTTTTGGGTGTTGCGGGCTACTACTTCTTCCTGCTGTCCAAGGGCACGGAAACCCGCGCGGTGCTTGAAGCACTCGTCGCGCTTGGTTTCGGCGCCTCGCTGATTTCCATTTTCGCCCGTCTCGGCGGCGGCATCTTTACCAAAGGCGCGGACGTCGGTGCCGACCTTTGCGGTAAAGTCGAAGCCAACCTGCCCGAAGACGATCCGCGCAACCCCGCGGTTATCGCCGACAACGTCGGTGACAACGTCGGTGACTGTGCCGGTATGGCGGCTGACCTGTTCGAAACCTACGCGGTGACGGTCGTTGCGACCATGCTCATCGCGGCCAGCGTTTTCGTAGGTGACAGCGTAACCAAGATGATGGAACTGCCGCTGCTTATCGGCGGCGTGTGCATCATCGCGTCCATCGTCGGTACGTATTTCGTCCGCCTTGGCGATAGCCAGAACATCATGATGGCGCTCTACAAAGGCCTCATCGCGACGGGTGTTATCTCCATCGGTCTGATCTACTGGTCGATCAACTTCATTCTCGGCAGCCTTCAGGGCACCGTGGAGCTCGGCACGGGCGTGCAACTGACGGGTCAGGACCTGTTCTATTGCGCGCTGATCGGTCTGGCTGTTACGGCCGCGCTGGTCTGGATCACCGAATACTACACCTCGACCGCGTTCCGCCCTGTCCGTTCCATCGCGAAAGCGTCTGAAACGGGCCACGGCACGAACGTGATCCAAGGTCTTGCTGTCTCTCTCGAATCTACCGCTTTGCCGGTTATCGTGATTGCGGCTGGTATCTATGGTGCGTATGACTTCGCCGGTCTCTATGGCATCTCGCTCGCGGCAACCACCATGCTGGCTCTGGCCGGCATGATCGTCGCACTCGACGCCTACGGCCCTGTCACCGACAACGCCGGCGGTATCGCCGAGATGTCGGAACTGCCGAAAAAAGTCCGTGTCGTCACCGACGCACTGGACGCTGTCGGCAACACGACCAAGGCCGTGACCAAAGGCTACGCTATCGGTTCCGCCGGCCTTGCCGCGCTGGTGCTGTTCGCTGCCTTTACCGAAGAGCTGAAGCACTACTTCCCCGACATGACCGTTGAGTTCCCGCTGAATGCGCCGTTCGTTATTATCGGCCTGTTCATCGGCGGCATGCTGCCGTATCTCTTCGGCGGTATCTGCATGACGGCCGTTGGCCGCGCTGCGGGTTCTATCGTGGTTGAAGTGCGCCGCCAGCTGAAAGACATCCCGGGCATCCTCAAGGGCACGTCCAAGCCCGAGTATGGCCGCGCTGTCGACATGCTGACCAAAGCTGCGATCAAGGAAATGATCGTTCCCTCGCTGCTGCCGGTTCTCTCTCCCATCGTCCTGTTCTGGGTGGTGTGGAAAGTTGACGGCACGATGGAAGCCGGTTTCCAGGCCGTGGGCGCGATGCTTGTCGGTACGATCGTGACCGGTATTTTCGTGGCGATCTCCATGACCTCCGGTGGCGGTGCGTGGGATAACGCGAAGAAGTACATCGAAGAAGGCCACTACGGCGGCAAAGGTTCCGACGCGCACAAAGCGGCGGTAACCGGTGACACCGTCGGTGACCCCTACAAGGACACCGCAGGCCCCGCCATCAACCCGCTCATCAAGATTGCCAACATCGTGGCGATCCTGCTGGTCGCGGTCATGGCAAGCCTGAGCGCTGGCGGTTAATCCGTCCGCGCAGGTTTCTGCGACAACAAAAACCCCCTTCGGCAACGAAGGGGGTTTTTTGTATGTGCAATCAGAGACGGGGCTGGGAAGCCGCGCCGCTCTATCGTGCAATTATTTCGGAATGCTGGCGCCCGGTTTGTTCTGGACATTCTGGTTGAAACGGCCGAGGTTGCCGACGAATTGTTCGAAGGCCGTAAACTCGCGGCCTGCGGTCGGCGTGCGGCGGGAGGTGTATTCGATATCGCGCGCCTGCGCGGGGTCGAGCATGGCGACTTCGGTCACCGCGCCCATATCGTCGAAATGGACTTTGACGACCTGACGCTGTTCAACCTCGGGGGCGAAGATGCCTTTTTGCGAAACGACTTCGCCGATGTAATACCACGTCTTGTCGTCAAAAGGCGACACGGCGGAGGGCGGGCCCCAGATGCGCTGCACATCGTCGCGCAGGGCATTTTCCGGCTGAAGTTCGGCGATTTTGCTTTGCGTCAGCAGGTTGCCGCGCGTGGCCACGCGCGGGGTGCAGGCGGCAAGGTCGCACACCAGCAGAGCCACACCGGCCAGCAAAAGGGTTTTTTGAAAGGGGGTCGTGGTCATAGACAGCCTCTGATAAACGCTTGGAGCCTGATTTTATACGCATTCATGCCCCAAGTAGCAAGATAATGGGGTGTGATAATAAGGAAATCCTTTGTTTTTGACCGGAAATGATGTAAAAACATGCGCTTTGAAAGTGTTATTGAAAACGGTTTCCCATGACAGCCCATGCCCCGCATCACAAGCCTGAATTTTCCCGCCTGATTGCCATCGAAGGCATCGCGCCCGATAAAATCCGCAAGGAAACGCTCAGCGCAACCGCCGAGGAAGAGGCCGCGCTCGCAGCCCGTTTTGGCTTGCGCAGTCTCAAGAAATTTTCGGCTGACCTGTCTATCCGCCGCGTCCCCGGCGGCACCGCCGTGCGTATCGAGGGCAGCTTCCGCGCCGATCTGGTGCAGGCCTGCGTGGTCTCGCTGCAGGATGTGCATGGCCATGTCGAGGGGCAGTTCGATACCTATTTCACCGAAGACGCCGAACAGGCGCGCGAGGAAATCTCCTTCACGCTGGATGATGACCTCGATGCCGCCGAAATGGTGCATAACGGCATGATCGACCTCGGCGAGGTGGTGGCGCAGTATCTGTCGCTGGAGATCGACCCCTATCCGCGCGCCCCGGGCGTCAGTCTGGCCGCCCAGCTGCAGGCGAGCGGTCAGCCCAAAAAAGACAATCCTTTTCAGGCGCTTGCGGCGCTTAAAGACGATAAAGCCCAAAAAGGCGAATAAAATCAGCACCCGCTGGCCCGCCGCAGGGGCGGGGACTGCCTTTTTACTTGTAAAATCCGCGGAAAAGGGTATGAATCAGGCGGATTTTTCTTGCGCCTGCAGGGCTTTTTCGTTATGTAATGACCCCTGCGCTCGGATGGCCTATTGGCCGCCTGCGGATTGCGCGAGAAAAAGCGAAAGCACAAGAATTCGGAATTCACACGAGGAAAGAGTAACAAGCCATGGCTGTTCCCAAGAAGAAAACGTCCAAATCCCGCCGCAACATGCGCCGTTCGCACCATGCGCTGTCCGCACCGACGGCTGTTGAGGACAAAAAGACCGGCGAAATGGTTCGCCCGCACCACGTTTGCCTGAAAACGGGCACGTACAAAGGCCAGCAAGTCATCGATATCGACTAATCCCAGCGGCGGGTGTTCCGGCGCATGCCGGCCCGCCACTTTGCCGCGCGCGGCGCACAGGCCGCGATTTTCGCGGCGGCACGATATCAGAGGCCGGTTTTGCATCAGCAACAACATAACCTCGTTATCTCTCTGGATGGTATGGGGGGCGACCACGCCCCGCGTATCGTCATAGAGGGGGCGAACATTGCGCGTGGACAGTTTCCGTCCGCGCGCTTCATCGTTTTCGGTGACGAGGCGCAAATCCGCCCCATCGTTGCCGAATACCCGGGCCTGTCCGACGTTCTCGACATCCGCCATACGCCTGACCGCGTGACCGCCGACGATAAACCGGGGCAGGTCTTGCGCACGGGCCGCAATTCCAGCATGCGCCTTGCGATTGATGCGGTGGCGAAGGGCGAAGCACATTGCGTTGTGTCCGCCGGCAATACCGGCGCGCTGATGGCGATGGCGAAATTCAGTCTCAAAGTCATGGCGGGCATTCACCGCCCCGCGATTGCCACGTTCCTGCCGACGCGCGTTGCGGGCAAGGGGACGGTGCTGCTCGACCTCGGCGCGAATGCCGAATGCGATGCGTATAATCTTTTGGAATTTGCGGTGCTTGGCGCGGTCTTTTCGCGCGAAACTTTCGGTATCGAACAGCCGCATATCGGTATTCTCAACATCGGCTCCGAAGCCATGAAGGGCAGCGAACTGGTCAAGGAAAGCGCCGAGCTGCTGTCGCGCGCGAAGCTGCCCGGCATCTATAAAGGCTTCGCCGAGGGAGACGATATCGGCACCGGCGCATTCGATGTGATTGTGACGGACGGCTTTACCGGTAATGTCACCTTGAAAACCATCGAAGGCACGGCGCGCCTTATCAAGCATATGGTGAAAGAAGCGCTCAAATCGTCGTGGCTGGTCAAGCTGGGGCTTTTGCTGGCAGCGCCCGGATTGCTGCTGTGCTATCGCCCGATGAAACATTTTTCCAAACGTATCGATCCGCGTTATTACAACGGCGCGAGCCTGCTGGGGCTTAAAGGTCTTTGCATCAAAAGCCATGGCGGTACCGATGGTGTCGGCTTCGCCAATGCAATCGCCGTTGCCGCAGGTCTTGCGACCAACCGCTTTAATGAAAAAGTTGAAGCAGAACTTCAGCGCCTCGGCGCCGATGCGCTGCGCCCCGCCGGAGAGGTCGAAGCACCTGCCCGTTTGGCGGGAGAGGAGGGATAATGCGCCGTTCCGTGATGCTGTCCTGCGGCTCGTACCTGCCGGAAAAATTTTTGACAAACAACGATCTCGCCAAGCTTGTTGATACCACGGATGAGTGGATCACGCAGCGCACCGGCATTCGCAAGCGCCACATGGCGGGCGAGGGCGAGAAGACCTCCGATATGGCGACGCGCGCCGCGGAAAAAGCGCTCAAGGCCGCAGGGCTCAAGGGCAGCGATATCGACGCGATTTTTCTTGCGACCACCACGCCCGACCAGACGTTTCCCGCCACCGCCGTGACGGTGCAGGACAACATCGGCATGGGCGACCGCGGTTTTGCATTTGACATTCAGGCCGTCTGCTCGGGCTTCATCTATGCTTTATCAACCGCCGATAACTTCATCAAATCCGGACAGATTAACCGCGCGCTGGTGATTGGCGCGGAGCATTTCACGCGTCTGCTGGATTGGGACGACCGCACGACCTGCGTGCTGTTCGGCGACGGCGCGGGCGCTGTTGTTCTTCAAGCGTCGGATGAAGGCAAAGGCGATAAAACCGACCGCGGCATCCTGACCACGCATTTGCATTCCGAAGGCGCGAAGCGCGATCTTCTTTATGTCGACGGCGGCCCGTCGAGCACGCGCAGCGTCGGCCATGTGCGCATGAACGGCAAAGAGGTTTTCCGCAATGCGGTGACCCGCATGAGCGAGGCGATTGTCGAGGCGATGGAAGCGAGCGGCGTCAGCCCTTCGGAGGTCAACTGGCTGGTGCCGCATCAGGCGAACCGCCGCATCATCGACGCGACGGCGGAAAAACTGAATTTGTCGCCCGAAAAAGTCGTCGTGACGGTGCAGGACCACGGCAATACCTCGGCGGCATCGATTCCCCTCGCGCTCGCGACGGCGGTGGAAGATGGCCGAATCCAGCGCGGCGATCTGATTCTCATGGAAGCCATGGGCGGGGGCCTCACATGGGGCGCCGCGCTCGCGCGCTGGTGATTTTTTGCGACTCCGCCCAAACCCTTTATTGGGCGGGTTTTTGACCGGTTTATTTACTGTAACTGACAGCTTCAACTCTTTGTATTGACTAATGAAATGTGAATCATTACCGTGAGATTCACCAAGAGCGAGGTGCATTCCATGACCAATAACCAAACCATTACCCGCGCAGACCTCAGCCAGGCTGTTTACGAACAGGTTGGCCTGTCCCGCAACGAATCCGCCGAACTGGTGGAAACGGTGCTGGAAGAAGTTTGCAAGGCGCTGGAACGCGGGGAGATGGTGAAAATCTCTTCCTTCGGTACCTTCCAGGTACGCTCCAAGCGCCAGCGTATCGGCCGCAACCCCAAGACCGGGGAAGAAGTGCCGATCCTGCCGCGTCGCGTTTTGACCTTCCGCGCCAGCAACGTACTCAAAGAGCGCATCAATAACGTAGGCACCAGCGACGCCGGCGCAGCCGAATAAGACGACCCTTAATACAATCATCGAAGCAACCGTATTTAAGGACTATCATTCATGAACTCACCCACCAATCCGAATGCCAAAACGGGCATGCAGACGGATGACGTCTCGCAAACGCAAGCCCAGCCTCAGGTTACCCAGAATATCCCCGGCCGCCGCCCGATGAAGGCGAAGGCTCCGGCGCAAAAATCCGCCGGCGCTTTCCGCACCATCAGCGAAGTCGCGGGGGAGCTGAACGTCGAACAGCATGTCCTGCGTTTCTGGGAAACCAAGTTCACGCAGATCAAGCCGCTCAAGCGCGGCGGCGGTCGCCGTTACTACCGTCCGGAAGACGTCGAACTGCTCAAAAACATCCATCATCTGCTCTACAGCGAAGGCTACACCATCAAGGGTGTGCAAAAGCTGCTGAGCGCGACCCGCGGCAACCTCAGCCCCCGCGTACAGGATGGCCATGATATGGCCGCCGCGGAAGAGGTTGAAACCCCGATCGCCCGCGCCGTCGAGAAAAACCGCGACGAGCTGCAAGCGATGCTCGATGACCTCCGCGCCATGCGCAAGCTCATCGACTAAGCGATTTACGCCAAAAACAAAAACGCCGGACTTTATGTCCGGCGTTTTTTGTTTTGCGGTGCGGGGGGATCTTCCCACCTGTGTTGACGCTGGTCTGTCTGCGTGCTACATCGGGCGCATATCCCCGCATTTCGTTTTTGCATTTTTATTCGAAGGAGTCATCCGTCCATGTCCCGCCAGAACCGCAAACAGGAACCTGAATACGGCGCGCACTATAGCCCCGAGGTTAAAAACGTCATCCGCCTGTCTCTGGCTTTTGCCGAAGCGGTCGGGCGCCATCAGGCGGACAAATCCGATAACCTTGTCATCGCCCCCTATAACGCAATGGCCGCCATTTCGATGGCCGCCAAAGGTGCGGACGGCCAGACGCGCGAAGAACTGGCGCAGGCGCTTTACGGTGTGGACGGCAGCAAGCTGGACGCCGCCGCCGGTGATTATGCCGCGCTGAACGGCGAGATCCTGAAGGCCAACAAAGGGCAGGTAGAGCTGACCACCGCCAACGGCATCTGGGTCAATCAGGACATCGTCAAGCTGCGCGATGATTTCGCGGACGACATGAAAAAAACCTTCGGCGCCGACATCAGCGGTGAAGATTTTTCGAACCCCAAGACCGTCGATAAAATCAATAAATGGGCAGGCGACAATACCAACGGCCTGATCCCCAAAGTGCTGGACGAATTGAAAGAAGACGATGCCGCCGTGCTCGCCTCCGCCCTTTATTTCAAGGGCCAGTGGACGCATAAATTCGACAAAGCGCAAACCGAAGACAAAAAATATGTCCAAGATGGCGGCGCTGTTGCCAAAACGCCGACCATGCAGCGGGCGTTCAGCGAAAGCGAAGGTCTCAGCTTTAACATCGGTGACGATTACGAAGCCGTGGCGCTGACCTATGGCGAGAAAAACCACAAAGAAGGCAAACGCCCGAGCATGCGTATCGTGCTGATCCGCCCGACGGATGAAAACGTCAGCGCGCGCGACTGGCTGGCGGCGCAGGCAAACGGCAAGGTGCCGGCATGGCTGGATGCGGCTGAATTCAGCCGCGGCCAAGGCTCTGTCGAATTGCCGCGTCTGGATATCAAACAGACTTTCGACCTTATTCCGGCGATGCAGGATATGGGCGTCAAGCAAGCCTTCAACAAACGTGGCGCCGATTTCACCAAAATGGCGGAGCGTGACGGCGAAAAACTGTTCATCGGCAAAATCAGCCACGACACCGTTTTCAAAACCGACGAGCAGGGCAGCGAAGCTGCCGCTGTGACGGTGGTGGGCATGGTGCGCGCAACCAGCATCCGCATGCCCGCGCCGCGCATGGACATCAAGCTCGACCGCTCCTTCGTTTTTGCCCTGCAGGACGTGGACAGCGGCGCGGTGCTTTTCGTCGGCGCCGTCAACAAGCCGAACGCCGACATGACGCCGCAAACCGCGCCCGCCAAGGCGCGCAAAAGCCCGAAACAGGGCCGCTAGGCGTCTGGATTAACCATTGAAAATCAATGTGATAAAAAGCGCCGGGGGATGCCTCCGGCGCTTTTTATTTGTGCGGCGGAAAAGCTGTATTCGGGCTTTACATTCTTATGGAAGGGCTGTTATATTCCCCCGACCGAACAGAAACGGTAACGGACTGTAGCGCAGCCTGGTAGCGCACTTGCATGGGGTGCAAGGGGTCGGAGGTTCAAATCCTCTCAGTCCGACCATTTTTTCAAATCTGTTTCCGGTATTCCTCAAGAAAAACCAGTGAACAATCAGACGCGCAGCCGCGCGGCGTTATCGCGTGCAGTTTTACTCGGAGAGCTTTTCGACGGCCCTTTTTTGTCTGCCCGCTTCGGCGTTTTTGATTTCCTTGATAATAAAATCGCCGATGTTATCCGGCCCGATGAAATAGTGCAGGGTGTGGCCGCGTTCGTTTTCGACGTGATAGTAGTTTCCGTTTTTAAAGAATAGCTGATAGCTCAGGCTATAAACATGCAGCCCCGGTAGATCGCCAAGGGGTAACGCTTTTTCCTCCTCGTCGTCTTCTTCGCGGTTCAGTTCGAGGGCGTATTCAATCGCGGGAACGTCTTGCGGTTCGCGCGCGCCGTGCAACCCGTCGAGCAGGTTTATTTTGAAATAAGGACCGTCGCAGGCGCCGACCTTGCTCAGCAGGTACATGAAATCCAGCGGCAGCTGCGGCAGTTTCGCCGCCGCCAGCAAGTCGTTGAACCGTGATATGTCCGCGCTGGATGCGGGCGGCGCAAATACGGTTTTCTCCTCGGCGTTTTGCAGGGCTTTAATCGCCAGATCGACTTTTTCGAAAACGTCCAAGGTTTTTCTCCTTCGCCGGGTATATATCCTATTTTCTGCGTGCGGAGGGCGGCGTGTCAAGGCTGCGGGCGCGGCCTGCATTGTCAGCGGTCATATAGCTGTGCTATTTTACCTGACATTGCGATGTTTTTTAATATGCACAGGCTGGATATGTCAGGCGAAACAATCACCCAGATACAGGAAATCCTGATGCATCAGGAACAGCAAATCAGTGACCTCAGCAAGATGGTCGTTCAGCAGTGGGGGGAGATTGACCTCCTGAAAAAACACATCCGCAAAATGCAAAACGAAATCGACGCCGTCACCGAAACCGCCGACCGCCTGTCCGGCGCCAGCGAAAAACCGCCGCATTATTGACGCCGCAAACCGGCCTTGCGGCGGATTTGCCGGCGGCCTAAGATGTCTTATCTTTATTCAACCGGATACCGCGCGTGACACCGCATCCTATCATCAAAGCTTTGGAAGAATACGAAGCCGCCACAGGCACATCCGCACCCGCGCCCGCATCATTTTTTGCATGGCGGGAGCCGTGGCTTGCGCGCAAATTGTGGTTGCAGGGCTGTGTGCCCGGTTATAGCCATGCCGATTTCCTGCGTAATCTGCTCAGCAGCCTGTCGCGTTGCGGTCAAAATATCTCCAGCCGTGCCGTCGCCGTACAGCTTAAAAAAGACATGACGCGCCTGCGTGCGTTTTATCCCGATAAAACGGGGCAGGGGTACTGCGTGAAAATCGTGCAGGCCGATGGCGTGACGGGTAGCCGCATGCGCGAAGAACTTGAATTGCGCGGGCGTCTTGCCGCCCTCGGTACGGTGAATATTCCCGCCATGCGTGAAACCTTCGAGCGGGGCAATTTCATTTACCTGATCGAAGATATCATTATCGGACGCCGTTTCGATTTTCGCCGCGATGCGGATGATTATATCGCCCGCGGACTGCCGCAGATGATCGCGACCTATCACAAATCCGGCATCCACCATGAACCGCTGCCCGCGCATTTCGATGCGGGGCTGCGCGCGCGGCTTCAGGATATCAAAAATATCGCGCCTGATTTTCTGGCGGAATTGTCATCCGTCTTTGACCGGGGCGTGAATATACCCGTCAGTTTGTGCCATGGCGATTTGCTGCCATCGAACCTGTGTATCGGCAGGGACACGTTCTATTTGCTCGACTGGGACCGCAGTTTTACCGGTGCGATCGCCCGCGATTTATTGCGGATGCCGATGAAATATCCGGCGCAGGCGGGCAGGGTCGGGCATGCGGTGATGGCGGCCTTGCGCGATTTGTCAGGGAACAATCCCGCGATTGCCAATGACCAGCTGACCGCCTATGTCGGGCTGCGGATTGCCGAGGCCCCGGCGAAGGCCGTGATTTATCAGGATTTTTGGCGGGCGCACCGCCTGCCATAGTCTTTTGCCATGGTTTTTCGGGCGCTTCCCGTCGGCTTGACACATTTCAAGCGCTTGATTACAAAGGGGCTTCCAAAAGGAGACATAAAAAATGACCATGGCCGCCCCCAAAACCGATGCAACGCCGAACACGCGCCCGTGCCCTGTTTGCGGCCATGCCGATACGCGTTTTTATGTCGAAAAAAATAATTACCGTTTTTTGAACTGCCCGTCGTGCGAGCTGAAATTCATTCACCCCGTGCCGACGCCGGAAGAACTGGCGCCGCTGTACAATCAGCAAGGCGCGCCCAAGGATGGTCTGCGCTATCCCTATAACAAGGTCGAACACCGCCGCAAACGCGCGAAAGTCCGTGCGGGACGTTTCAAAAAATACTTCATCGGCAAAGATGCGATCGATGTGGGCTGTGGCGGCGGATACATGGTCGATGCGATGCAGAAAATGGGTGCGAACCGCGCCGTCGGCATCGACCTCGATCCCGAAGCGATGGAATTCGCCCGCAAAAATCATGACCCGCGTGCCACTTATTACTGTGAAGCCATCGACGATTTTATCAAACGCGGCATGATGTTCGATTTCGGCCATTCGTCGCAGGTGATCGAACACGTTGGCGATTTCAACGCCTTCGTTGCGGGTTGGGCGTCGCTGGTTAAACCGGGTGGCTATTTCTTCCTCAAAACGCCGGACCGCAGCCACTGGCTGCACGGTGAAAAGCCGGAAACATGGCCGAATCCGCCGGAATACACGCAGTATTTCAGCCGCAAGAATATCCGCATCCTGCTTGAAAAGCATGGTTTTGAAGTGCAGAAGATTTTCTTCAACCTCAAGCCGACGATGGAAATTCTCGCGCGCCGCAAGTCGAAATAATTACGCGTTCTGGCGCCTTGCGGTGTCGAGGCGCGTGATGGTGTCGATGATGAAATCCGCGATGCTGTCATAGCTGCGGAACACATCGCGCGAGCTTTGATCGACGATGTGATATTTGCCATCTTTGTGCGTGATGACCACCCCGCCGGACATTTTGCCGACCACAAGGGTTTTTGGCGCGTCGTCATCGCTCCATTGATTGAACGCTTCGGATTCTTCAAGAATACCGGGCTGCAATCCGCCGCCGGCCATTTCCATGCCGCCGGTGCTGAAAATCGTGAAGTAGGGGCCCATGATGCCGCAGGATTGCCGCAGCAGCGCTTCGAGGTCTTCGGGAATCTGCGGATAGCCGCGGTCATCCAGCAGGCTGTTGCACACCCTGAACACAAGGTCGTTCGCGCCGATGCGGGTATAGGATTTTCCGTCAGCATTTTGAATGGCCGCGAGGGCTGCGGTAATTTTCGAGCTATCAGCTGCGGACATCGGTCTTTTTTTCCTGCTTACTCTTTGTTTGGGCGGCTGCGGATTTTTTATCATCGGTTGGCGTTAGATACGCATAGATACGATTGCTGACCTCGCGCAGGCTGTCAACGGCCTCTTTGGGCATGTTGGCGTCAATCATGGCTTTTTCCAGCGGCTTGAGGAATTCGTCACAGTTCGCGCGCGTGTTTTTGACGTCCTGTCCTTTAAAACTGCCGTTTTCGAGACCCTGTTCGAGAGAGCTGGCCAGTGCATGCCAAAGTTTCAGTGTATGTTTGAATGCCGGTTCAATCTGCGCTTCGTAGAAAACCCGCGCATGTTCCTCGGGTGGGGAGATATTGTCCCGTGTCAGGCGTTCAAGGTCGCGCTGTATCAACCGCGATGGGCCCAGTGCGAAGTAAGAAGTTTCCTTGGGCGGCTGCATCTCTGCGCGGATATCTGTTTTTTGCAGCATCAGCAAACGATTTTCTTCGGTCGGGACGGCCATGCATATGCGCTGTGTATCGCCCTCGGCGATAGCCGACAGGTTTTGCTGACCGTTAATGGTATTCTTTATTTCGGTATGCACCTCGCGCATGATCAGGCAGAGGTTGGAGACATGGTTTATCAGGTACATAGGCGCGCCGCCGTGCACAGGATCGACAGCTTTGTCAAAAGACATACTGCCGCCGCCAGCGCGTTCGACCAGATGGTCGATGTCGACGTTATAGCTGATGCCGTCCTTATTGGTGGGGCCAAGGCCGCGCCGCATGCAGTCAAGTGCGTAGTCGCAGAAACCTGCGTCACGGAGTTCCTGTTCACGCGTGGCGGCCAGATAGCGATAGAAAGCCGGTTCTGCCCTTTCCTGAAATTCCGCCCATACAAGCTTGTTTTGTTCCGAGGGGACGCGTGTGTAGTCGGTGGTGATGATTTGCATGCCGTTCGGCATATCGGCCATGCGCGCGATCATTGTGCTGATTTTATCCTGCTTGCCTTCGGCAACGCGCTGCATGATGTCGGCAAACCCCGGCTGTTCAAACATCGCCGGGCTGCGCTGCGCAAGTTTGCGTTGTTGGCTGTCGTTGAGCGCGCTGAAGGCCGCGTCGAATTTATCGCCGGAGAGGCCGTGCGAGGACCATATCTCGCGTAGCGCATCGGGCGGCTGTATGGCGGTCAGTACTTGAAGTGCGCCCGTATCGCGCGGGTTTACGCTGACAGGGGCGGCTGTTTTTGGCGCCAGCAGCGAAGCCTGATATTCCGTCTGCATCCCTTCGCTCGGCGTGGTGGCGACACCGACGGCAAGCGCGGCCGCGACGGCAAGGCGGCGGCGGGCAGAGTTATTAAACGCATCTTTGGTACGTTCGGCCATGCGCCCAATTTACCGTAAGCGCGTTAATATTTCATTAATCCAGAAACAGCTCTGATTTCAGGGGGCTATGGCTTCTGCCGATGGGGCAGGCGGCGCCGCAATGCCGCCTGTGCCGTAATGCACGGCCAGCACGATGGCAATCGACACCGCAAGCCCGACCATCATTTTGAGGAAATCGCGCCCGACCAGCGGGAAAACGTTGCCAAGCTTGTAATTGGCGTGGGTGGTCGCAATCGCGAATTCACGCCCGCACAGCACGCCGACGAAAACCCAGGTGGTTGAAATCGGCACGTTGTGCATTTCCTTGAAAATGAAAAGGATGGATGCGTAAACAATGTCGATGATGGTGGCGGAGCGGATGAAGCGCGAACCCGTTTTCTCCACGATGATACGCTGGATTTTCCCGCCCTGCGTTTTGAAAATATAGGCCAGCCATCCGCACAGCGTGGCAATCGCACCGATCAGCATCCACAGCGGCAGTTGCCGCGGCAGAAAAACCGCGATATTCGCCATGTCGTGCGCCAGCCATGTAAACCACAAAAGCCCCGTTGAAACCCACTGCGCGATGCGCCAGTGCGTGCGGTGTTCTTTTTTGACGGTATTGAATTTCTCGTTGATGAAGCGCGACAGCACCAGCCAGATCAAATAGGCGCAAACGACTGCGAGGCCATAGCCGATAAAGCTTTTGAGCAGCATGTCCTGCAAAAGTACGGTGCTGGCAAATGTCGAGAGCACCAGAAATGTGGTCGAGACGGGAATGCCCACCCGCGTCAATGCCAGCAGGGCGAGGGGGGCGGCGGCGTGGTACCACTGGATTTGCACAGGCGGAATGCGCTGCAAACGGCCAAAGGAAATATCGCCGTCATACGCGACCCAGCTATATGTCAGCGTCGCGGCCAGCAGCGAGGCCGTTGCCAGCCACAGCCAGTACCATTTCACGATGCGGCTTTGCGATGCGATAAACGTGCCCAGCGTTTGCGCCGAGTCATTGCCGATAACGGCATAGGCAGCCAGCATAAAGCCAATCAAGGCGTAGAGGTTGTGAATGTCCATAAAGGCCGCTCCTCTGCGTCGTGGGTATAGCAGAGGCATAGCGCATTATGCTGCGCTGCACCAGAAAAATTTTCCTGATTATGAAATGACTATGCCGCAGCTTGCGGCTTTGCGATGAACAGCGAGAGATAAGGTGCGTAGAAATAGTTTTCGAGCGTATCCATCGTGGGCAGCTGCGCGGCGAGGGCATCGAGCGGTGCGGCGTCTTTGGTCAGCTCCAGCGCGCCGGCGTCAAGGCGCTGCAGGCGCAAGTTCAATATCATCGGGCGCGCGATGGCGAGGACGAGTTCCGCCGCCCTCAGCGGCAGCCAGAACAGATATTTGGCAATCACATTCGCGCTGCGTGCCGCATGAAACGGGAAATGCCCCAAAAAGCAATACATCGTCAGGAAATAGGTATCCTTGGTGTAAAGCCGCTGTACGGCCTGTGCGGCGAGCGCCTCTTGCAGCGAAGGTGTCAGCTTCAATGCCCCCTCGCTGACAATAAGGGCGGAGAGGCCACCCACGCCTTGCGCAACGGCGGCGGTGACGGTTTGCGGCGGTATCACAGTAGGGTTGAAAACATAAAGCGCAGGCATTTTGATGCCGCGCGATATGCACATGTTTTCAACGGCGCGGTAGAACTTGTCGCTGCTGTGCAGCGTCAGGGGGCGTGCGCTGAAAATCTCGCCGATATTCTTGATATCGCGGTAGATGAAATAGAGCGTCATGCCGCCTGCGAAGAAGAATATTTTAAAAAAGAAACGCAGCATGCGCAGCTGCATTTTCGGATCATGCATCATTTGCGGAAACGAAAGCCCGCTGTCCGGCGCCAGCGATGCGGGCAGCGCCACCATCAAAAACAGGGTCAGGGCGAATACGGCCATCCCCGCGATGAAGAACACGCAGAGCGCCCCCGATTTCAGCCGGTTGTTCCATTGCAGGCGGGCGATATTATCGGGCAGGGCGCGGGCGGCGGTCATGGGGCACCTTTGTGACGGGCGTTTATTTTTTACGGGTCATCGAACCCAGAAGGCCGCGCAGGATTTGCTGGCCGATCTGCCGCCCGATGGTGGAGCTGACGGAACGCACGGTTGTTTTGACCATCGTATCGACAATCGTATCTTTGGGACGGCCCGGTTTTCCGGCGGGTTTTTCAGCCTTCGGCGCGGGGCTGCGCGGCGCAGACGGGGGCGGCGTTTGCGGCCTGCCCCAGGGGCTGGATGGCGGCGCAGTTGCGCTTTGGCTTTCCTGCGCCGCTTTTTTCTGCTGCAGGGTTTCATAGGCGGAAACGCGGTCAAGCGCCGTTTCGTACTTTCCGGCGACAAGGCTGGTCACCATCATCTGCTGGCGTTCATAGGGTTGCAGCGGGCCGAGGCGGCTGTCGGGCAGGCGGACTTTGACACGCTCGACCACCGTGGGCGCGCCGGCGGCATCCATCACCGATACCAGCGCTTCGCCGACGCCCAGCGTGCCGATGACGCTGTAGGTATCAAAAGCCGGATTGGGACGCAGGGATTCCGCCGCCGCCTTGACCTTTTTCTGTTCCTGCGGCGTGAAGGCGCGCAGGGCATGCTGCACGCGGTTGCCCAGTTGCCCCTGCACATCTTCGGGAATGTCGGCGGGATTTTGCGTGACGTAATAAACGCCGATGCCCTTTGATCGTATCAGGCGCATGACCTGTCCGACTTTTTCCACCAGTGCTTTGGGTGCGGTGTCGAACATCAGATGCGCTTCGTCGAAAAACACCACCAGCTTCGGCACGGGCAGGTCGCCGGCTTCCGGCATCTGTTCAAACAGCTCCGACAACAGCCACAGCAGAAAACAGCCGTAAAGCTTGGGCTTTTGCATCAATTCCGCCGCGTGCAGGACGCTGATATATCCCTTGCCATCGGGCGTGGTGCGCATCAGGTCTTGCAGCTCAATCGCCGGTTCGCCGAAAAATGTGTCGGCGCCTTCGTTTTCCAGCGACAGCAGGCTCCGCTGTATCGCCGCCACCGATGCCGTCGAGACAAGGCCGTAGGCCGCGCTGATCTCTTTGGCATTATCGGCCAGATATTGCAGCATCGCGCGCAGGTCTTTGAAATCGATGAGCAGCAGGCCGCTGTCATCGGCAACCTTGAAACAGAGTTCCAGCACGCCGCGCTGCGCCTCGCTGAGGTCGAGCAGTTCGCCCATCAGCACGGGGCCGAATTCGGATACGGTGATGCGCACGGGGTGGCCGCTTTTGCCCGCCAAATCCCAGAACAGGCAGGGCGGGCTGACCAGTCCGGCGGCTTTGGGCAGCGCGATGCCCGACAGGTCGCCTTTGACGTCGGTAACAAAAACGGGGATACCCGCACGCGCCATGTTTTCGGCCAGCGTTTGCAGCGTGACGGTTTTGCCCGTACCCGTCGCGCCGGTGACAAGACCGTGGCGGTTGATGCGCTTGAGCACGAAGGCGGGGGCAGCGTTCCCCTCCAGGCCATCGGCGAAAACAAGGGTATCAGCGGGTTGGGACATCGGGGCACCTTGCGACAGATAAAAACGTTTATAAATCCGAGATTAAGCCGCCCCATGGGGAACCGCAAGAACGGCGTTATTTTCGCGCCGCAGCATTGCTGTGAAATCAGCCGGATAGGGGGAAGGTGTTTATATTTTCATAAAATATGATAAAATTGTAGAGATACGTCCATAACCCTTTGCAGTGCAGCAGAGGGCTGGATATACTTATCCACACAAGCACACGAAATCATCCTGCAGATATTTTTAACGTCTATTATTTGAAAGCGGCGGCCATTGGTAAACCCATTGCCCGAATTGAACCCCGAAACCGAGCAGCGGATTGAACGCATCCGCAGCTTTAACCGTATGTACATGCACCGCATCGGTGTACTGGCGGAAAAAATTTTCGGCAGTTCGTATTCTTTGGCCGAAGTGCGTGTGCTCAACGAACTCAGTTTCAGAAAATCCGTGACGGCCAGCATCCTGTGCCGTGACCTGCGTATGGACGGCGGGTATATCAGCCGTATCCTGCAGGGCTTCGAGCGGGAGGGGCTGATTACCAAAGAGCGCTCCAAGAGCGACGGCCGCCAGCGCACCATCCGCTTGACCCGCAAGGGCCAGAAAGTCGGGGAAAGTATCTCGGCGGAAGCGAAGCGCAAGGTGCTGGACATGCTGGCCTCGGTCGCCTTTGAAGATCAGGCGCGGCTTGTCGATGCCATGAATACGATTGATGAAATCCTCAACGCCAATATCCATGCCGCCGTGCTGGAAGGCGAAAAATGGACCCTGCGTCCGCACCGTCCGGGCGATATGGGGCTGATTATCCACTCCCACGCCGTGCAATTCGCGCAGGATTACGGCTGGAACGAGGAATTCGAGGCGCTGGTCGCTGAAAAAACCGCGGAATTTATCCGCAATTTCGATCCTGCGCATGAACGTTGCTGGCTGGCCGAACATCAGGGGCGCATGGTGGGGTCGCTCTGCCTTGTGCGTGTCAAGGAAGATGTCGCCGAGCTGCGCCTGCCTTTCGTGTCATCCGAAGCCCGCAACCTCGGTATCGGTAAATCCATGTTGGCCGAAGCGATCCGCTTTGCCCGCCATGTGGGTTATAAAAAGATTACCATGTGGACCGAAAGTATCCACGAACATGCCCGCGATCTTTTCGAAGACGCAGGCCTGCGCGTCATGCGCGAAATACAGCATCACCGTTTCGGCAAAGACCTGACCGGCCAGCACTGGGAAATGGAATTGTAATCCGTTTTTTTAACGCAAGGCTTAGCTCGCCTTGAACGCCGGCGGTTTTGCGGGCGGGCGGGCCGTGTCGGGCTTTGGGGTTGCAGCAGGCGGGCTCAGCTTGTCTTCCACCGGTTTGTATTGTTCCTGCAAATAGCCGACATTGATTTTGTCGATATCAAAACGCGGGTTGATGATCGCCCCGCCCGAAGCCGTGTTGAAAAACAGCGCCGCATTCAGGAACATATTCACGGCCAGCTGCATATCGGGGTCGTTTGCGGGCAGTCCCTGTTTTTTCAGGGCGGCGGCCATGTAAACGAAGCGGTTACCCCGCGCCATATCTTCGGGAAAGGCCTCGCTGTTCATGGTGTCGGCATCGGTCAGGACTTTGTGCAGACGCTGCAATGCGGCCTCGTCGCGGTAGGCGTGATAGGGCGTCTGGTACGGGCGCAGCAGGGCCGCGCTGGTCGTGTGCGACGTGCCGCCGCCCAGCACGCTGGCCATGGTGCGGCTGTGGGTGATGATGGCGCGGACTTCTGACAGCAGTTCAGGTTTGTTGCCGCGCGCCGCCAGCACGTCAAATGCGTATCTGTCGGCATCGGATTCGTTCAGGGATGTTGCGGCGGTTTTGCTCTGGTCGCCGTGGCGCGCTTCGTGGAGCATGACATATTCGAAAATCACACGCTCCAGCTGTGCAGCCGGATTTTTGAATTTGATATGTTCGGGGCTGACGCGGCCGAAATCGCTGATGAAATCGGCAAGGTTCACGGCCTTGGGCGGACGGATGAATACTTCACGCTCTTTATGCGGCGCGTCGTTCGACAGCGAATACGCATCCAGCGGGTGCGGCAGTATCAGGTCCATGCCGCCTTTGAACAGCAGGCTGTAGTAGATAACCGGTGTGGTGATGGTTTTGTTAAACGCCTTGCCGACAGGGCCGCTATTTTGATCGGCGTCGATATCCTGCCAGGTGATTTTGACCGCCTGTCCGGCAAGGTGGAACGGGTAGAGCGGGTTCCAGCGGTCATAGACGCGGATGTTCTGCGCGTGAAAGTGGCTCTTGAGGTCTGCGGCGTGGCCTTGTTCCTGCATGAACTGGTTGAACGGCGTGCTGACGCTGTCGGGTTTGTAATGTGTACCGGCGGAAATCGCGGCGGCGGCAACGCTGGTCACCAGCAGGCGTTTGAAAAAACGGCGGCGGCGCGCTTTGAACACGGCCTTCTGCACGCGCTTGTCGTTATAAAGGGCGGCGGGCACGGGCGCGGGTTTGGCTTTGCGGCGGAAAATATCACGCAGGCGTTCGGTGAATTTTTTCTTTTCCGGCTTGTCTTGCGTCGGCTCGCTCATGCTCTGGTTCCTGCGCTGGAAGGGATGGGTAATATGCTAGCGTAAACAAAAGGCAAAGTCAATTTACATAAATAAAATATTTATGTTGTAAATCAGGGGCTTATGCTTATGACAGCTCCGCATAAATGGGGGTGTGGTCGGAAGCCTTCTCGGCGGCGCGGGGCTCGCGGTCGATGCGGCAGTCCTTCAGGCGGTCGGCGGCGCGCGGGCTCAGCAGCAAATGATCGATGCGGATACCATTGTTGCGCGGCCATGCGCCGGCCTGATAGTCCCAGAACGTATATTGTTCGCTGTCGTCATTCAGCACGCGGAAGGCATCGGTATAGCCCAGATGCACAAGGCTGCGGAACTTGCGGCGGCTGTCGAGGCGGAACAGCGCATCCTCCGCCCATGCGGCGGGGTCGTGGCAGTCGCGCGGTTCGGGGATAATATTGTAATCGCCGCCCAGCACCACGGGGATATCCTGCGCCAGCAGCCCCCGCGCATGCGCAATCAGCCTGTCGAACCAGCGGAGTTTATACGGGTATTTTTCGCTATCGACCGGATTGCCGTTCGGCAGATAGATAGAGGCAACGCGCAGGCCGTTGATGCTGGCCTCGATATACCGCGCCTGTTCGTCGCTGTCATCGCCGGGCAGGCCGCGGCGGATATCGGTGATATCGTGGGGGGAGAGGATGGCAACGCCGTTCCACGATTTTTGTCCATGCACGGCGGCTTTGTATCCGGCGGCTTCAATCTCGGCCAGCGGGAATTTGTCGTCGGTGCATTTCAGTTCCTGCAGCAGCAGGGCATCGGGTTTGTGTTTTGTCAGCCAGTCCAGCACATGCGGCAGGCGCATATTGATGGAATTGACGTTCCAGCTGGCGATTTTCATCTGTGCATCCTCAGAAGGTTTTATAGCTGTCGGTGCAGGTCAGCATATCGACCCTGCCGCGTTTGTCGTAGGTAACATAGACATCGACCGTCAGCGTGGACAGGAATTGTTTATCGGCGAGGGCGTAGCGCGTTTTGCCGTCGCGCCGCGTTTTCACCGCGCCGCCGCTTGTGACCAGAATATGCTCCGCTTCCTTGCGCGTCATGCCCTTGCGGATGAGCAGCGGGAAATAAGCTTCACAGCTTTGGGCGAAGCTGCGGTGCGTATTCGGGTTGTTCTGGCGGTAGGTTTTGTAATCGGCCAGCGTGAAGGCATGGCGGTCATAGGCGGGATCCGCCGGATCGACCACACGCGTGGCGCAGCCTGCCACAGCCAGCAGACAAGCGGCGGCAAGGACGGGCAGACAAATATTCTTAAAGCTTTGATTAAACATATAGATATCCTAGGGCGCGCGGGCGCGGGGTCAAGCCCCCCTTTGAGGTGTTTATACGAAAACATCCGTCCCAAGGAAAGCCGCAGCCGCATCGTCAAACCCCTATAAACATGTATAATCAAGCCAAAGGAATGTTCCCGTGCGCCGTTTTTCGCTTGTTCACCGTTATCGCTGCCGTATGCATTTTTTCCCCATGCTGTTGCCATTGGTGGAAATCGTGCCGCTGCTGCTGGCGGGTGTCGGGGCGGTGGCGGCGGCGACGGGGTCGCTGTGGCACCGGCGCCGTCTGGTGGTTGTGGTGGCGGGGGTGTTGTCGCTGGTCAGTTTTGCAGGCGCGGGCGTCGCGGTTTACCTGCGCACGCCCGACAAGATTGTGCGCTACGACGGCACCAAGGAAATTTTGCCCGACGCCTATCCGAAGCTGATGCGCTATGCGGAGGGCAAAGACGTGCCCGCGACCCCACCCATGGAAAACTTCGATGAAATATTTTCCGTGCAGGTTAAAAACGCGCAGCTGGCAACCCCTGTGCTGTCGCAGGGCGTGCTGGTGACGGGCACCTATAAAAATACGGCCGAGGGATACGACGCCGCCACGGGCGAATGGCTGTGGACGCTGCCGCAATCGGAGCCGATTTTTACCATCGGCAAAGGCGATGCGCAGACGGTTTACATCGGCGAGGGGCTGCACCATACCCGCGCCGCGATGCTGACGGCGCTGCGCATGCCGGCCGCAGAGGTGATATGGCAGCGCCAGTTCCTCGGCCATATTGAATCGCCGCCCGCCCGCAGCGCGGATGGCGCACATCTTTTTCTGCCGACGGGCGGGGGCGGTTTGTGGGCCGTGGCGGCTGAGGATGCCCGCGTTCTGTGGCATGCGCCTATCGGCCATACTGATGCAACGCCGCTGGTGACGGCGGGCCGTGTCTATGCCGCCGCGCAGCCGGACGAAGCCGTGCAGAAAAGCTTTTTTTACGCGCTCGAGGCGCAAACGGGAAAGGTCGTCTGGCAAACGGCGGTGGAGGGGCAGCCGTGGGGCGCGCCCGTCATCAGCGCCGATGGGGCGCGGATTATCACGACGACAGGCCGCGGCCAGATCGGCGTGAAGCGTGACACCGATATGGGCATGGCCTATGCGCTCTCGCCCGACGATGGGCGCATTTTGTGGCAGCGCGCGCTGCCCAATATGGCGATTGACCCCGGCGATTATCTGCCCGCGCATGACCTTGCGCTGTTTACCTTGAAAACGGGTGAACTTGTGGCGCTGGACGGCAAAACCGGCGATGTGAAATGGCAGGCGAAGGTCGGCACCGAGTTTATGGCGGGCGCGGTTTTTGTGGAACGTGCGGGCGGCAAACCGCCGCTGGTCGCCGCAACCAGCGCCGATGGCGTTTTTACCCTGCGCGATGCCTTGAGCGGCAAGGAGCTGCGCCGGCGTCCGGTCCTGAGCGGCGGCAGCGCCTCGCCCGTTATCGATGGCGACCGCATTTTTGTTGTCGTGCCATACCGCATTTACGCCTTCGGCGGACTGGGGAGCCTTTGAGATGACCGAGGATATTCTATGGCTGTCCTTCCCCGAAGAAAGCGTATCGCAGCGCGATTTTTCCGGCGCAGCGCGCGCAAGGTTTGAAAGCATTTTTAGCGTTGCCGACAGCGCGTCGCCGTGGTGCAGGGCGCTGCGGCTGCTCGGCATGACGCCGCCGCCCGAAGATGTGCAGATGATCGGCTGGCATCAGGGGGCGCCGTATCTGAACGGCTCGGCGCTGGCGGTTATTCTCAGCGACGGCACGGCGGTCGCGCTGCCCGATGCCGCGCGTGGTTTCCGTTTCGTCACGCCGCATAAAATCCGCAGTATCCCGCGCGTGATGGCGACGCAGTGGCGCGTGACGCGTTTTGTGCAGGACAGGCTGCGCGATATCAAAAAGCCCGACGGTAATCCGCTGGTGGAAAGCCTCGCGCTCGGGCTTGCCGTGCAGGTCTTGCTCATGCGCCTGAATGCCGCCGTGGTGATGCGCATGCCCGAATATCTGGCCGCGCCGGACAGGGCGCCCGCGCTGCATCGCCAGACCTTCCGCTGGCTGCAAGCCCTGCAAGTACGCCGCACGGCCCTGTCGCCCGCGTGGCGGGAGATGTTTGCGGATACGCCCGCGCTTGCGCGCCGCCATGCTTTGCCACCGTTTTTCTGGGCGCCGGAGGCAGACACAGCCCCCGTCATGCCGCCCGCCGCATCCGAAGTTAAAAAATCAGATAGCGTCGATGCGGCCGTGTTTCAGGGGTTGGTGGTGTCAGGCGCGCAGGTGGCGGGGCGCGGCCTTGTGGTCAGGCGGCTGGAAGATGCGCCGCAATACACGGACAGGCCGGTTTTTATTTTCCGCCACGCCCGCCCCGAAACCACGGTTTATTTTGCGCAGGCTGCCGCCGTTTTATTTGCGCACGGCGGGGTGTTGTCGCATGCCTGCGTGGTTGCGCGCGAAATGGGCGTGCCGTGTATCACGGGGCTAGGCGATGATTTTTACGACCGCATGGCGCAGACGGAAACGCCGCCGCGACTGTCTGTCGATGCGCAAACGGGTGAAGTGAAAATAATCGACTGATTATTTCGTGCTGAACGATTTGCCGCAGCCGCAGCCCGCCGCCGCATTGGGGTTGCGGATTTTGAAGGCGGATTTCATCATGTCGCTGACGAAATCGATTTCCGCGCCATTGATGAAGGGCAGGGAAATATCGTCGGTCACCAGCACCGCGCCGTTCTTTTCGAACGTCACATCGTCTTCGTTGACCTCTTCGGTCACGTCCAGCTGGTATTGAAAACCCGAACAGCCGCCGCCCAGAACCGTCACGCGCAGCATCAGGTTGTTGTTGCCGTCTTTTTCACGCAGCGCCAGCAGGCGCGCGGCGGCGCTGTCGGTCAGGTGGACAATCATGCCGTTTGCACGGGCGGAGGGGATGGTACCGCTCGAAACTGTGGTTTGTGCCTGCGTCATGGTATGCCTTTCCGGATAACAGTGTTTTCAACGTCTTATAGAACATCAATATGGCCTAAAATGGACAAAAATCAACATAAATTATCCATAACAATTATGGGTATTTTTAAGGGGGCGATACTTAACAGATTACGCTTTTATTCGCAGGCGAAATATGCTTTAAAAGCCTTGTAAATCAATACTATTACGTATGCGGGAGGGGCCGATGGCAACGCGCGCCAAAACAAAATCTGCGAAACCGGTAAAACCGGCCAAAGTCTCCGCGCCTGCACCCGTGAAAAGAGCCGAACCGCTGGGCGATATGCTCGCCGCCGACGGCCTCGCCGTTTTCGCCAGCCGCCCCGAACAAAGCCGCGGCCGCATGTACGCGGAGCCGCCGAGCAAAACCCGCGGCGATTTCGAACGCGACCGCGACCGCATCATCCACTCGCAGGCGTTTCGCCGTCTGAAATTCAAAACCCAGGTTTTTGTGTATCACGAGGGCGACCATTTCCGCACCCGCCTGAGTCATAGCATCGAGGTGGCGCAGGTGGCGCGCTCGCTGTCGCGCTTGCTGAAATGCGATCAGGATCTGGCCGAGGTGGCGGCGCTGGCGCATGACGTCGGCCATACGCCGTTTGCGCATGTGGGCGAAGATGCGCTGGCGGAGTGCATGAAGCCCTACGGCGGTTTCGATCATAACGACCAGACGCTGCGCGTGGTCACGAAGCTTGAAAAAAAATATCCGGATTTTGACGGCCTGAACCTGACGTGGGAATCCCTCGAAGGTCTGGTCAAACACAACGGCCCCGTGATCAAGAAAGGGCAGAAGAAACCGCATTTCGAAGTTACGCTCGACGCGCTGCGCCATCAAATCGACCTCAAACTGGATACCTATGCCTCGCTGGAGGCGCAAATCGCCGGTATCGCCGACGATATCGCCTATAACAGCCACGACCTTGACGACGGTTTGTCGGCGGGCATGTTTACGCTCAAAGACCTCGAACAGGTCGATTGGGTGGCGGCTATCATGCACGAAAAGCGCAAGACCTGGCCGAACATCGACAACTACCGCCTGACGCAGGAAACCATCCGCGATGTCATGGGCACCTATGTCATCGATGTTCTGGGCGAAACCAAAAAACGTCTTGCGGGGCTGAAGCCGAAATCCGCCGACGATATCCGCCATGCCAAAGAACAGACCGTGGCGATGTCCGATGACCTGCGTAAAAAAGACCGCCAGCTGCGCGATTTCCTGTGGGCGCATTTCTACCGCCATCATCAGGTCAGCCGCGTGCGCCGCAAGGTTTTCCAGTGCGTGCAGGATTTGTTCGCCGTGTTCATGGAACACCGCCGCTGCCTCCCTCCCGAATGGCAGGCGCAGATTGAAAACACGCCCAAGGGCTGGAAGGCGAAAGACTGGCACGCGCGCAGCGTCGCCGATTATATCGCCAGCATGACCGACCGTCTGGCGCTGTTGGAACACAAGGAACTTTTCGATACCTACCAGATGATGAGATAAGAAAAACAAAATGAACATCTTTCAGGAATACAGAAACCATATCGTCGATATCCTCTCGCATATGTCGCAAACGGGCGACCTGCCGGCGGGGCTTGACCTGTCGCGCGTGACGGTGGAGCCGCCGCGCGACGCCAGCCACGGCGACATGTCGACCAACGCGGCGATGGTGCTGTCGAAACCTGCGGGCAAAAACCCGCGCCAGCTGGGCGAGATCCTTGCCGAGAAAATCAAAACGCTCGATGGCGTGACCGAAGTCACCGTCGCGGGGCCGGGGTTTGTGAATTTCCGCCTGGATGCCGCCGCATGGCTGGCGACGGTGCGCAACGTGCTGTCGGCCGGTATCCATTTCGGCAACAGCGGCATGGGCCGTAACAAAAAAGTGAACATCGAATACGTCTCCGCCAACCCGACGGGGCCGCTGACGGTGGGCCACGCGCGCGGCGCGGTGGTGGGCGATGCGATGGCGTCGCTGCTGCAAAAAGCGGGTTTTGATGTTGTGCGCGAATATTACATCAACGATGCGGGCAATCAGGTGAATATCCTCGGCCGCTCCGTGTACCTGCGCTACCGCGAGGCGCTGGGCGAAAACATCGGCGAGATCCCGCCGGGTTTTTATCCGGGAGAATACCTCAAAGACGTGGGCCAGATGCTGGCCAAACGCGATGGCGACAAATGGCTCGGCAAGGACGAGGCCGAATGGCATCCGGTCTGCAAAGCCGCCGCGCTCGAGATGATGATGGCCGAAATCAAGGCCGACCTTGCCGATATGGGCATTCATCATGACGTCTTTTCCTCTGAACAGGCGGTGATTGACGCGGGTGCGGTCGACAAGGCCTTCAAGGCGCTTGAAGATCAGGGACTCATCTATACCGGCGTGCTGGAGCCGCCCAAGGGCAAGAAACCCGATGACTGGGAAGAGCGTCCGCAAACGCTGTTTAAAGCCACGCAATTCGGCGACGATACCGACCGTCCGCTGAAAAAATCCGACGGGTCGTGGACATATTTTGCCAACGACATCGCCTATCACTGGGACAAATACAACCGCGGCGCAAAGCATCTTATCGATATCCTTGGCGCCGACCATGGCGGCTACGTCAAGCGCATCCGCGCGGCGGTGAAGGCCGTATCGGGCGGCGAGGCGGATGTGGATGTGAAGCTGTGCCAGATCGTGCATACCTTTGATAACGGGGAGCCGGTGCGCATGTCCAAACGTGCGGGCACGTTTGTGACCCTGCGCGATATGCTCGATAAAGTCGGCAAGGATGTGATCCGTTTCATCATGCTGACGCGCAGCAGCGACCAGACGCTGGAATTCGATTTCGCCAAAGTGGTCGAACAGTCCAAAGACAATCCGGTATTCTATGTGCAGTATGCGCATGCGCGCTGCCATTCGGTTTTGCGCAACGCCAAGGAAATGTTCCCCGATATGGCGTCCGATGCCATGTCGCTGGCGGATGCCAACGTCAGTCGTCTGGCGAGCGAGGACGAATTGAAACTCGTACGCCTCATGGCCGCATGGCCGCGCCATGTGGAGCAGGCGGCCGAGGCGGCGGAGCCGCACCGCATCACGTTCTATTTGCAGGAACTGGCGGCGGAATTCCATGCCTTCTGGAACAAGGGGCGCGAGGATAATTCCCTGCGCTTCCTGCATGAAAACGACAGGGGCCTCAGCCATGCGCGTCTCGCGCTGGTGCGGGCTGTTGCAACGGTTATCGCCTCGGGCCTGACCGTTATGGGCGTCACACCACTGGAGGAGTTGCACGGATAATGAGCCAAGAGCAAAAACCCCAAGACGAAAATCTCGGTTCTTTCTACGTCGGCCGCCGTCCGCCGCCGCCGCCCGAACGCGTGCTGCCGAAGGGCGGTTTGAGCGTTCTGGCGCTGATCGCCTTCGCGGCCATCATCTGGTACGCCTATCCGACCAGCGAAGAAGCGCAGGAAGCCGCCGATGTGCCCGTGGTGCTGGCGGAAAAAGCCGCATATAAATTCACGCCCGACGATCCGGGCGGCATGAAAGTGCCGCATCAGGACAGCACGGTGTTCGACCCGCTGGATAACAAAGACAAGCAGCGCGTGGAGCGTTTGCTGCCCGGCACCGAAGAACCCGTGAACAAGGACGAGGTGATCAAAACGGCAGAAGACAAACCCGCCGGTGCGAATACCAGCCTGAAAAAAGTTGGCATCGCCACCGAAAAAGTGATTGCGCCTGAAAAAGCGCCCGCCAAAGAAACAGCCGTCAAAACCGAAGCGGACAAACCTGTCCAAAAACCCGCGGCGGTTAAAACGGCGGAAACGGCGCCTGCTGCATCGGCTGCGGCCGCAAAGCCGACCGAACAGGCCGCCAAGCCTGTCGCGGCGGCGGGCGGGACGGTTTATATTCAGCTCGGTTCCTACCGCAATACCGAAGGGGCAGCGACCGACTGGAAAAAGCTTCAGCAGAAACATCCCGATTTGCTCAAGGGCCTCGATATGCGCACGCAGCGCATTGACCTTGGCGCCAAGGGCGTATTCAACCGCCTGCAAGCAGGCAAGGTGAGCGAGGCGCGCGCCAAGGAAATCTGCGAAGTTCTTAAATCGTCCAATCCGGGCGGCTGCATGGTGGTGAGGTAATATCATGAACGCGTGGCAGGAGCTTAAAGCGATCGTCGTCGATGCGACAGGCACAGAACTGACGGCGGAGGAGCGTGCGCTTTTCGCCGCCGAAAAACCGGCGGGATTTATTCTGTTCAAACGCAACTGCGTTTCGAAACAGCAGGTTTCCGATCTTGTCGCATCAGTACGCGAAGCGGTGGGCCGCGACGACCTGCCCGTGCTGATTGATCAGGAGGGCGGCACCGTTGCCCGCCTGCGTGCGCCCGAATTCCGCGAATATCCGGCCGCCAAGATTTTCGGCGAACTGGCGCAGGCTGCGGCGGAGCAGGGGATTGATGCCACGCGCATGAGCGCGTATCTGATGGCGCTTGATCTTGCGGATATGGGCATCACCGTCAACTGCGCGCCCGTGGTCGATGTGCCCGCGCCGGATTGCCATGAATTTTTGTCGGCCAGCCGCACCTTCAGCGACAGTCCCGATATGGTCGGCCAGCTGGGCGAAGCGGTCTGCCGCGGGCTTCTGGCGGGGCAGGTGACGCCGGTGATCAAGCATATCCCCGGCCATGGCCGCGCCCGCGTGGACAGCCATTTCGGCCTGCCCGTGGTGGAGGTTACGGCGGATATTCTCTCAAGAACGGACTTCAAGCCCTTCAAATATCTAGCCCAAACAAATATGAAAACGGCGCTTTGGGCCATGGCGGCGCATGTTGTATATTCTTCATTAGATTCTGATTCTGCCGCTACCGTTTCCGCGCGCGTCACCCGTGACGTGATCCGTGGGGAGATTGGTTTCGACGGGGTGCTGATCGCCGATGATATTTCCATGAAGGCGCTCGGCGGCACCATCGAAGACCGCGTGGCGCGGACGATGGGGGCGGGCATGGATTTGACCATGATTTGCAACGCCTCCTTCGAAGACCGCGTCAAGGCGTTAAGCGCAACGCCCAAGGTGTCGGCAGAAGCCGCGCAGCGGCTGGCAGAGGCGGAGCGGCAACGCACGGCGTTTACCGCTTCGGGGAATGACAACGGCGCACGCGAAGCGCTGCACGAAAAACTCGCAGCCCTGCTGCAACAAAGAAAGACCGGCTGACGGATATGAGCGAAGCGGAAGCATCAAAATTCGAAGACGACCTTTTGAACGAACGCAGCGAGGGCGAGCAGCTGATGCTCTATCTCGGCGATTTCGACGGGCCGATCGACATGCTTTTGACACTGGCGCGCGACCAGAAGGTCGACCTTGCCAAAATCTCCATTCTCGCGCTCGCCAACCAATATATCGACTTCATCGAAAAAGCGCGCGCGCTGCGCCTTGAACTCGCCGCCGATTATCTGGTCATGGCCGCGTGGCTGGCCTATCTGAAATCGCGCCTGCTGATCCCGCAGGAAGAAAAGAAACAGGCCGAACCCTCCGCGCAGGATTTGGCGGAGGCGTTGCAATTCCAGCTGCGCCGCCTCGAAGCGATGCGCAAGGTGGCGAACGACCTGTTCCACCTGCCGCGCCTCGGCTACAACGTCTTTGCACGCGGGGAGCCGGAAGGCCTCAAAACCGAATACGTGCCGCGCTATGAAATGACATTCTACGACCTGCTGCGCGCCTATGGCGATATCAAGCAGCGTCAGCAGAATGCGGTTTACAAGCTTAACCCGGTCAAGCTGTTTTCGCTCGAAGAAGCGATTGAGCGGATGGAACACATGCTCGGCAAAATTCCGCAGGAATGGGTATCCCTGTTCATGTTCCTGCCGGGCGGTGTGAAGGAAAAAATCGTGAAACGCTCCGCCGTCGCCTCGACTTTTGGCGGCGCGCTTGAAATGGCGAAACGCGGGCTGCTTAAAATCCATCAGGAAAAAAATTACGGCCCCATCTATATCCGCCGCCCCGGTGAAAAAGACGATGCCGTGCCGCCGCCCGCCGCGCCCGAAGAAGAAAGCGGTATCAGCGCCGAAGATATCGCCTTCGCCGAAAACGACCTCGCCCAGCAACAGGCAGAGGAAGAAGCCCGCGAAGCCGAACGCATCGCCGCCGAAAAGGCCTTGGCCGAAGCCGCTGCCGCGCCCGCCGCGCGTTATGTGCCGTCTTCGGATAGCGCAGATGACGCGGAAGACGATGAATTCGATATTGAGGCGCTGAATGACGCCGCGCCGGAAGCGGAAGCAGCGCCTGCTGTCGAAGCCGCTGTTGAAGTTGAAACTGAAACCGCACTGCTGGATACGCAGGTTGAAGAAAACGCTGCAGCCGCTGTGCTTGTGGATGTACCTGATGCCGCTGCGCCCGCAGAAGAAACGCTGCATGCCGAAGCCGCGGCCGAAGTGGCAGAAACCGCCGCCCCCCGCGTACTGACCGAAGACGAAGAATGGGAATTACTGCTGGCCGAAGAAGCCGCGCAGGAAGAAGCAAAACGCAAAGCCGCCGAAGAGGCCGCCACCGCGCAAGACGATAAACAAGAGGCATAAGACACATGGCCAAAGCAAAAAAGAAAAACGTACAGGAAACCGCGGACGTCATCGACACGATGACCGCAGACATCGACGCGCAGGCTGATATCGCCGAAGATGCCGAGGCCGCTGCCGCGTTCGAAGAAGAAGCCTTCGCCGCCGAAGAAATGGCGGAAGAACAGGCCGACGAAGATATGGCCGAAGAGCTGAGCGCGGAAGAAGATGAAGCGTCCGAAGCTGCCGAGGCCGCGGCTGACGCGCCGCAGGAAGAGGGCGACGAAGACCGCGAAATGCCGGCGATCACGCAGGACGACCTGCGTCTGGTCGAGGCGATTTTGTTCGCCGCGCCGCATTCCCTGACCGTGCAGCAAATCGCCGAGCGTTTCCCCGAAGACCGCGTGATGCTCATCCCCGATGTGCTGGAAATGCTCAAGGAACATTACGCCGCGCGCGGCGTGACGCTGGTGCAGCGTGAAAAACGCTGGGCGCTGCGCACCTCCGCCGATCTGGGCCATCATCTGCGTCTTGAAAAAGAACAGCCGAAGAAATTCACCCGCGCCGCGATGGAAACCATGGCGATTATCGCCTATCACCAGCCGGTGACGCGCGCGGAAATCGAAAACATCCGCGGCGTGGCGACCAGCCCCGGTGCGCTCGATGCGCTGATGGAAGCGGGCTGGATCAAGCCGGGCAAACGCCGCGAAGTGCCGGGCCGCCCTGTGACGTGGCTGACCACGCAGGCGTTTCTGGATCACTTCGGTCTTGAAAAACTCGAAGACCTGCCGGGTATGGAAGAGCTGAAAGCCGCCGGCCTGCTCGACAAACGTCCCGCTATCGAGGCGATGCCGACCACCGGTGACCTGTTCGAAGAAGGCGCAGGCAAGGAAGACATCGACCCGAACGAAGTCACGGACGAAGACTTGCTCGGCAAACCCGACGCCAACGACGAAGTGGCGTTCGACGAAGAAAGCTCCGAAGGCGAGGATACGGAAAACGACACCGTTTCCAGTGGCGGCGACGACGAAGAAGATGATTTCGACGACGCGGAGTCTGACGACGACGATTTCGACGATGAAGACGACGAGGACGAAGAGTCCGGCGACGAAGATGACGACGCCGACGACAGCGATGATGAAGACGATGACTTCGGCGACGACGACGATTCCGACGACGAGGATGACGGCGACGAAGACGAAGACGAAGACGAAGACGAAGACGAAGACTTCGATGATGAAGACGATGAAGATGACGAAGAGGATGACCGCTAATGGGGCTTAGCATTTGGCATATTCTGGTCGTGGCGGTTTTGGTCATGGTCCTGTTCGGTCGCGGTAAAATTCCGCAGATCATGGGCGACCTCGGCAAGGGGCTGCGCAATTTCAAAGACGGCATCAGCGGCGAGGGCGAGAAAAAAGACAATTTGCCGCCGCCGGATAACAAGGGCGAGTAAGTCTCTTGTTCGGCATTTCGTGGTCAGAAATGCTGGTCATTCTGGCCGTGGCATTGGTTGTCATCGGCCCTAAGGATTTGCCGCGCCTGCTGTATTCGGCGGGTAAATTATTCAGAAACGTCAGGCGCTTCACCGACGATATTCAACGATCGATTGATGGCATCATGCGCGAAGAGGAGCTGGCGGATATTGTCCGCGAAGCCAACCTCGCGGGCGGTGACAATCTTCAGTTCGAACTCGATAAACAGGTGCAGATAGAAGCGGCGCGCCGCGCGGGTGCGCAGCCGGACGGCCCCGATATTACGCCCGCCGCCAAACCCAAAGACGCCGCGCTTCAAATTGAGAAAAAGCCGGAGGATAGCGATGCAACCGGCTGATAAAGAAGATCAAAAAACCATGCCATTGGTGGCGCACCTGACGGAGCTGCGCCAGCGCCTGATCCGCGTGATGCTGGTTTTCGTCCTCCTCAGCTGCGCCTGCTTTTTTATTGCCGAGGATATTTACGGCTTTCTGGTGCGCCCGCTCGCCGATGTGCTGGAGGGGGAAAACCGCCGCCTGATTTATACCGGCATGGGCGAGGCCTTCATTTCCTACATGAAAATCGCCTGCTTTGCCGGTGGATTTATTGCTTTTCCCTACCTTGCGGCGCAAATCTGGCTGTTTGTGGCGCCGGGGCTTTATAAAAACGAGCGCAAGGTTTTTCTGCCGTTTCTGGTGGCAACGCCCGTGCTGTTTGTTGCGGGTGCGGCGTTTGTTTATTATCTGGTCATGCCTGCGGCGTGGCGGTTTTTTGCCGGGTTTGAAAACCTCACGCCGTCGCCGGGCGGTCTGCCCATCCAGCTCGAAGCGCGCGTGAGCGAATATCTCGACTTCGTCATGGGGCTCATCTTTGCGTTTGGCTTTTGTTTTCAACTGCCTGTTTTGCTGACGCTTGTCGGCTATGCGGGATTTGTGTCTGCCGATACGCTGGCGGATAAACGCCGCTATGCGATTGTGATTATTTTTTCCATCGCCGCCGTTGTCACGCCGCCGGACGTGCTGAGCCAGTTCATGCTCGCGGTGCCGCTGTTGCTGCTGTATGAAATCTCCATCCTGCTGGTGCGCCGCGCGGAGAAGCGCAGGCAAGCCGCCAATACCGACGCCGCGCCGTCAAACACCTAATCAAATCTAGACCGCGCCGCAAAAACCGAATAATATAAACGCATTGGGTTTCGGGAGGTTCCGGCGATGCCGGCGCTTCCTTGCGGGGGAATTGCGGGCGGCTGCGCCCATCATCACAGAGAAAAAACATGTTCGACCTTAAGCACATTCGGGAAACGCCCGAGTTCTATGATTCCGGCTGGCAACGTCGCGGCCTTGCGCCCCAGACGCCCCAAATTATCGCGATGGATGAACGCCGACGAGCCCTGCAAACTGAAAAGGGCGATTTGCAGGCTAAACGCAACGAAGCGTCTAAGCAAATAGGTGTCATTAAATCGAAGGGGGGGGATGTCAACGAGATTATGGCTCAGGTTGTAAGCTATAAAATCGACATCGCCAATTTGGAAGAAAAAGAGAAAAAAATAACAGATGATTTGAATGACATTCTTAGTCGTCTGCCGAACATTCCCGATGCCAGCGTGCCCGATGGCAAGGATGAAAAAGACAACAAGGAGGCCCGCCGCCACGGCGAGCCGCCGCGCATCAACAGCGCCCGCGACCATACCGACATCGGCGAGGGGCTGGGCGGCATGGATTTCGAAACGGCCGCCAAAATGTCCGGCGCGCGTTTTGTGCTGCTGAAAAGCGGCGTCGCGCGGCTGGAGCGTGCGCTGGCGCAGTTCATGCTCGATACCCACACGCAGGAACATGGCTATACGGAACTGTCCGTACCGCTGCTGGTGCGCGACGAAGCGCTGTACGGCACGGGCCAGCTGCCCAAATTCGCCGAAGACCTGTTCCGCACAAGCACAGGCCACTGGCTGATTCCGACGTCGGAGGTTTCGCTGACCAACACGGTTCTCGATACCATCCTCGATGCCGCCGATTTGCCGCTGCGTTTGACGTCGCTGACGCCGTGTTTCCGCTCCGAAGCGGGGGCGGCGGGCAAGGACACCCGCGGCATGATCCGCCAGCACCAGTTTTATAAAGTCGAGCTGGTCAGCATCACCGCCGAAGACAAATCGATGGACGAGCTGGAGCGCATGACGAATTGCGCTGAAACCATTCTCAAAAAACTCGGCCTTGCCTTCCGCACCATGGCGCTGTGCACCGGCGATATGGGCTTTTCGGCGAAAAAGACCTTTGATATCGAAGTCTGGCTGCCGGGACAGAATACCTACCGCGAAATTTCCAGCTGCTCCAACTGCGGGGATTTCCAGGCGCGCCGCATGATGGCCCGCTACAAAGCCGACGGCGACAAACAAACCCGCTATGTGCATACGCTGAACGGTTCGGGCGTCGCTGTGGGCCGCTGCCTGATTGCCGTGCTTGAAAACTACCAGCAGGCGGACGGCAGCGTGATCATCCCCGATGCGCTGCTGCCGTATATGGGCGGCATCAAAAAGCTGGAGCCCGCGGGCGAAACGAAATCCGGAAAGGTGGCGTAAAGATTATGCTGCAATTCCCTGAAAAACTGTCCGAAGCGCGCATCCTTATTTCGAATGACGACAGCATCCATGCCGACGGCATCAAGGTGATGGAGCAAATCGTCAGTTCCATCACGCCGCATGTCTGGGTGGTCGCGCCCGAAACACAGATGTCGGCGGCGGGCCATTCGCTCACCATTCATATGCCGCTGCGTCTGAAAGAATACGACAAGCGTCATTATTCCGTTTCCGGTACGCCGACGGATTCCGTACTGCTGGGCGTGCAGCAGGTGATGAAAGATTTCCGCCCGCATCTGGTGCTGACGGGCATCAACCACGGCCAGAACACGGCCGATGACGTGACCTATTCCGGCACCATCGCCGCCGCGATCGAGGCGACGCTGATGCATATCCCCGCGATCGCCTGCAGTCAGGATTACGACGAACACGGCGGCAAGCCCGACTGGTCGATTGCGCGCGAATACCTGCCGCGTATTCTTGAAAAATTCGCGGGCAAAACGCTTGACCCCTATAGCCTTCTCAGCGTGAACTTTCCGCGCAAGGTGCAAGGCGTCATTCCGCAGATCCGTGCGGTGCGCCAAGGGCATTACAGCATGGAGAAGCAGGAGATGGACCGCCTGACCGACCCGCGCGGCCGCCCGTATTTCTGGATCGGCCCGCCGCCGCCGCGCGACGACCATGATGAAGGCAACGATATCGGCGCGCTCAAGGCCGGGCATGTCACCATCACACCGTTTTCGCTCAATTTGACGCATCACGAAGCGCTCAAGGATTTGCAGGGGATGTTCGAGTGACCGTTATTGCGCGCAAAATCCGCCTGATTATGAAGCTGCGCAAATGCGGCATCACCGATACCGGCGTGCTGGCGGCGATTGAGCGCATTCCGCGCGAGATTTTTATTCCGACCCAGTTCCACGATCAGGCTTACGAAGATACCGCGCTGCCCATCGGGCGCGGCCAGACCATCAGCCAGCCGCTGGTGGTCGCCAGCATGACGCAGGAACTGAAGCTGAACGACCGCCATAAGGTGCTGGAGATCGGCACCGGTTCGGGTTATCAGGCCGCTATTCTGGCCAAGCTGTGCCGCCGCGTGTACAGCATCGAGCGTCACCGCCCGCTGCTGGCGACCGCAGAGGTGCGCATCAACGAGCTGCGTATCCGCAATATCACCTGCAAGGCAGGCGACGGCATGAAGGGCTGGATCGAACAGGCGCCGTTCGACCGCATCATCGTCACCGCCGCGGCGGGGGATGAACCGCCGCCTGCGCTGCTGGCGCAAATGTCGGTGGGCGGCATCATGGTTATTCCCATGGGGCGCGACAAGGCCAGCCAGTTTATTTATCGCATCACCCGCACGTCCGAAGACCATTACGAAACCGAAAAGCTGATGCCGGTGCGTTTCGTGCCGCTGCTGCCGAACGTTGCGCGCGACGAGCCTGATCCGGTGGTCGATGACAGCGCGCAGGATGTTCTCTCCGGCGGTTTCGCCTTCCAGCCTGCCTGAGGCCCGCGTGACGCGCGGGTATAGATTCCAGCCCATAAACCTGCTGATGGCAGGGACGGCTTTGCTGCTGCTGTCGGCCTGCGCCGCGCCGCAGGCGGCGCCCGTGCATAATCTGGGCACGCGCGTCGATGGCGCAGCGGGGGCGGGCGTGGTGATGGTGCGTGATGGCGATACCGTCTGGCGTATATCAGAACGCTACCGCCTGCCGCTGCGCGATATTATCGACATCAACGGTATGAAACCGCCGTATCAACTGCAAACGGGCCAGCGTCTGCAGCTGCCGCCGCCGAACGAGCACAAGGCGGGCGCGGGCGATACCGTCACGGGCATCGCGCGCATGTACGGCGTGCCGGTGTCGCAGGTCGTGAGCGTCAATAAACTGTCGGCGCCGTATCAGCTGCGCGAAGGGCAGGTGCTGCGTATCCCCGCGACTGTGGCGCGGCCGCAGGTCGTGGTGCAGACGCCGCCTGTGCAGGTGGCGCGGGCGTCGCAAACCGCCGCGGCAAACCCCGCGCAGGCCCGCGCGCCAATAACATCAACAACAGCACCGACGTCAGACCTGTCAGCCGCGACGGTTGTGAATGCGCCGCCGCAGCCGTCATCGCCTGCGCCTGCGCGCGTAGCCTCTGCGGCGACATCAATGCCGTCCGTGGTATCGAGCGCAGCGCCGAGCAAACAGGGATTTATCTGGCCTGTGCGCGGCAAGGTGATTTCCAGCTATGGCCCCAAACCGGGGCATCTGCATAACGATGGCATCAACATCGCCGCGCCGCGCGGTGCGGCCGTGGCGGCGGCGGCGGATGGGACGGTTGCCTATGTCGGCAATGATCTGGCCAGCTACGGCAATCTGGTGCTGATACGTCATGCGAACGGGCTGGTGACCGCTTATGCGCATCTGGACCGTGTTCAGGTCAAACGCGGCGATACGGTGCGCCGCGGACAAGGGATCGGCACGATCGGCTCGACAGGGACGGTGGCAAACCCGCAGCTGCATTTCGAAGTCCGCCGCGGTATCGAAAGCCTCGACCCAGCCAAGTATCTCAGCCATTCATGATACGCGGCGCCGCGTGGGCAACAAAAAAGCCGCAGGTTTTACTGCGGCTTTTTTGTTGGACGATTCCCCTTAATTACATGTCGCACTTCGGCACGTGTTTGGGGGCTGTCACCGTCGACTTCACGAATTCGTTTTGAGTGTTCAGGCTATACTGTTCGCGGCCGCTGTCGAGCGTGCAGATGTAAAAAGAGGCCTTGCCTTCATGCTGGCTGAGATAAGCCGGACCGGAGAACATGGAATTGTAAGCTTCCGTGAAGCTTTTTGCGTCTTTGTCTTTCACGTAGACGGTGGTCAGGCAGCCGGAAGGCGTGCAGCTTGACGGCGATTCAGACGCAACGAAAACGAATTCTTTGCCGCCTACGACATAGTGGGCAGTGCTGACTTCTGCAGGGCTATTGCCCATGGCTTCACGTTCGGCATTCTCGGCCTTGATGTCTTTGATGAAGTCGGCAAGGAACGGATATTTTTCACCGATTTTGTCGATGTTGTGGACGACGAGTTCGACCATCTTGGTGGTGCCATCGGCGACCGTGACGACGTCGAAGGGGTTTTCCTGCTGGATTTCAGAGCGCACTTCGCCAACAAACATCGACTGCGTTGTGGCAGGTGTTTGGGGGGATGCCTGCTCGGCGCCGGCAAGGGCGGGGCCGGAAAGAATGGCGGCTGGAATCAAAACGGTGAGCGCGGCTTTACGGGCGACACGCATGAAGTCGTTTCGAAACTTGCTGTTCAGCATAAGAGTGACTCCGGTCAAGAGCAGAACAAGTACCCAAAAAGAATACATAATAATATCATCCCTTTAAGAGAGAGGCAAGCAGCATTGAGCAAAATCCTTAAACTTCAAATGATTGCGGCGCGGGAAAGTTCCCGCGCCGCGCATTTCGAAGCTTAGCGTTTGGTCGATTGCTCGGTGACGAGGTTCGCCTCCATCTGCTGGTTCAGCTGCAGGGCCGCGCGGGCCGCGAGCAGGGCGTTGATCTGCTCTTGCAGTTTATAGATGTCCTGCAGCTGCAAGGTGATATAGGCGTTCACGACCGTCTGTTCCTGCACCAGCGCGCCGATATTGTTGGCGATACGGATGTAGTAGTCGGGGTCGAAGAAACGTTCCTGCGTCAGGGCCTGCATGATTTCGTTATAACTCGGGAATTCGGCGATCTGGTCATCCGGAACACCGGCCTTGCGGCGGATTTCCTGAATGATTTCGTTGATCGGACGCGGCGGTGCCGGCGGTTCTACCGTGCCGCTCGGACCCGTCGAGTAACCGGGGCCGCCCGGCGTACCGAAGCCCATGTCATAGCCAGCCAGTGCCTTCAAGCGGAATTCGGCGGAGTGTTGGTTACCGTCGCGCGGTACCCCATCCGGACCCGGACGGCATTTGGCCTGATAGTTGGAGACGCAGTTGCCGGGGCAGCAGCCCATCCAGGTGTTGACGCAAGCGGCACCCACAAGGTGCGCCGCCGCGACGAGGCCGGATGTGGTGATGACCGTACCTGCGGCCGTCGTGCTGCCGACTTTGCCTTTGGTGCAAGAGTTCAGCTCGTTGTTGTACTGGATCGCGTGGTAAGCCTGAATAGAGCCGGTCTGCGCTTCGCAACTGCGCAGGTAGTCGTTCATGCTGTTAATGGGACGGCCACCGCAGGTGCCGGTCCATGACCAGCTTTCGGCGTTACCATTAGTAGTGTTATGGATGCAACCGACCGTAATCAGCGCCTGACGGCCCATCTGGTACATGCCAAGGAAGTTACCGTTTTTACGCTCGCGGATGTTACAGACACCGCCGGCTTCATGGTAACCCAGTTTGCGCAGGAACTCGGTGTAATCGCCGCCGCCTGCGGTCAGCTCGCCGCCGACGGTACCCGGCGGGGGCGGTGCAGGCATGGTGGCGCCCAGTTCACCCGTTTCCGGCAGAGCCATACGGCGCGACATGATGGCGGTCACGACGTCGGTCGAAATCGTACGGATGGATTTCAGGTGTTCCTGTTTGAGGATCCATTCCTGAACTTCCGGAAGCTGGGTCAGGTTCGGATCCAGTTTCGGCACGACATAGGGCTGGATAAGGTTACGCAGCAGGGACGTCGCCGCGATACGGTTCTTTTCTTCCTGGAAGTCGATCGTGTCTTTGAACAGGAATGTTTCAACGTCGATGTCACCGTCCACGATTTCCCCGGCAGTCGTCGGGTTCGGGCAGGGGTTGACGCCGTCGTTCATCTGCGTGTTCAGGAAGTACTGGCAGAAGGTTTCGAAACGCTTGTTGATGTCCTTGCTGATCGTTTCCTGCGGTGTACCGGAAGACGGCTGGTTGTTGACTTCCTTGGTCACTTCGTTGGTCAGCGCGGTGCGTACGGCGTTGGAAACCGATTCACCATGGGACATGGCGGCAGGCGGCGATGCGGCGGAGCAGGTCTTCTCGTTCGGCATCAGACGTGCTTTGGCTTCGGTTTCCGCTTCCTGCAGGTTGCGGGCCTGACGCGTCACGTTGTGCGAGTCCATCATGGAGCCGAGCTGGCGGCTCTGGTCGATGGTGCTGGCATGCCATTGCGCGGTCATGTTTTGCAGGGCGGGGCGGAACTGGTCATTCCACCAGTTGCGGACGTATTCAACAACCTGCCAGCCGGCCTGATGGTTGATCAGCTCGTCGCCGCCAACGCTTTCATGCACGTTACCCCAAGTGTTCAGCGTGCCGGTCGAGTTCTCACGCGCCCAGGCGCAGGGGTCGACGGCGAAGCTGCCGGTCAGCGGAGCATCGGAGGCTTCACAGTTATCTTCAGGGCCGGGCGCCGGATCGTCACCGGTGAAGGGCGGCGGCGGGGGCGGCGGCGGCGGAGCCGGCGGCGTAGGCGGTGCGGGCGGCGCAGGAGGTGCCGGCGGCGGCGCGGGCGGCGTTACAGGCGGTACTGGCGTGACGTTCGGCGACGACAGGTTCAGGAAGTCGAGGCCGAGGTTGTCGATACCCAGCGAAGGCCAGATGTCGTTCGCGCTGGCGACCATCAGGTTAAGGATATCGAGCGCTTCGGGATTGCCCAAAATGGCGTTGCCCATCTGGGTGATGGCGTCGGCAAGGTTGCCGTTACCCATGACGCTGAGCAGCGTATCGCGCAGAATGTTCGCGTTGCCGTCCAGCAGAATGTTGAAAACCGCGGTGGCGCCGGGGTTGCCTTGCAAAAGCAGTTGCATGGTCTGAAGGCCGATTTCCCCCTGACCCGCAATGATGGAGTTAATAAGGTCGTTGGCCTGCGGAATGGGAATAAACCATCCCCACCCGTCATCGTAGTTCATGCTCTCGCCGCCAAGGGCGCCGAGCAGGGAGCTCAGGGAGCCGGTATTGCCCGCCAGCGCCTGGTTGATTGTATTGACAGCGGTTGCGCCGCCGCCGAGGTTGGTGCTGACAACGTTCAGGAACGAATAAACGTCCATAGAACCGCCAAGCTCTGATTGAATGAGCGAAATGGCGGCTGCGTTGCCGCCAAGGGCATCGCGGAGCGTTTCAAGGCTTGAACTATATTGGGCATGTGCGCTTCGTGGCGCCATGAATAGCGCGACGACCGCTATGGCCATCAGACATCTCAGGAAGCGCGCGGCGAGACCCGTTGATTCCTGAACGGGAGACTGATTCCCCCTCCAAAAACGCAAACACTGCATGAAAAACCCTCAGCCCATTCTTATCTCTAAATTATAGCATAGCCAAAATTAATTTGGGAATTATTTAAAATTTTAGCTATTTTGTTGCGTTGTGGCGAATAGGTTTTTAAGCGATTGATTTAAATGAATAATAATATCTTCCGCCGTCAGGCCGGGACCATGTAGCCGGGCCGCGTCTGCCTGAAGCCAGACCCCGCAAAGGGCCGCCATGAAGGGCTTCATGCCCTGCGCCGCGAATCCTGCCACGAGTCCCGCCAGCACATCGCCCGCGCCCGCGGTCGCCAGAATCGGGGTGCCGTTGGTGTTGATGGCGGCGGTGCCGTCTGGGGCGGCAATCACGGTGTCAAAGCCTTTGAGGATGACAATCGCATTCGCCCGTTTCGCGGCAGCGCGTGCGCGCGCCAACTTGCTGCCCTGAATGTCGCCGAATAACCGGGCGAACTCGCCTTCATGCGGGGTCAGGATATGGCGGGGGGCGAGGTGCTTGAACAGCGTATCGGCATCGTTTTTGAATACGCTGAAAACGTCGCCATCCAGCACGGCGGTTTTTCCTGCCATCGACAGCGCATCCAGTGTCGCGCCGCGCAGGCGAACGCCGTCATCGCCCGTATGTCCGCCGCCGGGGCCGATAAGCACGACATTCGCGCGCTCGTCGCGCAGCAGGGTTTTGAAATCCTCCGCGCTGTCCCACGTATCGACCATGATGCTGGCGCGGAATTGGCTATATATCGCACGGGCATCGGCGCGGCAGGCAATGCTGACCACGCCTGTACCCGATACCTGCGCCGCATGGGCGGCAAGGCAGGCGGCGCCCGTACGCTGCGATCCACCATAAACGGTCACGTGACCGCGCGTGTATTTATGCGCGTCAATCGCGGGGAAGGGGAAATCGGGCAACCACAGCGCCGGATGGTTTTCAAAAGCCGCAGTGCCCATCGCGGCAATCAGCGCATCGTCAATCGGCAAGCTGGCCAGATGCAGCCGCCCTATATATTCATGCGTCGCGGCGAGGACGTGGGCGATTTTCTTGCGGCAGAAAACAACGGTGATGGCGGCTTTCAGCGTGCCTTCGGCAATCGCGCCCGTCGTGGCGTCAATGCCGGAGGGAATATCGGCGGCAATCACCGGCAAATTCTTCGCGCGGATTTTATCGAACAGGATCACGACTTCCGGCGGCAGGGCGCCATGAAACCCCGTGCCGAAAACACAATCGACGACAAGGTCTGTCTGATGCACAGGCAGGTTTGAATTCAGGTTTTCAACCGCGCCTTCCCAGACGGCGGCCGCTTCGGCAGCATCGCCTTTGAGGGCTGATTTTTTTACGAGGCATGCCGTGCGCACAGACCAGCCGGGGCGCTGCGACAGCATTTGCGCGGCGACGAAACCATCCGCCCCGTTATTGCCCGCGCCGCACAGAAACAGGACGCGGCAGGGGGCTACGTTTTTTTCGATGATACTGGCCAGCGCCGCGGCGGCAGATGAAATCAGCTGATGCGCGGGCGTGCCTGCGGCAATCGCCGCAAGGTCGGCTTTTTTCATTTCGGCGGCTGTCAGGATTTCAAACATGCGCAAGTATTGCAGGTTATACCGGCAAGGAAAAGGGCGCAGAGAAAGGGGGAAAGTGGGGCGATCGACGGGGTTTGAACCCGCGACATCTTGGACCACAACCAAGCGCTCTACCGCTGAGCTACGACCGCCATAGGATGCCATATTCCTGAAACCTTGAGAAAGCGGGCTTCAGTCGGTTCGGCACCGCGCGGTTTTATCAGAAACCGCCGCTCAGGGTCAAGGTCATTACATAGTCATCTGTACATCATCATATATGAGTGTGCGGCGGTTTGCCACAAAACTCTGCCTATTTTTTGTGCAAATGCGCGTTTTTTAGGCGTGGCTATGCCCGAGTTTCTTAAAAATATCGTTTAAATACATATATTTAGTGTGAATAAAAAACTGGCACGGGATGTGCAAACATTCGCGCCGTTTTACAAACCGCACAGGATTCAGGCGCGATGAAAAAAATCGAGGCGATTATCAAGCCGTTCAAGCTCGACGAGGTGAAGGAAGCTCTTCACGAAGTCGGCGTACAGGGCATGACCGTGACCGAGGTGCGCGGCTTCGGCCGCCAGAAGGGCCATACCGAACTTTACCGCGGCGCCGAATACGTGGTCGATTTCCTGCCCAAGGTGAAAATCGAAGTCGTGGTCGAAAACGGCCAAGTCGACGATGTGATCGAAGCCATCGAGAAAGCGGCGCAAACGGGCCGCATCGGCGATGGCAAGATTTTCGTTCTGCCCGTCGAAAACGTCATCCGCGTCCGCACGGGCGAGCGGGGCAAACAGGCCATCTAGGCCGACATATATTTTTTACACGAACTGCCTACCGGACTTTTTACACACACAGACAAAAACCAAACGGCCAGAGGAGAACACACATGGCAAAATCGAATGCAAAACTGAAAGTGGCGAAAGCCCCTGCGAAGCCTGCAAAGCTGAAGCAGAACTTCGCGCCGCTGTTCAAGCTTATCAAAGAACACAACATTGAATACGTATCCTTCCGCTTCACCGACCTGCGCGGCAAGCTGCAGCACACGGCGCAGCACGTCTCGACGGTTGACGAAGACCTGCTGACGGATGGCATCATGTTCGACGGCTCGTCCATCGCAGGCTGGAAAGCGATTAACGAATCCGACATGCTGCTCATCCCCGATGTCTCGACGGCTGTTCTCGACCCCTTCAGCGCGCAGCCGACGCTGGATGTTTTCTGCGACGTATATGAACCGTCGACCGGCCTGCCGTATTCGCGCGACCCGCGTTCTATCGCTCGTGCGGCGGAACAATATCTGAAAGCGACGGGCGTGGGCGATACCGCTTACTTCGGCCCCGAAGCCGAATTTTTCATCTTCGACGATGTGCGCATCAACGTGCAGATGAACAAGGTTTCGTATGAAATCGACAGCATGGAAGGCCCCTATAACTCCGGCACCGATTACGAACATGGCAACATGGGTCACCGTCCGGGCGTCAAAGGCGGTTATTTCCCCGTGCAGCCGATCGACAGCTCCAACGACATGCGCGGCGAAATGACCTCGGTTCTCGCACGTATGGGCGTACCGATGGAAAAGCACCACCACGAAGTGGCGCCGTCGCAGGTGGAACTGGGCCTGAAGTTCTCCACGCTGGTCGACAGCGCGGACAACATGCAGCTTTACAAATACGTCGTGCATAACGTCGCGCATGCCTATGGCAAAACCGCGACCTTCCTGCCGAAGCCGGTTTACGGCGACAACGGTTCGGGCATGCACGTGCACCAGTCCATCTGGAAAGCGGCCAAGCCGCTGTTCGCGGGCGCCGGTTATGCCGACCTGTCGGAAACCTGCCTGTACTACATCGGCGGCATCATCCGCCACGCCAAGGCGCTGAACGCCATCACCAACCCGACCACCAACAGCTACAAGCGTCTGGTACCGGGCTATGAGGCGCCGGTTCTGCTCGCATACTCCGCGCGCAACCGCTCCGCGTCCTGCCGTATTCCTTTCGCGGCCAGCCCGAAAGCGAAACGCGTGGAAGTCCGCTTCCCCGATCCCGCCGCCAACCCGTATCTGGCTTTCGCCGCGATGCTGATGGCCGGTCTCGACGGTATCCAGAAAAAAATCCATCCCGGCGAGGCGATGGACAAAAACCTCTACGACCTGCCGCCCGAAGAACTGTCGGAAATCCCGACCGTTTGCGGCAGCCTGCGCGAGGCGCTGGATGCCCTGCGTGACGACCATGACTTCCTGCTGAAAGGCGGCGTCTTCACCAAGGACTTCATCGATAGCTATCTCGAACTGCGCTACGAAGAAGTGAAGGCATTCGAAACCATGCCGCACCCGATTGAATTCGCGATGTACTACTCCGTCTAATCGCGTTTTCCGCCAAGACAAAACCCCCTGCCGCAAGGCAGGGGGTTTTGTTGTTTGTGAACTTTGTCAGTTGCGCGCGGGCTTTTGCGTTTTAACGGCGCTTTCGCGGATACGTGTCAGGTCGCGGCGCAGAAGATCACAGTTTTGCAGTATCGTGTCGTTAGATGGTTTAACGCGTTCAAGGTCGCGCAGCATCATCTGTTCCATACCGGAGAGTTTACTGTCGCCGGAAGGGCCTGTGTCGCTTGTCATCTATAAACCTGCATATTTGTTAACGGGAAGGCCCATTATTGCGCGCCTGACGTCAAAAAGCAAACGGCGCCCGCAGACGCCGTTCAAGTGGTTGTGAATGCTCTGTTTTTCGTCTGTTAACGAATGGAGCGCACAATTTCTTCCAGCGTTTGCACGTTGCGCGCCCAGGCGTAGAGTCGTTCCTGTTCGCGCATGGTGATCAGGAAGATGATGATATACCACTCTTTGTCGCCAAGGACGACGAGGTGCAAATCCTGTTTGCTCTGGCCGCGGCGGCGGCTGTCGACATTGTAAATTTCGTAGCGGTTGAACAGGAAGCGGTCATAGGCAACCGATTTGTCGCTGCTCTGCATTTCGGTGACGTCAAGGTTGAACTGGGTATCCAGCAGTTTTTTAACCTCGTCAATTTCCTTCATCAGGTTGGTCACGCGGTGACGGCGGATGGCCAGCAGCTGGATAAAACCGTCAACGCCGCCGGTGGCATTTTTATTGTGCAGCTGGGCATTGAGGCGGTTCATGTCTTTGAAGTTCTGAGAAACGGTTTCCCATGACTGCGGCAAACTCATTTTCGCGGCGTCCATCATCATGAATACGCGCTGCGGTTCGATAGGGCCTTCTTTGGGGTACGTCAGGCCAAAGCTGTCAACGGTACGTTTTTGCAAAAACTTCGCATAGTCACGCAGGTTTTGCGGAAGCTGTACGCGCGCCATCATCATGACGTTGCCGCTCAGCTGGGCGGTGATGTAGTTGTAAAAGCTTTCGCCGCCATCAAGGCTCACGAAAAAGATAGAGGCGCGGCGCGGGTTTTTGGGGTCCTGAATGACGTCACCCTCCGGGGCGAAGCCGCTGGTCAGAATGTAATTCCGCAGCCAGTTGGCGGCGGAAATTTCATGTTCGACGTAAGAGCCGTGTACCGATGCGCGGATGCGTTTGGTGCCGATCATCGGGCTTGAAAAACGCGCGATATCACCGATGATGCGGCCGCTCAGCGTGGCTTTTTCGTCCGGCAGAAGGTCGGTTTGCCAGTCTTTGGGTATGTTCATCGTGAAATACAGGTCGGCACGTTTGAACGGCATGACCGTATGCACGGTCGTCATTTGCTCGAAAGTGGCTTCGTCATGAATGGGGTGCTGCGGCGGGCCTTTTTTTTCTTCGGGTTTTTTATCGCCGCCGAACAAGCTGCCGATACCCGCAATGCGCTCGCCCTTTTTGGCGCCGAACATATCTCCCGCCATGACGCTGCCGGAAAACAGGCCGGCGAAAGCAAGGGCGGCGAGGGCGGAAAAAACGAAATGCTTCATATGCGGATCTTTCATGAAAGATATAGAAACAGTTGCTCAGGTGTGTCCGGCGATCGGGGTTGGTTTGCGGTTTTCGTCGATGGCGACATAGGTGAATTTGCCTTCGGTGACTTTATGCGCCTTGTCGGCCAGACGGTGGCGCGCCCAGCTTTCGACATGCACGGTGATCGACGTGCGGCCCACACGCTCCACGCGGGCGTAGCAGCTGACCTCGTCGCCGACAAAAACCGGATGCTTGAACACCATGCCGTCGATGGCCACGGTGGCGATACGGCTGCCCGCGCGCTGGTGCGCAACGACGCTGCCGGCCAAATCCATCTGCGAGAGCAGCCAGCCGCCGAAGATATCGCCGTTCGCGTTGGTGTCCGCGGGCATGGCGATGGTGCGCAGGGCGGGCGCGGTGTCGTAGTCGGGTTTTTCGAAATTCATGTCAGCAGATTCCCCTATAACCTTGATTATAATATAGGCGGGCTCTTAACGGGATACAAGCGGCGGGCGGGAAAGGTTCCATCGGGCGGGGCGCTTGCCTTCGTTTCCTGAAATGCGTAAAGTGCGGCTTATGAACGAAACAGCTAAAAAGTCCAAGAAAATGGCCGCATCCACCGATACCGCCCGCAAGGGAGACTATTCCGCCGCCGACATCGAGGTGCTGGAGGGGCTGGAGCCCGTCCGCAAACGCCCCGGCATGTATATCGGCGGGACGGATGAACGCGCCATGCACCATCTGGTCAGCGAGATTCTGGATAACGCAATGGACGAGGCTGTGGCCGGTTATGCCAGCCGCATCGAAATCCTGCTGGAGCCGGGCAACAAAGTCACCATCAGCGACAACGGCCGCGGCATCCCCGTCGACAACCATCCAAAATATCCGGGCAAGTCGGCGCTGGAGGTCATTTTCACCACCCTGCACTCGGGCGGTAAATTCAGCGGCAAGGTTTACAACACCTCGGGCGGTCTGCACGGCGTCGGCTCGTCGGTCGTGAACGCGCTGTCGAGCGCGATGTCGGTCGAAGTTGCCCGTGACAAAGAACTGTTCCGTCAGGAATACAGCCGCGGCCATGTGCAGGGCAAACTCAAAAAGCTCGGCGCGACCAAAGAGCGCGGGACCACCGTGACCTTCGTGCCGGATACCGAAATTTTCGGTAAAGAAGCCGCTTTCAGCCCGAATACGATTTACCGCCTTGCGCGCTCCAAAGCGTATCTGTACCGCGGCGTTGAAATCCACTGGCGCTGCACGCCCGATCTTATCAAGGACGCGGCCAAAACCCCCGCCGAGGAAATTATCAAGTTTCCCAACGGTATCCTTGATTATCTGTATTCGCTGACTGAGGGTCAGACGCCCGTCTCGCCGCGCCCGTTTTATTGCGCGGTTGATTTTCCGGAGGGGGAGGGCCGCTGCGAAGTCGCCATCCACTGGACGGAAGAAGAAGAGAACGGCTTCCTGAGTTCCTATTGCAATACCATTCCGACGCCCGAAGGCGGCTCGCACGTACAAGGGCTGCGCTCCGCGCTGTCCAAAGGGCTGCGCAGCTATGCCGATATGATCAACAACAAAAAGGCGGGCGTTCTGACGCCGGACGATATTTTCGGCTCCGCCACCGTTTTGCTCTCGGTCTTTATCCGCGATCCGCAATTTCAGGGGCAAACCAAAGACAAGCTGACGTCTGTTCATGCAACACGTTTGATTGAAACGGCGGTCAAAGACCATTTCGAACATTGGCTCACGGGCGACAATGCGGGCTCCAAAGTGCTTTTGGAATACCTGATTGAAATCGCCGAAGAACGCCGCCGCGCCAAAGACGTGCAGGAAATGAACCGCAAGTCGGCAACGCGCAAGCTGCGTTTGCCGGGCAAGCTGGCGGATTGCTCTAAAAAATCCTCAGAAGGCACTGAAATTTTTATCGTCGAAGGGGATTCCGCCGGCGGCTCCGCCAAGCAGGCGCGCAGCCGCGAAACGCAGGCGATTTTGCCCCTGCGCGGTAAAGTCCTCAACGTCGCCAGCGCGACGTCGGACAAAATCCGCCAGAACCAGGAAATTTCCGACCTAATTCAGGCCCTCGGCTGCGGCACGGGCAAGGATTTCAGCATCGACAAGCTGCGTTATGAACGCGTCATCATCATGACCGACGCGGACGTTGACGGTGCGCATATCGCCTCGCTGCTCATTACCCTGTTTTATCAGGAAATGCGCGGGCTGATCGAACACGGGGCGCTGTATCTGGCGCTGCCGCCGCTGTACCGTCTGACGGCGGGCGGGGAGAGTGTCTATGCCCGCGACGACGCCCACAAAGAAGAGCTCATGAAAACCGTTTTCAAGAGTAAAAAGAAGGTCGAAATCAGCCGCTTTAAAGGTCTGGGTGAAATGCCCGCCGCGCAGCTGAAAGAAACCACCATGGACATGAAAAAGCGCAATCTGCTGCGCGTGGTGCTGCCGGAGGCCGAAATCGGTCAGGCCACCAGCAAAAAGCCCGAAGGGCCGACCGCGCAGCTCATCGACCGTCTGATGGGTAAAAACCCCGAAGCGCGTTTTGAGTTCATTCAGGAAAACGCACAATTCGTGCAGGATATCGATATCTAATCCGTGTCAGGGGGAGAAGGGCGGCAAACCGCCCCGCATACCCGTTTTCTGGCATGGAGATGTATATCGATGAAAAAGCCGCTGTTTTTGCTGGTCGTTCTCTGGACGCTGGTTTGTGCCGGCATGATCTTGTGGTCGGTGTCACCCGCGCAGAGCCATCCGCCGCAGCGCGGTGATGCCTATGTGACGGATACCGCCTATGCGCTGCCCCGCGGCGCTGACAACAGATATCATCAGCAATATTCGCTGCCGCAGACGGGCAGGGGCTATGCATTGCCGCAGCCATATCATGCCTATGCCCCCGTGCAGGTGGCGCCGCGGCGTCTTTGGGAAAACGACCCGTCCTACCAGCGCGAACTCAATATGCTTATTCGCGAAAGCGCCCTGCGCCAGCGCCAGCTGAAGCAAAAGGCGGAGGCCGATATCAGCCGTCTCGACGCGCAGCGGATGGAAACCATCAACCGCCACATGGCCTCGCTGGAGCGCCTGAACGATAGCCGCAATAACCGCTATACGGATTACTCGACGCTGGCCAGCCGCCAGAACGCGCGCGAGGCCGATTACCGCGCCCGCCTGTCACAAATCAAATCCACGCTGGAGCTGCAGCAGCTGCGCGAACAGAACGATCTGCAAAAACGCATCCTCGCGCTGGATGGGGGCTATGCCCGCAAAGAGCCCTATCGCAGCTGGCTGGAAGGGCGGCGCGGCGGTCGATAAAAGAGGGGTTCAAAAAGCGGTAAAAAGATTTTCAGTCCCGTTTTATCCTTGTTAATCAATTATTAAGGATTGGGGCGGTCCTTACTTTTTCCGTAAAAAATATTGACAGCGGGGGCCATTCCCCGTATCCTGTTCGTAAGATCGTCAATCAGGTTTTAAACCGGAAATCGCGATGTGGCTGGCACCGCAGGGTGCCGATATAAAAACAGTTTTCAGGGTGGGTGCCATAATGGACAACAACAAACCGGAAAAAGGCGAAAAAGGCTATCTGGCGTCGGCTTTCAGCGCGGCTTCGATCCGTAAAGCTGTTTTGTCGGTCGTTGCCGGTGTCACCTTGGCCGTCGGCGCCGCAGGCTTCGCCAACGAAGCGCAGGCGCAGACCACCGTCCCCTACGGTCAGCAGGGCGTGACCGCCACCCAGCAGCAACAAAAACCCTGGGCGCACGAAGCGGCTTATCAGGAACGCATCCGTCAGCTTGCGGAACAGCAGGAAATCAGAATGCGCGATGCGCAGGCACGCGCCCGCGTGGACTACGCGAATATCAATCAGGTGCGCACGACGCAACTGGCCAATTACAACACCCGTGTCCGCGCGATCAACAACAACAAAAGCATGCGTGGCGCAGATAAAGTGCTGCGCATAGCCGAAGCGACGCAAAGCTGGCAGGCCCAGCAGGAAAGCCTGCGTGCGCGTACGTTGTCCGTACAGAATCGCATCGAGGCCATGCAGAACAATAACGAACGTGCCATGTCCCAGTTGATTATGACGCTGGACCGCCAGTATTCGAATCAGGAACCTTACAAATCTATGCTGCGTCAACAGCAGTCTGGCAGCTATACGACGGCGGCAACCCAGCCGACCACGCGCCCTGCCGCGATGGATCCCGATGAAAAGATGCAAGACAACATGGAAAAAGCACGCCGTGATGCCATGCAGAAAATCTACAAACAATATCTCGACGCTGAAGTAAAAGCGGGCCGCATCCCCGATAGCCCCGATGACTTCTTCAAAAAGCGCGAGGCAGAGCAGCGCCAGCAAACGCAATCGCCGCAAACGCCGCGCCGCTAGGCCAACAGTTTACTTCGTAGCCAGAAAAGCCTCCCCTCAGACACGGGGGAGGCTTTTTCGCTTTATTTGTAAAAATTTCTAAAAATATGGAAATTATGCTTGACCCTGCCGCCCGATGACGTTAATTTTCAATATCCAAATTTTTTAAACGAGCAAGAAAAGGGCAGCCGATATGGAAGCGAAAGCCGAAAAAGGGTCATTGATGAAATCTTTTTGCAAGGCCGCCTTGGTGGCTGTTGCCGCTGTCGGTCTTTCCGGCTGCGTGACCACGGGCGTTTATCCGGGTGCCGGCCAGTATGGCAGCCCCGTGCACGGACAGGGTGTTTATAACACGTCGCCGCGCGGCTATCAGATCACCTATTCGGTGCCGCGCGCGCCGTGGGCGAATGATCCGTCTTTCAACCGCGAAGTCAGCATGTATTATTCGCAGGCCAACAGCAATGTCCGCCTGCAATACGCGAATTATCAAACGCGCCTTGCGAATTGCAACGCCAGCTTTACGCGCGGTGTCGCCAACAACCAGCGCCAGATCGAACGTGACCGCCGTGACGGCACGACGTGGATCGAGGCGATGGGCACCGGTGCGCGCATCAACCAGACCAACGCAACCTACGACCAGTGCCGCATCAATGCGCAGTCCTCGTTCGAACGCAGCTATCTCAGCCAGCAGCAAACCTTCGATCGTCAGGTCGAAACCCTCAACAGAAAATACGCCCGCCAATACGGCGTGAACTGGCGTTAAGCCGGAATCGCTTGCGGACGGTGGAAAAGGGGGCTGCGGCCCCTTTTTTCGTGCGCACGGGGCCGCGGCGTCTCAAGTCGCTGGATGCGGGAGACGGCAACGATACGCTCAATTACTACGGCGGCACGCGCTCGGGCACGGATCCGAACCTCAAGATCTACGACCTCAAAGGCAACCTGATCTTCGATCGACAGGACACGCAGAAGTTCAAGAGCATCGAGAACGTGGCGCATTATCATGCGCACGGCGCAGGACGACGATTACTACGGCTATATCGTCGATGCGATCTATTCGCTGAACGCGCAGAGCATCATCGTGACGGTCGATCAGCATTTTAACGGCGTGTCGCCGTACAAAGGCGGTTAACGATAATTATAACTTCGGGGTGGCGCGGTTGTCTGTTGCTTAAGTGAAATTTATGAGAATGCGATGCTGCTTGCTTGGAGCGACAGCCAGGTGATAGGCTTGATGGCAGTTTTTAGGGCTTGGACTTCTTTTGAGGCAGCCATGTTACTGCGTGAGCTGGATATCCTAAGATTAATTACATAGCCAATAAAAAATATTGAAAAACTCTAAAAAAATAAACGAGTAAAGAATGATTAGAAGCTATAGGGTGCCTCTTTTCTTTTTTGTCGGGGCTGTTTTGCTGGCGTGTTACTCAAACCGTATTTATAGGGCAGTGGCTGTACATCTTGATCTGCACGCGCCAGTCTTGTCCGCTTTTAGAGGTTCGACGCCAACTTCTCCTAAAGTTTGTGAAGATAGCTATGATCTTGCAGCTACTTTTTACAAGCCTAAACGGCTCATTGTAGATTTTAAACTAGACACTAATGAAAGCATATCTCCGTCTTTTCCCTCTTCTTTCAAGGAGGCTTCTCTCGTACAGCAGGTAAAGTCCTTCGCTGAAAATAATTTCGGAGATTGTTTGCGTGCCAAGAAAGATAGAGTTGTTTTGTATTCGGGGCGCGCATCGCTTGATCAAAGCTTTTTCAAGAGGGAAAACCTCATACTTCATCTGTCTATAAACTACAAGCATAATCCATCTGCTTATTCAGGGGCCGTATTGTCTTGTAAGTTTTTTAGACCGGGCTTACCCGCAAGACTAACTTATATAAACTTCTTTTGGAGAGGTGGCGAACTAAGGTTAGTTCAAAATGATGATGTCAGTAACGAGGATTTTGAGCAAGAAGTTGATAAAAAGCTATCGGTTTTTTTGGATAAATGCATCCGGCCCGAAGATTTTAGGTATCTGCCACAAGATATGCAGGGCCAAGTAGATAGGGTTTTTAGAAAATAATTTCCTGTGAATGGAGCTGCGGAATGAGTACGCCAGATGAGATTTCAACGTTTATTCGACATGAATATCACTTTCTAAACCCATATCGACGTGACATACCGCGGCGACATGACGTCTATTATATCAACAACCCCTACCAGGTGACACTGCACTTCGACGACGAGATTTTGATCTCGAAGGTCTGGGTGGACGATATCCAGTACGACGGTGCGAATGTCACGCAAGTCGTCTTCCGCATCAGAACGTCAAGCAATACGCTGACGCTGGTGGGCGATGCTGCGGCAAACGACAATAAACTTTGGCGCGACGCGTCTGTGCAGATCGAGGCTGTTGCGTGAACGGAACCTGCTGCATTAACCTCTAATGAACGCGAAGAGAGAGTAAAGAAAATGTCGTTAAACTATCTGATATGGATGCTCATAATAATCGTGTGTTGTATTTCATTCTTCTTTTTGAGCAAGAAGGAAGAAGATAAAAAAGGCTTGTGGCGGAAGATCTCGTTGATCGGGTTTTGTGCCGGCTCTGTCCTGCATTTTGCGTTGGATTTGACTGTAGGCAGATGGGGGATGGCATCAAATGTTTTTATTCCTTGGCACGGATATGCGCTCATGTACCTTACAGGAGCAGGTGTGTTTTTGACGGTTTTCACACTTGTTTACTTCGCGCCTCAAAAAGTACGTCCTGTCATTTTATGTGGAGTTGTACTCCTTTTTGGCGGGCTTTTTGTGCTTGATGTATATGCGAATAATTACGGACTTGCTACGGGAAAGAGATATTGTGGCGCAGCTGTTGTAAGGCCCGCTTACGCGGAGTTTCTGTGGTGTTCGGTAGACAGGTTTCAACAGGATTAAATATTTTTAGTCGACGAATATTAAAATGGCTACATACGAAGATTATCTGCATCTGCTGAACACATATAACCTGAGTGCTGATGAAGCTTCGCTGGGGACAAAGCTGCTAACGACAATGACCTTTGGTGCGACGCGGTTGTGCAGCTAGAGGCTGTTGCTTAAATAAAATTTATAGGAAGGCGGGGATGCTTGCTTGGAGCGGCAGCAAGGTGATAGGCTTGGGTTCGTTTTTGGGGAACTGGGCTGCATAATTTTGTAGAGAAAATAGAGAGAAAAGAAAAATGATGCAGCTAAGTTACTTGATATGGGTGCTCGTAATAATGGTGTGCTGCACTTCATTCTTTTTCTTGCGTAAGGAAGGGACAGATCAGAAGAGCCTTTGGCGGAAAATAGCCCTGATTGGCTTTTGTTTTGGCTCTGTGTTGCATTTCCCTGTGGATTTAACTGTAAACACGATGGCCGCAGAAAAGATTTCTTTGGGTATGCATGCTCTGTGGTACCTTGTAGACGTGGGTGTTTTCTTGACGGTTTTTGCACTTGTTTACTTCACGCCTCAAAAGGCACGGCCTGTTATTTTGTGGGGAATTACACTTCTTTTTAGCGGGCTTTTCGTTCTTGATATATATACGAATAACTACAGTCTTGCCACGAGAGAGAGCTCTTGTGGTGATGTTGCTGTAAGACCCCCATACGTGAAACTTCTGTGGTGCCCGACAGAGGATTTTAAGCAGGATTAAATATTTTTAGTTTAGGAATACGGCATCGCTGCATACGAAGATTATCTGCATCTGCTGAACACATATAACCTGAGTGCTGATGAATCTTCGCCGGGAACAAAGCTGCTAACGACAATAAACTTTGGCGCGACGCGGCTGTGCAGATCGAGGCTGTTGCGTGAACGGAACCTGCTGCATTAACCTCGAATGAACGCGAAGAGAGAGAAAAGAAAATGTCGTTAAACTATCTGATATGGATGCTCATAATAATCGTGTGTTGTATTTCATTCTTCTTTTTGAGCAAGAAGGAAGAAGATAAAAAAGGCTTGTGGCGGAAGATCTCCTTGATCGGGTTTTGTGCCGGCTCTGTCCTGCATTTTGCGTTGGATTTGACTGTAGGTAGATGGGGGATGGCATCAAATATTTTTATTCCCTGGCACGGATATGCGCTCATGTACCTTACAGGAGCAGGTGTGTTTTTGACGGTTTTTGTGCTTGTTTATTATGTGTCTTCCAAGCTGCGTTCCGCCCTTTTATGGTCGATTGTTCTTCTTTTTGCGGGGCTTTTTATTTCGAGTGTATATGCGAATAATTACGACTATGCTTCGGGACGTGGTTATTGTGGAGCTGGACAGGGGGGTGCTGTAAGGCCAGGATATGTGAAGCTTTTCTGGTGTCCGGCAGAGAGTCTCAAGCAGGATTAAATATTTTTAGTTTAGGAATACGGCATAGCTACATACGAAGATTATCTCCATCTGTTGAACATATATAACCTGAATGCTGACAAAGCCGCGCCGGGGACAAAGCTGCTAACGACAATGACCTTTGGTGCGACGCGGTTGTGCAGCTCGAGGCCGGTTCCGCATAAGCATTAAATTAAAAGGGAGATAAATGAGAGTCTATGGTCTGGTGCTTGTTGTTCTGATCATGATGCTGTTTCCGTCTCATGCGTGGAGCATGGGAGAAAGGCCAAGTGGCTCTGGCTGGTGCCCTAAAACAGGCCTGTACCTGAAGATGGGAGATACCCGCCTTTATATACCGCCAGAATTGACGAAAAATTCTTCAGTTCGTGACAATCGCGCTGTTCCTAAAAATCTTAAATGCTACAAGAAAGGGGATGCACCGATTGAAACAACGAGCCTATGGTTTTTCCCTAGCGCATATTTCACTCACTATAATCCTCAAAAGCCACTTGATAGGCAGGGGCATAGTCTGCTGGTGAAGGCATACTCTTCTGAGCTAGAAAGAGAAGATGTGTTTGTGAGAGAAAACTTTCATAAGCTAAACCTCCAAGAGATTCCGATGGATCGAGGGTTCTATGTTTACCACAGTTCTTCAGATCGCCCATGGCTGCGTTTTTATATTTCCGACCCTAAGGTTTTGGCTACCCCGAGGGGAAACCCTGTTGTTTTTAGCTGCGAAGACAACACTTATCATGGGTTATGTAGCACAAGCCTAGTGATAAAAAATCTTGGATTTGTGCTGACGCAGATTAAGCCGCGTTATCTTCCAGTTGAAGATTGGCCGCTTCTCTACAAGAGTTTTACGTCGCTTGTGGATAGCTTGGTTATACAAGATGAAGCCGAGATTATCATTCCTTAATTTATGAGGAGAGAAGAGGCCATGCCCTATGCGCTCGGCGGACATCAAGTTAATTTGTTACAAATCGCCTATAATGAAGCGTTGAATTTTACGGCGACGGTCGGAAAGTGGTCTCGCGTTTAAGAGCTTCTATTCTCCATGAACTCTAAAATCACTGGGGCTTGGATTTTTCCGTATCCCGCGCCAAGAGATCTTTGGATTGTTCGGAATACGATGATGAAGGAAAGAGTGGTGCGGGCGGAGGGACTTGAACCCACACGTCTTGCGACACCGGAACCTAAATCCGGCGCGTCTGCCAATTCCGCCACGCCCGCATTGGTCACAAAATATACCATAAACGATTTTTTACAATCGAAAAGGCGACGCCGTTTTCAGGGCGGCGAGGGGGATGGTCGGGACGGAGGTGAGCGGCGAGGCTTGTGGCGCTATACGTTGTCAGGGCGGCAGACCTGTGCGCGACCGTCAAACATAAGGCAGGTGGTTATCGATTCGTCCGTTTCTTCAGCGGACCCATGGCGTGTCCAACGAATATAGACCCATATCGGCTTATAATTCCTTGAATTTTAGTGAATTTATTGCTATTTACACTCGAATCTAATGGATTTAGGTTCCGGTGTCGCAAGACGTGTGGGGTCAAGTCCCACCCGCCCGCACCATACGCGCGCTTCGCGCGGACAACGAAAGGCAGCCTTGCTGCGAGAGAGATAACGCGGCCCCGCCGCACGATGAAACAACAGACTTTAAGACAACGTACCAGAAAGAAAGTATTCCAGATGCAAATCACCCAGACCAAACAGGAAGCCCTGCTGCGCGAATTCACCGTCACCATGACCGCGCAAGAGATTGACGAGAAAATCAACGAGCGCCTGATGGAACTGGGCAAGACGGTAAAAATGCCCGGCTTCCGCCCCGGTAAAATTCCGCTGCCGCTTTTGAAATCCAAATACGGCAAGTCGGTCATGGGCGAAGTGCTGGAAATCGCTGTCAACGACAGCACGCTGAAAGCGATCAACGAAAACAACCTGCGCCCCGCGATGCGCCCGAAAATCGAAGTGAAAACCTTCGACGAAGCCAAAGGCCTCGAATACACCATGGCGATCGAAATCCTGCCGGAAATCAAAGTCGCGGCGCTGGATGGCATCGCGCTTGAAAAGCTGGTCGCCAAGCCGTCTGACAAAGACATCAACGAAGCGCTGGAGCGCATCGCTGAAAGCAACAAAACCAGCGAAAAAGTCGAAGAGGCACGCGCCGCCAAGAACGGCGACATCGTTGTTATCGATTTCGACGGCACGGTGGATGGCAAGCCTTTCCCCGGCATGAAGGGCGATGACTTCCCGCTGGAACTCGGCTCCAAGAGCTTTATCGACACGTTCGAAGAACAGCTCGTCGGCGCGAAAGTCGGCGACAAGCGCACCGTTAACGTGACCTTCCCCAAAGACTACGGCCACGAAGCGCTGCAAGGCGTTTCCGCTGTATTCGAAGTCACCGTGAAAGAACTGCGCGGTTCTGTTGTGCCGAAAATCGACGATGCTTTCGCGGCGCAGCTGGGCATGGAAACCCTCGACAAGCTGAAAGAGGAAGTCTCCAAGCAGATGCAAAAAGAATACGATCAGGTATCGCGCATGACGCTGAAGCGCGCGCTGCTCGACGTTCTGGACGACAAGCATGATTTCGAAGTGCCCGCCGGCATGGTCGAGGCTGAATTCGAAGGCATCCTGCACCAGGTACAGGGCCCGCACGACCATCATGGCGAACACCATTCGCACGACAACGTCGGCACCCCCGAAGAGCGCGAGGAGTACAAGGAAATCGCCCTGCGCCGCGTGAAGCTGGGTCTGGTTCTGGCTGAAATCGGCCGTGCTAACAAAATCGAAGTCACGATGCCCGAACTGCAGCAGGCCGTGATCAGCGAAGCCCGCCGCTATCCCGGTCAGGAAAAGCAGGTTTTTGAATTCTATCAAAAGAACCCGCAGGCGCTGGAGTCGCTCAAGGCCCCCGTTTACGAGGAAAAAGTGGTCGACTTCATTCTGGGTCAGGTCAAGGTCGATTCTAAAGACGTCAGCGTCGATGAATTGACCAAGGCGGCAGAACAGGAAGCTCCGAAAAAGACAAAAAAGGCGGCTAAGAAGTAATTTTATTGCTTCTTAGCCCGCTTTTGGGTCAAAAAAAGACAAAAAGTAAAGAAAAAGTAAAAAAAACGTTTCCGTCGTTTCTGAAAACTGGGTTAGAATAACTCTATTCAAAAACGACTGCTCAATAACGTTGTGTAATCGACGTGTGTGCCTCCAATTAAGAAAAAACTGGCAAGCAAAGGAAACTGAAAGATGACCCAAGATTTTGACGCAAAAAGAGCGCGTATTGCGGATGAAGCAAACGACTACCTGCACAAAATGCTGCAGGCACAGTCCGAAGGTAAGCCGCTTGACGCTTATTTTGACGAAGCCGCTTCCAAGGCACTCTATAAAGTAACCGCCTCCATCGGTGGCGGCGTGACCAACGCCCCCCGCACGATCCCGTCCGTGACGGAAATCGAAGGCGGCCGCGAGCGCGGTTATGACCTTTACTCCCTGCTGCTGAAAAAGCGCATCATCCTGGTCGAAGGTCAGGTTGAAGACACGATGGCCTCCATCGTTTGCGCATCCCTGCTGTACCTGAACTCGGATCTCAGCGGCGAAGGCAAGAGCAAAGAGCCGATCACGATGTACGTGAACTCCCCCGGTGGTTCCGTTATCGCGGGTCTCGCTATCTATGACGTTATGCGTTCCATCGACGCGAAAATCACCACGATCGGTACGGGTTATCAGGCCTCCATGGGCTCGATCCTGCTGGTTGCCGGCGACGAGCGCAAGATGACCCGCAGCTCCAAATACATGATTCACCAGCCGCTGTCGGGCAACGGTCAATCGACCCAGCTGACCGACATCGAAATCGGCGCGGATTTCACCGACCGTCTGAAAGACGATCTGGTTGACATCTATGTCCGCCACACCGGCCTCAACCACAAATACTGGGAAACGGTTCTGAACCGTGACACCTGGCTGTCTGCGGAACAGGCAAAGAAAATGGGCATCGTGAACGAAATCATCGTCGGCACGAGCAAAGCCACCATTCACGAAGAATTCTCGGTCAAAGCCGGCCGTCAGGAAGCTCGTGAATCGTATGTTCCGAAAACTGCCGTTGAAATCGCTGCCATCATCAACTCGGACGTTCCGGTTGATAACGGCACCGGCATCACCAAAAAGCCCACGGCGTTCCGCCCTGAGCTGGTGACCGCACTGTCGCAGTTCGAAGAATACTGGACCCCGTCGCTGAAAGCCCTGAAACAGCAGCAAGCCGCTGCCGCTTCGGTTTCCAACGACGATGCTGCTGCCGCTCCGGCAGCTACGGCCGCCAAGAAGCCCCGCAAGGCATCCGCGCCGAAAAAGCAAGGTCCTGCAGCTTAAAAAAAGCCTTAAATTCATCTTTCAGGCTTGCTATGATGGGGCGGTCAGTTTTGCTGACCGCCCCCTTTCTTTGGAACGGGGCAGGGGACAGCCACTCGAAACGCCCGGGCAAACACGGGCACTATATAACACAAGGGGTACACCATGACTTACACGCCGGAACATATGAGCACGCTGATCCCGATGGTCATCGAGCAGACCGCGCGCGGCGAGCGTTCTTACGATATCTTTTCGCGCCTTTTGAAAGAGCGCATCATCTTCCTTTCCGGCCCCGTGAACGACTATGTCTCGACGCTCATCTGCGCGCAGCTGCTGTTCCTTGAAGCGGAAAACCCGAAGAAAGATATCTATTTCTACATCAACTCCCCGGGCGGTGTTGTCACCTCCGGTCTTGCGATGTACGACACCATGCAATACATCAAGCCCGACGTGGCGACGCTGTGCATCGGTCAGGCGTGCTCCATGGGTTCGCTGCTGCTGGCGGCGGGTGCTGCGGGCAAACGCTACAGCCTGCCGAATTCGCGCGTGATGGTGCACCAGCCCTCTGGCGGTGCACAAGGTCAGGCGACCGACATCGAAATCCAGGCCCGCGAAATCCTGAGCCTGCGCAAGCGCCTGAATGAAATCTACGTCAAGCACACCGGCAAGAAAATCAGCCAGATCGAAGAAGCGCTGGAGCGTGACCGTTTCATGTCCGCCGAAGAAGCGAAAGAGTTCGGCCTCATCGACCATATCGTCGAGCGCCAGCCCTTCGACGGCGCGGACAAAAAAGCGGCCTGATATAAGGGCGCTTGAATGAACTGAACTAGCAAAGCGGGAGGGTTTTCAAACTCTCCCGCTTTTGCTTGAAACTCCGCGCAGGCTTCGCGCGTTGTTACTGTCGTAGAAACGAGGATACTCCCTGTGCGTCTTTTTATTTTTCTGGCTGTTTTTATTGTGATGGGCGCCGCGGGTGCGGTTGCGGGGGACGTATCCGGTGCGTCGGGCGGGGCTGCGCCCGCAGCTACGGCGCAGCAGCAGCAAGTCCCTTTGCCGCAAGAGCCGCCGTATGATGCGCAGATGGTCAAGGCCAAGGCGGATTACGAGGCCGCCATCAAGAACCTGACGCCGGAGCAGCTGGCCGCCCTAGAGGCCCTTGAAAAAGAATTTGCGGCGACGATTGAAACGGACATGAAAGTCCTGTTCCGCTCCGCCGAGGTTGACCATTGTCTGCGTACCGACCGTTTTTTCAAGGTCGACCAGAATATCTATGTCCCCAAGTTCCTTGAATGGCGCAAGAAGCTCAAAGACGAGCAGCTCAAGGAACAGACGGCCCACCGCATCAAGCGCCAGCAATACGACTACGTGCCATTGAAAGTCCTGAACGAATACTACATCTATCAGCAGAAGCTGCTGGTGATGGCAGGCAAGCGCATGGTCTATCAGCAGATTAAGAGCGGTGCCTATAACGGCACAAACTGTGACGAGCTGGCTTCGCGGCTGAAAAGCGGCGAATAAATCACAGTCATAACCAAAAAACGCTGGGGGTTTTCTTGAAAAATCGCCCGAAAACCCCCTGAATCTGCCCTAAAATACCCTGAATCCGGCAAAAATAGGCCATTTTGCGCTTTTTGCTTGTTTTATTAATAAAAGGCTCTAAATCTAGCTTTATGGGGCAAGGGGCAGTGCGGAAAACAGGGTAAAAAAGCCAAAAAAACGCAAAAATCGACCGAAATCAGCCGGATTTTTACAAAAATAGCCAAACTGGGCGCTATTTGCGAAATGTAAAGGTTTGTCGGGCATGATAACGGTGAAACCATGCGCCTCCCTGAATACATAATAAAAACGAAAACAGAACAGGAATATAATGCAACACGAAACGGTCACCATCGGCGAAAAACATCCGGTACTGCCGCTGCGCGATATTGTGGTTTTCCCCCACATGATCGTGCCGCTTTTCGTCGGACGGGACAAATCCGTGCGCGCGCTTGAAAGCGCGATGGCCGATAACAAAAAAGTGCTGCTGGTCACGCAAAAATCCGCGCAGCAGGACGACCCGACGCCGGGCGATTTGTATGACATCGGCACGCTCGGCACCGTGCTGCAGCTGCTGAAACTGCCCGACGGCACCGTAAAGGTGCTGGTCGAGGGCATCAAGCGCGTGCAGATCATGTCCTACACCGACCGTTCGGAGTATTTCGAAGCCTATGCGTCGGAAGTGGAAGAGCGTCATATCGGCGGCGAGGCCATCGACGGCCTGATGCGCGCCTGCGTGTCGCAATTCGACCAGTACGTGAAGCTGAACCGTAAAATCCCGCCGGAAATCGTTTCGTCCATCGGGCAAATCGACAGCGCGGCGAAACTGGCCGACACGATTGCCTCGCATCTGTCGCTGAAAATTCCCGACCGCCAGAAACTGCTCGAAAGCCTCAACACGGCCGAGCGTCTGGAGCAGATTTTTGCTTTCATGGAAGGCGAGATCAGCGTCATGGAAGTTGAAAAGCGCATCCGCGGCCGCGTCAAGCGCCAGATGGAGAAAACGCAGCGCGAGTATTATCTGAACGAACAGATGAAAGCGATCCAGAAAGAGCTGAACGAGGGCGAAGACGGCCTCGACGAGCTGGCGGAGCTTGAAGAAAAAATCAAGAAAACCCGCATGAGCAAGGAAGCCAAGCACAAGGCGAATGCTGAGCTGAAAAAGCTGCGCCAGATGAGCCCGATGTCGGCGGAAGCGACGGTCGTGCGCAACTATCTGGACTGGATGCTCGGCGTGCCGTGGAGCAAGAAATCCAAAATCATCAAGGATCTCAAATTCGCCGAAGGCGTGCTGGAAAAAGACCACTACGGGCTTGAGAAGGTCAAGGAACGCATCCTTGAATATCTGGCCGTGCAGCACCGCGCGAACAAGGTGAAGGGGCCGATCATCTGCCTCGTCGGCCCGCCGGGCGTGGGTAAAACCTCGCTGGGTAAATCGATTGCCAAGGCGACGGGCCGCAACTTCGTGCGCATGTCGCTGGGCGGGGTGCGCGATGAATCCGAAATCCGCGGTCACCGCCGCACCTATATCGGCTCCATGCCCGGACGCATCATTCAGGGCATGAAAAAAGCCAAGACATCGAACCCGCTGTTCCTGCTGGACGAGATCGACAAGCTGGCGCATGACTGGCGCGGCGACCCCGCGGCGGCGCTGCTGGAGGTTCTCGACCCCGAGCAGAACAACACCTTCAACGACCATTACCTCGAGGTTGATTACGACCTGTCGGACGTGATGTTCGTGTGCACGGCGAATACGCTCGACCTGCCGCGTCCTTTGCTGGACCGCATGGAGATTATCCGCGTCTCCGGCTATACCGAGGACGAGAAGGTCGAAATCGCGCGCCGTCACCTGCAGGACAAAACGACCGAAGCCAACGGCCTCAAGAAGGGCGAGTTCAGCATCAACGATGCCGCGCTACGCCATCTCATCCGCTACTACACGCGTGAAGCCGGCGTGCGCAGTCTGGAGCGTGAACTTTCCAACCTCGCGCGCAAGGCGATCAAGGAAATCATGCTCGGCAAGAAAGACGAGATTTCCATCACGCCGAAAAACATCGAGAAGTACGCGGGCGTGCCGCGCTACCGCTACGGTCAGGCCGAAGAGCAGGACCGCATCGGTTGTGTGACCGGCCTTGCCTGGACGGAAGTCGGCGGCGATTTGCTGCAAATCGAATCCGTCACCTTCCCGGGCGGCAAGGGCAAGGTCAGCATGACCGGCAAACTAGGCGATGTGATGAAAGAGTCCATTCAGGTCGCTGAAATGCTCATCAAATCGCGCGCGTCGCAACTGGGCATCAGCATGGCGACCTTGGAAAACCTCGGCGTGCACGTGCACGTGCCCGAAGGCGCCACGCCCAAGGACGGCCCCTCGGCCGGTATTGCGATGGTGACGTCGATCGTGTCGTGCCTGACGGGCATTGCCGTGCGTAAGGATGTGGCCATGACGGGCGAGGTGGATTTGCTCGGTCAGGTGCTGCCGATTGGCGGGCTCAAGGAAAAGCTTCTGGCGGCGCTGCGCGGCGGCATCACCAAAGTGCTGATCCCCAAAGAGAACGTCAAAGACCTTGCGGAGATTCCGGACAACGTCAAAAAAGGCCTCGAGATTGTGCCGATGACGGTGATTACCGAAGTTCTTTCGCATGCCCTTGTCAGAATGCCGGAGCCGGTGGAAGAAAAACCCGCCGATCCCGCTGCTGCAAAAGCCAGCGAAAACAAGGCAAAAGACGTTATTCATCACTAAACCCGATGAAACACACGGCGGCATTGCGCATAATACGCGCCGTGCCGCCGTGGCCGTTTAGGGTTGCAATCACGCGCATATCGTCGCAGGATAATCCCATCACGCAAGAGATACGGGGAACATCAGGGCATCAGCCCTGCCATGCCTTTTATCTGCCAACTTGCGGATATGTTGAAACAACAGATGAAGGGAGACTTCCCGTGAACAAGAACGAGCTCATCGACTACATCGCCGGCAAAAAAGGCGACCTGTCCAAAACCGCCATCGCGGAAATCCTCGATCTTGCCTTTGAAGGCATCGAAGGCGAACTGAAAAACGGCGGCGAAGTCCGCTTCGTCGGCTTCGGCACGTTTAAAGTCTCCCGCCGCGAGGCCTCCACGGGCCGCAACCCGCGCACGGGCGAAACCATCCAGATCGATGCCGCGAACCGCGTGAAATTCACGCCCGGCAAAGAGCTGAAAGAAGCCGTCAACGGCTAAGGCCCGAGGCGGGGTTCTCTCCGCTTTGCAAGGCGCAAACAAAAACCCGGCCCGCGTGTGCGGCCGGGTTTTTTGTATCCGGCGGATATAACCCGCAAGTCACAAAAAACAAAGCAGCCGGGTTGCAAGCCGGCTGCTTTGTTTTGGCGGCTGTGAACAGGTATCAGAGGCCCAGAGTGGATTTCAAAACCTTGAGCGAGTCCTGATCGACCTTCATGCAATTCAGGTTTGCACGTTTCGATTCCAGAATTTCGCGCTTCTGCTGCGTGATGATATCGGTGAATTCCCAGCTGTTCTCGCCGAGCGGGCGCCAGACGGCCTCGGTCTTGCGGGTGTCAAAAGTATAGACGGTGGCGTTGTTTGGGTCGGCGCACAGCATAATCCCGTGCTTGGTTTTACCGTCGTTGAATTCCAGCGGTGCGCGGAGCTCGGCGTTTTGCAGGCCATAGACGGCAGCCGCGCCAGCAAAGGCGGCGGTGAGAGTGAGGGCGAGGGCGGTTTTGTTTTTCATCATGCACCTTGTTTAAAATGAATAGGCGATATCCTAGCGCGCCTTATGGTTATGTCAAATTATTTTCAGTGATTTTCCGCTAATATATTGTTTTAAAACGGAAAAATTATTTTTATGCGGGGGGCGTGCCGGAAAAAGCACTAAAATCGCCAAAACAAAGCAGTTGACAGATTAGGGGCAATTTTATATCCGTATGGCCTGTCCGATTGCGGACGGGCGCTTAGCTCAGTTGGTAGAGCACCTCGTTTACACCGAGGGTGTCGGGGGTTCGAGTCCCTCAGCGCCCACCATTTTTCCCAGACATCGCCATAAGAAAGAGGGGCACGAAGCCCCCGCTCAATTTATATAAGCGCGGCAGGGTCGCGCGTGGTTCGAGTCCCCTCAGCGCCCACCATCTTTTCCCAGACATCGCCGCAAGAAAGAGGGGCACGAAGCCCCCGCCAAATTTATATAAGCGCGGCAGCGCCGCGCGTGGTTCGAGTCCCTCAGCGCCCACCATTTTTCCCAGACATCGCCGCAAGAAAGAGGGGCACGAAGCCCCCGCCAAATTTATATAAGCGCGGCGGCGCCGCGCGTGGTTCGAGTCCCCTCAGCGCCCACCATTTTCTCTATACATCTAAAAGTCTGCGCTTTATTTACCCTGCGCCCAGACAACATACATGGTGCGGAACAACGCGGGATTTTTCTTTTCCACTTCGTACCAGTTGGCGAGAGTATGCGGTGCGCTGCCATAGGCTTTGCGGTAGAGGGCTTCGGCATTCTTATCGACATCCATGCGCAAGAACGTCATGCCGTTTGCATCCAGTGCCCGCTGAATGCGCGGCGGGTCGAAACGGTGTTCCTGTACGTGGAACAAAAGATCCCTGAACATCGACAAATGGTAAAAATCACCAAAACTGACAAGATCCAGATATTCCATCCCTGACAGCAGCTTGGGGATGTCGTTGCGGAAACGCCGCATGTCTTCGGCGTCGTCTTTGTAGCCGCCTTTTTGAATAGCCTCGCGTGCGGCCACCACGGCTTTTCGGCCCAGTTCACTGTAAAGCGCGAAACGCATCAGTCCCTGCGGTTTCAACAGTCCGGCAAGAACGGCAAAACCCTCCTCGGGATTGCCGAGGTGATGCAGAACGCCGCTGGATGTAATGTAATCGAACCGTTCAGAAAGCGCGCCGAGTTTCAGAATATCGCCATGACGGAAATCGACATTCTTGATGCCATGCAGCGCGGCGCGGCTGCGGGCATAGGCAAGGCTGGTCAGGCTGAGGTCGACGGCCAGCACTTCCGCATCCGGAAACTGCGCGGCGGCATTGAGCGCTTCGCGTCCCGTGCCGCAACCGGCGACAAGGATGCGGGCTTTTTTGCCAGCAAGACGCTGCGCCATATCGGCGTCTATTTTTGTGCCGCTCAGCTGTTTCCAGCGGGGGTAGGGGAATTCTTCGTATTGCGCGCGCACCTTTTGGGATACATCGTTGTCAATCGGCGTCAGGGTCGCGATGTTTTTCTTGTCGGCTTCAAGCGCCAAGGGTTCCGCAATCTGGACCGTGGCGAGGGATTGCAAAACAGTCTCCGTGGACGTCTGCAAAATATGTTCTGCCGCGGTGGGCGCTTCCAGCGCGGCAAGCGGTGCGTAGCAGCTATAGAGGGCCAGCACGGCGGGCGTGACATTGTTGTTATTTTTTATGCGCGTGTGCAGTTCGGCGACCGCGGCTTTTTCCTGTGCGCCGATATCGAATATATATTCAGTGAAAAAACAATAATGGCCAAGGGCGGCGGCAAGCCGGGTATGCAGCGTCGATGCTTTATCGGGCCCCACATTCAGCAGCAGGTGGCGGCGTAAATGGGTCAGGAATTGATCGAAAACAGGATAATGTATGGCAATGCGCGACAGGCCTTCGATGAACAGCGGCGTATCCAGCGCGGCAAGGTCGACGTCCGGCGTAAAGCCTGACGGGTCGAAAACGGGCGCAACGCCGCCCATGCGCGATTTATAGAGTTTGTCGACGCCGGGGCTTCTTTCAAAAAGGCTGAGCCACATGATCTGCGCCCCGCCGCATTCGATATCCGGCGTTTGCAGGCACGCCACAAGCGCTGCCGCTGTCTGCGGGTTATATTGCACAAACGGTGTACGTCCGCCCAGCAGCAGGAAATTATTCTTGTATCCCCTTACCGATGGATCCGCACCGATGGCGAGAACATAAAAACCGATGGCTTTTGCAATATCATTCTGCGCGAAGTGTATTTCCGCCAGTAATGACAGGCTGCCATGTTCCTGCGGATTAATCTCCAGCGAGGTTTCCAGTGCTTTCACCGCCTCTTTGGTGCGCCCCGTTTGTTTGTAGATAAATCCCTTCATGCGCCATGCGAACGCTGTGGGCTGATGCGAAATCGAAACGTCCAGTGCGCGCAGCGCATCGTCAAGGCGTCCTTTTTCAAACATCTGACGCGCCTCTTGCAGGGCGGCGTCGGCTTTCGGGTCGGGCTTGCTGGCGGGGGTATTCATGCGCGGCTCCTTGGGAGTATTCCAAATGCGTTATAGTATAACAGGCAAAATCCTCTAATCTATATATTCGATACACTTTATAGCAAAACAGCCTGAAAAACGCTTTGTTCCGGCGCGGGCAGTAGATATGCTTTTGCACATGACAGCACATCATCATCCCCATAGCGGCCATGCGCATGACCACGCCCACAGCGGGTGCAGCCATGACCACGGTCATCACCATCACGGCCATGGCCATCATCATGGCCACGGACACGGGCATCACCACCATGTGCCCAAGAATTTCGACCGCCGTTTTGCGATTGGCGCGGCGGTCAATATGGTGTTTGTGGTTTTGGAGCTGACGTTCGGGTTTATCTCCAACTCCCTCGCGCTGGTGGCGGATGCCGTGCACAACTTTTCCGATGTCGTCGGGCTTTTGCTGGCCTGGGGCGGGGCGTGGCTGGCGCGGCTGCTGCCGACGGCGCGGCGCACATACGGGTTTCGCAGCGCCACCATTCTGGCGGCGCTGACCAATGCGGCGCTGCTGTTTGTGGTTGTGGGCGCGATTGTGATTGAAGCATTCCACCGTTTCATGAACCCCACCGAAATGGCCAGCATGACGGTCGTCTGGGTGGCGCTGGCGGGGATTGCCATCAATGGCGGCACGGCCATGCTGTTCTGGCACGGGCAGAAAGACGATATCAATATCCGCGGCGCGTTTTTGCACATGGCGGCGGATGCCGCGGTGTCGCTGGGCGTGGTATTGGCGGCGCTGGCGATTATGGCGACGGGCTGGTACTGGGTGGATCCGGTTATCAGTCTGGTGATTGCGGCTGTCATCCTCTGGAGTACATGGGGGCTGGCGCGTGAAGCGCTGCATTTGTCGCTGGCAGGCGTACCGCCGCAGATTGACCACGAAGCCGTGCGCGCATGGCTGGCACAGCTGCCGGGTGTGACCGAGGTGCATGATTTGCATATCTGGGCGCTCAGCACGACCGAAAACGCGCTGACCGTTCATCTGCTGCGGCCCGAAGCGGCGGCCGATGACGGGTTCTTGCAAATGATCGCCGACGAGCTGCAAAAGCGGTTTCAGATCCACCATCCGACGATTCAGATTGAAATCGGTAACGCAAAAGAGGGGTGCAAACTGGCCCCTGCGGATGTGGTGTAAGCCGGGCTTTTTTCTTTATCCAATAAAATCATGTGGATAGTGGGGAAAAACAGCCGTGTAATAAATTCGTGTTATGTCGATTTTATTCCGTTGACACGGCCATCAAAAAACGTCATTAAATACGTCCTGACTGCAAGAGAATTGCGGGTGTAGCTCAGCTGGTTAGAGCGCATGCCTGTCACGCATGAGGCCGCGGGTTCAAGTCCCGTCACTCGCGCCATTCTCTCCCTCGACCGAGGCTTGTACACCGTCGTGACCGGTGTTCAAAATAATCCAAAAAAGTCCTTTTCTTTCAAACATAAAAGAGCGAAAAGCTCTTTAACCCTGTCATGGACAGGCGTAATATTGTTTCGCCAGTGATTCCCGCCCGCTGCGGACGGTTCATATCATTGGTATTGATCCGTCTTTCCAAGGAAGCGCGCGACATGATTGCGACAAACATTCTCAGCGATTACTTGCCGATTGTCATCTTTCTCGGCATTGCTGCCGGTCTTGCCATTCTGATGGTGCTGGCATCTTTTCTGGTCGCTCAGCAAAATCCCGATAGTGAAAAAGTATCGCCGTATGAATGCGGCTTCGAGCCCTTCGGCGATGCGCGCAGCAAGTTCGACGTACGCTTTTATCTTGTCGCCATTCTGTTCATCATTTTCGATCTTGAAATCGCGTTCCTGTTTCCGTGGGCGATTACGCTGGGTGAAATCGGCGTGTATGGTTTCTGGTCGATGATGATTTTCCTCGGCGTGCTGACTGTGGGCTTTATTTACGAGTGGCGCAAAGGCGCCCTCGATTGGGAGTAATCGCATGGACACCAACATGAAAATCGGCCAGCCCATTCCCCCGGGCGCCGCGCAGGACGCGGTCATCAAGGCGGCAACGCAAGAGCTGCAAACAAAGGGCTTTATCGTATCGCAGGTGGACAATCTGCTCGATTGGGCGCGTACCGGTTCGCTCTGGCCCATGACATTCGGTCTGGCCTGCTGCGCGGTCGAGATGATCCATAGCTATATGTCCCGCTATGACCTTGACCGCTTCGGCGTTATTCCGCGCCCGAGCCCGCGCCAGTCCGACGTGATGATTGTCGCCGGTACGCTGACCAACAAAATGGCGCCCGCGCTGCGCAAGGTCTATGACCAGATGGCCGAGCCGCGCTGGGTGATCTCCATGGGCTCCTGCGCCAACGGGGGCGGGTACTATCACTATTCCTATTCCGTCGTGCGCGGTTGCGACCGCGTGGTGCCGGTTGATATTTACGTGCCCGGCTGCCCGCCGACCGCGGAAGCGCTGGTCTATGGCATCCTGCAGCTCCAGAAAAAGATCCAGCGCGAAGGCTCGCGCCTTGTGAGGTAACCAGACATGTCCGTCGAAAACGTCGAAGCCCTTGGGGACTATATCGAGGCGGCGATGACGCCCGCCATCCTCAAAAAAGAAATGATCCGCGGCGAGCTGATTTTCACCGTGCGCCGCGAAAACCTGCGCCGTTTCCTGACTTTTCTGGTCAACGACGCGAACTGCGATTTCCGTCAGCTGATGGATGTGTGCGGCGTGGATTACCCCGAACGCGACGAGCGTTTCGAGGTGGTCTATAACCTCCTGAGCCTCAAACACAACCACCGCATCCGCGTCAAAGTGACGACGGACGAGGAAACGCCCGTTGATTCCGTCTGCGGCATTTTCAGCGGCGCCAACTGGTTCGAACGCGAAGTGTGGGACATGTACGGCATCCGCTTCAACGACCACCCCGACATGCGCCGCATCCTGACCGATTACGGTTTCGAGGGGCACCCGCTGCGCAAGGATTTCCCGCTGACCGGCTTTGTCGAAGTCCGCTATGACGAAACACAAAAACGCGTGGTGTACGAACCCGTGAAACTGGCGCAGGAATTCCGCAATTTCGATTTCACCAGCCCGTGGGAAGGCATGACAAGCATGCAGCTGCCGGGCGACGAAAAGGCCGTGAAGCAAAAAGTCGGCGCGGACCTGAAACCGTTCGAGGAGAAAAATTCATGAGCGCAGAGGACATGGACATCGCCCCGCGCGAGAAGATCAAGCCCTATACCATCAACTTCGGCCCGCAGCACCCTGCGGCGCACGGCGTTTTGCGCCTGATCCTTGAAATGGACGGCGAGGTGGTGGAGCGTGCCGATCCCCATATCGGTCTTCTGCATCGCGGTACCGAAAAGCTGATCGAATACAAAACCTATCTGCAGGCCGTGCCGTATTTCGATCGTCTGGACTACGTCGCGCCGATGAACCAGGAACATGCTTTCGCGCTGGGCGTTGAAAAGCTGCTGGGCATCACCGCGCCCGCACGCGCGCAGCACATCCGCGTGCTGTTCGCCGAACTGGGCCGCGTTCTGAACCATATTCTGAACCTGACGACCTATGCGCTCGATGTCGGCGCGCTGACGCCGGCGCTCTGGGGTTTCGAAGAGCGCGAAATCGGCATGGAGTTTTACGAGCGCGTTTGCGGCGCCCGTCTGCATGCGAACTATTTCCGTCCGGGCGGGGTGCATCAGGACATGCCGGCAGGCCTTGCCGAAGATATGTACCAGTATGCCGATACCGTGCTTGAATTCATCAACGACATGGAAAGTCTGCTGACCGAAAACCGCATTTTCAAGCAGCGCACCGTCGATATCGGTATCGTGTCGAAACGCGAGGCGCTTGACTGGGGCTTCTCCGGCCCCATGCTGCGCGCATCGGGCGTGCCGTGGGATTTGCGCAAGTCGCAGCCCTATGATTGCTATGCGGATATGGATTTCGACATTCCGACCGGCACCACGGGCGATTGCTACGCCCGCTATCTGGTGCGCGTTGAGGAAATGCGCCAGTCCTGCAAAATCATGAAACAGGCGATCGAGAAAATGCCCAAGGGCCCTGTGATGGTCGACGACCACAAAATCACACCGCCCAAACGCGCGGACATGAAAAACTCGATGGAAGCGCTTATTCACCACTTCAAACTCTATACCGAAGGCTATCACGTGCCGGCGGGCGAAACCTATACGGCCGTCGAGGCGCCCAAGGGCGAATTCGGCGTCTATCTGGTATCGGACGGCAGCAACAAACCGTACCGCTGCCACATCCGCGCCCCGGGCTTCGCGCATTTGTCGGCCATGGATTTCATGTCGAAGGGCCACATGCTGGCCGACGCGGTGTCGGTCATCGGCTCGCTCGACATCGTTTTCGGCGAGATTGACAGATAAGGAAACAGGAATAAAAACATGTCGCACGCATGTCACAAACATTTCGAACAGCCGAAAGAATTCAAGTTCTCCGCCGAGAACCTGAAGAAAATCGAGCAGGTCATCGCCAAATACCCCAAGGGCAGGCAGCAAAGCGCCATCATGCCGCTGCTCGACCTTGCGCAGCGCCAGCATGACAACTGGATACCCGAGGCCGCGATGGAAGAAATCGCCCGTATCCTCGACGTGCCGCGCATCAAGGTATTCGAGGTGGCGACGTTCTACACCATGTATAACCTCGCCCCGCGCGGCAAACACCACCTGCAATTCTGCACCACGACGCCGTGCTGGCTGCGTGGCAGCGCCGAGGTTGTTGCGGCCTGCGAAAAACATCTGGGCATCAAACTGGGCGAAACGACCGAAGACGGCATGTTCACCATTACCGATGTCGAATGCCTTGGCGCCTGTGTGAATGCGCCCGTCGTGCAGCGCAACGGCGATGAATATTACGAAGACCTGACGCCCGACAACGTGATCAAGGTGCTGGACGACCTCAAGGCCGGCAAGACGCTGGAACACGGCTCCAAAGGCGGGCGCAACAAATCCATGAGCGCAGCGGGCACGACGACGCTGGTCGAACAGGCGGGCAAAGCCGGTGTGCCGGTGGCCGCCGATGCCGCGAAGGGGAAAAAATAATGTTGCAAGATAAAGACAGGATTTTCACCAACCTTTACGGCTGGCAGGGCGCCGACCTGAAATCCGCGCAGGCGCGCGGCGACTGGAGCGGCACCAAGGATCTGATGGCCAAAGGCCATGACTGGATTATCGAAGAAGTCAAAACCTCCGAACTGCGCGGCCGCGGCGGCGCGGGCTTCCCGACCGGCATGAAATGGTCTTTCATGCCCAAGGAAAGCAAGGATGGCCGCCCGAACTACCTCGTCATCAACGCCGACGAGTCCGAACCGGGCACCTGCAAGGACCGCGACATCATCCGTCATGAACCGCATAAAATCGTGGAGGGGGCGCTGCTGGCCTCCTACGCCATGCGCGCGCATGCCTGCTATATCTACATCCGCGGCGAATTCTATATGGAAGCGATGGCGCTGCAAAAAGCCATCGACGAAGCCTATGACGCCGGTCTTATCGGTAAAAACGCCTGCGGCAGCGGTTGGGATTTCGACCTGTATCTGCACCGCGGGGCGGGGGCTTATATCTGCGGCGAAGAAACCGCGCTTTTGAACTCCCTCGAAGGCAAAAAAGGCATGCCGCGCAACAAACCGCCGTTTCCGGCGGGCGCGGGGTTGTATGCCTGCCCGACGACGGTTAACAACATCGAAACCATTGCGGTGGTGCCGGAAATCCTGCGCCGTGGCGGCAGCTGGTTCGGCTCCATCGGGCCGGAAAAAAACCGCGGCACGAAGGTGTTTTGCATCTCCGGCCACGTCAACAATCCTTGCAACGTCGAAGAAGCCCTTGGCGTGCCGCTCAAGGAACTCATTGAAAAACACGCAGGCGGCGTGCGCGGCGGCTGGGATAACCTGCTGGCTGTCATCCCCGGCGGCTCTTCCACGCGCCTGTTGCCACGCGATGTCTGCGACACCATCACCATGGATTTCGACGCCCTGCGCGCCGCGTGGTCGGGCCTTGGTACCGCGGGCGTGATTGTCATGGATAAATCGACTGACGTGGTCTACGCGATTGCGCGTCTGGCGCGGTTTTACTGGCACGAAAGCTGCGGCCAGTGCACGCCCTGCCGCGAAGGCACGGGCTGGATGTACCGCATCATGCAGCGCATGGTGAAGGGCGAGGCGAATATCGAGGAAATCGACATGCTCCTCGACATCGGCTCCGAAATCGAAGGTCATACCATCTGCGCGCACGGCGATGCTTCGGCTTGGCCTATCCAGGGCCTCATCAAGCATTTCCGCCCCGAAATGGAAAAGCGCATCCTCGAATACCGCAAGAGGTTGGTGGCGTGATAAGCTTTGCTTTAATATTTCTGATTAATGCGTTCTTTTTCGCATGTGCTTTACTAGTGGCGTTTTTTGCTACTTGGTTGGTAAGTGATATATTGACGCAATACAAAATTGTTTCGATGAAACCCAACAATATTTTTGTAATGTTGTTGTCGGGCTTTTCGCAGGTACTTGTCTATCCTTTACTTGCTACTTTCTTGGTCAGTAAGGGTGAAGCTCGCGTAATAAATCTCTTTGCATGTTTTTGTCTGGCGATTCCGTTGACATGGCTGGTCATGCAACTGTCGGAGATAAGTTATTCTATTTCAATTTGGCCTGTTTTGATGACACTGTTAGCTTTTGTGCTTCATTACGGGTTTTTGAGGCTGGTTTTGCCAGAGTATTTCGATGCTAAACATCCTTATGCACCTCACGACTTTGAATATCGTGAAAACGCAGGAGAACAATAACAATGCCTAAACTCACAATCGACGGCATGGAAGTCACGGTAGAGCCGGGGACTTCGATTATTCAGGCGGCGGAGCAGCTGGGGGTTGAAATCCCGCGTTTCTGCTATCACGACAAACTGTCCGTGCCGGCCAACTGCCGCATGTGTCTGGTCGAAGTTGAAAAATCGCCCAAGCCCGTCGCCTCCTGCGCGATGCCCTGCGCCGACGGCATGAATGTTTTCACCAAATCGCCGCTGGCGCAAAAAGCGCGCAAGGGCGTGATGGAAATGCTGCTGGTCAACCACCCGCTGGATTGCCCGATTTGCGATCAGGGCGGCGAGTGCGATTTGCAGGATCAGGCCGTCGCCTACGGTTTCGACCGTTCGCGCTACCGCGAAGAAAAACGCGCGGTGAAAGATAAAGAACTCGGCCCGCTGGTCAAAACCGTCATGACGCGCTGCATCCACTGCACGCGCTGCGTGCGCTTCGGCGATGAAATCGCGGGCGTGAGCGATATGGGCGTGCTCAACCGCGGCGAACATCTGGAGATCGGCACCTATGTCGAACAGATGGTCGGGTCGGAACTTTCGGGCAACCTGATCGACGTCTGCCCCGTCGGTGCGCTGACGTCGAAGCCCTATGCCTTCACGGCGCGCCCGTGGGAGCTGCGCAAGGTGGACAGCCTTGATGTGTTTGACGCCGTCGGCTCCAACATCCGCATCGATACACGCGGCGGCGCTGTCATGCGTATCCAGCCGCGCCTGAACGAAGATGTGAACGAAGAGTGGATTTCCGACAAAGTGCGCTTTTCGTGGGATGGCCTCAAGCAAAGCCGTCTCGATACGCCCTATGTGCGTGTGGACGGTAAACTGAAGCCCGCCAGCTGGGGCGAGGCGTTTGGCGCCATCGCCGACCGCATCGCGGGGCTGAGCGGCGAGAAAATGGCCGCAGTTGCTGGCGATACGGCGGATTGCGAAGCCATCGTCGCGCTCAAGGACCTCATGACCGCGCTGGGCTGCTCCGCGTTTGAATGCCGCACGGATGGCGCGCAGTTCGACACGTCTGCGCTCGCAGGCTGGCTGTTCAACACCACGATTGCAGGGCTGGAGCAGGCGGATGCGATTTTGCTCGTCGGCACCAACCCGCGTACCGAAGCCGCGCTGATCAACGCGCGCATTCGCAAAACGTGGCTGGCGAAACACGTCAAAATCGGCCTCATCGGCGCGCAGTGCGACCTCAACTACCCCGTGAAATATCTGGGGGCAGGGGCGGAGACGCTGGAAGACCTGGCCGCAGGCAAAGGCGCCTTCGCCGATGTGCTGAAGGGCGCGAAAAACCCTGTAATTATCCTCGGCATGGGCGCGCTGCGCCGTGCGGACGGTATGGCTATTCATGCGCTCGCCCGCAAAGTCGCCGAGACCTATAACATGGTGCGCGAAGACTGGAACGGCTTCAACCTGCTGCACACGGCGGCCAGCCGCACGGGTGCGCTGATGCTCGGCTTCACCGGCGGCAATCTGGATAAAATGCTGTCCGCGCAGATGCTCTATCTGCTCGATGCCGATAACATTCCGGTCGAGAAAATCGGCAAAGACACCTTTGTTATCTATCAGGGTCACCACGGCGACAAGGCGGCGGCGCGTGCCGACGTTATTCTGCCGGGTGCCGCCTATACCGAGAAAAACGCCACCTATGTGAATACCGAAGGCCGCGTGCAAACCGCACGTCAGGCCGTATTCCCGCCGGGCGAGGCGCGCGAGGACTGGAAAATCATCCGCGCCCTGTCTGAAATGCTGGCGAAAACGCTGCCCTATGACGACATTGCGCAGGTGCGCGCGCGTCTGGCCGCGGTCAACCCCGCATTTGCCGAACTGGATCAGCCGCTGAAAGCGGCATGGAAATCGTTCGGCACCGAAGGCAAGGCCGACAAGGCGCCCTTCGCCGTGGCGGTTGAAAACTTCTATCAAACCGACAGCGTCACGCGCGCATCGAAAACGATGGCTGCCTGCACCGCTGCCTTTGTCGCGAACGCAACGACTGCGAAAACGGGGACGTGATGCCTGAATATCTTCCGCAATTCCTGCTTGAATGGATGCCGTTTCTCGGCTCCGAATTCTTCGTCGCCTTTGTCTGGCCCGTTGTAACCATCGCGCTTTATATTCTGGCGCTGGTCGTGCCGCTGATTTTGGCCATGGCCTACCTGACCTATGCGGAGCGTAAAGTGCTGGCCGCGATGCAGCTGCGTCAGGGCCCGATGATGGTGGGCCCGTTCGGCCTGTTGCAGCCGCTGGCGGATGGTCTCAAGCTTCTTGGTAAAGAAACAATTATCCCGCGCGGGGCGAACCGTTTTATTTTCGTCATGGCGCCGATGCTGACCTTCATGCTGGCGCTGGTCGCCTGGGCGGTTATTCCGGTCAATGCGGGCTGGGTGCTGGCCGATATCAACGTCGGTATTCTGTATCTTTTCGCCGTATCGTCGCTGGGGGTTTACGGCATTCTGATGGCGGGCTGGGCGTCGAACTCGCGCTATGCCTTCCTCGGCGGGTTGCGCAGCGCGGCGCAGATGGTGTCTTACGAGGTGTCCATCGGTCTCGTGCTCGTCACCGTTTTGCTGACCACGGGGTCGCTGAACCTCAGCGATATCGTCATGGCGGATCGTCCGTTCTGGGTGGATCTGCTGCTGTTCCCGATGTTCATCGTTTTCGTGATTTCGGCGCTGGCCGAAACCAACCGCGCGCCGTTCGACCTGCCGGAAGGCGAGTCCGAACTGGTCGGCGGCTACAACGTCGAATATTCGTCCATGACCTTCGCCCTGTTCTTCCTGGGTGAATACATGAACATGATTTTGATGTCGGGCATGACGGCGGTGCTGTTTATGGGCGGCTGGCTGCCGCCGTTCGGCATCGAGGCGCTGGCGGCCGTGCCGGGCGTAATCTGGTTCGCGCTCAAGGTCTGCTTCGTGCTGTTTATTTTTCTGTGGGCGCGCGCGACGCTGCCGCGTTACCGCTATGACCAGCTGATGCGTCTGGGCTGGAAGGTTTTCCTGCCGCTCACGCTGTTCTGGGTGGTCGTGGTGGCCGGTGCCCTTTTGTACAACAATGCCTTGCCGGGGATGGAATAACCATGTCGTTTCTTGACCAAACCGCCCGCAGCTTCCTGATGACCGAGCTGGTGAAGGGTTTTACCCTGACGCTGAAATATATGTTCAAGCCGAAGGTGACCATTAACTACCCCTTCGAAAAAGGCCCCATCAGCCCGCGTTTCCGCGGCGAACATGCGCTGCGCCGCTACCCGAACGGCGAAGAACGCTGCATCGCCTGCAAACTGTGCGAGGCGATTTGCCCCGCCCAAGCCATCACCATCGAAGCCGAACCGCGTGACGACGGCAGCCGCCGCACCACGCGCTATGACATCGACATGACCAAGTGCATTTACTGCGGCCTGTGTCAGGAAGCTTGCCCCGTCGATGCGATTGTCGAAGGCCCGAATTTCGAATTCGCGACCGAAACGCGCGAAGAGCTGTATTACAACAAACAAAAGCTGCTGGATAACGGCGACCGCTGGGAAGCGCAAATCGCCGCGAACCTCGAAGCCGACGCGCCGTACAGATAAGGACAACGGACATGATCGAAGCCATTTTCTTTTACGCCTTCGCCGCGGTGCTGTTGCTCAGCGCCGTTATGGTGATTTCGGCGCGCAACCCGGTGCATTCGGTGTTGTTCCTCATCCTCGCGTTTTTCAATGCGGCGGGGCTGTTCGTCATGCTGGGCGCCGAATTCATCGCGATGATTTTGGTCATCGTTTATGTCGGCGCGGTGGCCGTGCTGTTCCTGTTCGTGGTGATGATGCTGGATATCGATTTCAACGAACTGCGCCGCGGCATGAAACAGAGCGCGCCGGTTGGCGCCCTGATCGGCGGTATCCTGCTGGGTGAATTCGTTTGGATGTATCTGACGTGGCCGGAGCTGGCGCCCGATATGGCCGAAAAAGTATCGCAACCGATGCCGCATGCGGAGGCCATTAGCAACACGCATGCGCTTGGCCGCATCCTTTATACCGAATACGTCTATCTGTTCCAGCTGGCAGGGCTGATCCTGCTGGTGGCGATGATTGGCGCGATTGTCCTGACCCTGCGCAGCCGTCCGGGCCTGCGCCGCCAGAACGTTTCCGCGCAGGTGAGCCGCAATCCCAAAGACGTGCTCAAAATTGAAAAAATCTCAACCGGTTCGGGAGTATCCTGATATGTGGGACATCGGCATTACGCATTTTCTGGTGCTCTCGGCCATGCTGTTTACGCTTGGCGTATTCGGCATCTTCCTCAACCGCCGCAACGTCATCGTTATCTTGATGTCGATTGAGCTGATTTTGCTGTCGGTGACCGTGAACCTTGTCACGTTTTCCGCGCATCTGCAGGATCTGGCGGGACAGGTTTTCTCGATGTTCATTCTGACCGTCGCGGCGGCGGAGGCGGCGATCGGCCTTGCCATCCTCGTCGTCTTCTTCCGCAACAAATCGTCGATTGCGGTCGAAGATATCAGCACGCTCAAAGGTTAAACGATAAAAAGAACGCCCAAAGGGGTTAACGGACATGGAATATATCGCAGTTTTATCGCCGCTGGTCGGCGCGCTGGTTGCGGGGCTTTTCGGCAAGCAAATCGGCGATCGCGGGGCACAGTTTATTACCTGCGCCCTGATGGTGGCCGCGTCGGTGGCTTCTGTCATGCTGCTGCGCGAGGTCAACTTCGGCGGTGCGCCGCGCACGGTGGAGCTGTTCACCTGGATTGCTTCGGGCGACCTGAACGTCAAATGGGCGCTGCGTTTCGACCAGCTGTCCGCGGTGATGGGCGTGGTCATCACGCTGGTATCGACGGCGGTGCATATCTATTCCGTCGGCTACATGCACCATGATCCGGCGCAGGGACGTTTCATGTCGTACCTCAGCCTGTTCACCTTCGCGATGCTGATGCTGGTGACGGCGGATAACTTCGTGCAGCTGTTCTTCGGCTGGGAAGGGGTGGGGCTGGCGTCTTATCTGCTCATCGGCTTCTGGAACCAGAAAGACAGCGCCAATGCGGCGGCGATTAAAGCCTTCGTCATGAACCGTATCGGCGACTTCGGCCTTGCGCTGGGTATTTTCGCCGTGTTCCTGACTTTCGGCACGCTGAATTTCGATGCCGTCTTTGCACAGATGGCCGATAAAGCCGACAGCTACAACGAATTCCTCGGTTATCACGTGCATACCCTCAGCCTGATCGGTATCCTGCTGTTCATCGGCGCCATGGGTAAATCGGCGCAGCTGGGCCTGCATACCTGGCTGCCCGATGCGATGGAGGGCCCGACGCCCGTATCCGCGCTGATCCACGCCGCGACCATGGTGACGGCAGGGGTGTTCCTTGTCGCGCGTATGTCGCCGCTGTATGAATTAACGCCGGAAATCCGCGAATTCATCGCGGTGATTGGTGCCTGCACGGCTTTCGTTGCCGCGTCGATTGCGCTCACGCAGTTTGATATCAAACGTGTCATCGCCTATTCGACCATGAGCCAGCTGGGCTATATGTTCTTCGCGCTTGGCGTATCGGCCTATAGCGCGGCGATGTTCCACCTGTTCACGCACGCGTTTTTCAAGGCGCTGTTGTTCCTTGGGGCGGGTTCTGTCATTCATGCGATGTCGGACGAGCAGGATATGCGCAAAATGGGCGGCATCGCCAAGCATATCAAATTTACCTATGCGATGATGTGGATCGGTAACCTTGCGCTGGCCGGTGTGCCTGTCTTCGCGGGGTATTATTCCAAGGATATGATTTTGGAAGCCGCCTTCGCGGCGCATAGCCCCATCGGCACCTTTGCGTTCTGGATGGGGATTGCCGCCGCGTTCATGACGGCGTTCTATTCATGGCGTTTGCTGTTCATGACGTTCCACGGCAAGCCGCGCGCCGATGAAAAAGTCATGGACCATGTCCATGAATCGCCGCTGATTATGACGCTGCCGCTGGCCTTCCTTGCCGTGGGCGCTGTTGCCGCCGGTATGGTTTTTGCGCCTTATTTCGTGGGCGATCTGCGTCATGATTTCTGGGGTTCGGCTATTCAGGTCATGGCGGAAAACGATACCGTCGAACATGCGCACCATGTGCCGCAGTGGGTGAAACTGCTGCCGGTGGGTGTCGGCGCGGCGGGTGTTTTGCTGGCTTTCGTATTCTATATGCGCGCGCTGCATTGGCCTGCGGCGGTGGCGGGGACGTTCAGCCGTCTGCATGCGTTTTTGTTCAACAAATGGTATTTCGACGAGCTTTACACCAAAATCGGCGTGAAGCCGTCGTTCTCCCTCGGCCGCTTTTTCTGGAAGAAGGGCGACGCCGCCACGATTGACGGGCTGGGCCCCGACGGCGTTTCGGCCATGATCGTCAAGGCTGCGGCCAAGGCGCGCGAACTTCAAAGCGGTTATATCTATCACTACGCCTTTGCCATGTTGATCGGGGTGGTGGCGGTTGTCTCCCTTTATATCCTCAAGGTACTTGGTTAAGGAAACGGCATCATGATTACTTTCCCCATCCTGTCACTTGTGACGTTTCTGCCGCTGGTCGGTGTCCTGTTCCTGCTGTTTATCCGCGGCAGCGAGGAAACGGTCGCGCGCAACGCACGGGCAACGGCGCTGCTGACGTCGGTGTTTACCTTTGCGCTGTCGCTCTATATGTATGCGCACTTCGACAAGTCGAGCGCGGCTTTCCAGTTCATTGAACAATCGTCGTGGCTGCCGGGCCTTGATATCAACTACAAAATGGGTATCGACGGTATTTCGGTTTTCTTCGTGCTGCTGTCGACGTTCCTGACGCCGATTTGCATTCTGGCCAGCTGGGAATCCATCACGCACCGCGTGAAGGAATATATGATTGCCTTCCTGCTGCTCGAAACCATGATGCTGGGTATGTTCTGCGCGCTTGACCTCGTGCTGTTCTATATCTTCTTCGAGGGCGTCCTCATCCCGATGTTCATCATCATCGGCGTCTGGGGCGGCAGCCGCCGCGTTTACGCGTCGTTCAAATTCTTCCTCTATACGCTGCTGGGTTCGGTTTTGATGCTGGTTGCCATTCTGGCGCTTTACCGCACGTTCAATACTACCGATATCGTGCTGCTGTCCGAAGTCGGCGTGCCGGAGGCGATGCAGAAATGGATCTGGCTGGCCTTCCTCGCGTCCTTCGCGGTCAAGGTGCCGATGTGGCCGGTGCATACCTGGCTTCCCGATGCGCACGTGGAGGCGCCGACGGCGGGCTCCGTCATTCTGGCGGGTGTATTGCTGAAAATGGGCGGCTACGGCTTTCTGCGTCTTTCCCTGCCGATTTTGCCCGAAGCTTCCGCGTATTTCACGCCGCTGATTTTCACGCTCAGCGTGATTGCGGTTGTTTATACCTCTCTCGTCGCGCTGGTGCAGGAAGACATGAAAAAGCTCATCGCTTATTCATCTGTCGCGCACATGGGTTTTGTGACGCTGGGCATTTTCACGTTCAACCAGCAGGGCCTTGAAGGCGCGATGTTCCAGATGCTGTCGCACGGTGTCGTATCGGCTGCGCTGTTCCTGTGCGTCGGCGTGGTTTATGACCGTCTGCACACGCGCGAGATTGCGCGTTACGGCGGGCTTGTCAAAAACATGCCGCGTTATGCCGCTGTGTTCATGCTCTTTACCATGGCGTCGGTCGGTTTGCCGGGGACCAGCGGTTTCGTCGGCGAATTCCTTGTCCTCATCGGTATGTGGCAGGCGAGCACGGTTTACACGTTTATCGCGGCAACCGGTGTTGTTCTGGGCGCGGCCTATATGCTGTACCTCTATCGCCGCGTCGTTTTCGGCGAGCTGACCAAGCCGGATGTGAAGGCGATGAAAGATATCAACCTGCGCGAAGCCTTTATTTTTGCGCCGCTGGTGGTGCTGGTGCTGTGGATGGGTGTTTATCCCTCCAGCGTCATCGCCCCGATGGCGCCGTCGCTGACGCGGGTTCTTGACCAATATCATGCGCGTGTCACCCATAAAATGGCCGCGAAGCCCGTCATTCAAAATACCGCCGCGCAAGAACAAGAAGAAGCCGGCGAGGGAGAAGCACAATGAGACCCTTTGAAGCCCCAGCGCTCTCTCCGGCCTTCCCGGAGATTTTCCTTGCCGTGGTGACGTTGTTCCTGCTGGTTTTGGGCGTTGCGCGCAAAAACGATGAAGACGGCAGCACTGTTGCCAACTTCAGTATTTTTGCCCTGATCGCGGTGACAGCGGTGATGTGCCGCTTCAGCAGCGAAACATTCAGCACCTTTAATGGTATGTATGTCACCGACGGTTTTGCCGTTTACATGAAAATACTTATTCTTATCGGCTCCGCTGTGACGATTTTCATGTCGGCAAAATACGCCGAACGCCAGCGCATTTCCCGCTTCGAGTATCCGGTGCTGATCCTGTTCTCGACGCTGGGGATGATGCTGATGACTTCGGCAAACGACCTGATTTCCCTCTATATGTCGCTGGAACTGCAAAGTTTGCCGCTTTATGTTCTGGCCGCTATGCGCCGCGACAGCGTGAAGTCGACCGAAGCCGGTCTCAAATACTTTGTTCTGGGCGCGCTGTCCTCGGGCATGCTGCTTTATGGGTCTTCGCTGATTTACGGATACACCGGCGCGACGAATTTCGACGACATCGCTGCCGCGCTGACCACCCATGAAGTTCTGCCTGTTGGCGTCGTGACGGGGATGGTGCTGTTGCTGTCCGGTTTTGCCTTCAAAATCGCGGCGGTGCCGTTCCATATGTGGACGCCCGACGTGTACGAAGGGGCGCCGACGTCCGTGACGGCGTTTTTCGCGATTGTGCCGAAAATGGCCTCGCTCGCCCTGATGGTGCGCGTTTTCATGGGCCCGTTCGAGCCGATGGTCGACGAGTGGCGTCAGGTTGTCGTACTGCTGGCCGTAGCGTCGATGGCGCTGGGCGGGATCGCGGCGATTGCCCAGCAAAATATCAAACGCATGCTCGCCTATAGCTCTATTGGTCATATGGGTTATGCCCTTGGTGGTATTGCCGCTGCGAGCGAACCGGGTATCAAGGCTGTTATCATCTATGCCACGATTTATATGATGACCAGCATTGGCACTTTCGCGATCGTGATGATGATGAAACAAAAAGACCGCATGGTCGAAAATATCCGCGACCTGTCGGGTCTGGCGTCGCGCCAGCCGATGATTGCGCTCAGCATGGCGATCATGATGTTCTCCATGGCGGGTATTCCGCCGCTGGCCGGTTTCTTCAGCAAGCTGTTTATTTTCCAGGCGGCGATTGATGCAGGACTGTATGGCCTTGTGTTTATGGGCGTGCTGACCTCGGTGATTTCGGCTTTCTATTACCTGCGTATCATCAAAATCATGTATTTCGATGCCGCGCCGGATGAAGGTATCGACCCTGCAACTGATGGCCGTTTGAATGCCGTTCTGGCGGTGTCGTCTGCCGCAGTGGTATTGTTTATCGCGATGCCCGCGCCGCTTCTGGGGGCGGCGGGCGCCGCGGCGGCCACGCTGTTCAGTCGATGACGCAGGCGCAGACGATATCTGCAGATATGCCCGCCATCACCGTGCTGGAAAGCACGGGCAGCACCAATGACGACGCCAAGGCGCTGGCCCGCGCGGGCGCGGCGGAGGGCACGGTTGTCCATGCCCTGCGCCAGACGTCCGGCCGCGGCCGTCAGGGCAATCACTGGATGTCGGAACCCGGAAACCTATATATGAGCATGATACTTCGCCCGCAGGTCAGCGCGGCGGAGAGCGGCCAGCTTTCGTTTCTGGCGGCGGTGGCACTGGCGGAGACGGTGCAGGGATTGTTGCCGCCCTCTGCCGATATCGCGCTGAAATGGCCGAATGATGTGCTGATCAACGGCCGCAAATCCGCCGGCATCTTGCTGGAGGCGGAGAGCGCGGCGCAGGCCGCAGGGCCTGAATGGCTGGTGCTGGGCATGGGGCTTAACCTTGTGCATGCGCCCGATAGCGCCATCAGCCTGCGCGATGCAGGGGCGGGGACGGTAGATGTTGCGCAGGCGCGCGACCTGCTGACCGGCAGTGTTCTGTCGCTGTATCGCCGCTGGCAGCGCGAGGGCTTTGCCGTGATCCGCAGCGCGTGGCTGGCGCGTGCGGCGCATCTGGGGAAAACCATTCGCGTACGCCTGCCCGGCGAAGAATTTATGGCCGTATTTGACGGCATTGATGCGCAGGGTGCGCTTGAGGTGACGATGGAGAACGGGACGCGCCGCGTCATCGCCTCCGGAGAGGTATTTGCAATATGAACACAGAAAAAAACAGCACCGATAAAAAAGCCAAAACCATGCCCCCCGATTTCAAGATGAAACCGGATGCGGTTTATTTTGTACCGCTGGGCGGCTGCGGATTTTTTGGCGCGAATATGGCGCTCTATGGCTGTAACGACAAATGGATCATGATTGATTGCGGTATGGGCTTTGCCGATGACACGATGCCGGGGGTGGATATTCTGCTGCCCGATCCGTCTTTTGCGACATCGCTGGGCGATCGTCTGCTCGGTATCGTCTTTACGCATGCGCACGAAGATCATATTGGCGCGATTGAACATCTCTGGCCGCGCCTTAAAAAGCCGCTTTATGCGACGCCGTTCACGGCTGCACGCATCCGTCAGGATTTGCTGGAGCAAAGCTGGGGCACGCAGGCGAAGCTGCACGAAGTCGACCCGAAAAAAACGCTGGAGCTGGGGCCGTTTTCCATCCGCTTCATCGACGTTGCCCATTCGATACCGGAAGCGCAGGCGCTGGCGATTACCGCGGCGGGTGTCGGCTCTATTCTGCACACGGGCGACTGGAAAATCGATGCCGACCCTGTCGTCGGCAAACTGACCGACGGGCCCGCGCTGCGCGCGCTGGGCGATAGCGGCGTGCTGGCGCTGGTGGGCGATTCCACCAATGCCATGGTGCCCGGACATTCGGGGTCGGAGCGTACGGTGCGCGAAAATCTGGCCGAGCTTTTTCGTGAATTTTCAGGTGCGATTGTCATCAGCTGTTTTTCGACCAACGTCGCGCGTGTGCACAGCATTTACCACGCGGCGCAGAAATGCGGACGGCAGGTTTGTCTGGTCGGGCGCTCCCTCTGGGCGGTCGAGGATGCGGCGCGCGAAAGCGGTTATATGAACGGCCTGCCGCCCTTTCTGGACGGGGATATCGCGCGTCAGCTGCCGTCGGAAAAACTGGTCTATGTCTGCACCGGATCGCAAGGGGAGCCGCGCGCGGCGCTGGCCCGCATCTCCAACGACGATCATCCGGATGTCAGTCTTGCCCCCGGCGATGTGGTCATTTTCTCGTCGCGCACCATTCCGGGCAATGAACGCGCGATTGAACGGATTAAAAACCGTCTCTACGCCCTTGGCGTCGATATCGTGACGGAACGCGACGCGCCCGTGCATGTGTCAGGCCACCCTTACCGTGACGAGCTGAAGCAGATGTATGAATGGGTGCGCCCGCGCTTTGCCATTCCCGTGCATGGCGAGCGTATGCAGATGGAAAAACATGGCCTGCTGGCGCGCGAATGCGGCGTTGAAAACGCGATTGTGCCTGAAAACGGCAAGGTCATCGAAATTTCCGCCCGCGATGTGACGGTGATTGGCGAGGTCAAGTCCGGCGTGCTGGCGATTGAAGGCAAGCGGATTGTCGAAACCAACCACGAAGCCATCCTCGCGCGTAAACGTATCATGTGGAACGGCAGTCTTGTGGTCACGGCAGTGGTCAGCAAGGCGGGCGACCTGATGGCGCCGGTGCAAATCACCGCCCTCGGCCTTCTGGATGAAAACAGCGAACTGGACGCCGGTTATATCGACGACGTGATTGCCGAGGTCGGCGAGAAAGTGCGCAACCTGTCCAAGGATGACCGCCGTGACGACAATATCCTGTCCGAAGCCATCCGCGTGACGGCCCGCCGTTTCTTTGCCGAACGTTTCGACCGCAAACCGCAAACGCGGGTGCATCTGGTAAGGGTATGACGTCATGTCTTTGTTGTATGCGTTTTTTATCTATCTGCTGATCTGGTGGGTGATGCTGTTCACCATCCTGCCGCTGGGCGTGGAGCGCCATGGCGAGGACGGCAAGGGCTATGACAGTGGTGCACCGAAAATCGCCAATATCCGCAAGAAGCTGATTTTGAATACCATTGTTTCCGCGGTCATTCTGGCCATCATCTGGATTTTGGTCGAGGTCGATGTCATCCGCTGGCGCGAATGGTTCGATACGGGAGCAGGGGGATGAGGATTCTTTTTATTCTTCCGGTTTTGTTTCTGGCCGCGCCCGCCTTGGCGCAGACGGTGGTGCTGGATGATGCCGCCTGCCGCGCCATCACCGCGCATGTACCCGATAGCAGTGTTGAATACAAACCCGGCGTTGATGTGCATGGCAAGTCGGTGGTCGAGGCCGACCTGAACCCGTCGCCCGTGAAGCTGCCCGAAACCATCCGCTTCACGATAACGGTCGATACCATGAAATACGCGGGCATCACCGTGCCCGATGGCGTCGAGGGCAAGGCCGCGATCGGCGAGGTCGAAATCGGCCCCGATGGCCGCATGCTGTTCAACGGCGCGCCGATGGAAGGCGAGGCGGAGGCTGCCCTGCGCGCCCTCTGCAAGGATAAAGCGCCTGAAAAACAAGGAAATAACGGCTCAAACGGCGGGCTTCTAAAACGCCCCGCCGATGCTTATAATCGCTAGGTTTCACATTTACCGCAAACGGACGAACATCATGGCTGAAGCAGCGCAAAAACAGAAAAATTCCAAAACCGCGATTACCCCCACGCGCGAAGAAAACTTCCCCGAATGGTATCAGCAGGTCATCAAGGCCGCCGACATGGCCGAAAACGCGCCCGTGCGCGGCTGCATGATCATCAAGCCCTATGGCTTTGCGATGTGGGAAAATGTGCAAAAGCATCTCGATGCGCTTATCAAGCAGGAAGATGTGCAGAATGCCTATTTCCCGCTGCTGATCCCCATGAGCTATATCGCGCGCGAGGCGGAACATATCGACGGCTTCGCCAAGGAATGCGCGGTCGTGACGCACCACCGCCTGTCGATTGACGAAAAAACCGGCCAGCTGGGCCCCGACAAGGATTCCATGCTGAGCGAGCCGATGATCATCCGCCCGACGTCGGAAACCATTATCGGCGAGTCCATGAAAAACTGGGTGCAGTCTTACCGCGACCTGCCGCTGAAGCTCAACCAGTGGTGCAACATCATGCGCTGGGAAATGCGCCCGCGTATTTTCCTGCGCACGGCCGAATTCCTGTGGCAGGAAGGGCATAACGCCTTCGCAACCGCGGAAGAAGCTGATGCCGATGCCCGCCGCATGCTGGATGTTTACAACAATATGTTCGAAAACTATCTGGCGATTGCGACCATTCCGGGCGCGAAAACGCCGGACGAACGTTTCCCCGGCGCGATTGAGACCTATACGCTGGAAACCTTTATGCAGGACGGCAAGGCGCTGCAGGGCTGCACGTCGCATAACCTCGGCCAGACGTTTGCGCGTTCCTGCGATATCAAATACCTCGACAAGGACGGCACGCAAAAACTCGCCTGGACGACGTCGTGGGGCTTTACCACGCGTACTCTTGGTGCGGCCATCATGGTGCATGGCGATGATGATGGCATGATGATGCCGCCGATGCTGGCGCCGCATCAGGTCGCGATTTTGCCCTTTATCAACGACGAAGCCGACCGCGCCAAAATCCTCGAAGCTTGCGAAAGCGTGAAGCGCATGCTGCAAGCGGCAGGCGTCAGCGCGCGCGTGGATGCATCCGAAGCGCGCAGTTCCGACAAAATGTGGGCGGCGATTAAAAAAGGCGTACCGGTACGCCTTGAAATCGGCGCGCGCGAACTGGCCGAAGGGCAGGTGGTCTTTACCCGCCGCGACCTTGGCAAAGATGGCAAAGTAAAAGTCTCCATCGACGCCTGCGCGGGTGAAGTCGCCAAGGCGCTGACGCAGATGCAAAAAGACATGCTGGAGCGTTCACGCGCCCGCCTGAAATCGCAAATCACCGATGTGGCTTCGCTTAAGGATGTGCGCGATTATTTCGCGGCGGATAAAACGGGCGGTCTGCGTCTGGATTACGCACTGGTCAAAGGCTCCGAAGAATTCGCGGCGATTGCCAAGGAATTCGCCGTCACCACGCGCTGCCTGCCGTTTGCGGATGGCGGTGAAAAAGTCATCGTGGCGAAATCGTACTGATGCCCCTTGCGTTCCGCCAGATTGCCTGCGATACGCCCGCGCATGCCGCCATGCTGGCGCTGCGCGAGCGCATATTGCGCAAACCCATAGGTTTGACCGTCACGGCGGAAGAAATCGCGCGCGACAAAGGCGATTATCTGCTGGGCGGGTTTGACGGCGATGACGTCGTGTGCTGTCTGATTTTGCAAAAAAGCGATGATGGCTGGGTAAAAATGCGGCAAGTCGCTGTCGATAACACGCGGCAGGGGCAGGGCATCGGCGCGCAAATGCTGGCGGCGGCAAATGACGTGCTGCGCGGCTGGGGGGTGCGCAAGGTGTATTGCCATGCCCGCGAAACGGCGCGGAATTTTTATCTGCAAAACGGCTGGGCCGTCACCAGCGATACGTTTGATGAAAACGGCATTCCGCATTGCCGTATGGAATTTACTCTGGATAAGGCGCAATAGGCATCATGTCTCTCGCATTCGAAAAAATGGTGGCGGGGCGTTATTTGCGCTCCAAACGCAAGGAAGGGTTTATTTCGGTTATCGCCGGATTTTCTTTTCTGGGTATTATGCTCGGCGTGGCGACGCTGATTATTGTCATGTCTGTCATGAACGGCTTCCGGGCGGAACTCATCGGCCGCATCCTCGGCCTCAACGGGCATATGAACGTGTACAGCTACAGCGGGTCGATTGTGACCTATGAACCGCTGATGGCGCGTCTGCAAAAAATCCCCGGCATTGTCAGCGCGGCGCCGTCTATCGAAGGTCAGGCGCTCGCCAAAATCGGCGATAACGCGCTGGGCATCGTCGTGCGCGGCATGCGGCCCGAAGATTTCGCTGTGCGTCCTATCCTCTCTGGCGCTATCGTCGACAGGCTGGAGGGTGATGAATATTTCGGCGGTGATAATATTGCCATAGGCAAAGGCCTTGCCGAGCGTTACCGCCTGCGCCCCGGCAGCCGGATTTTCATGGTATCATCCAAAAGCCGCACCACCCCGTTTGGCAGCATGCCCATTCAGGCTGCATTTGTGGTGGGTGCGGTTTTCGATGCGGGTATGTACGAATACAACAACAGCTTCGCCTATATGCCGATTGAAACCGCGCAGAAGTTTTTCAACATGGGCGACGGTGTCGCCTCGGTCGAGGTCATGACCAGTAACCCCTCGCATATCCGCCAGATACGTGCGGCGGTTGAAAACGAATTGCAGGGCGAATTTGCCGTGACCGACTGGCAGGACAGCAACGCGAGTTTTTATAACGCGCTGCAGGTCGAGCGTAACGTCATGTTCCTGATTTTGACGCTGATTATCCTGGTTGCGGCGTTTAATATTATCTCCAGCCTCATCATGCTGGTGAAGGACAAGGGGCGCGATATCGCCATCCTGCGCACCATGGGCGCGACGCGCGGCATGGTGATACGTATTTTCTTTTTCACCGGCGCCACCATCGGCGTCGTGGGTACGCTGGCGGGCGCGGTATTGGGGATTGCCTTTGCCAGCAATATCGAAAGCATCCGCCGCTGGCTGGAGGGGCTGACGAATACCAACCTCTTTTCGGACGAGATTTATTTCCTGTCCAAACTGCCCGCGCAGCTGAACGCCGGCGACGTGCTGGTCACGGTCGGCATGGCGCTGTTCCTGTCGTTCGCCGCGACGATATATCCCGCGTGGCGCGCCGCGCGCCTTGACCCTGTGGAGGGCCTGCGCCGTGAATAATCCATCGCAAAGCGTTCTGACGCTTGAAAATGTGGTCCGCAGCTTTACGCAGGGCGGGGAAACGCTCGAAATTTTGCGCGGCGTGAATGTGGATATCCGCCGCGGCGAAATCGTCGCGCTGCTGGGGCCCAGCGGTTCGGGCAAGACGACCATGCTGCAAATCGCCGGGCTTCTGGAGCCGCCGACCAGCGGCAAGGTATTCGTGGGCGGCATTGCCGCGACCGATACGTCGGATGACGCGCGCACGGCGATGCGCCGCGACCAGATCGGCTTTGTATATCAATTCCACCATCTGCTGCCGGATTTCACGGCGCTTGAAAACCTGCTTTTGCCGCAATATATCGCGGGCAAAGACAAGGCCGCCGCGCGCGAGCGGGCGCAGCATCTGCTGTCCCTCGTCGGGCTTGAAAAGCGGATGGGGCATTACCCGTCGCAGCTGTCGGGCGGGGAGCAGCAGCGCGTGGCGATTGCGCGCGGTCTGGTCAACCATCCGGCGCTCTTGCTGGCGGATGAACCGACGGGCAACCTCGACCCCAAAACGGCCGAAGAAGTTTTTGCCGTGCTGGTCAATACCATCCGCACCGAAAACATCGGCGCGCTGGTGGTGACGCATAACCACGAACTGGCATCGCGCATGGACCGCGTGCTGGAGCTTAAGGACGGGCAGGTCTGAGTTTTTTGGAGGGCAGCTTGCCCTGCGTGCTGGCGGGGGCGGGGCGGTTGAAAACCTGTGCGCTGTCGTATGCGGCAAGGACATGATCATCTGCCGCGATCTCGGTCAGGTCCATTTGCAGTTTGACCAGCGCATCCGCATCTTCTTCGAAATCATATACGTTCGCGCCGGATTTTAATGACGAAGACCAGCTCATACGGCTGGCACCTTCGGCTGTATTGAATTCGGATATCATCAGCTTTTTCACCGCGGCGTCATCTATTTGATGGGCAATCGCCCACAGGCGCACCGTATGGCCGATATGCAAAAATCCATAAGTGTAAATTGTGGCGGTTTTTGCCTCGACGTTTGAAAAAAGCATGTCGTAGGCGTCGGCGTATTGCCCGCTGCGCACGTCAATCGAAATGTCGATGCCGGCGTCTTGCATGGTTTTGACGCTATCGCTGAGTGCGCGCAGGATGTTGCCGATACCGTATATATCCATGAAGTCTTTTTGCTTGTCGGCAAGCTTTTTGAACGTATCGCCAATTTGCGCGGTGCTGAGTTTTTTATAGCCGGACATGGCGGGTTATTTCACTCTGGGGTGGCGGGGTTTTTGCAGCGGCTCTGCCGTGCGGGCGGGAACGTCAAACTGGCGCAGCTCCTGCAGCGCGCCTGTGGCTGCGGCGGTTATCAACACGGTTTCGACGAATTCAAGCTTGTCTTCTTCCTTGCCGAGGTCGAAGCGGCGGAACAGGCTTTCGCCGCCGTTGTTCCAGAACGACTTGCTGTCGAGATATGTCGGGTTGCCGCGAGGCTTGTTGACGTTTTCGGCGTAACAATCAATCACGTTATCGGGCAGGACGCGCACCAGAATACGGGCGTCGTCGATGCTGAGTAGCGCGTAATGCGCATGCGGCGGCTGTTCGCTGCCGCCTTCCTTGACGAGGCGCAGTTCGCGCAGCGTGTCGAAACCTGCCTGTTCAAGCCCGATCTGGCGCAGGCCGGATTCCTGGCACATCGTCACCAGCGCATTCAGCGCGGCGAGGGTGGGGGCGAAAACCTGTTTGTCTTCCCGCGCGGCGGCGGCAAGGGCGCTGAACGTCTCGGCGATATTTTGACGGGTCAGCGATTTCAGCAGGCGCGAATCTTCGGGCGTTTCGGGGGCGCTGTCAGATGCGGGCGTTTTTTCGGCCGCTTTGGCCGCTTTTTTATCTGCTTTTTGGGGCGCAGGTTTGGGCTCGGCGGGGGCGGTGCCGAACCCCCAATCCTCTTCCTTGCCTGTTATGTGCTTGCCCATCATGGTCGTTAACCCGCTGATTTTTTTGATGCGCCATATTAGCGGGGCAGTGTTGTTATGTCAACAACCGCTTTTCGGCATAAAATGATTGAAATTCAATGCCTTTGGTGTGAAAACAGGGATATGTCCCAGCCCTACGCACCCTTTGTTCACCTGCGCGTCCATTCGGCCTATTCACTGGCCGAGGGGGCGATACGCATCAAAGACCTCGTGCCGCTGGCGCGCAAACTCAATATGCCTGCGGTTGCGGTGACCGATACGGGCAACCTGTTCGGCGCGGTCGAATTTTCGCTGACGGCCGCCAAGGCGGGGGTGCAGCCGATTGTCGGCTGCCAGTTCTATATCGAAAAGCCCGAACAGGCGACGCAGAAAAACCGCAAATGCGAAATGCCCGACCAGCTGGTGTTGCTGGCGCAAAACCATGCGGGATACCTGAACCTTGTGAAGCTGTCGAGCGAGGCGTTTCTGCACCCGCTGCCGCATACCGAAAAACCCGCGCTGACGTGGGAAGCGCTGGCGGCGCATAGCGCGGGGCTTATCTGCCTGACGGGCGGAGCCAAGGGCAGCCTTGCGCGCATGATTGCCGAAAACCGCGCGGCGGAGGCTGAAAAACTGCTCAAACAGATGCAGGAGATGTTCGGCGACCGCCTGTATATCGAGCTGGAGCGCCACGGCACCGCCGACGAAGTGGCGGTCGAAGACGGTCTTCTCGATCTTGCCTATGCGCATAACGTACCGATTGTCGCGACGAATAACTGCTATTTCGACGAGCCGTCGATGTACGAAGCGCATGACGCGCTGCTGTGCATCGCCGAAAGCGCCTACGTGCAGGATGAAACCCGCCGCAAGGTGACGCCGGAGCATTATTTCAAATCCGCCGAGCAAATGGCGGAGCTGTTCAAAGATCTGCCCGAAGCCATCGAAAACACCGTGCATATCGCACGCCGCTGCGCCTTCATGCTCAAGGAAGAAAAGCCCTTCCTGCCGCGTTTCCCGACGCCGGAGGGGCAGAGCGAAGCCGAGGCCCTGCGCAGCGTCTCCGAAAAGGGGCTGACTTGGCGTCTGGAAAACTATGTTTTCAAACCCGATTGGGACGACGCCAAGCGCGCAGAAGTGCGCAAGGAATATTTCGATCGCCTGAATTACGAACTGGGCGTGATTATCGACATGGGCTTCCCCGGATACTTCCTCATCGTATCCGACTTTATCCAATGGGCGAAAGACCACGACATTCCCGTCGGGCCGGGCCGCGGTTCGGGTGCGGGCTCCGTCGTTGCATGGGCCACCAAAATCACCGACTTGGACCCCATCGCCATGAAGCTGCTGTTCGAGCGCTTCTTGAACCCAGAACGCGTATCCATGCCCGACTTCGACGTGGATTTCTGTCAGGAACGCCGCGACGAGGTGATTACCTATGTCCGCAATAAATACGGCACCGACAGCGTGGCGCAGATTATCACCTTCGGTAAGCTGCAGGCACGCGCCGTGGTGCGCGACGTCGGCCGCGTTTTGCAAATGCCTTACGGGCAGGTGGATAAAATCGCCAAACTGGTGCCGCAAAACCCCGCCAACCCCATCAGCCTTGGCGAGGCGCTTGAATCGGAGCCGCTGCTGCGCGAAGCGCGCGACAGCGACGAGCAGGTCGGCAAGCTGATCGATATCGCGCTGAAGCTGGAGGGGCTGTACCGCCATGCCTCCACCCATGCGGCGGGCGTGGTGATGGGCGACAAGCCGCTCGACCAGCTGGTGCCGGTCTACCGCGACCCCGGCGCCGATGCGCCCGCAACCCAGTTCAACATGAAAGACGTCGAGAAAATCGGCTTTGTGAAGTTCGACTTCCTCGGTCTTAAAACGCTCGACGTTATTCAGGAAGCCATCCGCCTTGTGAAGCAAACGACAGGGCAGGAACTGGACCCGCTCAAATTCCCGCTGGAAGATGCCGATACGTATAAACTGCTGGCACGGGGCGATTGCGCTGCGGTATTCCAGCTCGAGAGTGCGGGCATGCGCGATTTGTGCCGGCAGATGAACGTCAAGAACTTCGAAGAAGTGTCGGCTATCGTGGCCCTGTTCCGCCCGGGGCCGATGGAAAACATTCCCAAATACCTCGCCAACCTGAAAGGCAGCGAGGAAATTGACTACATGCACCCGCTGTTGAAGCCGGTGACCGAAGATACCTACGGCGTCATGATCTATCAGGAACAGGTCATGCAGGCGGCGCAGGTGCTGGCGGGCTATACGCTCGGCGGTGCCGACCTTTTGCGCCGCGCGATGGGTAAGAAAATCAAATCCGAAATGGACGCGCAGCGCGCCATTTTCGTCGATGGCTGCAAAAAGCATAACAACATCGATGAATCGCTGGCGGGGTCTATCTTCGACCAGATTGAAAAATTCGCGGGCTATGGCTTTAACCGCGCGCACTCCGCCGCTTATGGTCTTATCGCGTTCCAGACGGCGTATTTGAAATGCCATTATCCGGTCGAATTCATGGCGGCGACCATGACGCAGGATATGGGCAACACCGACAAGCTGGCTATGCTGCGGCAGGAATTGCAGCGCATGCGCATTCCGCTTTTGCCGCCGGATATCAATAAATCCATCCCGCGTTTTTCCGTCGAATTCATGCCCGATGGCAGCAAGGCGATCCGCTACGCGCTCGCGGCGCTCAAGGGCGTTGGCGAAGAAGCCATGAAACGCGTACTGGCGGAGCGTGAAGAAAACGGCCCCTTCAAGGATATTTACGATTTCGCGCGCCGTCTGGACACCAAGGTCATCAACAAACGCCAGATGGAATCGCTGGCGGCGGCGGGCGCGTTTGACGCCATGATTGAAAACCGCGCCGTGGCGCTGGCGGGCGTGGAAACGCTGCTGCGCTATGCCGCGGCGCATGCCGAAGAAAAAGCCAGCGGGCAGGTGAGCCTGTTTGGCGGCGGCGGCGCGGAAAGCCTGCCGGAGCCTGCATTGCCGCAGGCCGATAAGTGGGAACCGCTCGAAGGGCTGCGGCATGAATTCGAAGCGGTCGGGTTTTACCTCTCCGCCCACCCGCTCGACAACATGGCGACGCAGCTGGAGCGTTTGCGCGTCGTGCCGTCCAGTCAGGTGCAGGCGGCGCTTAATGCCAGCCCGTCGAACCGTCTGCGCATGGCGGGCATCGTCGTGCGCAAGCAGGAACGTACATCGCAAAAAGGCAACCGTTTCGCCTTCGTGCAGGTATCCGACCCCTACGGCGTTTTCGAGATGATGGTCTTTTCCGAACTTCTCAACGCCGCGCGCGAACATCTGGAGGCGGGAACGCCCATCCTGCTCAGCGTCGATGTGGACCGCAAGAACGAGGATGAGCTGCGCTTCCTCGCCCAGTCCATCGAACCGCTGACATCGGCGGTGCAAAGCGTGACGCGGCAGGTGATTGTCGAGCTGCAAAAACCCGAAGCCGTCACACAGGTCAAGGCCACGCTGGACAATACCGGCGGCGGGCGCGTCAAAGTGCAGGTGACGGCCGATGCCGGTAAAGGCCGTATCGCGACGATAGAACTGCCCGGCTATTACACCATTCACGAAGACACCCCGCGCCAGCTGCGCGCCATTCGCGGCGTGGGCGAGGTCAAAGAGCTTTAGAGTCTAACCGGCGGAGGTTTTTCATGCCGCATCATTACCACCTCAAGGATTTGCCGTTCCAGAAACGCGGCGCCCCGATGGATATTTTCGATTTGATGTCGAGCCCGCGTCTGGGCCAGCTGGCCGGATGCAAATGGCTGCAGGTCGATATCCGCCGTCTGGAGCCGGGAAAGTTTTCTTTTCCCTACCACGCGCACCGCGCGTCCGAAGAATTTTTTATGATTTTGTCAGGTCAGGCGACGCTGCGCAGCCCCGAAGGTTTCCGTACCGTGAGCGCGCAGGAAATCGTGATTTTCCCGGCAGGCGCGGAGCATGCGCATCAGCTGTATAACCACGGCGATGAAGATTGCGTGTATCTGGACGTACGCACGACCCCCGCGATAGACGTTGTGGATTATCCCGACACGGGCAAGGTGAATATCCTGCCGCAGATGGAAATTTACGACCAGAAACAGGGGCGCTGCGAATATTACAGCGGCGAAGAAAACGTCGCGAGCCACTGGCCCGCCGATATTCTTAAACAGCAAAAATAGCGCCTAGCGACGCCCCGGCACGCGGGAGCGTACAGCGGGCGAGGGCGGCAGCACGATATCGCCGTCCAGCACGCTGGCGCGGCGGCCCATGTCTTCGCGCGCGGCGTTCTGGATCTCTTCGAAACGGCTGTGATGCGCCGCCTTGGCAAAATCGCTGCCCAGTTTTTTTGACAGCCAGTTGTCGCCAGACGCCAGATCCGCTTCGTTTTCGATTCTTCCGCCGCGGGCGATTTGCGCCTTTTCAAGCGTGGCGAGTTTTTGCACGGCTTCGGCTGCTGTCAAATCATGCGCTTCGCCGCGCAAGATGGTGCAGCTGTCGATTTCATGTTTTTCGATATCGCCCAGACCTGCGGCAGCTTTTTGCTGGTCATAGCTGCGGCGGTAAACCCAGAACACATGGTGCAGGCGGTGGTCGTCTTCGGGGTTTTCGCTGTGCAGCGCATGGGTGCGGAACATCTGCCCGCGGTCCAGCAGGTGTTCGAGGTCGGATTTGGATTCAGGTGCGGCGGGCTGCGTCATCGCGGGCCCCCGTGCGGCGACGCTTTGCGGCGTGGTTGCAGTTTTGGCGCGGCGCCGGAAATATCGTCAATCTGCGCAAAATGCGATTCCAGCCGCAGCATCGGGTGGTTTTGATACGGCTCGGCACGGGTATAGTTATCGCTTTGGTGCAGGCGAACAAAAGTCTTTTCGTGCTGTTCGTCGGCGGGGGACATTGTCTGCGCGCTTCGGGCTTCGATGCCTTGCAGGAATGCGACGGCTTCGCGCCAGCCGATTTTGCCTGTCACCGATTTGCTGAAGGCAGAGGACGCGCCGATTTCGTTTTGATACACGAACCCCTCGCGTCCGTCGGCATCGCCTGAATGAAAAGACCAGAACAGAAGGGTGCCCTCGGCCGCCGTATCGTCATCACCGGCAAAGCCGTCCGCCTGCGACAGCGCGGCAGGTTCCTGGCCGTCGCCTGCGGCGAAAAATGCGCGGGTACGGTAGCTGGGCGTTTGAAATGACATCGGGGGCTCCTCGGGTCTGAATGGTAGCGGCAGGGTATTTTTATGTCAATAATCTTATGAAATTGGCAAAAAACAACCTTTTAGCGCGTCTGGCGGGCCCACGCGGGGGCGGGGCGGCCAAAAAACCGCGCAAAAAGCCATGTTTTCCTTGCAAAAGCGGGGGTTTGGGGTTAAAACCGCCCACATCAAGCATACGAATGGTTCGTATGTAATTCGCATGCACGCGTGCGCGGTCTTGTCAAAAGGTCGCTTCGGTGTCCCCTCGGGGACTTCTTATCCGCGTGCAGAGGTATAACCGAGAAAGGACTATCCTCATGACGATGCCCACCTTTACCATGCGCCAACTCCTCGAAGCCGGCGTTCACTTCGGCCACCACACCCGCCGCTGGAACCCCAAGATGAAACCCTACATCTTCGGTGACCGCAACAACGTGCACATCATCAACCTCGAACTGACGGTTCCGATGCTGTACAACGCGTTGAAAAACCTGCGCGACATCGTTGCTGGCGGCGGCCGCGTTCTGTTCGTCGGCACCAAGCGCCAGGCGACCGAGAAAATTGCAGAAACCGCACAGCGTTGCGGCCAGTACTACGTCAACTACCGCTGGCTCGGCGGCATGCTGACGAACTGGAACACCATCTCCAACTCCATCAAGCGCCTGCGCGAAGTGGACGAGATGCTGAACAACCCCGAAGTCAAGCACGCGCTGACCAAGAAAGAACAGCTGAACCTCGCACGCGAGAAAGAGAAGCTGGAAAAAACCCTCGGCGGCATTAAAGACATGGGCGGTCTGCCCGATGCCATCGTCGTGATCGACGTGATGAAAGAGTCGAACGCCATCCTCGAAGCAAAACGCCTTGGCGTTCCTGTTTTCGGCGTTGTTGACACCAACTGCGATCCCGACGGCGTGGATTTCATGATCCCCGGCAACGACGACGCAACCCGCGCCATCAGCCTGTATTGCGACCTGTTCGCTGAAACGGTTCTGGACGGCCTGCAGGCAGAAGTCACGAAGTCCGGCAAGGACGTCGGCGCTTCCGAAAACCCGGCTGCTGAAAACCTCGAAGAGGTTGAAGCCAAGGCTGCCGCTGCCGGCTAATCTGCCCCTTTACAGGGCTTAGGAACCATCCACTTCAATAGCCTCCCCCGGCTTTTACGGCCGGGGGATGGCGCACAACAGAGAGGGATATACAAAAATGACCGAAGTAACCGCATCGATGGTGAAAGAACTGCGCGAAAAATCCGGCGCAGGCATGCTGGATTGCAAAAAAGCGCTGGCTGAAAACAACGGCGATATCGACGCTGCCATGGACTTCCTGCGCAAGAAAGGCCTCGCCTCCGCTGCCAAGAAATCCAGCCGCGCCGCTGCCGAAGGTCTTGTCAGCGTTGCCGCAAACGGCAACACCGGCGTGATCATCGAGCTGAACGCCGAAACCGACTTCGTTGCCCGCAACGACCAGTTCCAGACGTTCCTGTCGCAGCTGACCGATGCCGCGCTGACCACCAAAACCGGTGATGTCGACGCGCTGAAAAAACTGCAAGTCGCAGGCAAAACGGCTGAAGAAGGCCTGACCGAGCTGATCGCCAACATCGGCGAGAACATGACCCTGCGCCGCGCGCAGCTGCTGAGCGTTTCGAACGGCGTGGTTTCCACCTACGTTCACAACGCGCTGCAACCCAACCGCGGCAAAATCGGCGTTCTGGTTGCCCTCGAATCCACGGGCGATGCAGACAAGCTGGGCGCACTGGGCCGTCAGCTGGCGATGCATATCGCGGCGGCACGTCCGGAAGCCCTCGACGTCGAAGGCCTCAACCCCGAAACCGTTGCGCGTGAGCGCGCTGTGCATGCCGACAAGGCAAAGCAAAGCGGCAAGCCTGCCGACATCGTCGAAAAGATGGTCGAAGGCTCCATGCGCAAATACTACGAACAGGTCGTTCTTCTGAACCAGACCTACATCATCGATGGCGAGAACAAAATCTCCGCCGTCATTGAAAAAGCCGCCAAAGACATCGGCGCCCCCGTGAAGCTGACGCAGTATGTCCGCTTCGAACTGGGCGAAGGCGTTGAAAAAGCCGCTGACGACTTCGCAGCCGAAGTCGCCAAAATGGCCAACGGCTAAGACTTCCGCTTTGCCGCGTCATCCTGTCCCGCGCCATACCGGGGCGGGGTGACGCCGGCGGGGCGACTAAGCTGATGATACAGACTGCGCGTATGGCCAATACCAGATAAGAAGACTTCTCTCTCCGCCGTTCAGGCGAAGGCTTCGGGTTCAGACAACAGGGGTTTCATCATGTCCGCACCGCGTTTCAAACGTGTTCTTCTCAAAATCTCCGGCGAAGCTTTGATGGGGGAAGGGGAATACGGCATTGAAACCGACATGGTCAACCGCATCGCCCGCGATATCAAAGAAGTAACCGACCTCGGCGTCGAGGTATGCCTCGTCGTTGGCGGCGGCAATATCTTCCGCGGCGTGTCCGGCGCATCGGTCGGCATGGACCGCTCCACTGCGGATTACATGGGCATGCTGGCGACGGTCATCAACTCCCTCGCGCTGCAAAACGCGCTTGAAAAACTCGGCGTCAGCACGCGCGTGCAATCCGCCATTCCGATGTCCAGCGTCTGCGAACCCTACATCCGCCGCAAGGCCGTGCGCCACATGGAAAAAGGCCGCGTGGTCATTTTCGCCGCCGGCACCGGCAACCCGTTTTTCACCACCGACACCGCCGCGGCGCTGCGCGCATCCGAAATGGGCTGCGACGCGCTGCTCAAGGGTACCAAGGTTGACGGCGTTTATACCGCCGACCCCATCAAGGTGCCGACCGCGAAGAAATTCGATAAGCTGACCTATCTGGAAGTGCTGTCGAACGATCTGGGCGTCATGGACGCCTCCGCGATTTCGCTCGCGCGTGAAAACAATATTCCCGTCATCGTTTTCTCCATCAAGCAACCTGGCGCTTTTGCCGAGCTGATGCAGGGACGTGGCGCATACACCATCGTAGCAAAAGAGGTTCAAAATGGATAACATCGACATGAACGATCTCGAACGCCGCATGCAGGGCGCGTTCGACTCTCTCGGTAAAGAATTTGCAGGTCTGCGTACGGGCCGCGCGTCCGTCAACCTGCTCGACCCCGTTGTGGTCGAAGTTTATGGCGCGAAAATGCCGATCAATCAGGTCGCATCCGTCTCCGTCGCCGAACCGCGTCTGCTGACCGTACAGGTCTGGGATGCCAACAACACCAAGGCCGTTGAAAAAGCGATTGCCAACGCAGGCCTCGGCCTCAACCCGCAGCCCGCGGGCACGCTGATCCGCGTACCGCTGCCGGGCCTGACCGAAGAGCGCCGCGTCGAGCTGGTCAAGGTCGCCGCGAAATACGCCGAAGCAGGCCGCGTTGCCGTGCGCAACATCCGCCGCGAAGGCATGGACACCGTCAAGAAACTGCAAAAAGACGGCAAAATGTCCGAAGACGAGCTGAAAAAGAACGAAGAGCGCATCCAGAAAATGACCGACAACTGGGTCAAGAAAATCGACGACGCGCTCGCGCACAAAGAACAAGAAATCAAACAGGTATAAGCCGGAGAGGGCTTTCGCCATGTCCCAGCCGGACGCCACCGCCGCATTGCCGCGTCACGTCGCCATCATCATGGACGGAAACGGACGCTGGGCGGCGGCGCGCGGGCTGAGCCGTATCGAAGGCCACAAGAAAGGCGCCGAAGCCGCGCAGCGCGCTGTCGAAGCGGCGCGCGAACTCGGCATCCGCTACATCACGCTGTTCGGCTTTTCATCCGAAAACTGGAACCGTCCGGTTACCGAGGTCGAGGGGCTGATGGCGCTTTTGCGCTATTACCTCAAAAAAGAAACCGATGCGCTGCATAAATCCGGTGCGCGTTTGCGCGTCATCGGCGACCGCAGCCGCCTGCCCAAAGACATCGTCGAGATGATAGAGCAGGCCGAAAGCGTGACACATGCAAATGAGGGGCTGACGGTTGTCATCGCCCTCAGCTATGGCGGGCGGCAGGATATCGTCTTTGCCGCGCGCGAAGTTGCCAAGGCCGCCGCCGCCGGAAAAATCGCGCCGGATGCCATCAACGAGGATATATTCGCCAGCTATCTGATGACGGCGGATATTCCCGACCCCGATTTGATGATCCGCACCAGCGGCGAAAGCCGTATCAGCAATTTCCTGCTGTGGCAGCTGGCTTATGCGGAAATGTTTTTTACCAATACCCTCTGGCCGGATTTCAGCCGCGTCGATATGGAGGCTGCGCTGACCTGTTACGCCAGCCGCGAGCGACGCTATGGCGGCCTGCCAGACCGCAAAACCGGACAAAGCGCCTGAGGATTCTTCCCGGGCTTTACATGCAAGGACCAACAGCATGACCACCGAAAACACCGCCCCCGCAAATACCGCCGAAGCAAAACCGCCGGTCAACAGTTCGCTGAAAGAGCGCGCCAAAGGGGCGCTGATGTTTGCGCCGCCCGTGCTGTTCATCATCTGGTGGGGCGGGGCGCCGTTTGCCTGGATGATGGCGGCGGCGGCGGGTATCGGCGCCTATGAATGGTCGCGTATGGTGATGACGGGCAAGGACAAGGTGCCCGCGCATTTGGTCACGCTGGCAACGTCCTGCACGGCGCTGGCGACGCTGGTGAGCTATATGGTCATGAACCCTGTCATGGCGCTGTGTTTCCTGCTGGCGCTGTCGGCGCTGGTGTTTGCGTATAATTTTTCGCAAAGCGGGCCGAAGCCGGGGCTGCTGATTTTCGGCATGCTGTATGTCGGCTTTGCGCTGTCGATGATGATCTGGCTGCGCGACCAAAATACGGCGGCGGGGCTTTATCATTTCTGCACCTTGCTGTTCATTGTCTGGGCCAGCGATATCTGCGCCTATTTCACGGGCCGTACTTTGGGCGGGCCGAAACTCGCGCCTGCCATCAGCCCCAAAAAAACATGGTCTGGCTTTTTCGGCAGCAGCGTGGGCGCGGGGCTTGTCGCCGCAGGCATGGCCATGCCGTGGACACTGGCGCAGCTGGGGCTTGAAGGGGCGACGCTCGGCGGTATGGGGCCGGTGGGTTATTTCGTGCTGGGCTTCGTGCTTGCGATGGTGGGGCAGGCGGGTGACCTGTTCATTTCGATTTTCAAGCGCCATTTCGGCGTCAAGGATACGGGCGCGCTTATCCCCGGTCATGGCGGCATTCTTGACCGTATCGATGCGCTGATTTTGGTGGCCATTCTGTTCGGCGCGCTGAAGGCGGCGCTGGGATGACCGGCGGCAAGGCCAGCCAGCCGCGCGAAGCCGCGGCGCAGCCTGCGGGCAAGATGCGCCGGGTGACGGTGCTTGGCGCTACGGGCTCGATTGGCAAAAGCACGGTTGATTTGCTGGCGGGCCACCGTGACAGCTTTAGCATCGAGGCTCTGACAGGACATCGCAATGTCGATCTGCTGGCCACGCAGGCGCGGCAGCTGGGGGCGAAGCTGGCGGTTATCGGTGATGAAACCCTTTATGCCGAATTGAAACAAGCGCTTTCCGGTACCTCTATCGAGGCTGCCGCGGGTTCTCAAGCCGTGATAGATGCCGCCAGCCGTCCTGCGGACTGGGTCATGGCGGCGATTGTGGGAACGGCAGGACTGCGTCCGACGCTGGCCGCGATTGCGCAGGGTACGACAGTCGCGCTGGCGAACAAGGAATCTATTGTTGCCGCCGGCCCCCTGATGTTGGCGGCGGTCAAATCGGCGGGCGCGACGCTGCTGCCGGTCGACAGTGAACATAATGCAGTTTTTCAGGTGCTCGACCCCGCGCAGCGCGGCGGGGTGGCGCGGATTATTCTGACGGCATCGGGCGGGCCGTTCCTGCGCAAATCGCGCGCCGAACTCGCGGCGATGACGCCCGCCGAGGCGGTGCGCCATCCCAACTGGTCGATGGGGGCGAAAATATCCGTCGATAGCGCGACGATGATGAATAAATCCTTGGAAATCATCGAGGCGTCTTATCTTTTTGAAATGCCGGATGAGGCAGTGGATGCGATTATCCACCCGCAATCTGTTGTTCATTCAATGGTTGAATATATCGACGGAAGTATTCTGGCGCAAATGGGTGCGCCCGATATGCGCACCCCGATTGCCCATACGCTGGGCTGGCCCGCGCGTATCGCAACGACGGGGCAGCGGCTCGACCTTTCGGGGATGCTGTCGATGCAGTTCGAGCCTGTCGATACGGCGCGCTTTCCGGCCGTGACGCTGGCGCGGCAGGCGGTGCGGGCAGGCGTGGGGTATCCGGTGGTGCTGAATGCTGCCAACGAAGTAGCCGTCGAAGCGTTCCTGCAGGGGCGGCTTTCTTTCGATAAAATCGAAATTCTGTCCGAACAGGCCTTGCAAAGGGTTGATATAGGGCGCATATCAACGCTGGATGATATTATCGCACTGGATGCGGCAACGCGTGCTATTGCCGAAAACGGTCTGCGGGCGTTACAATAGAATAATAATATTTCTTTCGCGCGAGAGGGACGGCCACTATGGATTTTTTGCTCGACATGCTGTCGGTGCCAGTCAAGTTTTTCAAAGACTACGGCGGACCGTTTATTGTTGTCCTCAGCGTGCTCGTTTTCGTCCATGAATGGGGACACTATATTGTCGCGCGGATGTGCGGCGTGAAAGTCGTCAGCTTTTCGATCGGCTTTGGCAGAGAATTGTTCGGCTGGACGGACAAGCGCGGTTGCCGCTGGAAATTCAGCCTTGTGCCGCTGGGCGGATATGTGCAGATGTTCGGCGATACCGACCCCGCCAGCGCCCAGCACGACGATACCGTCAAGACCGGCGATGAAGCGCCGCGCCCGATGACGGCGGAAGAACGTAAAGTCGCCTTTTTCGCCCAGCCCGTCGGCCGCCGCACGGCGATTGTCGTGGCGGGCCCTGCCATCAACTACATCTTTGCGATTATCATCCTGACAGGCCTCTATGTGTTTCAGGGGCAGCCCTACATTCCGCCCGTCGCCGCAGGCATTGCCGAAGGGTATCCGGCGGAGCAGGCGGGCATGCGCCCTGACGACCTGATTGTCGCGATGAACAACACCAAAATCGACAGTTTCAACGACCTGCGCAAGTTCATGGCCGTGAACCTCGACCAGCCGCTGAAAATGACCATCAAACATTCGACCGCCCCGGGGGAGTGGAACAGCGAGCCCAAAACCGTCGATATCCAGCCGCGCCTTGAATACGAAACCGACCGTTTCGGCTTCCGTCATGCGACGGGCCGTCTGGGCATCGTCAGTCCCAAAGGGGCGATGGAAATGCGCGAGCATAATATCGCCAGCGCCTTCTGGTACGCGACGCTGGAAACGGTGAATATCACCAGCGATACGCTGAAGGCCCTTGGCCAGATGGTGCTGGGTATCCGTAGCACGGACGAGCTGGGCGGTATTCTGCGTATCGGTGCCTATGCCGGCGATTTCGCGCAAAAGGGGATTGTGGCCTTTATTACCTTCGCCGCATTGCTCTCGGTCAACCTGGGTTTCATCAACCTGCTGCCGATTCCCATGCTTGATGGCGGCCATCTTCTGATGTTTGCTATGGAAAAGATACGCGGCAGACCCCTCAGTGACATGGTTCAGGAGTACATGCTGCGGGTCGGTTTGCTGTTTTTGCTCTTTATTATGGTTTTTGCGACGTGGAATGATCTTGTGCAACTGAAGCTGGTAGACTACGTTAAGAGCCTGATTTCCTAATAGAAAAAAACAACAAACCTTAACGTACCAGTTACGTCACGAAGCGCACGACCGATCATGAACACATTCCGCTCCCCGACACCGAAGATGCCGGCGATTTGCCGCACGGTCGCCTGCCTTGGCCTGTGGCTTTTGATGATATTGGCCGCGCCGATGCCCGCATACGCGCAAGGCACGGATACCATCCGCCAGATAAAGGTCGAGGGCACGCAGCGTATCGAACCTGCGACGGTCTTGTCCTACATCTCCATTCAGGCTGGCGACCGTTTTGACGAGGTCAAGCTGAACCGCGCGCTCAAGGCGCTGTTCGCGACGGGTCTGTTTGCCGACGTGTCGCTGTATCAGGAAGGCCGCGATCTTGTTGTGGTCGTTGTCGAAAACCCGATCATCAACGAAATCGCCTTCGAAGGTAACGAGAAGATCAAAAAAGACGCGCTGATGGCCGAAGTGCAGCTGCGTCCGCGCACCGTGCTGACGCGTACGAAAGTACAGGCCGACGTGTCGCGCCTGCAGGAGCTGTATCGCTTGAGCGGTCGCTTTTCCGCGAGCATCGAGCCGAAAATCATCAAGCTTGACCAGAACCGCGTGAACCTCGTGTTCGAAATCAGCGAAGGCCCGCAAACGCTGATTTCTCGCATTGTTTTTTTGGGCAACAAGCGTTTCGACGACGGCGACCTGCAGCGCGTGATCCGCAGCCGCGAAGACCGCTGGTGGCGTATCTGGTCCGGTGCCGATAAATACGACCCCGACCGCGTCGCCTTTGACCGCGAAATGCTGCGTAAATTCTATTTGGAACACGGTTATGCCGATTTTGTTGTCGAAAGCGCGATTGCCGAACTCTCGCCCGACCGCAAGCATTTCTATGTCACCTTTACCCTCTCCGAAGGAGAGCGCTACAAAGTCGGAAAAATCGACGTCAAAAGTAATCTTAAAGACCTCGACGGCGATACGCTCCGCTCCGTGCTGACCTTCAAATCGGGCGAGTGGTACAAGGCCAGCGCGATTGAAAACAGCGTCAATAAACTCACCGATGAACTGGGCAACCGCCAGTATGCCTTCGTCGATGTCGTGCCGACGGTGGAGCGCCGCCGCGATGCGCGCGAGATTGATATTTCCTTCACGATTAACGAGGGCAGCAAGGTCTTCGTTGAAAACATCAACATCAACGGTAACGTCCGTACGATGGACGAGGTTATCCGCCGTGAAATGCAGCTGGTCGAAGGCGACCCCTTCAACGCGGCACGCCTGAAACGTTCCGAACAAAAGCTGCGCAACCTGACCTATTTCGAAAATGTGCAGGTTAAAACCACGCGTGGCAGCACGCCGGATAAAACCAATATCGACATCAACGTCGCCGAAAAATCGACGGGCGAACTGTCGCTGGGCGGTGGCTATTCGACGTCCGATGGTGTGCTGGGTGAATTCCGCATCCGCGAGCGCAACTTCCTTGGCAAGGGGCAGGATCTGACACTGGCGACCACGTTGTCGACGCGCCGCTCGCAGTTCGATTTCAGCTTTACTGAACCGTATTTCCTGAACCGCGACCTTAGCTTCGGCGTGGATGCTTTCCACATCGTGCGCGACTATCAGGACTACAGCTCCTACGACAGCCGCCGCACGGGTGGTGGTTTGCGCCTTGGCTATCCGTTGTCTGAAAATCTGCGCCATGATCTTGGCTACCGCTATGATGTGACTGAAATCGAAAACGTCGACCCGACGGCATCGTTGTTCATCCAGCGTCAGGAAGGCCGCCGCAAAACCTCCGCCATCAACCATAAACTGACGTACGATACCACCGACAGCCGTCTGGAGCCGACAGAAGGTATCGTCGCGCGTCTGGAAAACGAAGTGGCCGGTATCGGCGGCGATGCGCGCTATCTGCGTACACGCGTCGGTGCGACGGCTTACTATCCCGTCCGCGACAAGTGGGTGCTCAGCTTGCTGGCGGAAACGGGGTATATCTTCGGCTTTGGCGGCGAAGATCTGCGCATCAACGAGCGTTTCTTCATCGGCGGCACCACGCTGCGCGGTTTCGAGGAATCCGGTATCGGTCCGCGCGATACGGCAACAGATGACGCGCTGGGCGGGAACTTTTTCGGCCGCGGCTCCGTTGAGCTGGAGTTCCCCTCCGGTCTGCCGGACGATCTGGGTGTTCGCCTGCGTACCTTCAGCGATTTCGGTCTGCTGAAAAAAGTCGACGAAAGCGGCCCCGGCATCGACCAGTCCGACCTGATACGCGTAACGGCAGGGGTGGGGATTTCCTGGCGCTCGCCTTTCGGCCCCGTCCGTATGGATTTTGCCGTTCCGGTCGTTAAGGAAGATTTCGATAAGGACGAGTTTTTCCGCTTCAGCTTTGGCACACGTTTCTGACGCCGCGCAAGCTGACATATAAGATGCACTTAATAGAAGGTTGAACAAACATGACACATATCCGCACTCTCTCCGCCGCTGTTTTTGCCGTTTTGTTGATGGGTGTAGCGCCGTCTTTTGCCGCTGCGCCTGCAACGGGCGAACAGGCCACGGCCAGCCATAACGTTGTTTTTGGCATCATGGATCTGGATGGCGTTCTGCGTAAAAGCGTGGCTGGTGACGATATTCTCAAAACCGTCAATGCCAAGCGTAAAGAATACGAAACCCAGATTTCCAAAGAAGAACTCGCGCTGAAAAAGCAAAAAGACGATATTATTCAGAAACGCGACAAAATGACCGAAGCCGATTTTGAAAAGCAGCGCAAGGATTTCGAGAAGAAAGCCGCCGAAGGTTTCAAAATGGTGCAAGAGCGCAAGCAGATGCTGGATTATGCCTTCAATCAGGCCATGACCAAACTGCGTGAAGAAGCCCTCAAAATCACCGCGGAAATTGCGCGTTCCCGCAATCTGGATGTCGTATTTTCCGATGACTCCGTTATTTTGGCGGAACGCGGCTATGACATCACCGAAGAAGTTTTGGCGCGCCTGAACAAAGACGTGAAAAAAATCCCCGTCAACTTCACGATGCCCAAAAAGAAATAAGCGGGGAGTGAGCGATGGCCGATCCGCGTTTTTTTCAAAAAGCAGGACCTTTCACGCTGGGTGAACTTGCCCAGCTGACCGGCGCCGCGCTGTCTGATCCGACGGCGGCAGAAAAAAAACTGGTCGATGTCGCCCCGCTGCAGGAAGCGGCGGCGGAACATCTCTCGTTCCTCGATAACAAAAAATACGTGGCGTTTTTCAAGGCGACCAAGGCAGGGGCATGTTTCGTGCGGCCCGAACTGGCCTCTGAAGCGCCTGCGGGTACCGTCTGCCTCACGCATAAAAATCCCTACAAAGCCTATGCCCTTGCGGCGCAGGCGTTTTATCCGCAGCCGAAGCCGGAATCTTTCCGCGCCCCCGGCGCCGTGATTGACCCGACGGCGGTGATTGGCGCCGACTGCCATATCGGCCATGGTGCCGTGATCGGCAAAGGCGTCAACATCGGCGATCGCAGCCGCATCGGCGCGCTGGCGGTTATCGAAGACAACGTCGAGATTGGCGAGGATTGTGATATCGGCGCGCGTGTTTATCTGACGCATGCGCTGGTCGGTAAAAAAGTCCGCGTGCATCCGGGGGCCGTCATCGGCCGCCCCGGTTTCGGTTTTGCCATCGACCCGACGGGTTATGTGGCAGTGCCGCAGCTGGGCCGCGTGGTGATTGGCGATGACGTCGAAATCGGCGCCAATACGACCATCGACCGCGGGGCGGGGCCCGATACTGTGATCGGCCACGGCACGCGCATCGACAACCTCGTGCAAATCGGCCACAACGTGCAAATCGGCAAATTCTGCGTGATTGTATCGCAGACAGGCATTTCCGGCTCCACCCAGCTTGGCGACTATGTCATGACGGGCGGGCAGTCGGGCTTTGCCGGACATCTTAAAATCGGCGCCGGCGCCAAAATCGCCGCGCAATCGGGCATTATGCGGGATATCCCGCCGGGCGGCGAAGTCATGGGCTCCCCCGCCGTGCCCATCCGCCAGTTCATGCGCCAGACCGCCATCTGGTCGCGCATCAGTCTCAAGAAAGGAAACGACGAAACATGACGACGACTGCCCCGGCAAAGACGGCTGCACCGCTGCTGGATACCCGCCGCATCATGGAAATGCTGCCGCATCGCTTCCCGATGCTGCTCATCGACCGCGTACTGGAGGTTGACCCGAACGAGCGCGCCGTCGCGCTGAAAAACGTCACCATCAACGAAGATTTCTTCAACGGCCATTTCCCCGGCGCGCCGGTGATGCCGGGCGTGTTGATTATCGAAGCCATGGCCCAGACCGCCGCCGCGCTGGTCGTGCATTCGGTCGGCAAAGAGCTTGAAGGCAAGCTGGTCTATTTCATGGCAATCGACGAAGCGAAATTCCGCAAGCCCGTCACCCCCGGTGACCAGCTTCTGATCCACGTGCAGCGGGTGCAAAACCGCCGCAACGTCTGGAAGTTCAAAGGCGAGGCCAGAGTAGACGGCGAGCTTTGCGCCGAAGCCCTTGTGACCGCCATGATTATGGACGGGAAATAAGGCTTTTCAGGCCGAAAAACCCGCATTTTGCAGGGTTTTTTGTCACAGACTGTCACACAGCGTGATTTGGCTATGAAATTCCGTTTTGCTATCAATACCTTATCGTAAACCGCTGCGCGTACGGAGAGTATATTCATGGCACAGGCCGTTATTCACAAAACCGCCATCATCGAAGACGGCGCCATCATTGGCGACGATTGCAAAATCGGCCCTTATTGCGTGGTCGGCCCGAACGTCAAACTCGGTCGCGGCGTCGAGCTGAAAGCGCATGTCGTCGTCGATGGCTATACCACGATTGGCGATGAAACGATTGTCTGGCCCTTTGCTTCCCTCGGCTCCGCGCCGCAGGATTTGAAATTCAAAGGCGAAAAATCCGAACTCATCATCGGCGCGCGCTGCAAAATCCGCGAACATGTCACCATGAACCCCGGCACCGAAGGCGACAAGATGAAAACCGTCGTCGGCGACAACTGCCTGTTCATGACGGCATCGCATGTGGCGCATGACTGCGTTGTCGGCAATAACGTTATTCTTGCCAACAACGCCACGCTGGCCGGTCACGTCGAAGTGGGCGATTTCGCCATCATCGGCGGTCTGGCGGCTGTGCATCAATTCGTGCGCATCGGCCCCTTCGCCATGATTGGCGGCATGTCGGGCGTTGAATACGATGTCATTCCCTACGGCCTTGTGAAGGGCGAGCGCGCGCATCTGGCGGGGCTCAACTACGTCGGGCTTGAACGCCGCGGCTTTACCAAAGATCAGGTGCAGGTGCTGATGAAGGCTTTCCGCCAGCTGTTCGACAACAACGGCACGCTGGCCGAACGTATCAATACCGTCGCCAACGATTTCGGCGGTGAACAGGCCGTGATGCGCATGATCGAATTCATTCGCGCGAAAGAGGGCCGTTCGGTTCTTCAACCCAAATCCGCTGCCAACGGTTAAACCATGTCGCGCCTCGGTATTATAGCGGGGAGCGGCGGGCTCCCCCGCAGGCTCATCGAGGCATGCCGCAGGGACGGGCGCGATTTCTTCGTGCTCGGTTTCCGCGGCCAAACCGAAGAGGGGCTGATGTCCGGTGCGCCGCACGGCTGGACAAAACTCGGCGCGACGAATGACGCGATTGAACTTCTCAAGAAAAATAATGTCGATACGCTGGTGATGGCAGGCGCTATCCGCCGCCCGTCGCTGCGCGAAATGCGTCCCGATTTGCGCACGCTCAAGGTTTTTGCGCGTCTGGGCGCGGCGGCTTTTGGCGATGACGCGCTGCTGCGTGCGGTCGTGGACGAGCTGGAAAAAGAAGGCTTCCGCATTGTGGGCGCGCATGATATCGAACCCGCGCTGATTACCGCGGCCGGTGTGCTCGGCCGTATCCAGCCCGGGGAGCAAAATTGCATCGACCGCGATTTCGGCATCAAGGTCACGAAAACCCTCGGTGCGCTCGACGTCGGGCAGGCGGCGGTGGTGCAGCAGGGTATCGTCATCGGTATCGAAGCCGTGGAGGGGACGGATAATCTTCTCATGCGTTGCCGCAAACATCGCCGTCAGGGCATCGGCGGCGTTCTGGTCAAATCCTGCAAACCGCAGCAGGACCGCCGCATCGATCTGCCCGCGATTGGCCTGCGCACCGTGCGCCGCGCCTATGAAGCGGGCCTGTCCGGCATTGCGGTCGAGGCGGGGGCGTCCATTCTTCTGGATCGTGACGAAGTGATTGCCGCAGCCGACAGCCTTGGCCTGTTTATCGAAGGATTTAGCGCATGACGGATATTCTCGGCATGATTGACGAAGATGCGCCGAAAACCGCAGTCAAAGAACCACTGCGCATTTTTCTGGTCGCGGGCGAGGCGTCGGGCGATCTTCTGGGCGCGAACCTGATGCGGGCCATCAAATCCGAACGCCCCGATGCGCGTTTTTTTGGCGTCGGCGGCAAGAATATGCAGGCGCAGGGCATGGAAAGCCTGTTCCCGATGGAAGAACTTTCCGTCATGGGGCTGGCCGAAGTTCTGCCGCGTCTTTTTAAAATCATGTCGCGCATCCGCCAGACCCGCAAAGCGGTTCTGGATATCAAACCCCATGCGCTGGTCACCATCGACAGTCCCGATTTCTGTTTCCGTGTCGTCAAGCAGGTCAAGGCGCGCAGCCGCGATATTCCCTGCATTCACTACGTCGCCCCCAGCGTCTGGGCGTGGCGTCCCAAGCGGGCGGAGAAGGTGGCGAAGTTCCTCGACCACATCCTCACGCTTTTGCCGTTCGAGCCGCCGTATTTCACGCGCCATGGTCTGGATGCGACGTTTGTCGGCCATCCGGTGGTTGAAAAAATCGACAGCCGCGGCGATGCCAACCGTTTCCGCGATAAATACGGCCTGAAGGCTAACCAGCCGGTGTTCTGCATGCTGCCCGGCAGCCGCATGAGCGAGCTGAGCCGTCTTCTCGATAAATTCAGCGAAACGGCGGATATCGTGCTGCGCCACCGCCATCAGGCGGTGATTGTTATCCCGACGCTGGCGCATCTGAAGCCGCATATCGAAAAGTTTTTCGTCGGCAAAGGCATCAACCCCATCGTCGTGACCGATGATCAGGATAAATACGACAGTTTTTCGGCAGGGACGGCAGCGCTCGCGGCATCGGGCACGGTCACGCTGGAGCTTGCCCTGGCCGATACGCCGCACATTATCGCCTATAAACTCAATCCGATGTCGGCGTGGGTGGCGAAACATCTGGTCAAAACGCCCTACGTTAACCTTATCAACATTCTGCTGCGCCGCCCTGTGGTGCCGGAACTGTTGCTGGAAGAATGCGAACCGCAGCCCATGTCGCGCGCGCTGCTGCGCCTGATGGATGACCGCGATGCACGCAGCCAGCAGCTGATGGATTTCCGCGAGGCGCTGATTAAAATCGGCCTCGGTGATCCCAAGCCGCCCAGCCTGCGCGCGGCCGAAGCCGTCATTGAGGTCGTCGAAAAGAGCCAGTTAAGAAAAGGGGCTGCCGTCCCATGATGAAGCGCATCGTCGCCGGATTGTTCGTATTGATGCTGGTGGCGCTGGCGCTTTTGCTGGTGGTGCCGAACTTTATCGACTGGAACAAACACAAAGATACGCTGGCTGTTCATGCCGCTGCCTATTTGCAGCGCGACGTTAAAATCGGCGGCGATATTGTGCTGCGCCTGCTGCCCAATCCGCAGATGTCGGTGACGGACGTTACGGTGTCTTCTATCGAGGGCGCGAAGTCTCCCTATTTGTTGAAGCTGAAACAGCTGGAGGCGAAAGTCCGCTTCAAGCCCCTCTTGGAGGGGCATATCGAGATTGAAAAAATCCATCTGGTCGAGCCCGAACTGGTGCTGGAAGTGCTTGCCGACGGCCGCGCCAGCTGGCAGGGGCTGATGCAGGGCGATGCGGCCCGCAAGCCGTTTGTTTTCGGCGATCAAGGCGATGCGATTACGCTCGAGGATGTCACGCTGAAAGGCGGACGCATCCGTTATGTGCAGGCGTCGTCCGGCGTCGATATGGCGCTTGACCATTTGAACCTGTCGGTCGCCGCGCCCAGCTTGCGCGGGCCTTATAAAATTGTCGGCGATATGCGTTTCCGCGATGTGCCGGTGAACGTCGAGGCGACGAGCGGCCTTGCGGCAGAACAAGGCATGCCGATCTCTGTGCTGTTCCAGCCCCTCGAAAAACTGCCCCAGCTATCGCTTAAGGGCGCGATAGGCAAAAACGCCGAAGGTGCGTTTTATGAAGGCGATATCGCCCTGGAACAGGGCGCGCCCGCCAGTCTGTTCACGCAGGAATTTCTGACAGCGCCCGTCTGGCTGCAGCAGGATATGACCGTAAATGCAAAACTGTCCATGCGTCCCGGCGCATTGACCCTGAGCGATATCGAGGGACGCAGCGGCAAAAACGGCAAGCTGTCGGGCACGGTAACGCTGTCGCGTCCACCGATGGAAATCCCGCAACTGTCGGCTGATTTAAAGCTTGAACATCTGCCGATGGGCGGCAAAGCGGATGCGCAGCCCGCGCTGCCCAACGGGATGCGCGCGAAAATATCGCTGACGGCGCAGGATGCGCTCTGGCGCGGCCAGCGTATCCCCGAAATAAAACTGGACGCGCAAAGCGATGCCGATAGCTGGCACGTTAAATCGCTGAGGGCGCGTCTGGGCGGAAAAACGCAATTCGATGCCGAAGGGACTGTTCGCCCGCAGCAGCAAACGCAGAGTGTCAAGATCAGTTTTTCCACCGCCGATATGGCCGGTTTTGCAAAAACCTATGCGGCGATTTTGCCGCCGGCTGCGGCGGCGATTTTGCCGCATATCCCCGTTCAGGATGTCAAGCTGGACGGCAATCTGGATATCCGCACCGACCGCATCAGTCTTTATAATTTCAACGCGTCATCGGGCGTTGACGGTAAAGCGGGCGGCGTTGTCAATTTTGCGAATAAGGAGACGGAGGCGCGCCTCAACCTCTCCGGCCTGTCATGGGGCGAGATGACGGCGGAGCAGCGCACGGCTTTGATGACCGCGCTGTTTGCTGCCGGTAATGACATAGACATTACGGTGGGGGCGCAGCGTTTTGCCGAAACCGATTTTAACAATATCGTTCTGAAGGCGGCTGCTGCCGCGGGTGATATCCGGATTGAGAAATTCTCCGGCAGCTATGGCGCGGATAATGCGTTTTCTGTGTCGGGCAATTTTTCGTCCTGGCCGCCGGAGGGGGCCGAGACAGCGGCGCTCGATTTCACGCTCAAGGGCAGCGATGCGGCGGCTATAGGAAAGCTTGCGGGGTTTGTCTGGCCGATGCCGCTGAATGCCGCCGCGCCGATGGATGTGCAGGGCAGCTGGCGCCGCAGCGGCGGGCAGAATACCTATAGCCTCGCGGGCGGTTTCCGCGGCGGTACGGTGGATATTAAAAAACCCGTGGCCGATGGCCCGCGCAAACTGGTGCTGTCAATGCCGGACAGTCAGGGGCTGCTCGCGCTCATGGGGATGGATATTGACCGTCTGGTCAGCCCTGCGGGCCCTGCCGTGCTGTCTGCGGATGTCACGGGCGATGACAATGCCTATGTGCTGGATGGGCTGCGTTTGAGCGTCAAAGATGCCATCACCAGCGGCCGCGCCGAGAAAAATGACAAAGGCATCACCGCCGATTTGCGCAGCAGCATGGCGCAATTCGACCGCTGGCTCGCAGCCGATATCCGCCAGAGCGTGCCGCTGACGCTTAAATTGCGGGCCGACAAAGCCGAGGCGCGCGGGCTTGCCCTGCAAACGCTGGATGCGGATATGACGGTCACGTCGTCGAAAATCGACATCCGCGCCATCAAGGCAGGCGTTTGGGGCGGCACGGCGCAGGCGCGCGGCGCATTGACGCGCGATGAAAACCGTCAATGGACGGCGAAGCTGGATGGCGATATCCAATCTTTCCGTCCCCTGCAAATCCCGCATGGCATCGTCGGCGTGACTGCGGACGAGGGGGATATGACTTTTGATATAACCGCAAAGGCGCAGGATAAAGCCGCCTTTGGCGATATCGCGGGCAGCTTCGCGCTCAGCCTGCCGCGTCTGGATGTGCAAGGGTTTGACCCTGCCGCGCTGGCTACCTATCTGGATACGCTGAAAGGCGCGCCGCAAGATCTGGCGACCGTGGCGCATAAAACCCTGCGCAGCGGGGCCGCCAGCTATAGCGATGTGAATATCGATTTCACCCGCGAAGCAAACATCGTCACACTCAAAAGCCTGTCACTGAATAATGCCGACAGCAGCGTGAAGGTAGACGGCACGCTGGATAGCGCGGCGGCCAAGTACGATATCAAGGCCTTCCTGACGCTCAAGGCGCTGCGCGATCTCGACCCGCTGGAAATCACCCGCGCGGGCGATGTGACGTCGGCGCCGGATTTGCGATTTGACGCGAAACCGCTGACGGCTTTCGCGCAGGCGCGCATGCCTGTGGTGGTCGAACCCGCCGAAGCGCTGCCTGCCGTCGAAACCGCGCCGGTTGGCGAAGATGCCGAAATGTTGCCGCCGGGCTATTTGTCGGTACCGTCCGAAGGCGTGCCGCCGCCGCCCGATGAAACCGGCGAAGAGGATTTGACGCGCGAGATATTGCCGGTCGAGGAAGAAAGTCTTTCCCCGCCGCCCGCTGATACCGCCGCGCCCGAGGCAGAACCCGCATTGCCGCCGCAGCCCGCACCCGCAGATGATGCGGCAACAGCTGCGCCAACGCCCGATGCGGCGCCAGCGGATAACCCGATTGGCGGCATTCTCGACAGGTTGGGGCAATAAGCGTCCGCGCTTTATGCGCGTTTTTGCTTGTAATGTTCGAGGATGAAAACGCGCAGGGCACTCGACAGGTTGTCGGGGTGGTCGGAGTCAATGCCGGCGATCAGCCCGTTGATGGAAACACCTTTTTCTTCGGCAATTTCCTTGAGGCTGTCCCAGAAAGCTTGCTCCAGCGTGATGCTGGTGCGGTGTCCGGCGACGGTGATGGAATGTTTTTGTGATAAACGATGGGGCATCGAAGTTCCTTTCTGATCGGCGGGAGCGCAGGATGATGCAAGGCCCTGTTTTTCCCATGCGGTGCCATTGTACCGCATATGTATTAAAAAATGTAGTCACTTTGTGACGGAAAGTATCTCCCATAAAAAAGCGCCGCCTTGCGGGCGGCGCTTTTTGCGTAATCCGGCGTCGGCGTATTAATCGCGCGGGCCAATCATGGTTTCCGGCTTCACGGCCTTGTCGAATTCCTCGGCCGACAGCAGCTTCAGCTCAATCGCCGCGTCTTTCAGCGTGCCGCCCGTTTTGTGGGCGTGTTTGGCGATTTTGGCTGCGTTGTCATAGCCGATGACGGGGTTCAGCGACGTGACCAGCATCAGGCTTTCGTTGAGCAGCTTGTTGATGCGCTCGCGGTTCGGCTCGATGCCGACGACGCAGTTGTCGGTGAAGCTGCGCGCCGCATCCGAGAGCAGACGGATGGATTGCAGCAGGTTGTAGATCATCACGGGCTTGAACACGTTCAGCTCGAAATGGCCGTTCGAACCGGCGATGGAAACCGTGGTGTGGTTGCCCATGATTTGCGCGCAGACCATGGTCAGCGCCTCGGACTGGGTCGGGTTGACCTTGCCCGGCATGATGGAGGAGCCGGGTTCGTTCTCCGGCAGGCTGATCTCGCCGATGCCGCAGCGCGGGCCGGAGCCGAGCAAACGCACGTCATTGGCAATTTTCATCAGCGAGCAGGCGATGGTATTCAGCGCGCCCGAAGATTCCACAATCGCATCATGCGCCGCCATGGCTTCGAATTTGTTTTCCGCCGTGGTGAAGGGGATATCGGTGATTTGCGATACTTTTTGCGCGAACAGTTCGGCGAAGCCTTTTTTGCAGTTCAGGCCCGTGCCGACGGCCGTGCCGCCCTGCGCCAGTTGCGACAGGCGGGGCAGGCCGGCCTTCACACGTTCGATGCCGTATTTGACCTGCATGGCATAGCCGGAGAATTCCTGCCCCAGCGTGACGGGCGTCGCGTCCTGCAAATGCGTGCGGCCGATTTTGATGATGTCCTTGAACGCCTGCGCCTTCGCATCCAATGCGGCATGCAGGTGTTCGAGCGCGGGGATCAGTTCGTGATGGATTTGCTCCACCGCCGCGATATGCATCACGGTCGGGAAAGTGTCATTCGACGACTGGCCATAATTGACGTGGTCGTTCGGATGCACAGGTTTTTTGGAGCCGATTTCGCCGCCCAGAATTTCGATGGCGCGGTTGGAAACAACCTCGTTGATGTTCATGTTGGTCTGCGTGCCCGAACCGGTCTGCCAGACGACAAGGGGGAAGTGGTCGTTCAGTGTGCCGTCCATGACTTCTTCGGCGGCCTGCACGATGGCGGCGCCGATTTTCTTGTCGAGGGCGCCTAATTCCATATTCGCAAGAGCGGCGGCCTTTTTCTGCACGCCCAGCGCGCGCACCAGCGGCAGGGGCATGCGCTCGGTGCCGATTTTGAAGTTTTCAAAGGAACGCTGCGTTTGTGCGCCCCAATATTTGTCGGCGGGCACTTCCACTTCGCCCATAGAGTCGGTTTCGATACGAACCTGGGAGATTTCTTCGGCGGATGCCGTCTGGCTGGGGGACATTCTTTTACCCTCTGATATAGATGAAAAACTGCCGCTCAATCTAGCAAAATGCCTTCACAAATCAATGGTCTTACCGCTATATTATGTATCTCAAAAATCAAATAAAAACGGCCACCGGCAGAGGACATAATACAGATGCTTGAAAAAACCTTTGAAAGCAAGGACGTCGAAAAGAAACACTACGAAAGCTGGGAAAAATCCGGCGTTTTCGCGGCCGATGTGAAAAGCAACAAGCAGCCGTATTGCATCCCCATGCCGCCGCCCAACGTCACGGGCAGCCTGCACATGGGCCACGCCCTGACCATGACGCTGCAGGACATCCTGACCCGTTTCGAGCGCATGCAGGGCCGCGACGTCCTGTGGCAGCCGGGCACCGACCATGCGGGCATCGCCACGCAGATGGTGGTTGAACGTCTTTTGAACAAAGAAGGCAAAAGCCGCCACGATCTGGGTCGTGAAAACTTTTTGAAACGCGTGTGGGAGTGGAAAGAAGAATCCGGCTCCACCATCACGCGCCAGCTGCGCCGTCTGGGCGCGACGCCCGACTGGGGCCGCGAAAGATTTACGATGGACGAGGGGCTGAACAAAGCCGTCAACAAAGTCTTCGTCCAGCTTTACAAGGAAAAACTGATTTACAAGGACAAGCGCCTTGTCAACTGGGACCCCAAGATGCACACCGCCCTGTCCGACCTTGAAGTCGAACAGGTCGAAATCAAGGGCAACATGCACTACTTCCGCTATCCGGTCGAAGGGCAGGTGGAGCGTTTTATTACCATCGCCACCACGCGTCCCGAAACCATGCTGGGCGATACGGCGATTGCGGTGCACCCGGATGATGAACGCTACAAAGACCTCGTCGGTAAATTCGCTGCGCTGCCGCTGACCGACCGCCTTATTCCGATCATCGCCGATGAATACGCCGATCCGACCAAGGGTACGGGTGCGGTGAAAATCACCCCCGCGCACGACTTCAACGACTTCGAGGTCGGCAAGCGCCACAATCTGCCGATGATTTCGATTTTCGACCGCGATGCCAAGGTCAACGAAAACGCGCCGGAGGCCTTCCGCGGTCTCGACCGTTTCGAAGCACGCAAAAAAGTGCTGGCGGAGCTGGAAGCGCTCGAACTTATCGAGAAAATCGAGCCTTGCGTCCATGCCGTACCGCATGACGAAAAATCGAAATCGGTTATTCTGGAGCCGTTCCTGACCGAACAATGGTATTGCGATGCCGTCACCCTCGCGCAGCCCGCCATCAAGGCTGTCGAGGAAGGCCGCACCGAATTCGTGCCCAAAAACTGGGAAAACACCTATTACCAATGGATGCGCAACATCCAGCCGTGGTGCATTTCGCGCCAGCTGTGGTGGGGGCATCAAATTCCGGCATGGTATGGGCCGCCTTCTGACGCAGAGGGAAAGCCTACATCAGGTCCTTTTACGTGCTTTGTTGCTGAGACTGAAGATGAGGCTTTAGAACAAGCACGCTTACATTATAAATGTGATGTTTCTATTAATAGCCTTAAAGTTGTAGAGGCTCGTCGTGACTCAAGCTCTGGACAAATAGCTGACCAATATACTCATGTAGAACTGACGCGCGACGAAGACGTGCTGGATACGTGGTTTTCCTCCGCGCTCTGGCCGTTCTCCACGCTGGGCTGGCCGGACAATACCGAAGAAGTCAAACGCTATTACCCTGCCGAAACGCTGATTACCGGTTTTGACATCATCTTCTTCTGGGTCGCCCGTATGATGATGATGGGCATCCATTTCATGGGCGATGTGCCGTTCCGCAAAGTGTATATTCATGCCTTGGTGCGCGATGAAAAAGGCCAGAAAATGTCCAAGACCAAGGGCAACGTCATCGACCCGCTGGACATCATCGACGAATACGGCGCGGATGCGCTGCGTTTTACGCTGACGGCGCTGGCGGCGCAGGGGCGCGATGTGAAACTCGGCGCGGCGCGCGTCGAGGGGTATCGCAACTTCGCCACCAAGCTTTGGAACGCGTCGCGTTTCTGCGAAATGAACGGCTGCGCGCTCAAGCTGGATTACAATCCCAAGGCGGCGAAACATACGCTGAACCGCTGGATTTTGTCCGAACTGGCGGTGGTGAGCGAAAGCGTGGCGGCGAGCCTCAAGGCCTACCGCTACAACGACGCCGCCATGGCGCTGTACCATTTCACATGGGGCACGTTCTGCGACTGGTATATCGAATTTACCAAGCCGCTTTTGAACGGCGCCGATGAAGCGGTGAAGCAGGAAACCAAGGATACGACGGGCTGGGTGCTCGACCAGCTGCTGACGCTGCTCAATCCCATCATGCCCTATATCACCGAAGAGCTGCACGCCCACCTGATGAACAAGGGCGAACTGGGCAAGGACGACTGGTTGCAATCGCGCCCGTGGCCTGTGTTCGATGCTGGCATTATCGACAAATCCGCGCAGGCGGAGGTCAACTGGGTGGTGCGTCTTATCACCGAAATCCGCTCCGTCCGTGCCGATATGAACGTGCCGGCCGCGGCGCAAATCGCCATGCTGCTCAAAGGCGCGAATGCCGAGAGCAAGACCCGCCTTGAAAAATACGCCGATATCATCAAACGTCTGGCGCGCCTGTCGAAGGCGGAGGCGAGCGAGGCGGAAGCGCCCAAAGGCTCCCTGCAAATGGTGATTGACGAGGCGACGATTGTGCTGCCCATCGCCGACGTGGTCGATCTGGCGCAGGAAAAGGCGCGTTTGCAAAAAGCCATCGAGAAAGAACAGCAGCAAATCGAGAAAATCGACAAAATGCTGAACAATCAGGGCTTCCTCGCCAAAGCGCCCGAAGAAGTGGTGGCGGAGCAGAAAGAGCTGAAATCCGCCGCTGAAAACACCATCGCCAAACTCACGCAGGCGCTGAAGCAAATAGAGGCGGCGTAAGATGAAACCGGGGATCTTCCGCAGACTCATCAATCTCTGGCCGCCGTTTCTGGGGGCGGGGATCAAGGTCAAGGAAATCTCCGGCGACTACACCGACTTCAAGGTCGAAATGAAGCTGACGCGCCTGAACCGCAATTACGTGGGCACGCAGTTCGGCGGGTCGATTTACGCCATGACCGACCCGTTTTATATGCTGATTTTGATGAAAAACCTCGGCAACGATTACATTGTCTGGGACAAGGCGGCGGATATCCGCTTCAAATTGCCGGGCAAGGGCAAGCTGACCGCGCATTTCAATATCAGCAAGGAACGCATCGCCGAGATTAAAAAGCAGGCGGACGAGAATTATAAAATCGAGCCGCGCTTTACCGTCCATGTAAAAGACGAAAAGGGCAACGTGGTTGCCGAGGTGGACAAGGTGCTGTATGTCCGCCGCAAAGACCACAAAAAAACGCCGCCGCAAAACCCGCCCCGTCCTTGAAAAGAAAACCGAGAGAGGATAGCCGATGATAGAAATCAAGGCCCCCGGCGCCTATGACGTCTACCTCAACAAACCGTCTGTCTTTCTGGCGGGCAGTATCGAAATGGGCGTGGCGGAGGATTGGCAGGCCAAGGTTTCGGCGGCGCTGTCCGTCATGGATGTGCTGGTTTTGAACCCGCGCCGCGACAACTGGGACAGCAGCTGGGCGCAAACCATCGACAACCCGCCGTTTCGTGAACAGGTGGAGTGGGAGCTTTCCGCGCTTGATGCCGCAGACGTGATTTTGATGTATTTCGACCCCGCCACCAAATCGCCGATTACGCTTCTGGAGCTGGGTATTCATGCCGCCGCCAACCCCGAAAAGCTGGTCGTCTGCTGCCCGCACGGGTTCTGGCGCAAGGGGAATGTCGATATCGTTTGCAATAAATATGGCGTGCGCCAGACCGAAACACTCGACGGTCTTATCCAGCAAACCGTGCAGCGTTTGCGCGGTGCGGCTGCCTGATATAATTCAAAAAGGAAAACACAATGATTGGTAAAATTATCGGGGCGCTGGTCGTTCTGGGTATTGTCGGATATTTCATGGTCTCCCTCGGCAGTAAAGCCAAGGAAGCGCCCAAAAGCGCGGCGGTCAGCAAACTGCAAAACGAAATCCAGCAGCAGCGCCAGCAGCTGGAGAATATCGAGGGCGGCATGACACCGGGGCAGCAAGCCGAGACGCCGCAAGACGCCGCAGAGTAATTATCGCATAAACAGCAGTCTGCCCCGGCCACAAGTCGGGGAGCGTGGCCGGGGCATTGCTGCTGAGGGATACCGCAAGAGCGGTATCAGTGTGGGCATATATCCTTATACGGGTGGGTTCCGCATCCGGATCACGCCTTTTTCACGTCAGCTGGCAGCTTTTTTGCTGCTTTTTTGCTCGATGAGTTTGCTGCTGTCCGCGGATTGAATTTCAATCTTGCGCGGTTTCATCTCTTCGGGAATTTCGCGTACCAGAGAGATGGTCAGCAGGCCGTTTTCCAGTGCGGCGCTTTCCACTTTGATATGGTCGGCCAGCTGGAAGCGGCGTTCAAACGCCCGCGCCGCAATACCACGGTGCAGATAGGTCACGCCTTTCTGGTCTTCGCGGTCATGCGCGCGGCCCTGTACCAGCAGCTGGTTTTCCTTGGACGTGATATCGATTTCATTCTGGGTGAAACCGGCCACGGCCATGGTGATGCGGTACTGGTCGTCGCTGACCTTGACGATGTTATAGGGCGGATAGGCGCTTTCCTGATCGTTCAGCATGCCAGTCTCCAGCATACGCGAGAGACGGTCAAAGCCGACGGTGGAGCGGAAAAGGGGGGAAAAGTCGAACGTGGTCATGTTGATATCCTCCTTGAGCAATATCAGGTTACATGTTCATGCAGTCATCCCGCTTTGCGGGCATGCTGCGGGAAGGTTTTGTATCGAAGCCCCACCATGGGCACTTCTGCCTTCCTTATTGAATCATATATCGCGAAATTTTTTACCGTCAAGACCCGCGCAAAAATCCAGAAAATTCAAAAACAAAACGCACAGCAAAAAACCGCCCGGCGTGTGCGGGGCGGTTTTTGCGAAGCCGTGAGTCGCGAAATTATTTCGCGGCTTTTTTCTCTTCCTTGTTGTCGCCATCGATAGAGGCGAGGCCGAGACCGGCGTATTTGTTGCTGAATTTTGCCAGACGGCCTTTTTCCAGCACTTTCGCCGCGCCGCCCGTCCAGGCCGGATGGTTCAGCGGGTCGATGTCGAGGCGCATAACGTCGCCGGGTTTGCCCCAGCAGCTGCGCGTCGTGTATTCGGTGCCGTCGGTCATGACGACTTTGATTTCATGGTAATCGGGATGGATATCTGCCTTCATGGCGGTAGCTCCTTAAAATCTTTATCAGGCTGGCTTTTTACAGAGATTTTTCTTATTGTGCAAGCAGTTTATTGACTTTGGCGCGCCGGGGCCCATCCTCAGGCACGCAAAGCAGGGTAAAAGGCATATATTTACATAAAATATAAACCCTGTTACCCGTCAAAACCCGAATAAAATCAAAATGCGAAGGGCGCGCAAGCAGCTGATACGATGGCACAGGACGGCACCACAGATACGGCACCCCGCCGGATGATACAAAAGCCTATCGGCCTGCTCTGGCCGCTGCTGGTGCCTTATAAACGCCAGCTGGCGGGGGGAATCGGAGCCTTGATGCTGGCTTCCGGCATGATGCTGGCCATGGGCTGGGGGCTCAAGAATATCGTCGATCACGGCTTTGCCGACCGCACGGGGGATTTCCTCGACCGCGCGCTTCTGGTGCTTTTGGCGGTGATCCTGCTGATGGCGGCGGCGACCTATACCCGCGTCCGTCTTATCAATCAGGTGGCGGAGCGTATCACCACCGATTTGCGCCAGCGCATCTATGCGCATCTGCTGTCCCTCGACCCCGCGTATTTCGAGCGTGAAAAGACCGGCGATCAGGTTTCCCGCATCAATGCCGATACCACGGTTTTGCAACTGGTCGTCACCAGCAACCTGCCGTCGGCCTTTCGCCATTTCCTGATGTTGATCGGCGGTATTGCGATGCTCTGCGTCGTCAGCCCGTCGATGACGGGGATTGTGATGCTCGCGGTGCCGCTGGTGGTGGGGCCGATGATTTATTTCGGCCGCCGCGTGCGCGCCAAATCGCGCGATACGCAATCGCGCGTCGGCGATATCGGCGCCTATACGCATGAAACCCTGATGGGCATGCAAACCATTCAATCCTTTGGCTACGAAGGCGAGGCCGCGCGCCGTTTCGATGCGCTGGCCGAAGATACTTATAACACCGCCAGCAAATATATCCGCGCGCGCGCCTTTCTGGTCGCGTTTGTGATTTTTATCGTGCTGGGCGCGATCGGCCTTGTGCTGTGGTCGGGCGGGCACAAGGTGCTGGCCGGCCAAATGTCGGCGGGCGAGCTGTCGGCCTTTTTGTTCTACGCCGCCATGGTTGCCGGCGCCTTGATGGCCGTGAGCGAGGCCATGAGCGATTTCAACCGCGCCAGCGGCGCGGCTGACCGTATCATCCAGCTGCTGGCCTCCGAACCCGCCGTGCAGCCCGCGGCGCAGGCGATGGCGCTGCCGGAAAACGTCGCGGGATATGTGACGTTCGATAACGTGACTTTCAGCTATCCCACACGGCCGGAGCGTCTGGCGCTCGACCGCGTATCTTTCACGGTCAGCGCGGGCGAAGTGATCGCGCTGGTCGGGCCGAGCGGCGCGGGCAAATCGACCATCTTCCAGCTGCTGCAGCGTTTTTATGACCCGCAGCAGGGTTCGATTTCGATTGATGGCGTCGATGTGCGCGACCTTGACCCGCGCCATGTGCGCGCGGCGCTGGGGGTGGTGTCGCAAGACCCTGCGGTCTTTTCGATGTCGGTTGCCGAAAACATCCGCATCGGCAAACCGGACGCATCCGATGCCGAGGTTATGCATGCCGCGCAGATGGCGCAGGCGCATGGCTTTATCGCCGAGCTGCCGCAGGGCTATGACACCATGGTCGGGGAGCGCGGCAACCGCCTTTCCGGCGGCCAGCGCCAGCGCATCGCGATTGCGCGCGCGCTTTTGAAAAATCCGGCGATATTGCTACTGGACGAGGCGACATCCGCGCTTGATTCATCCAACGAACAGGCCGTGCATCTGGCGCTGCGCGAACTCATGAAGGGCCGCACGACATTCGTGATTGCGCACCGCCTGTCCACCGTGCAGGACGCCGACCGTATTTTCGTGCTCGACCAGGGCCGCATCGTCGCCGCTGGCACGCATCATCATCTGTTCGGTCAGGACAGGCTCTATACCCACCTTGCCGGCCTGCAGGATTTGCGCGCGGCGGGATAATCCCCCATGTCATTCCGGCGCAAGCCGGAATCCAGACAAGGTCTCAGCAGGATATGAGGTTATAACTGGACACCGGCCTTCGCCGGTGTGACGGAGGTTTTGCGGGGGATTCGGTGCGAAGGCGAGGCGGCTGCGTTAACGCAGGCTTGCGTCATGATTTCTTCTCTGCGGGATTTTATGTGCGGCGGGGTAATGCCCCATGTCATTCCGGCGCAGGCCGGAATCCAGATAATGGTTCAGCAAGATATGAGATTATAACGGGACACCGGCCTTCGCCGGTGTAGCGGTTTTTTGTGCGGGGGAAGTTAGCGCGCGAAGACGAGGTCGACGCGTTCCAGCGGTTTGCGGTCGGTTTCAAGGCCGAGGGCGCGGACATCGACGCGCGTGGGCTCGACGCCGTTATCCATCAGGAACGAACGCACGGCCAGCGCGCGCGACAGCGAAATGCGGCGGGCGCTGGTTTTGCTGCCGTCTTCACCCGCCGCGTAAGCATGCACGGCAAGGCGGCGGGCTTTGCTTTCCTGCAAAAGCGGAATGATGTTGACCAGCTTTTGCTGCGTTTCCGCCGTGAGGTCGCTGGAGGTACCGGCGAATTCAAGCGTCAGGTCGGCCATGGTCGGCACGCCTATATCTTTGGGCTCCGGCGCGGGCGGCGCAAGCGCCACGCGCGCGGGCACGGCTTCGATATTGCGGCTGGCGTTTTCAAGCTCCGCCGCCGTCAGCGGTGGGCGGATATTCTCAACCGGCTTGGGCGCGGGGCGCGTGGCCAGCAGAGCTTCTGCCTCGTCTTCAGTCAGCGGCATCAGGCTCTCGCGTTTGGCGGGGGCGGCGGGGATGGCGGCTGTTTGCGGCGCAGCTGCGGGCACATCCAGCGTGGTGGTCACGGGCTGGCGGCGCGGCAGGGTGTCGGCGGCAGGGGCCGTATCAACCACGACCAGCGACGGTCTTTGCGTTTGCGCGGCAGGGGGTGTTACGGGAGCTGTTTCCGCTGCCGCGGGCGTACGGTGATAGGACGCCTGTGAGTCCAGCTTCATTTCAGGCGCATCCGCCGTTTCAGGCAGTGCGGCCATATCGTCATCGCTGAGCACGGTTTGCGGCAGCTCTTCGGTATGCGGCTTGCGTACAGGCAGATCCGCTATCGCGGCTTGCGGCGCGGGGCTGTGTTCTGCAGGCGCGGAGCGTTCCTGTGCGGCCTTGCTGTTAACCGTAGAGGCTTCTTCGGCAGGGGGCACAGATATATCTGCAGCGGGTGCGTTCAGCGGTGCTGCTTGACGGAGGGGTGGTGCCTGTTGTTCGTCAGCGCGCAGGCCTTCGGGCAGGACGGGGCGTTCAAACCGCTGGATATCTGCCGCCGGACGCGCCGCAGGCGGGTAAGACATACGCCCTGCGGACGGCGGGGCAGACGGCGCTGCAGGTTTCACCGCAGGGGCGGCAACCGGTGCGGCGCTATTGTCTGCAGCGTTTACAGAGGCAGGGGCATCGACAGTCGGTTTGGGCGCGGCGTTGGTTGTGACGGATGCGCGCACAGGTTTGCGCAAGGGATGCATAGCGTCGGCGGGCATCGGCTCCAGAATAGGCGCCATCAGCTTCGCAGGGGGCATATCGGTGGCGGCCTGCGCAGGTGCCGCTGCGGCTTTCGCCGAAGGGGCTACAGGTGCAGGAGAAGGCTCGGCAGCGGGTGCTGCGGTCAGCTGCGGTTCAATCTGGCGTTGAGGCGGTGCTGCCGCCGCGGCAGGGGCTGCGGCAGGTGTTACAGGTGTAGCCGCGCGCAGGGCGGGCGGCGGTGCGACGGGTTCGCTGAACAGCGGTTTGACGACGCGGCGCGGCTGGATGTCGGCGGCGGGGGCCGCTACGGGCATCGGCGCTTGCGCGGCGGTTGCTGCGGGCGTTTCTTCGGCGGCGGGCTCATCGCTGGCGGGCATCGCGGCCGCTACAGGCGCGGCGGGCGGCAGCGGCTGGCGCAGCACAACGGGCGGCGCATGGCCATCGGTATCCTGTTGCGGCGGCGCCGTGGGGGCGAGCGCGCCGCCCGACAGGGCGCCAAGGTCGATTTCGACGTTCGGCTTTTCGGATTTATAATAGTGATACTGCGCGTGCGCCGGAGCGACGGCAGAGGTTGCAAGTGCCGCAGCGGCAACGCTGACAAGAAGATAATGCTTCACGCGGGCCATGCTTCACCCTTCGGTTACGACGCCTTGACGTCGGCTTTGGCGGCAGGGGTTTTCACGCGCTGCGCGAGGTCTTTGTGCAGGGCGCTGTTGGCGGCGACAAGGCTGCCGCCGGTGTTGAAATTCTTGCCCAGCTTGGCATCCGTCGCCTGACCGCGCGCTTCGCGTACCAGAACGATGCCTGCGGCAACGTCCCACAGACCGCCGCTGATATGCGATTTGCAAAACGCATCCAGACGGCCCGCCGCGACATAGGCGAGGTCAAGGCAGGTGCTGCCCATGTTGCGGATAACGGTGCCAGATTTCACCAGCACGCCGAGGCCTTCGATGCTGTCATAGGCGGCATGATGCAGGGCGATGGCTGCTTCGGACAGCGAATTGCGGCCCGAAACCTGAATGCGGCGGTTGTTGAGATACGCGCCGAGGCCTTTTTCCGCCCAGAACAGTTCATCCTTCACGGGGTCGTAGATCACGCCCGCGACGATGTCGCCATCTTTTTCCAGCGCGATGGATACGCACCAGTGCGGAATACCGTGCAGGAAGTTCATGGTGCCGTCGAGCGGGTCGACGATCCAGCGGCAGGACGGATCTTCGCCTTTCACTTCGCCGCTTTCTTCCATCAAAAACCCGTATTTGGGGCGGGCCTTGCTCAGAACCTCGCGGATCATTTTTTCCGCTTTGTGGTCGGCGGTGGAAACGAAGTTGCCGGGGCCCTTGCGGGATACCTGCAGCTGTTCAACCTCGCCGAAGTCGCGCACCAGCAAGCGGCCCGCTTTTTCAGCGGCCTCGACCATGACGTTCATATGTGCGGAGCGGCGGGCGACGGCCATCTCGGTATCCTTCGGGTTGGTGTGTTAGTCGTTACGGCTGAACAGGCTGCCGAACAGCGGTTTGACGTTTTGCGGGCGCTGGGGGACGGATGTCATCATCACGGCCTCCGGCGGCGCGGCCACGGCGCGTTTCCATGTTTCGGCCTCGGTGGCGGAAACGTGGAAACAATCCTGCACGTCGTGCTTCATCGGACGGCTTAGTCTTTTGCGCGTTCGACGTAGGAAGAATCTTCGGTACGCACAACGATGCGCGTGCCGGATTCAATATGCGGCGGTACCATCACGCGCGCGCCGTTTTCCAGCACGGCGGGTTTGTACGAAGAAGATGCCGTCTGGCCTTTGACCACGGGGTCGGCTTCGACGATTTGCATGATGACGGTTTCGGGCAGGGTCATCGACAGCGGGCGGCCTTCGTGCATTTGCACTTCAACCATCATGCCGTCCTGCAGGAACTGCGCGGGTTCGCCGATGAGGTCTTTGTTCACGACGATCTGTTCATAGTTTTCGTTGTTCATGAACGTGTATTCGCCGTCGTTGGCATAAAGGAACTGGAAGTCCATGCTTTCGACGCGCGCACGCTCGACCATGTCCTGCGTTGCGAAGCGGATGTCGGTTTTGGTGCCCGACATGATGTCGCGCATGACAACCTGCGCAACAGATGCGCCTTTGCCCGGTGTGCGGATTTCGTTGCTCATCACGACCCAGAGCTTGTCGTTGTATTCCACCACCATGCCTTTGCGGAGGGTGTTTGCTGCGACTTTCATGTATTCACCTTGGAATTGTATATTGTCATATTTTTGAATGCGGACGCGGCCTAGGGCTTCTTGCCCAGCCGAGAGACGATTGCTTTACCTAAATTTTTTAAGGCAATTTGTAAATCGTTTTCTTGAATATCCCCCACCAGCGCATCAATCTTTTGCTGTTCCTGCATGGTCAGCGGGCGGGTCAGGGGTGCCTTCACTCTTTTATTATCCATAACGCCTGAATGCTGGACGATTTTAATATCCTTGATGGCGCTATAGCCGAAAAAGACGTTCAGCCGCTCGGCCAGCAGGTCTTTCTGGTAGCTCAGCTCCAGCGCGAAGGCGGGCTGTACGGCCAGCACCAGCGTCGCCTTGGGCGGGGTCTTGTCGCCTTTATCCCCGTCCTTTTTCTTGGCGCCGGCGGGGCGGCTGTATTTCAGCTCCATGGGGGTGGTCTGGGCGGCAATTTCCGGCCCTGCGATATGTTCCCATTCCGCCAGCATTTTGCCGAACAGCATGTTTTTCTTCCCAAAGGCGTCTTTGGTCAGGGCGGGGACAAGGTCCGCGACAGGGCGTGGCCGGTTGGGTGTTGTCATGGATACCGAGTATGTCTATTTAAAGACGCATGTCCAGAAGCAAAAAGACCGATACAGGGGCCCTGCAGGCCGCTTTGCTGGGGTGGTTTGACCGCCACCGCCGCGTTATGCCGTGGCGCGCGGCCAAGGGCAAACGCCCGAACCCCTATCATGTCTGGCTGTCGGAAATCATGCTCCAGCAAACGACGGTGGTGACCGTCGGACCGTATTTTAACAAGTTCATCGGTTTGTGGCCGACCGTGGATGATTTGGCGGCGGCGCGGCTGGATGACGTGCTGACGGCATGGGCAGGGCTTGGCTATTACGCCCGCGCCCGTAACCTGCATAAATGCGCGCAGGCCGTGGTGGACCTCCATGGCGGCAGGTTTCCGGCGGATGAGCAGGCCCTGCTGGATTTGCCGGGTATTGGGCCCTATACGGCGGCGGCAATCGCCTCCATCGCCTTTGACCGCCCTGCCGTCGCCGTTGACGGCAACGTGGAGCGGGTGGTCAGCCGCTTTTTGGATATCGAGGAGCCTTTGCCGCTATCCAAGCCCGCCATCCGCGCCGGGGCGGCCATGCTGGCGGCGGGCAATCCGCGCCCCGGCGATTTTACACAGGCTTTCATGGAGCTGGGGGCGACCGTCTGCACCCCGCGAAAGCCGAAATGCGGCCTGTGCCCGTGGCAGAACGATTGCAAGGCCAGAAAAGCCGGCCATGCCGAAGACCTGCCCCGCAAACTGCCCAAAAAGGCCAAACCCGCCAAGTTCGGTAAAGTCTACTGGATCACCAACGCTAAAGGGCAGGTCATGATACAGAAACGCACGGAGAAGGGGCTTTACGAAGGCCTTTACCAACTGCCCACCACCGAATGGATTGAGGACAGGCAGGCGGCCGAGGGGCTGCGGCTGGATTTTATGCCCGCCAAGGGGGCGCATGCGCTGGGGGCCTCGGTGAAACACAGTTTTACGCATTTCGATCTCAGTCTTGAAATATGGCAATGCAGCGTCAAGGCCGTCAAGCTCCCCAAGGGCGGGATATGGGTTCAGCCCGCGGCGCTTTCCGGCTATGCCCTGCCGACCCTGATGCAAAAAGCCGTCCGGCTGGCTCTTTCCGCGGCGTGATGACAGCCACAGGCAAGGCTGATATAATGGTAAAATCTGGTTTTGCAGCCTTCGCCTGAATAAGGGGACGGCAAGGGGAGAATAATGTTTTCATTCCGTTTGTTTAAACACGCGCTCGTGCTTTTCTTTGCCCTCGGGCTTTCAGCGTCCGCGGTTGCGTCGCCTCCCGCTGTCTCTGCCGAAGATGAAATATCTGGCGGCCGTGGAGAAGCTTTCGCAGCGCCTACTTTCCGTGAACTTGCGCTGACGAGTCTGATGCTGGAAGCCTTCGATCCCAACAAAAGCGAAACCATCGACCAATACGCGAAGCTGATGTATTGCCCGCTGTATAAGGAAAATTTTAAGTCGGACTTTGCCTGGAATAATATTCGTCAGGAACTGGGACGCAAGCTGCAAGGCAAGCGTGAATATTTCAGAACCCATTACGAAATCACCGGTGTGGTTTACCTCGGGCGTTACAGTTTCGAGACGCAGGATTTTCCGTTCGTAAAAAAAACCGCATTGGTGAATGTGGGGTCTTTGTCGCTGCTGACGCCGCCGCAGCGCGGATTCATAAATGACTGGTTTGTTTGCGATGAGAACACGTTTTCTACCTTTTTCCCCACGGGATATTTGTTCGCGCTGCCGCAGCCTTTGACGCTTGATCGTCTGAAAATGCCGATGGAAGAGGCGGAAAAACTTCTGAAGCGCATGGATTTGATGAACAACAACGACCGCGCGCTTTTTATTCGCTTCCGTGTGCGTCTGCTGGGGGCTGGTAAAATTCTCGCGCGCAGCAATACCTCCGACATTCTTCTGCGCGGGGAACTTGTTGCTGTCGATCTTTTCTATGACCGCGAGATGACCAAGCACTTCGCCGCCATTTCATTGAAATAATCTGCGGTGCCCGCCGCCGAAGACAGCCGGGTTTTTCCTCTGCCGAAGCGCGAGATGTATGCGCTTTTGATGGATATCGAGAATTTTCCGTCCTATGTGCCGTATATCCGCGCCGCGCAGGTTGTTTCGCGCAAAGGGGCGGTGAGCGTTGCTGAAATCGATGTCGGGGTGACGGGGCTGCATTTCAGCTATCGCTGCGAAATCACGGAAACCCCGTACGAAAAAATATCCATCCGCGATATTTCCGGCCCGTTCGAATATTTACGCTGTGAAATGTTGTTCGAAGAGCTGGATGAGTCGCATACACGGGTGACGTACCGTTTTTCATCGCGTTTCCGGTCACGGCTGATGAATGCCGTTGCAGACCCGGTGTTTAGCGTGCAACTGAAATCAACCCTGCGCGAGCTGGAAAGGTTTATCCGCCGCCGAAAGAGACGCTGATTTAAAGTTTTGATTTCGCGGGTTTGATTTTCTTCAGCGGGTGCGCCGCGGGCAGACGGGCAATTTTTTGTTCAAGGCGTGCCTTGATGTCCTGCCATTCGTCGCCCTTGAGCTGTACGTTGCGGCCGTTATAGGTAGCGCGGCCGCTTTCCAGCGGAGATTGCAGCGCACGTACCCCTATATAAAAAGCATCCGAATTCGTATCGGCGTTGAGGGTAATCGCGGCGATGCGGCGGAACGTCTCCGCCGTCAGTTTTTTATCCCGCGCACCACGAAAAGCGCGGGCGAGGGATTGCAGGCGCTCTTCGTCGGGCGTGTTGAGCCGCGCGTATTCCTGGGCGATTTTCTTGGTCTGTTCGGGGGTGAGGGAAACGAAGCTTGCGCTCTCGCGGTCGATCAGGATTTTATCGACCGTGAAGGTCGTCAGATGTGATGTCTTGCCGGCCATGATAAACTGCACCGCGCGTTTCCACGCTGCATAGCCGATATCCGTCTGCTGTCCATCAAAGCGCTGGACATGGCGGATGACGGCATAGGCATCCGCCGTATTTTCCGCCAGCGTCCCGTTCGTTTCCGGTGACAGCACATGGCCCGTTTCGTGATCGAAAGTGCCAATGTCGTCAATCGCCTTGTTGGCAGGATCATAGAGCGGGTGTTTATCGCTATGAAACACAACGCTATGGATATGTTTCTTGCCGCCAAGATCGATAGTATCGGAAAAAGATGTTTTCAGGCGCTTGGCCGTGCGCACCGTATCCTGCAACTCGTCCGCGGCGTCGTCGTCTTCTTCAAGCGCGGCAAGCACGCGCGGCATGGCGACGTAATCGTCATTTGCGGCATCGACGAAAATGGTGTTCTTGGCAATTTCGGGGTGGTCTTTCACGGCCTTGCGCGCCGCGGCGCGGAAATCGAACCGCAGGTTCGGCAGGTCTTTATCGGCCTTGGGGTGCGGGGCGCGTTTCATGCGCGTAACTTTCTTGCTAAAACCTTCATGGTTTTGAATTGTTGCATGCAAATTGTGCATTTTAAAGCTTAGAATCTTTCGAAAGTGCCTTTTTAGTCCCGAAAAAGTCTGGCGAAACGGCTTGAAAATTATTATGGTATTGGATGTTGAATAAGGAGTTCGCAATATGACGCTCATCGCGATTGGCGGAGCAGAAGACAAAGAAGGCAGCATGACGGTACACCGCCGCGTGCTGGCCGAAAGCCGCGGCGCGGACTCGCGCGTGTGCGTGATTACCTCGGCAACCGCAGAGCCGGAAGCCGCGAAAAAGCGCTACGAAGACGTCTATGCCAAACTGGGCGTGGATGATTGCACCGTTCTGCATATCGACAGCCGCGCCATGGCGAACAGCGATGCTGTTGCGGCTGTTTTGCAAAAGGCCGACGTGGTTTTTTTCAGCGGCGGCGACCAGATGCGCCTGACGCAGGCGATGGCGGGCACGCGTGCCTTTGATATCGTTGCGGATAAATATGCGGCAGGCACGCTTGTCATCGCGGGCACAAGTGCGGGCGCGGCGGCGGCATCGGCGCTGATGATTTGCGGCGGCGATCCCGATAAAGCCATGCAAAAAGGCGAAGTGCAGATGACGGCGGGTTTCGGGCTTTTGCAGGGCGCCGTGATTGATACGCATTTCAGCGAAAGAAACCGTCTGCCGCGCCTGTTCAATGCCGTCGCCAGCCACCCCGCGACGCTGGGCATCGGTGTTGATGAAGATACCGCAGCCGTGCTCCGCAAGGACGGCGTCATGGATATCGTTGGTAGCGGGACGGTGACCTTTGTCGATGGTCGCCAGCTGCACCGCTGCAACATGGCGGATGTCGAGCGCGGCGAGGTTTTCGAAGCGGAAGGCTTTAATGTAACGCGTTTGTCTGCGGGTGGTCGCTATGACCTTAAATCACGCAAACCGTCATGACGGCTGATACATCCGTTATTTTTGTGTATGTGACGGCGCCGTCTTTCGATGTGGCTGAAAAAATAGCCCTGACGGCTGTCAACGAAAATCTGGCGGCCTGCGGCAATATCCTGCCGGGCATGACATCCATATATAAATGGCAGGGAAAAACCGAACAGGCGCAGGAAATCGTGCTGATATTGAAAACGCGCGCCGTGCTGTTTGAAAAACTCTCCGCGCGCATCGCGGCACTGCATCCCTACGACGTGCCGTGCATCGTGGCGCTGCCTGTATCCGCAGGGTTGCCCTCTTATCTGTCGTGGATAAACGCTGAAACCGCCGCCTGACGGCTGCGATTGTTATTGCGCCATTTCAAACAGGATACCGCAATCCTGCATGCCCGACCTTGCCGCGTAATGCGGGTCATTTTCATCGCCGCCGTAACAGGTGCTGCTGAGACCATAAGCGCGTACGCGGCCCAGATGCGGATATCCGTCGTCGATTTTATTGTCAATGATACGCGCCATATGGACGGGCATGACTTGTTCCGCAGCGGTGGTGTATTGTGCGGCACCACCACCCTGCGGTGAGTTGACGATCATAAAAACAAGTCCGCGTGGCCCCAGCGGTGTGGGGTCTGACGGGTCATAGGTGCGCGGGTCGCCCGGCAGCGGCTGTCCGTTGACGAAGCCGACGATAAACCCGCCGCCAATCGGTGATGCGGGATGGGTATGCGTCCAGGCGATGCGTTCGCTGCCGCTGCGGATGGCGGCATTATTGACCCCGCCGATCATGTCGCTGAGGGTGAGATGCGCCCAGAAAAGCACGGTTTCGTCGGCGGCGGATGTCGCGGGGAGGTTGACGGTCAGGCCTGCTTGCGCTGCCCAGTCGTCAGCCCAGTCATGGTTACCGATAATTCCGTTATTCGCATCGGCTGTAAACGGATTGCAGTTATTCGTGCAATGGGGGATACGTGTCGCCGCGTTGCGCATATCACCGGGCAGGGCGCCAAACGCGTCGCGGAAATTGATCACGGCGGTTTGATACGCCTGCATCTGTGTAATCGTGGCTGTGGCGCGGCCGTTCTTGATCATCTCCTGTCCTTTGATGATGGAGCCGACAAGAACGCCGATGACGGTCATGACGATCGCCAGTTCGACAAGCGTGAAACCGCGGGCACCTTGCGATGTTTTATGCGGTTGTTTTTTATGAATATGGTTGTGCACCTGACCTCGTGCGGGCGGGACGTTTGGCGGGAGAGCTTACTATCTATGCCTATTGTCGCCAAGAAAAGTTAAACTTTCATGAGCCTTTCAAAAATACCTGACGAAGGCAAGCAATCCGCCGTTTTGCCACGCACAAGCGGGGCGCAGGCATGGGCGAGGGCTTATTTTATGATGTAATTGTTTATCAATAACTTAAAGAGAGGTATTTATATACCGTATTCTATATATTTGATTTTAAACAATTTTGCAAAAAATTCTGTTTTTCTGTTGACGGCAGAGAATCTATGCTCCATAACACACCGAAAAGCAAACAGGCGTGGCGCGTGCCATGCCCGCATACATCAGGAAACAAGAGATGAAAACCTATTCGGCAAAACCCTCGGAAGTTGAAAAGAAATGGCTTCTGATCGACGCGGAAGGCGTCACGCTGGGCCGTCTGGCGAGCATTATTGCAATGCGCCTGCGCGGCAAGCACAAACCCATGTACACCGCCCACATCGATTGCGGCGATAACGTCATCGTCGTCAACGCGGAAAAAGTCCGCATCACGGGCAAAAAAGAGAAATTCGATGTGTTCTACTGGCACACCGGTTTCCCCGGCGGTATCAAAGGCCGCACGAAAGGCGAAATCCTCGCTGGTAAATTCCCGGGCCGCGTCATCGAAAACGCTGTTCGCCGTATGATGCCGAAAGACAGCCCGCTGGCGCGTCAGCAAATGACGAACCTGCGCATTTTCGCGGGTCCGACGCATACGCACGAAGCGCAAAAGCCCGAAGTGCTTGATGTCGGTTCCATGAACCCGAAGAACAAACGCTAATCGCGAAGGTATTGAAGCATGACCACCAAGAAAAACCTCTCTGATCTTAAAGACGCTGTTGCCGACAAAGCAACCGGCGTTGAAACGGCTGCGGCTGAACGCAAGCCCGTGCTCGATGCCAAAGGCCGTTCCTACGGCACCGGCCGCCGCAAAGACGCAGTCGCCCGCGTATGGGTTGCCCGCGGCAGCGGCAAAGTCACGGTGAACGGCAAGGACATCGCGCATTACTTCGCGCGCGGTACCCAGCGCCTCATCATCAGTCAGGCATTTGAAATCTCCGGTCGCGTTGGCCAGTTTGACGTTGTTTGCTTCGTGGCAGGCGGCGGTCTTTCCGGTCAGGCGGGTGCTGTACGTCACGGCATCTCGCGCGCGCTCGTCAACTTCGAACCCGGCCTGCGCGCTCCGCTGAAAAAAGCGGGCTTCCTGACGCGCGACAGCCGTGTTGTCGAACGTAAAAAATACGGTAAGCACAAAGCACGCCGCTCCACGCAGTGGGTCAAGCGTTAATCTTTCGCTTATCGCGACAAAAACACCCGGCTTTCAACAGCCGGGTGTTTTTTTATATACTGGCAAAAAGATTATGCGCGGGGCATCGATGCATCTGACCATCAGCAAGGGCTTTTTTCAAAAAGACTTCCTCATCGCGCGCGACGGTGTCGCGCTGGCGACGCTGGGAATTGTGGGCATGGAGGCGATGCTGCGGCCAGCCGGCGGCGCGGCGCATCAATACATCATCGAAACCCGCGCGGAGGGCAGCCATTTAGCCCTCATCTGGCGCAGGGACGGGCGGGATATGGCGCTGTTGGAGCCAATGGCCGCAGAAACCGTGGTGGACGGTATTGCCATGGACGGCCGGCGCTATGGTCTGGAGCCTATGGAGAACAAGTCATTCTCCCTGCGCTGCGACGGGCGCCCTGTGGGGACACTGGCGCGCACGGGGAACTGGTTCAGCCGCGGTTTTGCCATGGAAACAGGACAGGACATCCCCGTAGAGGCTGCGGGTATGCTGGTGTTCATGGCGCTGGCCTATCCGGCGCTGCGCCTGTTCGCCCGTTTGGGGGCTAAATAATCACGGCTCGCGCCGGGCAGGGGTTTTTTTAGCAGCAGCACTCGCCGTCGTCGTGTTTATGCGCGCCGTCATTTTCGACCGGCTGGCCGAGCAGGGTGGCGGCCAGTTTTTCGAACGACTGGGTCTTTTCCTTGTAGCGGAAAATCTGACCGGATTTCAGGTCGAAATACCAGCCGTGGATTTGCAATTCGCCTGCGCGTACCTTCGCCGCAACCCACGGGAAGGTCATGACGTTATTCAGCGATACAAGAATGACCGCCTGTTCCAGCGCGCGCTGCTTGATAGGCTCGCTGGCATCGCCCAGTTCGGCCTCGACGGCGTCGCGGGCGGGGGTGGCGATATCCATCCACTGCGCAAGGAATTCGTATTCCTGTTCGGTCGTGTCGCGGTGGGCCAGCGCCTGAATGCCGCCGCACATGCTGTGGCCCAGAATAACGATGTGTTTTACCTTCAGCGTTTTGACGGCGAATTCAATCGCCGCGCTGGTGCCGTGGTGGTTGGTATCGTGGCGGTAGGGCGGGACGATGGCGGCCACGTTGCGCACCACAAACATCTCTCCGGGCTGGCTGCCGGTGATGATGGCGGGGTCGGTGCGGGAATCCGAACAGGCGATGACCAGCGTTTCGGGCGATTGGCCGCGGCGCACCAGATCCTCGTAGATGTTGCTGTCGGACTGGAAGTAGTTTTTATAAAAGTCCTTGTAGCCTTGTACGAATTTTCTGAAAGGCATGTTTTTTCCCTCCGATGTGGCCGGACGGGTTATATAATACTCCCGTCTTGCCCCGTAAAGAAAAACATTCAAGGTCTGTTTCCATGCTTCATGCCTATAAAGACATCCTGCCCCGTCTGGGCCCCAAGGTCTGGCTGGCCCCCGGCGCCCATGTGATTGGCGATGTGGATATCGGGGCGCAGGCCAATATCTGGTATAACTGCGTCATCCGCGGCGATGTGAATGACATAAAAATTGGCGCGCGGACGAATATTCAGGACGGCACGGTCATTCATGTGTCATCGACCCTGCAGGGCACCTATATCGGCGCCGACGTCACGGTCGGGCATATGGCGCTTTTGCATGCCTGCACGGTGGAGGATGCGGCCTTTATCGGCATGCAAGCCTGCGTGATGGACGGGGCCTATGTCGAATCCGGCGCGATGGTGGCCGCAGGGGCGCTGGTCACCCCCGGCAAGCGTGTGCCCGCAGGGCAGCTTTGGGCCGGTTCGCCCGCGCGTTTTATGCGTGAACTGACGGCGGAGGAGAAGGCCTATATCCCGTATTCCGCCAAACATTATGTTGAACTGGCCGCCCGATATCTGTAACGTGACGCCATGAACAAACCCGCCATCGATTATTTCAACGACCGCGCCGAAGAACTGGCGCGGCAGTATAACGCGCTTGACCGCGCCAAGGTGCATGCCGACCTGCTGGCTTTGCTGCCGGAGGGGCGTGCGCTCAAGGTGCTCGACGTCGGTGCGGGGTCGGGCGCGGATGCCGCCATGTTTGCAGATCGCGGGCATGAGGTCATGGCCTGCGAACCCGCGGATGCTCTTCGCAAAACCGGCGAAAAAGTATTTAAAAACAAAAATATAAAATGGAATGATGAAGTGTTGCCTGATATGGGTGCTGCATCATCGGCGGCGGCGCCGTTTGATGTGGTGACCAGCGTTGGCGTTCTTCAATATGTTTCTGAAGAAAACCGCGCATCATCTTTATCTAAAATGTTTTCTCTGGCGGCGAGGGGCGGCTTTATCGAAGTGCAATACCCGACGCCGGCTTCGCGTGAACACCAATTCACCATTAAACATAATGAAATAGAAAAGGCTGTTGAAGCGTTCAATCAGGCCGCCGCGCCAAGCGACGGAATAGACATCGTTATGGACCGTCTGGTGCCGGATTTTTCGGGCCGCAAGGCGCTTGATGGCAGTGACCTGTCTTTTCGCACGGTGATTTTGAAGCGCCGTCCCTGAGCCTTTTCCCCGCGGCGGCAGTGCGGAAAAATTTTTATTTTTCATGTAAAAAGACCATCAATCCTGTTGCCCAAACCGGCGGTTTCAGCCACACTGTTTCCGGCAGCTATCAAGCTGATTCACAAAACAAATATCCGCACACTCTTGCGTGATTTTTTACTGGGGTTTCTTTCTCATGCGTTTTGGCCGTATTGTTCTTCCGGTTGTGGCTTTGATGTTCCTTGCAGGCTGTGCATCGCGCAGCGACGGCAAGGTCGACGCGTGGGAGTGGATGAATGGCCGTCCGTCTAATACGGAAAAAACATTCGGCACGATGCCCACGGGCTATACCGGCCACAACAAAAACCGTCCGGTACTGAAACCCGTCTTCCAGGAACCCGCCTGGAACCAGATCGACAACTACCAGATGCCCGAAGGTGAAGGCGAAGTCGCCGCCGCCGATCCGGTCAGCGTCTATCCGGTGGATGGCGCATCCGACGCTTCGCTGATGTCGATGGATGATTACGGCCAGCTGGTGCAGCAGATTTACTTCCTGCACGGCTCGTCCAGCCTGACGGCGGGCGAAAAGAAAACGCTGAACTCCCTCGCGCAGGGCATCAGCCAGAACGCAACGGCGTCCGTCGCCGTGACGGTTGTCGGCCACGCCAGCAAACGTGTCGATGGCATCACCGACCCGCTGCGCCGCAAGATGATCAATTTTGAAATGGCGCAAAAACGCGCCAATGCCGTCACGCAGGAGCTGAACCGCGCCGGCCTCAACCCCGCATGGGTACAGGCCGTGTCGAAAGGCGACGAGGAGCCGAACCCGGCCCCCGGCACGCGTTCGCAAGAGGCTGCCGACCGCCGTGTCGATGTATACGTGAACGGCGCGCAGTACTAAAGCAGCAGGGGGCCTTTGGCCCCCTTTGCGCAAACAGGTTTTAAAAAACGGCGCCCGCGTCCGGATATGTCCGGCAGTGCGGGCAGGGTGTAGATAAAACAGAAAGAGGCTGTGGATGGCCACGCCACTCCGTATCGGCATTGCAGGTCTTGGCAACGTAGGGGCCAGCGTTTTTCGCCTGTTGAAGGCGAATTCGGATGTTCTCTCCGCACGCACGGGGCGCGATATTATTGTGACCGCCGTTTCCGCGCGCGATAAAAACCGCAACCGCGGGCTCGACCTTTCCGGCGTCAACTGGCATGACGATGCCCGTGCGATGGCAAACGATCCGAACGTCGATGTGGTCGTCGAACTGATGGGCGGCGCCGATGGCGCTGCGTTTGATCTGGTCACCGGTGCGCTCAAGGCGGGTAAAAACGTCGTGACCGCCAACAAGGCCCTGCTGGCCAGCCGCGGCGGCGAAGTGCTGGCGCATCTGTCGGGCAGCACAGGCACGATTGCCTTCGAAGCTGCCGTCGCGGGCGGTATTCCCGTTATCAAATCCTTGCGCGAAGGGCTGGCTGCCAACCGTATCCACGCGATTTACGGCATTCTGAATGGCACCTGCAATTTTATTCTCTCGACCATGACGGAAACCGGCCGCGATTTCGACGACGTGCTGGCCGAAGCGCAGCAGCGCGGCTATGCCGAGGCGGACCCGTCTTTCGACGTCGATGGCGTCGATGCGGGGCACAAGCTTTCTATCCTCTCCGGCCTTGCTTTCGGCTGCGTGCCGGATGTGAAGAATATCGAACTCAAAGGCATCCGCGGCGTCAGCGCCCTTGATATCGCTTTCGCGGCGGAACTGGGCTACCGCATCAAACTGCTGGGCATCGCACGCAAAACCGCGCGCGGCATCGAACAGTCGGTGGAGCCGTGTCTGGTGCCGCAGGCCAGCCCGATTGCGGCGGTCGGCGGGCCGCTCAATGCGGTTTATGTCGATGGCGATTTCGTGGGCAAGGTATTGCTGATGGGCGCGGGCGCGGGCGGCGATGCGACGGCCAGCGCCGTTGTGGCCGACATCGTGGATATCGCGCGCGGCCAGACATTGCCGCTGATGGGCGTTGCGAACGACAAAGTCGGCGCGCTTGAACCCGCCGATATTCGCGAGCGCGAAGGCTCTTTCTATCTGCGCTTCAAGGTGCTGGATGTGCCGGGCGTGGTTGCCGATATCTCCGCCATTCTGCGCGACGACAAAGTCTCGCTGGAATCCGTTTTGCAGCGTGGCCGCGATCCCGGCCAGCCTGTGCAACTGATCATGACAACGCATGAAACGCGCGAAGCCGATATGCGCCATGCGGTTGAAAAAATCTCGGCATTGAAATCGGTAATGGAAACCCCGCACATGATGCGGATTGAAGAATTCAAAGGTTAAAGGAATTAAAAAGATGACTTCCGCCTTGTTGAAATCCGGCACCGGTTTTGAAGGAGATTTTTCCATGACCGCGCATACGCGCCCCGAAGAACGTCTGACGATGGACCGCAACTTGGCGATGGAGCTGGTGCGCGTGACCGAAGCCGCTGCGCTGTCCGCCTCGCTGCTGATGGGACGCGGTGATGAAAAAGCCGCCGATCAGGCCGCGGTCGATGCGATGCGCAACGCGCTGAACGCCCTGCACATCGACGGCACGGTCGTGATTGGCGAGGGGGAACGCGACGAAGCCCCGATGCTGTATATCGGTGAAAAAGTCGGCGCGGGCGATGGCCCGTCGCTGGATATCGCGCTCGACCCGCTGGAGGGGACGACGATTACCGCCAAGGGCGGCCCGAATGCCCTCGCGGTGGTGGCGATGGCGGAGAAGGGCGGGTTTTTGAATGCGCCCGACGTTTACATGGATAAAATCGCCGTGGGCGGCGGCCTGCCGGATGATGTGGTCGATCTCGATGCCACGCCCGCAGAAAACCTCCGCGCGCTTGCCGCGGCGAAAGGGGTGGAGGTTTCCGACCTCGTCGCCTGCATCCTCGACCGTCCGCGCCATGCCGAACTGATTGCCCGCGTACGCGAAGCTGGCGCGCGCATCATGCTGATTTCCGACGGTGACGTCTCCGGCGTGATTGCCACGGCGGAGCCGGGCAGCGGCGTCGACATTTACATGGGCAGCGGCGGCGCACCCGAAGGCGTGCTGGCGGCGGCCGCGCTGCGCTGCGTCGGCGGTTTCATGCAGGGCCGTTTGCTGTTCCGCAACGACGATGAAAAAGCCCGTGCCGCGCGCTGGGGCGTTCAGGACCTCACGCGCAAATACGGCATGACCGACCTTGCCAAGGGTGATGTCATGTTCGCGGCCACCGGCGTTACCGATGGCGCGATGCTGAAAGGCGTGCGCCGTTTTGCGGGCGGTGCGCATACGCATTCGGTTGTCATGCGCTCCAAAACCGGCACGCTGCGCCGTATCGAGGCCACGCATAACTTCACACGCAAAAGCGGGTATAAATAAATATGAATACGCCCATCCAGCATAACGCCGCGCAAAACGCGCTGCAAACGGCGGAGAATGAACTCTCCGCCGTGCTGGATGTCGCGCGTTCGGTGCTGGACAAAAAATGGGTTTTCACGCCGACCGATGAACGTCTGGCCGTGGCCATGGCGCAGGCGCATGGCTTGCCGCTGATTGTCACGCGGTTGCTGGCGGCGCGCGGGATTGGCATGGACGGTGTTTCGGGTTTCATGAACCCGACCCTGCGCGAACAGATGCCGGACCCGTATGTTCTGCGCGACATGGAACGCGCGGCGAACCGCATTGCCGATGCGATTGAAAAAGGCCAGCGTGTCGCCGTGTTCGGTGATTACGACGTCGACGGCGCGACATCGAGTGCGCTTTTGAAACGGTTTTTCACCGCGCTTGGTCTGCCGCTCGATATTTATATTCCCGACCGCATCAAGGAAGGCTATGGCCCCAACGCCGCCGCGCTGCAAAGCCTGCGCGCGAAGGGGGCGGATCTGCTGATTACCGTCGATTGCGGCATCACCGCCTATGACGCGATTGCGGCGGGCAAGGCGGCGGGGCTGGATATCGTCATCCTCGACCACCACCGTGCGGAGCCTGCGCTGCCCGATGCCGATGCCGTCGTGAACCCGAACCGTATCGATGACGATAGCGGTCTTGGCCACATGGCCGCCGTGGGCGTCACGTTTCTTGCGGTGGTGGCGATCAATCGCGTTTTGCGCCAGCGCGGATTTTATCAGGGCAACCGCGCGGAGCCGCATATCCTCAAATGGCTGGATATCGTCGCGCTGGGCACTGTATGTGACGTGGTGCCGCTGACGGGCATCAACCGCGCCTTTGTATCGCAAGGCTTGAAAGTCATGGCGATGCGCCAGAATCCGGGTCTTGTCGCGCTGGGCGATATCGCGGGCGTGGCGCAGGAAATCGGCGCGTTTCATGCGGGGTTCGTGTATGGCCCGCGCGTCAATGCGGGCGGGCGCGTCGGTGAATCCGGCCTTGGCTGGCGTTTGCTCTCCACCGACGACACGCTGGAGGCGCGGGTGCTCGCCAGCAAACTGCACGATTACAACAGCGAGCGCAAAGCCATCGAAGACGGCGTTCTCGCCGAAGCGCTCGATATGGTTGAAAACCGCGGCGCGAATGACGACAACGTCATCATGGTCGCGGGCGAGGGCTGGCACCCCGGCGTCATCGGCATCGTCGCCGCCCGCCTGAAAGAAAAATATAACCGCCCCGCCTGCGTTATTGCCTTTGACGATAACGGCATCGGCAAAGCCTCCGGCCGCTCGGCGGGCAGCATCGACCTTGGCGCGGCGATTATCGCGGCCAAGCAAAAAGAAATCCTGATCGCGGGCGGTGGCCATAAAATGGCGGCGGGCTTTACGGTCGCGCAATCGCGCCTGCAGGAACTTCAGGATTTTGTGAACGCGCATATCGCCGCGCAGATGAACGGCGCGCCCGTGCAGCCGGAGCTGCGCGTGGACCATGTTTTGTCCGTGCCGGCGCTGACGCTGGAAATGGCGGAGAAAATCGCCAGCCTCGGCCCCTATGGTGCGGGCCATGCGGAGCCGCGTTTTGTGCTTTCCGCTGTCAAAATCATCAAGCCGACCGTGGTCGGTGAAAAACACGTCAGCTGTTTTATTCAGGATACCGCCGGCGGCGGCAGCGTGAAGGCGATTGCCTTCCGCGCGATGGATACGGCGCTGGGCGAGGCCTTGCTCAAATCCGGCGGCGCGCCGCTGCATCTGGCGGGGCATGTCACGATCAATACATGGCAGGGCCGCCAGAGCGTCAACTTCCAGATTGTCGACGCCGCGCGCGTTTACGGCTGAGCCTCCTTGTGCGGCTTGGGTTGATTCTGACCAAGTCACCTTCGGTCCAAACGGCATTGCCGCGATATGACGGGCGCAGCGATTGCGGAATAAAAACCCAATAAAAATAGACATTTAGGTGCAGGTGAAAATTCCTGCACGGGTGCGAAAATACCGCTTGATTTTCCGGCGCATGGCGGGTAAAAACACTTCACCTCGAAAGACATTGCGTCCCCTTCGTCTAGAGGCCTAGGACACGTCCCTTTCACGGATGTAACAGGGGTTCGAATCCCCTAGGGGACGCCACTTCGAGAAAACAGCCCGCCGCAAGGCGGGTTTTTTATTGTCTGATATTTTTTATGCGTCTTCGCGTTATACTGGCATAAAGCAGGTGACGTATGAGCGACAACGACCCCCAAAATCAACACAGCGAACAGGACGGCAGCTATATGTCGGCGCCGGAGGTGGTGGCCTATGAACGGCGGGCCAAAGCGATAGGGATTGGCATTTTTCTGGTGGTTCTTTTCGGCGGCGCGATTTTGTTCGATATGGGGGCGGATTCATGGTCGCCCCAACAGCGGGAGTCGATGTTTGTGCCGCGGGCACCGTCGTCATCGGGTGATGCGCCTGCGCCCGACAACGCGGCTGGAGCGGCGGCGGGACGTGCCGCCGATGCCTTGTTGCTGGCGCAGCCGCGCAATGCCTATGACCTGCCTGCTACAGCTGAATCGCCCGAGGGGTGGCTACGCGTGACGACCGGCGAGGTGAAGGCCTTCGCCCCGCGCCGTGACCGCATGAATGACGGCAGCACGCGTCATAATCTTTATGCCCGCACCGAATATTTCATGCCCGATAAACGGGCGGATTGTTATTTCCATCAGTATATGGGGCTGGCGCCTGTCTATACCATCGGCCAGCGCGTGCGTATTCAATACGACCCCACCGCGGATGACCCGTGCGGGACATCGCGTATCGTCAAATAAAAAAGCGGAACATGAAAACGTGAAAAAGCCCGGCGTTTCCACCGGGCTTTTTACTTTGGAGGCGCTGAGCCGCAGATGAGGGCGGCTTCGCCGGGGAGTGGTCAGAGCCATGAGTTTGGGGTTTGGCGCTGACCGAAGCTGTGTTTATTCCTGCATCTGTGATCTGATTTCCTGACGCAGCACGTCGATGGGCCAGACCTTGCCTTTGTTCTCGAAATGCCAGAACGTCCAGCCGTTGCAGGAGGGCAGGCCTTGCAGCGCCGCACCGACCTTGTGGATGGAGCCTTTGTGGTCGCCCGTGTGGTTGCGGGCAACAAGGTTGCCATCCGCGCGGACGCGGGCGGAGAAGCGGCGGGTGTGGTCGAACAGCACGGTGCCGGGCTCCAGCAGGCCTTGCTCGATGACGGTGCCGAAGGGCACGCGCGGCTCAGCGCGTTTTTCGATGGGCTTCAGCATCTCGTCATCGCCGGTCTTGATGGATTTGATGCGTTCCTGCGCATGGGCGATGTATTCGCTTTCACGCTCGATACCGATGAAATCGCGGCCCAGTTTCTTGGCCACCGCGCCGGTGGTGCCGGTGCCGAAGAAGGGGTCGAGGATAACGTCGCCCGTATTGGTCGAAGACATAATCACGCGGTGCAGCAGCGCTTCGGGCTTTTGCGTCGGGTGGGCTTTTTGGCCGTCGCCTTTTTTCAGGCGCTCGGCGCCCGTGCAGAGGGGGATGGTCCAGTCGCTGCGCATTTGCAGGTCTTCGTTCAGCGCCTTCATGGCGTCGTAGTTGAAACGGTATTTGGCGCTTTCGGATTTGGACGCCCAGATGAGGGTCTCGTGCGCGTTCGTAAAACGGCGACCGCGGAAGTTGGGCATCGGGTTGGTTTTGCGCCAGACGATGTCGTTCAAAATCCAGAAACCGAGATCTTGCAGCATCGCGCCGAGGCGGAAGATGTTATGATAACTGCCGATGACCCAGATGGCGCCGTCGTCTTTCAGCAGGCGCTTCGCTTCGAGCAGCCATGCGCGGCAAAAACGGTCGTATTCGCCGAAGCTGGAAAACTTGTCCCAGTCGTCCTCGACGCCGGCAACCTTGCTGTTGTCGGGGCGGGTGAGGTCGCCGCCGAGTTGCAGGTTATACGGCGGATCCGCGAAAATCAGGTCGATGGAGCGCGCGGGCAGGGATTTCATCATCTCGATGCAATCGCCTTGCAGGATTTTATTCCGCGGCAGGTCTGATTTTGCTTTTTTATCAGCGGTTTTCGTCGTGGTTTTCATCATCATTCTAAACTCCCTTGTTTAGAATCATGATTCAAAGCGGACTCGCCGTCAACAAAAATCTTCAAAAAAGAATCAAATGAATCAGCTAATTACAGAAGTATCTTTAAGTATGAGGTGAGAAATGGGCGCGAAACTGCGGCGGTGATGCGGGGTAATCCCATGAATTTCAAGGGCTTTCAGGTGGGCGGCGGTGCCATATCCGGCATTGCGCGCCCAGCCGTAGGCAGGGAACTCGGCGTCGAGTTTTTTCATCAGTTCGTCGCGGTAATGCTTCGCGACGATGGAAGCCGCGGCGATCGACAGGCTGCGCGCATCGCCTTTGACGATGGTTTGCGTGTGGCAGGGCATCATCTTCGGCGCTTTGTTGCCGTCGATGAGCGCGCAGGCGGCAGGCTGCGGCAGGCCCGCGTAGGCCTTCTGCATCGCCTTCAGCGAGGCCTGCAGGATGTTGATACTGTCGATATCCTCGACGCTGCAAAGGGCGATAGAGACCTGTCCGGCGTCGTGGATACGCGCATACAGGTCGGCGCGCCTGGCGGCGGTCAGTTTTTTGCTGTCGTTAATGATTTCCCATAGCTTGGCGTGACGCGTGTCACGCTCCAGCACTACGGCGGCGGCGACCACGGGGCCGGCCAGCGGGCCGCGGCCGACTTCGTCAATGCCGCAAACGGCAGCATCGGCGCCGGCTGTTTTAAGAAAGGCGTCTTCGAAACTGAAATCGGGCCTTGCGGGAGGCTTCGCGGCCGCCGACGGCATTACGGTTTTTTGTGTCTGACGATGAATTTGCTGAACGGGTACCACGACCACAGCCGTTTGGAAACGGCAAGACCGTGACGTTTCAGAAGCGCAATCAGGCCTTTTCTCGACAGGTACGCGAAGTTGATGGGCGGAAAGACCACGGGCCAGACGGTGAATTTGCCGGGCAGGTTCCAGTGGTTTCCATCGGGTTCTTCTATGTAAATAACGCCGCCGGGTTTCAGTAGCTTGGCCATCGCGGCGGCCAGATCATCCGGATGCGTTTGCAGCGAGAAGGCTTCGAGCGCGTAAATAAAATCATATTCACCCGCATGGGTTTCGGCAAATTCGCGCGCGCTGATGTTTTCAAAAAGGTTTTCGCCGTAGCGGCTGCGCGCAAATTCGACAAAAAATTCATGTTCGTCGATGCCGTAAGCCTGCATGCCCAGCTGTTTTGCGGCCATGACGGTGTAGCCGTTCTGGCTGCAGATATCGAGCAGCTTTTTCCCTGCAGGATTGGGCAAGATGCGCTCGATGATTTGTTTGCGGCGCTCTATGTCGCGGTCGGGATTGGGGGTATGTGTGATTTGCGGCTCGATTTCGCCGAAATACTGTTCGCGCTTTTCGTCCGTCATCCATGGCATGACCATGACTGAACCGCAGGCGCGGCAGGCATCCAGCGCGTAATCGTTTTTCTCACCCATGCGAAGGGGGACAAAGTCCTTGTGACAGATGGGGCATTTGTCCTTATGTGTTTCGGTCATCGAGAACCCTTCAGCTCAGGCTTTTTGAAACGATTTCATAGACGTCGTTGGAAATATCCTTCTCCGCCAGTATGCGCTTAAGTTCGTTTTCCATCAAGCCCTTGCGTGCGCTGTCATAACGTCGCCAGTTACGCAGGGGGCCGACCAGCCGCGCCGCCGTCGAAGGATTGATGCCGTTGACCTTGATGACCGTATCGGCCAGCAGGCGATAACCCGCGCCATCCTTGCGGTGGAACCACTTCTGGTTGCCGATGGCGAAGCTGCCCATCAGCGCGCGCAGGCGGTTGGGGTTTTTATAGGTAAATTCCGGATGCGCGGTCAGCCGGCTGACGTCTTCGACCGTCGCGTCGCGGTCGGCGATGGCCTGCAGGCTGAACCATTTGTCCAGCACCAGCGGTTCATGCTTCCACGCGGCATAGAAATCGGCGAAGGCGGCTTCACGCTCCGGCGTTTGCGTATCGGCCAGCACGGACAGCGCGGAAACTTTGTCGGTCATGTTGGTCGCCGCTTTGTACTGCGCGGCGGCCAGCGTGACGGCAGCCGCTTCGTCGGCGGCCTGAATGAACCGCAGCGCGGCGGTTTTCAGGCGGCGTTTGCCGACCGACAGCGGGTCGGGGCTATAGGGGCCGGTGTCGTTGTTGGCTTTGTAAAGCGCGGTCAGCTCGGCCATATAGGCGCGGCCGATTTCCTGCGCGACGAACTGGCGGGCCGCGTAAAGCCCGTCGACATCGACCACATCCATCAGCTGCGACAAATAGGTTTCCGACGGCAATACCAGCGCCTTGGCCAGCAGGGCACGGTCCGCCTTGGTGTCTTTGATCAGCGCGCCGAAGGCATCGAGGCAGGCCTTGGGCATTTTCTTTTCGCCGCCGGACGCCATCGACAGAATAAGGCGCTGCAGATAAGTCTGGCCGGAATCCCAGCGGTTGAAACCGTCGCTGTCATGCGCCATCAGGAACAAAAGGTCGGCATCGCTGAGGTCGGTTTTCAGCTTCACCGGCGCCGAAAAACCGCGCAGCAGGGACGGCACGGGTTTTTCGCCGATACCGTCGAAAACAAATGTCTGCTCTCTCTCGACCAGATGCAGTACGCGCGTGCCGCCCTCCAGCATATCCTTGCCGTTTGCGCCCAGAAGCCCGACGGCCACCGGAATATGCATCGGCTTTTTATCTTTCTGGCCGGGGGTGTCGGGCGTGTCCTGACGGATGGTCAGGTGGAATTTCTTGCCCGCATCGTCGTAATGGCTGGTGACGGTCAGCGTCGGCGTGCCGGCCTGCGAATACCATAGTTTGAACTGTTTCAGGTCAACGCCCGACGCGTCCTGCATGCACTGCACGAAATCGTCGCAGGTGACGGCCTGGCCGTCGTGGCGCGCGAAATACAAATCCGTGCCTTTACGGTATTTTTCCGCACCCAGCAGGGTGTGGATCATGCGGATGACCTCCGCGCCTTTTTCGTACACGGTGGGGGTGTAGAAATTGTTGATCTCGATATAGTTATCGGGACGGATAGGGTGCGCCATCGGGCTGGCATCTTCGGGGAACTGGAAGTTGCGCAGCTGTTCCACGTCGTCAATGCGCTGCACGGCGGCGCTGTTCATATCGGCGGAAAAACACTGGTCGCGGAAAACCGTCAGGCCTTCCTTCAGGCTCAGCTGGAACCAGTCGCGGCAGGTGATGCGGTTGCCCGTCCAGTTGTGGAAATATTCATGCGCGACGACGCCTTCGATGGCCAGATAATCCGCATCCGTCGCGGTTTCCGGCTTGGCGAGCACGAGTTTGGAGTTGAAGATATTCAGGCTCTTGTTCTCCATCGCGCCGAAGTTGAAATCGTTGACGGCGACGATGTTGAAAATATTCAGGTCGTATTCGCGGCCGTATTTTTCCTCGTCCCATTTCATGGAATCTTTAAGCGCCTTCATGGCATGGGCGCATTTGTCTTCGTTGCCGTGGTTGACGTAGATATAAAGGTCAACCTTGCGCCCGCTCATGGTCGTAAAGGTATCGTGGATATGCGCAAGATTGCCCGCGACCAGCGCGAAAAGATAGCTCGGCTTGATAAACGGATCTTCCCATACGGCATAATGGCGTCCGCCGCCCAGATCGCCCTTGTCGATGCAGTTGCCGTTGCCAAGCAGCACGGGGCAGGCGGTTTTGTCGGCCTCGATGCGCGTGGTAAACGTTGTCATCACGTCGCTGCGGTCGAGGTAATAGGTGATTTTGCGGAAACCTTCCGGCTCGCACTGCGTGCAGTAATTGCCGCCGGAGAAATAAAGACCTTCCAGCGCGGTGTTTTCTTCCGGTTTGATGTCGCAGGCGACTTCCAGCGTGAATTTTTCCGGCACGTCATGCACGGTCAGGCTGGTGTCATCGACGCTGTAGCGGTTGCCCGCCAGCGTTTCGCCATCGAGCGCCACGGATTTGAGCGCGAGTTCCTGCCCATCCAGCACCAGCGCGGTTGCCGCCGGATTTTCGCGTTTGAAAACCGTTTTCGCGGTCACGGTGGTCACGCCCGCGCGGATGTCGAAGGTCAGGTGGATATGCTCGATGCTGAAATCCGGCTTTTTGTAATCTTTGAGATATTTGGTCTGCGGGGCGTTTTCGGTTCTCAGCATCGCGTGTGTTCCTTGTATCCGGCGTTGGCGGAAGCGAAATTATAAAGCATCAAAAGTAAAAAATCATATATCCTTGCGAAGCAGGGCAAGACAGAGTTTGTGATATGAATAATGAAGACGATATTTTTTCCGTAAAAGAAAATAACTCCTCCGCCCAGCCGGATGCGGGCGATGCATCACGGCGGCGTTTTTTTCAGTTGCTGGTCTTGCTGGCGGCGGCGGGCGCGGGGGCTTATGGCGCGTGGCGCTTTACGGGCGGGGACATGAAAATGACCCTGATGACGGTCGGGGCGGCGCTGATTACGGCACTGTCTTTGTTATTCCGCATCGGGCTTGCCAAAAAAGACGCTGGCAAAAAACCGGTATCGATGCTGCGCATCTTGCTCAACATCATCGTGGCAGTGTCCATTCTGGCGGCGATTTTTTATTTTTATGCGCGGGGCATCGATAACATGGTGGCGCCGTAAACGTTCGGCTGCGGACGCGCGGGATTATTCTTCTTCGAATGTCATATCGGCAGGGGCGATGTAGCCGTCATGGGCGGGGCCTTTTGCGGCCTTGGCTTCTTTTTCACGGCCTTTGCGTACGTGATCCCAGACCAGCGCCAGTACTTCTTCGGTGCCCTGATGCGTGGCGGCGGACATGGTATAAACTTTTTTGCGCGTGGCTTTGGCCAGAATTTGCCGCTGGTCTTCGGCCAGTTCGGGGCCGATGGCATCGCATTTGTTCAAAACGATGACCTCAGGCTTTTTGGCAAGGCCCTGACCGTAGGCTTTCAGCTCGCCGCGAATGGTTTTATAGGCGCCGACGATATCGTCCTGCGTCGCGTCGATCACATGCAGCAGCACCTTGGTGCGCTCCACATGGCCAAGGAAGCGCGTGCCGAGGCCGTGGCCTTCGTGCGCGCCTTCGATAAGGCCCGGAATATCGGCAATCACAAATTCCTGATCGTGGCTGCGCACAACGCCAAGGTTGGGCACCAGCGTGGTGAAGGGATAATCGGCGATTTTCGGGCGTGCGCGCGATGTGACCGACAAAAAGGTGGATTTGCCCGCATTGGGCAGCCCGACGATACCCGCATCGGCAATCAGCTTCAGGCGCAGCCAGATGGCGCGTTCCTGCCCGGGCCAGCCGGGGCTGAATTTACGCGGGGCGCGGTTGGTGGCTGTTTTGTAATGCGCATTGCCGAAACCGCCGTCGCCGCCGCGCAGAAACAGGATTTTTTCGCCGGGGGTGACAAGGTCCAGCAGCACGGTTTCCTTGTCTTCGTCCAGAATGACCGTACCGACGGGCACGCGGATGACAAGGTCTTTGCCGTCGCTGCCGCTCATGTTGCTGCCCTTGCCGTGTTCGCCGTGCTGGGCGCGGAAATGCTGCGTGTAGCGGAAATCGATGAGGGTGTTCAGGTTGGCCACCACCTCGAACCAGATATGGCCGCCGCGCCCGCCGTTACCGCCGTCGGGGCCGCCCATATCAATATACTTTTCGCGGCGGAAGGCCACGCAACCGGGGCCGCCTTTGCCGCTTTCAAGATATATTTTTGCTTCGTCGAGGAATTTCATCCGTGAAAACCTAACAAAAAGCCGGGGAAGGTTTTTCCCCGGCTTTTATGAATGCGTTGTGACGCCGGAATTAGGCAGCGTCTTCCGTATCGATCGGAACGATCGACACGTAACGGCGACCTTTCAGGCCGCTGTGGAATTTTACCAGACCGTCGCGTTTTGCGAACAGGGTGTGATCGCGGCCCATGCCGACGAATTTACCAGCATGGAATTCGGTGCCGCGCTGACGGACGAGGATGTTGCCAGCAAGGACGAGTTGATCGCCGTAGCGTTTTACGCCAAGTCGCTGCGAGGCTGAGTCGCGACCGTTTCTCGAACTACCACCGGCTTTCTTCTGAGCCATGACGTATTACTCCTTAAAGTCTATCTCGTATCGAGTTGTTGTTAACCTTTGATGTCCGTGATTTTCAGCACGGTGATGTGCTGACGGTGGCCGTTTTTACGGCGATAGTTCTGACGACGTTTCTTTTTGAAAACGATGATCTTGTCGCCTTTTTTCTGGTTCAGGACGTCAGCTTTGACGCTTGCGCCTGTAACAGTGGGGGCGCCGATCTTGGCTTTGCCTTCGCTGCCAACCAGCAGGACTTCGTCCAGCGTGACGGATGCGCCGACTTCAGCGTCGAGCAGCTCGACTTCGATAATATCGTCTTTCTGGACGCGGTATTGTTTACCACCGGTTTTGATGACTGCGTACATAGCTATAACCGTTTCATTTCAAGTGTTTGTTGTAAATTCGTGCGAATGGCAAAGGCACGCATGCGCGCCCGGATTCCATCCGAGATGTCGCAATATACCCGTAAAACCTACTATGTCAAGCAATTTACAAGCACATCTTTCAAGATTTTTGAAAGGCGGGGGCACAGCCCCGTGCAACAGCTTTTTAACCCGTTTCCACGATACTGTGAAGCGGTTATACTGCCGCAAGGGGAGTTTGATACGGGATGGGCAAAATCCTGAATAGTCTGGTGATATCGGCCGCGCAGGATACGCAGGCGGCACTCGAATCTATTATGCAAAATAATATCGAGGGCTATACACCACACTTTACCACCGTGGGGTTCGACGGGCTGGGCGTGCCCGATCCTGCGCCCGATCTTGTCTTCATTAATAATGTACCGCCGCTGGCCATCGACAGGCTGGAGCAGATCACGGGTCTGTTCGCCGGTCATACGCAGGTTCTGCTGGATAATGACCACGACGAAGACAGCCGCCGCGCCTTTATGAAGGCGGGGGTCGACGAGGTGATGAGCCTTGCCGAATTGCAATCGCCCGTGGGGCGGCATCTTCTCGAAAAACTCCTCGCGCTCAAAGACCTCGCCGATGCCGAGGCGCTGATCGAACAAAGCGAGGAGCGTTTCCGCGGCATCATCGAGCATGCGCACGATATGATTATCTTGCTCGATGCCGACGGGACGGTGCTTTATACCAGTCCGGCCTTCGGGCGGCAGATGGGCTTTGATGCGTGGGAAGTCCTCGGCCAGACCATTTTCGATTTCGTGCATGACAGCGACCGCTACATCATGCGCCAGAATTTCAACCGCCTGCTGGCGGAGCCGAACGCCGCCGGCATGTCGCTGGAATTCCAGATGCGCAACAAGGCGGGCAGCTGGCGCAATCTGGAGGCCATCGGCTCCAACCTGTTGTCGAATGTGACCGTGCAGGCGGTGGTGTTCAACTTCCGCGACGTGACGGAGCAAAAACAGGCGGAGATGGAGCTGGAGAAATACCGCCGCCATCTGGAAGAGCTGATTGAAAAACGCACGCGCGAAGCCGAAGCCGCCAACCAGCGCGCCGATACCGTGCTGGCCGCAAGCCCGGACACGCTGATCGCCATCGACAGCAAGGGCTGCATCAGTTTTATGAGCCAGCACTATTTCCTGCGCTATCCCAAAAGCGCGCCGAAGCTGCATGGCATGCATATCCTCGACGCTTTCGACCTGATGGCGGACGAGGTGCATCTGTCCAAGGACGATCCGCGCTATATCCAGATGCGGGAGTGGTGGAAAAACCCGCAGGGCACGCGCGAATTCCGCCTTGCCAGCGGCCAGTGGGTGCGTCTGCAGGCGCGCCGCATGGCCAGCACGGGGGAGATTGTCGTTTCCACCACCGATATTTCCGAATACAAACGCCAGCAGGCCTTGCTGGCTGCGCAGTCGGCGGAACTGGCCGCCGCGCTTGAAAAAGAAAAAGACATCGTCGAGCAGCAACGAACCTTTATCTCGATGGTCAGTCACGAATTCCGCACGCCGCTGACGATTATCGATGGCAACGCGCAGATTATCCTCAGCCGCGGCACGACTTTGCCGCGTGAAATGCTGGAACGGCGGGCGGTCACCATCCGCTCGGCGGTGGAGAGGCTGATACGGCTTATCGAAACGCTCTTGTCGGCGCATATGATTGAATCGGGCAAGCTGACTGTGGAGATTGAAGATTGCAATCTGGCGCAGGTCATCGAAGAAGCCTGCACCGACCAGCAGGATATTTCGCCGTCGCATCAGATTAAATTGTCCATGCGCGATTTGCCACCCGTGATGCGTCTGGATGGCAAGGTCATCCGCCAGATGATGGCGAACCTGCTGTCGAACGCTGTCAAATATTCGCCGCAGAGTCCGGTTGTCGAAGTCATGGCCTTCTCCGAGGGGCCGCATGTGGTCATCGAAGTCACGGACTACGGCGTCGGTATTCCCGAAGACGAACAGCCGCGGATTTTCGGCAAATACTTCCGCGCCTCGACATCCGGCGGGATTCCGGGCTCCGGCCTTGGTTTAAGTCTTGTGAAGCAATTCGTGGAACTGCATAATGGCTCCATCTCCTTGCGCAGCAAGGTCGGCGTCGGGACGGCGTTGACCGTCACGCTGCCGCGCGAAGGCGTGGTCGAGACAAAGGCGATTTCCGCCAGCCATGCCGCCGCACCGCAGGGGGAACAGGGGCTGCAACAATAGAACAATAAAAAGACGGACTTTCGGCGGGGGATGATTTTTTGGGGCTGTTAATCTTGTATTAACCATATTTATGGTAAAAAGATGACGCCGCAAAAAAGGGGGTACGGAATATGTGGGCAATGCAAAAAATGCAGAGGGAGTTTGCGATGACCAAGATACTGCTGATCGAAGACGAGGCGCCGGTGCGCGAAATGCTGCTCGACGAGCTGAGCGTGCAAGGCTACGAAGTCATCGAGGCGGCCAACGGCGAGGAAGGCCTGCAAAAATTTCTGGAGAACGAGCCCGATCTCGTTCTCTGCGACCGGGCGATGGCGGGCATGTCGGGTTATGACGTGCTGTCACGCATCCGCGGCGCGCATCCCCAGTATGACGAAGTACCTTTCGTATTTCTGACCGCGCTGACCGACCCGCGCGACAAGGCGGCGGTCGAACACCTGCGCCCTGCGGCGTATATCGAGAAGCCGGTCGACTTCAACCGCCTGACCGAACAGATCAAAACGTTGCTGACCCTCAAAAGAGCTGGATAAAGCGCCGCTGATATAGGCAGACAAAAACGGCCCGCATGTTTTGCGGGCCGTTTTGTATTCAGGTCTGACGGTCTTTTGTCAGGATTTCGGCGCGCCGGGGCCCGCAGGCGGCTTTGCTGTTGCGGCGGGCTGCACTTCCGGCGATACGGGCGACAGGTGCTTGGGAGTCCCGCGATCGATGGTGAGGCCGAATTGAGCGGGGTCGCCATCACCGGAAACTTTGATATAGGCGATGTACTCGCCCTTGAACGAAGGGGTTTCATGGTTGGGCCCGCCGTAGCCATAGGGCAGGCTGATGTCTTCACCGGCTGGCGTGCGGTAATACATGCTGTTGCCGCCCTGAACAACCAGCTGCGCGTCTACTTTTTCAAAATTACCGGGGGTGCCGATATAAAGCTCGCTCCGGTTATGCAGTTGCAGAAGCAGGCGGCCATCGGAAAAACACGCGGCGTTGAAAATCCGGTCGGGCTGGGTGTCTTGCTGGTTATGCAGGGTGATCGCCTTTTGGGCGAGAGCGCCGTTCAGGTTATTGACGGTTTCGGCGTCGGCCAGCGTGCCGTGAAACGTCTGTCCGCGCGTGACAAGGCGCGCATCGCTCAACTGGCCGGACGGCGTGAATTCGTGCACGACACTATATTCGCCATCGCCGGTCGACGGGTTGGCGCGGACGGTGATGGCGTTTTTACCAAAAAGCTCTTTGCGTTCGCCATAAATCTGAAAACCGTCGAGGCCATGGTGCGGCAGGAAATAGGCACCCTGCGTTTCGGTGAACAGGACATGCCCTTGCGGGAAGTCGAGGGCGAATTTGACACGGGGTGCATTCATGGGGCGGGCCTTTCTGGCTTGGTGATAAAATCTTCTGGAATATGGCGCGCAGAATGGCATGACGGCATGGGGCGGTCAAGATTGATACGGCGCGTCCGGATACGGGGCGGAAAACAAAAACCCCCGGGCGCTGTGCCGGGGGTTTTCGGATTTTTGGGTAACCAAGTGGGGTTTTGGGGTTTCAGGGGAGTTTAGCTGCCTGCTCGGTTACCCTGGCGAACCATAGGTTCGGCCAATTCAAATCTGTCATTCTGTGTAGCGATTCAAAAATTACATAATTTGAATCGATTCGGCAAGCGGAATCTTTACCCTTTTTTAATTTTTCACTTTAAATCAAAAACATGAAGTTTTTGATTTTACTGTATTGAATTATTTAATCTTTTTTACAGCGGCCAAGACCTCTTCGGCGTGGCCTTTGGCTTTGACGCTGCGCCAGATCTCGCGGATAACGCCCTTGTCGTCGGCCAGAAAGGTGGCTCTTTCGATGCCCATATACTTCTTGCCGTACATCGACTTTTCGACCCAAGTGCCGAAAGCTTCACACATTTCGCCGCTTTCATCGCTGATGAGCGTGAAGGGCAGTTCGTATTTGCCCGCGAATTTTTCGTGGGATTTGATGCTGTCTTTTGACACGCCATAAACTTTGGCGTTCATCTTCTTGAACTTGGGCAGATTGTCGCGAAATTCGCAGGCCTCGGTCGTGCAGCCGGGCGTGTCGTCCTTGGGGTAGAAATAGATGACGACGTTGCTGCCTTTCAGGTCTTTGTTGCTGATGGGGCCTTCTGCCGTCTCCGCCTTGAAGGCGGGCAGTTTGTCGCCGATATCGAGTGTCATGTCTGTGTCCTCCGCAATCGTGTGTTCGATGCGGCATTATATAGGCGGCATCTGCCGCGCGGCAATATCAGGGCTGACCGACGAAGCCGAGAAGTTTTTCGTGGGCATCAATCAGGCGTTGTACGTCTTTCGGCGGCGGCGGTTCGGGCAGGCGCAGCAGATAAAAGATGCCGAAGGCGTCAAGCGCGCTGATGGTTTGTTCCAACGTTTCGTCATCTTTTTTAGCTTCGCTTAGCGAGTAGACATAACTTCTGACGCCCGTATTTTCTTCTGCGAAGGGGGCGACGGCTTCGGCGCTTTGCTCCAGCCAGCGGCGTTGCAGTGTCACGCCCACCCAATAATCCAGCTTCAGGTACTGGCGCAGCGCCTTTGCCGTGGCCATCAGGCGGGCGGTGTCGGCGTGATCTGTTTGCCAATCGAGGATAATCTCGACGATTTTGTTATTCTTGCGCTTCCACTTGTTGATGTCCTGCTCAAGCGCGCTGGCAAAGCCGTTGATGCTGCCCGGAAGATCGGTAAAGCTGACAATCAGATTAACCTCGCGCTGCGGCAGGGTGATCGGCGTGATGTCATTGTTTTTGAGGATGTATTCGCCGTTTTCCTGCTTCTCCATGTTGCCGATTTTCATGAACAGCGGGCTGGTGTCACGGGGCAGACGCGCAAAATCGCCTGCATCGTCAACGAAGTGATAACGCAAGGCGACTTTGGGTTCTGATTCCGGATGGTTCAGCTTGTGCATGTCCCGCAGAGCCCCTGCGATGACCAAAAGCAGGACGACCACGAAAATGACGGCATAGGGTTTTTTGTGGCGGCGATGCATGGGCGATGAACTCCGGTTTTATTCTCCGAGTTCGAAGCGTATCAGGGCGGCAAGGCCGATGTCCAGCGTGCCGGGGGCGACCGGTGTCGGCGCGGCGGCAACGCTATCCATCGCCATGGCGCGCATCATCGGCATCGGGGCGGGGCCGCCGTGCATGGGTTGTTCGCTGATGGAAATGATTTTACGCAATTTCAGGTTGGCGGCCTTGGCGTATATATCGGCGCGTTTGCTGGCATTGGCGACGGCGGAGGCGCGGGCTTTGTCCAGATGCGCTTCGCGGTCGTTGACGTCAAACGTCGGGCCGTTGATCTGGTTGACGCCGGCGGCAACGGTCGCATCCAGCGTTTTGCCAAGGCTGGCAAGGTCGCGCACGGTGATGTTGACGGTATTGACGGCCTGATAGCCGGTCAGTTTCGGCTCTCCGTTGCCGCTACTGCTGCTGCTGTAATCATACTGCGCATTCAGCTGGATGCCGGATGTTTGCAGGTCTTTGTCCTTGATGCCGGCCTTGCGCAGGCTGTCGAAGACGGCATTCATCCGTTTGGCGTTTTCCTGCATGGCTTCGGCGGCGGTTTTTGCCGTGGTCATGACGCCCGCATTGATATAGGCCAGTTCCGGCACGGCGGAGATTTTTTCCTGCACCGTGATTTCCAAAACCTGCGGCGGTGTGGGCAGCGGGCGTTCCTGCGCCTGCGCCGCGAAGGGCAGCAGAAGGGCGCAAGCGAAACTGCCCGCCATCAAGGTTTTTTGAACTGCGTTGAACATGGCGGGAAACTCCTGATTTTTTTTAAGTCCGGTTACTGATTTGCGCGGTCGATGACATAGCCGACGCCTGCGCCGACCACCGTGCCGACAGCTGCGCCGCAGCTGATGCAGCCGCCCGTGGCGGCTGTAATGCCAAGGCCGGCGGCCGCGCCGACGGCAGCGCCCGAAACCACGCGCTGCTGGGTATGCGTCATATTCGTGCAGGCGCCGAGCGAGATCAGGCAAACGGCGGAGAGCGTCACGCGCAGCGGCGCGGATGAAAAGGTCATAGCGGGCATGGTTTTTCCCCTTCTTGTTGTTATCAGCCAAATACTCCCTGTCCCGATAATGAATCAGCTGCGCCGCGCATGCAAGCGTTTTGCAAATCGCAAACCCCATAAAAAAGCGCGGTCAGGGAAAATATGATTCTTTTCAGAGTCTTCGGTGTATTACAGGCGTGCTTTTTTATGGGCGGCGCGCACCATATCATGGAAATAAACCACGCCGTTTTCATGCCGCGGCGACAATTCACCGGTATCATAGATACCCGCGCGCAGGTTCTTTTGCACGATTTCGCAAAGCTCGATGTCTTCGCGCGTGACTTCAAGGCTGACGTCGATGGTGCGGCGGTTTTCCGCCTCTTTGTCCGGCGAGGTGTCGGTGAAGAGATAGCAATATCTCAGCTCCGTCGTTTCCGGCCCCGTCGGAATGACCAGTTCAAGGTTCATGCCGTTTTTGTATATATTAAGGGCGCAGTTCGGCCATACCCAGACCCAGAGGCCGTTGTTGACGGCGTCTTCCGCCCGCTCCGCCCGCAGGCCCGTTTCGTGGCGCGCGATGCGGTTTTCGGGAATAACGCGGTAGGTCGAAAAATCGATATCGCGGTTGAGGCCGGGATGGATGGCGGGGATATGATACCCCTCCATATAATTCTCGATATAGGTTTTCCAGTTGCAGGCGAGGGGATGCGTCGCCATGTCATAAAATTTGTACGCCGACAAATCGACGCTGCGGATGGCGGCGGGCAAATCGCCGAGGCTCGCCTCGAAATCCGGCGGGTTTTCGGCCATGCAGATAAACACCAGCGGCCCCAGCTGGCGCAGGTGGATGGGGAACAGTGACGTGCGGTCGCACAGCGCCTTTTCATCGCCGCCGAAATTGGGCGCTTTTTTCAGGCAGCCTTCGCTGTCGTAAACCCAGCCGTGATAGATGCAGCGCAGGGCTTCGGCTTTGCCATGCCCCTCGCGCAGCACCATGGAGGCGCGGTGGCGGCAGACGTTGTGAAAGGCGCGCAGCTGTCCGTCCTTGCCGCGAATGACCATGACGGGGCGGCCCGCGAGGGTATAGGCGACATAGCTGCCCGGTTCCTGCACCAGCGCGTCATGGCAGAAAATCAGCCATTCGCTGAAAAAGATTTTATCGTTTTCCGCCTCGTACATCTGCGCATCGTGGTACCAGCGCGCGGGGATGGTTTCGGCATTGCGTTCGGCATCGGCGACGGGGGATTGCTTGCTGTGCGCGGGGCCGGTCATGGGGTTATCCTCTGTGCTTGTGGCGGGGCGGGGCATCAACGTGGCGGATATCGCCG